>Ga0179587_10000001_pt1 | contig 206259 bp, 189 predicted proteins | sample CZODoug2_1_08_16_FD_185932 | JGI IMG/M metagenome (GOLD analysis project Ga0179587, IMG submission 185932) | Vadose zone soil fungal communities from Angelo Coast Range Reserve, California, USA - CZODoug2_1_08_16fungal | ecosystem: Environmental > Terrestrial > Soil > Vadose zone | place...
TCGTCTCGCACACACAGGCCGAATGTAAGGCTGCACTCTCTACCCGTGATCCAGAACCGAAAATATCGCTTGGCATGCAGGGGCGTCCATGTAAGTTCCCTCGAGGCTGCTTACCCCTCCTGACGGGGTGCTAGAACCGCTCAACATCACGGTGCCAACGCTCCTTTCAGGCTCACGTCCCCGCTCACCGTCTTCGGATCGACAGTAATCTCCTTGAGCTTGGCTGCCACATCCGCGGGCACTTCTTTCTGACTGCGCCCGCCGAGATACTTCGCGAAGAAATCCTCCATTGCCGTCACGTACGCCAAGGTGTTGATGGGCCGCGCGAAGCCGTGACCTTCATCCGGCGCCACGATGTATTTGACTGGTTTGCCGTTGTCGCGCACGGCCGCGACGATCTGATCACTTTCGCGGACATTGACACGCGGATCGTTCTTGCCCTGGACCACCAACAGCGGTGTGACGATCGCCTTGGCCTGGGTCAGCGGCGACTCCGCGATCAACAAGGCTTTGCCTTGCGCGGTCGTCGGATCGCCCATGCGGGTATACATCTGTTTGCGTCCCGCTTCCCAATAAGGCGGTATGGCGTCGAGCAAGGTGATCAAATTGGACGGCGCGACGTAGGCAACCGCGGCGGCGTAAACGGTCGGTGTAAACGCCACCCCGGCAAGCGTGGCATAACCGCCATAGGAGCCGCCTGAAATGCCGACGCGCTTGGGATCGGCGATTCCGGCGGCGACGAGCGCCTTGACGCCCCACGTGATGTCGTCCTGCATTTTCCGGCCCCACTCGCCGTTGCCGGCGTTCAGGAATTTTTTGCCGTAACCGGTGGATGCGCGGAAGTTGGGCTGCAGTACGGCATAGCCGCGATTGGCGAGAAACTGGGCGTTCGTGTCATAGCCGAAAGAATCGCGGGCCCAGGGTCCACCGTGCGGGTACACCACGAGCGGCAGATTCTTCGCCGGCAACCCTTTCGGCAGCGTCAGATAGGCGGGGATATCGAGCCCGTCCGAAGACTTGTAGTGGTAGGGCTTGCGCTGCGCCAGCGCCTCGCGGGGAATCTCCTCGCGCACGCGATACTGCATCGCCAGGGACTGCGCCTTTCGATTCCAGACATAGACCAGGCCGGGTTCGGTATCGCTGTGCGCCGTGACGATCCAAATATTCTCGTCATTCGATCTCGCGCCGAATCCCACCTCGAGCCCCGGAAGCTTCGATTGCAGCCAATGGAAGTCTTTTTCGAAGGCCGGGTCCTTGAAGTAGCGCCGGATCGCGTCGTCCTCGTATTCGGTGAATAAAATGCGATGGTCGACTTGCGAGATTTCGATGTTGAACAGATCGACGCGCTTCTCCGGATCCGCTTCGATCTTGGTCGTGGCTCCAGTGCTGACGTCCATCATGTCCAGCTCGGTCAGATCCAAGGCGCCCTTGTTGGTGGCGAGGTAGACGTTCTTGCCGCTTGCGTCAAAATCGAACGCGCCGCAATTTTCGAGCACGCTGCAGCTGTAGATTTGCTTGAAGCCATCGGCATCGACGCGCAACGTCTCCGTGTCGCCGGACTTGGTCGTCCGCACCGCGAGTCGCAGCGTGCCCGCGTCATCGAATTGCCACACGGCAATCTCTTCGGTGTTCTTGCGCAGCAGTTTCTTCCCGCCGGTGGAGATGCTGAGTTCATACAGATCGTGCCACTTCGGATCGCGGTCGTTCAGTCCAATGAACAGAATGTCCGGCTTGGCTTTGGGCACCGAAAAAATTTGGGTCCGAACGCCCTTCAGGTTGGTGAGCGCGCGCGTCGGCGGGACACCGGTTTTCGCATCCGCCGGCAGCTTGGGATCGATGGCATAGACGTTGAAATTCTCATCACCACCCGCATCCTGGACGTACAAAATGTACTTGGAGTCGCGGCTCCAGAAATAACTTCGAATGGGCCGGGTTGCCTCGGCGCTCATCGGACGGGCCGCGCTGAAGGGCTCGTCGGCGCCTTTGACCCAAATGTTACGCGTGCCCTTGTAGGGTTTTAAGAATGAAAGATAGCGGCCATCGGGCGAGACTTGCGCGCCGGCGATGACCACCTCGCCGTAAAACAGATTCCGATCGATGAGGGGCGGCTGATCGGCGAGCGCCGTCAAGGGTGATGCGACTGCAGCCAGCGCGGTCAAGGCCAATACGATGTGTTTCAATTTATTATTCCATTGCAGTGTAGGAGTTCGCCCGAGTGCGCCATAATGCCAGACAGTCCGCCGGAATCCGAGTTTCAGAAGACTCTAAAAATTAAATGCCAATCCCCCTCCTATTGCGCGATCGCCTGCGATTGCCGGTCATCGGCGCGCCCATGTTCATCGTTTCGACTCCACGCCTGGTCCTGGCACAGTGCAAAGCCGGCATCGTGGGTGCCTTTCCCGCACTGAATGCGCGGCCGGCCTCTCAGCTTGACGAATGGCTTGGCCAAATCACCGAGGAACTGGCGGCATTTCGGCGAGCCAATCCACAGGCAAAGGTCGCGCCCTACGCCGTCAACCAAATCGTGCACAGCAGCAACAATCGCTTGGAAGAAGACGTTGCGCTGTGTGTGAAACACAAGGTGCCCATCATCATCACCAGTCTGCGGCCGCCTTCGGAAGTGGTCGCCGCCGTGCACGGCTACGGCGGTATCGTGTTTCACGACGTCATCAATTTGCGCCATGCCGAAAAGGCCGCCGCCCAGGGCGTGGACGGCATCATTGCGGTGTGTGCGGGGGCAGGCGGGCACGCCGGCGTGTTGAGTCCCTTCGCCTTGGTCAAACAAATTCGTGAGGTGTATTCCGGCACCATTATTCTGTCGGGTGCCATGAGCAGCGGCGCCGACGTATTGGCCGCGCGCGCCTTGGGCGCGGATCTTGCCTACTTGGGTACGCGTTTCATCGCGACGGACGAGGGCAATGCCCCTGCCCAGTACAAGCAAATGCTCATCGAAAGCGGTGCCGAGGATATCGTCTACACGTCGTTGTTCAGCGGCGTCAACGGCAACTACCTGCGCGGCAGTGTCGCGCACGCGGGTCTCGACCCCGAGCACCTGCCCGCGGCGGACAAGACAAAAATGAATTTCGGCACCGGCGGCAATACGGCGGCGAAGGCGTGGCGGGACATTTGGAGCGCGGGTCAGAGCGTCAGCGGTATCCATGATGTCGAGGCGGTGAGTGCGCTGGTCGCAAGGATGGAACGCGAATATGCAACGGCGCGCGAGAACTTCAACTATTAGCGGTCGGCGCATGAACCACGCCATGCGAGCGCCGGCTTAATGCGCCTGCGTGCCGAACAATTACCGGCCGCGCTGGCGCGGGGTTTGGCCGGGATCTACTTGGTTTCCGGCGATGAGCCTCTGCTGGTCGGTGAAGCCGCGGATGCCATTCGTGCCGCCGCGCGCGCGGCGGGGTACGCGGACCGCCGGGTATTTTTCATCGACCGCAGCTTCAGCTGGGATGAGCTGCGTCTTGCCACCCAATCCCTGTCGCTGTTCGCGGAACGGCGACTGTTCGAGTTGCGAATGCCCAGCGGCAAACCCGACAAGGGCGCCGCGTTGCTCGCTGAGCTCGCTGCTCAATCGGCTCCCGACCTGACTTACTTGGTTGTTACCGACAAGCTCGATCGAAAAGCCGGCGACGCTCCCTGGGTACAGGCGATCGAGAAACACGGTGCATGGGTGCCGATCCTGCCGGTCGATGCCGCCGCGCTGCCGGCTTGGCTGCGCGGCAGGGCGAAAACGTTGCACATCGACATCGGTCCGGAAGCCTGCCAGCTGATCGTCGATCGCGTCGAGGGCAACCTGCTGGCCGCGCAGCAGGAATTGGAGAAACTGAAACTGCTGGCGAACGGCGGTGCGATCGACGTCGACTTGGTCCTTCGCTCGGTTGGCGACAGTGCACGCTACGATGTGTTCCAGGTTGCGGAGGCCGCTGCCGCCGGTGATGCCGCGCGCGCTTTGCGCGTGCTGCTGGGGCTGAAGAGTGAAGGTGTGGAACCCACGCTGATCTTGTGGGCATTGCTGCGAGAGCTGCGCGGTATGTGGCAGGCGCGTGAGCGCGATCGCCTGCGCTCCGCCGTTCGGGGCAGTGGCTGGAACCTGGCGGCGACACCGTCATCGCGCGCGCTGTCCCGACTGAAGAAGCTGCCGTTGGCGCCGTTGCTGATGCAGGCCAGCCACACCGACCGGGTCATCAAGGGCTTGTCCCCAGGGGATGCGTGGAGCGCGCTCACCGGTCTCACCGGCGCGTTTGCCGGCGCTTTGCAAGCCACTGCGGATTCAGGCAGGGTAACCCCATGAACCCGATGGGCATTTTTGGCGGAACCTTCGATCCCATTCACTATGCGCACCTGCGCACGGCGTTTGAGTTGCAGCAGGCACTGCGCTTGAAGGAAATCCGGTTTCTACCCGCCGGCAATCCTCCGCATCGTGATCAACCCATTGCGGATGCGCAGCTGCGGCTGCAAATGGTGCAGTTGGCGACCGCGGGGCAACCGGGATTCGTCGTCGATGATCGTGAAGTCCGCAAGAAGGGACCCTCATATTCCGTTGAGACCTTGGCGGAACTGAGGCATGAATATCCGGATCGGAGCCTTTGCCTCATCGTTGGCATGGATGCGTTCCTGAGCCTGCCAAAGTGGCATCAGTGGCAGGATTTGCTGCAATTGGCGCATTTGGTGGTGGCGCACCGCCCAGGCTGGCGAGCCCCCGGCATGGGGCCCCTCGGGGAGCTGTTGGTGGACCGGGGCACCGGCCGCATCAACGACCTGCATGAGTCACGGTCGGGCTGCATCTTTATTCACGCCGTCACTCAGCTGGAGATTTCCTCCACCGAAGTGAGGCAGTTAATTGCGATGGGCCGTGATCCGCGCTTCCTCATGCCCGATCCAGTGCGTAAACTGATCCTGGATACCCATTGTTACTCTAGGAATCGGACTTAGTGCCAATAAAGCGAAAGATCTCGAACCGCAAATCAGAAGACGGCAAAAAGGCCGTCGCCAATCCTAAGACATCGCGCAAGCCAAAAACGGCCGCGCCGGGCAAAGCCGGCAAGGCCAAAACCTCCCTCAAGACCGTCGTCATCGATGCCTTGGCCGACATGAAGGCTCTGGATGTGAAGTTCCTGGACGTGCGGGGCCTGACCGACATTGCGGACTTCATGGTGATCGCGAGCGGAACTTCCGATCGGCACGTGCGCTCGGTGGCGCAACGCGTGGTCGAAAAGGCCAAGGAAGCCGGCTTTCGGCCGCATGGTGTCGAGGGTCAGCAAGACGCCGACTGGGTTCTCATCGATTTGAACGAGATGATCGTGCACGTCATGCTGCCGCGCGTTCGCGAGTTCTACGGGCTGGAGAAATTGTGGGACATGACTGCCATGAAGCGCGCGGCGCGCGCTTAGAGCCTGGGTTCCTGGATGAAATGCCGGTTGATCGCTGCCGGTACCCGTCTTCCCGACTGGGTGAACAGCGGATTCCTCGACTATCAGAAGCGCTTGCGCGCGCCGCTGGTGCTGGAGCTGCATGAAATTTCCGTGGCCACTCGCAGCGCCGGTGAGAATCCGCAGCGCGCCGTGCAGCGGGAAGGCGCCGACATGCTGGCCGCCATCGGCCGGGATGACTATGTGGTGGCGTTTGATGTCGCGGGCAAATCGATGAGCACCGAACAGGTGAGTGTGTGGCTGACCGAGCGCCTGCGGGACGCGCGGCCGCTGGCGCTGCTGATCGGCGGTCCGGATGGGCTGGCGCCGTCATGCCGGGCAAGAGCCGACTTCAGCTGGTCCTTATCGCCGTTGACGCTGCCGCATGCACTGGTCAGGGTCGTGGTTGCCGAACAAATTTATAGGGCGATGAGCCTGCTTGCCGGACACCCCTATCACCGCGCCTAAGGGGACGGCCTTCGGTATCCTGCAATGATGTCCGCAGACTTCGTCTACCTTGCATCAGCTTCGCCGCGCCGGCGCGAATTGCTGCTGCAAATCGGCGTGCCGTTCCGCCTCGTCGGCACGGAATTGGATGAGACGCCGCTGCCGGGCGAGGCCCCTGCGGCCTACGTCTCGCGGCTGGCCGCGGCAAAAGCCGATGCCGGGTGGCAGGCTAGCCGCGGTGCGGCAAACGCGCCTGTCCTGGCCGCGGATACCGCCGTGGTGCTGGAAGGAGAAATTCTGGGGAAACCGCGCGACAAGGTCGATGCCGAGCGCATGCTGCTGCGGCTATCAGGCCGCACGCACGAGGTGATGACCGCCGTTGCGGTTCGCTCGGCAGGCGGTCATGACGTCAAAGTCAGCTACAGCATGGTTACTTTTCGAAACCTTGATGCCGCCGAAGCCAGTGCCTACTGGAATACCGGGGAGCCGCGCGACAAAGCAGGCGCCTATGCAATCCAGGGTTATGCGGCTATTTTCATCGCGGATCTCAGGGGCAGCTACTCCGGCGTGATGGGATTACCGCTGTTTGAAACCGCGGAGCTGCTGAAGTCCGCAGGCGTTGGCTGCTGGCAAAGCGGTGCGATCGGGCCATGAGCACTGAAATTCTGATCAATGCCAGCACGCATGAGGCCCGCGCCGCCGTGGTTGAAAACGGCGTGCTGCAGGAAGTCCTTCTGGAGCGGCCCAGCCGCCGTGGACTGATCAGCAACATTTACAAGGGCCGCGTTTCCCGGGTATTGCCGGGCATGCAGGCGGCATTCATCGACATCGGCATGGATCGCACGGCATTCCTGCACGCCTCCGACATATTCGACCCCCGTCATGCGGATACGGGCATCGAACCGCCGCACACCGAAAACATTCGCTCGCTGGTCGCCGAAGGCAATGAAATCCTGGTGCAGGTCGTCAAGGATCCCTTGGGGACCAAAGGCGCGCGACTCACGACATACATTACTCTGCCTTCTCGATACATGGTGTTCATGCCCAAGGGTCGCGGCGTGGGCGTGTCGGCGCGCATTGAGGACGAGACCGAGCGCGAGCGCCTGAGGGCTGCGGTGGAGGCCGGCATCGAACCGCAAGATGCCGGCGGATTCATCGTACGCACCGCGGCCGAAGATTCTGCGCCGGAAGCCCTCTGTGCCGACATGATCTATCTGCGCAAATTGTGGGAGTTTGTCCGCCAGAAGGGTTTGCGCACGCAGCCCGGCAACCTGGTACACGCGGACCTGCCCCTGCATTTGCGCGTGCTTCGAGATTTTGTACATCCGGATGTCGACAGAGTTTTGATCGATCAACCCAGTGCGCATCGGGAGATGCAGGAGTTCGCAGCCGCATTCATGCCGGAGGCGCTGGCGCGCATCGATTTATACGCCGATCCCCGGCCGCTGTTCGAGTTGCATCATGTCGAGGAGGAAATCCAAAAAGCGCTGGATCGCAAAGTGTCGCTGAAGTCCGGTGGCCATTTGATCATCGATCAAACCGAGGCCATGACGACCATCGACGTCAACACCGGCGCCTTTGTAGGTCATCGAAACCTCGAGGAAACCATATTTCGCACCAACCTCGAGGCGGCGGTGACCATTGCGCGGCAGCTGCGTCTGCGCAACTTGGGGGGCATCATCATCATCGATTTCATCGACATGGAGGAGCCCGAGCACCGTCGGCAAGTCATCCAAGCGCTGGAACGTGCGTTGAACGAGGATCACGTCAAAACCAACATCTCCTCGGTATCGCCGTTGGGCTTGGTGGAAATGACGCGTAAACGCACGCGCGAGAGCCTGGAACACCTCTTGTGCCGTTCTTGTCCCACTTGCGAAGGCCGGGGATTTGTCAAAACAGTGGAAACGGTCTGCTACGAGGTGTTTCGTGAAATTGTGCGGCAGTCACGCCAGTTCGAGTGCCAGCAATTGATGGTGCTGGCGCATCAGGACGTCATCGAGCGCCTGCTCGACGAGGAGTCCTCAGCCTTGGGCGAACTGGAGCTGGTCACGGGCAAACCCATACGCCTGCAGACCGAAGCTCTCTACACCGTCGATCAATACGACGTCGTGCTGATGTAATCATGATCCGCAGGGCCGGCAAAGTTTTGGGTATCTGTTTCGCCGGGCTGGTGGTTCTCGTGCTGCTGTTGATGCTGGCGCTCAAGCTGGCTCTCGACCGCGCGCCTCTGTACGAAGCGCAGATCAAGGAATGGGTTCATGCGCAGACCGGCTACCACATCGGTTTCGCGCGCGTCTCGCCGGCGTTTCGTTGGTACGGTCCGGAGCTGTATTTCGATCGCTTGGAACTTCGCTCCAAGGACGACCAGCGCGTGCTGGCGCGCGCCGCGGGAGGCCGGGTTGCCGCGGATATCTGGCAGCTGATTCGCAGCGGTAAGTTGCTGGCGGGCCGGATTGAAGTCGACTCACCGGCGATTGCGGTCGCGCGTCTCGGCCGCAATCGCTTTGCGGTGGCCTCGGAGATTGAACTGGGCGGCGAGGATTCAACCTTGGGTAAGCTCAAGCTCAATGACTTGCCGGCGGGAAGGGTGGTTATTCGTCACGCCGTGCTCACGATGCAAGATTGGAACGCGGAGCTGCCGCAGTTGATCTTGCAGGACGTCGACATTGACGCGCGGCGCGACTCAGACAATCTCAGGCTCGAATTCAGTGCTCTGCTGCCCGGGGTGCTCGGCGGAACCGTGACTTTCAAGGGAAACGCGAGCGGCAGCGGTGAAGTGCAGACTGTGGCCTGGGATGCGCTGGCGCGGGTGCGCGATATCTCCTTTCCGGGCTGGCATCGGCTGCTGCCGGCCATCCTGGGTAACTTGGATGCAGGTGTCGGCGCGTTCGAGGTGGCTGCGAGCGGCCATGGCGCGCTGCTGGCGCGCGCCGATGTTGATTTCGGGGCAATCAATGTTGTCACGCAACTGCCCGAGGGTCCCATCGCCAAGTTCGACCAAATGAACGGCGCACTGACCCTGGTGCACACGGGCGATCTTTGGAGCCTCACGGGCAAGCGAGTTCGCGTCGGGCGCCGCGACCCGGAGTCCGCTTTCGAGGCCAGTTGGCAGGAAAGTGAGGCCGGCCTCTTGAGCGTGCGCGCCAGCGCCACCTATTTGCGCGCGGAGACCCTGCTGCCGCTCACGGGCTTTTTGCCGCAGAAAGATCTCCGGGACCGGCTTCGCGAAATTGCACCGAGCGGGGAGTGGACGGATACCTCGATCGCGTTTGAGCGCGGTAAAGTCGACGATCCATGGCGCATGCAGGTTCAGGCAAAGTTTCAGCGCGCGGGATACGCATCGGTCGGCGGCGCGCCGGGAATACGCGGTATCGCGGGCTCGATTGCCGGCAATGAGAGCGGCGGACAGGTCATCATCGATTCGAAAGTTGCGGTGTTTCATTGGCCCACTCAGTTTCCGCAAGCGGTGGACTTGGAGCGCCTGAAGGCAAACGTGTATTGGAAGCGGACCGCGCAGGAGCTGCTCGTTGCCTCACCCGACTGGGAGGTAAAAACTCACGACGCCGACATCCGGGGGCAAGTGGCGTGGCACCAACCGGCCGATGGTTCCTCACCGCGGCTCACGCTGGTCAGCGCCATCTCGAACGGCAATGTGGCCAATGCGCGCAACTATCTGCCGCGGGGGTTGATCTCGGCGCCGGGACTTGCGTGGCTGAATCGGGCATTCCTGGCGGGCCGCATGGTGCGGGCCAACGTCTTGTTTCAAGGCCCCGTGCGTAGTTTTCCGTTTCGCGAGGGCGGCGGCATCTTCCTGGCGCGCTGTACCATCGAGGGGATGACCTTGGATTACAGCGAGGGTTGGCGGCCGGCCGAGAATCTCACCACGAACGCCGAATTTCGCAATGAGGGCATGAGCGCGCACTTATCGGGCGCGCACATCGGTGATTTCGTGCTCGAGTCGGGGGATGCTCATTTTGCCGACTTCAGCAATGGTGAGTTGAGAATCCACGTCGGCGCGCGCGGCGATGCGGCGAGCGCGCTCGAGTATTTGCGCTCAACGCCGCTCGATGCGATTGCGGAACATGCCTTCTCGAGCGTGGAGGCCACGGGGCCACTGCAGGCCACGGTGGATCTGTTCCTGCCGTTCAAGGACTTTGCGCATCGCCATGTATTGATCCATGGGCGCTTGGACGGCGCCAGCATCAATAAATCCAGTTCGACCACCATGGCCACCGACGTGACGGGCGACTTCGATATCGATAACGGGCAAGTGGCGCGCGCCGATATTCACGGCCAACTGCTCGGCGGCGGTTTTCAAATGCAGGCGCGAACCCCACGCAACAAGCCGGTTACCCGCACGCAGCTCGAGTTTCGCGGCACCATGAGCGCCGATGCCCTGCGCACCGCGTTTTCGATTCCGACTGCCATGTCCATCGCCGGTCAAACCGACTGGAGAGGCGTTCTTAAAATCACGCCTGAGCCGGCTCGCGAACGATCCTTGCGCCTCAGCAGCACGCTGGTGGGCTTTGAGATGAAGCTGCCGGCGCCATTGGACAAGAGCGCTGAAACGCCCTTGCCGAGCTCGCTTGAGATTCAGTGGCCGGCGTCCGGCGGACCGCAGGGGTCCTTCGCGCTCGGATCCTTGGTCAGCGGCTCCTACGCGCTGGAATCCGATCAGAGCGGGATGCGCCTCGCCCATGCGTCCATGAGCTTCGGAACCGGCGACGCCACACCAAGCGCGTCGCAGATACTGAACGTGGGGGGAGCCGTGCAGCGCTTGGATTTAGGCGGCTGGCTGCGCTTGAGTACGCCCGGCAAGGACGCCAAGCCGTTGTCGTATTACATGCGCACGGCGCGGCTGAACGTGGCCGAATTGGATTATCTTGGCCTGGCGTTTCATGATGTGTCGCTGGATCTGGCCGTTGCCGAACGCAACTGGCGCATCAACGTCGGCGGTCCCAATGTCATCGGCGCCATCACGATTCCGAGCGCCGCGGGTTCTACGGAACCCTGGAATCTCCAGTTCGACCGATTGCATGTCGAAGTTGCGGGAAACGAGGATTCGAGCGTCGCTGACGCCGGCCCTGAAGCGGGCGCCGGCGCGGGCGTCAGCGCAGCGGCGAATATCCCCGCAGACGCCGATCCGCGAACGGTTCCGGCCGTGAACTTTCATGCGACCGAACTGATCTGGGGCGAGCGTCAATTCGGCGATGTGACCGCGACACTCACCAAACAAGATTTTGGCGTGGCCCTGAAATCTTTGAGCGTGGCAGCCCCCAGCTTTACGGTCAGCGCGCAGGGCGAATGGCGCGCCAAAGTTGCCGGCGTCAGCCGCATCAAGGGCACCCTGGCCAGTACCGACGTGCAGAGCACGCTGAAAGATCTGGGTTACGCGGATGTGATCCAGGCGAAATCGGGAAAGATGGAATTCGACCTCACGTGGGAGGGTGCACCGACGCCAGCGGCGTTCGCGCAAGTGATCGGACGTGTGCAGTTGTCCATGGAGAAGGGGCAGGTGACCGGCATTAAACCCGGCGCGGGGCGCGTGATGGGGCTGGCCAGCATTGCGGCGTTGCCTCGAAGGCTGGCGTTGGATTTCAGCGACTTGACCGACAAAGGTCTGGCCTTCGACAGCGTTCACGGCGATTTCGATCTGCGCGATGGCAACGCGTACACCGAAAACGTGCTGCTGAAGGGCCCGGCCGCCGAAATCGGCCTAATTGGCCGGGTCGGCTTGAAAAACAAGGATTATGACCAAACTGCAGTGGTGACCGGAAGCGTCGGCAATTCGCTGTCGATCCCGGTCGCGAGCACGCTGGTATGCGGGCCGGTATGCGGCGCGGCAGCGCTGTTGTTCACACAGGTGTTCAAACAGCCGCTGAAAGGCCTGGCTCGAGGGTATTATCGTATTACCGGCAGCTGGGATAACCCGACTGTCGAACGCATCAAGAGCGCGGACGCAGCAGCGCCGTCCGCGGAGGCACCGAAATAGATGGGCAAAGTAGCCGCAATACAAATGACCTCGAGCCATGTGGTGGCCGAGAACCTGGCCTCAGCCGGCGCTTTACTGCGCGAGGCGAAGGATGCCGGGGCCCTCATTGCCTGTCTGCCGGAGAATTTTTCGTTCATCGGCCTCAAGGATTCGGACAAGTTGCAAGTCGCGGAGCCGGATGGCGACGGGCACGTCCAGGCGTTCTTGAGCGAGACCGCGGCGAAACTCAAGCTGTGGATCTTGGGCGGCACCATCGTGATCCGAACGAATGACTCGAGCCGCGTGGCCAACTCGTCGCTTTTGATCGATGCGGACGGCAAGCGCGTCGCGCGCTACGACAAGATTCACTTGTTCGATGTCACCATCCCGGGGCGCAACGAGCAATATCGAGAATCCAACTATGTGATCCCAGGCCGCGATCCGGTCATTGCCGACACGCCGGTCGGAAAGCTCGGTCTCTCGGTGTGCTACGACATGCGATTTCCGGAACTGTATCGTGAGCTGGTATTGCAAGGCGCGGAGTGGCTGGCGATGCCCGCGGCGTTCACCGTGACGACCGGGCGGGCGCACTGGGAGACGTTGTTGCGGGCCCGAGCCATCGAGAATTTGTGCTATGTGGTGGCGCCGGCACAGTCCGGCTTGCATACCAGCGGCCGTGAGACCTATGGGGATTCGCTGATCGTGGACTATTGGGGTCAGGTGCTGTCGCGCCTGGCAAAGGGTACCGGAGTGATCACAGCAGACATTGATCTTGCGAGCCAGGCGGATTCGCGCGCTCGTTTCCCAGCACTCGACAATCGCCAGCTGGGATTGTCCACTGCCGCCGCGGTTTCGGCATGAACGCACGCGCCGCCGAGCTGAGTCTGCCCACGTTTTCGGTCGCCGAGAAAATGATCCTCGCGCCTTCGGGGCTCGATGAGCGAAGGCTGGGTCAAGTGCTGGACACGCTCATGAGCCGCGGTGTCGAGTATGCGGATCTGTATTTTGAGCTGTCGCGCGAGGAATCCTGGTCGCTGGAGGATGGCATCGTCAAAGAAGGCTCGCACAGCATCGAGCAAGGCGTCGGCGTGCGGGCCATCAGCGGCGAGAAGACCGGCTTCGCCTACACCGACGAAGTGCTGTTGCCGGCTCTGCTCGAGGCTTGCGACGCGGCACGCGCGATTGCCCGAAGCGGGGGCAGGAATGCGGTCAAGACTTGGCAGCGTCCTGTGACGCACCGGCTTTACCTACCCATCGATCCGCTCGATGCCATCAAGGACGAGGACAAGGTGGCCTGGTTGATGCGCATCGACGCCGACACGCGCCGCCTCGATCCTCGAGTCAAGCAAGTCATGGCCTCATTGGCGGCCGTTCATGAGATCGTGCTGATCGCCTCCAGCGACGGCACGCTGGCGGCTGACGTGCGTCCCCTGGTGAGGGTCAACGTATCCGTCATCGTCGAGCAGAACGGCCGGCGCGAGCAAGGCTATAGCGGCGGAGGCGGCCGTTTCGGTCTCGATGAGCTGCTGCACGGCGACGCGCCGTTCGAACATGGGCGCGAGGCAGTGCGGCAGGCTCTGGTCAATTTGGACGCGGTGGCCGCGCCTGCGGGTTCCATGACGGTGGTGTTGGGGCCGGGCTGGCCCGGCATATTGCTGCATGAGGCAATCGGGCACGGCCTGGAAGGCGATTTCAACCGCAAAGGCACTTCTGCATTCTCGGGCCGCATCGGCCAGAAAGTGGGTGCCGATGACGTGACTGTGGTCGACGACGGTAGTCTCAATCGGCGCCGCGGCTCCTTGAATGTCGATGATGAGGGCACGCCGACGCAGTGCACGACGCTCATCGAAAACGGCATTTTGCGCGGTTACATCCAGGACAAAATGAACGCCAAGCTCATGGGCATGGCGCCGACCGGCAACGGCCGGCGCGAGTCATTCGCACATATGACCTTGCCCCGCATGACCAACACTTACATGCGAGCCGGTTCGCGTGCGCCCGAAGAGATCATTGCCTCGGTGGAGAAGGGTTTGTATGCCGTGAATTTCGGCGGCGGCCAGGTGGACATCACGTCCGGCAAGTTCGTGTTCTCCGCGAGCGAGGCTTATCTGATCGAGAACGGCAAGATCGGCGCGCCCGTGAAAGGCGCGACGCTGATCGGCAACGGACCCGATGTGCTCACGAGAGTCAGCATGGTGGGCAACGATCTGAAGCTCGACAGCGGTGTAGGGACCTGCGGCAAGGAAGGCCAATCGATCCCTGTCGGCGTCGGTCAACCCACGCTGCGCATCGATGCGCTCACCGTCGGCGGTACCGGCTGATCTCCTCGCGGCGGCGGGGAATACTTGAGACAGGCTGCTTTTCTGCACATTCTCGCCGCGATTGCGGCTTCCACGAGCGCGCCTCGCGTGAAAAAATTCTTCGCGCGGCAACCAGGGAGGAAAGCCCGAACTTTCGGATTGCAGGATGCTCAACGCCGCAGCGCGGGTGGGGTGTTCAAGGCCGAAGGACGCCTTGCCCGCGCTTTATCCAAAAGCGCCATTGCAGCTAGTACATTTTTGCCAGCCCGACATCGCTCAGCACGATCACGCCACGAGTAGTGCGGTCGAAATCGAAGCGGACACTGTGCAGGTGAGTCAAATCAAGATGCGGATTCGCGGCCGCGAAGTCCTTTAGGGGATATTGGTAGCGACGCAGGACAATCTCGGACGGCGCCGCGCTGTTGAGTGCCTCAATCCGCAGGGTCTGGCCCATGATCTGAGGATAGAGCAAGGCGGCAAGCATGAGCCAGGTGGCGACTGACCAGGCCTCGGTGGTCGGGGTTAGGAATCGGCGCAACGATTGAACGGCCAATTTAAGCCGGGTCCACCGAGTCAGGTTGCTGTTCATCGACTCCCCAATTCTTTTTTGTTTTAAAATGGCCGCAGCGAACGGGCACTCCAAATCATCTACGCATCTTGGCATAATTTTGGTTGACCGCGCGTATCAAAGGATCGAGCTGCATGTCCGTGCATGAGACCCACGCTGCATCAACGGAAGGGTCGCACAGCTGGGCGCGACTCGACGGCGTAGACATCCTACGGGGTCTCGCGATCTTCTTTGTGCTGATGAATCACGTCAACATGCGCTTGTTTCTCGCCAAGATTCCGTACACGCAAGGTCTTCCCTCCCAATTGGTGTCCTCATTGGTGTGGAATGGACAACACGGCGTGCAAATGTTCTTTGCGGTGTCAGGCTTTCTCATCACGTCAACCTCAATTCGACGATGGGGATCGCTCTCAAGAGTAAGCGTGCGTGATTTCTATGCGCTGCGCTTTGCCAGAATTGCGCCGCTGCTGCTACTGTTGCTTGCCGTACTCTGCACCGCGCACGGCGCCGGCCTCAAGGATTTCGTCGTTTCAGAAAAAACCGGGGGACTGGGTCGAGCACTCATCGCCGCACTGACCTTTCACGTAAATGTCCTGGAGGCACATCGCGGATACCTTCCGGCGAATTGGGATATTCTTTGGTCACTATCGGTGGAGGAAATGTTCTACTTATTTTTTCCACCCGTCTGCCGGCTGCTTGGACGCGGCAAGTGGCTCGTAGCCTTTCTCCTGATCTTCGTTGTACTCGGACCATTTGGCCGCACCCTGCTCACTCATGGAAATGAGGTCTGGCAGGAATATTCCTACCTGGGCGGCATGGATGCCATCGCTCTCGGATGCCTGACCGCCATTGCGATCTCGCGGATTACCATTGCGCGCAGAGTTATCTGGGTGCTGAGTGGTCTGGGTACGGCGCTGGTTCTTTTCATCTTGGGTTTCTCGAACCAGGCGCAGGCATGGGGTCTTGGCCGGAGTGGCTTCGACATGACGATTTTGGCGCTCGGAAGCTGCATGGTCATTGCTGCGGCCGCCCACACCCGGTGGCAGAGTCCGCGCGTCATCTTTCCGCTCATAACACTGGGTCAGCGCAGCTACGAAGTCTATCTGACTCACATGTTCGTGGTATTCGCACTGTTTGGCTTATTCAAGTCAGCCGGGCTATCGCTCGCTGCGGTGCCGGCGCTGTTCATCAGTGTCATTCTCATCTCTGGCCTATTGGGCGAGTTGGTCGCACGCTTCTATTCGGAGCCGATGAATCGCCTGATTCGTCAATCGGGGATGGCCCGACTTGGTTCTGTCTTGGCGAGCGGCCCGCGAAATATGACATGATCGTGATCCGCGGACGCTCCCGAGGCGTCGTCCTTGTGTTTCAATTTATTCGGAGTCGATACGATGGATATCTACCGACCGGCGATGCTGGTCCTGGGTTTGAGTTTCGGACTGCTCTTAAGCACTGCTAAGGCCGCCGATGCGGGGCCGCAGCTGGGGCTTCCGGCGAACGTCACCGCGTCGATGCAGGGTATCGATGCACATCGCATTGCGGAGCACGTGCGATTTCTGGCCAACGACCTGCTCGAGGGTCGCGGTACCGGCACTCGCGGCGGCGACATTGCCGCGAACTACATTGCCTCTCAATTTGCGTTGTACGGCTTGAAGCCGGCGGGCGACAACGGCGGTTATCTGCAAAAAGTGGCGTTCGTCGGCGTGAAAACTTTGCCCGGCACCTCGGCCTCGTTGCAGCCCGCGCACGGCGCGACGATGGACTTGAAGCTTGCGGAGGACTACGTCGCGGGCAACCAAACGCAAACCGACAGCGTCGAAATCGACGCGCCCATCGTGTTCGTGGGCTACGGCATCGAAGCGCCGGAATACCATTGGAATGACTTCAAAGGGGTGGATGTCAAGGGCAAGGTGGTGCTGGTCATCGTCAACGAGCCGCCGTCGAAGGATCCGAAATTCTTCAATGCCGAAGCGCTGACCTATTACGGGCGCTGGACCTACAAGTTCGAAGAGGCAGCGCGCAAGGGAGCGGTCGGCGCCTTGATCATTCACCGCACCGATCTGGCGAGCTATGGATGGGAAGTGGTGCGCAACTCCTGGAGCGGGGAGCAGGTGTACCTGGGCAATGACCAGGATCCGAAGCTCAAGACCGCATCGTGGATTCAGCTCGAGGTTGCGCGCAAGTTGTTCACGGCGGCGAACCTCAATTTGGACGAGATGATGACGGTCGCCGGCACCCGGCAATTTCAGGCCAGGGAATTACCGGTCCGCTTCAAGGCGCACATCGAGAGCAAGGTGCGCAAGTTCGAGTCATACAATGTGCTCGGACTTTTGCCGGGCAAGGACAGCGGCGGGAGTCAGGCCGTCGCGTACTCGGCTCACTACGACCATCTCGGCATCGATCCGGCGATGAGCGGCGACAATATTTACAATGGCGCGGTCGACAACGGCACGGGCTGCGGCATTCTGTTGGAAATGGCGCATGCATTCACCTCGTCCGCAGCGCGGCCGCCGTCGCCGGTGCTGTTTGCCGCGGTTACCGCGGAAGAAAAGGGACTGCTGGGTTCCAATTATCTCGGCAAGCATTTGCCGATTGCCGCCGGGAAAATCGCCCTGGATTTGAACTACGACGCCATCCTGCCGGTCGGCATACCGCAATCCGTCAACGTCACGGGCGCCGAGCGAACCTCGTTCTATGCCAACGTTGAAAAGACGGCCGCGGCCTTCGGATTTGAGATTCAAGCGGATGCCGAACCCGGTGCCGGCCACTACTACCGGTCCGATCACTTCAGCATGGCACGGGCCGGTGTGCCGGCGTTCTCCATCAACACCGGCGTGAAATTTGCGGGTCATCCGCCGGAGTGGGGCAAGGCGCAGCACGAAGACTACACGGCGAAACGTTACCACCGTCCCGGCGACGAATTCACGCCGGACATGGATTTCACCAGTGATGCGGCCGTCGCGAAATTCGGCTTTGCCTTGGGTTGGCAGGCGATGCTGGCGAAGGGCACGGTGAACTGGCTGCCGGGCGATGAGTTCGAGGCGACGCGGTTGCGCGGAACCGCACAATAGCCGCCGCGGCGTCCAGCCGCTGCGGCATAACGGCGCTGTCATAAGCCGGGAATCGGTGATTGCGTCGCTTACCGGCGACGGGGCTGCGCCGTAAATTCGGCGAGTGCGGCGGAGCGTGCACCACGTCGCATTCCGCGGCGGGTACGAGCCGGTAGTCTGCGCTTCGTTCTCACACGACGGAGTTTCCATGGCCGACCATTCAATGACGGGCACTTTCCAGATCCCCCAGGATCTATTGTCCGAAGCCAAGCGCGCCTCAAAGCCGAAAAGCGAGCGATTGCACGTCGAGGGGTGGCGCAACTCCTGGTTGTCGCGCATTGCCGAGATGCTAGTCGGCAAGGAGTGAGGATCGCCGTAGGAAAAGTTTACGGGTGCGGTAAGACGCCGCCCTAAAGTGCGATTTTAAGTCAAATTGGCTGGTTGCTCTGACGCACCAGGATTAGTATGGCGCCTGGAGGGGACACAACTCATGCGCCTGGCACGTCCTGTTTATGAGAGCTTGCCGCTTGTTTATATGCTGATCGGCGGATTGGCGATATTTCTTTTTTATATCAATCCGTTGGGTTTTGCCGGTAAGACCGCCTTCCTCATCGGCGTGCTCGCCGAGACGGCGGCTTTGACGCTATTTTTGCGGCGTCGCGACTTTCGCGAATTGAGCCGTGAGTACACCGGCGAGACCATCGAGCTGCCTTCCAATCTAATCGGCTAGCTGGATTTGGGAGTGTCGATGGCTCCCGTGGCGACAGCCGCCACGACTCCGGTGTCGATCGGCTCCAATGAATTCCTCACGCGCGGCGATCGCTCGTCGATATACATGATCTCGTGCTGGCCCACCTGCACCACGTCGCCGTCATTCAAGTTGTGCCGCCGCACTCTTTTCGATTGGACAAAAATACCATTGGTGCTGTTGAGATCTTCGATGAGGCACGAGTCCGGCTGCGTCACGATCTGACAGTGATGCCGGCTGATGAATTTGCTGTCGATTTGCAGATCATTGTCGGCGGTGCGGCCGATCACCAGACGCCCGGGCTTCAAATCTCGCTCCACCACCGTTTTACCCTCGCTGGCGAGGAGAATCCGGCCGACCACATGGGTGGATTCACCGCTGGGCGGCAGGGTGTGCTCCATGTTGGGCACCTTCATCCGGTTGGTGCCGGAGGCGAATTCGACCCACTGCAGTTCGCGAATCGCGGCGTCGAGTTCCGCCGCCGTCACCGCATCGTGGTCCTTGCCGTACGCCGCCATAAGACAGGTGTCGCACAGCGTGTTGATCAGGCGCGGCACGCCACCCGTGTATTTATAAATCGTCGCGTAGGTATCCTCGGCGAATATTCGCCGCCCCTGCGACCCGGCCACCTCCAGACGATGGTCGATGTAGGCATTCGTCTCCGCTTTGGTGAGCGCAGTCAGATGAAAACGCAGGCGCACGCGCTGCGAGAGTTGGATCAGTTCCTGGGAGTTGAGTTTGTCGTTCAATTCCGGCTGGCCGGCGAGAATGATGCGCAGGGCCTTTTCCTTGGTGGTCTCCACGCCCGACAGCATGCGTACTTCCTCGAGCACGCGGTTGGTCAGGTTCTGAGCTTCATCGACGATCAGCAGAACCTTGCGCCCGCTGCTGTGTTGCTCCATCAGGAACTGATTCAAGGTCGCCAGAACCTCGGGTTTCTTCATGGTGAACGGCGAGAACCCAAACTGGACGAGTACGGTCTGCAGAAACGCGGTCGGCGACAACTGTGTTTGATTGATCTGCGCCACGATCACATCGCTTTGCAGCTCGCGCAGAAATGTCTCGATCAACGTCGTCTTGCCGGCGCCGATTTCGCCGGTAATCACGACGAAACCGTCGGTGAACCAGATGGTCGATTCCATGTACGCTTTGGCGCGCGCATGCTGCTTGCTGAGGTACAAGAATTGTGGGTCCGGGCTCAGTCGGAACGGCAATTCGTGCAGCTTGAATAGTTCTCGGTACATCTGGCATCAGTCTAAGGGATTGCCGGCTTACCCCAAAATCGCGCCGTCAGGAGACAAGCCTTCTAGGCCCGGTCGATCAATCTTAGTGCATCGGCAAGCGCCCGGTTGCGGTCCTTTGACCGGCGCCTAAGGATGGTGCAATGGCCCAATTTGCGCCCGGGGCGCGGTTCCTTTCCGTAATCGTGAAAAGCCAGCCCCTCGATCGCCAGCAAACGATCGCGATCGGGCATTTTCCCGAGAAAATTGATCATCGCCGTGTGCCCCAGGGCGCGGCTGCTGCCGAGCGGCATGTCACATATCGCACGCAGATGATTCTCGAACTGGCTGGTGACGCACCCCTCGATAGTCCAGTGCCCGGAGTTGTGAACCCGGGGCGCCATTTCATTGGCTACCAATCGACCGTTCACCACGAAGAATTCAATCGTCAGCACGCCGACGTAGTCGAGGTTGTTCATCACCCGCTCGAGGTAGCGCCTCGCGCCGCGTTCCAGTTCTGCGTTGGTGAAGGGTGCGGTGCTGTATCGCAGAATGCCGCCGCCGTGCGTGTTGGCCGACAAAGGATAGAACACGGTGTGCCCGGCCGCTGATCGCGCGCCCAGCAGCGAAACTTCACGGGAAAATGCTTGAAATTTTTCGTAGATCAACCCTGAGCCGCCGATCGCGTCCCATGCGGCCTCGATATCCGCCGCCTCCCGCAGCACGAATTGTCCCTTGCCGTCGTAGCCCAAGCGGCGCGTTTTCAGAATACCGGGAAGTCCGATTTTTCGGGTTGCCACAAGCAAATCCCGCTTGGCGTCAATGGCGGCATGCGCAGCGACGGGGATTTTGAGCTTCACGAACAAAGCCTTTTCCGCGAGACGATCTTGCGATATTTCCAGTGCCGCCCGAGGCGGCCGGACCTTCGTGATTTTTTCGAGCGGCTCGAGCGCGCTGCCGGAAATGTTTTCCCAGTCGAACGTCACCACGTCGCTGCGCGATGCCAATTCGGCAAGCCGCGCAGGATCCTCGAGATCTCCGACGAGGCTGGGCGCTACCTGCGCTCCGGGCGTGTCGGCGCTGCGATCCAGAAACAGGCATCGCACCCCCAAGGGATATCCGGCCAGCGCGAGCATGCGCCCCAACTGGCCCGCTCCCACGATACCGACATGCAGCAATCTCAAGAGGCGCGCGGATCCGGCTTGGCGAGTACCGCCGCGGTCTGTGCCTGGCGAAAGGCATCCAGGGCTTTGCGTACGTCTGCGTGCTCATTGGCGAGCATTGCGGCGGCAAATAGCGCGGCATTCTTGGCGCCGGCGGCGCCGATGGCAAAGGTGGCGACGGGCACGCCGCCGGGCATTTGCGCAATCGAAAGCAATGAATCGATGCCGTTCAACACTTTGGATTGAATCGGAACACCGAGCACGGGGAGCGAAGTCTTCGCCGCGGTCATTCCCGGCAGATGCGCCGCACCACCGGCGCCGGCAATGATGGCTTTGAGGCCGCGATCGCGCGCAGAAGCTGCGTATTCGAACAACAGGTCCGGTGTGCGGTGTGCCGAGATCACGCGAACCTCGTGCGCAATCCCCAAGTCGGTCAGCGTATCGGCCGCAGCCTGCATCGTTTCCCAGTCGGAAGACGATCCCATAATGACTCCGACCAAGGCTTTCATCGCGACAAGTTTACCAATCTATCCGAGCAACTGGCGCAGAAACGCAAAAAGCTCCCGGGCGCCAACGGGCGAGCGCTGTTCTAAACGCTCTTTCTCGGCCTTTTCGAGCAGTTTCGCCAAGGCCGCCCGGTCGGCATGCGGATATTCCGCGATCAATTCATCCAGGGCTACCGTGGGCTCGGACAACAACCGGTCGCGCCATCGTTCGATTTGCTGAAATTGGCGAATTTCCACATCGTGGCGCTGTTTGCGCTCGGCCAGCTTTGCAAGGACGGGCTCAGGATCGATGGTGCGCATCAACTTGCCGATGTACTGGCGCTGCCGGATCTGCGCGCCGTGAGACGGCAAGCGGCGCAGGTCGCGCAGCGCGACAAAAAGATTATCGGGTAAATCCAGCGCCTTGATCTCCTGATCCGGAAGGGCGGACAGTTTGATGCCCAGTTCTTGTAAAGACGCCGCTTCGCGCTTGCGCGCGCTCTTGCTGAGCCGTTGCTCTTCGGATTCGCCGGAATCCTGGGTTTCATTCTCGCTGGTCATATCCCCCCATGCTATCACTCGGGCCGGTACAATCACCGGTTGGATTGCCCCAATCCTGGGGGGTCGGAGATGCCGATGGCCGAGACAATGAGCCCTGTGCGCCTTACCCAATCAGACCTCGAGTCGATTATTGAGCGCGCCCTGCAGGAAGCCCGCGCCCGCGGCGCATCCCAGGCTGAGGCCGCCGTCAGCCAGGATACGGGTCTTTCGGTGGGGGTGCGACTGGGCGAGGTCGAGACACTCGAGCATCAGCGGGACCGCAGCATGGGCATTACGGTGTATTTCGGGCAGCGCAAGGGCTCCGCCAGCACCGCGGATTTCTCGCCCGAGGCGGTGGGCGCGACCGTCGCCAAGGCCTGCAGCATCGCCCGATTTACCGCGGAAGACGCCAGTTCCGGTCTTGCGGACGCGGCCTTGATGGCACGCACGCCGCCGGACTTGGACTTGTCGCATCCCTGGAATGTAACGGCGGACCGCGCCATCGAGATCGCCAAATCCTGCGAGGCTGCCGCGCTCGGATTCGACGCGCGCATCAACAATTCCGAGGGTGCATCCGTCGGCACCCATCAGGGACTGCATGTCTACGGCAACACGCATGGTTTCGTCGGCGGCTATCCGACCACATCGCATACGGTCAGCTGTGTGGTCCTGGCCGGAACGGGCGAAGACATGCAGCGCGACTATTGGTACACCAGTTCGCGCGACTGGCGCGAATTGCAGGATCCGGAGGCCGTCGGCCGGGAAAGCGCGCGGCGTACGATTGCCCGGTTGGCACCGCGTAAAATCAGCACGCGGCGCGCAGCGGTGCTGTTCGTGCCGGAGCTGGCCCGTGGCCTCATCGGTCACTTCATCGCGGCCATCCGCGGCAGCAGCCAATACCGGCAGGCGTCGTTCCTGCTGAATTCCGCAGGGCAGCAAGTGTTTCCCGCAAATGTCTCCATCGCCGAACGGCCGCACTTACCCAAGGCCATGGCGAGTGCGCCCTTCGACGACGAGGGAGTGGCGACCCGCGATCGTGAGCTGGTCGCGGCGGGCGTACTGACCGGTTATATCCTGTCCAGCTACTCGGCGCGCAAGCTCGGGCTTCAGACCACCGGCAACGCCGGCGGCTCGCACAATCTCATCGTGGCGCCGACTCTGGCCGGCGGCGTCGCCGCCATGCTCTCGCGCCTCGGCACGGGCCTGTTGCTGACCGAACTGATGGGACAGGGCGTGAACACGGTCACCGGCGACTATTCGCGCGGGGCGGCGGGATTCTGGGTCGAGAATGGCGAGATCCAATTCCCGGTCGCCGAAGTCACCATCGCCGGCAATCTGCGCTCGATGTTCCTGGGGTTAGCCGCAGTCGGCGATGACATCGATGCCCGCGGCGGGGTGCGGGTGGGCTCCATATTGGTTCAGGAAATGACCATCGGGGGCGAATGATTTCAAGTCTTCGCGGCGATGAAATCCTTGAGTGATCGATCCCTCAAGGGTTCTTTCATGGCACTTTCGACCTCGCGCAGCAGCGCGTTCGCGGCTTTTACACTGTGGATTTCGATGGCCAGCCGGCCGCTGTGCAGTGAGCGAACGACCTCAAAAATCTCGGCGAGCTGAATCGAGCCAATGTCCTTGCCGGGAACGAAATGCGCTTTTTCGGTTGCCAAAATCAGTCCCTTCTCTTCCAAGCAGCGCAGCACCGGCGCCAGCGCGATGCTGGGCATGTCGAGTTCCGCGGCAAGCGCACGGCCCGTCCAAACGGGCTTGCCCGCGGCGTAGTCGCGGCCGATGAGATACATGACGGATAGCGCGACCTGTTCGCGATCCCGCCCGGTCAGCTCAAATGATTCCTGGCCATGACGCAGGTATTGCGGGAATTGCAGGTAAAACGCCAGCTGCGCGCCGATCAGCAAGATGAGCCAACTCAAGTAGACCCAGACGAGGGTCGTGAGGACGATCGCAAATCCCGTATACACGGCCACCAGGGACGAGGAATACACGATGAATGCCGTAAACACCTTGCCGACGAGCGCCCACACGATGCCGGAGGTGATGCCGCCGATGAGCGCGGCCCGAAGCTCCACCTTGGTATTCGGGATGAAAACGTACATGAACGTGAAAATGGTCGTCACGATCAAGTAGGGCAGGACTTTGCCCGTTCCGCCCAAGATCCACGCCAGCGGCTTGATGGCATCCACCCATTGGGCGAACGGGCTGCGTTCGGCGCTCGCCAGTAGACCCAACGCAACCGCGAGCAGGATCGGACCGAGGACCATTACGCTCACATATTCGGTGAAGCGGCGCGCGAAACTTCTCGGCCGATCGACCCGCCATAGAAAGTTGAAGCTGGTTTCGACCTTTTGAATGGTGGTGACTACGGTGTACACGAGAAAGGCGAGGCCGATGGATCTCAACAGATCGCCGCGCATATTCTTGACGAATTGCATGACGCTTTCCGTCAATTGGCCGGATGCGGCTCCCAGCGGCGCAAAGAATTGATCGAGGATGAACCGCAGGTCGCCGCGCGCGCCCAATCCGTTCAGAATCGAAATACTGAACACCATCAATGGCACGATCGACAGCAAGGTCGTATATGCCAGGCTCATGGCCCGCACGCTGATCTCGCCGTGCAGCCAATCGCGAATCAGCGCCGCCGGATAGCGCACGATGCGCAAGATGGCACCCCACGGAGGTCTCATGGTGCGCGAACCCGTGAACAGTCCGTCTTCGAGGCCTTCGAACCACTTGAACATGATTCGAGACTTACACGGCGCCCGGGGTATGGCAAGGTCGCCGCCGCGGCGAATACTTGAGAAAGGCTCCTAAGCGGTCAACAGCTTCAGGGCCTCGCGATAATTCTCGCTGGTGCGGGCCAAAATCTCCGGCGGCAGATGCGGAGCGGGCGGTTTCTTGTTCCAGTGCAGGGATTCCAAATAATCGCGCACGAATTGCTTATCGAAACTCGGCGGACTGATCCCCGGTTTGTAGGATGCCATCGGCCAGAAACGCGAGGAGTCCGGCGTCAGTGCCTCGTCGATGAGAAACAAACGCCCCTGTTTGTCGACGCCGAACTCGAACTTCGTATCGGCAATGATGATGTTGCGCGCGCGTGCGTGTTCCGCGGCAAATCGATAGACCTCGAGTGCGATGCGGCGAACATCGGCCGCGCATTCCTTCCCGAGCAGTTTGACGATGGCGTCGAAGTCGATATTTTCATCGTGAGAACCGGCGGGCGCTTTTGATGCCGGCGTGAATATGGGTTCCGGCAGGCGTTCTGCCATCGTCAAGCCGGCGGGAAGGGAGATGCCGCAAACCGAGCCGTGCAGCTTGTAGTCCTTGAATCCCGAGCCGATGAGATAGCCGCGCACCACCGCTTCAATCGGCAACGCGGTGAGTTTCTTGACCACCATGGCGCGCCCGGTCAACTGCGCCCGTTCCGACGGGTCGCTGATCACGTCCTCGACCTCGAGGCCGGACAGATGGTTGGGGGTGATATGCGTTGTTTTCGCGAACCAGAACAGCGAGATCTGGGTGAGTACCTGGCCTTTGAATGGAATAGGATCCGGCAGCACCACGTCGAATGCGGACAGCCGATCGGTGGCGACGATCAGCAGATGCGCATCATCCACATCGTAGATGTCGCGCACCTTGCCCTGGTGAATTTTCTTGAGACTTTTTATGCGGGTCTCAAAAAGCGGTGCTGAATGCGAATACTGTTCCATGTGTAAGTGCTCGCGACTGCTACCATTGAAGGCCGGCGATTGTGGCGGGCCAGGGCGTATAGGTCAACGCGAATGAGTTGGACAGGCGTTTTTTTTGGGGCATTGATCGGCCTGCTGCTGACCAGGAGCGCCTGGGGGGCTGCGGTCGGCGCCATCGTCGGCTACATGCTCGACCCCAGGTCGGCGGGGCGGGTGGCCACGCCCAATGGATCCACATCCATCTCCAGTGAGTTCTTTCGTACCACATTCGAGATCATGGGGTATGTCGCCAAATCAGACGGCCGGGTGTCGGAGGCGGAAATCGACGCGGCGCGCAGGCTCATGCAGGAATTGAATTTAGGCGCCGCCGACATCAGCGCCGCGATCGCGTGCTTCAGGACCGGCAAGGCGGCGGGCTACGATGCTGAACTCAGCATCGAGCGGCTGCGCGAGTCCTGCGGTCTGCGCTACGACCTGTTGCGGGCCTTCGTGGATTTGCAGTTGCGAGCCGCGCTCGCCGGCAACGGCGTCTCGCCGCCGGTGCGCAGGATTTTGGTCGGGATAGCCGAGCGCTTGGGGTTGTCCGCGCTCGAATTTGCCAACATGGAGGCATCGCTTCGCGGCAGACAGACGCGCGGCAAATCCGACACCCTGGCAGAATGTTATGCGGAACTCGAGGTCGATGCGAATATCAGCGATCAAGAACTCGTCAAGGCGTATCGGCGCCAAATGAGCCGGCATCACCCTGATAAACTCGTCGCCAACGGCCTGCCGGAGTCGATGGCACAAATGGCGAAAGAGAAAACTCAGCGCATCCAAGAGGCTTACGAAGGCATTCGAGCCGCGCGGGGAATGCGGTAATACTCATGGGCATCATCATATCGCCTTCGATTCTGTCCGCTGACTTCGCGCGCTTGGGCGAAGAGGTCAATGCGGTGCTCGCCGCGGGCGCCGATTGGATTCACTTCGACGTCATGGACAATCACTACGTCCCGAATCTCACCGTCGGTCCGGTGGTTTGTCAGGCGTTGCGCAAGGCCGGAGTCAAGGCGCCCATCGATGTGCATTTGATGGTGTCGCCGGTCGATCCTTTGGTGGTCGATTTTGCGAAGGCGGGTGCGACCAACATCAGCTTTCATCCGGAGGCGACGCAACATGTGGACCGCACCATTCAATTGGTCCGCCATTCGGGTTGCAAACCGGGCTTGGTATTCAACCCGGCGACGCCCTTGAATTGGTTGGACTACGTGATCGACAAGATCGATGTCATCTTATTGATGTCGGTGAATCCGGGATTCGGCGGCCAGGAATTCATTCCCGAGGTGCTGCCGAAGCTTGGCGAGGCGCGTGCCCGAATCAAGGCCGCCAAGCGCGATATCCGGCTGGAAATCGACGGCGGGGTCAAGGTTGAGAATTGTGCCGGCATTGCCAAAGCGGGCGCCGACACGTTCGTTTCGGGCTCGGCGATCTTCGGCAGCGCGGATTACGCGCGCACGATCAAGGCCATGCGCGCGCAGATCGAAATAGGCAATAAATCAGCCTAAATCAAGCTATTCGTCGTCCTCGTCATCCTCATCGTCGTCATCTTCGTGTGGTTCCGTGCGGGCACCTTTGGTGCCGCCGGTGTTCGCGCCGGCCTTTACCGGAACAATCAGAGGGCGCGTCTTCACCTTGGGTCTGGCGTTGAACACCACGATGGTTTTGCCGGTGGCGCGCAGCAGCCCCTGCTCCTCCAACACCTTGAGAACGCGTCCGGCCATTTCGCGCGAACACCCGACCAAGCGCGACAATTCTTGCCGGCTCACTTTGATCTGCATGCCTTCAGGATGCGTCATCGCATCAGGCTCGCCGCACAAATCCATGATGGCGTGGGCGACGCGGCCAGTCACGTCGACGAAGGCAAGGTCACCCAGTTTGCGGTTGGTGCGATCCAGACGCGTCGCCAACTGCGTCGCCAATTCGAAAATCAAACCGGGGCTTTCGGCGGCTATTTGGCGAAAGCGCGGGTAGGTCATTTCGGCCAGTTCGGATTGCTGGCGGGTGCGTACCCAGGCGCTGCGCGTCGGCTGTTCATAGAACAAGCCCATCTCGCCGAAGAACTGGCCCTTGTTCAAATAGGCCAGAACCATTTCGTTGCCGTCCTCGTCCTCGATCATGACCTCAACTGAACCGGAAATGATGTAGTACAGAATGTCCGGCAGATCGCCGGCGTGAATGATCACGGTCTTGGAAGGGACTGTCCGGATACGGCAGTAGCTCAAGAAACGATTGATCGCTGGGATATCGCTTAAGGCTTTTGCCCCTTCTTCCATGTTCACTCCCGCTGATTTCCTGGTCGGTTAAACGCCCATGCTGGCGCACGTTTTATTACATAAGTCCCGGAATCGCAAGCACTAAGGGTTCCGGCACGGTTTCTCTATCACTCAAAGTTAGATCCAATACGAGCCGCGGGTCATCAGCTTGGATGTCGCGCGCATCGCCCATGTTATTGGAAACGGCAACGCTTTACCTCCCATCGAGGCGGCTTTCGCGCCGTGCTGTACCTCATCGTGCGTCATCTGTTCGAGTATGGCGCGACTGCGTAAATCTTTCGCACTCAATCGCCCCAAGTGATCGCGTAAATGCGATTCGACCTGTTTTTCGGTTTCCGCGATGAACCCAAGACTGGCGCGATCGCCCAGCGCGCCGGCAACGGCGCCCACGCTCAGCGAGCCGAAATACCAAAGTGGGTTCAAAAGGCTGGTTCGGCCTTTCAGTTCTCCCAGCCTCTGCTCGCACCAGGCCAGATGATCGATCTCCTCGGCGGCGGCCTGGCGCATGGCCGACTTGACGAGGGGGTCACGAGCGGTGAGGGCCTGACCCTGGTACAAGGCCTGGGCTGCGACTTCCCCGGAATGGTTGACCCGCATGAGGCGCGCCGATTCTAACCGGTCGGCCTCCTCGAGCTCTGCCGCATCGGGGGCGTCGGGAATATCTCGGGAGGCCCGCGGCCGAACGCTTAAGGTCTTGATTATCTTATCTATTTCGCCTATCAAGCGGTCCAATTGATCGAATCTGCGGGCGTTCATCGATACATTATATTATAGAGGCTGCCGCTTAAGGTCGGGCTGGCATCTGCGCCCGCTGTTCTGTACACTTTCGCGCCTTTCGTTAACGACCCGAATCACTTGAGTATTTCCATGTATACCGTATTTTCAAAGCCTGAAGAAACTCGTGGCGACTGGTTCTTGGTCGACGCGGCAGGCAAGACGCTGGGCCGTTTGGCCTCGGAAATTGCGCATCGCTTGAAGGGTAAGCACAAGCCGAATTATGCGCCTCATCAAGACCTTGGCGATCACATCGTGGTGGTCAACGCCGGCGAAGTGCGCGTCACGGGCGCGAAGCTCACGGATAAGTTCTATCACCAGCACACTGGCTACGTCGGCAATCTCAAGAGCATCTCGTTGGGCAAACTGCTGGAAGAGCACCCGGAGCGAGCGATTGAATTCGCCGTAAAAGGTATGTTGCCGAAAGGTCCTCTGGGCCGTCGCATGTATAAGAAGCTGCATGTATTCGGCGGCAAAGATCATCCCCATCAAGCACAGCAGCCCAAAGCGCTGGAAATCTAAAAGCTCTAGGACAATCAATGGCAAATACAGCCGCGAATTCCTTTTACGGCACCGGCCGTCGCAAAACATCCAGCGCGCGGGTTTACCTGCGTCAAGGATCGGGCAAAGTGTCTATCAATGGCCGCACGCTCGATGAATTCTTCGGCCGCGAAACAGGCCGGATGATCGTGCAGCAGCCTTTCGGCGCGGTACAGCTCGACGGCAAATTCGATGTCGAAGCGCATGTCGAAGGCGGCGGCATCACCGGCCAAGCCGGCGCGATCCGCCACGGAATTACCCGCGCGTTGATGGCCTATGATGAAACTCTGAGGTCGCCGTTGCGCAAGGCAGGTTTTGTCACCCGCGATGCACGAGAAGTCGAACGTAAGAAAGTCGGCCGTCGCAAAGCTCGCCGCGGCACCCAGTTCTCGAAACGCTAGTCGCGAGAGCGCCTTTTCGCCTCCAGGGCTTAAGATCGACCGGTTTTGGGGGATCGTCTAGTGGTAGGACAACGGTCTCTGACACCGTTTACCTAGGTTCGAATCCTAGTCCCCCAGCCAAACAGGGCCCGCTTATGTGGGCCCTTTTCTTAATGGCAATGGCGGACGGTTGGGAGCCCTGCTGATGTCGGGCGAACGCATTTCGAGTCGTCAACTGGCGCCCATGGCGGTCGCAGCGCTTGGCGTCGTGTTCGGGGACATCGGCACGAGTCCGCTCTATGCCATGTCCGCGTGCTTCACGGGACCGGGAATCGAGGTGACGCCGGAACATGTCCTCGGTGTTCTGTCCCTGATTTTCTGGACCCTGCTCGTGGTCATTTTGCTGAAGTACGTCATGGTGGTGCTCAACGCCGACAACAAGGGCGAGGGCGGCGTACTGGCGCTGACTGCGCTTGTGATCAACACTTCGCGCGAGAGTCCGCGGCGCAAGTGGTACGCCATGCTCGGCATCCTCGGCGCGTCACTGTTCTTTGCCGACGGCGCCATCACGCCGACGATCACAGTGTTGAGCGCCGTTGAAGGTCTGCAAGTGGCCGCGCCCGGCTCGCACATTCCCACCGTTCCCATCGCGCTTGCCGTCTTGATCGGTTTCTTCATCATTCAGCGCCACGGCACCGGCTCCGTCGGCAAGGTCTTCGGCCCAATCATGCTGGGCTGGTTCCTGATCTTGGCGGTCATGGGAGTCAGCTGGATCGTGCGCGAGCCGCAGGTGTTCCTGGCGCTCGATCCGCTGCGCGCGCTGCGAATGCTGACCGAACACAAGGTCGGCTCGCTCGCCGTTCTTGCCGGTGTGTTCTTGACCGTGACCGGCGGCGAGGCGTTGTACGCGGATATGGGACACTTTGGCAAAGCGCCAATCCGCCTCGGATGGATTTGCATCGTGATGCCGGCGCTGGTGCTGAATTATTTCGGACAGGGCGCGATGCTGATCGAGAATCCGGCAGCCATCAGCAATCCATTCTATTTGATGGCGCCGGATTGGTCCGTGCTGCCGCTGGTCGGCATAGCGACGGCGGCGTCGGTGATTGCCTCGCAGGCGGTGATCTCGGGGGTCTTCTCGGTGACCACCCAAGCGGTCAGCCTCGGCTTGTTGCCGCGCCTGCGCGTGGAACATTCTTCGGCCCAACACGCCGGCCAGATCTACGTGCCGACCATGAATTGGATCCTGATGATCGCCGCGCTCGCGCTCGTCTTGGGATTCGGCAGTTCCGCGGCGCTGGCCGGCGCCTATGGCCTTGCCGTCTCCGGCGCCATGACCATCGTGACGCCGTTGACCTTGAGCCTGATCAAGTCGCGTACGGGCAAGGACAGCCGCATGCTGCGCACCGGATTGTCGCTGCTGTTCATCGTGGACATCGCGTTCCTGCTCGCGAACCTGACCAAGCTCGAGGATGGCGGTTGGCTGCCGCTGGTGTCCGGACTGATCATTTTCTGGCTCATGCAAACCTGGCAGAGCGGGCGCGCATCGCTCATGGCGCGCCTGCTGCGCGAACAGAAGCCGGTGCGCGATTTCATCGAGGACTTGAAGCGCGACCCGCCGGTTCGCGTGCCGGGCACATCGATTTTCCTGGACCCGAAGGCATCCGGAATACCGCGCGCCCTGCTCAACAACATCAAGTTCAATCGCGTCATGCATGAACGGGTGGTGCTGCTGACCGTCGTTACGCGCGAGGTGCCGCGCGTCGCCGCAGCCAAACGGTTGACCGTGACCCCGGTTTGCGAGGGCATCGTTCGGGTCGTCGCCCAGGTCGGGTTCATGGAGAAGCCGAACATCACCGCAATCCTGAGGGAGGCGGAAAGCCATGGCGTGGATTACGATCCGGAACTCACGACCTATTTCCTGAGCCGTGAAGAATTGCTTCCCGGACGCCGCTCCGACCTGACGCCGCTGCGGCGCAGAGCATTCATGCAGATGGCGCGCAACGCGCAGGTGATTGCGGACTACTACGGGTTGCCGCCCAACCGGGTCATCGAGATCGGCACCCGGCTGGAAATCTAAACGAGCGGCTTCCCGGCGATACTCAAGATATTCACGCCGCCGTCCCCCGCCACAATCAGCATGTCGGCGCGGCGCCATGCGAACAGACCCACCGTCACCACGCCGGCAATTTGATTCACGGCGGATTCAAAGGACTTGGGGTCGGTAATCTTGAGATTGTGAACATCCAAGATCGGATTGCCGTTGTCGGTAACGACCCCTTCGCGCCATACCGGCTGCCCGCCGAGCTTCACGAGCTGCCGCGCGACGTAGGAGCGGGCCATGGGTATGACCTCGACGGGCAGCGGGAAGCCACCCAGCACCGGCACCAGTTTGGAGTCATCGATGATGCAGATGAATCGCTTCGAGGCGGCGGCCACCACCTTTTCGCGCGTCAGCGCCGCTCCGCCGCCCTTGACCAACACGCCATCGGCGGTGGCCTCATCGGCGCCGTCGACATACAGCAGGAGATCGCCGGAGGTATTGAGATCGAGCTCCTCGATGCCCGCGGCTTTGAGCTTTTCGGAAGTTTGGCGCGAGCTCGAGACTGCGCCGGAGAGCTGGATTTTACGGTCTTTCAGCACCTCTATGAGCTGATTCACCGTCGAGCCGGTGCCTATACCCAGCACCATGCCCCGTTCGATATAGGGGAGCGCCGCTTCAGCGGCGCGGCGTTTTTTTTCAGTTGAGCTGTCCATTGGTGCGCGGGATTTCCGACCCTCAGAAACAACTGTGCCCGCTTACGCGGGCACAGTTGATTACTTTCGAAGGCTTACTTTTTCTTAGCGGCCTTTTTCTTTGCTACCTTCTTCTTCGCCTTCTTTGCTTTCGCTGCCATGATAGAAACTCCGTTATCGGGTTAGTCCGGGGTCCGAGTATATACACGAATAATTAATTTACAAGCAATAGGTCGCGCTCCGGCATGACAATGTGCTAGCGATGTGAGTCACGTCACTCAAGGGTGAGGATGAAATCCCAATCCTTTTTCGTCACCGGCATCACCGATAAACGATTCCCACGGCGCAGCAAAACAAAATCCTTGAGCTTGTTTGCGGCGTACGTGCGCAGCTCATCGAGCGTGATGATGCGCTTGAACTTGCGCACCAACTTCACATCGACGACGAACCAACTGGGTGCGTCCTTCTTGGAGTCGGGATCGTAGTGATCATGCTTGGGGTCGAAGGCGGTGGCATCCGGATAGCCTTCCCGGGCGATGCCGGCGATGCCGGCGATACCGGGCACATCGCAGCTCGAATAGTAGAAAAACACCAAATCACCCTTTTTTATGGAGTCGCGCAGCATGTTGCGCGCCTGGTAGTTGCGAACTCCGTCCCACCCTGTGGTTTGTTTTGGCGCCTTGCCCAGATCATCGATGCTGAAGCTGGCGGGCTCCGATTTGAACAGCCAATGATTCATAGGAAATGTTCCACTCCTGATTCGGTTGCCAGGTAATTCAATCGAACGTCCCACGCCTCCGCGAACCTCGAGTCGGTGCGCTGGCACTCGAAGGCGAGCCCGACCAAATGCGGCCCCTGCCAGTAGCGTCGACGGCGGCGGAATGCGAGAGCTCGATCATAGTATCCACCCCCCATTCCCAACCGCCAACCATCGGCATCGACGCCGACCAGGGGTATGACGATGAGGTCCAGCCATTGCGGCGAAACCGGCCTTACGCGCGTGCGCGGAACCGAAATTCCAAACGTGCCGGGGCTGGTCCCGCCTTTTAGCGGATAGAAACGCAGGCGGCAATGGCGCCGATCGCTGATGACGGGAACGAAAATCCGCACCCCGCGCTGCCGCGCTGCGCCGATCAAGGCCGCGGTATCCGTCTCGCGATCAAAGGGCAGATAGAGCGCGACGCGTTTGCCTGCGCTGAACATGCGCAACCGCTTGATGGCCTTGGCGGCGGCAGCGGAGCGCTGCCGATGATCGGAATCGCTCAATGAGCGGCGCTGAGCGCGCAATTTTTTACGTAGCGATTCTTTCATCGAAGGAAGGGGATGGCGCTACCCGCATATGCCGTTTTGGACCGTTGCTCCCGACCTGAGCAACAGGTGGGGCCGACTGCGGCACTTAAGGCTTTCCGCTCGGGGCGGACTTGCACAATGTTGCCAGCAAGCATTGGCCCCTGGGGTTTACAAAATTAGGGTCAGGAGGTAACCCGATCCGCATCGAACACCGCAGGCAGCGCCAAATTCAAACGTTGGGGAGGATCACAAAGATTCAAGCCTAGAGCTCGAGCTGTTGACCCTTCTCCAAGGCCGACTCTACGCGCTCGCGCAGGATACGCAAGCGTCCGCCGACGTCGGAATCGAGATTGGTGTCACGATTGCGGAATCGAATTAATTCATTCGCCATATTGAGCGCGGCGATTACGGCGATGCGATCCAAGCCGACGACTTTTCCACTATCGCGGATTTCGCGCATTTTGAGATTCAAGAATTCGGCGGAATCGAGCAAATCAGAGCGCTCCTCGATGGGACAGGAGATGTGATACTCCTTCTCGAGTATTCGCACGCTCACACGCGCTTGATTGTCGCTCATGCCTGCTCCATCGATTTCAGGCGGCCGATCATGGCCTCGACCCGGCCGCGTACTTGCTCATTTTTCTGCAGCAGGGTTGCGCGCTCGGAGGTCAATGTATCTTGACGCTGCCGCAGCGCGCGATTTTCCTCCTTGATGTGATTCACGGTCGCGATGAGGTCCTCCAAGCGCTTTTCCAAGCGCTTCAGCTCGAGTTCGACCGCTGACTTCGAATTGGCTTCGTTCATAGGCCACCAATATAGAGCGGGGCATAGCGCAATGCAAAGGGCGGATTATGCCTCCACTGCGGTATTATTCGCCTCATTATGATGTCGGATATCCGGTTCAAAGATTTTGAAGATGCATTGGCCACCGCCGGCGGCCTGGCGGACGCCGCCGAGGCGCACGGCTCCCTGTGCGGCGCCCTGTGTTCGGTATCACCTTATAAAATGCAGGACTGGATCAACGAAATCCTGCCCGACGGCGCCGCGCTTACCGACGAGTCGGCGGCCATGATCGAACGCGTCTTTACCGCGACGGCCACCTCCTTCGGCGAACAAGGCATGGAATTCGAGCCCCTGTTGCCCGACGACGAGCAGCCGCTCAATGGCCGTGCCAATGCGCTTGCATTATGGTGCACCGGATTTCTCTATGGATTGGGTACCGGATCCATCTCGGACCTCGAAGCGTTGAATGGCGATGTCGGGGAAATCGTCCGGGACTTCACCGAAATATCGCGGGCCACCGGCGATGATGCCGAAGGGGACGAGTCCAACGAGCAGGCTTACGCGGAGTTGGTGGAGTTCATCCGGGTCGCGGCCCAAGTCGTCTTCGAAGAGTTGCTCCCGCTTCGCAGGCAGGTCTACCCGGCGCAGCAGCGGCTGCATTGAACCGGATAGGCTCCTCACGCATGGATCGCAAGGAGTTCGCTCGCCGGCGGCGCCAATTCATGCGCATGATCGGCAAGGAGGCGATCGCGATTCTGCCGGCGGCTCCGGTGCGCCATCGCAACGGCGATATCGAGTATGCGTATCGTCAAGACAGCCATTTCTATTATTTGAGCGGCTTTCCCGAGCCGGATGCCGTCGCGGTGATGGTGCCCGGTCGCCCCCAGGGGGAATATCTGCTGTTCGTGCGCGAGCACGATGCTCTGCGCGAGTCCTGGGACGGTGCGCGGGCCGGCACCGAAGGGGCGGTCGCGCACTACGGGGCCGATGATGCCTTCCCGATCGAAGACATCGACGAAATCCTCCCCGGGCTGATGGAGCAGCGCTCGCAAATCTTCTACTCCATGGGGACGCATCTTGATTTCGACCCGCGCATATTGAGTTGGGTCAATGGACTTAAGGTGCTGTCGCGTCAGGGAGCCGGCGGATTGCAGGAATTCGTTGCGTTGAACCACGTGCTCGATGATATGCGTCTATACAAGAGCCGCCCCGAGCAAGCGAGCCTACGGCGCTCTGCGCAGATCGCCGTAGGCGCGCATCGGCGTGCGATTCGCTTCGCCCGCCCGGGGCGGATGGAGTACGAAGTGATGGCGGAAGTAGTGCACGAATTCCGCTCGCACAATGCCGACATGTCCTACCACCCGATTGTCGGCAGCGGCGCCAATGCCTGCGTCATGCACTATCGCGACAACGATCAGCCCTTGTGCGACGGTGATCTGCTGCTGCTCGACGCGGGCTGCGAGCACGACTACTACGCCTCGGATATCACGCGCACGTTTCCGGTCAGCGGTAGATTCACTGCAGTGCAGCGCGCCGTGTACGAGGTGGTGCTGGAAGCGCAATTGGCGGCCATCGACAAGGTTCGGCCCGGCAACCATTGGAATCAGCCGCACGAGGCTGCTGTACGAGTGGTGACGCAAGGTCTTGCCAAGCTGGGGCTGCTGAAGGGGCCGACCCCGAAGCTGATCAAGGACCAAGCCTACCTGCCTTTTTTCAGTCATCGTACCGGCCACTGGCTCGGACTGGACGTGCACGACGTCGGCGATTACAAAGTGGGCGGAGAATGGCGTGTCTTGGAACCGGGAATGGCGCTCACGGTCGAGCCGGGAATTTACCTGCGGCCCTCGCCGCGGATTCCAAAGGAATTTTGGAATATAGGCATCCGGATCGAGGATGAGGTGTTGGTGACGAACGGCGAACCTGAGGTGCTGACGGGTGCGCTCGAGAAAACGCCGGAAGCCATCGAGGCGCTGCGGTGAGCTTCGACGTCGCCATCGTCGGCGGCGGCATGGTTGGCGCAACCTTAGGGGTGGCGTTGGCGCCGCTGAATTTGCGTGTCGCCATCATCGAAGCCATTCCACATAATGCGGCCGCTCAGCCGAGTTTCGACGAGCGCACCACGGCGCTCTCGAACGGCAGCTGCCGGATTCTGCAGACCATGGGTGTTTGGCCGGCTTTGAGCGCACTCGCAACGCCGATACGCAAGATTCATGTATCCGAGCAGGGACGATTCGGTTTTGCGCGAATCGACGCCGCCGAACAGGGCCTGAGTGCCATGGGCTACGTGGTGGCTAATCGGGACCTGGGCAGCGCACTGTGGTCGCGGCTGTCGAAGAGCGCCGGGCTTGAAGTGTACTGTCCGGCCGAGGTCTCGCAGATTACCGCGCATGAACAGTCGGTCGCGATCGAGATCGCGCAGCAGGGGGCCAAGACCACGATCGATGCCAAGCTCATCGTGGCCGCCGACGGCGCGCACTCCGCCGTGCGCGGCGCCTTCGGGGTCGAAGCGCAGGTGCGTGACTACGCGCAAACCGCCATCATCACCACCGTACTGCCGCAACGCTTCCATGACAACGTGGCCTATGAACGATTTACGCCGAGCGGTCCCATGGCGCTCCTGCCGCTGGACGGGGGGCGCTGCACGCTGGTGCTGACCCTGACCCGGGAGGCCGCGCAGTCGGTCATGGCGTGGTCGGATGAAGAGTTTCTTGCCGAAGTGCAGCGCCGCTTTGGATTTCGGCTCGGGCGATTTCTCAAGGTCGGGCGCCGCGTGCCCTATCCCTTATCCCTGACGCGCGCGATGCGCACGAGTTCCGGGCGGTGCGTCATCATCGGCAATGCCGCGCAGGGGCTGCATCCCGTGGCGGGCATGGGATTCAATTTGGGATTGCGAGATGTCGCCAGTCTTGCAGAACTCATTGCCGAGCGCGCGGGGCTCGAGAATGCGGATCCAGGGAGCCCAGGGTTGCTGGCGGAGTACGATGCATGGCGTGCGCCGGATCGCGGCGGCGTCATTGCATTCACCGACGGGCTGGTCCGGATGTTTTCAAACCCCTTGGCTGCGGTGCGCCGGCTGCGCAATTTGGGATTGCTGGCATTTGACCTATTGCCCCCTGCCAAGGCCGCATTGTCGCGCCTCAGCACGGGGGGCAGCGGCCGTGTGCCCAAATTGGCGCGCGGTGTAACGCTCACATGAACCCGCCGCGCGCCGGCGACTTCGATGTGATCATCGTCGGTGCCGGCGTGATCGGCGCCGTGATGGCCGGCCTTTTGCTGGCACGCAAGTTGAGCGCAGCGGGCAGGGTGGCCATTGTAGCCGATCGCTTTGCGCCGGCGCCGCCTGCGGACGCGGACTGGGACTTGCGCGTGTTTGCGATGAGCCGCGCCTCGGAGCGTCTGCTCAAGGTCTGCGGGGTTTGGAACCTGCTGCCGCCGGCCCGCGTATTTGCGTACGAACGCATGTGTGTCTGGGATGCCGGCGGCACACCGCAAGGTCCCGGCTCATTGACCTTTGACTGCGCGCAAATAGCTGAGCCGAATCTCGGCTGCATCGTCGAGGGGCGTGTCCTGCAGTGGCAGTGTCTGCAATCCGCGCGCGCCGCCGGCGTGGTCCTGATCGAGGGAACCGTACAATCCACCGTGAGCGGTGACGCGAGTGTCGTGCTGCGCTTGCAGGACGGCCGAGAGCTGCACAGCAAGCTCCTGGTGGCGGCCGACGGCACGGAATCTAAAACTCGGGAACTGCTCGGCATCGGCACCGCCGGTCATGCCTACCATCAAGATGCCTTGGTGGCGCACGTGCAAACGACGCGACCGCATGCCAACACGGCGTGGCAGCGATTCTTGAGCACAGGGCCCGTTGCTTTCTTGCCGCTCAACGACGGCCGCTCCTCGATCGTGTGGAGCGTCGAGCGAGCCAAGGCCACCCTCTTGAGCGCCATGGATCCTCACGCCTTTGGCGCGGCCCTGACTGCGGCCAGCCGCGAGGCGCTGGGCCAGTGCACGCTCACCACCCCGTTGGCGACGTTTCCGCTGAAACTTCAGTACGCGATCGACTACGCACGGCCTCGCGCGGTGTTGCTGGGCGACGCTGCGCATGTGGTGCACCCGCTCGCGGGGCAGGGCCTGAACCTAGGGTTGTTGGATTGTGCGGCGCTGGCTCAGGTGCTCGGTGAAGCCGGCTCCCCTGAGAATTTCGGCGACTACCGGCATCTACGGCGCTATGAGCGTTGGCGGCGCAGCGAGAACCTGTTGGCTGCGGCGGCGCTGGACGGACTGGAGCGGTTGTTTTCCAGAACGGACCCGTTGAGCGCCGGACTGCGTACTGCGGGCCTGGGCGCCGTGGGCAGCATGCCCTTCATGAAGCGCGGCTTGGCGCGGCGCGCGTTGGGATTGGCAGGGGATGTGCCGGAATTCCTAAAGGCGATCTAGCTTTGCCGCGCAAATGAAGTCATTCACCGACAGTCCGCCGATGGCATGGGTGGAAAAAGTGACGCGGCAGTAGCCATAGCCCACCTCCATGTCGGGATGATGGTCTTCGGTATTCGCAATATGCGCGAGCGCGTTGACGAAACTCATGGTCCGGTAGAAATCCTTGAACTTCAAGGCGCGCGTCAGGCTCTTGGAGTCCTGGGCGATCTTCCACTCCTTGTGCAGCTGCTTGCGCAGCAGTTTGACCTTGGCCGGCTTCAAGGGTTTGACCCCGCCCTCGCACGGCGCGCATTTCTTCTCGGATAAATCCTTCACCTTGAAATCCGGGCATAGGTGCGCTCGATGTAGCGCTCGACCAGGTCCTGAAATTCCTCTGCGATCCGCTCGCCCTTGAGCGTCACGGTCTTCGCACCGTCCTCATACACCGGCGCCACGGGGTGCTCACCGGTGCCGGGAAGGCTGATGCCGATGTTCGCGTGCTTGCTCTCGCCGGGACCGTTGACCACACAGCCCATGACGGCCACCGTCATGTCGGCAACGCCCTCACGCTGCTTGCGCCACTCCGGCATGCGGTGACGAATGTGGCTTTGGATTTTTTGCGCCAATTCCTGGAAGTAAGTGCTGGTGGTGCGTCCGCAACCGGGGCAGGCGATCACCATGGGTGTAAAGGCGCGCAGACCCATGGTCTGGAGTATTTCCTGCGCGACGATGACTTCTTGAGTGCGATCGCCATTCGGTTCCGGCGTCAGCGAGACCCGAATGGTGTCGCCGATGCCTTCCTGCAACAGCACGCCCATGGCCGCGGTGGACGCCACGATGCCCTTGCTGCCCATGCCGGCCTCGGTGAGCCCCAGGTGCAAGGGGTAGGCGCAGCGACCCGCCAGATTGCGGTATACGGCGATTAAATCCTGCACGCCGCTCACTTTGGCGCTGATGACGATCATGTTGGGCCCTAGACCCAGGGATTCGGCGCGCTTCGCGCTGTCCAGAGCCGAGACGACGATGGCTTCGCGCATGACATCGATAGCCCCCAAGGGCTCTGCCAATTTCGAGTTCTCGTCCATCATGCGAGTCAGCAAGTCCTGATCGAGACTGCCCCAGTTCACACCGATGCGCACCGGCTTGCGGTACTTGACGGCGGTCTCGATCATTTCGGCGAACTGCGGGTCGCGTTTGCTGCCCCGGCCGACATTGCCCGGATTGATGCGAAGCTTCCCGAGCGCCTCGGCGCAGGCCGGGTGAGCCTTGAGCAGTTTGTGGCCATTGAAGTGAAAGTCGCCGACGAGAGGAGTGGCGATGCCTTGCGCGTCGAGGCGTTCCCTGATGTGGGGAACAGCCGCCGCGGATTCATCGTTGTTGACCGTGACCCGCACCAATTCGGATCCGGCGCGCGCCAGCGCTTTGACCTGCGCCGCCGTGCCGTCGATGTCGGCCGTATCGGTGTTGGTCATGGATTGCACAACGATGGGCGAGGCGCCCCCTATGGAGACTGAACCCACTTTTACAGTCAGGGAATGTCGACGAGATTTCATGCTTCCATTATACCTGGAGCGCCGAAACGGGTCAGCGAGGCTTGCGCGAGGCAAGTTTTTGCCGTACGCGATCATAAAGCGACAGCCGCTCCAGCGCCCGATCGAGCCGATCCAACGCGGCAATCACGTGATCGGCCTCCGCGTCGAGCTCCAGCGAGGTCGCATTGAGGATTTTCCACAGCGGCTGAAGGCGCCGCACCAATCGCCATCGCCCACCGTTAACGTGCGCCGCTACTCACTCCCAGGTTGGGTCAGGCGGTATGATCGGCACGATGCATTCACTCGAATTGGAGTGCCAGGAGCTTGAGAAGGCCGGTGTAGTTGCCGGGCCAGACGCCGCGCAGGCCGCGGCGTTGGAGCGCGGCACTATTTTCTCGGTGTTCGAGGAGTTGCGATTCGCGCTCTATGCCGCGGTCGCGGCGATCACCGCGGGCATTGGTCTGCTGCTCAAAGACAATTTGGATCGCATCGGACCCATCACCTTGATTGCGGTGCTGGCGCTGGCGGCGGCGGGCTGTTACGCGACGGCGCTGCGCACGCAGTGGCAGGGTAAGGAACGATCGATCGGCGGCGATTATCTGCTGCTGCTGGGCGCGCTGATCGTCAGCGCCGACCTCGGATACGCAGAATCCCAATTTCATTGGTTGGGCACCGAGTGGCAATGGTACTTGTTGATCCTGGCGGCATTCCACGGCTCGACCGCTTATGGCCTGCGCTCACGCCTCGTGCTTTGCACCTCGATCGCGGCGCTTGCGGCTTGGTTCGGAATCGAAGGCCGGGCCGCAACCTTGTTCAATGTCGGGGGCTCCGCCGTCAGGTTGGGGACTCATGCCATCGTCTGCGCGGGCACCCTGCTCGTTTGGCGCGCGGCCAATCGCCGTCTCGGCGGACCCGAATCCTTTGAGTCCGTGCTCGAAAATTTCGCAGCCAATATCGGTTTCTGGGGTGCACTGGCGCTGTGCCTCACGCCGGGCTCCAGACTCTTAGGTCTGGTGCTGTTGGCGGCGCTCGCGGCGGCGTCGATCTTCAAGGCGTTGCGCAGTGGGGAGGAGATCTTTGCCGTGTACGGCACGGCCTATGTCGCGCTGACGCTGTGTTGGCTGGAGGCGCAGGTCATCAATTACGGGCTTGCCGTGCTGCTTCTGGAGTTGGCGACCGTGGTTGCGGGAGCGCTGTTGCTGTGGAGTTTCCATCGCCACGCGGCGGCACGCGCATGATTGAACTACTCCCCACGCCGCAGCAGGAGCGTTGGATGGCGGCGGCCGCACGGTTCAAGGTGCGCAATCATCCCTGGATTACGCCGCGCACCGGTGGTTGGAGCGCGCCCTCATTCATCGCGCGCTGCGCGTTCTTCGTGCTGGGCGTGGTCGCCGGCGGTCTGACGACGGCGGTTTTCGAGATACTCTCGAGATCCGCAGCGTTGCTCGCAGCCGGCGTGACGTTGCTCGTCGCCGCGGAATGGTTGATGTTGCGCAAGCGGCTATTTCACGCGGGTGTGGAAGAGGCGCTGTGGACCGGCGGGCTCCTGGCGCTTACCGCATATTTCGTCCCTTCCAGCGGAGACCGGGGCTTGGCGGTCGCCGTCGCGCTGGTGCTGGCGCTCGCAGCCATGCGATTGCTCAATCCGTTTTTATTGACGCTGGCATTCGCGGCCGCCTCGGTCGCCATCGACCTCGCGGGCGGCCACCGCCTGTGGGGTGAGCCCGACGTAGCCCATGCGGCCGGCATCTTTTGCTATGGGGCCGGCGCGATCGCATTGCTGCTCGCACGGTTCCAATTCTTGAGGCCGTCCCATGACCATATGCTGAGCTGGCTGATGGTCATCATGCCGCTGTGCGGATTCCTCTGGCTGGCCACGCAACAGGCGCCGGCCGTTCGAGTCGGCACCGGCTTGGCGAGCGGCATCTTCGCGCTGGTCGCGCTCATCGTCGGGATTCGGCGGCGAAGCCACGCGCCGCTGCTGGCCTGCATGGCAGCGCTGGGTTGCGTCGCCTATCAGCTGCGAGACTTGACCACGCTGCCGCTGAAACTGAAGTTGATCGTGTGGGGGAGCGCGGCGCTGCTGGCGGCGTGGGGATTGGATCGATACTTGCGCACGCCGCGCCGCGGCATTACCTCGCATCAAGTAGGCGAGGGCACGGCCGCCTTGGACCTTATGCAATGGGTCGGGGCCGGCGCGCTCTCCCCGAAAGCCGCGCCGCAGGCCGACGCGCCCTTCAAGGGCGGCGGCGGTGGTTTCAGTGGCGGTGGAGCGGACGGCCGCTACTGAGATGTGACTTTCGGCGGCGGCGCGAACGGCTGGATGCCGAACTTCGGATACACCTCGCTCGGGTAGTAGAACGTGCCGTCCTTGACCACCATGCTGATGGTCTTGATGGCTTTGAGATTCTTCAGCGGATCGCCGGGAATCAAAAAGAAATCCGCAAGCTTGCCCTTCTCGATCGACCCCATTCGTTGGTCCTGACTGACGTAGTGAGCCGAATCGAAGGTGGCGCGTTTCAAGATCTCGGCCGGAGTCATTCCCGCGAGTTGGTACAGTTCCAGTTCTCGATGATAGGTGAAGGAGCCGCCCGAGTCGGTGCCGAAGACGATGAATACGCCGCGGTCGTGCAGCACTCGAACCACCGCGACCAGTTTATCGAAGGCCCGGCGATAGGCTTGATCGTCGCCCGGTGCGGACGTGTCGGCCAGCGCCTTCATTGAATCGCGGCGAAAGCCGATCGGCATGTGATCGATGTAGTCGACGGCGCCGGGCGGAACTTGACCATCGCGCCGCTGCGTCAATTGTTCATGAATTCCCAAGGTGGGATCGATGGCAATCTTTCGCTCCGCCATCAAATCGATGGTGTGCTGCACTCTTGGACTTTGCAGATCGAGAGCGGGCAGCCGCTTCAGCGCGGTGAGCCGGAATAGGGTGCGCGTATCTTCGCCGGGCTGTATCACCCAGCCCAACGAGAACTGATTGATGTGGGTGATTTCATCGTAGCCGGCGAGAATCATGTCGTCCGCCGTCGAGAACGCCGGAATGTGCCCGGCCAATCGCATTCCCAACAGATGCGCCTCCTTGGCCATGGCCGGCACCCAAGCCGGATTCATACTGTTGTAACTTTTGATCTGCCAATAGTTTCGGGCGCCGTACCAACGTACGGCTTCGACTGCCTGCTCTTCGCTGTCGACCAAAATGCCGTTATTGGCACTGAAAGGGCTTTTGCCCTCGATAAAACCTGAGCGAATGACGTGGGGCCCGCCGATGGTGCCACTGTCGATTTGTTCGATCAGCTTGTCGAGCACGGCATTGTCGTTGCCCATATCCCGCACCGTGGTGATTCCGGCCGCCACATCGAGCAAGGCCTCACTTTGACCGAGATGCGAGTGCATTTCATACAGCCCTGCGATCAACGTGCCGCCGGCGCCCTCGATGGTGGTTTCGCCGGGCGTCGCGGGGCTATCGAGCGCTTCCACCGCGGCAATGACCTTGCCTTGGACCAGCACCGCCACCGCTTGCGTCAGCGCTGAGGTTTTCGGGTCGAACAAATGCACATTGCGAATGCGGACGGGGCCGGCGTAGTGATGCGCGACCTCGTGCTCGATCTTGACGAAACGCTGGCTCGACCAGGCTGCCGCCATGTCGCGCAGGCGCTTTTGCTCGCCTTCGTATCCTGCGCGCACGAGAATGGAACTGGCATCGACATCGGCGAACAGATTGTTATTCGCATCCAGCAGAATCGTTTCAGGATCGAGATTGATCCCGATCAGATCGTAACGGGTGACTTGCAGCGGGCCTGCTTTGCCCTGCACGGTGAGCGATTCGCCTTTCTCGAGGCGCAGCACGCCGCCGGGCAGGGCCGGCAATTGCTTGTCCGCTGTTTTCAGCAACGCGCGCGCGTAAATGCCGTTCGACCAGGGACTGGAGCTCTGCGCCAGATAAATACTCGGCGCATGGATGGTCGTGTGGCCCTTGCCGGTGGAGTCCACCCATTCGCCGCGCGCGCCCTTGCGAACGAAATGCTCGGCGATCTTGCTGCCGAATGTGGTGGTTCCCTTGACCGTCCATTCAGTCGGCAAACCGGCTGCATCCAGCGTGATGGATTCCGCGATGGTCGGACCGCGGCCATTGTTTTTGACGTCGAAGTCGATGGTAGTGCGATCGCCATTGGTTTCGGCGATCAGATGACCGACGTTTTTATCGCCGAAGATGAAGACATAGCTAAAGGTGTCCGCCAGCGCCAAGGAAGGCAGGCTGAACAGCCAGATCACGGCGATATTTCGAGCTAAGTTGGATGGCGCAAACAATGTGAGCACGGTCGGACTCGCTTGGGGTGGGAAGCGGCCGATTCTAAGCTTAAATTGCGTGCCGTCGCGATCTTACTGAATGACGAGGATCATCGTGGTGTAAGCAGGTATGACTACTCCGTTGCGCTGATATAGCGTCTTGCCCGTTGCAATCGAATCGATTTGGTACGTTTGCGAGGTGGCGAGATAGCCATTGGCAAGGGGTAAGGGCGGCGTCGCCAAAGCCGGGTTGCGCATCTGTGATGCACCGTACGGAGCGAGAAAGTATCCTTCAGCCACTATGCCCGGCAAGCCAAAACCAAGAGGTAGGTTACCGCCCGGCATGCCGCCAAATGTCGAGGCACCCATTCGGGCAAACTCATCGGCGAAACCCAGGCCGCCGTTCTGCGAAATGAGTTTATCCATGCACTGATAGCTGGAATTCGCGCCCATGCCGTCAATACACTCCGTAATGAGCTGCCTGTAGATATTGAGTCCGTACCGGCGGTTGAGGAACGCACCGAACGTACCGCCCTGGTTATAACTTCCACCGCTTGGCGCGGTCCAGCCGATATAGCCCAGGTTGCCGCCGCTGGCGAGCAAGCCTTCCTGCCTCTGCAAGGTCTCGTCGAACCCCGGAACCGCAGCCGGCGTGATAATGTCTTCAGACATCATCGCCGAGGTTTCTTCCAACCACACGTCGTGCCCCGTACCGCGAGCAATCGCGCGCTGATAAAAGTTGATTAAATGGGTCGATTCGTGAATGAGTACCGATGCGTAGGTCGGAGCTTCCTGCGGCAGGACAAGTTGCTCGCCGTTCAAAAATACGACTAATGCCTGGTTGGAACTGGGATTGGCAGCCAGCGTGAAGTTGTTCGCGCTGCTGAAATATCCGCTCGCACTCAACGAGAGTTTCTTCGGTATAACGATATTGATGTCCTGCAGTGCGCCGGGCGCATCTTGTATTAGGGTGGTTGATGCCGCTGCTGCGGCACCCCAGGCATCTCCCAGTAGGGACACGAGTCTGGCGTAAGCGTCGCCAGAACCACAATAAACCGAAACCAGAGTCGCCAGACTAGCGGCTGGAAGGGTGTTTTGATCGACCAAGGTTTGGTCCACCCAAAATACCGCATTGCGTCCAGTTGATAACGGGCAGCTTGCCTGAACAGAGGTTGGCACAGAATTGCCCCCATCGTTCCAGGTTCGAGTTGTGCCAATCGCCGGCGCAGCCGATGCAATGATCTGCGCATGGGATCTGGCGCCAATGGCGTGCAACACGCGCTCTTCGCGAGCGGCGAAGTTACGCACGAAGGTATCCGCAATATTTCTGTTACGCCCGAGCATGAGCGTGTGATTCCGATTTCCGAGCGCCTGACGTGCGCTGCCGGCAGTCATCGACGGTGTCGCCAAGATGTCCAAGAGCGCGCCGGGCGCAGGCACTGAACCTGCTGCACTGGACTGACCATTGGAAAAGGTAACTATTGCGGTTTGCCCTGCTTGCACGCCATTGATCGCTATGTTGATCGTGGCATCCGATGATGTTGTATTGTTGTAGCGCCATATACCCACACCGGTACCTGCATACGTTCCGGCATCGGTAGCTCCACAGAACGGTCCGTTGCAGTACGCCGACAACACGTTGTCCTGGCGTGCGGGCGGCGTTACAGGCGCCTTCACCGTCATGGAAGCCTGTTTGCTCGCTGACCCACCTCCCGAATTGGTTGCGGTCAAGGTGATGACATAGGTTCCGACACTCTGATACTCGTGATGAACCGATGCACCGGAACCCGTGCTCGAATCGCCAAAGTCCCACGAAAAAGTCAACGCGAGATTGTTCGGGTCGACCGCAAATCCAGACAGTTTGACGGACTGACCCAGGAGTACGCCGTTTCCGAATACTTCGATTTCACCTACGCCCGGAGGCTGCGCCGTAACGGAGACGTCGGTAGTGGCAGTGCTCGACAGGCCAGCCGGATCCGTCGCAGTTACTTTCACCGAGTATTTGCCCTGTGCTGCGTAAGCGTGCATGACGTTCGAACCCGCTCCCGTGCCGCCGTCGCCGAAATCCCACGCGAACGACAGGGTGCCCGATTGGGGGTCGGTACTCGTTGCGCCGAAACTAATTTGCTGACCCGCACTGGGGCTTGTTGGCGTCGCGGAAATCGCCGGGGTACTTGGGGGCATCGGGAGCGCGTGCACAGGTGTGCCACCAGAACCGCCACCACCACATGCTGTGACTACCAGCGCAGCAACGGACAAAAAAACAACGCGACAAAATCCATTGAACACTGTACATCGCTCCCTGATTCGTGTTTTCGCCGCGAACTGCCAAGACAGTATAAGGCAAAGATCTGAAATTTCTCTGTGAGTTGACGTATTGCAGATGGAAGCACGCGGCATAATTGAGGCTATGGCGGCGCGAATTGTTTACTCAACGGGCATCGGCAGCCTCTGCCCCAACTGCCGCCGGCCGGTACGCGAATGCGTATGCCCGAAGGGCGTGCCGGGCGCGGCCAAGTCTGCGGCCGTCCGGGTCGCGCGCGAGACTCAAGGCCGGGCAGGGAAGGGTGTCACGACCATTACGGGGTTGCCTCTATCGCTCTCGGACATCGAAGCACTGGCCACCAAGCTCAAAAAGCGCTGCGGATCGGGTGGCACCGTGCGCGGTGGCATCATCGAAATCCAGGGCGATCATCGCGATGTAATCGTCGCGGAGCTGATCAAATTGGGCTGGCCGGCAAAAAAATCCGGCGGCTAGGAGCCTGTCTGCCCAGTGGCCGCGGATCACGTGGAATACTCAGACAGGCTCCTATCGATGCACGAGATATATGAGATCTTTGCGCTTCATGTCCGCAGTGCTCTTCTGTATCATGCCGCCCCAATCGCGATAAGAGCTGTCTGGAGAGAGTCCTTTTACTAGGACCGCCGAAGGCGCAACCGCCCGGAAACGCTCAGGCACATGAACGGCAGACTCTCGCGATCTCTGGAGAGCGGTCGCGCCAGGCGATCCACCGAAGGGGAGCAGCGCTTAACTCAAGCGCGCAATCTCTCAGGTCTTAAGGACAGAGGGGCGAAGCACGAAGGTGCTTGGCGTCTCTGTATTCGTTCGCAGCGAGGTTGCGATGGGCCTTAAGACTCCTTTATACGACACCCACGTCCAGCAGGGCGCCAAGATCGTCGACTTCGGCGGCTGGGATATGCCGCTGCACTACGGCTCGCAGATCGAAGAGCACCATGCGGTGCGCCGGGACTCCGGCATGTTCGACGTGTCGCACATGTGCATCGTCGACTTGAGCGGTGGGCGCGTGCGGGAGTTTTTGCGCTTTCTATTGGCCAATGACGTTGGCCGCCTCAAGACCTCCGGCAAGGCACTGTATTCCTGCATGTTGCTGCCCAACGGCGGTGTGATCGACGATCTCATCGTCTATTACATGTCGGGAACCTGGTATCGCATGGTTGTGAACGCCGGGACCCGCGACAAGGACCTCGCTTGGATCCGCAAGCACGCCATCGACTTCGACGTCACGGTGGCCGAGCGCAAGGAATTGGCGATGATCGCCGTCCAAGGTCCCAATGCGCGGGGCAAGGCCGCGGCGCTGTTGCCGCCGCCGCAGCAAGCCGCGGTGCTCGAATTGAAACCTTTCTTCGGCGCGCCATTCGGCTCCTGGTTCGTGGCCCGCACCGGCTATACGGGTGAAGATGGCTTCGAAATCATGATCCCCGCCGCGGAAGCCGCTGATGCGTGGGGTCGGCTGCTGCAGCAGGGCGTCAAGCCCGCCGGGCTCGGTGCCAGAGACACGCTGCGGCTGGAAGCCGGCATGAATCTGTATGGCAACGACATGGATGAGCATTTTCATCCACTGGAGTCCGGCTTGGCGTGGACCGTTGCCTTCGAGCCAAAGGACCGGGATTTTATCGGCCGCGAAGCGCTGGAGCGTGCGCAGCGCGAATCCGGGCGCGAGCTCGTCGGGCTGCTGCTCGAGGATCGCGGCGTGCTGCGCAGTCATCAGAAAGTGCTGAGTGCAGGCGCCACAACCGCCGGCCTCTGCGGCGAGGTTACCAGCGGAACTTTTTCACCGACGCTGAATCGTTCGATTGCGTTGGCGCGGGTGCCCAAGACTTCACAGCCGGCGGTGCAGGTGGACATTCGCGGCAAATTGCACGCGGCGCGCATCGTCAAGCCGCCGTTCGTACGCCATGGCAAGGCATTGATCGACATTAGCTAGGGGGTTTTTAACGTGAGCAACAACATACCAAGCGACCTGAAGTACACCAAGAGCCACGAGTGGGTGCGGCAAGCGCAAAATGGCGCGATCGAGATCGGCATCACCGATCACGCGCAAAGCGCGCTTGGTGATTTGGTCTTCGTCGAGGTGCCGGATGTCGGCCGCGCATTGAGCGCCGGCGAGGCTTGTGCGGTGGTCGAGTCAGTCAAGGCCGCATCCGACGTTTACAGTCCGTTGGCGGGCAAAGTCATTGCGAACAACGGCGCACTCGCGAGCAAACCTGAACTGCTCAATGAAGATCCCTATGGCACCGGCTGGCTATTTCGCTTGGAAACGACCGGCTCCGCCGCCGTGTCCTCGCTCATGAGCGCCAGCGCCTACGAGACGTTCCTGGCGGAAGAATCGAAGTAAGGACGCATATGGCATTCATCCCTCACACGTCTGATGACATCGCGCGCATGCTGGAAGTCATCGGCGCGCGCTCCATCGAAGATCTGTTCGACGAGATCCCCGCCGAGCTTCGCGCCGGGACGCTCAACGTGCCGTCTGCGCTGTCGGAAATGGAGATTGGGCGGCTCATGACCGAGCGTGCCGCCATCGATGGACGGCCGCTGAATTTCATCGGCGCCGGGGCGTATGAACATCACATCCCCGCACCGGTGTGGGCGATCGCCACGCGCGGCGAATTTTATTCCGCGTACACCCCGTACCAGGCCGAGGCGAGTCAGGGGACGCTGCAGCTGATTTATGAATACCAATCCATGATGTGCGCGCTCACCGGGATGGAGGTATCGAACGCGTCGTTGTACGACGGTGCCTCGGCGCTGGCTGAAGCCTGCCTGATGGCGGTGCGGTCCAATCGCAGCTCGACCTCGCGGCGCATATTGATACCGCGAGCGGTCAATCCCACCTATACGCAGGTGGCGCAGGCCATCGCGGGCAACCAAGACATCAACTTTGTGCCGGTGGACTTCGACCGATCCGCCGGACGCACGCTGCTCGAGGCTCTCAAACCCCACGCCGGCCAGGACTTTACGGCCCTGGTGGTCCAGCAGCCGAATTTTTTCGGCAGCTTGGAGGAGGTCGATGCACTCACCGATTGGGCGCACGAGAACAAGATCATGCTGATTGCGGTGGTCAACCCGACCTCGTTGGCGCTATTGAAGCCGCCCGGGCAGTGGGGCGCCGTCGTCGCCGGCGCGCAGGGCGCCGACATCGTCTGCGGCGAGGGGCAGGCGCTGGGCGTGCCGCTGGCATCGGGCGGTCCGTACTTCGGTTTCATGGCGACGCGGATGCAGTACGTGCGCCAAATGCCGGGCAGAATCGTCGGGCGCACCGTGGATCTGGAAGGCCGGCCGGGATTCAGCTTGACGCTGCAGGCGCGTGAACAGCACATACGCCGCAGCAAAGCGACCTCCAATATCTGCACCAACCAGGGATTGATGGTGACGGCCGCGACGATTTACATGAGTCTCCTCGGGCCGCGAGGATTGGAAGCCGTCGCGCAGGCCAGCATGCAACGCACCGCCGATCTGATTGCTGCCTTAACCCAGGTCGCGGGCGTGAAACGAGCCTTCACCGCCGCGCATTTCCACGAGGCCGTGTTGTTGCTCGATCGTCCGCCGGCGGCGGTTCTCGCGGCGCTGTCCCGCCGGGGAATCCTCGGCGGACTGGATTTGAGCGAGCGCTACCCGGAATTGGGCCATGCGGTGCTCGTGTGTGCGACGGAAACCAAACTCGCCGTCGATATCGAATCGTACGCGGCGGCGTTGGCCGACGTGATGAGCGCATCGCGCGCGGCCGCCTAAGGGCCCAAGGAGAATAAAGTTCATGACCGAGCTCAATATGCGTGAACCGTTGATATTCGAGTTGAGCAAGCCGGGACGCGGCGCCGGCACGCAGTTCCCGCCGCCGGTTGCAGGCGCCGCCCAAGTGCCTGCGAATTTGCGCCGCAAGACGCCCGCCCAATTGCCCGAAGTTTCCGAGCTGCAGGCGGTGCGCCACTACACGCGCCTGTCGCAGATGAATTTCTCCATCGACACGCATTTCTATCCCTTGGGTTCTTGCACCATGAAGTACAACCCGAAGGCCTGCAACAGCTACGCGATGCTGCCGGAGTTCTTGGGCCGCCACCCTCTGGGACCGGAACCACAGGGATTCATGGCGTGCATGTACGAATTGCAGGAGATGCTGCAAGAGATCACGGGCATGCCGGCGGTCAGCTTGACGCCGATGGCCGGCGCGCAGGGCGAATTTGCGGGGGTCGCGATGATTCGCGCCTACCATCGCGCGCGCAATGATGCGGCGCGCACCGAAATCATCGTGCCGCAGGCGGCGCACGGCACCAATCCTGCCACCGCGACCATGTGCGGTTTCATCGTCAAGGAAATTCCCTGCGATGCGAATGGCGATGTTGAGATCGAGGCATTGAAAGCGGCGGTGAGCCCGGCAACGGCCGGCATCATGCTCACCAACCCGTCCACCCTGGGCGTCTTCGAACGCAAGATCGTGCAGATTGCACGCATCGTTCACGATGCCGGCGGCCTTCTTTACTATGACGGTGCAAACCTGAACGCCATTCTCGGCAAGGTGCGCCCCGGCGACATGGGCTTTGACGTCATTCACATGAATCTGCACAAGACTTTTTCCACGCCGCACGGCGGCGGTGGGCCTGGCTCCGGCGCGGTGGGTGTGAGCGCCCGCCTGAAGCCTTTCTTGCCGCTTCCCATCGTCGGCAAGGATGGCGCGCGCTATCGCTGGCTGACGGAGCGCGACCTGCCGCAATCCATCGGCCGCTTGTCCGGGTTCATGGGCAACGCCGGCGTGAATTTGCGCGCTTACATCTATATGCGCCTGTTGGGCCGCGAGGGCATGGTGCGAGTCGCTGAGTTCGCGGCGCTCAACGCCAATTACTTGATGAAGCGCCTGCAGGCCTTGGGCTTCGAAGCGGCGTATCCTGAGCGTCGCGCCAGCCACGAATTCATCATCACCCTGAAGCAGGAAAACAAGGCGTACCACGTCTCCGCGATGGATGTCGCGAAGCGGTTGCTGGACTACGGCTTTCACGCCCCCACCACCTATTTCCCCTTGCTGGTACCCGAGTGCTTGCTGATCGAGCCCACGGAGACGGAGGCCAAAGAGGACCTGGACCGGTTTTGTGATGCGATGGCCTCCATCCGCGAGGAAATGCGGCATGATGCCGAGAAACTCAAGCTGGCGCCGCATACAATGCCTGTCCGTCGCTTGGACGACGTGCGCGCTGCAAAGCAGCTTGATTTGATGTGGAAAGGATTGACTGCTTGAGAGGAACCGGCTGCCTCCCGATCTTGTCCGATCCTTCGGCATAATCGTCATTTAACCTGGCCATTCAGGCTCCTAGGATCGGCATGTCCCGCATTTCGCTGCTTTTGTCCTTGTTTGCATTGTCCGTCTCACCGGCATTCAGCGCTGCGCTCGCCACTCCCGCCCGCACCGCCACCCCCGCTGCCACCCCCGCCGCCGCTCCTGTCCCCGGCATTCCCGCTCCCGGCATTCCGGGCACTCCTGCGAATTGGGCGCAGACTTTGGAGAGAATCGCGACCGGTGTGGTCACCATTCAAATCGACAGCACACGTGCCTTCGACACCGAATGGAACACCACGGCGCAGGCCACCGGCTTTGTGATCGACGCCAAGCGCGGACTCATCTTGACGAATCGGCATGTCGTGACCTCCGGCCCAGTGACCGCGCAAGCCATTTTCTTGAACCGGGAAGAGGTGCAGCTGCTTCCCATTTACCGCGACCCCATCCACGACTTCGGCATCTATCACTACGATCCCGCAAAACTGCATTTCATCCAACCGGCTGAGCTGCCGCTGTATCCGCAGGGCGCGGTCATCGGCCGCGAAATACGCGTCGTCGGCAATGATGCCGGCGAACAGCTGTCGATTCTCGCCGGCACGCTGGCGCGGCTGGACCGCGAGGCGCCGGAATACGGTTACGGCAAGTACAACGACTTCAACACCTTTTATTTCCAGGCGGCCTCGAGCACCTCGGGCGGTTCGTCCGGCTCGCCGGTGATCGATATCGACGGTCGCGTGGTGGCGCTCAATGCGGGCGGCGCCACGGGCGCAGCCTCGAGTTTCTATTTGCCGCTGACCGCGGTCGTGCGGGCGCTGAAATACATCGATGCCGGCAAGGCTGTGCCGCGCGGCACGCTGGAAACCGTGTTCAAGTACACGCCCTACGATGAACTGAAGCGCCTCGGTCTCAATTCCGAAACGGAAGCGAGCATGCGCAAGACGTATCCGAAGTTGACCGGCATGCTGGTGGTTGACGACGTGCAGCCCGGATCGAGCGCGGACGGAATTTTGGCGCCGGGCGATATTCTGGTGGCCGTCGGCGGCAAGCCGATTCCGGAGTTTTTCTCGCTCGAGGAGGTGCTCGACAATCATGTCGGCCAGCGGGTAAAAGTCGAAGTGCAGCGCGGCAGCCAATCGATACAGCATGAGTTCGATGTTCAGTCCTTGAGCGCCATCACGCCCGATGAATTCATCGAATTCGGCGAGGCGGTGGTGCACACGCTGTCCTACCAGCAGGCGCGTCATTTCAACGTGCCCGTCAAGGGCGTGTACATCGCCAACCCCGGATATGCGTTTGGCGCTGCGGGCATTCCTCGCGCTGCCCTGATCAGCTCATTCAATGGCAAGCCGGTCGCCACCCTCGCAGACTTTGCCGCGGCGCTGGCCGAGCTTGCGGACGGCGCGAGAGTGCCGGTTCGCTACGTCACCATCGAGGATCCGCGCGCGGTTCAGCTCAAGGTCATTCGCATGGACAGGCGTTGGTTTCCGGCGCGAGAGTGCAAACGGGACGACATCCTGGGAACCTGGCCGTGCGTCGGCATCAGCTCCGGGCCCTCCCCGCTCATTGCCAAATCCGCGTCCACTCAGTTTGCCAAGACCGGCGACGTGCGCATCGATCGATTGGCGCCGTCGTTGGTCATGGTGAATTTCGACATGCCTTATTCAACTTCCGGCGTCACTGAAAAGAACTATCACGGGACCGGTGTCATCGTCGACGCGCAGCGCGGTTTGGTGGCCATCGATCGCAACACCGTGCCGGTGGCGATGGGCGACGTGCGCATTACCTTTGCCGGCACGGTCGAAGTGCCGGGCAAAGTCGTGTTTATTCATCCTTTGCACAATCTCGCCGTCGTCTCCTACGATCCGAAATCCATCGGCAACACGCCGGTTCGCGCGGCGACGCTGGTCACGCGGCCTTTAGGCGCGGGCGACGATGTCTGGGTGGTCGGCCAGCGCGCCGACTCGAAAATCCTCTCGCAGAAAACTCAGATCTCCAGCGTCGATGTGGTGTCTTTTCCCTTGTCGCGCACGCTGCGCTTCCGCGACAGCAACTTGGAAGCGGTCAGCCTGATCAACCCTCCGGGAGATTACGACGGCGTGCTGACCGATGAAAAAGGCGATGTGCTGGCGCTGTGGTCGAGTTTCGCCTTCGAATCGCAGCGCGAATTGGAACAGATCAATCGCGGCATACCCGCCGACCTGGTCAACGAGATGATCGGTGTGGTGGCCGACGGACGGCCCCTGTATTCCTTCGAAGCGGAGTTCGACGTGCAGTCCCTGGCCGCCGCGCGCGAGTTGGGATTGCCGGACGAGTGGGTGCGGCGCTTCGCCGAGCACAACGCGCAGCGCCGTCAGGTACTCGGCATCAATCGTCTCGTCGCCGGTTCTCCCGCCGCGGCGTTGCTGGAGCCCGGCGACTTGCTGCTCGCGGTTGACGGCAAAGTCGTGAATCGCTTCCGCGAGGTCGAACGCGCGGTGCAGAGTCCGACGGTGAGCGTGACGGTGTGGCGCGACGGCGCTGAAAAAACCCTGCAAATGAAGACCGTGGCCTTGAACGGCCGCGACATCGACCGGGTGCTCATCTGGGCGGGCGCCACCCTGCAGGCGCCGCATCGCGCCATGGCGGCGCAACGCGGAATTGCTCCCTATGGCGTGTTCGTATCGTTTTTCTTTTACGGCTCACCCGCCACGCACTATGGTCTGTATGCCGGCCGGCGCATCACGGAAGTCAACGGTCAACCCACACCGGATCTCGATGCCTTCATCAGAGCCGTGAGCGGTAAACCTGATCGGGCCTCACTGCGCTTGAAGACCATCAGTTGGAACGGCCAGACGGATGTCATTACCTTGAAGCTCGACAAGCATTACTGGCCTGCCTACGAACTCATCAAAACAGAGGACGGCTGGACGCGCACCGCGCTCGATCCGCCGGAAGTTACGGCGGCGGTGACGCCTCAGCCGGCGGCGGCCGGCTCCAGGTAGGATTCGAAGGCATCCACGGAATTCGTGGATCCTTGCTTCGGGATTCGCCCGCCCCACAGTTCTGCTTCATCGAAGGCGACGGTGTACAGCCACTGCGGGGATTCGCCGAGAGCCCGCGCGTTGCTGTCCGGAAATACATGCGCCCCATGGACTCGCTCCACGATGCCTACTTTGCCCCGCGCATAGGCGGGCAGCCGCGTGTGATGCGCAGCTTGAGCGGCGATCGTGCGCACGCGTTGTCCCAGTGCATAACGAGCGGGGCGAGTCGGTGAGCGCGAGGAGGGGCTTCCCTTGGCAATCATCGCAGCGACCAGATCGGCGCGCATAACCTGCCGCGGCGGGGGAGGTGAGTCGCCGAACACGCCCTTTTGCAGCAACAATTTTTCGAGCGCCGCCAGCCAGATCTCGTAGTAGCTGAGATCGCGGTAATTGGGGAGTGTTTCGCGTACCGAGCGATTCATGTCGATATTTGATAACCCGGTCGGACCCATGGCCACGACCAGCGCCATGACCCGCGGTTCCCAGGGAGCGTGAAACAACTCGCCTTCAGGTTCCATCACAATGGCGTCGCGCACATCCTGTCCGCCGAGATCGGCGTTGGAGTGATAACTCATGCCGCTGTGCCCGGCAAACCCGTGCCGATCATGGAATCACGCGTGACGAGATTGGCCAGCTGCTGCTCGCTCAAGTCCTCGGAGCCCGGCGGCCGCTGCGGCAACACCAGATAACGGACTTCCGCGGTGGAGTCCCAAATGCGGATTTGCGTCGATTCGGGCAGTTCAACGCCGAATTCCTTCAGAACGCCGCGCGGATCCTTCACGGCGCGCGCGCGATAGGGTGCGCTTTTGTACCAGGTCGGCGGAAGCCCCAGCACCGCCCAGGGGTAGCAGCTGCACAGCGTGCACACCACCAAGTTGTGGACTTGCGGCGTGTTCTCGACCGCCACCATGTGCTCGCCCTGGCGGCCGGTCAACCCTAGGGAGGCGATGGCCGCCGTGGCGTCGGCGAGCAGCCAGCGGCGAAATTCAGCGTCGCACCACGCGCGCGCGACGACTCGCGCACCATTGCGGGGCCCGATTTTTGTCTGATACGCATCGATCAGCACATCGAGAGCGGCAGGATCGATGTAGCCCTTTTCCGTCAGCAACGATTCCAAGGCGCGGACCCGCAGCTCCATCTCACTCGGCACGCGCGGCGGGTGCTCGTGAGTGTGGGCCTCGTGAGAGTGGTGTTCGTGTTCGCTCATCGATGGTCTAGTATAAGAGGCTCCGGAGGGCCAGTCTCATGAATAACGCCAGTACGAACCCGAGCGCTTGGTTGGCGATGGCCCTCTTGGCTCTGGGCTTGAGCGCGGCTCTCCCGTGCACGGCGCGCGTCCCGGCATTGCGGCTTTATGCGCTCGATTGCGGACATGCAGCCTTCAAGGACATGGGTGGATTCTCGGATACGGGTGAATATGACGGCAAGTCGGGTGAGATCGCGGCGCCGTGTTTTCTGATTCGCCACCCCAAAGGCGATTTGTTGTGGGACGCAGGATTGGGCGATCACTACAACTATCCCAAGGAGGGGAGCGACGCGGCGCCGGGCGTGCATGTCACCGTGCCGGTGACGCTGATCGCTCAATTGCAATCCTTGAATTTAACGCCCAAGAACATCAATTTCATCGCTTTCTCGCACTTGCATTGGGATCACACCGGCAATGCCAACGACTTCCCCGACTCGGTTTGGATCATGAACAAGTCGGAACTGGCGGCGGCGCTGACGCTTCCCCCGCCGGGCGGAGTACTCCCTGAAACGTGGAGTGCCTACAAGACCGCCAAGACTGAGACGATTGAGGGCGACCATGATGTTTTCGGGGACAGCACCGTGATGATCCTGAGAGCCCCGGGACATACCCCCGGGCATCAGGTCCTGAAGCTGAAATTGCGGAAGAGCGGCACCGTCATTCTGTCGGGCGATTTATACCATCTGCGAACCAATCGGCTTTTCAAGCGCGTGCCGGTCTACAACGTGGATCGCGCGGACACGCTCGCCTCGATGAGCCGCATTGAAACCATCATCAAGAACACCCATGGGCGGCTGATCGTGCAGCACGATCCGCGGGATTTCCAGGCGCTGCCGAAACCGCCGGCCTACCTCGATTGATCATGATTGACCATGCCGCTCGTCAAGACCTGCCCGAAATTCTAGCGATTTACAACGAGGTCATCCGCAATTCCACAGCCGTTTATACGGATGTTGAGTTGACCGCCGAGCGCGGCGAAGCGTGGTACGACGCGAAAATCGCGAGCGGCTTCCCGCTGATGGTCGCGCGAGATGCATCGGGAATCACGGGTTTCGCAAGCTTCGGGGAGTTTCGCGCGTGGCCGTGCTATCGGCATAGCGTTGAGCATAGTGTGCACATTCGAACGGATCGCCGCGGTTTGGGGATAGGCCGTCATCTGGTCAGCGAGCTGATGAATCGGGCTTCCGCCATGCACAAGCACGTCATGATTGCGGGCATCGACGCCGACAACGCCGCGTCGATCAGGCTGCACCAAAGCCTCGGATTCATCAATGTGGGGCATTTTCATGAAGTGGGATTCAAGTTCGGCCGCTGGCTCGACTTGGTGTTCCTACAATGTCGCCTTCCTGCTACAAATCAGTCAACAACTGTAAAACAGCCGTCCTAAACCCGAAGCGGCCCTTGCTCGTAGCTCAGTCTTGATATCATGAGCGTGTGGTACGAGCTACACAGACGGACATCGAAACGGCGGTCGAAGCATTGCGTGCCGGAGAATTGGTCGTGTTTCCGACCGAGACCGTCTATGGACTCGGTGCGAATGCGGCCAATCCCCCGGCCGTGCGCAAGATCTTCGAGGTCAAGGGGCGCCCGCCGGATCATCCGGTCATCGTTCACTTGGACGATCCCCGCTACCTGCATCGCTGGGTTTCCCAGATGCCGCCGGTTGCGCAAGCATTGGCCGACAAGTTCTGGCCGGGACCCTTGACGCTGATTCTGCCCAAGGCGGAAAACGTCAATGAAATCGTCACGGGCGGCCAGGACAGCATCGGCATTCGCGTGCCCTCGCACCCCATTGCGCAGCAGCTGCTGAACGCCTTTGGGGGCGGCCTTGCGGCGCCGTCCGCCAATCGATACGGACGCTTGAGTCCCACCAAACCTGAGCATGTGCGCGATGAACTCGGCGATGCGGTCAAGGTGATCCTGGACGGCGGCGATTCGCCCATCGGGCTCGAGTCCACCATTGTGTCCTGCCTCGACAATCAGGCGCGGCTACTGCGCCCGGGGTTCATCACGCGATCGCAGCTCGAGCAGGTCGTGGGCCCCATGGCGGTCGGCGGCACGGCTCCCCGGGTTCCGGGCGATCGAGCACTGCACTATGCGCCGTCGACACCGCTGGAAATCGTCAATTCGGACGACCTCGAGGTTCGAGCCGGCGAGATCGCGGCGCGGGAAGAAAAAGTGGCCGTGCTCGCCATGCGGCCGCCGCAGCAGACCCAGCGTCACATGACCTGGATCAATGCCGGCAAAAAGCCGGATACCTACGCGCACAACCTGTACAACCACTTGCGCACCTTGGATCGCGTCGGCTGCGTCAGGATTTTCGTGCAGAGCCTGCCTCAGGATGAGCGGTGGGCGGCGATTCTCGATCGCCTGCAACGCGCCAGCGGCATGGGCGATGACTCCCTGGAGCTGAGCGTCAGCTAGCGCATGGAGCTCGATCCCCAGCAGGACCCTTTCTCGCGAGAGGCGATTCAACATTTGGTGGCTCGCTACGGGTCCCCGCTGTTCGTGATCGATGCCGAGCGTGTTCGTCGACAATACCGCCGCCTCGCCGCGGCGCTGCCGGGCGTGGATCTGCACTACGCCTTGAAGCCGCTGCCGCACGCATCGCTCATTACCACGCTGAATTCGGAAGGCGCTTTTTTCGACCTCGCGACCAACGGCGAGGTCGAACTGGTCCGGCGCTTGAGGGTTGCGCCCGAGCGCTGCATTCACACCCATCCGATCAAGCGCGACAGCGACATCCGCACCGCCTTGAGCTTCGGAGTGACCCGCTTCGTCATCGACAATCCCGATGAACTGCGCAAATTCACCAAGTTTCGCAATCACACATCGCTGCTGATCCGCGTTTCCTTTCGCAGCCCCGACGCCCAGGTCGATCTGTCGCGCAAGTTCGGCTGCGATCCGGAAGCGGTCGCTGATTTGTTGCGTCTCGCCGCAGATCTGCAAATCAAGATCGACGGATTGTCGTTTCACACCGGCTCGCAAAATGCCGACTCAGGAATGATCGTCAGGGCCATCAACGTGTGTCGCGAACTGCTGCAAAATGCGGCCGAGGCCGGACATTCCCCGCACATGCTCGACATCGGCGGCGGGTTTCCGGTGGAATACATGAAGCCTGCCATGCCCATCGAAGAGTTTTGCGCGCCGATCAAAGCGGCGCTCGACAAGTTGCCGCCGGCGGTACGTGTGATCGCCGAACCAGGGCGCTATATCGCCGCCCCTGCGGCGATCGCCGTGGCATCCGTGATGGGACGCGCGCTGCGCGACGGCCGCTGGTGGTACTACCTGGATGATGGCCTGTACGGCAGTTACAGTGGCCAAATGTACGACCACTCGGTGTTTCCGATCGAGGCGCTGTTGCCCGGAACAGAGACCTTCCCGTCGGTGCTGGCCGGTCCGACCTGCGACAGCATCGATGTCATTCGGGAAAAACTGCTGCTGCCCAAGCTTGACATGGGTGACCTGGTGGTCGGTCGCGTGATGGGCGCCTACACCTGGGCCTCGGCGTCGGAATTCAATTTCTTTCCTCGCGCCACGGTGCTGGCGCTCGATCATGGCCGGCTGCTGGACGGAGGCCAGGGATGATTTCTCGACGCCGCATGCTGGCGGCCACGGGAGCCTTGGTCGGCGCCACGGCGCTCTGCGGGCGTTCCTCGATGGGTGCACCCGGCTCGAACTCGCGGCGAATTGATTTGGTCAATCTGCATACCGGCGAGCGGCTGGAAATCGAGTACTTCCGGGACGACGCGTACGTCACTGAGGCACTGGCGGCGATCGATGTGTTGTTGCGGGATTTTCGCAGCGGTGAGAAGCACGCCATGGATCCGAAGCTCATGGACTACCTGGTCGATGTCGCGGCGCAAGTTGGTGCGCCGCCCGCGTACAGCGTAATTTCAGGCTACCGCTCGCCTGAAACCAACGAGCGCCTGCACGAGCGCAGCAGCGGCGTCTCGCAGCACAGTTTGCACATGCAGGGACGCGCCATCGATGTGCGCATGACCGGCGTCAGTTGCGCGGATCTGGCGGCGCGCGCCCGGGATTTAGAGCGGGGCGGCGTCGGGTACTACCGCGCGTCGAGTTTCGTGCACTTGGACACGGGTGCGTTTCGCGCCTGGCGCGGTTAGGCTTCCGGATGAAATCAGCGGCAGCCAAGCTGCGACACCTGTTGACTTCGGCGCTGCTGATGACGATCTGCGCCTGCTCCGAGCCGTCGGCTCCCACCGCGGCGATCAGCGCGGGTGCGCCGGCAGTACCCGCCGAGCGAGGGGCGGTCCTCTATGCGCAAAACTGCGTGCCTTGCCACCGCGAAAAAGGGGAGGGCGTGCCGAACGTTTATCCAACTCTGGCCGGATCGGCGGCGGTTATCGGTAATCCCATTGAGCTCGCGCAGTGGGTTTTGAGCCAGAAGCGGCCTGCGACGATTCCGGCGGGCCGCTATCCCACCCAGATGCTGTTGTTCGGCTGGATGAAGGATGAAGACGCGGCCGCATTGTTCACGTACATTCGTGCAAATTTCGGGAACTCGGCGCCGCCGGTCGACGCCGCAACAATCGCCAAGGCGCGTGAAAAATAATGGCCAAGACCAGCATCCATGATTTGGTCGAGCGCTGCCGCGCAGGCACCTTGCCGGCGGCTATTACCAAGCTGCCGTCGGGCTTCGTGGTCATGGGGGAGCGGCAGGTGCTGCCCGGATATTGCCTGCTGCTTCCCGATCCGGTGGTGCCGCACTTGAATGCGCTGGCTCCTGAGGCGCGCGGTCAGTTTCTGTTCGACATGGCGCTCATCGGCGATGTGCTGCTGGCCATTACCGCCGCCGCCCGCATCAACTATGCGATATACGGCAATGTGGATCCGGCGCTGCACGCGCACCTCTTTCCTCGCGATAGCGCGGAGCCGGAAAGCACGCGTACCGCACAGCCGTGGGCGCTGGATTGGAAAGCGGCACCACTTTACTCGGACGGGCTGCACGGTGATTTCAAGCGCCGCGTCGGCGCGGAGCTGCGTAAACGCTACGCCTCGGCATCGTGATGTTGATCGGTGCGAGTACCCGTCAGCAAGGGTAAGCAGCCGCGAGGCAACTGCGCCTTTTCGTTGCCTCGCGGCTGCTTACCCCTGCTGGCGAGCGCGACACCAACCGGTCATCATCACTAACCCGGGGTTACTCGCGACTTCAGGGCGCGCAAGATTTCCTGCAAATCCGCCAGGGGTGCCGAGCAGGTCATGCCGGTGCACAGGTAGGCCACCGTTGCGTGGTTCGCGCGCTTCTCCGCCAGGGCGGGCGGCAGCTCGGCATCCTTGGGAATGGCGAAGATCATGCGGGTGGGCGCGTACAGGGCGCCTATGTCCGTCGCCCACTGCTTGGTGCTTGATTCCTCGCCGCGGATCACCAGGATTTGCATCGCGGACAAAAAATCCTCCAGCGCATTCACCAGGCTCATGTGTGCCTGGGGGTAGTCTTGAATTCCCAGCCACGCGGCCTTTAGGGTGCGCTCGGCGGCATCCAGGTAGGGCGGCTCGCCCAGCAGGTATCCCAGCCGGCACAGCACGGAAGCCGCCACGCCGTTGCCCGACGGCACGGACTCGTCGCCGAAGGTCTTGCTGCGGTGAATAAGGTTCTCGTGATCCTTCGCGGTGAAGAAAAATCCGCCATCGGCGTCTTGGAATTGCTCTAGCAGCACGTCCGCCAGCTGGCGTGCGAATGTCAGGTCGCTGCTGCGCCAGCGGGTCTGCAATAGCTCCAACAAGGCGTCCGCCAGGAAGGCGTAGTCATCGAGATACGCCGGTAGATGCGCGCGGCCATCCTTGTAAGTCGCGAGCAAGCGGCCGTCGCGCCACAGGTGGCGATGCACGAAGTCAACGGCGGCGCCGGCGGCCTCGGCCAGATCAGGCCGCTTCAGCACGCGCGACGCAATCGCCAGTCCCTTGATCATGAGCGCATTCCAGGCCGTGAGGATTTTTTCATCGCGCGCCGGCCAGACCCGCAAATTGCGCGCTCGCAAAAGTTTCGCCCTCGCGGAGTCGATCCTGGCGCTTACAGTCGCTGCAGACTCCTTGAGCAACGCGGCAATATCGTCAATCGATGCAAAGGTGTGCAGATGCCATTCGCCCTCGAAGTTGGCGGCGCGATTCAGGCCGAATCGAGGTGAAAAAGCGGCGTACTCCTGCGCGCTCAGGAGCGCCTGAACTTCGCTTGGCGTCCAGACGTAGAATTTTCCTTCGTGGCCCTGAGAATCCGCATCGAGGCTGGAGTAGAAGCCGCCTTCGGGCGAATGCATGTCGCGCAAGGCCCAATCGGCCGTTTCCTGGGAAATTCTCGCGAACAGCGCCTCGCCGGTCGCCAGATGCGCGCGCGAATACTCGCAAAGCAGCTGTGCATTGTCATAGAGCATTTTTTCGAAATGCGGAATCATCCAGGCGCCGTCGACGGAATAGCGCGCGAAACCGCCGCCGAGCTGGTCGTATAGCCCGCCTTCCGCCATGCGAGTCAGGGTGAGGCTTCCCATGTACAGCGCCTGCAAATCCGGATTGGTATCGGTCGATGTGCCGTACCAATGCCGCATGCAGCGCTCGATGCTGTTGGGGTGCGGAAATTTTGGCGCGCGGGTGAAGCCGCCGAAATCGGCATCGAAGGATTGTTCGAGCGCGGCTCGTGCTTGGGCCAGGGGTGTCTCGTCGAGAACGATGCCGGGCGCCGGTTGCGGAACAAGGCTGGCGAGCGCGGCCTGAAGTTGCCCGCTCTGCGCTTCGATTTGCGCACTCTGGCCGCGATAGTACTCAGCCACACGGCGCAGCAGGTCGCCGAACGCCGGCATTCCATGGCGAGCGTCCTTGGGAAAATACGTGCCGCCGAAGAAAGGCTGCTGTTTCTCAGGGGACAGAAACATGGTCAGGGGCCACCCGCCGGAACCATGCGTCAGCATTTGTTGCGCGACCTGATAAATCTTATCCAGGTCAGGACGCTCTTCGCGATCGACTTTGATGTTGACGAACAGCTCGTTCATCAGGGCCGCGGTGGCGGGATCTTCGAAGGATTCGTGGGCCATGACATGGCACCAATGGCAGGCCGAATAGCCGATCGACAAGAGAATGGGCTTGTTCTCCTGCCTTGCCCGAGTCAACGCTGCCTCGCCCCAGGGATACCACTCCACCGGATTGTCGGCGTGCTGCAGCAAGTACGGGCTGGTCTCCTCGGCGAGGTGATTGCGCAGCATGTTCACGGCCTAGGAGGCTCCGGGTCGGTTAGAATGGCGTTTACTATAGCCGAAGTACTCTCCATGTCTGACCCCGGTAATGTGGCGCAACTGCCTGTCCTGCGCCTCAAGCGCAACGAAGATCGCCGCTTGCACGCCGGACATCTTTGGATCTTCAGCAACGAAGTCGATACCGGCCAGTCGCCGCTGGTGAAGTTCAAGGCCGGGGAGCTGGTGCGCGTGCTGGCGCACAACGACCGGGCTTTGGGTCTGGCCTACGTCAATCCGCAATCGCTGATTGCCGCGCGAATGCTGGAGACTTGGAAGATTCCCGATGTCGCGTGGCTGGCGGCGCGCATTCGCGTTGCCCTGGCCATGCGCGAGCGGCTCTACTCCAAGCCGTACTATCGATTGGTCTACGGCGAATCCGACGGACTACCCGGATTGGTGATCGACCGCTACGGCCCGGCCTGTGTGGTGCAAATCGGCACCGCGGGCATGGAACAGCTCAAACCCAAGATTCAAGAAGCCTTGAACCAGGTCTTGCGATGTGAGGCCGTGCTCTTCAAGAACGACAGTTCGGCGCGCGAGATGGAAGGGCTGCCCAGCTATGTCGAAACCGCGAAGGGCAATTTCGACAAGCCCGCGGTGGTGATCGAGGATGAGCTCGAATTCCAAGCGCCGCTGGCAGAAGGCCAGAAAACCGGCTGGTTTTTCGATCAAGCCGCCAACCGGCGCGCCCTCTCGAAATATGTGCGCAAGGGTGCCCGCGTTCTGGACGTGTTCAGCTATGTGGGCGCCTGGGGCGTGCGCGCGGCGCACCAAGGCGCACGCGAGGTGACCTGCGTCGACAGTTCCGCGGCCGCGCTTGAGCTGGCCGCGGCGAATGCCGAGCGCAACGGCCTCAAGGTTGTCACTCGCAAGGGCGATGCGTTCGATGCTCTCGAAGATCTCGCCAAGCAGGGCGCGCGATTCGATATCGTCGTCATCGATCCGCCGGCCTTCGCCAAGCGCAAGAAAGATCTGCCCAAAGCCCTCGCGGCATACAAACGCCTCAACCAGCTCGCCCTGCAAGCGACTGCTGACGACGGCATTCTGGTTTCGTGCTCCTGCTCTTTTCACGTGAGCGCCGAAGAGTTGCAGGATGCCATTGCCAAAGCGGCACGGGGCGCTGAGAAGCACCTGCAAATTCTAGAAATGGGCGGCCAGGCGCCGGATCACCCCGTGCACCCCGCTATTCCCGAGACCCGCTACCTCAAGGCCTATTTCTGTCGGGTCAATGAAAGTTTAAAGTAGGAACCATGCTGACGTACCCGCACATCAATCCCATCGCCGTGTCCCTTGGTCCCTTGCGCGTGCACTGGTACGGCATCATGTACCTGATCGGCTTCGTCGGAGCCTGGTGGCTGGCGCGGTACCGCGCCCGGCGCCCCGGTTCGACCTGGATCCCGCTCGAGATCGACGACCTCATCTTCTACTGTGCCATCGGCGTCATCCTCGGCGGCCGCTTGGGCTGGTGCATTTTCTACGGGCACGATGTGATCGCCGAAAGCTGGCTGAATGTCTTTCACATCTGGGACGGCGGCATGTCGTTTCACGGCGGCATGATAGGCGTGCTGATCGCCGTCTTCGTGTTCGCCCGCGTGAAGCACAAGAATACCGCGGATGTACTGGATTTCGTGGCCCCATTGCCGGGTATCGGTCTATTTTTCGGCCGCCTCGGAAACTTCATCAACGGCGAACTTTGGGGCAAGCCGACGGATTTGCCCTGGGGGTTCGGCGTGCCGGACGCCCAGGGCGTCTTGGTCTCTCGCCATCCTTCGCAGCTCTATGAGGCCACACTCGAGGGGCTGGTGTTGTTCCTAATTCTGTTGTGGTTCACCCGCAAGCCGCGTCCGCGCTTGGCGCCTACGGGATTGTTTCTGCTGCTGTACGGCTGCGGCCGCTTTCTGGTGGAATGGGTTCGTCTGCCGGATGCGAATATCGGTTACCTGGTCGGCAATTGGCTGACCATGGGAATGTTGCTGACGACGCCCATGATTTTGATCGGCGCCGGCATCATGATTTACGCCTATCGGCGCAACGTAGCCACCGGCAACTTGGGCGCAGTGAAGGCGTAATGCGCCAGTACCTCGATTTCCTGCGGCACATCCGTGAGCACGGCGCTCCGAAGGACGATCGCACCGGCACGGGCACGGTAAGCGTCTTTGGCTACCAAATGCGCTTCGATCTGAACGCCGGCTTTCCGCTCGTGACCACCAAGAAGCTGCATTTGCGCTCCATTATTTACGAGCTGCTGTGGTTTTTGCGCGGCGATACCAACGTCAAATATCTACACGAGCATGGGGTCAGTATTTGGGACGAGTGGGCGGATGAGAATGGGGAACTGGGACCTGTTTACGGCAAGCAATGGCGTAGCTGGCCCACGCAGGACGGGCGGCAAATCGACCAGCTGTCGCAGGTGCTCGAACAGCTCAAAAGCAATCCCAATTCGCGCCGCATACTCGTCAGTGCGTGGAACGTGGGCGAATTGGATCGCATGGCGCTGCTGCCGTGTCACGCCTTGTTCCAGTTTTATGTGGCTGACGGGCGCCTCTCCTGCCAGCTGTACCAGCGCAGTGCCGATGCCCTGTTGGGTGTCCCCTTCAATATCGCCTCCTATGCGCTGCTCACGCACATGATTGCCCAGCAATGCAATCTTAAAGTCGGCGACTTCGTGTGGACGGGCGGCGATTGCCATTTGTACTTGAATCATCTGCAACAGGCCGATCTGCAGCTGTCGCGCGCGCCGTTCCCCCCGCCGCAGCTCAAAATTCTGCGCAAGCCCCCAAGCTTGTTCGACTATGCCTACGAAGACTTTGAGATCGTCGACTATCGCTATCATGCTGCGATCAAAGCACCGATCGCCGTATGAGTCCACGCGCGCCGCACCGCAAACCTCTGTTTGAGGTTCGTCACTCGCGCATTCACGGCTACGGCGTATTCGCGTTGCGGCGCATCCGCAAGGGAACCACGGTGATCGAGTATCTCGGCGACCGGGTGACCCATGACCTGGCCAACGAGCGCTATAAGGATAAGGATCCGAAGGATGGGCACACGTTTTTGTTCACCGTCGATGCGAAGACGGTGATCGACGCGGGCGTCAACGGCAACGAAGCGCGCTTTGTGAACCATGGCTGCCATCCCAACTGCCAGACCGTCAATACGGGGAGGCGAATTTTCATCGAGGCGCTGCGCACCATCCAGCCCGGGGAAGAGCTCGCCTACGATTATCAAATTCAGCGTGACGCTGATGATCCTGCCGATGTGGACCTGATATTCGCGTGCTGCTGCGGAGCGAAAAGCTGCCGGGGCAGCATGCTGGAAGCGCCCAAGAAGAAGCGCCGGCCGCGCCGGCCCTCACCGAAGCGCAAAGTCGGGCGCAAAGTCGCGCGCCAGGTTGGACGCAAAGTCGTGCGCAAACGGCCGCGGTGAGCGCGAGCGCCGACTTGACCTTGAGCGGGATCTCGATTCGAGATCAATTCATCGCTCCTGCCCAGATACAGGCTTTGTTGCAATGCGCGGAGGCTCGTCAGGCGCGGGGAGATTTCGCGCCCGCGCGCGTCGGTCGTCGGGCCAGCGCGCAACGCCGCGACGACATTCGCGGCGACTTCACCTGCTGGCTGGGCGAGCCGCTGTATCCGGCGGAGCGCAGCTTGTTGGACCGGTTGGAGCGGTTGCGCTTGGAATTGAACCTCGAGGCAACCTTGGGCTTGTTCGAGTTGGAACTGCACTATGCGCGATATCCGCCAGGCGCAGGCTATGCGCGCCACGTCGATCAGCCGCAAGGGACCACGCAACGTCAAGTGTCGCTGGTGCTGTACTTGAATGCGGACTGGCAGCCTGCCGACGGCGGCGTGCTGCGCCTGCACGAGACGAGTGATCGAATCTTGGACATCGAGCCTGTCGGCGGCAGGCTGGTTTGTTTTCTGACAGCGGGGCGGGTGCACGAGGTGCTGACGGCGCGGCGCGAGCGCCTGAGCATCAGCGGCTGGTTCCGCGGGCGCGAGTAGTGCGGCCCTTGTTCACCCGCGTGCTTACCCGCGTGGCGGGTTCGCCGCGTCGCGCAGCAGGCTGCGCCACGTATCCAGCAATTCCGCCGTCGGCTCGGCAGTCAGCACGATCTCGATGCGGCTGTCGCGCCGAAATGCACTGTCCTCGCCGGACAGCCTGCGACCCTGGTTTTGCACCAACCAAGACGGGCCCAATCCCGTGCGAAACACGCCCTTCATGCGGCGCAGCCATCCGTGATCCGCCTCCAGCAGCCAGGTAAGGCGCGGCTCTAAAATGGCGCGCGAGAAAACCAACTCGCGCGGCAGCAGCCACTGGACTGCCCAGAATTCCAGCGCCTGCGTTTGACTCTCGGTGCCGCTCAGTCCGCGGATGTCGAATGCGTTCGACAGCGGCGGTTCGCGAGGCGCAGCGGTTGCCGGGATCAGCGAAAAGCGCGGTGCGCGTTCGAATTTGCGCAACGCCTCCTCGGGCAATTCACCATGATTGCAGTCACCGAGATAAGACTTGAGGGGATACTGCGCCGCCGCGATTTCTGCAAATGCCTGCCGCTCTGCGGCATGCGCGAGATCCGGTTTGGAGAGCAACAGCGCATCGGCGGATTGGATCTGCGACCATTCGTTGGGCGGACGCTTGGTCAAGATGCGGCCGGCGTCCTGGCTGTCCACCAAGCAAATGACGCTGTCGAGCACCAATGCATGCTGCGATTCGTAAATGGCGAGCGTGTCGACGATATCCGCCGCATGCCCGGCGCCGCTCGGCTCGATCAACAATCGAGCGGGTTTGAAATTGCGCAAAATGTCCCGCAGCTGTTTGCCGAATTCCAGCTCGCCCACACAGCATAGGCAGCCGCCGGCGACCAAGCGCACGTCGTAATTTCCGCGCGCGGACTGCGCCACGCTGATCGCGTCGACTCCGGCATCGGTGAATTCATTGAGGATGACGACCCACAATTCGCTCTCGGGCTTGCGGGCCATCAGCCAGCGAATGGCAGTCGTTTTGCCGCTGCCGAAGCTGCCGGTGATCACATGTGCCCGCGTCAGACTCATCGTTTCTATTTATAACTCATTGATTTCATGGCGCCCTCGCACCCGCGTGTGTGCCTACGGGGGCGTGCGTATAGTAGTGTCGCTGAAACATAGTTCAATGTCCGACTTGAGCCGACCTAGGGACGAGCGAATGCAACATCCACTGCGATGCCGTTGCGGAACCGTAAGCGGTTGGGTCAAGGAGCCACGCAGCGCAAACCGGGTGGTCTGCTACTGCAAGGATTGTCAGGCCTTTGCGTATTTTCTCGGCCAGGAGAATCAGATTCTGGATGAGCGGGGAGGCTCGGATGTGATTCAGATACTTCCGCAGAACCTCTCCTTTACCCAAGGCATCGAATCCTTGAAGTGCATGCGGCTGACGGAGAAAGGAATGCTGCGTTGGTACGCGAGTTGTTGCAACACGCCCATCGGCAACACGCTGGCGAACTATAAGATTTCGTTCATTGGACTCGTGCACAGCTGTTTGGAAAATAGCGGCACGCCGCTGCAAGATTCCTTCGGGCCGGTTCGCGCGTGGGGCAACACCCAGGGCGCCACGGGCGATCCAAAGCCAAAGAGCAGTGGACTCGGCAGGACCATCCTATGGGTTATGTCTTCGGTCCTGATAGCGCGCATCAACGGCGGCTACCGGCAAACCCCGTTGTTCCTCGCCGATAAAGGAACGCCGATCGTGACTCCGCTAGTGCTCAGCGCCGCGGAACGAGCGAGTGTCATGGCGCGCTAGCATCGTGCGGCGTGTTCCGCGGACGCCCGCGAACAAGGCACGCCATGGCTGGATGTCAGTTCATGCTTGGCAATTCAACGGATTTGAGCGGCTGGCATGAATGTTGCTGCGCTAGGATGAGGTATCATAGGTTTTCTCTATGCGCTTGCCGTCGCTCAAATTCTTAAAGACCTTTCAGGTCGCGGCCAGGCTGCAAAGCTTCAAGGCCGCGGCCGAGGAGTTGTTCGTCACGCCGTCGGCGATCAGTCATCAAATCAAGGCTCTGGAGGCGCATCTGGGCGTCAGTCTCTTCCAGCGGGGAGTGCGCACACTGACACTGACCGATGCCGGCGCCCACTACCTGGAACATATCAACGATATTTTCTCGAAACTCGAATCAGTCACCGAGCAGCTCCAGGTTCGCTACGGACGCACCATCATCCGCTTGAATGTGCCTTCGTTTTTTGCGAACGAATTACTGCTGCCGCGGCTTGCATCCTTCTCGCAGGCTCGCGAAGAAACCGATATTCGGATTGAAACCACATTTTCAGCCCCTAAAACCCATCCGCCGGAGGCGGATCTGTCCATCGTCGTGGGCGCGGGCCCCTGGGACGGCTTGGTCGTGCATGAGCTGTTCGCGCAGAATTTCATCGCCGCGTGTTCTCCCGCGTTTCTGCTCGACAATCCCATCGAAACCTATGCCGATCTGAATGGCAAGACGTTGCTGCTGCATGAAGAGCGGCGCGAGGCGTGGGAACGCTGGGCGGCGGGATTGGGAATCGAGCCAATCGTGCCCAATCGATTGGTCCGCCTCGACACCATGTCGGCGGTGGTGCGGGCCGCCGAGCAGGGCGTCGGTATCGCCTTGGTGCCCTCGCGCTTGAGCGCCGATCGCTTCAGTGCCGGCGGATTGGTGAAACTCTTCGATGCGGAATTGACCACCAATGAGAGCTACTACCTGCTGCACCGGCCCGAGGATCGCGCGCGCGAGGATTTACAGGAGCTGACGCGCTGGATCCTGAGCGAGTGTCGAGTCGCCTAGGAGGCTGTCTCCCGCCTTGGGACACATGAGCGAAATCGCGCCTCGAGAAAATTTTTCTCGTTTGTAGCGGCCTTCGGCGCCGCTTACCGTGTCGCAAGGGAGTTGGTATTTTCGATCCGAGGAATACCATCATGATCATTCGCAAGCTCCTGCTGACGGCCGCATCCGTCGCCGCAATTTGTCCCGCCGTCTCGCATGCATCCGCGGAAAATACAGCCTTGAACGCCTGCGCGCAGGCATTCGCAACGAGTTTGGCGTCGGGTTCGAGCGTGCCCACATTCAAACTGAAATATCACGGTGTATCCGCCGGCCCGCTGGCCGACTATTACGCCAGCCGTGATTTCACGTTTTATCTGCAAGCTCGTGACCCGAAGACCGGTTTGACGCTGGCGCGCGCAACGTGTTCTGCGGATACGCGCGGCACCGTCGTCGCCTTGACCGCTACGCCGCCGGAGACATCGCCCTCGCTCGCGGCGCAACTGTAGGCGTGAGGCGCGTCGCCGCCGGCGAGTTGGCCGCCGGCGAGTTGGCCGCTGGCGAGTTGGCCGCTCCGAGCGTATAAATCCGTCTTCGTTTTTTTTGAGAACGACGGATGACGGAAGCTGCTGTGGAGTTGGTGGTCGCAGTTGCGGAAAACGATGTCATCGGCCGCGCCAACCAGCTGCCGTGGCACTTGCCGGCGGACTTGCGGCATTTCAAGGCGCTCACCCTGGGGCATCACATTCTCATGGGCCGCAAGACCTACGAGTCGATCGGCAAAGCATTGCCGGGCCGGACCAACTGGGTGTTGAGCCGCGCGATCGCTTTGGGGGCATCCGGTTTCGCGCCGGCTGATGCCAAGCTGGTTCGAACCCTCCAAGAGGCGCGGTCGTCGGCCGGCGGTGAGCTGCCCTTGATGGTGATCGGTGGCGCGGAGGTCTATCGGCTGTGTCTGCCGACTGCGCGGCGCATTCACCTAACGCTGGTGCACACGGAAATCAAAGACGGCGATACCTTCTTTACGGACTGGCGCAGACCGGAATGGGTCGAGTCGAGCCGCGAGCGCCATGAGGCAGACGCCAAGAATGCCTACGCCTACAGTTTTGTGACCCTGGATCGGGCCTAAGCCTCCCGCAGCGGCCACGGTTGACTAAAGGCGCGGCAGCTTCGCGTTGATCTCCAGTTCGGCCAGGCCGAAGTCGATCTCCGAAAGCGCCGCCGCACCTCGCGTCAGGCCGGACAGAATATCGGCCTGCGTCGCTCCGCGCTGCTGCGCGGTCAGATAGGGAATTTCGTGGTGAAACATCACCATGGAATAGCGCGGAATGAAGCGCTGTGGAAAGCGCCGTTCGAGTTCCAAGGAAAGCGCTTGCCGCAGCTGAAACTGCGGGTCGGCGACACTTTCGCGCATTTCCAGATAATTTTCGAGCGCCATGGCGGCGATCGCATCCGTATTGGGCTTGCGCGCCGCGCCAAACTGCGCAAACGCCTTTTCCCATGGCAGCCGCTGCTCGACGTAGGCATCGAATTCGATGCAGTCCTCGAAGCAGCAATTCATGCCCTGACCGTGAAACGGCACCATGGCGTGCGCCGCGTCGCCGATCAAGGTGGCTTGCGCGCCGGCGTGCCACGGGCTCGCGGAGACCGTACCCAAGAACCCGACGGGATGAGCGCTGAATTCCTCGAGCGAATTCGGCATCAGTTCGCGCGCATCCGGAAAATTCTGCGACAGAAATTGATCGATGGTCCGCGCATTGTTCAATGACTCGAAGCTGATCGGACCGCGCTTCGGCAGAAACAGCGTGGCGGTGAAGCTGCCGTCATCGTTGGGCAGCGCGATCAGCATGAAGTTGCCGCGCGGCCAAATGTGCAGAGCATCGTTCGCCATTCGAAAGCGGCCGGCCGGTCCTGCGGGAATGGACAGTTCCTTGTAGCCGTGTTCCAGATCCGTCTCGCCGGCCTGAATCAATTGTTGCGCATTGAGCTCACGGCGCATCAAGGAGCCTGCACCGTCGGTTGCCAGCAAGGGTTGCATCGGCACCGTGATGACTCGGTCATGCCGAAGGTCGCGAATCTGCGCGTTCTCCGCCGTGAAGTCCGCCGACTCGAATCGATGCTGGAAATGCAGCTCTATCCCAGGACGTTTTGCCGCCACCTCGATCAGTGCCTGATTGAGCCGATGCCGGGACACCGAATAGATCACCTCATTGGGCCGCTGTCCGTAGGGCTGAAATGCCGTCTCCCTATTTTCATGGTGAATGAGCCGACCCCGCATGGGCAGGAGCGCAGGCTCTAAATCGTCAAAGACGCCCGCGACCTTGAGCGCGTGAATTCCGCGATCGGCCAGCGCCAAATTGATGGATCGGCCCGACTCCGCGCGCGCGTCCCGAGGATCGGCGCGCGTTTCGTACAGCGCTATCTCGAATCCGCGGCGCTGCAGGAGAATGGCGAGCAGCGAGCCCGTTGGACCCGCGCCGAGAATGCGTATCACGGTGATTTCACGTCTGCAAAGCCGACGCCAAAATATCCACCGCCGCAAACACGTCCGCAAACGAGTTGTACAGCGGGATCGGCGCAAGCCGCAGCACGTCGGGCTCCCGCCAATCGCCGACGACGCCCGCTGCGGTAAGCCGTTCTTGGCAGCGCTTCGCCGCGGCGGCGGGGCGTGCAATGCGCAAACTCAGTTGACAGCCGCGCTGCTCCGTGGCGCGGGGCGTAATGATCTCCACCAGTCCCGGCAGGCGCTGCTCGATCAGCTGCTGCAGATATCCCGTCAATGCGCTGGACTTTTTGCGCAACGCGGGCATGCCGGCGCGCCGAAAAATCTCCAGCGAGGCGAGCAGCGGCGCCGTGGAGAGAATGGGGGGATTGCTGATTTGCCAGCCTTGAGCGCCGTCGATGGGCTCAAAGTCCGGATCGTAGAGAAATCTGTCGGCCTTGTTATGTCCCCACCATCCGGCAAACCGCGGACGCTTGAAATCCCGGGCATGCCGCTCGTGCACGAAACAGCCGCCGACGGCGCCGGGCCCCGCATTGAGATACTTGTAGCTGCACCACACGGCGAAGTCGGGATTCCAATCATGCAGCCGCAGGGGAACATTGCCGATGGCGTGCGCGAGATCGAGCCCCACGGCCGCACCGACGCGGCGCGCCGCGTCGATCAGAGGCTTCAAGTCCAAGGACTGCCCGGTCAGATATTGAACGCCTGGCAGCAGGACCAGCGCCAGAGCCGATCCCTCGCGTTCGATGCACTCGATCAAATCCTCGGTCCTCAAAGTTCGCTCGCCGGCACGCGGCTGCATCTCGATCAAATTCTGCGCGGCATCGAGGCCGTGAAACTCGAGCTGGGATACAACCGCGTAGCGATCCGAGGGAAATGCCGAACTCTCGATCAATACTTTGTTGCGCGGTGCCGCGGGGCGAAAAAAACTGACCATCATCAAGTGCAGATTGACGGTCAAGGAATTCATGGCGACGACTTCGCTTTCCAGTGCGCCGACGAGCTCGGCGAGTGCCGGTGCCGCACGCTCGTGATACGGAATCCACGGCCGCATCGCCTCGTGGTGTCCCAGCACACCCAATCGCCGCCAGTCCGCCAGTTCCTGCTCGAGCATTTTCGCCGCGGACTTGGGCTGGAGGCCCAGGGAGTGGCCGCCGAAGTACAGAACCCTTCGGCCTGCGGCATCGTAAGGGTGATGGAACTCCTCGGCGAAACCGGCGAGGGGATCGGCCGCATCATGAGCCGTAGCGATCGCGGGCATGAGATCCCGCCCGCTCAGGCGGGGGCCTGCATGACAGTCCCGCAAACGCTGCAGGTGCGATGCTGGAGGCTGGTATAGAAGCGCGAGAAGATCTCCGGCAGTTGAGTTTCGATATCGCTCACCGCCACCCGTTGCAGAAAAAGGCGGTGCCCGCAGTTTTCGCAATACCAAGAAAATCCATCCAGTTCGTCCGCAGCGCGCCGCCGTTCGACCACGATGCCGACGCTGCCCGCGGGTCGCCGCGGCGAGTGCGGCACATCCGCCGGCAACAGATACATTTCACCTTCGCGGATGGGCACATCGGTCACGCGGCCGTCCTGCACCGTCTTCAGCACCATGTCCCCTTCGATCTGGAAGAAAAACTCTTCGCTGGGGTCGTGGTGAAAATCCTTGCGTGAATTCGGTCCCCCGACCGCCATAATGATGAAACCACTGTCCTCGAACAGCAACTTGTTGCCCACCGGCGGCTTGAGCAAGTCGCGGTTCTGATCGATCCATCGGCGCAGATTGAAAGGCGGGGCTGCTGACATGGCGCCATTATAGCGGCGATGAAACTTCGTTGGGTTTGGCACGGTCAAACCAGGCTGGAGGGTTTTATGCGCGCTTTCGGGGTGCTTGCCAGTGTCGGATTGATGTTCTCCATGCCGCTGTGGGCGGCCGGTGAGGCAGCGGGCAATCCCGTGTCCGCGGTATGGAAGGAGCAGCGCCTGGAGTTCTCTTACATGGGCCGCACGGCGCGTTATTCCTGCGAGGGTCTGCGCGATAAAATGCGCTCACTGCTCTTGGACTTGGGGGCGCGCCGCGATCTGAAAGTCTCGTTCTTGGGCTGCAACGAATCCGCACCCTTGGGCCACGGTTACCTGGGTCCGCGGCTCAGCATCGTCTTTTCATCACCCGCGTTGCCGGACGTGGCGGCTCAGCCGCTGCACGCCGGCGACTTGTCCGCCGTGGAGGCGCGCTATGAATCGTTTACGCTCACCAGCGACGCCTTTCGAAATTATGGCGTTGGCGACTGCGAGTTGGTCGAAGAGTTCGCGCGCCAGATCCTGCCCAAGCTCGCCACGAAAGATGTGAAGCAGGACATCGCCTGCGTGCCGTACCAGGCGAGCGGCAGCCGCTTTTTTGTGCGCGGTGAGATCTTGAGGGCGGCTGCGAGCCCGAAGGCGGCCAGGAGTCCGTGAGCGGCTGGCAGACCGTGAGCGGCTGGCAGACCGTGAGCGGCTACGAGTCCTTCGGCGAAGCGCACGGCACCTGCACGGGTTTGGCATCCGGCACGTCCAGCCGCAGTGCGGTCAGGCAATCTCCCCAAACACATCCCGTGTCCAATCCGGTGACGTCGGCGTTGCTGAAGTACCCGAGAGTCGACCAGTGGCCGAACAAGATGCGCGTACCGCGCCAGCGGGCGCCCTGCGCCTCGAACCAAGGAATGAGCGACTTGCTCTGCGCCTTCTTCGGCGACCCTTTGGCGCGCAGTGCCAAGCGGCCTTCCGCATCCAGGTAGCGCAGCCGGGTGAGACAGTTCGCAATGAAGCGCAGCCGTTCTTCACCTTCCAGGGCATCGTCCCAACGATCCGGCTGATCACCGTACATTCGATCGAACAGTTTTGCGGGATCGCGCCTCAAGGCCCTTTCCAATTCGTGCGCACACTCTCTCGCCAAGGCAAGATCCCATTGCGGCGCCAATCCGGCGTGCACCATGCAAACGTTCAAATGCGGATCCTCGTGCAGCAGCGGCCGGCTGCTCAGCCAGTCGAGCAGCACGGCGCGATCGGGGGCTGCGAGTACGGTTTCCAAGGTATCGTCGTCGCGCAAACGCGCGCCGCCATACGCCACGGCCAGCAGATGGAGGTCGTGATTTCCGAGAATGACCGTGGCGGCATCGCCCAGGGCGCGAATTCTGCGCAGTACCTTGAGCGAATCGGGTCCGCGGTTGACCAGGTCGCCGACGAACCAGAGAGAATCGCGATCGGCCGAGAATTTCAAGGCCCCCAGCAGTGCGCCGAGTTCCGCGTCACAGCCTTGCACGTCACCGATCGCATAGAGCGCCATCAGGCACCCGCGATTTTGGGAGCGTGCACGCTCCTAATGCAGCACCCCGGGCATCGCCAGCCTGAACGGGGCGATGGGCGCGTCGAACTGCTGGCCATCATCGGCCACCATTTGATAGCTGCCCTGCATGGTACCGACGGGAGTTTCGATGACCGCGCCGGTGGAGTAGCGAAATCCCTGGCCCGGCTTCAAATACGGCTGTTCACCGACCACACCATCGCCGCGCGTCTCTTTCACGTTGCCGTTGGCATCCGTGATGATCCAATGACGGGTGAGCAGGCGCGCCGGCACCTGGCCCTCATTACGAATGGTGATGGTGCAGGAGAACACGAAGCGCTTGTCGCGCGGATCGGATTGCTCCTCGATATACGAAGTCTCGACTTCGACCCGGATTCTGGGATTGACGCGATCGGGAGTCATGCCTTCCACGGGCTACGACAACCGTATTGCGAGCACATCGCAGTGCGCCGCGTGCAGGACGGTATCCTCGGTGAAGTTCACCAAGATGCCGAGACCATGACGCACGCGGCTACCGAGGACGATCAAGTCCGCAGCCTCGTCCTTGGCAACCCGAAGAATCTCGGTCTTTTTGTTGCCGGCTTCCACTCTCGTCGTGGTGCGCGAAAGCCCCAACCGCGCCGACAGCTCGCTGAGCTTGACGCGCGCGCGCTGGACCAAATCTTCTTCAATTTGAATCGTCGGCATCAGTGTCTCACCCATGGGCTCGGTCGGCACGAATTCGACGATATGCAGGATAACCATCGCAGCATTCGAATGCGCGGCCATATCACGTCCGGCGAGGGCGATTTGCTCGCTGGCGTCCGACAGATCCGACAATACCAATATTTTCCTATAACCGGCCATGCGCCTTCGAGTATAGCTGAGAGCGGAGGGCTGCGAGCAGGCCGAATTGTGAAGGCGTGAGCGCCTCCGGCCGCAGCTGCGAGTCGATGCCGCAGGATTCGATCTCCTCCGGCGTGAGCAGTCCCTTGAGGCCATTGCTCAAAATTTTGCGCCGATGTGAAAACGCGGCCGTCACCAGGGTGCGAAGCACGCCATCATCGCCCATCTCGAAGCGGGGCTGGAGCGTCGGGCGCAACCGTACGATGGCCGACCAGACTTTGGGCCGCGGTTGAAACGCGCCCGGCCCGACGTCGAACAGCCGTTCGACTTCAGCCACCGCCGCGAGCATCACGGTCAGTCGGCCGTAGGTCTTGTTCGAGGGCTGCGCGGTCATGCGATCGACCACTTCCTTTTGCAGCATGAAGTGCATGTCGGCAATCGCGGATCGCTGGGACAGCAGGCGAAACAGCAGCGGTGTCGAGATGTTGTAGGGCAGATTGCCGACGATGCGCAGCGGCGCACCCTGCGCTCGCAAGCGCACGAAGTCGGTGTCAAGCGCGTTTTCAACGTGCACGTGCAGGGTGTTGCCGGCGCGTGGATCTTCCTTGAGCGATTGCGCCAGGTCGCGATCGATCTCGATGACATCCAGTGCCTGCGCGCGGCGCAAAAGATCCCAGGTCAGGGCGCCGCGTCCCGGGCCGATTTCAACGATCCGGTCACCGACGGCCGGCGACACGCCGTCGATGATGCGGCGGATGACGCCGGGATCATGCAGGAAGTGCTGACCGAAGCGTTTACGAACCGGCATGATCGCTGCGCGCACTTGCCAGTTCTATGGCAAGGGCCAGAGCGGCGCTCAAGCTGCCGGTGTCGGCCTTCCCGGAGCGCGCAAGACTCAAGGCGGTGCCGTGATCGACACTGGTGCGCAAAATCGGCAGGCCCAACGTCATGTTCACCGCATTGCCGAATCCGACATGTTTGATCACGGGGAGTCCCTGATCGTGATACATCGCCACAATCACATCGATGGTTTTGAGGAAGCCCTTGGTGAACGCCGTGTCGGCGGGAATGGGCCCCTGCAGGTTCAACCCTTCATCTTGGAGTTCGCGAATCACCGGCTCGATTATGTCCAATTCCTCCCGGCCCAGATGTCCGGCCTCGCCTGCGTGCGGGTTCAAACCCAGCACGCCGATTCTCGGGGGTAGCAGGGAAAAATGCCGCTCCAAGTCCATGTTCACGATGCGTAAGGTGGAACGCAGCCGCTCTTTGGTGATGGCGCTCGGCACATCGGCCAAGGCCAAGTGGGTGGTTACCAAGGCCACTCGCATTTGATCGTTGAGCAACAGCATCACAGGCATCGCCGCGCGGGTTCTTTCCGCGAGATATTCGGTATGGCCGCTGAAGGCGTAGCCGGCATCCATGAGCGTGCTCTTTTGCACCGGCGCGGTCACCATGGCGGCAAACTCGCCGTTCGTGCAGCCATCGCAGGCGCGATCCAGCATTTCAATCACATAGGCGGCGTTGCGCACGTCCGGCTTGCCGCCGATAACCTCGCAGCGCGTCGGGATGTGCAGGACCTGGAGATTTCCGGCGCGATGGGGTTTCGCGGGTCGCCTCATGTCGTAGCGTTCAATGCTTAAAGGCAACTCAAGAGCGGCCGCCGTGGCGGCCAGCAGGTGGGCGTCCGCTGCCACCACCAGATCGGCTTCCCAATCCGTCTGCGCCAGAGTGACGCAGGCATCCGGTCCCACCCCGGCCGGTTCCCCCGACGTGATGACGATGCGAGGTATGTACACTACATCTTGGATTCGACGGAGTTGACGACGAGGCGCGGCCTGAGCATTACATCTTGGTCTCAATGAAGGCGTCGTCGCGCAATCGACGCAGCCACAGCTCGGTTTCTTCATCCGCCTTACTCTCGCGGATGGCGGCAAAGGCCTTCTGGCGCCGCACATCGTCGGTGCTGTCGTAAGTACGGGTGCCCAGCATCTGCACGATGTGCCAACCGTAGCGGGATTTGAACGGCTCGCTGATCTCGTTATCCTTCAAATCGGCGATCGCCTTGTCGAACTCAGGCACGAAGGTGCCGGGTCCGCTCCATCCCAAGTCGCCGCCATCGGGGGCCGAGCCGGGGTCTTCCGACGCGGTCGAGGCGATGCCGGCGAAACTTTCGCCTTTCTCGATCCGCTCGCGAAGCTTGACCAGCTTCTGGCGCACGGTCTCGTCGTCGTCCAGTTCAGTCGGTTTCATCAGGATGTGGCGCGCGTGGATCTGATTGATGATCACCGGCGCCTCGCCGCTGCGGCGTTCATTCAGTTTCACGATATGGTAGCCGCTCGGCGTGCGAACCGGTTCGCTGACTTCGCCGGGTTTCATTTTGACGACCAGATCCAAGATGAACTGCGGCAACTGCGTGCCCTTGCGCCAGCCCAGCTGACCGCCGTCCAAGGCTGTCTGGCTGTTCGAATTGGCGATGGCCAGCTGGCCGAAGTCCTCGCCCTTGCCGGCGCGCACGGCAACATCCTGCGACTTGTGCGAGATTTCCTCGAGCTGTTGCGGGGTGGCCGCGGCCGGTAGCGACAGCAGGATGTGCGAGACGTTGAATTCATCGTTCGACGCGGCGTTTTGCTGGCGCGCGAGATACTGATCGAGCTCATGAGGCGAAACATTGATGTGGGCGATGACGTCGCGTTGCCGCAAGGTGCTCAAGGTCAGCTCTTTGCGCATCGATTCGCGATATGTTTTGTAATCGACGCCTTGCGCGGCGAGTGCTGTCGGTAGCTGATCGAACGGGATCTTGTTTCGCCCCGCAATTTCCTGCAGCGCACCGTTCAGCTGTTCATCGGTGATCGTGAGGCCGACGTGCTTCGCGCGCTGCAATTGAATTTCCTGCAAGACCAAGCGATCGAGCACCTGCTGCTGAAGCACACTCTGGGAGGGCAGCTCGACCCGCTGCTCCTGCAGGCGCTTCTGCACCGAGGACATCTGCACATCGAGTTCGCTCTTCAAGACCAGCCCGTCATTGACGATGGCCGCAATGCGGTCGAGCATTTCTCCGTGAACGCCGATGTCGCGGGTCTGCGCTTGGGACGGGGACAGCAGCAGCATCTGCGCGATGAGGATCGCACAGAGTTGGGCAACTTTACGCATGAGTCAAAATCCTGAGTCCATACCTGTTTATTGGGTGTTCGGGTCGCGGGTGGAGTAACCGCGGATAGACTGTTCGAGGAAGGAATCCTCACGCTTTCCGACCGAACTTAAGCCCGTCAGTTCCAATTGTAATGCAATCGACGTGTCCAGTGTGCCCCCGGCGGTCGTGGTGCCGGGGCGGATGCTCAAGTAGCGGCGCTGCACCAACTGGACCTTGTAACAGCAGCTTTTGTACTCAAAACCGGCCACTTGCTCGATGGTTTGCCGGTCCTGCAAGGAATACACCCAGCGTCCCACGGTGTTCCAGTGCGCGGCAATCGGCCACGCGAAGGAGCCGTCCCACTGCTTGAGAATGCCTTCCTGAAAGCGATAGCCAATGTTGACCACCCGGGTCGGGTCGGGGCGGTATTGGACCGAAATCTCCGATTTCTCGGTCTGTGAGGTGTAGGGATTCCATTGGTAGTCGAGATTGACGCCCAGGTGCTTGTAACCCGTCAAGGCGACTTCCGCGACGATGTCCGAGGCGGGGAATGCCGGGTTCTGTCCCAGGGCCAGAGCGCGGGTCTGTGCGCTCAAAGGGTATTGGCCGAGGAAATATTGACCGGGAAAGGGCACGAAAGACTGTCCGCCGGGGGCCGTCAGGGCTCCGGGTACGGCCAAGGGGTTCACCAAGGGTATGGTTCCCAAGGCCTGCCCGTACTGCTCGCGAATGGCCGCGGGCAGCGACAGGACATCCTGGGGCAGTCCTACGCGCGGACTCGAGAAATAGCGAATTTGACCGATGGTCGCGGACAAATACTGGGTTCCTGACACGGTGTCGAAGAGTCGCGTGGTCACGGCCAACGCCACTTGGTTGGCATCGCCGATGCGATCCGATCCCACGTAGCGGTTGGTGCGAAACAGTTCCGTCAAATTAAGATCGGGCAAGCCGCTATCGAATATCGGCAACTCATCCTGATTGCGATAGGGGACGTAGCTGTATACCAGGCGCGGCTCCAGGGTTTGAGTACGCCGGCCCTGCGCGCCGGCCTCGCGCTCGAATACCAGACCGGTGTCCAGCCGCACATACGGCAGGGCACGCGAGGGCGTGCTGGGCCGGCCGGGCCCCGCGTCTTGCAGGTCGTACTGCGTGAAGTCGTAGCCGACGGCGGGCTCGAAGAAGTAACCCGGCGCGCGGCTCGACCAGCGTATTTCAGGCGAGAGATTCAAGCGCACGCCGGTTGGGCCGGCTCCCCGCAGGAAATTCACCGCCTCGCTGTCGAACACGAATTCGAAGTTGCTGTTCTCGATGGGATACAGCGCGCTCGCCTGCACTCGCGGTACTCGCGAGTAGGGGCGGTTCGCGGCATCCACGGTGGTGTCGATGGTTTGGAAGTTTTGCAGCTGTGCGCGGATCCGCCAGGCGTCATCGTAGTACAGCAATTCCGCGCGGCGTTCGAGGAAGGTCACGCTGGTTTGTTCGGTTCCCACGGCGAAGCTTTGAAAGTAGTTGCTGTCGCTGACGCTGGCGATGTCGGCATCGAACCTGAGCCCGTGCCGGATATCCGTTACATCGGTGTAGCGCACGTAGCTGCGATTGTCATGCTGCTGCTTGTCATTGGGCAGGAACGTGGCGTCGAATTGACCGTGAGAGCTCGCGGTCAAGTAGCGGAAATCCTCACCCAATTGCACGCCGCGCGCCGTCAATAGTCCCGGCGTGACCGTCAGGTCATAGTTCGGCGCGAGGTTGAAATAATAGGGCACTTCCGCGTCGAAGCCGTTGGTGCCGGAATGGCCGAAGCTGGGAAACAGCACGCCGCTCTTGCGTTCATCGCCCAAGGGAAAGGAGATATAAGGCGTGTAAAAAATCGGCACGTCCTTGAAGCGCATGGTCACGTGGTGCGCAACGCCTTCCTGCAGCTTGGTGTCGAGATTGATCTTGGATGCGCTCAAGCTCCAATCCTCGTTGCCTACCGGGCAACTGGTGTAGCGGACATGGTCCAAAACCACTTTGCCGTCGGCATGAAGATCGACGTCCTTGGCAAATCCGCGGCCGTTGCGGTCCATGAGCTGGAAGAAGGCCTGGTTGAAATTGGCGTCGCCGTCCGTCTCGTAGCTGCCGCTGTCGCTGCGCACCCGCAATTTCGGATCGAGGAAGTCCACCTTGCCCTTGACGGTCAATTTGTCCTTGTCGTAATCATAGGTGACCGAATCGGCGGCGACGCTGCGCTCGTCCTGGCGCAGCGTCACTCGCCCATTGAGCGTCGCGCTGCCGTCGGCGGCCAGCTCGGCATCGTCGCTATCGACGTGGATGCGATGATCGTCGACCGGGATGTCGGCGGGGCGACTAAAGGTATATTTGGGCGGCGCGGGGCAAACATCCGCGGCGCGCGCCAGCGAGCTTGCCAGGCAGAAGAAAATGAATGCGGCCCGAACGTGAGAAGCCATGGGCAATATGCGTCGCCTTAGTCGGTATACTTGATTCGCCGCATTTGCGGTTTGCGAATGGTCAAGCATGGTTGTATCGGATGCAAGCGATTCCCGCCTCGCGCATTTGACGCGGTGGGTGCGAGAGGACTTGGGGTTGGCCGGCGGCGTCATCGCACCGGCTTCGGTTGACGCGAGTTTTCGCCGATATTTTCGCGTGACGCGGGGCGCCGATAGTTACATTGTCATGGATGCGCCGCCCGATAAGGAGGATTCGGCTCCCTTCGTCAAAGTGGCCCGAATGCTGGGCGGCATGAACCTCAACGTGCCCATCGTTCTGGCGCGGGATATGAGCCGCGGATTTTTGTTGTTGTCGGACTTGGGTTCACGCCAATACCTCGATGAACTGCCTGAAGCCCACGCCGCGGACCGGCTGTACGCCGATGCGCTGGCGGCGCTGCGAATCATGCAAACGGCCGATGCGGCCATATCCGGCGATTTGCCTCGATATGATCGCGCCTTGCTCATGCGCGAAATGGAACTCATGCCGGAATGGTTCCTGCGCCACCACTTGGCGCTGGTCATCGACGCGCGCGAGCGATCCATGCTGGATGCGTTGTTCGAGAGTTTGGTTCGGGCCGCGGCTTCGCAGCCCGCCACCTTCGTGCATCGCGATTATCATTCGCGCAATCTCTTGGTCACGGCGCAGGACAATCCCGGCATTTTGGATTTCCAAGACGCCGTGTGGGGTCCCGTGACCTACGATCTGGCCTCGCTGCTCAAGGATTGCTACATCGCATGGCCGGCTGCGCGCGTGCGCGCGTGGGTTCTCGAGTACCGCGAGAAACTGCTCGAAGCCGGATTTGCGTTGCCTGCGGATGCCGCCGAATTCGTGCGTTGGTTCGATCTGGTCGGCTTGCAACGGCATATCAAGGTGCTGGGAATATTTGCGCGCCTGTTCTATCGGGATGGCAAGCCGCAATATCTCAACGACCTGCCGCGCGTGCTCGACTATGCGCGGGACACGGCCTTGAGCTATGCCGACACCGCGCCGTTCGCCGCCTTCATCGCCAAGCGCATCGACCCGCTCTTCAAGGACGCGCAGCAGCGCGCGCTCGCGTGAGTTCGCCGCAACGCCCGCGGGTCGCAATGATCCTGGCCGCGGGGCGCGGCGAACGGATGCGGCCCTTGACCGACGTGACCCCCAAGCCCTTGCTGCGGGTTCACGGTCAGCCCTTGATCGAACGCCACCTGCTTCGCCTGGTGAGTGCGGGCATCGATCGCATCGTGATCAACCTGGCGTGGCTGGGCTCGCAAATCCGCGACTATCTGGGCGACGGCACACGCTACGGCGCGGCCATCACCTACAGCGAAGAGGCGCCTCGCGCGCTCGAAACCGCCGGCGGCATCTTTCGCGCGCGGGAGCTGCTGTCTCCCGGACCGTTCGCCGTCGTCAACGGCGATATCTATACGGATTTTCCGTTCGAGACGTTGGCGCTGGACGCGCATCACGATGCGCATCTCGTGCTGGTGCGCAATCCGAGCTACCTGAAGGGCGATTTCGGCATCGAGCAGGACGAGGCTCGAGAGGTGGCCGCCGAGCTCCATACTTTTTCCGGCATTGCTGTTTATCGCCCGGCGTTCTTTGCCGATTGCGTCGACGGCGTGTTTCCCCTGAAACCTCTGATGCTGCGTTCGATGGCGGCGGGGCGCTGTTCCGCGCAGTTGTATGCGGGACGATGGGAGGACGTCGGCACGCCGGAGAGGCTTGTTGCGCTGAACAGCCGGTCGTTCATGCCTTGAGAATCACAGGGCTTCGCTGAGTCGGCGGACGCCTTCGCGGATGTCCGCCTCCTTCATGCGTGAATATCCCAGCAGCAGTCCCTTGAGCGGCGGCGGCGTCAAAAAGTACGGGGAAATGCCATAGACGGCGACGCCGAGGGAGGCGGCTCGGGCAATCACGCCGGCCTCGGAGACGCGCGAGGACGGCCACAGCACGACGTGAGCGCCGGCCCCGAAACCCGTCACGTCGACGCGGCCGCCCAGGTACTTGGCGATGGCGTCGCGCAATGCTGCGCGGCGCGCGGCATTTCTGCGCCGCACGCGCCGCAAGTGACGTTCGTACAGGCCGCTGGTAATGAATTCCGCGAGCGTTTCTTGTTCCAGCGTCGCGGTGTGCCGGTCGCAAAGCCATTTGGCGGAAGTGAACACGGAAATCAGCGGTTTGGGCACCACCAGGTATCCGATACGCAGCGAGGAAAAAATGGTGCGCGAAAAAGTGCCGATATAAATGACGCGCCCTTCGGCATCCAAGCCCTGCAGGGATTGCAGGGACTGATCCTCGTAGCGGTATTCGCCGTCGTAGTCATCCTCGACCACCAAGGTGTCCTTGCGCCTGGCCCAATCAACCAAGCTCAAGCGGCGCGGCAGCGAAAGAATCGCGCCCGTCGGGAACTGATGCGATGGCGTGACGAATACCATGCGCGTGCCCTCAGGCAGCTTGGCCGGATTCAAGCCGTCGCGATCGACGGCGATCGGCAAGATGCGCGCTCCGGCGGTACGCAGAACTTCCCGGGTGCCCTGATAACAGGGGTCCTCGACCGCGATGCGATCGCCCCGGTCTATCAGCACGCGCGCAACCAGATCCAACGCCTGCTGCGAGCCGCTGACGACGATCACCTGCGACGGATCGCAAATCACCGCACGCGAGCGCCGCAAGTGCACCGAAATCGCTTCGCGAAGCGCGACGCTGCCGCCCGCGGGGCCATAGTCGAGTGCGCGCACCGAGGCCTTGCGGGCGTTGCGCAACAACATTCGGCGCCACATCTCGAACGGAAAGACTTCGACGTCGCTGCGGCCGTAGACAAAATCGTAGCGCAACTGCGGCGCTCGCTTGCCCGGGAAGTTGATCTGCGCCGCCGCTCCGACTGCGCGGCCGTAACGCGACAATCGCACTTTGACGCGGCTGGCGCCCGCGCCCGCGCGCCCCGCGGCAAGGACGTCGGCGACGTAGGTGCCCGAACCCGCACGGCCCACCACGAATCCTTCCGCAAGCAGCTGCTCATAGGCCAGCACGACGACGGTGCGCGAAACGTGCAGTTGCTCGGCTAGTTCGCGCGTCGAGGGCAGCCGCTCGGCACTGCTCAGCGTGCGCCGCAAAATCGCTTGGCGAAACCACAGGTAGATCTGCCGCGAAAGCGGCTCGCTATCGTTCAAAAGTGGTATGACGAATGACACGAATAGTGGACCTTCTAAAAGACCATAGCATGCGGCACGCTGCTGCCATGAATTTTTTCAAATGCGTCAAGGCAGGCTTGTTGGTCGGCGCACTGGGACTGCTGCCGCCGGCAACGGTGCAGGCACAGCAGGCACAGCAGGCGCAGCAGTCATCGGCGGCATCGGCGGCATCCGCGGCACCGCAGCCGTCGAGCGTCGCCGCGCTGCGCGACGGGCAGCATGATTTCGACTTCGAGTTCGGGGTATGGAAAACCCACTTGAAGCGTCTGGTGCATCCGTTGAGCGGTTCGAGCACCTGGGTGGAGCTCGATGGCACCACGGTGGTGCGCAAGGTCTGGAACGGCCGGGCTAATTTGGCTGAGCTTGAGACTGATGCCGCATCCGGGCATCTCGAAGTCCTGTCCTTGCGCCTCTATGACCCGCAGTCGCGGCAGTGGAGCCTCAATACGGCCAACGTGAAGAGTGGAACCTTGAGCGTGGCCACCATCGGGGAATTCAAGGACGGCCGCGGCGAATTCTTCGATCAGGAATCTTTCAATGGCCGAACCATTCTGGTTCGCAACGTCTGGTCCGACATCACGGCCGATTCGTGCCGCTTCGAGCAGTCGTTCTCAGACGACGGCGGCAAGACCTGGGAAGTCAATTGGATCGCCGTCGACACCCGGGTGAAATAACGGCAAGACCTGGGAAGTCAATTGGATCACGGACTGCAAACGCCCTGCCCGGTGATCCTTGCGTAAAGAGACGCGAAAAGCGCGACTTGAGGCTCCTGGAGTACAATGGGCGTAATGTCCGAGTTCAAAGGCATCCCCATAACGCCGGAGCCCCGGCCGGCGCGCAGCGGCGAGAAATACACGACGGCGCAAGGCTTTACGGCCATCAAAGACGGCGTCAAACAGGCGCAGGTTCCCGCGCAAGCTCCCGCTGCGACCCAACGCAAGCCGGCGTGGTTGCGCGCACCCCTGGCCACGGGAGCGGCCTTTGGCGCCGTCAAGCAAATCGTCCGCGAGCATCGCTTGAGCACGGTGTGCGAAGAAGCGAAGTGTCCGAACATCGGTGAATGTTGGAACGCGGGAACCGCCACCATCATGCTGATGGGCGCGGTGTGTACGCGCGCATGCCGCTTCTGCGCGGTGGATACGGGCAACCCGCGCGGCTGGCTGGATGCGGAAGAACCCGACAACGTGGCCAAGTCGGTCGAGCTGATGCGCCTCAAGTATGTGGTGCTCACCTCGGTAAACCGCGACGATTTGAGCGACGGCGGCGCCGCGCACTACGCTGCCGCGATCCGCGCCATCAAGCACCGCAATCCCGGTACCGCAGTCGAAGCACTGACACCGGATTTTCAAGGTGTCATGCGCGATGTGCGGACCGTGCTCGATTCCGGATTGGATGTGTTTGCGCAGAACGTCGAGACCGTGCGGCGCTTGACGCACCCGGTACGCGACCCGCGGGCAGGGTACGAACAGACCATCGGCGTGCTGAAGGGGGCCAAGTCCTATAAACCGCAAGTGTTGACCAAGACCAGCTTGATGCTCGGATTGGGTGAGACGGATGCGGAAATTCGCGAGACCTTGGTGGACCTGCGCGCGGCAGAGGTTGATGTGTTGACCCTGGGGCAATACTTGCGCCCCACGCCGAATCATTTGAATGTGGAGAGATTCGTCACGCCGCAGGAATTCGACCGGTATCGGGACTGGGCGCTGGAATCAGGCTTCCTGGAATGCGTGTCGGGTCCGTTGGTGCGATCGAGCTATCGGGCCGAGCAAGCGCTGGCGCGCAACAATGCGGGACTGGATAACGCGAAGCTCGCCGCCAAAGCGATCGGAGGCTAAAATCCTCATGAGCACAGCGCCTGGCCGTGAACCCCTGATTCGCTACCTCGGCTCGGCACCGTACGAGCCGACCTGGCGCGCGATGCAAAAATTTACCGACCAGCGGCAGGATGAAACCGCAGACGAGATATGGTTCGTCGAACACCCGCCCGTGTTTACTCTGGGATTGAACGCCAGCCGCGAACACCTGCTGACGCCCGGCGACATTCCCGTGGTGCAAATCGATCGCGGCGGTCAGGTGACGTATCACGGCCCCGGTCAATTGATGATTTATCCGCTGCTGAATTTGCGGCGCCTGAAGTTGGGCGTTCGCGATTTGGTGGTCGCGCTCGAGAACGCCGTCATCGACTATGTCGCGCAGATGGGACTAACCGCTTGCGGATCGCGCCAGGCGCCCGGGGTCTATATCGACGGCGCAAAACTCGCCAGCATCGGACTGCGCATTCGACGCGGTGCCTGTTATCACGGCATGGCCCTCAATGTGTCGCTGGACCCGCAACCCTTCGAACGCATCAATGTGTGCGGTTACCGGGATTTGCGCGTCACGCGCCTCGCCGATCATGGCATCGATGCCGGCTTGGAGACGGTGGCGCAGGATCTCACGCCGCACTTGCTGCGGCACTTAGGATATGAGTCGAATGCCGTCGCGCGCGGCTACAATGCCATCAATACGGATTTGCACGCCGTCAACTCGCGATAAATATCATCCAGTTGCTCGCGGCTGGTCGCGTGCACCATGTAGGTGAGCGCCAGAAAGTTACCATCCGCGCTGGTGCGGGTTTTCACGCTCGAATCGGCGACCGGCCCGGCGTGACGCTCGATGATGGCTTGGGTGAGAACGCGCAGATCGCTGCCCTGGCGGCCCATCACCTTGATGGGGAATTCGCTGGGAAATTCTTGGGCCGTGCTGCCGCTCATCCTATTTTCCCGCGAGAAACGCTGGCCTTCAGGCTGGCGAAGGATAGCGACACACGCAGCGCTGCGTGCCTCCCGAGACCTGCATTTCTCGATGTTTGCCAATGTGTTATCGGGTGGGTTTTTGGTGTACTGTATGGATGTCCAGTTCTCGATTTCTCGCTGTTCGGGTCCTGCGCCTGCGGGTGAAGGACAAGCACGCTGCGTGGCTTTGCGGCTTGGCGCGCGAGGTCAACACGGTGTTCAATTACTGCAACGAACTGTCGGTCAAAGTGTTCGAGCGCGAGCGGCGATTCTTGTCGGGATTTGATTTCTGGCCGTTTCTCAAAGGGGTCACGCGCGGTGACTGCGCCTTGCATCTTCCTGTCCAAGCGGTGCAGGAGATCGCAGAAGAATACGCGCGGCGGCGCCGACAACATCGGAAAGTCCGACTGGCCTGGCGCAAGAGCGGTGGTGCGCGACGGTCTCTGGGCTGGATTCCGTTTAAGGTCAGAACGATTCGATATCGCGGGGGACAGATCTACTTCGCGGGGCGTTGGCTGTCGCTGTGGGATAGCTATGGTCTGGGAAGCTTCGAACTGCGTGCGGGTAATTTCAGTGAAGACAGCCGCGGACGCTGGTATCTGAATGTCTGTGTGCCTCAGCGACCGGGGGACGAGAGAAATAAACCCTCCGTCGGATTGATCCTCGATCGCTCGGTCCCGAGTCTGGGAATCGATCTGGGGTTGAGGACCTTTGCCGCGTTCACTGATGAGTCGATTCCGCCGATCGAAGCCGAGCGCTTTTACCGCGACTTGGAACCCGTGCTGGCCCGTGCACAGCGCGCCCGCCATCGAAACCGAGCCCGAGCGATTCACGCCAAGATCGCGAATCGGCGCAAAGATTTGTTGCACAAACTGAGCACCCGTTTGGTCAAAGCCAACGGTGCAATCTTCGTCGGCAACGTGAATGCCTCCGCTCTCGCTAAGACCCGATTGGCTAAGTCGGTGCTCGATGCGGGCTGGAGCACATTTCGAACCATGCTGCAGTATAAATGCGCTGACGCAGGCGTGTGGTTTGACGAAGTCGATGAAGCGTTTTCCACCCAGATCTGCAGCGTGTGTGACAGCCGCGCCGGCCCTAAAGGCCGGAAAGATCTTGGAATAAGGGGATGGCAGTGCACTGTGTGCGGAGCGGTCCATGATCGTAACGTCAATGCAGCTCACATAATCCTCGCGGCGGGACATCGCCGTCTTGAAGAAGGAATTCTCGTCTCTCGAGGGCGAGGAGGATGTCAAAACGCCGGCTTGTCCTGCAGTTCGCGGATGTAATTGGCAAACGCGAGGCTCATCCGCTTGAACAGCGGACCCGGCTTGCCGCTCCCCACCGCTGCGCCATCGAGCTTCGTCACCGGCAACACGCCGCGGGTCGAGAACGCCAGCCATATTTCATCGGCGCTGCGTAGGGCCGATTCCGAAACCGGCGCGCTGCTGTTGCGGATGGACAAGAGATCGGCCAGTTCCGTCACCACATCGCGCGTGGTGCCGGGAAGAATGTGATGGCTGTTCGGCGGCGCATGAATGACGCCATTCTTGACGACGTGCACCGTGGTCGAGGAGCCTTCGGTGAGCTCGCCGTTTTCCAGCATGATGGTCTCGAACGCGCCGGCATCTGCCGCCAGCTTCTTCAACAAAATGTTTCCCAGCAATGAGGTGGCCTTGATGTCGCGCCGCGCCCAGCGGATCTCCTTCGTGGTCACGGCGGCCACGCCATTTTCCAGCAGCGCATCGGTCAGCGGTTCCAGCTCGGTGCAGTACGCGAACAGGGTCGGCTTGAGTCCTTCCGGCCAGGCGTGATTGCGGCCGAATTCAGCGCCGCGGGTGACTTGGATGTAAAGATACCCATCATCGGCGCTATTTTGGGAAATCAATTCCTGGAAGACATGTGCCCAGTCGCCGTGCGCCATCGGCGGCGGCATGCGGATTCCGGCAAGGCTGCGGTTCAGCCGGTCCAAATGCTGGCGCAGCCGGAACAGGCGCGATGCGTAGATCGGCACGACCTCGTAAACCGCATCGCCGAACAAAAAGGCGCGATCGAAAGGCGAGACCGTGGCCTCTTTGAGCGGCAGATAATTGCCGTTCAGGTAACAGACGGGTAATGGGCCGCTCACGCGAACCACAGGCGAATGGTGTCGATGAGGCGCCGCCACCAGCCGCCGGCCGCCACGGGTTTCAAGGGATGCAGAGGCAGAGTGGCCAGGGGGGTGGCGCCGCTGAACACGCGCAGCGTGCCGACATTCGCATCCAGGCCCAGCGGCGCGATGAGTTTCGGCTGCAAATCGACCGCGGTCTTCACGTCGGTCTGGCCGCGCGCCAGCGTCACGTAGAAATCATCCTTGATGCCGACTTCGTCCGGCGATTGCGCCGCCTTCCAGACGCGCGTCGTGGCGAGCGCAATGCCCCCCTTCACCGCCAGTTTGGTGTCGTAAAAGGTGAAGCCGTAGCTCAACAGAGCGGCACTGGCATTCTCGCGCGCCTTCATGCTGGTGGACCCGAGTACCACCGACACCAGGCGCATGCCCTCGCGATGCGCCGAGGTGACGAGACAAAAGCCGGCGGAGTCGGTGTGGCCGGTTTTCAATCCATCGACGCTGGGATCCTTTTCCAGCAGGCCATTGCGATTTTGCTGCTTGATGCCGTTATGTTCGAATTCGCGTATCGAATAAAATTTGTAGTACTGCGGATAATCGCGAATCATCGCATTCGCGAGCAGCGACATGTCGCGCGCGGTGGTGTAGTGCTGCGGCGAGGGCAGGCCCGAACTGTTCTCGAAATGCGTCCCGACCATATTCAAGCGTTTGGCATTGGAATTCATCAGTTGCGCAAACGTATCCTCGGTCCCGGCGATGCGCTCGGCCAGAGCGATGGTGGCATCGTTGCCGGACTGCACTATCATCCCGAGGATGAGATCCTGAACCGACACCGGCTTGCCCAGCTCGATGAACGTGCGCGACCCTTCCGATCGCCACGCATGTTCACTGACAGTGACCATGTCCTGCAGCTTGAGCTTGCCGCCTGCCAGCTCCTGGAAAACGATGTAGGCCGTCATCAATTTCGTGAGGCTGGCCGGCTCCATCCGGGCTGTGGCCTCTTTGGCGGCCAGTATTTTGTCGGTTTGATAGTCGACCAGAATGTAAGAGCGCGCGTCGACTTGGGGCGCACTCGGAATGGGCATGGCCGGGAGCGCCGCGGGAGCGGCCGCGGGCGTTGCCGGAGGCGCCGCCGCCCAGCAGGCCGCGGCGATGAGGGTCGCGAAGGAGAGACTCGCAATCAGGTGACGATACATGGTTGACGCATACCCTAATAAAAGCCGGTTAGTGTACTTCGGTTCGCCGCGCGGCAATAGCTGATCAATCGAGCGCAAGATGAGCCTCATGGATGCCGACGCGCTCCAGCGCTGCGACGATGCGATCGAATTCCGCGACGCTGGGCACGGGACCGATGCGGACTCGATACATCCTGCGGCCCGCAATTTCATTGTCGCGCACGAATATCTTGCCGTATCCACCGCCGCGCAATTTCTCCACCAGCCGTTGGGCGTTGTTAGGATCGCTGAATGCACCGGCCTGGATGAAGAGTGCCGCTGGGACGGCGACCTGGGCGACCGGCGCGGCCTGCGCAGCCTTCGGGCCCTGCGCAGCCTGTGGGGCCTGCGCAGCCGGGGCGACGGCGACTGCGGCGGGAGGCGATGCGGCTTCGAGCGGCGAAGCCGTGAGCGGCGCGGCGACAGCTGCCGAATCCGCTGCCGTCACGGTAGCTTCGCGCGCCGGCGCGGCGTCGAGACTGCGCACCTCGACCATGGCGGTGCCGTTTCGCAGCATGTCCAGTTTGGAGGCGGCCGTGTAGGAGAGATCGATGATGCGATTGCCGACGAAGGGGCCGCGATCGTTGACGCGAACCACGATACTGCGCCCATTTTGAAGATTGGTGACGCGCACATATGCGGGCAAGGGCAGAGTCTTGTGGGCAGCGGTCATGCCGTACATGTCGTAAGTCTCGCCCATGGACGTACGGACCCTGTGGAAGCCCGGTCCATACCACGATGCGACGCCGCGCTCCACGTAGCCGACGCTCGATGACAGCACGAAGTAGCGTTTGCCCAGCACATCGTAGAACGGCGGATTGCCGTTGCGCGAACGCGGCTCGATGCGCGGCACCACGTCGGGCACGGATGCCGCCGGCGGCGGCGTCTCGGGCTCTGGCGTTGCGACGGGGCTGGGGCTCTGTGGGCGCGGCGGCGCGCTGAAACACGCGGCGAGCCCCACGGCGACCGCGCCGCAGAGCGGGAGGGCCAGCGCGCGCGCCGGCCTCACGGCGAAGTCGTGCTCGTCGAGGGCAAAGCGGGCGCCGGCACTGAAGTGGGCGCCGCGGCCGAGGTGGGCGAGCTGGGCGTGGCGGGCGAGCTGGGCGTGGCGAACCGTGCGGCATCGTTCTCGAGCATTCGCTGCTTGACCGCGGTCGCGAGTTCGTAGACGGCCATGGCGTATAGCGCGCTGTGGTTGTATTTGGTGATCACATAGAAGTTGTTGTAGCCGACGCGCCAATGCACGCCGTCCGGCTCATCCGCGGCGATCAATAGTGCGGGCGCGTCGGCGGGCAGGGCGCTTTCAAAGCTGACGCCTTTCGCCGTGAGCGAGGCTACGGTCTCCGACAGCGCCAATTTGCGGCCATCCAGTTCACCAGCCTTCTCAGGCGGTACGGTGGCTTCGCCCAAAACCGGTTCGCCGGCATTCCAGCCGTGTTCCTTCAAATAATTGCCGACGCTGGCGCAGACATCCGGCCAATCGCTCCACAGGTCGATGCGGCCGTCCGCATCCGCATCCACCGCATAGCGCCGGTAGTTCGAGGGCATGAACTGCGGCGCACCCATCGCGCCCGCGTAGGATCCTTTGATGGTCTTCGGATCGAGCCGTCCGTCACGCGTGAGCAGCAGAAACTGTTCCAGCTCGTCGCGAAAGAATTTCTCGCGGGCGGGATAATCGAATGACAGCGTGACCAGGGCATCGAGCACCCGATATGAGCCGGTCCGCCGCCCATAAAACGTTTCCACGCCGAGAATGGCCGCGAGGTATTCCGGGGCGACGCCGCTGCGCACGCTGGCTTGATCGAGCGCCTGACGGTGGGCGGTCCAGAACTCGGTGCCCTCTTGGATGCGCCGTTCGGTCACAAAGATGGGGCGATATTCGTACCAGAGCTTGGCTTTCTCGGCCGGCTTTTCCATGGCCTCAACAATGGCCGGTTGAAACTCCGCGCCCTTCAGCAGCTTGCGCAGAGCGCGCCTCTTGAAGGAATAGCTGTCGGCCATGTGGGCGATGAATTCCTTGACGTCTTTGCGCTTGGTGTCGATGGCGGCGGCGGGCTCGATGCACAGCGCCAGGCATGCCGCTACCAAAAGCAGGGACTTGACATCAACGCCACGGAGATTACTCAAACAGACTCCTAGGATCCAATCAGTTTGCGGTGCGAATGCAGCGACATGAGAATGCCGAAGCCGGCCAACAAGGTGACCATGGAGGTGCCGCCATAGCTGATCATCGGCAGTGGCACGCCGACCACGGGCAGGATGCCGCTGACCATGCCTGAGTTGACGAATACATAAACAAAAAAACTGAGCGCGATGGCACCGCCGGTGAGGCGCGCAAAGGTGCCCTGCGCCTGCATCGCCAGGTACAGCCCACGTCCTATCACGACCCCATACAGCGACAGGATCAAGAGCTGTCCGAGCAGCCCGAATTCCTCGCCGATGACCGCGAAGATGAAGTCGGTGGAGCGCTCGGGCAGGAATTCCAGCTGCGCCTGACTGCCGTTCATGTAGCCCTTGCCGAAGACCCCACCGGAGCCAATGGCGATTTGCGATTGGATAATGTGGTAGCCGGCGCCCAGCCGATCGGTTTCCGGATTCAAGAAAGTCAGGATGCGCTGGCGCTGATAATCATGGATGAAGTGCCACGCTCCCCACGCCGCGGCGCCCAGCAGCGGAATGGCGATGACAATCAGCCGAATCTGCAATCCCGCCAACAGCATGACGATGAGGCCGGACGCGGCGATGAGCAGTGCCGTCCCTAAGTCGGGCTGCGTGATGATCATGGCGGTTGGAATCGCGATCAAGACGCCCATGACGATCAAATCCAGGAAGGTCGGCGGCAGGGTCCGTTCGTGCATGTACCAGGCGCAGGCCATGGGTACGGCAAGCTTCATGATCTCGGACGGCTGGAAGCGCATGAATCCGATATCGAGCCAGCGTTGCGCTCCCTTGCCGATATGGCCGGTGACATCCACGACGATGAGCAGCAGCACGCCGAGCACGTACGCGATCGGCGCAAACATGCGCAGGTATTGCGGCGTGGCGAACTTGGCGAGGGCCAGCATGGCCGTCACCGCGATGCCGATATTCACCAAGTGATGCTGCACCATTCTCCAGTTTTGCCCGGAAGCGCTGTACACCACCAAAATGCCGATGAAGACGATGATGGCGAGCACGCCGGTGAGCGGGCCGTCCAAACCCAACGCGCGCAGCGTCCGGCCGCCCGCGGTGAGGGTGCGCCGTGTCCGCGAGGGCGAGAATTCATCGAATATCATGATTCAACGCTCATGCGCTTTGCCCATCACGCTGGTGAGCAGCGGCCACAGCAAAGCGCCGATGAAGGGTGCGAGCCAGCGGCTGAAGGTGGTCACCGGGTTGCCGGTGGCGCCATCGACCCAGAACAGAACGAATTGATAGCCGGTCAGCAGCGCGAAGACGGTCAGGCATTGCGAGAGAACCGAGAACACGCGAATGCGCAATCGAAGATGCGTGGCCCAGGCACCCATGAGCGTGAGCGCGAGCGCGTGCTGCCCAAGCACGACGCCATGGATTACATCGAGCGCCAATCCTGAAAAAAAGGCTAGCGTCAAGCCGCCGGCGCGCGGCGATTCGATGCACCAATAGAAAACCACCAACACCAAGAAGTCCGGACGAAACGCATCCAACACCGCGGGCAGCGGCAACACGGCGAGGGCGAGGGCGATCAAGGCCGATAGCGCCATCGGGAGTCGGCGGATTCGGGTTTCGCGCATCATTTCTTCGGCGCCGCGGCGGGTTTCGGCGGCGGCAATTCCGCGGCCTGCGGCTTGAGCCACACGAACAGCAGCTCCTTCGAGCGATCGAGCGCGGCGGCGGGTTTGACGTCGACATCGGCGAGGGACTGCGCCGGATCGCGCTTGACCTCCGCGATGGTGCCGACGGGATAGCCCGCCGGAAATCCGCCGCCGAGTCCCGATGTGACCAGCAAGTCGCCGACGATCACGTCGGCGCTGGTGGGCAGGTACGGCAGCTTCAGGCGGTTGGTTTCGCCCGTGCCCACCGCAATGGTGCGCAAGCCGTTGCGGTTGATCTGCACCGGGATGGCGTGAGCCGCATCGCTGACCAAAATGACTTCGCTGGTCAGCTGTCCGACGCGCGCGACCTGTCCAAACACGCCGCCCGAATCGAGCACCGCTTGGCCGACGTAAATGCCGTCGCCCGCACCCTTGTCCACCAGCACGCGCTCGCGGAACGCGTCCAGGTCCACATTCATGACATCGCCGATCACGAAACGGTCGGTCACGCCCGCCGTGTTGTCGCGCAATGCGCGCAGCCGTTGGGTTTCGGCCTCCAATGCTTCGTAGCGCTGCAGCCGGAACTGCGCCACGCGCAGCTCCGCCTCGAGCTTGGTCTTATCGGCGCGCAGCACATCGCGCGTGGTCACGCTGTCGCGAAACCAGTTCCAACCTTGGAAGGGACTGGCGACGGCCACTTGTACCGGATACGCGGCGACCGAGAACAGCCGGCGAATCTTGCCCAGGTGATCGTAGCGCTTGTCGACGATGATCAGGGCCAAGGCCAGGAGCGAGTACAGGACGCAGCGGAACAGAAGTCCCGTGGTTCGGCCCGAGGTGTCGGTGCTACGAAAGGCGATCATCGGCGGAAGACTCTGTGGACGGGCGCCAGGTCGCTTGCATTACTCCAGTCCGAAAATGCCGGGTCCGTGTTCCTCGGTGAGTTCGAGGATTCGTCCGCCGCCGCGCGCCACGCAGGTCAGGGGATCATCCGCGATCACCACCGGCAACCCGGTTTCTTCCATGAGCAACTTGTCGACGTCGCGCAGCAGCGCGCCGCCGCCGGTGAGGACAATGCCGCGCTCGGCGACATCGGCGCCCAGTTCCGGCGGTGTTTGTTCCAGCGCCTGCTTGACCGCGCCGACGATGCCTTGCAGCGGCTCTTGCAGCGCTTCCAATATTTCGTTGGAGTTCAAGGTGAAGCTGCGCGGCACGCCTTCGGATAAATTCCGGCCCTTGACGGAAATCTCGCGTACCGTTTGGCCGGGATAGGCCGACCCGATCTCCAGCTTGATGCGCTCGGCCGTGGCTTCGCCGATCAAGATGCCGTAGTTGCGGCGTACGTAGTTGGTGATGGCTTCGTCGAACTTGTCGCCGCCGATGCGCACGCTGGCCGCATACACGATGCCATTCAAGGAGATGACCGCGACCTCCGAGGTGCCGCCGCCGATATCGAGCACCATGGAGCCGCGCGCTTCCTGGACCGGCAGGCCGGCGCCGACCGCCGCGGCCATGGGTTCCGGGACGATGTCGACGCTGCGCGCGCCGGCGCCCTCGGCGGACTCCTTGATGGCGCGCCGCTCGACCTGGGTGGAACCGAAGGGCACGCAGACCAGGACCCGGGGACTAGGGCTCAGGAATCGGTTGCCGTGCACCTTTTTGATGAAGTACTGCAGCATCTTTTCCGTATAGGTGAAATCGGCGATCACCCCGTCCTTCATCGGCCGTACGGCGGTGATATGGCCGGGAGTGCGGCCCAACATGTTTTTGGCTTCGACGCCGACGGCAACGATGATCTTGCCGCCGCGCGTGGGTTCATCCTGCACCGCGACCACGGAGGGTTCGTTCAAAACGATGCCGCGTTCGCGCACGTAAATGAGGGTATTGGCGGTACCAAGATCGATTGAGAGGTCATTGGAGAAATAACCTCTAAGGCGTTTGAACATGGGGTATTTTTCGCGACTAAATGGGGTTAAAAAAAGATCGGCTAATGTAACAACCGACACGACATATCACAAGGCAACGTGTATCATCCCTAAAGCTTAATTTGCGTGAGTTGCTGCGCATTTTGAGCACCAACCCTATGAGCCTGACCCGTCAAGACGTCGAAAAAATCGCACACCTTGCGCGGCTGTCCATCACCGAGCAGGAGATGCCGGTGTACGTGACCAGCCTGTCGAGCATCGTCGACTTCGTCGATGAGTTGTCGCGCGCCGACACCGGCGGCGTGCAACCCATGGCGCATCCGCTCGATGGCCAGCATCAGCGCCTGCGCGCTGATGAGGTAACGGAGAGCGACACCCGCGAAAAGTACCAACGGAATGCGCCGGCCGTGGCCGCCGGGTTGTATGTAGTACCGCGGGTGATCGAGTAGAGCGGTGCTATTCTTGAGTGATGCATAACTACTTCATCGGCGAACTCGCCGAGCGTCTTGCCAAGCGACAGATTTCCAGTGTGGAGCTCACGCGGCACTTCTTGACCCGGATCGAGCGTTTGAACCCCGCGCTCAACGCATTCATCACCCTGACGCCTCAGCGGGCGCTTTTGGATGCGGCTGCGGCCGATGCCCGTCTGGCCGCCGGCGAGAAGGCCCCATTGCTCGGCATCCCCCTCATTCATAAAGACATTTTCTGCACGGAGGGTGTCAAAACCAGCTGCGGCTCGCGCATGCTGGACAACTTTGTCGCGCCCTACGATGCCACCGTGGTCGCGCGCCTTAAAGCTGCGGGCACGGTGATGCTGGGCAAGTCCAACATGGACGAGTTCGCCATGGGCTCCTCCAACGAAACCAGCTACTACGGACCGGTCAAGAATCCCTGGGATATCAGCAAGGTACCGGGTGGTTCGTCGGGCGGCTCGGCGGCCGCCACCGCGGCACGCTTGGCCCCCGTCGCCACGGGCACCGATACCGGTGGTTCGATTCGCCAGCCGGCGGCGTTGACCGGCGTGACGGGTCTGAAGCCGACCTACGGCCGCGTGTCCCGCTACGGCATGATTGCCTTTGCCTCCAGCCTCGACCAGGCCGGGGTGTTTGCACGCAGCGCGGGCGATGCGGCGGCGGTTCTGCAGGTGATGGCAGGGTTCGATCCACGCGACTCCACCAGCGTCGATGTCCCGGTGCCCGACTATTCGAAGGCCTTGGGCGCGCCGCTCAAGGGATTGAAGATTGGTCTGTTGCGGGAGTTCTTCGACGGGCTGGAACCGCGTAACGCCGCTCTCATCGAAGAAGCCTTGAACATTTACACCGGCCTGGGCGCGGAGACACGCGAGGTCAGCCTGCCGCACCTGCCCTTATCCGTGCCCACCTACTACGTGGTCGCACCGGCTGAGTGCTCATCCAATCTATCGCGCTTCGACGGCGTGCGCTTCGGCTATCGCTGCGAGGACCCGAAGGATCTCTTGGATTTATACAAGCGCTCGCGAGGCGAGGGCTTCGGCGCCGAAGTGAAACGGCGCATCATGACCGGCACCTATGTGCTGTCCGCCGGATATTTCGACGCCTACTATTTGAAGGCGCAAAAGGCGCGCCGCATGATCACCGATGATTTCCGCACGGCCTTCGAGAAGGTGGATCTGGTCATCGGCCCGACGACGCCGACGCCGGCCTTCGACATCGGCGCCAAGATGAATGACCCGGTCCTCATGTATCTGAACGATATCTACACCATCGGCGCCAATCTGGCGGGGCTCCCCGGGGTCTCGGTGCCGTGTGGGTTCGTCGATGGCCTGCCCATGGGCTTGCAGCTCATCGGACCGCATTTTGCGGAAGCGAAGCTCCTGAATGCCGCGCATCAATACCAGCAGGCCACGGATTGGCACCAGCACGCGCCGCGCGGGTACGAGTGATGAGCAACTGGGAAGTTGTCATCGGGCTGGAAATCCACGCGCAGCTCGCCACGAAATCGAAGATCTTTTCCGGATCGCCGACGGCGTATGGGGCCCCGCCCAATACGCAGGCCAACTTGGTCGATTTGGCGTACCCCGGTGTGCTGCCGGTCTTGAACGCCCGCGCCGTGCAAATGGCGGTTAAATTCGGGCTGGCGGTCGATGCCACGGTGGCGCGCCGCTCGGTCTTTGCGCGCAAGAATTACTTTTATCCCGATCTGCCGAAGGGCTATCAGATCAGCCAGTACGAACTGCCGGTGGTCGCGCGCGGCTCGCTCAAAGTCATGTTGGACGATGGCAGCGTCAAAACCATCGGCATTACGCGCGCACATCTGGAAGAGGATGCCGGCAAATCGCTGCATGAAGGATTGCCCCATGCCACCGGCATCGATTTGAACCGCGCGGGTACGCCGCTGCTGGAAATCGTCTCCGAGCCCGATATGCGTTCCGCCAGGGAAGCGGTGGCGTACATGAAGAAGATCCACACCTTGGTGCGGTACCTCGAGATCTGCGACGGCAACATGCAGGAGGGCTCGTTCCGCTGCGACGCCAATGTGTCGGTGCGGCCCAGGGGCCAGGAAAAACTCGGCACGCGCGCCGAAATCAAGAATTTGAATTCCTTTCGATTTGTCGAGAAGGCGATCCAGTACGAAGTTGCGCGGCAGGTCGAGCTCATCGAGAGCGGCGGCAAGGTGGTGCAGGAGACGCGGCTGTACGATTCCGACAAGGATGAGACCCGCTCGATGCGCTCCAAGGAAGAAGCCAACGACTATCGGTATTTTCCGGATCCCGACCTGTTGCCGGTGCTCATCGATGAGATGTTCATCGAAGCGGTTCGCGCCACATTGCCGGAACTGCCGGACCAAAAGGCGGCGCGTTTCGCCAAGGATTTCGCCCTGTCGGCCTACGATGCCGGGGTACTCTCCGCCAGCCGCGAACTCGGCGCCTATTTCGAAGCGGTGATAGCCGGTGTAGGGGCGAGCCATGCCAAGCTCGCGGCAAACTGGATCATGGGTGAATTGTCGAGCGCACTGAATCGCGACAATCTCGACATCGAGAATTCGAAAGTCAATCCTCGACAGCTGACCGGGTTGCTGAACCGCATCGTCGATGCGACGATTTCCGGCAAGATCGCCAAGGAAGTCTTCGAAGCCATGTGGTCCGAAGGGAAGGCAGCCGACGCCATCATCGAGGCGAAGGGCCTGCGTCAAATCACCGACTCGAGCGCCATCGATGGCGTGATCGATGCGGTCATCGCCGCGAATCCGAAACAGCTGGCGGACTACCGGTCGGGCAAGGATAAGCTGTTCGGATTTTTCGTCGGGCAGGTCATGAAGGCCACCGGCGGCAAGGCGAATCCCGCGCAACTCAACGACCTTTTGAAGACCAAGCTGGGTGGCGGCGGAAATGCATGACCGCGACACCTTGCATCGCTTCCTGTTCGAGCGCTACCCGATTCGCGGGCACCTGGTCCACTTGGATGCGGCTTGGCGCGCGCTGATCGAACATCGCCAGTACCCGGACGCGATCCGGGAGACGTTGGGAGAAGCGGTGGTCGCCTCGCTGTTATTGGCGGCGACCATCAAATTTGAAGGCGTTTTGTCGTTGCAGTTACAAGGTGGCGGTCCGGTGCATCTGTTGCTGGCGCAATGCACCAGCGGCTTGGGCGTCAGAGGCCTGGCGCGCTTTCGAGATCTAGGCTCAAGCAGTTCGTTGAAAATCCGCGATCTGGTGGGCGAGGGCAATCTCACGGTCACCTTGGAAACCGATGAGGGCGCGCAGCGCTACCAGGGCATCGTGCCCATCGAGGGCGAGCGCCTGGCCGACTCGCTGCAGGCGTACTTCCAGAATTCCGAGCAATTGCCGACGCGGCTATGGCTGCATGCGGATGCGCACGGCGCCTCAGGGATGCTGCTGCAGAAGCTTCCCGGCTCAGGTTCAGTGCCCGCCGCGGATGCGGTGGCCATCGAGGACGCCTGGCGCCGCGTGCAACTCATCGCCGACACCCTGACGCCCGAGGAACTGCGCACGCTGGCGGATGCCGAGATTTTGCACCGGCTGTTCAATGAAGACGATCTGCGGTTGTTCGAACCCTCGCCCGTGTATTTTCGCTGCCGCTGCTCCCGCGAGCGGGTCGCCGGCATGCTGCAGGGTCTTGGCGAAGCGGAAACTCGCTCCGTGATCGCCGAACGCGGCAAGGTCGACGTGCACTGCGATTTCTGCAATCGCGCCTACGTGTTCGACGCCGTGGATGTCGCGCAACTGTTCAAGGCGCCCGTGGCGGCCGACGTCGGCAGTTCTGTTCACTGACGTTACGGCGACGCGCTTAAAAATAAATCCGAGCTCCGCCGCCGTTGCCGCTGCGGTGATCCTGCTTTGCGGCGCGGCTATCGGGGTCGCGCGATCTCAAGACGGCAGCCCGGCCGCAGGCGCGCCATTCTACGTCAATACCTTCGAGAAAGTGCCCGCCGCCGCGGCCCTCACCGCCCTCGGACGGGACCTCTTTTCAGACCCGGCGCTGTCGGCATCCGGGAAAATTTCCTGCGCGAGCTGCCACGATCCGAAGCACGCATTTGGACCGCCGAATGACCTGCCGGTGCAGCGCGGCGGCGGCGATGGGCGCAGTTTCGGCGTGCGTGCCGTGCCCTCGCTCATGTACACGCAAAATGTTCCGCCCTTCACCGGGCACTTCATCGACGATGAGGGGGATGACAGCGCCGATCAGGGACCTGCGGGAGGACGCACCTGGGATGGACGCGCGCAATCGTTTCATGATCAGGCGCGCCTGCCGCTGTTCTCAGCGTTCGAAATGGCGAATGCCAGTGCGAGTGCCGTGGTCGCGAAAGTGCAGCACGCACGCTACGCCGGGCAATTCCGCGCGGTGTTCGGCAAGAAGATTTTTGACGACGCGGCGCCGGCGTTCAAAGGTATCTTGATGGCGTTGGAGGCATACGAGCAAAGTCCCACCGAGTTTTATCCTTACAGCAGCAAGTACGACGCATGGCTGCGCCGTGGGACATCATTGAGTCCGCAGGAATTGCGTGGGCTCGCCGCGTTCAACGATCCGGGCAAGGGAAATTGCGCCCGCTGTCATCCGAGCGCCATGCGCAAGGGCGCCCTTCCGCAGTTCACCGATTTCGGCTTCGCCGCCATCGGCGTGCCTCGTAACGCAAGCATCCCGGCGAATGCGGATCCTGGGTATCACGACCTGGGATTGTGCGGACCGCTGCGCACGGATCTAAAAGACCGGCACGAGTACTGCGGTCTGTTTCGCACGCCAAGCTTGCGCAACGTGGCGATGCGGCCGGTGTTCTTTCACAACGGTGTGCTGCATTCCTTGAGCGACGTGGTGCGGTTCTATGCCGAGCGCGATACCTCCCCGCAGAAGTGGTACCCAAGGGGCAGCGACGGCAGTACCTTGAAATTCGACGACCTGCCGCCCGCGTATGCTGCGAACCTGGACAGACAGGCGCCGTTTGCTCGGCATCCGGGCGAGCCGCCCGCGATGAGCGAGGACGACATTCAGGACATCGTCGTGTTTTTGCAGGCCTTGAGCGATGGCTATCGATAGAATTATCGTCTCGAGCGCTACAGCGCCGACACGCCGGCGATCTACAGCGCTGAGACGCCCGCGAGCTCGGTCAAGCTCTGCGCGCGCGTCAAGGCGATGAACTCTCTAATATAGGCGGCTTCGGCGCCGGCTCGGGTGGTCGCGGCATAGAGTTCGCAGCGAAGACCTGACTGTCCTATGGGCCGGGAGACCACGTAGCCGCGCTCGATGTAATTGCCCACGGTCCAGGAGGGAAGCGCTGCAATGCCACGACCGCTCGCGACCAGCTGCAGAATCGCGACGGTCAATTCGGCGGTGCGCCTCTTGGGGTTGATGTGAGCCGGCGTCAGGCAGTGCTTCATGACATCCAGCATTTCGTCGGGAACTGGATAAGTGATCAGCGTTTCGGCGGCGAAATCGGCCGCGTCCAGCCAGGGTTTGGCCGCCAGCCGATGCCGCGGACTCATCAGTGCCACGCTTTCATAGCGAAACAGGGGGCTGAAGGTGATGGTGGGATGGGCTTCTTGCCGGTCATGGATGATGGCCAATTCGGCCTCGCCTTGATCCAGCAGGGGCAGGGGGTTCACGACAAAGCCTGAAATAATGTCGAGTTCGACCTCGGGCCACAGGGTGCGGTACGCATCCATGGCGGGCATCAGCCAGTCGAAGCAGTTGTGGCACTGGACCGCGACTCGCAAGGGTCCGGCATGGCCTTGGGCCAAGCGCGCCACATCCCGCCCGGCCTCGGCCATTTGGGGCAAAACCGCGCGCGCCAGGGCGAGTAGCCGCTGGCCGATGGCGGTGAAGCGCAGGGGGCGGACGTTTTTTTCCACCAACGCGGCCCCATAGTGGCTTTCCAGCGCTTTGAGCTGGTGCGACAGGGCTGACTGGGTCAAAAACAGGCGTGCCGCCGCTTTGGAGAGGCTGCCGCACTCGGCCAGGGCCAATAAAGTCTCCAAGTGCCGCACTTCCAGGGCGGTGGATGACATGAGCCTGATTCATTCCTTCTATTAGAATAATGAGATTGAATCAAATCCTAGGCTCTAGCATGCTCAATGTCGAGGTAGTCCGCTCATGTCAGATCCGATGGTGTCCTTCGAATTCTTCCCGCCGGGCGATGAGGCGATGGCCCAGCAGCTTTGGCAATCCGTTCAGCGGCTTGCGCCGCTGCGCCCCAGTTTTGTCTCGGTGACCTACGGCGCCGATGGATCCACCCGCGAAAGAACCCACGAATTCGTGCAGCGGGTGCTGCGCGAGACCGATCTTCGAGTGGCGCCCCACTTGACCTGCGTGGGGGCATCGCGCACCGAAGTGCTGCAGATCGCTGAAACATACTGGCAATTGGGCGTGCGGCATCTGGTCGCATTGCGCGGCGATGCCCCCGCCGCCAATCTCTCGGGCGATGGCCGCTACTTACCGCACCCGGAAGGGTTTGCGTACGCGTCGGATCTGGTGAGCGGCCTGCGTCAAGTCGGAAATTTTGAAATGTCCGTCGCGGCGTACCCCGAGGGTCATCCCGAATCCGGCGGTGTCGATGCGGATTTGGAAAACTTGAAGCGCAAAGTGGATGCCGGCGCCGGCCGTGCGATCACGCAGTTTTTCTTTGAAACGGATTTATTCCTGCGATACCGCGATCGCTGTGCCGCGGCCGGCATTCACGCCAACATCGTGCCCGGGATTTTGCCGATCACGCGTTTCCCGCAATTGTTGCGCTTTGCCGCGCGTTGCGGGGCTTCGGTTCCGGATTGGCTGCGCGCGCGCTTTGACGGACTCGATGATGATCCGGATACGCGGCGTATGATTGCGGCGCACGTGGCCATCGAGCAGGTGCAGCGCTTGCGCCAGCATGGTGTCGAGGAGTTTCACTTCTACACCTTGAACCGCGCCGAACTGGCCTATGCGATTTGCCACGCCTTGGGGCTGCGGCCGCGGTCGAACGAGGCGCGGGTGGCTTGATGCCTATTTCAACCCGAGCCTCTTTGAGCGATGCATTCGCAGCGCTGCTGAAGCAGCGCCTGGTGATATTCGACGGCGCCATGGGCACGATGATCCAGCGCCATCACTTGAGCGAGGAGCAATTCCGCGGCGAGCGCTTCAAAGAATGGCGCAGCGACCTGCGCGGCAACAATGACCTGCTGGTGATCACGCAGCCGCAAGTCATTGCGGACATTCATCGCGCCTACCTCGAGGCCGGCGCGGACGTCATTTCCACCAATACTTTCAATTCCACCGCCGTGTCGCAGGCCGATTACGGCATGCAATCCCTGGTGGGGGAATTGAACTTCGAGGCCGCGCGCCTGGCGCGCCAGGCCGCGGACGACGTCACCGCGAAAACCGGCGCGCAGCGTTTCGTCGCCGGCGCGTTGGGACCCACCAATCGAACGGCCTCGCTGTCGCCGGACGTGAACGATCCCGGTTTTCGCAATATCAGTTTCGATGAACTGGTGGCCGCCTATTCCGATGTCACGCGCGCACTGATGGCCGGCGGCGTCGACATGATCTTGATCGAGACGGTGTTCGACACGTTGAACGCCAAGGCGGCGCTGTTCGCGGTACGCCGGGTATTCGATGAGGCGGGGACGGAACTTCCGATCATCGTCTCGGGCACGATCACCGATGCCTCGGGCCGGACCCTGTCGGGACAAACCACCGAGGCTTTTTGGAATTCGATTCGCCACGCGAAGCCGATGGTTGTGGGGTTGAACTGCGCGCTGGGCGGCAAGCAGCTGCGGCCCTATATCGAAGAGCTGTCGCGCATTGCCGATATCCATGTGTGCGCCTACCCCAATGCCGGGCTGCCCAATGCCTTCGGCGAGTACGACGAAACGGCCGACGAGACCGCCGAGATTTTAAGAGAGTTCGCGGCCAGCGGATTCGTGAACATGGTGGGCGGCTGCTGCGGCACGACGCCTGAGCACATTCGCGCCATCGTGCGCGCCGTCGACGGGATTGCACCGCGCATCGTGCCGAGCGTCGAGCCGGCCTGCCGCTTGAGCGGCTTGGAGCCCCTGACCATCGATGCCAACAGCTTGTTCGTCAATGTGGGAGAGCGCACCAACGTCACGGGGTCGGCCAAGTTTCGCAAGCTCATCGAGGCCAACGACTACGCCGCCGCGGTAGATGTGGCGCGCCAGCAAGTGGCAAACGGCGCGCAGATGATCGACGTGAACATGGACGAAGGCATGCTGGACTCGCAGGCGGCGATGGTGAAATTCTTGAGCCTGATCGCCGGTGAGCCGGATATCGCCCGCGTGCCCGTCATGATCGACTCGTCAAAATGGTCGGTCATCGAAGCGGGACTGAAGTGCGTGCAGGGCAAGGGCATCGTCAATTCCATCAGCTTGAAGGAAGGCGAAGAGGCATTTTTAGTGCACGCCAGGCTGTGCCAGCGCTACGGTGCTGCCGTGGTGGTGATGGCCTTCGATGAGAAAGGGCAGGCGGACACCATTGACCGCAAGGTCAGCATCTGCGAGCGCGCCTACCGCATCTTGACTGAACGGATCCAGTTCCCGCCCGAGGACATTATTTTCGATCCGAATATCTTTGCCGTGGCCACGGGTATCGAGGAGCACAACCGCTACAGCCTGGATTTCATCGAGGCGACGGCCGCGATCAAGCAGCGCATGCCGCTGGTGCATATCAGCGGCGGCGTCAGCAACGTGTCGTTCTCGTTTCGCGGCAATGAGCCGGTGCGTGAGGCCATGCACTCGGTATTTCTGTACCATGCGATTCGCGCCGGCCTCACCATGGGCATCGTCAACGCCGGTCAGCTTGCCATTTACGAGGACATTCCGGCCGATCTGCGCGAACGTGTCGAGGACGTGATTCTGGCGCGCCGCGAGGACGCGACCGAGCGGCTGCTGGAAATCGCGGAGCAATTCAAAGGCGGCGGCAGCGTCAAGCGCGGCGATGACCTCGAGTGGCGCAAGTTGCCGGTTGAAGAGCGATTGCAGCATGCACTGATCAAGGGCTTGGATGAATTTGTGTTCGAGGATACGGAAGAGGCGCGCCTCAAGGCGAAGCGGCCGCTCGACGTCATCGAAGGGCCGCTGATGGACGGCATGAACGTGGTCGGCGATCTGTTCGGCGCCGGCAAAATGTTTCTGCCGCAGGTGGTCAAATCGGCGCGGGTGATGAAAAAGGCGGTGTCGGTACTGATTCCCTATATCGAGCAGGAGAAATCCGGCGCGAGCCGCTCGAATGGCAAGGTGGTCATCGCCACCGTCAAGGGCGACGTGCATGACATCGGCAAGAACATCGTCGGCGTGGTGCTGCAATGTAATAATTTCGAGGTCGTCGACTTGGGCGTCATGGTTTCCTGCGAGAGAATCCTCGAAGCCGCCACGCGCGAGGGCGCGAATCTCATCGGCCTGTCCGGGCTGATCACGCCCTCTTTGGATGAAATGGTGCACGTCGCCAAGGAGATGCAGCGCTTGGGCTACAAGCAGCCGCTGCTGATCGGCGGCGCGACCACATCGCCGGCGCACACCGCCGTGAAGATCGATCCACAGTACGCTGGTGCTGTCATCTATGTAAAGGACGCCTCGCGCTCGGTGGGCGTGTGCCAGCAACTGGTGACCAAGAGCACGCGCGACGCCTACGTGGCGAACATCAAGGCCGAGAACGAGCACCGCCGCGAGCAGCATCGCAATAAGGGTGCGAAGGCGCCGCAGTTGTCCCTGCCCCAGGCGCGCGCCAAGAAATTCAAAATTGACTGGGCCGCGTACACGCCGCCGGTTCCGACATTTTTGGGTGTAAAAGCCTTCGATGACTACCCGCTTGCAGAGCTGGTGCCCTATATCGACTGGATGCCGTTTTTCAACGCCTGGGAATTTGCGGGCAAATTTCCCGACATCTTGAAAGACGCCGTGGTGGGCGAGGCGGCGAGCAGCCTGTACGCGGATGCGACTCGCATGTTGGGTCAATTGATCGAGGAGCGATGGCTCAAAGCCCGCGCCGTGGTCGGATTTTTTCCGGCCAACAGCGTGGCGGACGATGACATCAACGTGTTTGCCGATGAGGCGCGCGGGCACGTGGAGCTGCGGCTGCATAACTTGAGGCAGCAGAAATCCAAGCCGCAGGACCAGGCGCAATTGTGCTTGAGCGATTTCGTCGCACCTGCGGCCACGGGCCGCGCAGACTACATCGGTGCCTTTGCGGTAACCGCGGGTATCGGCATCGACGAGCACGTGGCGCGATTCGAGGCGCAGCACGATGACTACAGCAGCATCATGCTGAAAGCCCTGGCGGACCGGCTGGCCGAGGCGCTGGCGGAACGTCTGCATGAGCGGGTGCGCCGCGAATTCTGGGCCTATGCGCCGCAGGAGCACCTCGACAACAAGGATCTGATTCGTGAGGAATATCAAGGCATCCGGCCCGCGCCGGGGTATCCGGCCTGCCCCGATCACACCGAAAAAGCGCTGCTGTGGCGCCTGCTCGATGCCGACCGCACGGCGGGGATTCGCCTGACCGAGTCCTACGCGATGTTTCCCACCGCCGCGGTGAGTGGGTTTTATTTTTCGCACCCGAAGGCGCATTATTTCGGCGTCGGCAAAATCGACCGCGACCAAGTGGCAAGCTATGCGCAACGCAAGGGATTTACCGTGAACGAAGCGGAACGTTGGTTGGCGCCGATCTTGGGCTACGACCCGGATGTGAGAGACGCGGCGGATGCCGCCTAGCTCATCGCGAGCGGCTTTCGTCACGGGCGGGACCGGATTCGTCGGCCTCAACCTGGTCAAAGAGTTGATGATTCGGGGCTGGGACGTGACCGTTCTGCATCGTCCCTCATCGAATCTCAAACTCCTCAAACGCTTTGGCCCCAAGCTCGCGGTGGGAGCGCTCACTGAGCAAGCTTCATTGCTGGCCGCGATCCCTGAGCGCACCGACACGATTTTCCACGTGGCCGGCAACACCAACATGTGGCGCGGCGGCAATGCGCAGCAAACCCGCGACAATGTCGACGGCACGCGCCATGTCGTGAGTGCGGCGTTGGCCAAAGGCGTGCGCCGGCTGGTGGTGACGTCGTCGATTTCAGCCTACGGCATGGTGTCGGGGGAGATCAACGAGGAGACGCCGAGTCTCGCGGCCAATTCGCGCGTCAACTATCAGAAAACCAAGTGGCAGGCGCAGGAGATTGCGCGGGCCGCGGTTTCCAAAGGACTCGAAGTGGTGATCATGCAGCCCGGCGCCATCATGGGTCCCTACGATGTCGGCACGTGGTCTCGCTTGTTTCTGATGGTTCGAGACGACAAATTGCCCGGCGTGCCTGCATCGATGCTCACCTTCACGCATGTGCGCGAGGTGGTTGCGGCACACATCGCGGCCGCCGACAAGGGCCAGAACGGCGGTGCATACCTTTTGGGCGGCGAAAACAAGTCCATGCTGGAGTTGGTAGGCCAGATCGCGGTGTTGGTGGGAAAACCCGCGCCGACCAAGGTCATGCCGACCGGCACGTTGCGCATCGTCGCGGCGGTTGGCAGCCTGGCGAGCCGTTTTACCGGCAAGCCGCCGCCGATCACGCCGGAAATGGTCGCGACCATCTCCAAAAGTGTCAGCACGAGTTCCGCCAAGGCGCAGCGCGAGTTGGGTTATCGCATCGTCCCTTTGAAGGACATGGTCAAGGACTGTTACGACTGGATGGCGGCGGAGGGGCGGATTTAGGCGGCGCTCGAGACAAGGGTTTTTTAAGGTTTCGCCGCGGCCAGGATGTCGTTCGCGAGCCCCGCATAGTCACCGTCGAAATGATGGCCGCCTTTGACTTTCACGACTTTGAATTTAAGCGGGTCCAGTTTTGGACACAGCGAGTCGTGCTCGTCTTCTCCGTAGATGCATAGCACCGGCATGCCGGCAAGACGATTGACCTCAGGCAGCGTCGCAGGACCGGAATTGTCATCCGAGATCCAGCTGCTCACATGAAATTCAAAGAGCGCGTGTTCGGACATGCCGAGGATGGCCGTCAGGGCCACCTGCGCCTTGGTGGCCGGCGGCAGGCGATTGACGGCGAAGGGCAGCACATCGGCTCCCTGTGAATAGCCGACGAGCAGGACGCGCTTTTTGCCGAAGTGGGACAGGTAGTAGCGAATCATCCGATCCGTGTCCGCGGCGACGCTCTGCGGCGTGCGCGCGGTCCAGTAGTACCGCAGAGAATCGAGCCCGACGACGGGAATTCCCCGCGCGCTCAACGCAGCCGCGATGTCCTGGTCCAATCCGGCCCAGCCACCGTCGCCGGACATGAGGATGGCGAACGCATCGGAAGGCGCGGCAGTGGATTGCGCCGGCACTTCGATGACGGGGAGATCGCCCAATGCCTCGGGCGGCGGCGCAACTCCGTGCGTGGCATTCGCCGCGGCCAGCGAGGTGAACGCCGCGCTGACAGGCGCAGCGCTCAGCTCCGGCAGAACCGCCATGGCTGCACCGTGCACCTTGGAAACGAAGTCGCGGGTCACGGCCACGGGACAGCCTGGGTTCTTGGGTGATTGCAGGATCACCCAGGGATTGCCTAGTTTGTTGATCGGCAAGAGAGTCACGCCCGCGCCGCGTGCGTCGTGCGTGAACTCGAGACCTGAGCCTTTGCACAGCGGCTTGGCCAAATTCAACTCCGGACAGAACCCCAAACTCAGTGCGCCCGCAAAGGTGTCCTTCGGCGCCTGCGCCAACACGGCATAGGCCATGGCGCCGCCGGATGCCACACCGGCCAGCATGGGCTTAAGGTAGGTGGAATTGTGAAAGTAGGCCTGGACAAAGTGGCTCAAATTTTCCAGATCGCCGTCGGGAAATACGCACTGGCCGCCATCGGCCTCGAGCGCCGACTTGAATTTTGGCAGATCGATGCCGACGACCATCGCCCCTTGCTGCGTGAGTTGCTGCGCCAGCGTGGTCGCGCCGCTGTTCCAGCCCTCATCGCCGGATAGGAGCAGCACAACGCTCGCGGGATTGCCGGTGGGCGAGTAGACGGCGAGATCCTTGAATCTACCGTGGCTCAAGTGCTGGGGGGCCGCGGCCGCAATTCCGCTCAACAGCAGCAGGGCAGCGGGGAGGAGGCGGATTTTCATTGATTCGTCATACTTCGCACGCAAAATGCCCTCAGGTGAAAACGATCGATCTCGTCTACGTCAACGCCGGTGGAGGGCATCGCTCCGCGGCGCTTGCCCTGGAGATGGCGATTCGCGAGCAAGGCCGGGACTGGCGGGTGAGGCTGGTCAATTTGTTCGAGGTCCTTGATCCGCAGGATGTGTTTCGCCGCACCACCGGCGTCAAACCCGAAGATTACTACAACGTGCGTCTCGCACGAGGATGGACTTTGGGGCTGGCGCAGGAACTGCGCGTTCTGCAGGTGCTGATTCGGTTGAGCCACAAGTCCTTGGTGACTCAGTTGCGCCGCCACTGGCAGCACAGCCAGCCGGATCTGGTGGTTTCGATGATCCCGAATTTCAACCGCGCCATGCACCAGGCGTTGCGCCTGGCCTGTCCAAGCGTGCCTTACGCGACGGTGCTCACCGACTTTGCGGATTTCCCGCCTCACTTTTGGATCGAGCCGCATCAAGCGCAGCATGTGATCTGCGGAACGCCGCGCGCGGTGGCCCAAGCGCGTGCCACCGCCGGCGAAGCCGCGCAGGTTCACGAGACCTCGGGAATGATACTCAATCCGAATTTTTACCGTGATTTGAACTTGGACCGGGACGCCGAGATGCGCAAATTGCAGCTCGATCCCAACCGGCCGACGGGCATCGTGATGTTCGGCGGCCACGGATCGCGAGTCATGAGAGGCATCGCCAAGCGCCTCGATGATGTGCAGCTGATTTTGGTGTGCGGCCACAACGCGGTGCTCGCCGATCAGCTGCGCGCCATGCGTGCATCAGCGCCGCGTGTGGTGCTGGGCTTTACCACGAAGATCGGCTACTACATGCAGCTCAGCGATTTTTTTGTCGGCAAGCCCGGCCCCGGCAGCATCAGTGAAGCGGTACAACAGGAATTGCCGGTCATCGTGGTGCGCAACGCCTGGACCATGCCGCAGGAGCGCTACAACACGGAGTGGGTGGAGGAGAATGGCGTGGGCGTTGTGCTCGATTCGTTCAAAGCCATCCGCGCGGGCGTCGCCCAGGTGACGGAGCAAGAGGATCTGTACCGCGCCGGCGTCAAGCGCATCCACAATCGCGCGGTGTTTGAAATTCCCGAGATTCTCGAGCAAATTCTAGCGGCGCCGGCTCGGGTAGACGTCGATGTCATCCAGCATTTCCGGGCCGCCGAGCGCCTGCATCTGTCCTAGTATCCAATCGCGCCGCTTTTGAACATAGGCGGAAGGCGCGGCAGCGGACAGCAGTTGGGGATTCGGCAACACGGCCGCCAGCACGGCCGAATCGCTGCGCGAGAGTTGGGATGCCCGCTCGTGGAAGAAACGTTCGGCCGCGGCCTCCGCGCCGTACGTGCCATAGCCGAATTCGGCGATGTTCAAGTAGATCTCCAAAATCCGCCGCTTCGGCCAACAGGCCTCGATGAGCAGGGTGAAGTACGCTTCCAAGCCCTTGCGAAAATAGCTGCGTCCGGACCATAAGAACAGATTCTTGGCGACCTGCTGGCTGATGGTGCTGGCGCCGTGCACGCGATGGCTGTGCTGATTGAGTTCGTACGCTTTCTCGATGGCTTCCACGTCGAAGCCCCAATGCTCGGGGAATTTTTGATCTTCCGACGCCACGACCGCGAGCGGCAGATTGGGCGAGATTTGAGTCAGGTTCACCCATCGATGGCGGAACACATAGCTGCGATCGCGCTTTTGCCAGGCCGCCATCTGAGTTTGCGCCATGAAGGCGGTGTAAGGCGGATTGATCCACCGCAGCAGCGCGACCAGAGCGGCGCTCAGGAAGATGCAAGCCATGACGAACGCCGGCAGCGCCCATGCCAGCCGCCTCAGGAATGATTTTCTCTGCGCCACTCTCGCTATTTGGCGACGCGCCGCACGCTTTTCATGGTGACGGCTTCCGTCGGCACATCGTCAAAGCCGCGCTTGCGCCCGGTTTCCACCGCTGCAATCTTGTCGACGACATCCATGCCGTCGGTTACGCGCGCGAACACGGCGTAGCCGAAATTGCCGCGCGAGTGATCGAGAAAATCGTTGTCCTTCAAGTTGACAAAGAACTGCGAAGTTGCGCTGTTGATGTCGTTGGTGCGCGCCATCGACAGCGTGCCGCGCTTGTTCTTCAAGCCGTTGTCCGCCTCGTTCTTGACCGGCGGCTTGGTTTTCTTCTGAGTCATGTCCTCCGTAAAGCCGCCGCCCTGGATGACGAACCCCGGAACGATGCGGTGAAAAATGGTGCCATCGAAAAATTCATCGTCGATGTAGCGGGTAAAGTTGGCGACGGACTCGGGGGCTTCCTTCTCGAATAGCTCAATGGTGAAGTCGCCGAGGCTGGTTTCGAAGCGGATCATGAGTGTTCCTAGTGTTGTGTGTGAACGCCCAGCGTCAAGCGGGGCTTGCCTGAGAAATCGGGAAAGGTACGAATGAGTGCGAAGCCGTGCTGCTGCAGCAACCGGGAGACATCCGGCGCCTGGGTACTTCCATGTTCCAACGCCAGCCAGCCTCCCGCGTGAAGATGTTGCGGCGCCTGGGCGATGATGACCTCGAAGGATTCCAGCCCCGTCGGGCCGGCGCTCAAGGCCACGGCAGGCTCCGCAGCCAGTTTTGCGAGCGCCGGGTCCGCCGCTGCAATGTAGGGTGGATTTGCGACGATCAAGTGAAAGCGCTCGCTTTGAACCGCCTCGAACCAGGAGCCCAGGCGCCAGGTGATCCGCGGAAGCTTGAGCGCCCGGGAATTTTGCGCGGCGACCGTGAGCGCTTGCGGTGAGAGATCGACTCCGGTGATGGTCCAACAGGGACGCTCGGAGGCGATGGCCAGCGCGATCGCGCCGCTGCCGGTGCCCAAATCCAGGACCGAGCAGGCCGCCTCGTGCGGCAGCAGTTGCAAGGCATGCTGAACCAGCGTTTCGGTCTCCGGACGCGGCACGAGCACATCGGGGGTGATGGTGAGTGTGAGCGACCAAAACTCCCGGCTGCCGGTGAGGTAGGCGACGGGCACGCCGCGCGCGCGCTTCAATATCAGCTGCGTCAGCTGAAGTTCTTCATCCGGGGCCACCGACTGGTCATCGCGCGCGATCAACGAGGCGCGGGAGAGGCCCAGCACTTTACCCAGCAGCAACTCCGCGTCCAGGCGCGGCGATTCGCTGTGAGTGCTCAGCTCGAGCGCAGCGCTCTTCACGGTATCGGCAATGGTGGCCACGGCGCTCATTCGACCTGTTGCGCCAGTTCTTCGGCTTGGTGCTCTTGATTCAGCGCCCGAACCAGCTCGTCGAGGTTGCCTTTCATGACATCGTCGAGCTTGTACAGCGTGAGGTTGATGCGATGATCAGTGACGCGGCCCTGCGGAAAATTATAAGTACGTATGCGTTCGGAGCGATCGCCTGAACCGACTTGCAGCTTGCGCGATTGAGCTTGCGCGCTCTGTTGCTTCTCGCGCTCCGCCGACAACAGCTTGGCCTTGAGCAGCGACATGGCCCGCGAACGGTTCTTGTGCTGCGAACGCTCGTCCTGGCATTCCACCACGATCCCGGTGGGCAGATGCGTGATGCGAATGGCGGAGTCGGTCTTGTTGACGTGCTGGCCGCCGGCTCCCGAAGAACGGTAGGTATCGATGCGCAAATCCGCGGGGTTCAGGTCGACCGCTTCGACTTCTTCCAGCTCCGGCAGAATCGCCACCGTGCACGCCGACGTATGAATCCGTCCCTGTGCCTCGGTTGCCGGTACGCGCTGCACACGATGCGTGCCGGATTCGAACTTGAGCAAAGAATAGGCGCCGCGTCCGATGATGCGGCTGATGACTTCCTTGTAGCCGCCATGCTCACCGGGACTCTCGCTCAAGATTTCCACGCCCCAACCCTTGGACTCGGCGTAGCGCGCGTACATGCGGAACAAGTCACCCGCAAAGATGGCCGCCTCATCACCGCCGGTGCCGGCGCGTACTTCCAAAAAGATATTGCTATCGTCATGCGGGTCTTTCGGAACCAGCAGCCGCTGCAGCTCGAGTTCCTCACCCAACATGCGGGGATTCAAATCGGCCAGTTCTTCCTCGCCCATTGCGCGCGTGGCAGGATCCTTGTCGGCTGCCAATTCCTTGGCGGTCGCGGCGTCGCCTTCGAGCGCCAGGAAGCGGCGATAGCGCCCGACCAAATCCCCCAGCCTGGAGTACTCCATCGAGAGCTCGCGAAATTGGTTTTGCTTGGAAATGACGCCGGCATCCGCCAGCAGCCGGCTGATTTCCTCAAAGCGTTCGTCGAGTTTTTCCAGCTTGCGCCGGATGGAGTCTTTCATATCGCCGCGAATTATAGCGGCCTTGAGGGCTAGTGCCGGTCGCGTTCTTCAGTCAAGAGCCGGGTGACGGTCTCCGCCAGCGTTAAATCAGCCAGTTCCGAGGCCTGACGCAGGGCCTGGGTGGGGGCGTGCAGCAGCCGATTCGTGAGGGTATTGGCCAAATAGTCCATGGTCTCGTCCGTGGATTTCCCCGCCGCCAACATGCGCCGCGCCTGTTCCAGCGTTTGCCGGCGAATTCCATCGGCCTGTTGGCGCAGTGCACGAATGGCGGGACCTGCGTCCTGGGCACGCGATTCGGCGAGAAATCGCGTCACTTCTTCGTCGATGAGCAGACGCGCGCCGCCCGCGGCCAATTCGCGCTGCTGGATGTTTTCGTCCACCAATTGTTGCAGGTCATCGATGGAAAAAAGATACACATCTTCCAACTCAGCGACGTCGGGCTCGATATCGCGCGGTACCGCCATATCCACCATGAAGATCGGCCGCCGGCGCCGCGCGCGGATGGCCGCCTCGACGGCGCGCTTGGTAACCAGGGGTGCGAGGCTGGCTGTGCAACTGATGACGATATCCGCGTGCGCCAATTCCTGTTCCAAATCGCCCAAAGCGACCGCGTGTGCTTGCAACTCGCCCGCCAGTGCCTGCGCGCGGCTCAGGGTGCGGTTGGCAATCACCATGCGCTTGATGCCGGCACTCATGAAATGCCGCGCCGTCAGTGCGTTCATGTCGCCCGCGCCGATCAACAGCACGTTATGGGCGCTCAAATCCGCATACACCCGCCGTGCCAGACTGACCGTGGCCGAGGCCAGCGATACGGCATTCGCGCCGATGCGAGTTTCCGATCGCACGCGTTTGGCGGCCGAAAAGGCTGCCTGGAACAGCTTGTTCAGGGCAGGGCCGGTGCTGCCGGTTTCCTGCGCCACACGATAGGCGTCTTTCAACTGGCCGAGGATTTGCACCTCGCCCAAGACCATGGAATCGAGGCCAGATGCGACGCTGAAGGCATGTTCGACGGCGCGCGATTCCTGGTGAATATACAGGCTGGCCGCAAGATCGAGATTGTTCCCGTGGTGCCGTTCCAGCCATTGGGACAGCTCCGCGCCGCTGGCGGGGCCGGACCAGTACACCTCGGTGCGATTGCAGGTGGACACGATCACCACTTCGGCAACGCCGTTTTCCAGGCGCAGGGCCCGCAAAGCGGCAACCAGCCGGTCCTCGCTGAACGCCACCTTTTCGCGCAGCGCGACAGGTGCGGTCTTATGGTTGATACCGAGGATATTGAATGCCATGGAGGCGCTTATCAAGGCTGAATCCGGGGCATCAGTTTATTCATTTCGCTATAGTGCGGCCGTGTTCTCGTTTTCAAACATCACCAGGGCTTCGATCGCCAGGGCTTCCTTGGGCGTCAGCGTGCTCGCCCTGAGCGCCTGCGCGGGCACGGGACTGAAGTCCGATATCCCGGCGCCACAGTCATTTTATACCGTCACGGGCGAGATAGCCCTCGCTCGGCAGGAGCCGCGCGTCGCCGCGCTCCAATATGCGTCGGCAGCGGCGCACGAGACGGATCCCGCCCTTTTGCAACGCGCGACCGAAGTCACGGCCGAGACACTGCAGCCATCGCTGATGGCGGGCGTGGCCTCGCGTTGGCTTTACCTCAATCCGAGATCGCTGGATGCGCAGCGCGCCGCGGCGAGAGCCGCGCTGGCGCTCTACAAGGTCGACGAGGCGGCGGCTCATTACCGAATCGTCTTGTTGAATTCGCCCGTGGGGCTGGATGCGGAATTCGCCGACGTTGAGACCGATTTAGGATCCGATGAAAACGTCTTCGGCGCGCACCAGCTCGCCGATCGATTGGCGTCGTATTTTCCAACCTCGCCATCGGCGCTGCGCGTCCAGGGACTGGCGGCGTTGCGGGCGGACGATCCCGCGGCGGCGGTGCACAGCCTGACGAGCGCGCTGGCGATCGACACGAGGAATGCGACCGCGGCCCAGAGCGCCCATAAAGAGTTGGCGCAGACGCTGTTGCGCGCGCGCATTTTGGCGGGCGACGTCGAGGAACCCCTGAGCGCTGCACTGACTCAGCTCAAAGCCGATGACTCGCCCACGAATCGCTTCAATTACGTGGCGCTGCTGATGACCGCGCAGCGACTTCCGGAAGCGACGGAGCAGTTGGAAATCCTGGCGCGCAATCCTGATTCGATGGCGGTGGCGCTGCGCTTGCTGGGATTGCTGGAGTTTCAGCAGGGCCATTTCGACGCCTCGTCGGCGAAATTCAGACAGCTGCTGAAGACGGGTAAATTCGGCGATGATGCGTTCTATTATCTGGCGTTGATTGCGGATCGCAACGGCGATGCGGAGCGCGCGCTGCGCTTCTACTCGCAAGTGCAGAAGGGCGAGAACGTGCTGCCGGCGTTACTGCGCGCCGCCTCTCTGCTGCACACTCATGGCGCCGCCGGCGCGGCGGACGAATTGCTCGACCGGCTGATCGAGGATGAGCCGCGGCGCGCACCCGAAATACTCACCGCGCGGGCGCGCATGTATGCGCAATCCAGCGAATTGCCGAAGGCTTTTGCGGTATTGGAAAAGGGCGAAATGGAATATCCGGACAGCGTGGAATTGCACTACGCCACGGCGTCCGTGTACGAGGAGCAGGGCCGGGTTTCCGCGGCGCTGCGCGAATTGAGCCTGGTTGTCAAAGCGCGGCCCAATGATCCGGCGGCGTTGAATGCCTTGGGGTTCACGCTGGCCGATCACGCCAAGGAGCTGTCGCGGGCCCGCAAATTGATCGAGCGCGCCCATGCGGCGGCGCCCAAGAATGCCGCCATTCTCGACAGCCTGGGCTGGGTGTCGTTCCGCCAAGGGCGCGCGAGCGAGGCGTTGCCTTATTTGAGCGCCGCGTACGCGTACGATCATGACGGCGATATCGCGGCGCACCTGGGCGAGGTGTTGTGGCAGATGGGTCGACACGATGAAGCACAACGAATCTGGTCCGAGGCCAGCGCGCTGGATGCGGACAATCATTTGCTCAAGTCGACTCGGCATCGCTTAGCCGCGGCAAACTGATCGACGATGCGGCGTGCCTTGCTCCTGGTATTTTGTTCGGCGCTCGCGGCGTGCGCGACCGTGCGGCCGTTGCCGCCGCCCTCGGCGACGTGGGAGCAGCGGGTCACGGCTTTGCAGCAGGCCCGCGGCTGGCAGCTCGATGGCCGCGCAGCCGTCGCCATCGGCACGCAGGGATGGCAGGCCACGCTGCAATGGCGCCAGTCCGGAATGTTCGCGGAAGTCCATCTCTCCGGCCCTTTCGGCATCGGCGCGTTGGTGCTGAAACAAGGCCCCGACGGTCTGTCGTTGAACGGCGCGCCGCCGAGCGATGCCGTGTTATCCCAAGTCCAGGAAAAATTGGGTTTCGACCCGCCGCTGGAGAATTTGAACTACTGGCTGCTTGGCGTTCCGAATCCCGCTTACGGCTTCGAATTGTCGCGCGATGATCAGGATCGCGCGAAGACCATAACCCAGGCAGGGTGGAGCATCGCCTACGATCGCTACATGCCGGTGGCCGGAGACCTGTTGCCCGCGCGGTTGGTGTTGAGCCGTGAGAATATCCGCGTGCGCATCATCATCGACCATCGGGATGGGCCGACATGACCGCGACGTCGGTGTGGCCGGCGCCCGCGAAGCTCAATTTGTTTTTGCATGTCTTAGGACGGCGGCCCGACGGCTACCACGAGCTGCAGACCTGTTTTCAGTTCGTCGATCTGTGCGATGAGATCAGCATCGAGGTGCGCGCCGACGGGCAGATTCGCCGCACGTTCGACATACCCGGTTTGCCTGAGCGGGCGGATCTGTGCCTGCGGGCGGCGCACGCTTTAAAAGAAGCGACCGGTTCAGCGCTCGGCGCCGACATCGGTTTGCTCAAACGAATCCCGATCGGCGGAGGCTTGGGCGGGGGCAGCTCGGATGCGGCGACGTGTTTGGTGGCACTGAACCATGCGTGGGGACTGGGCTTATCGACCGACCGGCTGGCCGCGCTGGGCTTGAAACTGGGAGCGGATGTCCCGGTATTCGTCCGTGGCCGGGTCGCGTGGGCGGAAGGGGTGGGGGAACGCCTGACACCACTGTATCCGCCGCTCGCTCCGGTTGAGTCTAACTACCTGATTTTAAAGCCGAATGTCTCTGTCAGCACGGCTGAGGTGTTTCAAGATCCTGAATTGACAAGGAATTCTGCGCCCATCACAATTCACGGCTTCCTGGCGTCCGGTGGAAGGAACGATTGCTTGGGCGTGGTGCGACGCCGTTATCTTGAGGTTGCACGTGCGCTCGATTGGCTATCGCTCTTTGGTTCTGCGCGCCTGACTGGCACTGGGGCCTGTGTGTTTTTGGCCTGTGAGACCATGGATCTTGGGCGACATATGATGCGCAAGATGCCGCCAGAGTTTGAAGGCTTTCTGGCTCGCGGACTAAATGACTCGCCCTTGCTTGAAGGATTGCGGACCGGCTGAAACCGGTCGTCGGTTGTTTTCCAAGTTGGGGTGTCGCCAAGTGGTAAGGCAGCGGGTTTTGATCCCGCCATTCGGAGGTTCGAATCCTTCCACCCCAGCCAACTTTTTGTGGTGGGAGCGATTCGCCGGTTGGAAATGGTTTAAAAGGATGAGTTAGCAGTGGAAGGATAACGCCCGAAGGGCGGCCCCGGAGGGGTGAGGCCCGCAGGGCCGAATAATCCTTCCACCCCAGCCAAATTTTTGCGGTGGGAGCGATTCGTCGACTGAAAATGGCCAATTTGAGCAAGGTCGATGTCGCAAAATAATGAATTCGGGTCTTTGTCGATTGCGGTGTTCACGGGCAGTGCCAATCCCGCGCTTGCCCAGGAAATCACCCGGCATTTGCACGTGCCCTTGGGGCGTGCCGACGTGGATCGATTCAGCGACGGTGAGGTCAGTGTGGAACTGCGGGAAAACGTGCGCGGGCGCGACGTGTTTCTACTGCAGCCGACTTGTCCGCCGGCGGAGAATTTGATGGAACTGCTGATGATGACCGACGCGTGTCGGCGGGCATCGGCGAAGCGGATTACCGCGGTTGTGCCGTACTTCGGCTACGCGCGCCAAGATCGCCGGCCGCGCGCGACGCGCGTGGCGATCACCGCCAAGCTGGTGGCGAATATGCTGGCGGGCGCCGGCGTGGATCGATTGCTGACGATCGATTTGCACGCGGATCAGATTCAGGGATTTTTCGATATCCCGGTGGACAATGTGTACGCATCGCCGGTGCTGCTCGGCGAGGTCTGGAAACAGAAGTACAAGAATATGATCGTGGTGTCACCCGACGTGGGCGGCGTGGTGCGCGCAAGGGCCTTGGCGAAGCGTTTGGACGATGCGGATTTGGCCATCATCGACAAACGCCGCCCGCGGCCGAATGAATCGAAGGTGATGAACATCATCGGTGAGGTCGAGGGCAAGACCTGCGTACTGGTCGACGACATGGTGGATACGGCCGGCACGCTATGCCAGGCGGCGCAGGCGCTCAAAGACGAGGGAGCGCTGAAAGTGGTGGCCTACATCACCCATCCGGTGTTGTCGGGCCAGGCGATTGAACGAATTTCGAGTTCGGTTTTGGATGAATTGGTGGTCACCGACACGATACCGCTGTCGGAAGCCGGTACGGCGTGTCCGCGGATACGCCAGCTGAGCGTGGCGGGTTTATTGGCCGAAACCATTCGCCGCATCAGCGACGAGGAGTCGGTGAGCTCGCTGTATATCGATTAAGTTTGGCGATTAGGTTTGGCGATTAGGTCGGTGCCTTCGCAATTGGTCGCGATGCAAGGGCGCTGTGTTCGTGATGTAACTGGAGAAGATTATGAAAACCTCTTTCGAACTCGTTGCCGAGTTCCGCGAGACGCAAGGCAAAGGTGCGAGCCGCCGCCTGCGTCACGACGGAAAAGTGCCGGCAATCCTTTATGGCGGGCACGCAGCCGCACGGACTCTGACGTTGAGCCATCAGAAGCTTCTGATCATGCTCGAGAATGAGCGCTTTTATTCGACCATCCTGAATCTGAAGGTGGGCGACCAGTCGCAGGCGGCGATCTTGAAGGACGTGCAGCGGCACCCGTTCAAGAACGCCATCGTGCACGTCGATTTCCAACGCGTCGAAGAAAACGAGAAGATTCGCATCAGCATTCCGTTGCACTTCAGCGGTGCGGCGGTATCGCCGGGCGTCAAGTCCCAGGGCGGCATCGTGTCGCACATGCGCACCGAGGCCGAAGTGTCCTGCCTGCCGAAGGATTTGCCGGAATTCATCGAAGTCGATATTTCCGGGTTGTCGCTCAATGAGAGCATCCACTTGTCGCAGCTCAAGATTCCGCAGGGCGTCGTGCTCGTGGAACTGGCGAAGGAGGATGCGGCGGTGGTGGCGATCCATAGTCCGCGTGCCGAAGAGCCCGAGCCCACTGCAGTCGCGGCAGCCGTGCCGGGTGCGGCGGAAGGCGCGGCAGCGGCGGCTCCGGCAGCGGCGGGAGCGGCTGGTGCGGCGGGAGCGGATGCGGCGAAGGCGCCTGCGGCTGCCGCTGGGAAGAAAGAGGAAGCCAAAAAGGAACCGGCAAAGAAAGACGCCAAGAAATAATTTTCTTAGGCGTTGTGTCCATGAGGGCCGTCGGTTTGACGGCCCTTGTCTTTTTAAGGCTTGGGTGTTGACCTGATGGCTGGTTTACCGTTGCGCATTATCGTCGGTCTGGGCAATCCAGGCCCTGAACATCTGGTGACCCGCCACAACGCGGGTTTCTGGTTCGTGGACCTGCTTGCGCGCCGTCACGGCGGCGAGTTTCGCGACTACCGAAAATATTCGGGCGAAACCGCGAAGATCAACATCGATGGCCAAGAAATCGTGCTCCTAAAGCCGACCACCTACATGAACCGCAGCGGCCTATCGATCCGGCAGCTGAGCGATTTTTACAAGATCGTGCCCGAGGATATCTTGGTCGCGCATGACGAGCTCGATCTGCCGGCCGGCACCGTGCGCCTGAAGCAAGGCGGCGGCCACGGCGGACACAATGGCTTGCGCGACACCATCGCGCACATCGGCGAGACCTTTTGGCGCATGCGCCTAGGCATCGGCCATCCCGGCAACAAAGCCGAAGTGATCGACTATGTACTGACGCGCGCGCCGCGTGCCGAAGAGGATCTCATACTGGATGCGGTCGGGACTGCGGTGGATTGCATCCCGCTGCTGCTCGACCAAGGCGCGGAGCGCGCCATGACCCGTTTGCACAGCCGTGCAGGAAAAATCTAATGCCCATTCGTTGCGGAATCGTTGGTTTACCGAATGTGGGCAAGTCCACGCTGTTCAACGCGCTGACGCGCGCGCAGATCGCGGCGGAAAATTATCCCTTTTGCACGATTGATCCGAATGTGGGGGTGGTGCCGGTGCCGGACCCGCGCCTCGAGAAGTTGGCGGCCATCGTGCACCCTGAGAAGATTCTGCCCACCACCGTGGAATTCGTGGATATCGCCGGATTGGTGGCCGGTGCATCGAAAGGCGAGGGCCTGGGCAACAAGTTTCTCGCGCACATCCGCGAGGTTGATGCCATTGCGCACGTGGTGCGGTGCTTTGAGAACGACGACATCATTCATGTGGCCGGCAAGATCGATCCCGCCAGCGACATTGAAGTCATCAATACCGAGTTGGCGCTGGCCGATCTCGACAGCGTCGAGCGGGCACACCAGAAGGCGCTGAAGGCGGCCAAGACCGCGGACAAGGACGCCGTCAGACTGCGGGATCTGCTCGAGAAGGTACGTGTTCAATTGAACCAGGCGAAGGCGGTGCGTCTATTGAAACTCGACGCGAATGATCACGCCTTGTTGCGCGACCTGCATTTGCTGACCGACAAGCCCGTCATGTATGTGGCGAATGTCGATGAAGGCGGTTTCACCAACAACCCGCGCCTCGATCGGGTGCGCGAGATCGCGGCGGCCGAGGGTGCGATCGTCGTGCCGATCTGCGCGGCGATCGAAGCGGAGATCGCGCAACTCGAGGAAGCCGATCGAGCGGAGTTCCTGTCGGAATTGAAACTGGACGAACCCGGCTTGAATCGCGTGATCCGCGGCGGGTATTCGCTGCTGGGTCTGCAGACTTATTTCACGGCGGGCGTGAAAGAGGTGCGCGCGTGGACGGTGCATGCGGGGGCGACGGCGCCGCAGGCGGCAGGCGTGATTCATACGGATTTCGAGCGCGGATTCATTCGCGCCGAAGTTATCGCGTACGATGACTTCATTCGCTACAAGGGCGAGGCGGGCGCCAAGGAGGCGGGCAAGTTGCGTTTGGAGGGTAAGGAGTACATTGTCAAGGAAGGCGATGTCATGCACTTTCGATTCAACGTGTAACCATTGAATTGCGCGCCTTTTGCGTGTTGACGCGGGCGGGCTGGGCAGGCTCTTATATAGCCAGGCGGTCCTGGTCCGGCGCCAAAGAGAATCATAAACATAAACTTTAGATTCAACGTTTGATGGGGTCCCAAATGAAGCGACGCGCAGGTTGGAATCCATGGTTGCTATCATTTGTGGCACTGGGCGGCGCGGCATCCGCTGCGGCATCTGAAGATGAAAGCAGCATTCGGCAAGTGCAGGTCTCACAAGCGGACGCTTGGAACCGGCATGACGCCGCGGCTTACGCCGCGTTATTCACAGAAGACGGCGACTGCGTCAATGTCGTGGGATGGTGGTGGAAAGGGCGCGAGCAAATCGAGAGCAAGCTCAAGGCCGCGTTCGCGTTTGTATTTCACGAAAGCCAACTTACGATTACCGATACCGCCGTGCGCTTTTTATCGCCGACGATTGCGGTTGCGCACATCAGCTGGACGATGACAGGCGCGAAGGTTCCGCCCGGCATGCCGGAACCGAAGCAAGGGATCGAGATTCAGGTGTTGCAGAAGAAATCGGGGCATTGGTTGATTGAAAATTTTCAGAACACCAATGCTATTCCGGAGAGGCCATTTCCGCCGGGGCCGCTGCCTGCGCCGGTCAAACCGTAGCTCAGGGGTTGATAGCCGCATACGAGTGCGTCATGGCATACAAATCGAATCCACTGGTAAGCAAAATTCACGGCAAGGAAAAACGCTGGAGCGCTGAATTTGCTGCACTCCGCCAACTTTGCCTTGCGTCGGGTCTCAATGAAGAGCTGAAATGGGGCCAAGCCTGCTACGATCTAGATGGCGGCAAGATAGTTTTGATCCACGGTTTCAAGGATTACTGCGCGCTGCTGTTCATGAAAGGCGCTTTGCTGAAAGACTCGAAGGGCATCCTCGTTCAGCAAACCAAGAATGTGCAGTCCGCGAGGCAAATCAGGTTTACTTCTCTGGCCGATATCAACAGACAAAAGACCGCGGTTAAGGCCTATATCAAGGAGGCCATTGCCGTTGAGAAATCCGGTGCCAAGGTGCAGATGCGAAGCGTGGCGGACTTCGAGATGCCCGCGGAGTTTCTAAGGCGGTTGGATGATGACCCTGAACTGGCAGAAGCCTTTCATGAGCTCACCCCGGGAAGACAGAAGGGTTATTTGCTGCATTTTGGCGGCGCGAAACAATCCGCGACTCGCGCCGCACGCGTGGAGAAACATGCGCCGAGGATTTTGAGGGGCTTGGGGCTCGATGATTGAGGCCGGCGGCTCGTTTGGTCCTCCGCAGGACAACCGACAGTCTGGAGGGGCTCGAACTAAACGCGAGGCACTGTAAGGGCCGGCTCAGTAAGGCCTCGTGGGGGGTGGATCTGGCTAACCCCTTGATTTTACGAGCATCACTTACAGGTTCGGCTTGACAGCGACCGCGTAGCTCCACACAATCCGCGGCTCTTTGTGGTGAGGTAGCTCAGCTGGTTAGAGCGTGGCACTCATAATGCCGAGGTCGAGGGTTCGAGTCCCTCTCTCACCACCATAAAATCAAGGGTTACAGCGCCCAGAAGGGAAATGCGGCGTCGACTGATATTATCGACGCCCGGATTGCAGGTGCAGACGAGTATTTGACGGAATCGCGCCGTTTCGGCAAAACCCGAAGGGTCGGGGCGCGATTATCAAGCATAACAGCAGATTCTGCACTGGCGTGGCAAGCGGGTCGCGCCGAGCATGCGGGCTGTCCACGCGGGCAGCCCGAGGCTGTGCGCATGGAAGAGGCACAATCGATTTGGGGGTTTGAGCGGGAAATTCCTTGTCAAGCACGGCTGAGGTCGGTGAACTCGGAGCGCGATGTCTGGGCAGATGCCAACACGTTTTTAATAAGCGTAAAGCTAGGAAAGACCGCAATGAATCGGAGATCGTTTTTGTTATCCGCGGTAACTGCCAGCGCTAGTTCGGAGATTCCATCGAGTGATAGTGCAGAGACTACATCTTTAGCCTCGCGGATCTTCTGCAACCGGCTCTCGCGTCGCGACAACTCTTGGGCAACTCGTCGATGCATGGTCTCGATCCGCCGCGAAAATGGCTCGTTGGAGTCTAACAGTAGCGACATAGAATGCCGTCTATAGTCGTTTTCAACTAATCGTTTTCAACGAAGGGGACACAACATTGCGCATGCTTGCCTGCACCTCGGGTTCGCTGCTTCTCGCAGCACTCACTGTCGCGCCGTCACTCGCTGATGCTCGAAAGGCTGCATCGACCGAAACGCTGGCGGCCACCCCGGCAATGGGTTGGAACAGTTGGAATTTCTTCGCCAAGAATGTGAACGACAAAGACATTCGCGCCGCCGCCGACAACCTGGTCGCCACTGGGATGAAGGATGCAGGCTACATCTACGTGAACATCGACGACAGCTGGCAAGGAGAGCGCGATGCGAACGGCGTGCTGCATACGAATCCCAAATTTCCCGATATGAAGGCGCTGGCCGACTACGTGCATTCGAAGGGCTTGAAGATCGGCATGTACTCCGGACCTGGCACCAAAACCTGCGGCGGCTATGCCGGGGCGTTGGGGCATGAAGAGCAGGATGCGAAGATGTATGCCGAGTGGGGCATCGATTATCTGAAGTACGATCTGTGCAGCTATCGCGAAGACGTAATGTATAAGCAGGCGCCGAACGACAAGGCTGCGCAGATGCGGCTGATGATCGCTGCCTACGAAAAAATGGGCAAGGCGCTCAAGGCGACCGGCCGTTCGATTTGGTTCTCGCTGTGCAATTATGGGTGGGACGCGACGTGGGAGTGGGCTCCGGCACTGGGCGGCAGCTCATGGCGGACGACAGGCGACATCGATCCCCGCTGGGATCGTGTCTACACCATTCTTGAGCAGCAGGATGGGCTTGCCAAGTACGCTGGCCCCGGCCATTGGAACGATCTGGACATACTGGAAGTGGGCAACGGCGAACTGACGCTCGCGGAGAATCGCGCCCATTTCTCGATGTGGGCCATGCTGTCTTCGCCGCTGCTGGCAGGCAACGATCTGCCCAACATGAAGCCGGAGATCAAGGCCATTTTGACCAACAAGGACGTGATCGCGATCGATCAGGACAAACTTGGTCACACGGCATCGCGCGCGTACAGTGATGGGGAAGTCGAAGTTTGGACACGGCCTCTTGCCGGCGGCGCGATTGCCATCGCGCTGCTGGAAGCGGGCGAGGGCCGCTACTCTACGCACCCGTTTCATCTGAACCTGGAGAAGCTGGGGCTCCACGGGCCGCAGACAGGCAAAAATCTGTGGACCGGAGAGACGATTACGCTGACGAACAGGATGCCGATTGAGCTCGGCCTTCACGATGTGCTGCTGGTGCGCGTTCCGGAGCCGAAATGAGGCTGAAGCGAGCTCCTCGGCTCTGGTGCCGGTTGGTCTTATTGAACGTGAGCCAGGCAGACCACGAACCAGCCGCGTGCGCCTGTTCGAAGCTAAGGCGCTAGCACACGCGCCTATCGACTTCTTTGCATCGCGATTTCGGCCGTTGCGCCCGTGAGGCGAAGGCGCACGCCTCGCGTCGTATCTCGCGATAAGGCGTTTTATCGCAATCACGCCGAAGACGCCCGATTGGCACGTTTGCTCCACGCTGCCTACACGCTATTAAACCGAGACATGGAAGAATTCGTCTTCGGAATGGGAATGGAGCCGGACCTTGCGCGCTCCGAGATACGCCGAATCAATGACAAAGTCTTCAAACTGATCATCGAAGGCTCGATTCAACGATGTGAACTGGGTTCAAGCAGCGCGCGCGGCGACCGCGGCGATGCGCAGTGGGGGCAAAGTCGAAATGAATGTATGGTGCAGCACTGTGCAAGAGGTAGAGGAGGTCGAGATGGCATTCCGCGATGCGGGTTTCTCCAACGTGAAGGGCACCGGAAGCGGCCCCGGCGTAATGTTGAGGGCTGTCCGTTAGACTTACCACCTCACCGCCTGGAGTCTGTTCCAAGATGACTACGAGTGTGGTGACTACGTCATCTCGCCCAATTGGTTGCCTCATCGATAAGCTGATCCGCGCCAAAATTAGCTCAGATGAGGTTTTTGCCGACCGTTCTCATATGCCGAGGTCGATGGTTCGAGCCCCTCTCTCACGACCACCACAATCAACGAGTTACATCTGCTGAACTGTGGCAATTTGCGGGATTTTGCGGGACCGCGGCGCACAAATCCTAGCGCGTTGTCTGGCGCATCGTGTCCCTCGATGACACCAATGGTATGATTTAGTCACACTATTACATCCGCGATCTTATTCGGGCGAAAGCAAGAGCGCGGCACAAAGATCGAGGCGGTTCGCGCGGCGTTGATCGAGGGGAAAAGAGCGGGAAGCCGAAGCGCGCGAGCGCATTCAGGCGCAATGCTCCGCCGCGCGGATGTCTGAGTATCGGCTCTCTCCCGCCGCAGAATACGACAAGAATAATTCGGGCGGGTGGTCGTGCGCAGAAATATTCGTACATCGCAGTCTCGGGCACGACACGGCTCACTCGTGCGAACTTAACGCTTAATCCTTGACGGAGATCGATCGTGTCGCGCCTGCACATACTCGCTACCGCAACATTGTTAGCGCTGTTGGCGTCCTTTGTGCTGACCGCATGCGACTCTTCACCAAAAATGTCAGCGCCGACGCTTGCTTTCAGCAAGGTTGCCGCCGCATTTCAGGAGAGTCCCTACAAGACAGACATGTCCGAACGTGACTACAAGACAGATACAGTCGAAGGTCGTGCCACAGGGGCTCAACCCGCGCAGCGAATCGTGTTGTACGCAATGACGGATGGACGCTGGGGCTTGTGCCGGCAATCAGGTCAGGCGTTTGTGAATATCGAAACTGACGGCCGATGGAAAGCTTCAGTCCACTTAGGAATGCAATATGCCGCTCTGCTGGTTGATCCTACCTATAATCCGCCGGAACAAACTGAATCGTTGCCGATCGTCGGCACCGGCGTGGTGGCGCTGACGGTTGTTGACGGGGAAGGCGCAGCGCCGGTACTCCCTTTATCTAAGATACTGAACTTTAGCGGTTACGAGTGGAAGACGAGCAGTGGGCCAATTTTTCATGCTGGGTCAAGAAATTTTTTCGATCCTGCGAACGTTTGGACGGACGAAAGAGGTGCATTGCATCTGCGTATTTCGGGAAGTTCGGGAAAGTGGAATACGGCGGAGGTAAAGCTCACGCGCAGTCTGGGATACGGAACCTACAGATTCCAGGTGCGTGATGTCTCTCATCTCGAACCTTCCGCTCTTCTAACTCTAATCACCTGGGACGGCCTTGGTACAGAGAGCAACCGGCACGAGTTGGACGTTGAGCTTGGTCGCTGGGGATACCTTGATAATACCAACGTTAAATATGTCGTTCAGCCTTACTACGTTCCAGCTGACTCCGTTGCCTTTCGCGTGCCGCCCGGTCTCTACACACATTCGTTTCGGTGGGAACCGGGGAAAGTAACGTTTTCGACGGTAGCAGGATCGGGCAATACCACCGGCGGTCACGTCATTAACCAGCACGTGTTTACCACCGGTGTGCCTTCACCGGAGGGCGAATCGGTGCGCATCGCCTTGTATGTATTTTATCAAGGCCATATCCCGCTGGAAAACGAAAATGAGGTCGTCATCGAGAAATTCGAGTACCTGCCGTGATCCGTGGGTTGAAGCAAACTCGATGCACTCTTTTTGGAATCGTGCTGGCGGGCCATGTCACCGATGCACATGCACTCGATCCCAATCGTCTGCCTTCGCAATACATCCGGGAGCAATGGACCACCGAACCCAGATTCCCCGGCGGCGTTGTCAACGGCATCGCGCAAACCACAGATGGATACCTCTGGATTGGAACCGACAGAGGCCTGATACGTTTCGACGGCTTTAACTTCAGGCCTGTCTCTCTTACTTCCATCGCCATTGCTTCCAACGTATCGATATTACAACTGCTGACGGATGCCGGCGGAAAACTGTGGATCCGTCCGCAGGGCGCCGATCTCGTACGCCAAAAAGAGGGCAAGTTTGAGAGCGTCAGATACGGTCACGGCGCAATCACCGCCCTGTCAAAAGACCGGCACAGCGGAGTACTGGTTTCCGACATCGAGCAAGGCACTTTCCGTTTCACGGCTGACGATGTCCAGAAATTGGGACCCTCTTCACCCCCGGTAATCTCCATGACCGAGACAGCCGATGGCAAGGTTTGGCTGGGGACACTCGGCGATGGTCTCTTTTTTCTTACAGACGGGCAAGCTACCAACGTCAACGCGGGATTGCCCGACCGAAAGATCAATTCTCTGCTGCCGATCGATGAGGAATTGTGGGTCGGCACCGACACAGGCTTGTATCACGGCAACGGCAACGGCTTTCGTCGGCTCGAGTTGCCGTCGTTCCTCGGTAATGTCCAAGTTTTGAGCATGCTGCGCGATCGTGACTCGAACGTGTGGCTGGGTACGACGCGCGGACTACTGCGCATCAACGGCAAAGGCATTTCGTTTTCCGAAGAAAATGAGCTGCGCGGAGACGGCGGAATCAACGCGCTGTTCGAGGACCGGGAAGGAAATCTCTGGATCGGAGGTACGCGAGGGCTGGGCCGCATTCGGGACAGCGCGTTCGTCACCTATTCATCGGTTAGTGATCCTCGTTTGGAACACAGTGGGCCGCTATATGTCGACCCGGAGGGCCGCACGTGGTTCGCTCCCGCCCAAGGTGGGCTGTATATTCTCCAGAATGGACGCGTTCAACCCGTTACATCGATACCACCAGATGAGGTCGTCTATTCCATCAGTGGATTATCAGATGTGGTGTGGGCCGGACGTCAACGCGGGGGACTGACCCGTCTGCAATTTCGCAACGGTGCGATAGCGAGCCAGAGTTATACCGAGGCAAACGGACTGGCCCAAAACAGTGCCTATGCCGTTTATGAAAGCCGCGATGGCTCTGCGTGGGCCGGCACGCTGAACGGCGGCGTCAGCAAATTCAAAGATGGGCACTTCACCCCTTACACGACGAGCAACGGCCTCGCTTCGAACACCGTCTCTTCCATCCTTGAAACGCGCGATGGTGCCATGTGGTTTGCCACACCTAGCGGCTTAAGTTCTTTTTCAAATGGCCGATGGAAAACCTATACAACGACAAAGGGTTTGCCTTCGCCGGAAGTGAACTGTCTTTTCGAGGATTCATCCGGAACTCTCTGGAGTGGAACGTCTGCTGGTCTTGCGTTTCTAGCCTCCGGGCGTTTTCAAATTCTTCATGAGTCGCCCGACGTTTTGCGCGAACCAGTAGTGGGAATGGCAGAGGACAAGAGCGGAAGGTTTTGGATTGCGACCTCAGACCATGTTTTGCGAGTTCCGCGCGACAAACTGCTAAGCGGTGTGGTGAACACAATCGATGTCCGCGAGTATGGCCAGGCCGATGGTCTTACGAGCACTGAAGGAGTGAAGCGAAGCCGATCAGTCGTCGCGGATTCGGCGGGCAGGATCTGGTTTTCACTCACCGGCGGCGTGTCGGTGGTTGATCCATCCCAGATCGATGACAATTCGGTACCCGCGCTGCCTCACATCGAGGCGATCACCGCCGACAATAACAGCGCAATCCTGGCCGCCGCCGTTCGAATTCCTCCATCTCCCAGGCGAATCACCTTTGAGTACACGGGCTTAAGTCTCGCGGTACCCGCCCGGGTTCGCTTTCGATATCTTCTCGAAGGTTTCGACCGTAGCTGGAGCCAGCCGGTTGCGGCGCGAGAAGCCGTTTACACGAACCTTGGGGCCGGCTCCTATCGATTCCGGCTGGTCGCCAGCAACAGCGAGGGGCTGTGGAACGGGCCAGAAGCGGCGATCGGATTTGACGTTGAGCCGACGCTCTTTGAAACGTGGTGGTTTCGAGCGGCAATGGTGTTGTGCGTTGGGCTTGTAGCTCTAGCGGCATATCTCATGCGAATGCGCCAATTGACGCGGTTGCTGAATGCGCGCTTTGAGGAACGGCTTGCCGAGCGCGTGCGGGTGGCCCGGGAGTTGCACGACACGCTGCTGCAGAGTTTTCAAGGTCTACTGCTGCGCTTCCAGACGGCTTACGCGCTATTCGATACGCGCCCGGCCGACGCCAAAGATGTCCTTGGGAACTCGATTGATCAGACCGCGCAGGCCATCACCGAGGGACGGGAGGCCGTGCAGGGGTTGCGGGCCTCGACGGTCGAGAGCAATGATCTGGCCCAGGCCATCACGACTCTGGGAGAACAGCTCGCGGCCGAGGCCAGTGCTACTTCGGTGGGAATGTTTGTGGAGGTGGAAGGCACGCCGTGGAACCTGCACCCGATCGTGCATGACGAGATCTACCGGGTCGCGAGCGAGGCCCTGCGCAATGCATTCCGACATGCCCAGGCGAAACAGATCGAAGTGGAATTCCGCTATGATGAGCGACAGCTTCGATTGCGGGTCCGAGACGATGGCAAGGGCATGGACGCGACGTTCTTGGCGGCAGAGGGCCGTGCGGGGCACTTCGGCCTTCATGGCATGCGCGAGCGCGCCAAGCTCATGGGCGGCAAGTTGACCGTCTGGACTGCGGCGCAATCCGGTACGGAGATCGAGCTCATCATTCCGGCGGCCTACGCTAACGCCGCATCTCCACGCCGTTCGTGGTTTGCGGAGAAGTTTACCCGGAAAGGCGTGCGGAGCAAGTCGTGAGCAGCAACCCTGAGCCGATTCGGATTCTATCGGTCGATGATCATCCCCTCATCCGCCAAGGTGTCGCGGGACTCGTCGCAACTCAAGCCGATATGAATCTGATCGCGGAAGCCGCGAATGGGCGTGACGCCATCCAGCAGTTTCATCGGCATCGTCCGGATATCACGCTGATGGATTTACAGATGCCGGAGATAAACGGACTCGATGCGATCATCGCGATTCGCGGCGAGTTTCCCGAGGCTCGGATCATCGTTTTGACCACCTATGCCGGGGACGTGCAAGCGCTGCGGGCACTCAAAGCCGGTGCGCGGGCGTATCTGCTCAAGGACAGTTTGCACAAGGAACTCCTCGTCACCATTCGAGCCGTGCACGCCGGTAGAAAATCCATGTCCCCCGAGGTCTCCTTCCAGCTCGCCGAACATGCCACCGACGATGCGCTGACCCCGGCGGAAGTCCGTGTCTTGCGTCTCATTGCCGAGGGGAATGCCAACAAGGAGATCGCGGCGCAGCTCTCGACCAGCGAGGACACGGTGAAGGGCCAAGTCCGGAGCATCCTCTCCAAACTGGGCGCCAAGGACCGAACCCACGCCGCCATGATCGGACTCAAGCGCGGGATCATCGAGTTCTGATCGCTCGAAAGAGTCCTTGGAATCAGCCTTTTGGGGGATTCCGCTGCAGCGGTTAGCTCATACGCTCGTGTGATCGTGCGTCGACTATTCTCCACCTTTGCCCACGGCCCGCCCGGCGTCGGACTCTTGCTCATGCGCCTGTCGGCCGGAATGGCGATCCTCGTTCAAGGGGTCTCGGAGCTGCTGGCCGGCCCACCGCTGGGAGCAACCGTATTTCAGACGCTCTCGATCGGTTCAGGGATACTCCTGCTCGCGGGGCTATGGACGCCGGTGGCAGGAACGCTGGTGGCGGCCGAGGCGCTGTGGAATGTCTTCTTGTCCGGACATCCGTCGCGCTGGATCATGCTGGCAACCCTGGGCGCGGCGCTGGCACTGATCGGGCCGGGTGCGTGGTCTATCGATGCACGCCTCTTTGGTTGGAGGCGACTCGAGATTCGCGATCGAAAGAGCCAGGACTCGCCTCCTTAGATGAGTGAGTTCTCACACATTTAATCGATATTCCTTGGCCCCAAAGAAGCCCATTCGCCGCTCAACAGAGGCCATCAGTCATTCCGAAATGGCCGCAGCACCACTCGAATTGGGGCTGCGCGGTGGTGGCAATGAGTTCCACGATGCACTCCAAGACGACAGCGTTAGCAACCAGCGGACAGGCCACAAGTCATGACAAGCGCAACTGCAAACGAATTTCCCGAACGATTCAAGATCCATGTGCTGGGGCGCTTTCGCTTAACAAAGGGGGATATCCCTATCACCATCCCTCCGCGCTTACGCAAGCCGCAGGAGCTGCTTCAAGCGCTGATTGCATTTGGCGGAATCGAAGTGAACGCGGGCGTGCTGATCGATGCGCTGTGGCCGGATTCTGAGGGCGATGCCGCGTACCACGCGCTCGAAAGCGCACTATATAGGCTGCGCCAGCTGCTCGGTGCACGCGACGCGGTACTCATGGAGGGCGGCAAGATCAGCCTGAACCGGGATCAGTTGTGGGTCGACATGTGGGAGTTCGAGCAGGAGCTGCAACCTCCACACGATCCGGGGGCCAATGGTATCGAGAGGATCGGACGGCTGCGGCTCCTCTATCAAGGGCATTTTCTCCAGCACGAGACCGAAAAGCCCTGGGTCTTGACGGCGCGCCAGGAGTTGCGTGATCGTTTGCTGCGCGCGATCCGCGATGCGGCGCGTGAGTGCGAACGCGCGTGCCGTTGGGAGGATGCGGCGAACTTGTATCGATCCGGGATCGAGCTCGACTCGCTCAACGAGGGACTGTATCGGGGCCTGATGCTCTGCCACCGGGAGCTCGGAGATCTCGGCGAGGCGATGCAGGCCTATAAGCGCTGCCGCGAGTTGCTGACGCGCTTCCTCGGCATACCGCCTAACGCAAAGACTCAGGCCGTCTATCACAGCGTGCGCGTGCTCGCAGCCTATGCCCCGGCTGTGAGCGCGCTGTGAGCGCGCGCGCTTAAGCCGCGGTGACTCGGCCACGCGCCTTTTCAGGCGAGGAGATAAACATGACGTTCGTTTCTCAGGGTGTGAGCGTTTGCTATCTGGCCGGCAACTCAGTGGCGACCGGCTCATGGTCTGCGATCAAAAACCCCCGCTGGGTTTGCACCTTGTCACGCCTCGGCGCGGCTATCTGCATCACAGCATCTACGTCGGTGCTCGCAAAATCGTTCACTACTCGGGGCTCGCGCACGGTCTGCGCGGAGGATCGGTGGAAGAAGTTCCTTTCGCTCGTCTCGCGCGCGAGCAGCGGGTCTGGGTGAGATCGGACGCCATCCGATTTCGGCGTTCGAGAGGTGGTCTGCCGAGTACGATCCTGAGTGGGGGAGGACCGCTATCGGCTGTTGGCCAATAACTGTGAGCACTTCTGCGAATGGTGTCTGCGCGGCGCGGCTCGAAGCTTCCAGTTCGAGGCCTGGCTTGCACGTCCCAGATTTACGCTGCGTGCAACACTTCGCCTGTTCGTCCGTTCGCCGATGCCTTCGCTCCGTCGACCCCTTGCAGTGATGCGGGCGAGCGTCGGACTAAGCCGCCGCTCTGCTTCGCGCGCGCCCTCGCGAAACCAGCAAGTCTGCTGAGACGTTGAATCGCTCACGGAGTCTTCGCACCATCGTCATGCTCAAGTCTCGTTTGCCGTTCAAAACCTCGCTCACGCGGCTGGAAGTTCCAAGTAATGGCACAAGATCGGCGCGTGACAGACTATGCTGATCCATTAAGTAGCTGAGAAGCACAGGAAGTGCTGGCGCGGTACGCGGCCACTGTGCGCGCTCGTAAGCTTCGACCAGGCGGGCCTGAGCCACCATCCGTGCGCCATCTTGAGGATCACTCGATCCCATTAGCTTTTCGACCAACCTTTTAGCGTCAGCGTGGTCCGCTTCATTTTGAATAACAATCAGCGTCGTTTTCATCACACTGTCTCCGCATCGATCTTGTCGTATTCCTCGTGCGACCCGAAAAATCGAAGGCGCGGGGAGGCTGAAACCCTCTCTACCAACCCCACTTTCACTTGTGCTTCGCGCGCGCTCGTTTCCCCGCAGCTTTGTCCAGAAGCGCGAGTCCGTCCGCGACGCGACAGCGTCCGCGCGTCGCTCGCAATTCAAAACGCGTTTCGGCATCGAAGTCCGCCAACAGTATGGTCGCCATCTACTCAATGAGTTTGGTAACGCTCACTTTGCGTGACTTCGCAACCAGCTTAAGACGCGTCTGTTTCCCTAGCGGTAGACGTATGATCAATGCGCTCATGCTCGCTCCTTCAATACCCTTAACGGCGTGGACGTTCTCGTCCCTCGCGCACCGCCGCGACCAGGTCTTGAGTCTTAACGCTAAGCTTCACGCCCGGGACGTCCAAAGGCGATGAGCTAGACTTGGGTGCGGGCGATAATCGAAATACCGCGCCGTCTCGCCTCCGGATTTCGACGGCGCCGTCTCGCTCCGCCTCTTCCAGCACCGTCGCAAAATTTTCTCGCGCCTCTGAATATGTATAGGCCTTCATTTGACTTTGACCTCAATGACCTCAACGTTGAGGCTTCTGGCTCGCTCTTTAAGCACGCCGTCGAGGCTCAGGATTGGTGCTCGCTGGTTTATAGCGCACCCTATGACATATGCGTCATACGCATAAACGTTAAGTTTGTGCGAAAGTTCCACGGCCTGAGCCAACGTCATGTCCATTAGCCGAATGGGAATGCCTGCGTATGCATCGACCATCCTTAGCGCATCATCCAACTCGATCGCTCGACGCTTGAACATCGCGGACATCGCGTTACCGACTTCCCAGTGCACCGACGATGGAGCCACCAGCGTTGCGCCCTTAGTAACGCGAATCAGCTCAGCCCTTTCGGGCTCAAGGCCCACGACAGCCAGTATTGCCGACGTGTCGATGACTATCTCCATACCCACATCCTATCATATTGGTACAATTGTACAAGTGGCATTGTGCCGTGATTAAACCCGGCCGTGGATGCGGGAGAACTGCGGGACACGGTGACAACCAAATTTGGCGCGCGGATGTCAGTTGGTCAGGTCAACCTTTGTCCACGCGATGCTCAGGTCGAGGAATTGAATCCGCTCTCTCTCGCCATTGGCATGAGTGATTTATATCGGCGTGGAGCGCCCGCAGTAGCGCTGCGCGAGCCTTGCTTGACCGCAAAGCGCAAACATTCTTCGAAGCCCTAATTAGGGAACTAATCTCAGTCCGGGATGATGTCCAGCGTGGTGGCGTAGCGCGGGACGTACTGTCAGTCCACTACTTGCGTCCCCAAAAGGCTATGCGGTAAGATTATCTTACCATCATGTAAGCTTAAGGAGCAACAATGACTAAATCAGAGCTTGAAGTGCTGTTGATAAAGCTGGTCTGCGCGCTCCAAAAACTCAGTGGGCGTGAGCAGGTTGCAATCGACGCCGATACTAAGCCGATCCTCGATGTTCCCGGCTTCGACAGCCTAAATGGAGTCGAAATTACGGTTGAAGTCATCGACCTGCTGAAGATTGAGACTGATTTCAACAACCTGCTCATAGACGATGACCGCGCGCTGACGATCTCCGAAGCTGCTGAACGATTGGAGACCTGCCTATCCAGTGTTGGCCAATGATTAGGAGAGACCACGAAACGCCCGTCGCGGAGCGACTACGCGCGGCTCGCGAAGCATCAGGACTTTCGCAGGGTCAGACGGCACGAAAAATGAATATGCACCGGCCTACGGTCACCGAAATCGAGGCCGGGAGGCGCAAAGTCTCGGCTCAAGAAGTTGAGAAATTTGCCGAGCTATATGGAGTGACAGCTGAGTGGATTGTAACCGGCCATACCGATGACAATGGCGCAGATGCGCGCCTAGTTATTGCGGCGCGAGAACTTAGCAAAATGAACGAGAAGGACCTCGATCGCCTGATGAAGATGCTCAAGATGTTTCGGAAGGCGAACAGCTAGTGCTTGATCGAAGGCGGCTTGCAGCGGAGGCTGCTTTCGAAGCGCTATCTTGTCGCAGAAAATTGTCCATTGGGTTGGAGGAGGCTGTCTCGCCCATTGGCACCGCGGAGTCGCTGGATATCGAAGTACGCTTTGTGGATGTTCCGTCTATGGAAGGAATTTACGTCGCAGGAAGCAGCGCTACCATCTTGCTTTCAAGCCTCAGACCCGCCGGGCGGCGTCATTTTACTTGTGCGCATGAATTAGGGCATCACGTCTTCGGGCACGGAGCGCAATTCGACGAAATTCGGAACGAGCGAACCGCGCGGCGCACGATAGATCCGAAAGAGTTTTTAGCTGACTGCTTCGCGGCCTACTTCTTGATGCCTAAAGCGACCGTGGATAGTGGAATGGCGCGCCGTGGGTTTAGATATCAGACGATGACACCGTTAGAGGCGCTTACCATGGCTGGATGGCTCGGAGTGGGATATCGATCGTTCGTCTATCAGCTCGAGTACGGGCTTGGGGTCATAGACCATCACCGTGGTAATTCACTTCGCAAGGTGCCGCCGCAAGATATTCGAGCCGCAATTATCGGGAAGCGCACCACAACCAATCTCTACGTGGTAGACCAGTCGTGGAGAGGTAGAGCGGTGGATTGTGAAGTAGGCGACTACCTGCTTCTTCCAGTGAGCACGTTGTATGAGGGTAGGCCGACGGACGAGTTCGGCAGCGTCGCGAAAGGAATATTGGTGCAGACGAAGCACCCAGGGATTGGACGAGTGAGTTCTGGAAGGCCGCTTTGGAGTGCTTTCATACGAGTTTCGCGAGGCCGATATGTTGGCCGTAGCCAGTATCGATTTGATGAGGAGGTGGACGAATCGTGAAACCATTGCAGATCACCGAAAAAAACCTTTCTGTCGCCTGGGCTAGGGGTTTTCTTGATCTCATGGGACCTGACGGTTCCCAGAGGCATCCTGCGACCGTCACTATTAACGACATCGAACGGCAAAGCGACATTGAAATTGCCGCGATCCGCGGTAGGTTAGACACGGAGCTGAAGGATCGGCGTGACAGCTTATGCGCGACGGTCGCAGGGACACTATTTCCGATCTCGATGTGGAATCCCACGCTGCCAGATAATGCGGACGCGCTCTACAAGAGGTATGCAAAAGCATGGCCAAAAATTGCTAAGTGTCCGGCAAACCGCAAGGGCGTATACTTTCAACGGCTCACCGCATTTTCACCGCTCGGCTTTACGGGTGAAGCAGTCAACCAGCTGGAATTTATCGTTGAGACGTATAGAGGCGGAAATCATCGCAAGAGCGCGCTTCAGGCGGCAATCTTGGACCCGACAAGGGATCACACAGACAATCGGCAGAAAGGATTCCCATGTCTGCAGCAAGTATCGTTCACGCCGTTGAAGAATGATCGATTATCGATTACCGGCTATTACGCGACGCAATATCATTTCGAAAAAGCGTACGGAAACTATCTTGGCCTTTACCGGCTGGGGCGGTTTATGGCCCATCAGCTCGACATGCAGTTAACACAAGTCGTTTGTGTTGCATCGGTAGTAAGTCTGGGAAATACGTCAAAATCCCAGTTGCAACTACTCTGCGATGATATGCATCGTCTGATTTCCAATTAGCTTTCAACTCAGAAGGAACAGGAATGGAAACAGCATCTCACGTATACGTGGACGGCGAGACTTCGCAATCTAAGACGAGGCAACCGAAGTGCATATTTGTTTCTCTGAACCCAGCCGTTCCGACAGCCGCGTTTGATACATACTGGCGGTTTGCTGCGGAGCGGCAGCGTATTTTTTTCGCGCGTTTGAGGGGTGCGAGCCGGCCGTGGTCTGCAGATCCGATTTTTATTGAATACAAGTTCACAAATGCCTATCGAGCCTCCGATCGGGTGAGTCAATATCTAATCAAGAACGTCATTTATTCAGGTTCTCAGGAGGCCAACGATCTGTTTTTTCGAATCGTATTGTTCAAACTGTTCAACAAAATCGAAACATGGAATCTACTATCAAAAAACGTGGGCGACATTCGGTGGACCTCATTTCGATACTCTGAATACGACAGGATTCTCTCCAGCGCTCTTCTGCAAGGCAAAACTATATATTCGGCTGCATACATAATGGCCTCCGGTCACGAAATATTTGGCGTCACTCGTAAACATCAATCCCATCTGCGGTTGATCGAGTTGATGATGAGGGAAGAAGTGCCCCAGAGGCTACAGTCGTGTCGCTCAATGAAGGTCGCCTTCGAGTTACTCCGGTCCTACCCGCTGATTGGGGACTTCCTCGCCTACCAACTAGTGACAGACCTCAACTATAGCGAGTTGACCGCATTCAGCGAAATGGAGTTCACCATGCCTGGGCCAGGTGCGCGAGACGGCATTCGTAAGTGCTTCACGTCCTTGGGTGGGCTAAGCGAGGCCGATATAATTCGGATGATGGCTGATCGACAACAGCATGAATTCGAGCGACTAGCAATTGATTTTCCGTCGCTGTGGGGCCGTCCATTGCAACTGATTGATATCCAGAACATATTCTGCGAGGTAGACAAGTACTCACGGGTCAAGCATCCGGATATCGCGGGAATTTCCGGTCGAACTCGTATAAAGCAACGCTTTAGGGAGACGGATAATTCCATTGATTATTTTTATCCCCCGAAATGGGCGCTTGAAGTGGAATCAACACACGGTGTCCGAAGGAGAACCTTGGTTCAGCATTCATTGCTGTAAGAGGGCGCGATGCAGTTTGACGAATATCAAAAAGCGGCAAAGCAAACCGATCAGATGCCGCGCGCGGAGTCCGAGATTAGGGCACTAATGCTCCCACTGCTTGGGCTCGCAGGCGAAACGGGTTCGCTATTGACTCACTTTAAGCGATATTTTCGCGACGGCGAGGGGTACGAGTTTTTTCGCCAGCGAATCGCCGAGGAGTTAGGCGACATTCTCTGGAATGTTTCGAACATCGCAACCAAAGCCAACTTAGAATTGGAGGATATCGCACAGGGGAATCTGGCAAAGATACGCGATCGATGGTTGGACGTCGCAAACCAAGGCGGGGGGAGTAAGCCATTTGATGATAACTATCCGGCGCAAGAACGATTTCCTCGCCAATTCGAAATTGAGGTGACTGCCGAAATAGACCGCGCAGGGCGATCCCGAGCTGTACTGGCGCGTAACGGTTCTCCATTCGGCAGCGAACTCAGCGATAATTCGGATCGGGATGACGGTTATAGACATCATGATGTATTTCATTTGGCATTTCTCGCGAATTTGGGATGGTCTCCAGTCTTGCGGGGTAGGCGGTTCTTCAACTGCAAAAGGAGGAGCGACCCAAACGTCGACGAGGTGCAGGACGGGGGACGCGCATCTGTTATTGATGAAGCGATCTCAGCTCTGATCTTTGCCGAAGCCAAGAAGAACGGGTTCTACGAGAAGGTCGATACTGTCGAATATGGTATCTTGCGTACGATTAAGGAACTTACCGCGCATCTCGAAGTTAGCCGATGCACCGGTCGACAGTGGGAACGCGCTATCCTCGACGGGTTTCGGGTGTGGCGCGATGTGCGCAAGTACGGTCGCGGAAGAATTCTAGGCGATCTCAACGCTGGGAAGATCGAGTTCCAGCCGACGTAAGTTCTGTGTTGCGCCCAACCGAGATACACCAAGGAGTGGTAAATGGCATTCTGGACAAGCCAACGCCTTGAAGAGAAGCTTCCAAATCTCATTAGCGACTTTTCCAGCGATCGCATCGATTGCAATGCGTACACGCTGCGTATCGGTGACGAATCCTATGTGTCGCCGACGGATCAAGCTCTAGACCCGCAGGCTGCCACAATACGCAGGAGAGCCACGGGGGAAGCATTCACTATCCCTCCCGGGCAATTTGCATTTTTGGTGACAGAGGAAGTGGTGGAAATCCCGAACGACGCCATGGCATTGATCTCCATCAAAGCCTCTATCAAGTTTCGCGGACTAGTCAACGTATCTGGTTTTCACGTCGATCCAGGTTATAGGGGGAAGCTGACCTTTGCAGTTTTCAACGCGGGCCCGGTCGTTATCCATCTGAAAAGCGGGCAAGATTGTTTCTTAATTTGGTTCGCGTCCCTCACCGGAGAATCACTAAAAAATAAGAATAGAACCGGAAGCCAATCGTTATCTACTTCGACCATAAACTCCATAGCAGGCGAACTCCAATCATTAGAGGGTCTGCACTTCAAGCTGAAAGAAGTAGAGAAACGACTCACTGAGCGGATTGCGAAGGTTGAGCCAGAATATTCGAGATACTTCGCCATGCTGACGGTCGCCGTTTCACTTTTGCTCGTCGTTCTGGCATTTGTTTTCCGGGATCACGCGCCTTTCAGATCGGCGACTCCATCGGTGTTCGCGCCAACAGAAATCACTCAGGTTCTTCCACAGCCTCCAGCGGCAGACACAACTACTAAGAAAGTATCGCCCGCGCGTTGAAGGAGCGGGATTAATCACATGCCAATGCTGCTTGAAGATGGCGTGGCTTTGAACTTGTAATTAGATGCTAGATCTCGGCACGCTCGATGGTGAGGTCGATGATTCGAGCCAGTCCGCACACGGAGAAAATCAGCATGTCGCGGCTCGTTTCCGAGGAGTCAGATGAAACGCGTGGCGATTGCGGGAATGGAGATACGCTTATTGCCGGGGCCTATAGCAGCATCCAGCGTTTCGGAGAAGTTCGCGTGTACTCAGCCCATCTTTGCGTGGTCGAGATTGCTCTTCATGCCGGCCCAACTGATGCGGGTGCATTCTTCGGGAGTGCCGCCGCCCTTCCAGTGCGTTTCGAGATTGACCGCATCGGAGTAGCCAATCTTCGCAAGTGCGCGGAACTGGGCGGTCCAATCGATGTAGCCCTTGTCGACGGGCGACCACTGCGTCTTACCAGCGCTGTCCTTGATGGCGTTCTTGACGTGGCAGTGGTGGATGCGGTCTTTGGGCAGAGCATCCCAGCCGCCGGGATAGGCATCGAGTTCACCGCGCATGACGGCATTGCCTGGGTCCCAGTTGAGCGAAAGATTGCGTGAGGGGACGCCGGCGAGGGTAGCGGCGGCTTCTCGTCCCGTGGCGGTGTTGCAGGCGAACTCGTTTTCGAGCACGAGCATGATGTTCTGCGCGGCGGCGTGTTCGGCGGCCTGCTGCAGCTTGTCGTTGATGGCGGCGCGGTAGGGCTTGATATCGTCTATGCGCCAGAAGTCGAAACAGCGGACCTTATTCGTTTTGAATTGTTTGGCGAGGGAGATAGAGCGTTCGAGGACTTCATCCTGATGCTTGAAGCTGACCTCGTCGGCGCCGTGCATGTCTTCCTTTGTGCCGTACTGGGAGACGGGCGCGCCGGGCCAGTTCACCTTGTAGAGCGGGCTGCTGATGTCGGTGACCTGAAGACTGTACTTGGCGAGGATCTTCTGCGCTTCGGCGATCTGCGCGTCAGAGATGACTTGCAGGTTCTTGCCCCAGACCTCGCGCAGTTCGACCCAGTGAAGACCGAAGTCCTTCGCGATGACGTAACAGGCGTGATCGAAGTCCTGGGAGATCTCGTCGGAGATGACGCCGACCTTGAACTTCGTATCCGCGCCGAATGCCCGGAGGGCCAGCAAAAACGAGGCGGATGCGCCAGCCGCGCCGCCGACGAACTTCCGTCTGGATAGATGCCTCATTTGTTCGATCTCCTTTTTGCCGTCCCTCTTGCCTTGTCGATTGCAGCAGACAGCATCATTCCCCTTTTAAGCGTACCGCGGGCTGTGAAGCCCCGTCATTTCGCAGCTCTTGCGGCATGGCCTGGGACTTAAGGATGGATTGCATACCCCATGCCCGCAAGCACGCCGCGCATATAGGCGAAGCTGCTGGTCACGCCGGGCATCGGATCGTCGGCGTGGATCTCGTACTCAAGGTCGACGAAGCCTTCGTACTTATTGGCGATGAGCGCTGCAAAGATAGCGCGGATAGGCATCTTGCCGTCACCCACTGCTATCTGGCTCTCCTTGACGTTCAAGTCGGCCAGGTCTTTCATATGCATGTTGAAGAGGCGCGGTCCGACTTCATGGATGGCCTCGACGACGTCCGTGCCGGTGCGCACGGTGTGGCCTACATCGATGCAGCAGCCGATTCGCGGGTCCATGTTTTTGACGAGCTTCAGGATGTCCAGCGGCGACTGCCAGAGCTTGTCTTCCGGACCATGGTTGTGGATTGCGATCCTGATGTCGTACTCCTTCACGAACTTCTCTACCCGCGGAAGAGTGGCGGGCGCGGGATCTCCGGCGACGATAACGGTGACGCCGGCCCGCTTGCAATACTCAAACTTGGCGCGGATGTCGTCGTCTTGATCCTTGAGGAAGTAGATGACGCCCGCAGCGTGAAGTTTGATGTCTGCTGCTGTGTAGTCGGCGATGGCCTGCGATTCCTGCGTTGGATCGGTTGGAAGATGGTCTTTGACATCCTTTGCGTTCAGCCCTGAGACGCCGAGTTGCTTCATATAGCCGATCATCTGGGCGCGGCTGAAGTTGCGAAAGGTATAACTGGCGAGGCCGAGCTTGATGGGTGACGGTTTGCCGGTGGCTGGCATGCCTAAGGCAGCCGCGGAAAGCATGACCGGAGTGGACATTGCAGCTCCGGCCATTGCACCGGCGCGAAGAAAGTTTCGCCTCGACAGATCTCGCTTCATACGTACTCTCGAAAATGGATGGAACGTTACTTATGCGCTTGGAGCGGGTCCGCCTTACAGATGCGGAGCCCAGCCCTCTTCATAGGTGCGGTCCCAGAACCTCATGGCTTCCGGATCGTTCAGCACCTTGCCGTCCTTGTTGTTCAGTTGCAGTTCACGCTTCGTCTCCCAAGCGATGTTCGAGAGTTGCAACATGGTCACGGCGACGTTGCCCTGTGCGATGGGCTGCTTCAGCTTCTCGCCCCTCTGAATGCCCGCGATAAAGTTTGCGAAGTGGGCGTCCGTCATCGAGTCGCGGCCGACCAGGTCCGCCGAAGCGGTCTTGTTGCCTGCCTTGAACTCAGCAGTCATCTTGCCCTTCAAGTCGTAGACCTCGTAGCCGTCGCGATCGACGACCACAGTGCCGGTGGTTCCGATGATGGCCGCGCCGCGGTCGCGACCGTAGTACTTCATCCCGTTGCAGGACTTCCCTTCCCAGGAGATCATCGCGTCGTCGTAGGCGAAGCTGGTGCTCATGGTGTCGTAGAACTGCCAGTCGTCCTTGAACTGATATCGCCCGGCAATGGATGCAACGCTGTTGGGATAGTCCACGCCCAATGCCCAACGGCAGACGTCTACTTCGTGCGTGCCATTGTTGAGCGATTCCCCTGTGCCCCAAGTCTTGAACCAGTGCCAGTTGTAGGGCTGCACGTTGTCCTTGTAGGCCTGACGTGGTGCTGGCCCCTGGAAGAGGTCCCAGTCCAACTGCGGCGGCACGGGAACTTCTTTGCCTATGCCAATCGACTTGCGCACGTTGCTGTACCAGGCCTTTGCGAAGTAAGCGCGGCCGATCAAGCCGTTGTGGATCTTGTCCACGATCTCGATGGTGTGCGGCGAGGAGCGCTGCTGCGAGCCCATTTGCACCAGCTTGCCCGTTTTCTTTTGCGCCGCGATCAGCATTACGCCCTCGGCGGGATTGTGGCTGCATGGCTTTTCGATGTAGACATGCTTGCCCGCCTGAACGCCCGCGATGGCCATCGGCGCGTGCCAGTGGTCGGGCGTTGCGATGCTGATCGCATCGATTTCTTTCAGCGCGAGGAGGTTGCGGTAGTCTTTCTCGGTTGCCGGGGCCTCGCCCATCTCAGTCTGCGTGTAAGCGGCGAACTTCTTCAGGATGTTGCTCTCCACGTCGCACACATGGGAGATGCGCGCGTTCGCCTTGTTCGCCTTCAAGGATGAGAGGAGCGCGTAGGCGCGACCGTTCAGGCCGATGACGGCGAAGTTGAGCCGGTTGTTGGACCCTATGATCTGCGCGTAGCTCTTCGCCGTCGAGCTGATCGCTAAACCCGCTGCACCTGCTACCGCTCCATCCAGAAACTCACGCCGGGTCATCATGCTTCTTCCTCCTCGAATCGCTATCTCGACCGGTTCTCTTTGGTGCTTTCGGTGAAGACGTGCCAGGCAAACAAAAGTACGCCGAGGCCTGACTTACTCTGCTCCATGCGAGGCCGTCCGCGCCTTGGCCGGCTTGGATAAAACTTGAAACTGTCCACTGAGTGTGTCGGCAACCTTGATTAGTGACATTCTGCACCTTTCAAGTTGGGAGTGGAACGCAAGTAGGGGGGGCGCGTACCAAAGGACAGTTGGCGATCCCCAAGGAGCTGTCATGAAATGGACGCTTCGGACTGAACTCACTCCCGAGGGCAACGAGCCGATCACACGCGATGTTGGCACAATCACTCGACCGAATGCCGATGATTATATTAATGCGTTAAAGGTCCGTACTGGAGATCTTCGACGCTGGCGCCAAGCCATCAGCAGACTGAGTGCCAAGAGACTCGCTACGTTCAATGCTCCGCCGCCGCCGCTCGCTTGCGCGGTGACGACCACAACCGCCATCGCTTGTACGGTCTCTGTTCCCGCGGAGCAGTTCACCGTATAGGTGTATGAACCTGCAGTGGCTTCGGTGACACTGGTACTACCACTGGCGGCTTCGGAACCGGACCAGCCATCCCCGGTTGTGCCGCCGCTCGCGGTGCAATTGCTGGTCTCTGTTGAATTCCAGGTGAGCGTGAAGGACTGGCCGGTATTGACCGTCATCGCGCTCGCCGACATGGTCGCCGTCGGCGCGGGATCGACGACAAGAACGGCTTGTGCCGTGACCGTGCCTCCGCCCGTACAAGAGATGTCGAATGTGTACGAACCCGGCGTCGTTTCTAGGACTGCTTGACTACCGCTGCTCGGAATTGTGCCCTGCCAGCCGTCGGTGCCGCTGCCGCCCGAGGCCGTACAGGATGTGACGCCGTTCGCGGCCCAGTTTAAAGTGACGCTCTGATTCGCAAATGTCTGACCGGTTACAAAACTCAACTGCACATTTGCTGGTGCCGGCGGCTGGGGTGCGACCGGAGCAGGATAAACCTCAATGCCCACCAGCGCCGGCGCGGAAATGCCGCAGCTGATCTCATATGCGTAGGGCCCCGTTACCAGTTCCGTGATTTGGGTCGTACCCGATGGCGGACGGGGTCCGGCCCAACCATCGCCGGGTGCTCCCATCGTGGCGTTGCAGGAACTGCCGTCGGCAGAAGCCCAAGTCAACGAGAACGGTTGTCCTGCCGTGGCGAACGGCGACACGGTGAGAGTCGGCTGCGGTGGTCCCGTAAATGTGACAACGACCTGAGCCGTCGCGCTCGTTGTAAGACCAGTGCCGCACTGAAGGACATAGGTATGTTGACCGGGAAGTGCCTCGGAAATTGTCGCGGTGCCGGAGCTTGCCAGCGAGCTGTGCCAACCGCCTTCGCCATAGTCGCCGATCTGCAAGCACGGCGAAGTATTCGAGTTCCACGTCAAAGTGACAGGCGTGCCCTCCGTGGCGCTCGTCGCGCTGCTCGTCAAAGTGGCAAATACCGGTCCGGGCGTGATTGTTAATGTCGTCTGAGCTTGCACTGTTTGCGGACCGGTGCCGCAGGTAAGCGTGTACGAGTAGGTGCCGGGCTGGGTCTCGTTCACCGGCAAGAACGAGAGCACTTCCGTGGATGTGCCGGTCCAGCCGTCACCGGGTTGGCCACCGCTCGCAGTGCACGGCGAGACATTGCTTGACCAGGAGATTCCTGCCGGGGTCCCGATAACGATGGGAGAGTATCCCGCGGTCAGAGTCAGCTGCGGCGTACCTCCCCAATTCACCGTGCTGCTCGCGCTCGCGGTACTGGTCCCGGTTCCACACGTCACCGTATACGTGTAAGGACCGATGACGTTCTCCGAATCGTCGAAACCGCCGACGAAGCCGTAGTTGCTCAGTGCACGGCTCGAATAGCCGCTGACGCTGGCGGTACACGGTGCGACGCTGGCCACCCATGAAATGTGCACAATCGAGCTTCGGACGATCGGCGTACCGGGTGTCGTCGTCATGGTCACCGTGGGTGGACCATTGGAGAAGGAGACCGTTACGCTCGCTGATACCGTGGTGGTTCCGACCGAGCAACTCAGCGTATAGGTATAGGTTCCGGGCGTGCTCTCGGTGAGGGTGAGGGTGCCGCCATTCGCGATTAAATTATAGTTCGGCCAGCCATCGCCCGAGCTACCGCCGCTGTTCGCGCAGTTCGTCCCTGCACCCGAGCCGGTCAAGGTGATTGGCTGGCCAATATTGGCCGACGTGATGCCGCCGTCCTGCAGTGTTACGACCGGAGCGACAAAGGTCACTCGGAATTGCGCGGTTGCGGATCGTGAACCCGATCCGCAGGTAATGATGTAGGTATACGAACCTGCGGTAGTTTCGTTGACGGTCTGTGTGCCGTTGGCTGCAACAGTTCCCGTCCAACCGTCGTTGGTGTTGCCGCCGCTCTCGACGCAAGGTGAGACGGTCGAGGACCAGGTCAGTTGTATCGGGTTGTTGAGGAAGCCGTTGGATCCGGTCGCGACTTGAAGCGTGGCCGTGGGCGCGGCCAATGTCCATGTTATGGCGGCGTTCGCGCTCGACTGCGCCGAACCCGAATTGCACGTGAGAAAGTACGTGATGGCGCCGGCCGCATACTCGGTCACGGATTGGCTGCCGCTGGCGGCAAGCGAACCACTCCAGCCGTCTCCGGCTTGCCCGCCGCTCGCCGTGCAGCTCGTCGCGCCCGGTGCGTTCCAATTCAAAATAACGGGCGAGCCTGTGGGCGATGTTGAGCTATTCGCCGAAAATCGCGGCGGCATCCATTTGCCGTTCAGAGTCAGGAGGCCGGTGTTTTGCGGATCGAGCACCGTGCGCAGTGTCGCTGCGCCGGTCGTGCTCTGCGGGTCTGCTGTCGAGTCAAATATGCCCGAAAACGCCGTCGCGAAGACCGTCGCCGTTGCCGGTCCCGGAGCGGGTGGAGTGAGCACCGGACACACGCCGGGGCTGTTGGGTGTGGAGTCTTGCGCCTGGGCCCGCACCAGCGTGCCAACAAGGCGATTATTGGCGTCAAACACGCCGCTGCCAGATGCACCTGGGGCAACGCTGCCGACTTGGTTGACGAGGTCCCAAAACGTCGATGCGTAGTGAACTCCAAGTGCGGCCGCAGTGACGTGGTCGAAGTAAGCTTGGCCGTACCAACCGGTGTACTGACGCGCGTTTCCGAGTCCGTAGTGCGCGGTGTAGCCGCCGACAAAAGCGGCGCCGGTCGCATCCCAGCCGGAGAAATACGCATCTGTTGCCGGAATCGGACCATCGAAGCGAATCAGCCAGGCATCCTGCTGTTCGACCATAGTGACCGCGCCGGTGAGCACGGCGGTCTCGGTGTCGAAGATCGAGGCTAAGACCTGACCGCAGGGCGTAACGGCATCGAAATAGGCGCTGACCCCCGAGGCAGCGCTGGGATCGCCGCCGTCGGCATTTCCGTTTTCGCAGTGGCGGGCCGTGAGCACATAGGGTGTGCCGTCGCCCGCGACGTTGTTGAGCAGCACGCCGCTGCACAGCCCGGTATTCGCGATCACGAGCGTCACGCTGGATTGCCCCGGACCCTGATTGCTCGGCGTGACGTGGCACTGGTAGTTCTCGACGCAGCTCGTCGTTCCGGCGGCCGCTTTTACCTGCCGGAGCGCATCGTAGTGAGGGTGATTGGGTCCGCTGTTTCCGATGCTACGGAAGCCTGCTTGCAGCCCGACGATGTCCAGCGCAACCGCTGTATCGGCTGCTTCGGTCGTGAGCGTGAAAGTCAGGGTGTCGCCACGCGCGATCCGGCTCCACAGTTCACCGCGGTGAACGTCGCGCGATACGTAACGATACTCGGATCCACCGCCCGAGACGCTGAGTGCAGCGCCGCTCGGCAGCACCACCCGACTCGCATGGAACGAGAGCGATACCGCTCCCGGCACTGTTACTTGATAGCGCCACGTGCGCGCATTGCCGGTCGCCGTCCATGCGCCGTGAGATTGCAGGCTGACGCGGTAGGGCACTTCAACGGCAAAGCGCTCTGGATTTCCGGCGACCTTGTCGATCTCCGACGCCAAGTCAATTGAGACTTCATCTCGCAGTGCGCCCGCGTTGGCATTGGCGGAGACGGCCCCAATGGCGAGCAGCAATGCGATGAATGTGCCGAGCGCAAGCGTATGACTTCCATTCATGGACATGCGATCCCTTTTTATTATGGTTCGTTCCGCTCTAGCGTCCTGGCAGCTTGGCAAGCTTACGCCGCCTGCGTTCGTAGCATAAATATTAGACCACAAAACATCGCGCGGCTATTTAACAGAAAATTCGTTCAAACGCGTGCGCGAAATTACCCGTTATGCAGGAGTAGGATCAGCCAGAGACGGATTTCGCTGCCGCAGTCGACATAGATCCGGAGCAAGTGATCGACTATGTTCGCGAAACGGTGGTAGCAAGGCGTGACTTTGACGACAGCTGGTTCCGAAAGCCGCCCGCGGGATCAATCGGACGGCGCTCGGCCAGGTCACTGATCTTGGCTGGATCCGCGAACGTTGAGCGGATGCAGGGAAAGAAATTATTTCATTTAGTCGGTGAATGTGAAGCGCGATCTGTCGGACATGTTGATCACCAGGAAAGGCGTTTGGCGAAATTTGTTATCCCGGCTGTGATGAGGCGAATTGTTCACTATGGCTGGACGCTATGATGCTGTTGACGGCGGCGCGCAAGTGATCAACACGATGCATTTACCGAAGGGTCCCACCGACGTGCGCAAGCATTTCGAGCGCAGCGCGCACAACCCACCGGCAAACAAGGCGGTCGCTGCAATGCACCCAAAAATCGCCATCGAAACAGACTGAGCTGAACGGCGAAGTCAACGCACAGTGAAATCGTCGTGCCGTGACGAACCTGGGACATCGCCGCACCACAACAATTTGATTCATAAGCAGCTGATGGCTATATCAGCGCGTGACCGCAGCACCGGCGGCACTTGACGTACGGGGCATTTCACGGCACTTTGGGGGCACAAGAAAGAAAGCGGAGCCAAGGATGCGCATCGCAACAGACCCCCTACGATCACGCGCGACAGTGCAAAGCGCGATTCATTGGACGGCGCACCCGGTTTCCCGCGTGTGCATTACCTTCTCGAGCCAGAGCTTGCGTCGCGAAGTTAAGATTCTGGGCATCGCTTGCGTGGCCACCACCCTGGCGCTCGCCACGATCGGTACGCGCAGCGCGGACGCGCAAGTTCCGGCCGCCACAGCCACGCGCGCACAGACCCAGGACCTGCAGGTCCTGCGTCGCGCCCTCGAACAGCGGCAAGCAGTTGAGGTCAACCGCGCGGCGGTGGTAAATCCCGCGCCGGCGCCGGCGCCGGCCGCGGCCGCGAACGTGGCGCGGCCGATGCCGCCCAGCAATTTGCAGATCGCATCCGGCGTGCTGTACCGCGTGCCCGTCGTGGGCGACGAAGACCGACGGCTCAATGAGGCCCTTAGCAGCCGCATTCAAGGCTCCGGCGGCGATGTCCAGACTCACGCCGTGACGGCGATCCCGGGCTTGATCCGACAGTTGGCCAAAGATGGCACCCAGGTGCAACTAAAGCCCTATATTTTGGCTGGCGAGCCGCTGTCCTACGACGCGAACCTGGATGTTTTTCTCGGCAGCATTCGCGTCGGGGTTGCCGATCTGTTCGATGACGTTGAGGGTCGCGCGCTGTCGGCACCCGTCACTTTCGAAGTATTGGAACAGGGTCTCGCCAGGCCCAATTCGATCTCCGTGGATAAGACGAGTCCTCCGCATCAGATCATCGAGATTCGCGTCGCCAATCCCCAGTCAATTGTGACAATACACGTTGCCACGCGCTTCCAGCCCGAGGGCGTCAAGATCGACGTGCCGGTCGCACCGACCTTAGTCCTGCACGCAGAGCGCGCGGAAATACAGGGCTACGGCCTTGAATCGACCAGCGTGAGAATTTCGGCCATTGGGCCTCTGCGATCGGAGGGTCAACGGGTACAGCTAAGCGCTGTGCCGAGTGCCTTCTTCACCCCAGGCGAAGTCGTTCTCGACGCGCAGGGCACGGGCACAGTCGATGTGCGCTCCGACAACACGGGTCCCGTGTCCATTACCGCCAGCGCGCCGGGCTATACGCCCGGATCCGCTAGATTGAAATTTCTGCCTCCGATACGAACGCTTGTCGCCGGGGCATCGGCGGATTGGGCGGCGGCTTGATACGTTTGCTGCCGCGGGTTCGCAAGGGGTTGAGTTTGACCCGCTTATTCATCGCGCTCGTAGTGGCCGTGCTGGTGGGTCTGTTGGTATTCGGCTTGTACGCCATCGGGGTGAACCTGCTCCCGATCAAGCCCACCATGACCGCCGGCGCGATCTTCGTCCTGGTGTTCGCGGCGGCCGGCGCCTACGTAGGCACTGGCGCGTTGTCGAGGCTGCGGTCTGGTTTCGATCGTGGGCATCCAGGAGCCTCGTGAATACAAGGAGGTAGGATATGAGCACTCCCATCCGCCGGCGCAATTTCGTCGTCTGGCTGCACAATGTTTGGCAACGTATCCGGGTACTCACCGCGGTGCTGGCCATTATCCGGTTCAACTTGCTGATCCCGGCACTACTCGCCGCCACCTTGCTGTTCGCGGATCAGATGATTGACATCTTGCGCGCGGTGGGCGAGGACGAACGGCGCGCCTCGGTAGCCTGGCTGCTCGCCATGTGCGCTTTTGCGGGACTGGTGGTCTGGTATAGCGCGCGCACCATGCTGCGGTTTCGTTTTGCCGCCAACCCCGCGTCCGACCCGAAAGTGCATCCCCGATTAAAGCGTGTTCTGCCGCGCTTACTCGGGGTGTCGATTCCCGGCATGCTCACGCTCAAAGTCTTCGAGCTGGCCTGCACCAGCAGCGCGGAGCGCACGCGGGGGTTGTGGGTGTTCACCGCGGCACTGGCCATCATCACCGCGTTGGTGGGGATCTATGTATTCAAGCGTCGGCGCATCGCAGAGGAGACCGGATTCACGGCCCTCGCGTCCTCCGAATTGAACGAGAAACGCGATCTCGCCCAATGGCGCGAGTTGCCCGACACCTCTCGCCGCGTGCTGATCGCTTTGCTCGCCCTCAATGTCGTCGTGCTGTTGCTCTTCATGTGGGGACGGTTTTATGCCATCGGTGGTCCCGTGGCCTTAGGGGCGCCCGCGATTCTGCTCTTGGGACTGGGGCTTACCACCGTGGGCGGCAGCATCGTGGTGTACATCGCCAATCATCACGGCATCCCGATCATTTTGCTGTTGGCGCTGTGGACCTTGGTGTGCAGTCTGGCGAACGACAACCACATGGCCCGCGTGGTGCCAGACGGCACCTCGCATGGATTTCTATGGCGCGCCCATACGCCCGCTCCGGCGCAGCTCAAGACGCATTCGCCGCTCGGCGATCAAAGTCTGGATGAGTATTTCAAAGCGTGGTTCAAGGATCTAGCGGGCCGGCAGCCAATCAAGGCTCGGCCCATCCCGGTGTTCATCGTGTCCGCCGAAGGCGGCGGACTGCGCGCGGCCTATTGGACCGCCATGGCCCTGGCGCAGCTGGAAGACGACACGGCCAACAATCCTCTGCCTTTTTCCCGGCACGTGATCGCCATCAGCGGCGTATCCGGCGGCAGCGTCGGCGCGGCCCTGTTCGATGCCTCGGTGGCGAGCCGAATGACGTCAGGTGCTTCCGCTTCGCGGCGCCAAGAAATCGACATGATGCTCAAGCAGGACTTTTTGTCCGACACGCTGGGCGCCATGCTGTTTCCCGATCTGTTGCAACGATTTTTACCCTTACCTGTGTTCAACGACCGCGCCATCGCGCTGGATCAGTCCTTCGAACGCGCTTGGGCGGGCGCGCATCCCGAAGACGGCGCACGGTTCAAAGAGTCGTTTCATGAACTGTGGCGCAAGGATCCCCACCGGGTGCCGGTACTGTTTTTTAACAGCACCGTGGTCGAGACCGGTCAGCGCGCGATAAATACTCCTATCGCGACGTTGACGCAGGACCCCGATCCGGCCTTCACCGATACGCTGTCGGTGGGCCGCTTGATCGGCACGGAACTGCCCTTGAGTACCGCCGCCTTGCTAAGCGCGCGCTTTACCTACGTGAGCCCGGTGGCCCTGATCGACACACACGGCCAACATGATCCCAATTGGATCAGGCTGGCGGATGGCGGCTATTTCGATAACTCTGGGGCGGTGACGGCGCAGGAGATCGCACGGGTGCTCGTCGATTCTCATCTGGTTTGCGGCGCCGGCGGCCCGGACCCCGGCATGCCCTGCATGCGCCTGATCGTGCTGCACTTGCCGAACGAGCCCGAGACGCCAACGGCGGTTCTTAATGAAAAAAATAAGAACAGGGGAGCCCCTGAGTTGATGAGCGAGGTGTTCGCGCCGGTGCAAACTTTGCTCAATACCCGCGGCGCACGCGGCGCGCAGGCGGTGAGCTTTCTGCACGGCGAACCGAACGTCGAGCTGCTCACCCTGCGGCCGTGCACCGATAAGGTGACTGCGCCGTTGGGGTGGGTGTTGTCCGCTCAAGTGCGAAGCGATATGGCCAAACAGCTGACCGAATGCAAGGAAGCCGGGGGCAATTGCGCCGGGGCGAGGATTGCTTGGGTGGATGGGTTGGTGAATGGGGATTCAACCACCGCACTGCTGAAGGAGTTCAGTCAGCCGCCGGTGTGTCCAGCCGCGAAGATCCAATGAGCGATCCGAAGTCTTAGCAACTCTGGCAGGGTCAATGCCGGAATCGAGATTGTGGTCCCTCCCTTGTCACTGACAATTATCTTTTTCACTTACGACCGCGGCGCCGTCTGACGCGGGGCGCATGCGGGACGCAACAACTCCGTTAATCTCGGACAGCGACCAAGCCATTCGAGTGCAACGGGCAGGCGTTGAAGCGTTAGATGTGATTTGGAAGGGAGACAGGACGCGGGACTATTAGAGTCCAGAGCCCTTGACTGTACAAAAAATACGTATAGAATGCGTATATCAGATGTATATATTCAGTGAGAAATGCCCATGCCTGCACCCCGTAAAGTCCGCCTAAATGCAGATTTATCCCCTGATGTGGCCAACGCATTGAAGCAGCTGGCGGCCGCTCAAGGCGTAACTCTGACCGAGGCTTTGAGCAGAGCCATCGGCACCGAATCGACACTGGCGGACAAGCGCCGCAACGGCGGTAAGGTGTTGGTGCAGGAAGGTGGTGATCTCAAGGAATTGATCTTCACGCGTTAGACCGCGCTAGGGATCGAATGCAGCAGGGAGGCCGGGCCGCGATGCCAGATCAAAATGAAGACGTTTTGGACGCGACAGTTCCTGACCCGGACCAGGCCGCTCCTGGTCTTGACGCGCCAACATCCAAACCGTATGACCCAGATCAGTTCAGAGATCAGGCGCGGAAGCGCATCACTTATTGGCTGCTCATACTATTGACGTTGTTGGTGACCTACGCCTTCGGCGGTTTGTTTTTGATCGAAGGCAAACCCACGTTTGAGCACCTGAAAAACCTGGTTGAAATGCTCTTGGGCCCCATAATCGCTTTAGTGTCCGCGGCCACGGGGTTTTATTTTGGGGCCCAATCGGGCAGTAAAAAGGGTTCAGCTTGACGCTTACTTAAGTATTGCCTAATGCATTTGCCGCTGGGGCGGTAATTTCCTGCACCTATTCGAGCTGGCGACTCGGCGGAGATATTCTTACCGAAGAGATCCGGGTTTCCGCATCCAAATGCGGAAGAACGGATTGTGCGCAAACGCGGCGGGAAGCAGGTGTTTGCTTTTTGCTTTCGCTCTAATGACCGTTATGAAGAGCCCTCGGAGCCTGCCGAGCGCGCACGGTCAATCGTTCTTTTGACTTCCGACTTCGCGCGAATTGGGATACTGCGTATCAGATGTATTTTTTGGAAGTACTAAATATGACGGCAAAGTTGAAGTGGATACTTTGGATTACCGGCGCGCTGTTGCTGGCCATCGTTGCTTCTGTGGTATTTATCGAGAATCGTGGTGGGCACTACCCGATTTATAAAGCCTCGAGTTTTTCGCACCTTACGCTGCCGACCGCCAGCACGGCGTCCACCGGCGAACCGGTGGTACAGATAAGTGCCGGAGCGCTGCGTGGTGCTACCGCTGGATCCGCATTCGCGTTTCGAGGTATACCTTACACGCGGCCGCCAGTAGGCGAGTTGCGCTGGCAGCCACCTCAACCACCGCTATCCTGGCAAGGCGTGCGAGAAGCGCTGCAGCCGGGAAGCGCCTGCACGCAGCGAACCTCGGGCCTAATTCCTTTTATCGCCCCGATGGCTCAAGCATATGGCTCAAATTTTGAGCAACCTCCCATTAAATCGTCCGAGGACTGTCTTTATCTTGATGTATGGGTCCCAGAGTGGCCGGTGAAACATGCGCTTCCCGTGATGGTCTGGCTGCACGGCGGCAGCAACACCGTGGGCAGCGGCGCACAGTCGACGTATGACGGAGTTTCCTTAACGCGGCACGGCGTGTTGTTGGTCACCTTGAACTATCGACTCGGGGTGATGGGATTCTTCAGTCATCCGGAGCTCACGGCCGAATCGGCGCATCACAGTTCGGGCAATTATGGATTGTTGGACCAACTAGCGGCGCTCAATTGGGTGAAGCAAAACATCGCTCAGTTTGGCGGCGATCCCGATAACGTCACGCTGTTCGGCGAGTCAGCCGGCGCGATTGACGCTGCTCTATTGATGACCTCGCCGCTCGCGGCGGGACTATTCAAACGCGTGATATCAGAAAGCGGCCCGGCATTTGGGTCGGGACAAACATTGGCTCAAGCGGAGGCTTTCGGGAGCGCAGTGGGTGGCTTGGCGCCTGGTAATCCGCAGTCGACGCCGCTGCAGAAATTGCGGGCACTGCCGGCTAGCGAAGTCGAAGCACTGGTACTTAAGGCCAAGGAACATTTCCCTACCGACATCACCGCCGCGACGACGGACAGTTGGGTGCTTCCGGTGTCACCGCAGCAAGCCTTTCTTACGGGTTCAATCCAGAAAGTGGATTTGCTGATCGGTCTCAATGGGCGGGAGCTCAGCGCGTTTCGTGTCTCCGCTGCGGCGGCAGCCAAGTCGTCAGGGGGTCCGGGCAGAGTCGCAGAATCCGGTGGGCTGAAGAGATTTTCGGAGGCTGCCCGTCCCTACTTCGGAATCTGGACCAATCCCGCCATCGCTGTCTACTTCGGCAGAATACTGTTGAAAAAGACTGCTGGGATAGATGGGGCCGCCAATGAATTGATTGGCGCGTGCCCGGTTGGCGCGATGGCAAGCCTTACCGATGCCTCCGGTCAGCACGTGTTTGTATACCGTTTTGATCGCTCGATTCCAGGGAAGGGAGAGGCTGAACTGGGGGCATTTCATAGTTTGGAGGTACCCTACGTTTTCGGTAGTCTGCGAGACCGAGAATGGCAGTGGCTTCCCTCAACTGCTGATGATGCGTCGCTGTCCGACCTTCTGCAAACTTATTGGACCAACTTCGCAAAGACAGGTAACCCAAACGCTTCGGGCTTGCCCAATTGGCCGGCCTGGAGCGATGAAGAGAAAGAGTTTCTGGTAGTCAATCAGGATGCGAGCGTCACAGCGCAGCGCAATTTTCCGCCGCTCTTCTCCAGCCTCGGGGCAAATGAGCTGAAACAAAGTTTCAAAGCCAATTCGGCCGTACCTCAACCAATCCGCGAGCCTTGAGAACATCGAGACCAAGCAGCCCTCTCTCGGTTGATCAACGCGAGGATCAAGAAACTAGAGTTTCGCCGAAACCTGAGCAAAAAAGTATCTTCCTACTACGTCAAATAGAGTCGAGGTCCCGGTGTACGTGGTCGCGGTTTGAGGCGGCGCCTTATCAAAGACATTATTCATTCCAGCGGACAGCTTTACCTTTGAACCAAGCGTAAAGGAAGCAAACAGGTCGAGATAGGTTCTGCTGGCAACGTTGTTATCATTGGTAAAGAGAGGATCATAGGTCACATCGACCTTGGATTTGCCGATGTACCGAATCTTGGCGCTCGCGGACAACGGCGACGCCGCAAAGGTTGCCGTCAAATTGGCGCGCACCTTCGGCAGGGTGTAGTCACCGGCGCTTTGAATCACATTTGAGGGATGGCTCGCATCAACGATGGAATTATTCTTCATGGTGTACGAACCTTCGAGGCCGAGCGTCAATTGGTTCGAGACATTCAAAAAATGGCTTGGCAGATCGAACTGATAGGCGGCGGACGTATCTACGCCCTCGGCCTGTAGAATCCCTATATTGAGCGGCTCCAAAGATACCAATGTTATGGCGTTCTGTACGTTGCCGCCCGCCGAGTTTCCGCCGCCTCGCGTAATCAGCGAACACAACGACGTCACCAGTGTCGGGCCATCGACGCAGCCATTGATGATCTGCTGTACCGGCAGGGTATTCACGGCCGAAGTAATGTCGATGTCCCACCAATCGATCGTCCAGGTGAAGTGCGGCAGTATCCTCGGCGTAAGAACAGTGCCGACAGTCCAGCTCTTCGCAGTCTCCGCGGTCAGGCTCGGGTTACCGGCGACCAGCTCCATGCGACCCTCTGCAGCGAGCGGATCCACATAATTCGCCGGCACTCCGAGCTTCGCGCAATTCGCGGCACGCGTCGAAGAGCCGGCGTTGATGTAGACAGCACTGCACGGATCATAGTAATTGCTGAAAGTGCTGGTACCACCCGGGCTGAACAGCTCGGTGAGATTCGGCGCCCGCACGCTTGTTGATCGCGTTACGCGGAACCGGACGTCGTCCGTGGGCGCCCACTGGGCAGCCAACTTCCAAGCGGTGGTATGACCAATCGTATTGTAATCGGAGACCCGAACTGCAGCCTCGCCCTCCAGGGCTTTTGCGAACGGAAGATCTTTCAGGACGGGAATCACGGTTTCAAAGAATCCCTCCTTGACATTGAAGTTGGCGTAGCTCGACGGTGTATACGTGCTGAACAGCAAGCCCTCGCTTCCCAGGCCATCTGCGAGCACAGTTTGACTTTCTTTGCGATATTCGATGCCCGCCGATACGGCGAGGTTGCCGGCGGGTAGGCGAAACGCGGTGCCCGTTAGCTGCGCGCCCGCCACTTCCAGAGTATTGATGATACGGGTCTGGGAGTTGTAGAGGAAATAGTCGAGCGCCGCCTTGGTGGCAGTATTCGGTCCGAACAGACTTAGCGGGTGGCATCCGGCCGCCACGGCGACCGGATCCGCGCACATCGGACCGTTCGGACCTGGGATCACGTCTAGCGCTTGCAGGTAGCGGCTCTTGATGCGCTCGTTCTGAAATTGACTATCGTTGTTGTATTGGCCGTAGTCATAGAAGGCCATCCACTTAAAATCAGCGAACACACTGCCGTCCAGGCGGGTGACGGTATCGAAGGTATATCGGTCATTGACGCGAGTAAATTGTCCTTGATCGGTATCTGTCCTGCCCACCGAGAGCGAGGTCTGGCCATTCTGCTGCATCAATGCAAGGGCCTGAGCCGGGATATAAGGGTTGTTGCCGTTTATGGTAAGGCCGTAGTCAAATGCCGGCTGCACCGGGAACGAGGTATTGGTATACGAGAATTGCACATCCTCCGAGAGCTTTATGCCGGCGCCGATGTCATAGCCAAAGTGCAATTGCGAGGCGAGCACAGAGAACTCTGGCCGCAATAGCAGGAAATCTTGATTATTGAAGCCGTCGCCGCCTCCTGTGCCCAGATACGACAAGGGTCTCGCACCGTTCTGTACGGGCCTTACGCTGCCGTCTTGATTGACCGTGTACTGAGTGTTGCCGATGTAAAATGCGGAACCGTAAGTCGTATTCGGAAAGCGGCAGCCAAAGTATTCGATGTTCGTGTACGGATTTGAAGCGGTGACGTTGGCATTCGGAAAATCACAATTGTAACTGCGGTCCCATGGCCGACGCTCCGCCGGGAGAGAGTTTTCGCGATTCCAGGAAATTCCAAACGTAAACTCGCCGCGATCCTGCAGTGGTTGTCCATAGGTGGCGCTCACACTTTCCGTTGCATTGTCGCCGCGGCTTGAAATTCCCGATCGGGCGCTCAGCTCAAGACCCTCAGCCTTGTGCTTCAAAATGATATTCACCACGCCGCTCACTGCATCGGCACCATAGACCGAGGAGGCGCCGCCCGTAATGATCTCGATTCTATCGATCATATTGGCCGGGATCGTGCTGAGGTCCACCGCCGACGAAGAGCTGCCCCCCGAAACACGGCGAAGTCCATCCACCAGCACCAAGGTGCGGTTGGTCCCCAACCCTCGCAAGTTGAGAAAAGTCGCGCCGGCGTCGGTGTTATAGCCGGCTTGGTTGCTCGAGAGCCCGGTCCCTACTCCGAATTGAGAATACTGATTGAGAATATCGCCAGCATTGGCGAAACCGCTCTGCACAATCGCGTCGGAATTGATTATGGTGATCGGCGTCGGTTGTTCCAGAGCGCCGCGGGCAATTCGTGAGCCGGTGACTACCAGCTCATCGAGCGGGGTATCTTTTTTCGCGGCAGCGGAGTCGGCCGACAGATCACGGACGCCGCTACCGTCGTGGACGGGACCCACTGATGATATCTGCAGGCGAGCCAGATGCAGGCCCTCCGGCGGTCCCCCTGGAGCGGTAGCCGATGATTTTTCGTATGAGGCTTCGCTTTGGACGTCGGTTGCAGAACCTTGCGATGGAAGAGCAATGAGCATCGCCCCAGTCGAGTCGACAGTGACCTTGAACGAGGTGCCTTTAAGCAGCCTCTGTAAGGCCCCGCGGGCCGACAGCGTTCCACTCACGCCTCGCGTGTGTTGCGCTCCCACCTGTGCCGAGATGTACACGATTTCCGTGCCGGATTGGCGCGCCAACGTCTCGAGCGCCGTGACGAGGTCACCTGGCGGAATGTTTATGGACTTAAGATCGTCGGCAAATGCCAATGATACAAAGGCCATCGAGCAAGCGATGAAGCCGGCGGCACGCCGCTTTATTCCGTTCTGCATGTTTCATCCCTTCGTGTATGCTTTTTGAAATCTTCGGCATTAACCGGGACGAAGAAGCACCACAGATCCACCCCTCGGTCGTCAAATATTGTCCGAAGCGGGGCTAACTGACGCGCGAAGACGAGCTAAACAAAGACAGAAACCAACAAGGGCCTGAGCCGGCGGAAATTAGTGCGCGACGCCAGGCATCGCGCCTAGCGCTTCATGCTCACTTGTGGTGCAGGACGATTCGACTTTCGTTGTCCTCGACTCGGATAGGGAAGGCGTCGGCGAGCAGACGGACAAAGCCCTCCGCATTGTGAGTGCGAAAGTGGCCGCCGATGCGCATGGACCCCAGCGCGGGATCTTCAATGTAGATTTGGCGGGTGTTGTAACGATTGAATTCAGCAACCGCATCGCTTAACAAAGTTTCGCGAAAAACCACGATGCCTTGACGCCAACTTAGCCGTTCCTCGGCATCCGACAGAGATCTATCCTCTACCAGTACGCCGGCCACCCCCGCCACGGCAACGCCGCCCGCCGATATCAGCGCGACCTCCGCCGGATGATGTGGCTCGGAATGCTCAACGCTCACCCGCCCTTCCGTCACGATCACTCGAACGTGGTTAAGTTCGCGCCTGACGGAAAATTTTGTTCCCACCGCTATGACGCGCTGATCGCCGACGCGCACGACAAAGGGGCGATTGGGGTCTTTGGCCACCTCGAAAAATGCCTCGCCCTTCTCCAAATCCACGCGCCGTTCGGTTTCGCTCAATGCAACTCGGATATCGCTGTTGGTATTGAGCGTTACCGTCGACCCATCCTTCATCGAAATGGCCTCGATGCCGCCTATCGCGGTACGGAATGAGGTTTCCGGATGCGACCACGCGATCCAGCCAGCGACAACTGCGGCAAGACAAACTGCGGCAGCAGAAGCGCCCAGCATGCGCGGGGCCGGTATTCTGGGACACCGGGTGTCTTGCGCGACAACCGCTGCGTCCAAATTCCGGTGCCGCGCGAGTGCGGTCTCGGATTTTGCCGGCAGCAAAGTCCCGGGCCGATCGCCTGAATGCAGCGCATAATTTTTGGTCGCTCCGGCGGCAAGCGCCTTGAGGCGACCGGCTTGTTGCCAGGCTGCCTGGAGCCGGATGAACGCGACGCGATGCGCTGTAGACGCCGACAGCCAAGCATGGAGCTCGGCCTGGTCGGCGTCACTCCATTCTTCACGATCGCGACGAGCCAGCCAAGCTGCCGCGGCAAGTTCCATTTGTCGATGGGATCCCATTGTTGTACCGCTACCGAGCCCTACACCAAGCCTCATTCACCGTTTGAATTTCTTCTTGGGTGTTGCCCGATCTTTAAGCATCTCCAATCCCCGCTCCCCAAATAACGCGTCGGCAAACCGACGCATCGCCTTTGCAATCTGTTTCTCGACCGCTGCCTGACCAATGCCAAGCCGCGTTGCAACCTCCTTTTGAGAGAGATCCTCAATTCTTCTCATCCACACCACTTGGCGGCAGCGCGGTGGCAACTGATCGAAGGCTCGCAGCAGTGTGTGAAGATCTTCGTGCGCAATCGCATGATGCTCCGGTGATATCTCATCTATATGGACGTTTAAAGACTCCAAATCCGCCCTTGCCTCGATGGAAACCACCCGACTTCTGCGCAGCCGATCCGCCATGAGGTTGCGTGCAGTAGTGAATAGAAACGATTTAGGTGTGCGCGGTCGCTCTTGGGCCGCCGCTTCATATACACGTACATAAGCTTCTTGGCGCAGATCATGAATGTCATCCCGGTGATGCCAGCTGCGAGTCAGATACCGCACGAGCGAATCCTCATACACGAGAATCTCTCGGGTGAACCACTCGTCCAGGGAGTCCGGCATGGCGACTACACTACATGTAATGTCTTGGTCACTACATTGCTATTTTTAGTGCGCTTTATTTTTACCTTACCGGGAGAATCAAGGGGTGGAAATTTGCTGCTCGTCCGTCCTAATTGGATTGGGTCAAAACGAGGGCGACTGAGATGCGGTGCTTTGCGATCGCGCTTGCGTTGGTGGCGAATGTTCCGGCAATCGGGGCCGGAACGGCGCAGGAGACAGATGGACTGACGGCAACGGTAACCCGTATGGCCCGCGTCGGCTCTTGCATGTCCCCCAGCTTCTCCCCGGATGGGCAACTCCTGGCGGTGATCTGTGACCTTGGCGGCACGCCGCAGGTATGGGTCACGGCGACCGACGGGGGTTGGCCGACTCAGGTAACGGCACTCGAGGATCCGGTTACCCGCGTCGATTGGTCGCCGGTTGGCAACTGGTTGGCGATATCCGTCGCGCCAGGCGGCGGCATGAACACGCAAATCTATTTGGTCCACCCCGATGGGACCGGGCTGAAGCGCTACAGCCAAGGCGGTAAGGACAACAACTGGCTCTCCCGTTGGACGCGCGGGGGCTCGGCCCTCATGATCTCCTCCAATGTCCGCGACGGCGCCGCCATGGACACCTACTTGATGGGCCTGAACGACGGCCAGATGCGGCTGGTGTCGAACAGCCCCGGCATGGACCAAATCGTAGACGCGAGCCGTGACGATGGCGCCGCCCTCGTGTCTCGCATGCAAAGCCGGGGCAGTAACAATGTGTACTGGGTCGACACCGTCGCGCACACCGAGGTCAACCTCACCCCCCATGAGGGCCCCGGCACGTTCGACGGCCGATTCTCCCCAGATGCGCACACCGTCTATCTCATCTCCAATAAAGATCGAGACCTCACGGCCTTCGGGAGGGAACGCCTGGGTCCTCGCGGTGAAGCCGGAGCCATCGAGCTGCTGGCGCAACGCGCGGACGCCGAAGTCGCCGACTTCGAAATCAATCCGGACGGCACAGAGGCAGCACTGATCTGGAATATCGCCGGTCGATCCGAACTCGACTTCGTGGATTTGCGCAATGGCCAGGTCAAACACGGACCTGTATTGCCCACCGAGCTGGCTTATCACCCAAGATACTCGCCCGATGGACGACGACTTGCGCTGGAACTTACAGGTGCGGCCGCTCCCGCAGATGTGTGGGTCTTAGATCGTCCCAGTGGCCATCTCCGCCAGATTACCTTCAGCCCACATGCGGGCGTCAATCTTGATGATCTAGTCCACCCCACACTCGTGCGCTACAAGGGTGAGGATGGTGAGCCGTTGACCGCTTGGTTATGGCTACCGAAACGCTGGACCGCGCCAGGACCCTGCGTGTTGAGTTTTCATGGCGGACCGGAAGGCCAGGAGCTACCCGACTTTCGCAGCGATTACCAGGCCCTGCTCGGACAGGGCATTGCTGTGCTCGCACCCAACGTGCGGGGCTCGGGAGGCTTTGGCAAAAGGTTCGTCAACCTCGACAATCAGCAACTGCGATTCAATGGAATCAAGGATATCAAGGCTTCGGTGGATTATTTGACCAAAAACAAGATCGCCGACGGGCAACGACTCGGCATCATGGGCGGTTCTTACGGCGGCTACATGACGATGGCCGGATTAACCGAGTATCCGGATTTATTTCGCGCCGGCGCCGATTTATACGGCGTCGTTAACTTCGAGACCTTTTTCGCACATACCGAACCATGGATGGCGGCGATATCAACCATCAAATACGGCGATCCGAAGACCCAGCCGGATTTGCTTCGGAAATTATCCCCCATCAATAAAATCGAGCGCGTCAAAGCCGCCACCATAGTGTTGCACGGTGCCAACGATACGAATGTTCCAGTGGTGGAGGCGGAGCAAGTGGTCGAGAATCTGAAGAAGAGGGGCGTACCTGTAGAGTTGGTGATGTTTTCCGACGAGGGGCACGGTTGGCGAAAGACGCCTAACAGGATCCGTTCGACGATCGAAGTAACGCGCTGGTTCGTCAAGTATCTTGGCCAAAATAAAGTCGCCAAGCTGAATTAACGGTGGCTGCGGTCGGCGTTGCCCGCAACCGAAAGGAACGCTGGCCCTAACGCGTGCCCTAAGCGCGAGCAGTTCCGCGCCGTGCCGCTTCGATAGCGGCAATGTCGATCTTTTTCATTTTCATCATCGCCTCGAACGCGCGCTTGGCGGCCGCACGGTCGGGATCGGTCATTGCGTCCAACAGCGCCCGTGGGGTGATCTGCCAGGACAAGCCCCATTTGTCTTTGCACCATCCGCACGCGCTCTCGGTGCCGCCATTGTTGACGATTGCGTTCCAGTAACGGTCCGTCTCGGCCTGGTTGTCGGTGACGATCTGAAATGAAAAGGCTTCGGAGTGCTTGAACGCCGGCCCGCCATTGAGACCGAGGCAGGGCACTCCAAGTACCGTGAACTCGACCGTGAGCACCTGTCCCTGTTTGCCGGCCGGATAGTCTCCCGGGGCGCGGTGAACCGCAGTCACGGCGCTGTCTGGAAAGGTCTGAGAGTAGAACCTGGCGGCATCCTCGGCTGTGCCGTCATACCAAAGACAAATTACGTTTTTGGGCATCGTCTGTCTCCGTTCGTGGGTCTGAAGGTGACCCGTCTAGGCTACAACGAAACAGCGACCCAGGATTCGACAGTCACCCCTGGGCTATGCGCTGCGGCAGAGCTGCGATTGGTCTTCCCAGAATGCTGGGTTTATCCTTGGAGAGCAACGCGCACGGCACTCTGGTCATCGATGCCGACAACCCCGGCATGCCGCATTGGCGGTGGAGTTTTCACCATGAACGTACGAGAAATCTTTTTGAAGGGCTTCGCCGCCGTGGTGGCGGTGGCGCTGGCAGCCCACGCGGGGACGGGCGGGGCGGCGCCGGCGGATGGTGCTCCGCTAAAGGTCGGCATCATCGGCGCAGGTCACATCGGCGGTACGCTCGCCAGATTGTGGGTCGCGGCGGGACACGAGGTGCTGATCTCTTCGCGCCATCCCGACGAGTTGCGCCCGCTGGCGCAATCGCTGGGGGCGAAAGCCAGGGTCGGCACGCCACGCGAGGCGGCGCTGTTTGGCGATGTGGTGTTGGTGTCTGTGCCGTACGGCGCGCTGCCGCAGATCGGCCGGGACCTCAAGGCGGAGCTCGCCGGCAAGATCGTGCTCGATACCGGCAACCCCTATCCGCAGCGCGACGGCGACATGGCACTCGAGGCGCGCCGCGTCGGCACGGGCGTGGCCTCGCCGCGTTACCTACCCGGCGTGAGGCTGGTGCGTGCGTTCAACGCCATCAATTCCAACGATCTGGCGAGCGAGGCGCACCGCACCGGACAGCTGATCGCGATCCCGCTGGCCGGGGACGACCCGGAGGCGCTAGCCGTGGCGCAGCGGTTGGTGAGGGACGCTGGATTTGAGCCCGTGGTGGTGGGTGCTCTGTCGCGCGCGCATGAGTTCGACGTCGGTACGCCGGTGTACACGCGCCTCATGACCGCGCCGCAGCTGCGCCAGGCTCTCGGACTGAAGTAACCGCTACGCCAAGTGCGACCCCGCCTTCGGGGCCGGCGTGGCCAAGGCAGGGGACCTTTAGTGAATCGGACCCGAGTCGCACTGCGTCAATCATTTTTGACAACAATTTTATTCGTTCCGCGGCATTCTGAGTGAATTCAGATCACTGGGGAGGCAGTGGGATTGCAAATCATCCCGATGTGCTGACTTAACAGGTTTGGAGAAATTGTGCCGACAAGCCAACTCCCCCGTCGGTGCAATGCCTAACGGTCGGGGCCCCTCCAAAAGGTCCCGCCGTTTTTTCTTCTTGCCGGCTGGTCGTCAAGGCAGCCGCAGAAGTCCAATGCAACCTGAGCATTGGTAGTTCCAATATCTTCTGATTGGTGTGCTCGCCGTGAGTGTAGGCGTTCTAAGGTGTCGCGGAAGCTGGCCGCATGCGCGGTCAATAGTGGAAGAGGCGACATGCCTATGGTCCTATTCGATTTTGCCAGGAAATTGAAGATCACTCGTTTCACGATCGATGTACTCACGCAGCGGCTCGAGCAGCTAGAGTCGCCGCGTGATGGTACTAGCGAAGAGTGTGTGCGGTTCATCGGCTTGACGCACGAGAGCGTCGCGGCCTGCGATCAACTGCACGATGCGCTGCGCGCGATATTTTCTGGTGTGCAGTCGCTCGATTCCGGTGCGATCGCGTTCCTAAACGCCGGGTTTGTGGAGCTGCATCGCAAGATTGCAGATTCAATTGCACGCTTGAACTTTTTCGAATACGGCACTCATACGCTCGCCGATTTGGCCCAGCGTTGACCTAAAGACGTCGACATTGTCACTATCACGGCAATCGAAGATGCCGACGTGGTGATGGTCGATGTTCATTGAGAGGCGGACGGCGGCGACAACATTGTGAGAGGAGAAAATCATGTCGAAAGTTTTAGTGCTCTATTACTCGTCATACGGTCATATCGAAGCCATGGCGGCAGCAGTCGCCGAGGGAGCTCGCGAAGCGGGTGCGCAGGTCGACATCAAACGCGTGCCCGAACTCGTATCCGACAAGGTCGCGCGCGACTCGCACTACAAGGTCGATCAGGCCGCGCCAGTCGCGAAGATCGACGACCTTGCCGCTTACGACGCAATCATCATTGGCACCGGCACCCGGTTCGGACGGCTGACGTCGCAAATGGCCAATTTCCTGGACCAGGCCGGCGGCCTTTGGATGCGCGGAGCGTTGCATGGAAAGGTCGGCGGGGCTTTCACCTCAACCGCGACGCAACATGGTGGGCAGGAAACGACGCTGTTCTCGATCATCACGAATCTCTTGCACTTCGGCATGGTGGTCGTCGGGCTCGACTACGGCCATGCGGGTCAGATGACCCTTAACGAGATTACCGGTGGGTCTCCGTACGGCGCCACAACGATTACCGGTGGTGATGGCTCGCGTAGGCCGAGCGCGAACGAGCTGGTCGGAGCGCGCTACCAGGGCCGCAAGATTGCGGAGGTCGCAAACAAGCTGCACGGCTGATGCCGCGCTAGCGCCGGCCTGGACCATCCTGCGTATGAACTTCTATGCCGAAGCTTTCGTGCAACTGGCGCAGGCGTCGCTGAACCAGGGCGTGCTGACCGGGTTGGCCGAGAATCGGGCTGCTTTCGTTGCGCGCGGTGACGTGGCGGCTGCCGCAGCCGGAATCTTGATCGGCGATGGCCATCCAGGGTGACTGTGTCGAGCACAGTCTATCTCCAAAGGAGATGGATAACATCGAATAATATTGGCTTCAAAGATGCATCGCGGGAGCGTACCGTAATCTGCACGGAGAAACTACCCATTGGGAGAACTGCCATGTCAAACGCCAAAAAGCTCATCGCCGTCGTCGGCGCAACCGGTCTTCAGGGCGGCGCCGTCGTAAGCGCGCTGCAGGCGAGCGGTCAATTCACGGTACGCGCGTTGACGCGCAATCCGGCCAAGCATCCGAAGTTGGCTGACGAAGTCGTGCTGGCGGATCTGAATCGTCCGGAAACTCTGAAAGCCGCGTTTGCCGGAGCACACGGGGTTTTTCTGGTAACCAATGCCTGGGAACCGGGCACGGACGAGCGCAAGCAGGTACTCGCGGCCGTCCGCGCGGCGAAAGATGGCGGCGTTCAGCACTTCATCTGGTCGACGCTGCCGAACGTGGAGACGATCAGCGGCGGCAAGCTCGATGTCCCGCATTTCACGCACAAAGCAGAGAGCGACCGCATCGTGAGGGAGGCTGGATTCGCGCACCACACATTCGTGATCGCGCCATTCTTTTATCAAAATCTGCTCGGCGTGATGGCGCCGCAGAAGCAAGGGGATGGGGCCATGGGTTGGGCGCTGCCGCTTGATCCGGAGCGGCGCGTCATTCACATGGGCGACATCACCGAACTCGGCCACATCGTGGGCGCTGCATTCACGCAGCCGCAACTCGCGGGGCACGGCGAACATTTGCCACTGGTCGGCGACTTCCTAAGCTTCAACGAGATCATCGCCACGCTGAATCGACAGGGACACAAATTCTCGTTCAAGCAAGTCCCGAAGGAACTTTTTGCCGGCTGGTTTCCAGGCGCCAAGGATGTCGCGGAGATGCTCGCCTACTTCGAGACCCACACCTACCTCGGCGCGGACTCGCGCGACGCAATTGCGCTGGCCAACAGAGTCGCCGGCCGACAGCCGACGAAGTTTGACGCGTGGGCTCGGGCGAACTTCGCGATCTCGGCAGCAGCCTGAAAACACGACTCTCGCGGTCTGCAGCCGATGGGCATCCTGCATGCCGAGAGAAGGGGCCGCCTTTTTTCAGCGTTTCAATCGCGAGCCGGCAACGCAGCTGATATTTCGAGGCAAATCGCGATCCGCAACCGTTAGCTCCGATTCCGTTTCCCACAACTCTTCCCATTGTTGTCGACTAAGAGGGCCCGGGTAGGGCACGCCGGCAAATTGCGCAAAGCGGCGTTCTATAAGATCACTCACAGTGCGGATGCCTATCCGCACGTGATATCCGAGAGCGGCAACAAGCGTTGCCATGAATTGGACCGGCCGGCGATTGTCCGCGGCGATCGAATTCACAGTCGGAACGACGATAGTACTCACTGCGTGTCGCTCAACTCCATGGGACTCGATTCATACGATTTAGTCACCTTCGTGGGCGGTTCTTCAGCGCTTGCGGGTTTGCCGGGCGTTTCCAGAATTGCCGGCGATTCGTGAGCACTCGCCTGCGAAAGGTCCCAGGTCAGTTTGACCAAGGAAAGACAAACTACGAAAACGAAGCCAAAAACTATGGTCAGAGAAGTCAGAAAATGCATGTTCTACCCTCAGCGCGCATGAGTCGCTCCAAGTCAGTTCAATAGAACATTATGGCCACCGTGATATTAAGAAGAGTGCTGCAAACGCGCTTGAAGGCAATTGCCTTTTCTTAGCACCAATTGCGGTACAGCTTGGCGGCAGCAGCAGCGCAGTTCGACTTGTCGGGGCTGCCGCGGCGCGCGCGTCAAACGGGACCCGCTCCCTGCAGCGTTTTGTGCACTGCTCGGCAAGGCCCTCTGAGCGCGATGTCGCGCTGCGATCGTTGGATAAACCCGCAGTCCAATTCGGCCAGACTATCCAGAAAATCCGCAGGAAGAACAGTCAATGTCGGAATCGGATGATCTTAATCAGTGAGCGACCGCATCCGGCCATCAAAGATCAACTGCGTTCCAATCGTCTGAACTTCGATCTAGAGCGCACACGGTCAAGCGCGCAGGCTTGCTGCGCACGGCACCCAGCGTGCTGCCGGGCAAGCAGGAGATCTCACGTGGCCACCGCAACTCAAGAGGGCAGGCAGGCGAAAGCGTAGATCCCGCGCGCTACCGATTTGAACTGGACGAGCACGGAGCACTCGCCGCCATCGAGGGCGTTTGCCTCATTTGTCCAAGGCATCCTATTCTGGAGGAAACATGACTGATTCCCGCTCCTCAATCGGACGCCTGTTCGTGCTCGACCTGAGCGGCGGCCGCATCTTCTCGCTCAACCCCGACGGCTCGGACTCAAAAACCCTGGTCACGGGATGCCGGCTTCCCGATGGCCTCGCGGTCGATTTGGCAGCGGGCTACATCTACTGGACCAACATGGGCGTTCCGCACAAGAATGATGGCTCGATCGAACGCGCGGATCTCGACGGCGGCAATCGTCGATTCATCATTCCCGAAGGCGGCACGTTCACGCCCAAGCAACTCCATCTCGAGAAGAGGAGTGGCAAGCTCTATTGGTCGGACCGCGAGGGCATGCGCGTGATGCGCGCCAACCTCGATGGCTCGGAGGTCGAGACTCTCATCCAGTCGGGCGAAGGTGAAGGTGATCGCCACAATCCATCGAACTGGTGTGTCGGGATCACCGTTGATCCGATTCGCGGCCAGATGTACTGGACCCAGAAGGGTGAGGATGACTCTGAGCACGGGCGCATCTTTCGCGCGGGCATCGATATACCCGGCGGCCAGACACCGGCGAACCGGCTCGACGTCGAGCTACTGTTCGACGGGCTGCCGGAACCGATCGATCTGGAGCTCGATCTCGAGAGCCGCGTCCTCTACTGGACGGATCGGGGCGATCCTCCACGCGGCAACACCGTGAGTCGCACGCGGATCGACGGCCATCTCAACCAGGAAATCGTGCTCGGCCACTTGATGGAAGGCATCGGCATCGCACTGGATGTGCGAGGCGATCGGATGTTCGTCACGGATCTGGCCGGCTCGATCTACTCCGCACACCTGAAAGGCTCGGAGAAGCGCCCGATTGCAATGGCCCAGGGAAATCTCTCGGGCATTGCCTACGCCGAGGGACTTTGAAGCCCGTCACCGCCAATGTGAACCTGGATCCATGATTCACGTGCATTCCCTGGGCCGCGCCGCCCGATACTATCCCGAGCTCCCGGCACTCTCTTCGGGTGCCACGCGACTCACTTTCGGCGAGCTCCACGGCCGTGTGGCGCGAGTCGCTGCGGCCTTAAGTCGGCACGGCTTCGCTGTCGGCGACCGGTTGGCCCTGCTCCTGCCGAACGGCGCCGAATATCTCGAGCTCGTGTATGCATGCGCGTGGCTCGGCGTGATCGTAGTGCCCCTGAACACGCGCTTCTCAGCCCTGGAGATCGATCGCGTGCTCGCCGATGCGAGTCCGCATGGCCTGATCCGACACTCGGCGCTGCCGGCTCCTACGGTGCCGATCCCATGGCAGCGCTTGCTCGACCAGGAGCCGCTCGAGCTGCAGAACGACTCCGGTCCTGAAGCGATTTACGACCCGGACGCCGTTCTGGCTCTCATCTACACCAGCGGGACGACCGGCTATCCGAAGGGAGTCATGCTGACGCACGCCGCGACGCTCGCAAACGTGGACCACCTCAACTACTGGCTGCCTTACCACGAAGGCGGCGTGTACTTGCACGCCGCGCCGTTGTTTCACATCGCCGACTTCCCGTTCATGTTTGCCGCGCCCGCCTTTGGTACAGGTCAGGTCACGATTCCGAAGTTCAGCCCCGAGACATTCTGCGAGACGGTGCAGCGCGAACGCGCGAGCTATACCGTGCTCGTCCCGACGATGATCAACCTGCTGACGCAGTTCCCCGAGCTGACGCGCTATGACCTCGGGAGCCTGAAGCTGCTTGGATACGGGGGCTCGCCCATCGCGCCCGAGGTCATTCATCACGCGCGCGCCGTGTTTCCAAATATCAAACTGATTCAGGTTTACGGGCTGAGCGAGACGGGCTTTCTCACGGCTCTTAAGGACGATGAGCATACGCCAAAGCGACTGCTGTCATGCGGGCGTCCGTGCCCGGGCGTCGATGTGCGCGTCGTGGACGAATCTGGAACGGAGGTGGGCGTCGGACAGTCCGGCGAAGTGGTGGTGCGCGGCGCCAACGTCATGCGCGGTTACTGGAACCATCGCGAGGACACGCAGAGCGCGTTCCGCAACGGGCTGTTTCGAACCGGCGATGTCGGCTATCAGGATGCGGAGGGGTATCTGTACATCCTGGACCGCTTGAAGGACATGATCGTCACGGGCGGCGAGAACGTCTATTCCGGCGAGGTTGAGGCCGTCCTCTACCAACACCCGGCCATTCGCGAAGCCGCGGTGTTCGGTATACCCGATGCCAAGTGGGGCGAACTGGTCATGGCGTGTGTGGTGCTGAAACCCGGCGTCGCGCTCAGTGTGGATGAGCTGATCGCGCATTGCCGTCGATCGCTGGCCAGTTACAAGGTTCCGCGTCGCGTCGAGTTTTCCGATCTCGAGCTGCCGAAGACCGGCTCCGGCAAAATCCTCAAGCGCGCATTGCGCGAACGGTTCTGGGCGCATGCGGCGCGAGCCGTGAGCTAATTACCGCGCTGACGTTAACCGGTGACTTAAGCACCGCGCAGCGGCAGGAACTTGTCCGCGTAGGGAATAAGTGTCCAATCCAGAGGCTCATGACTGAGGTCAGGACCGAAATATCGACCACCAGCGGCAAGTCATAGAATGCCGAGCGCCCGCCCTCGAGCCATTGCAGCGGTACGGTTCTTGACGTTTAGCTTGCCGTAGACATTGTGGAGGTGCCACTTGAGCGTGCCTTCAGAGACGAAAATCGCTTCGGCGATCTCCTTGTTGCTCAGGCCCGTCTCCAGGCGCTTCAGGATCGACAGCTCTCGCTTCGTCAGATCTTTGCTCATGCCGATCGGGGGGTCATCCTGAACGTCAGGCGCGTACATCGCGCGCTGCAGGCGGCGCGCCAAGGGCGCAACCTCGGAGCCGCGGAGCTGTTCCATGTCGAGTCGATCGATCAGCGCGCCCAGTTCGCGACCTTCGTCAAGGAACACGCGGAGATACTTTTTCGGAGCCGCGATCGTGAGTGCGCGACGCAAGTCCGCCAAGGCGCTCGCCCAGTCCCCGTCTTCCTTTTCGGCCAGGGCGCGCAGAATTAGCAATTCCACGGAGCGGTGAGCGAGTTCGCGCTGTTGGCTATTTTCGATCGCAGCATCCAGCGCTTCGACGACGACTCTCGGCGATTGCTTGAGCAGGTAACGCGAGGCTGCGCGCAACGCCTTGTCGGAACTTAAGGGTGAAGCGCCACTGCGGGCCGGCAGCTCGTGAAAATCGAAGCGCGTTGCCACGAGCCTGGCCTCCTCGTGATGTCCGGCGCGCGCGAGAGTGCGGCACTCTTCGGCCGCCAATGACAGCGTCACGCGTCGCCAGCCGCGCTGTTCACCATGTTCCTGTCCCTCTCTCAGTATCGCCAGTGCGCCGCTCTCATCGTCCCGAAGGTGCTGGATGCGGGCCTGCGTCAAGTACGCAACGATCACTGCGTCGGCATGAGCGCATTCGTTCACGCCGCTCGACGCCAGCTCGAGATGTGCGAGAGCCTTCTCGATCTCGTCGAACTCGTAACAGATACCCGCCAAGAGCGCGTGAAGCAGGCTGCTCTGCCCGGCATGTCCATGGAGTTTTCGCTCAACGAGTTCGAGTCCGCGCGTGCACGCAAGTCTCGACTCGAAGTAACTCCCGCGTTTGAGGTGCAGCAAGGCTTCGATATAGGCGGTCCAGCTCAGCGCATAGTAGCCTTCGCTTTGCTCGAGCCACCGGCGCGTCTCGGTGATCAATTTAAGTCCCGCATCGATGTCGACCCGCGTCTTGTGTCCAAAACCTAAGACGTTGCCCATCACGCCCTTGCGCCTTAGCGACGCCTCTGGCCAGCTTGCGAGCCACGCTTCCGCCAATTCAGCGCCTCGCATTCCGTCATCGCGCAAGGCAACCGACATGGCGACCTGCATTTCGACCGCACAACGCAACTCCTCGATTCCGCGTGCGTCGTGATGGGCCTGCGCCTCGAGATTCTGCAGCAGCCGCTGCAGGCGGTAGATCTGCGCTTCGTATTCCTGATACCGGGGGTAGAACGAGAGCGCAAACGCGTACTGTATGCGGATGACCGGGTAGCGATCGACGAAAGCCTCGGGAAGAGCGTTCATCCAGCGCAGGATTGTCTGATGGTACCCGCGGCGAAAGACGAGTTCCTCCACGCTGTCGGCGACCCAATGTGTGGCCTGCTCCCACTCCTGAGCCCGGATCATGTAATTCACAGCTTCTTCAACATGGGCGTTGGCGTGCAACCACCGTGCTCCCCGCACGAGGCACTCCCTGGCTTGCGCAGGTGCCGTACGGCGATAGGTCGCGCGGAAAAATTCGCCGACCAAATGATGAAAGCGTACCCACTCCCAGGATCGATCCAGCGGAATCAGAAAGAGGTTGCGCGTCCGCAGGCCCAGCAACGCCTCTTCGGCGTCATTGGCATCAGTGACGGCTTGAGCGAGCGGTGCGCAGATGCGATCGAACATCGAGATGCGGAACACGATGTCGCGAGTTGGTTCGTCCATCTGCAGCAGGACCATGTCGCACAGATAGTCCACCACGCTGGTGTCTGTGCCGGCGAAGTGCTGGATGAACGCTGTCGGTTCGCTCGACCCGGCGAGCACCAGCGCCGCGAGTTCGAGCGCCGCGGGCCAGCCTTCGGTCTTGGTGAGCAAGGTCCGTAAATCCTGCGCCGGCAGGTCTCGCCCGAGGCGGCTTCTGTAGAACTGAGTTGCTTCCGCGGCATCAAATTGCAGTTGCTCGGCTCCCAGCTCGAGCAAATGGCTCCGTACCCGAAGACCGCTTAAGCGAAGGCCGGGATCCTGGCGGGTGCCGATGACATACTGCAGGCATCGAGGCGCATAGTTGATCAACCAATCGAGAATTTCGCGAACCTCAGGCCCCTCGACTAGATGCAGGTCATCCAGGAACAGCACGATGCGGTGTTGGACCCGTGCGAGGTCGCCTGCAACCGCCTCCAGCACCGACTTTGATCCACTCGCGAAGTCGGCGATGAGGTCTTCCGCGACGTCCTTGCCTATGTTCGCGCTGGCTTTCTGCAGTGCTGCGATCAAATGACGCAGAAAGCGAGCCACGTCGTTGTCGTCTTCATCCAGCGACAACCAGGCGCAAGAAACGCCGCGCTCGAGGAGCCGTGCGTGCCAGCGGGCCATGAGAGTGGACTTGCCGTATCCGGCAGGCGCGGCCACGACAACGACCGGAAAGATGCCGTCCAGCACGTCGCTGGACGAATCAAGCCTCGGCCGGGGCAACGGCTTCCTGGTCCCGGTGGCGGGAAACAGCTTGCCCTGGATTATCACGCGCTCGTGTTGGTTGCCGGTCATACGCTGGAGCCTGTCCGCCGCGTCGTGGTGATTTGGCCCTATCTAATCCCTAACTTCGGATAGGGGCAACTCGAACCGCTGCCGGGCAAGCTTGACCCGCGTCGACTCGCCTGGGGAAGTCAAAATGGCCAACAGCAAGCAAATTACCGTAAATTCGCTAGCTCAGACGGTAAACGTGCCCGCAGAGCACTTCCTGCGTCCCCGTGAGCTTGCCGTGAGCCGCCGCGTCCTACTCTCGTTCCGAACCAACCAAGCGGCAACGTCTTCCAGCTGCCTGCTTGACGAACGATCCATGTCTTCGGGAGGCTCAATTCAAGCTGTGCGTCAATCATCTCTCGCAGTTGTCCGGCAGCACGATTCCACTGCCCTGAATCGGGACTCTCGCCCGCGGCGTGCGGCGCTTCATGGTCCATACGGCAGCGGACCGACCGCGAACCCGAAGTCCAGAACAGGCTCGGAGCTTAGCGCGCTGGTATCGCGAAGCGCCCGGCTTTCTCCAAACACTCTGCTCGTGCACGCCTGGCGGAACCTCATCGAACTGCGTATCGAAGATGCCTTGACAACGCTCGCTCAGTTCGAAGATGAGATCGCGCGTGCCGATGTTACGGTTGCGCCTCGATCGCGGGAGTTTGCCGAGGTTGTAGGAGCCGTGCTGCTGGTGCTGAAGAGCCAGGACGGCGCCACGGTGCGCGCGGCGCTTGCCGTGCTCGAAAGCCGTCAGCGGTCAGGTGGGAAGAGTCCCGCGCTGGCGGCAGCGCTGCGCGTCGGCTACTGGAAGGTGCGAGACTTTGATCGATACTACGCGGTGCCTCGTCTCAAACACGCGGTGCCGACTCATCGCGGCACGCACGGGCTGGCGACGATCATAGGGCCGATGTTCGAAGCGGTCGTGGAGGCTGAACAGCTCCGACTGGCCGTTGCGACGCGACTCGCAAGGAGCGCGCACGAACGCGCCGTGAGTCGTTTCGGGAAGCGATCACCGGTGACAGCCCGAGCGGCCGTCGTGCTCGCAGAGTTGCTCTACGAGGAAGGGCACGGCGCCGGCCTGGAGGCTCTGGTCATGGAGAGCCTCGCGGCGGTCCGAACGTCAGGGGATGACGAGAGCGCCATGCGAGGTTATAGGGTTCTGGCCCGTCTCGCCGCCCGTCGAGGCGACACGGAGTTCGCCTTCCTCGTCCTAAAAGAGGCGGAGGTCCTGGCGGCCGCGCGCGACTGGCCGGGGATGATCGCGGAGAGCTTGATGCTGCGCACTCAGCTTCTCCTCGAGGAGGGTCGCACGCGCGACGCAGCGATCTGCAATGAGCGTATCGAGACACTCGCGCGCGACTTCTCCTCGGACGACGCGTTGCAGGCCAGCCTTGCCTTGGCACGTGCACAGGTACTGATCGCCACCGGGGACGCGCGCCGAGGAGCGACGATTCTCCGGGAGCTGCAAGCGGTGAGCTGCGGGAAGCGAAACAACTACCGGGCACTGCAATTGTCGGTTCAGCTGGCCGACGCTCTGCTCGGGTGCGGAGACCAAGCCGAAGGCCGTGCGATGCTGATTCAAGCGCTTCAGGTTGGCGCACGCGCCGGTGTGTATCAGACATTCGTCGATGCCGGCGCGCACGTCGCCGAGCTCCTGTTGTCCCTTCACCACGCCACCCCGCAGGACAGCCGCCTGCCCCCGGAGCTCAGACCCTACATCGGAAGCATTCTCGCGGACCGTGCTCAGCAGCGTGCACGCGCGCTGCCGACTCGTGCCTCGCGCGTCACGGAGTCCCTAAGTCCTCGCGAACACAGCGTCCTGCGCTCGATGAGCTGTGGACTTTCCAACAAACGCATCGCTCAAGAGCTGCAGATTGCACCCGAGACGGTGAAATCCCACGTCAAAGGCATCTTCATCAAGCTCGCCGTGCAGACGCGCGCTCATGCCGTATCGACGGCCGGCGCTATGGGACTGCTCTGAAAAGCGGCGACAGGCTCTAGCATTCAGAGGCTGTCGCAAAGCCCTCCGCAGGCGGTGTCCCGTGCTCATCATGGTGCGACCTGTGCGCACGTCTCCAGGCCGCGGGGGTCTGGCCCGCAGCCTGCCGGAAGCGCTTGCACAAGTGCGCCTGGTCGGTGAAGCCGCACCGCAGCGCAATGTCACTCAAGAACGCATCGGTCGTAAGCATGTATTGAGCGGCCAGATCCACGCGACGTCGCACGACGAAAGAGTGCGGTGACTCGCCGAACGTACGCTTGAAGGATCGCGAAAAATGCGCTTCGCTGCGCCGAACGAGCGCGCAGAGATCCGCGACGAGGATCGTCCCTGTGATATGACGGTCAATATAGTCACGCACCTTGCGCGCCTGCCACGCCAGCAGGCGCTCTCTTCCGTCGGGGACCTCTCCCGCGGCTGGTGGATGAACCTGGCGCCGCAACAGTGAGGCTGCTTCGAGCAGAGTACCCTGGGCTGGGTGTTCTTGGCCGTGAAGCTGACCCACAGCCGCCTCAAGGAGCGAAATCACCCGGTGCATCCATTCACGCGATTGCGTCGCGCCTAGGGTCGATTCCGCCAGCGTCTCTTCGAAGTGACCATCCATTTCCAGTGCCTTCCTCTACACTCCACCGGCGGTCCCACGGTTGTCGACATTGCAATCTTTCGGTTGCGTGTGTGATAGGGTCATCCGGATCGGGAATTGCTGCCACCACAGATGCCGCAGTAATTTCCCTGCACTCTTATATAGGGACAAACCGGAAGTTCCCTTTAGAATCGACTCCAAGAGGTATTCCCCTGAGTTCCGCTGCGCCAATAAGAATCCTGTGCGTCGAAGACCACCCGGTTTTCCGGGAGGGTTTGGCCACCGTTATCGCATCACAGCGGGATATGCAGCTGGTAGGATCTGCGGGCAATGGGGTGGAGGCTGTGGCCGAGTTTCGCCGCTATCAGCCAGACGTTACCCTGATGGACCTCCAACTTCCCGGCTCGAACGGCACCGACGTTCTCATAGCCATTCGAGGCGAGTTCCCTCGATCTCGTATCGTCATGCTGACAACCTCGGACGCCGATGGTGAGATTCAGCGAGCCATGCGGTCCGGTGCCGCCGCTTATGTCTTGAAAAGCATGGGCAAAGACGACCTGCTGGCGGTCATCCGCTCGGTGCATGCAGGCCGGCGGCACGTGCCGGCGGAGGTTGCCGCGCGCCTGGCCGAGCATCTCGGCGAGGACGACCTGACCGCACGCGAATTGGAGGTGCTCAGGCTCATTCGCGATGGCTATCGCAACAAGCAGATCGCGGACCAGTTGGCCATCGCCGAGACGACCGTCAACTTCCACGTCAAAAACCTCGTCGCCAAACTGCAGGCAAAAGATAGAACGCATGCGGTGACGATCGCGCTTCGGCGCGGCCTGCTCCAGATGTAGCGAAAGCACCTGTAGATAGCTACAGGATCCGCGCTCTACCTCCTAACGGTGCGGGGCTGGCGTGGCGGAACTACTGTCGAGCCGTTCTTAAACCGGTGGGATACTCAGTGTGCGAACATTTCAAGCGTGCATGAAACACCATCGGAATTCGCCGTCGCTTTGTTCCTGGCCCAGCCACCGTACAGCCCTGGCGATCTGTAGCTTTCTGCTGCTGTTCCTCACCGGGACTGCATCGGCGCTCGATCCTCACCGGCTGATTTCCCAATATGCGCACACGGTCTGGAGGGTCCAGGACGGCTTCCCACATGGGCCGCACATGATCACCCAGACCAGCGACGGCTACATCTGGATTGCGGGCGGCGGTCTCATTCGGTTTGACGGCGTGACCCAGACCCCAGTGTTGCCGCAGAAATCCTTCCCAACCGACGCGGGCATCAACTGGCTGTTGGGTAGCCGCGACGGAAGCCTGTGGATGGGCACCTATCACGGCTTGTACCGCCTCAAGGACGGCGAGGCATTCAGTTCGCCGATCACGAGAGGCGGCGTGCAGAGCATCCTCGAGGATCACGACGGTGCAATCTGGATTACTCGCGCTCGCGTGCGCGGCGTCGAGGGGTCGCTTTGCCGAATCGTCGGAAACGATTCGAAGTGTTACGCCAAGGACGAGAGCGATGGCAACCCGGCCAGTTTTGCGACCTCCCTTGTCGAGGACAGTTCAGGGGGCATCTGGTTCGGATGCCAGATGCTATGCCGCCGGAACGGGAGTTCGATCAGCCACTACATGCAAGAGCAGATGGATCATCCATCCGGTGATGGCGTAGTAGGGCTTGCTGCCGGGGCCGCGGGCTCAGTCTGGGTGGCCATGGACGGCGTGGGGCCGGGGCTCGGAGTGCGCCATTACAGTAATGAAAGCTTCGTGAGCTATGTGGTCCCCGGGTTCAATGGCGCGACTATTCGAGCGACATCTCTACTTCTGGACCGCGATCAAACTCTCTGGGTCGGAACCGAGTCTCAGGGCCTCTACCACATTCATGACGGCCATGCGGATCACTACGGCGCCGCGCAGGGCCTGACCGGCGACGACGTGAATTCGATCTACCAAGACAGAGAGGGGAATCTGTGGATCACGACAGATAAGGGTGTGGATCTCTTTCGAGACATTCCCATCGTCAGCTTCTCCTCGACCGAGGGCCTACTTGGAGGAAGCGAGGTCAGCGCGGTAATTGCTCGAAACGACAATTCTCTCTGGGCAGGGCTTAGAGGGGCCCTGGCCCTTATTCGTCCAGACTCTGTTTCGCTGATCACGATGGCTGACGGGCGTCCAATTCAAAATGTCTATGCGCTGCTCGAGGACCACCTGGGTCAGGTTTGGCTGGGGATCAACACCACGGTGATGGTGCACCAGCTCGGGAAGTTCATTGAGATCAAGGGGCAGGATGGGAGTCGCTTAGACCGGATCGGAAAAACCTTTTCATTTACTGAAGACATTGACGGGAATATCTGGGCCATCGCATACGACGATCCGAAGCACATAACCCATCTGCTGCGCATCAGAGATCGGCGGGTGCAGGAGGACATTGATCTCTCATCCCTTGTGCCTCACGCTCATTTTCTCGCCGCGGATCCGGCCGGCGGAATCTGGATCGGCACGGGGGATGGCAAACTTGCTCACTATCGGAATGGCGTAGCGAAAATCATCTCCAACGGACATAGCGGTGCCCCCGCCGTCATGATGTTCAGCTTTTCCGTCGACTCAGCAGGAGTCGTATGGGGTGGAACCAGCGAAGGCTTGCATCGATGGGACCATGGCACATTGAGTGTCATGGACTCGCACAACGGCTTACCGTGCTCAGGGGTTACTGCTGCACTCAAAGATGACTCCGGATCACTGTGGCTCGACGCGAGGTGCGGCTATATGCGGATTGCCGCGGCGGACCTGGCGAATTGGACGGCCCACCCCGATGCTCAAGTGACTGTGACAACTTTAGGCGTACTCGATGGGGCAGACCCGGGATGGAATGCAGAGCGGATCCAGCCGAGCGCTGCAAGATCACCTGATGGTCGACTCTGGTTCGTCGGCTTGTCATCTCTGCAAATGATTGATCCTGGCCGTTCATACAAGAACCCGACGCCACCACCGGTACATGTCGAAGGGCTCGTTGCCGACGGGAAAAGCTACTCACTGGCTTCCCCCATCACTCTTCCACCACTCTCGCGAGACCTGCACATCGACTACACCGCGCTGAGCTTTGTCATGCAGCAAAGGATGGGCTTCCGCTACATTCTCGAAGGCCGTGACACGGGCTGGCAAAATCCGGGATTGCGCCGCCAAGCGTTCTACAGCGATCTTCGACCCGGGAGCTATCGCTTTCGCGTGATCGCGTCCAATAACGACGGGGTGTGGAATGAAACCGGCGCGACGCTGGACTTCAAGGTTGCTGCCGCCTGGTATCAGACCCTCTGGTTTCGTTCGCTGTGTTTCGTCGCCGGCCTGATGCTGCTCTGGGCGATTTATCGATTGCGGGTGCGCCGGATTGCCGGAACCATGAAAGCCCGTTTCGACGAGCGCCTGGCCGAACGCACCCGTATCGCGCGCGACCTGCACGACACGTTCCTGCAGACCATACAGGGTAGCAAGCTGGTGGCCGACGATGCGCTGAGCGCCACCACCGATTCGTCGCACATGCGTCAAGCCATGGAGAAACTGTCGGCCTGGCTGGGACGAGCAACCGAGGAGGGTCGAGCCGCCCTGAATTCCTTGCGCACCTCAACCACGGAGGTGAATGATTTGGCGGGAGCCTTCCGGCGGGCACTCGAGGAGTGCCAGATCCATAGCTCGATGGAAGTCTCGCTTCAGGTGTTGGGGCAGATTCGAAAGATGCATCCCATAGTCCGTGACGAGGTATATCGCATCGGATATGAGGCGATCCGCAATGCCTGCGTACATTCGCAGGCCACGCAGCTGAAAGTCGAGCTCTCTTACGGGCAGGATCTCAGCCTCCGTATCTGTGACAATGGCGCGGGCATCGATCCCGATATCGCGCATCGTGGCAAACAAGGGCACTTCGGTCTGCAAAGCATGCGCGAGCGTGCCGCCCGCATCATGGGTAAATTCTCAGTCGAGACCTCCGCCGCTTCAGGTACGGTTGTTATCCTTACGGTTCCCGGCGGGATCATCTATCGCACGGTGAAAACGTAACCGCCCGCTGGGTCTGACGTCGTAGGCGATCCCTGCCAACGTCTATCGCTCCCCCAAATGTGGGATAAAGAATTCCTGGCAGGAGGCACACAGTGACAGCTCTTCAGCTGTAACAGTACTTTCAAAATGGACGCCAAATTGAGCGAGATTCAGGCCCAGCCGCCAGCCCAAGGCAGCGGATCCACTTAGCGTTGAGCTAACTAAGGGTGTTGCAGCCGCATCCTCGCTGCACTACCGAGTCCGCCGTAAGCCTTAAACCAATCGACGATAGGAGCATAGAGATGACAACCGCAACCGTAGCCGGAAAGCCGGCGAAGCAACCGAAGCCGTTGCCCGCGCCGAATAGTGACTTCTATGAGGTTTATGAAACCTTGAGCGCCGGGGAGCTCGCGACCGTGAAAAAGGTACGCGCGTTCATGGAGGCCAAAGTCGCACCCGTCATCACGAAATACTGGGTGGATGACGCCTTTCCCTTCGAGCTGCTGCCGGGTGTAAAGGAGCTCGGTATTGGTGGACTTGGAATGCAGGGCTACGGCTGCGCGGGCGGAAGCGTGGCGCTGTTGGGCTTTGTGCTCATGGAGATTGCGCGCATTGACCCGTCGTTCGCGACGTTCTTCGGCGTGCACGACGGCCTGGCGATGGGCTCCATCTACATCGACGGATCGGAAGAGCAGAAGCAGAAGTGGTTGCCGCCGATGGCGCGCTTGGAGAAGATCGGCTGCTTCGGCCTCACCGAGCCGCTCGTGGGTTCGGGCGCCTCCGGTGGCCTCACCACGACGGCGAAGCGCGATGGCGACAGCTGGATCCTCAACGGCGAGAAGCGCTGGATCGGCAATGCGCCATGGTGCGACGTCTCGGTCATCTGGGCGCGCGATCTCGCCGATGATCAAGTCAAGGGGTTCATCGTCGAGAACAAGACCACCCCAGGCTTCAGCGTCGAGAAGATCCAGAACAAGATTGCGCTCAAGGTAGTCCAGAACGGCCACATCACGCTGAAAGACGTTCGGTTGCCGGAAGCGAATCGTCTCCAGGGCGGCAACTCGTTTCGCGACACCGCCAAGGTGCTGAAGATGACACGCTATGCCGTTGCATGGATGGCGACCGGATGCGCCATGGGCGCCTATGAGGCCGCACTCAAATACGCCCAGGAGCGTCTGCAATTCGGCAAGCCGATCGGCTCGTTCCAGTTGGTGCAGGACCTGCTCGCAAAGATGATCTCGAACATCACGGCTTCACAATGCCTGATCGTGCGTCAAGCACAGCTGCACGCCGAAGGCAAGCTGACGGACGCCCATGCGGCGCTCGCCAAGGCATTCGCCACCTCTAAGTGTCGCGAGACCGTTGCGTGGGCCCGCGAGCTGCTGGGCGGCAACGGCATCGTCGCAGACTATGAGGCTGCCCGCTTTTTCGCAGACGCCGAAGCGCTCTATTCCTACGAAGGCACGTACCAGATGCAGCACCTGATCATCGGCAAGGCGATCACGGGAATCGGCGCCTTTATTTGACGCGCGCCGCGGCGACCAACCAGCTTGAGGACCCTTGCAATGAGCTCACCCCCAACTGCCTCTACACTCGAACCTTCTTCAGCGACGGGGCTGAAGCTCGAGAACGTTCTGTACGAAAAGCGTGACGGCATCGCCTACGTGACCGTCAATCGGCCCAAGGTGCTCAACGCCTTGAACACGCCGACGTGGACGGACATTCGAACGGCATTCGAAGACGCGCGTGATGACACGGCGGTGCACGGCGTCATCCTGACGGGCGCTGGCAACAAAGCATTCATAGCGGGCGCCGACATCAGCGAGCTTTCGCATGCCAGTGCGCTCGATGCGGAGCGGGCCAGCCGTTTCGGGCAGGAGGTCCTTGATCTCATCGAGAACCTCGGCAAGCCCGTGATCGCGGCGGTCAATGGTTTTGCACTCGGCGGCGGCTGCGAGACGGCGATGGCGTGCACCATCAGGATCGCAGTGGACACGGCGAAGTTCGGCCAGCCGGAAGTCACCCTCGGACTCGTCCCGGGCGGCGGCGGCACGCAACGTTTGCCGCGCTTGGTGGGAAAGGGTCGCGCCCTGCAGCTCATCCTTTCCGCGGAGATGATAGGCGCGCAGGAGGCTTACCGCATCGGACTCGTCAACGAAGTCGTACCGGCAGCGGATCTGCTCGCGCGTGCCGAGGCAATCTTAAGGAAAATCGCGTCGAACGCCCCCATGGCGGTGAAGTTCGCGCTCACCGCCGTGAACAAGGGACTGGAGACGAGCCAGGACGAGGGCCTGCTGCTCGAAGCTTCTTACTTTGGTCTCTGCGCAGGAACCGAAGACAAGAAGGAGGGCACGAGCGCCTTCCTTGAAAAGCGTCCACCCCAGTTCAGTGGCCGCTAAAGAAATCCTCATGACGACTTTGGAGACACATATGGCAAGCGACAACATTTTCTCCGGACTCAAGGTGGTGGAGCTGGCGAGTTTCATCGCCGGCCCGAGTGCCGCCGTGATCCTGTCGGACTTCGGCGCCGACGTGATCAAAGTGGAACCGCCCTCCGGCGATACTTGGAGAGTGGGGCACAAGATTCCGCCGCAGCCGCAAGCGAGCGATGCCTATCCCTGGCACTTGGCCAACCGTAACAAACGGGGAATTACGCTCGATCTGAAGTCCCCGAGTGCTCGGCAGGTTCTCCAGCGCCTGGTTGAGTGGGCGGACGTGTTCATCGTCAACACACCGCATCCCGCGCGCAAGCGACTGAACCTTGAATATGACGACGTTGTGAATTGGAATCCGCGGCTGATTTATGCGGATCTCACCGGCTTTGGCGAAAAGGGGCCCGATGCCGATCTTCCGGGATTCGACATCACCGCCTATTGGGCACGAAGCGGTTTGTTGTCCATGACACGCGATGCCGGGGCGCCGCCGACTTGGCCGGTCGCCGGCAGTGGTGACAATGCCACCGCAGTCGGTCTGTACTCCGCGATCGTGACGGCCCTGTATCGTCGTGAGCGTACCGGCAAGGGATCCTATGTCACCACGTCACTGCTCGCGCAAGGTGTCTGGTCGGCGAGCGTTTCGATTCAGGCCGCGCTCTGCGGAGCGAACTTCTACGGCCTGCACGACCGAATGCATCCCGCCAACGCGGCACTCAACGTATATCGCGCGTCGGATGACACCTGGTTTGTGCTCATCGTCACACCTGACAAATTGGCTGCGGTGGCGAATGCCATTGGGCGGGCGGATCTTTTGACAGATCCTCGATTTGCCGATCCGGTCAAGCTGATGCAAAACATGCCACAGCTGGCAGAAATTCTCGACCAAGTCTTCGCCGCTCAGCCGATGACCCATTGGTACCAGGTTTTCAATGGCGTTCACGTCACGTTCGGCGCCGTGCGAGGACCACTGGAAGTGATCGAGGATCCACAGCTGCGAGTGAACGACATTGTCGTTCCGCTTGACGGCGCAGGCGGCAAGCTGGACACGACAATCAGCAGTCCCATTCAAGTGCACGGCATCACCAAGGTGCCGGCGAGGCGTGCCCCGACACTGGGAGAACACAATGATGAGGTACTCAAACAACTCGGGTTCGGCGCGAGCGAAATCGCCGCCCTGCACGCGAGCGGTGCCGTACCGACAAAAAAAGAGCCCGCGCGGGCGGCCGCCGGCTAAGAGAGAACCCCATCCGCGTTGCGTACGCCGAGATTTGAATTCAATCAAAAGGAGAGCTGACCATGTCAACCACTAAGCCCATTCGCCGCGTTACGATCATAGGCACCGGCGTCATCGGCGCGAGCTGGGCGGCGCTGTACCTCGCCAAAGGCCTGGATGTCGTGGCGACCGATATCGCGCCGAATGCAGAGGCCGCCCTGAAGCGATTCGTGGATGCGGCGTGGCCGGCCCTGAAGAGATTGGGCCTTGCGCCTGGCGCATCGCAATCAAAATTGACGTTCACGCCGAAAATCGAGGCCGCGGTAAGCGGTGCGGATCTCATCCAGGAAAATGGTCCGGAGCGCCTCGACTTCAAGCAAAAGCTCTATGGGCAGCTGGACGATCTGTTGCCGGCGGACGTGATCATCGCGTCGAGCTCATCCGGGCTCACCATGAGCGAAATCCAATTAGGCTGCCGCTCCCATCCCGAGCGTTGTGTCATCGGCCATCCGTTCAATCCTCCCCATCTGGTTCCGCTGGTCGAAATCGTGGGTGGCGCCAAGACCTCCGAAGAGACCATTCAGCGCGTCGCGGAGTTCTATCAGGGCATTGGAAGGCGGACGGTTCGAGTACGCAAGGAGATGCCGGGACATGTCGCCAATCGTCTGCAGGCCGCCCTTGCCCGGGAAGTTTACTATCTTGTTGCCGAAGGCGTCGTCAGCGCCGCCGATGTGGATACCGCCTTGTGCTGGGGACCGGGCCTGCGTTGGGGCCTCATGGGCAACATGCTTCTCAATCACTTGGGCGGCGGTGAAGGCGGCATCGAGCATTTTTTCGAACAATTCACCCGTCCCATGACAGCATGGTGGAAGTCTCTTGGAAGCCCCGTGCTGACCCCCGAAGTCCAAAAGAAGCTCATCGACAGCGTTCATGCCGAAGTCGGCTCACGCTCCATCGACTCGCTTGGGGCAGAACGTGACGAAATGCTGCTCGGGCTCCTCGAGCTTCGTACCAGAACAGAGAAAGCGTTTCAGATGGACGGAAAGAATGCCAAAGCGGGCTGATGATTTCCGCACCTCGGGCGACGACAAATAGCGAGAGCAAAAAATGAGCGAGTCATTGGGCATTTCACAACCGCCTGACAGAGCCAGAAGACCGCATGTCGTGATCATCGGTGGCGGCTTCGCCGGCATTGCAGCCGCCAAAGCATTGCGACATTGCGAAGCCGATGTCACGATCATCGATCGTCGCAACCATCACATATTCCAACCACTCTTGTATCAGGTGGCAACGGCAGTGCTCGCCCCCGCCGACGTCGCCGCACCGATTCGGCAGCTATCAGCGCGACAAAAAAACGTGTCCGTGCTGCTGGCTGAAGTCATCGGTGTCGACTTGGAATCCCGATCCGTTGCTGTCAAATATTCGGGCACTGGAGATAAGAAGATCGCCTTTGACTATTTGGTGCTCGCCGCGGGGGTGCAATCGAGCTACTTCGGCCACAACGAATTTGCGAAATATGCGCCTTGCCTGAAGACCATCACGGACGCGCGAACAATGCGATCAAAAATCTTGAGCGCCTACGAAATGGCAGAGTCCACCGACGACGACGACGAGCGGCGGCGGCAGATGACATTCGTCCTGGTGGGCGCGGGACCAACCGGCGTGGAATTGGCGGCATCGATCGCGCAGATGGCAACGACAACCTTGCGCGCCAACTTTCGGCGGATCGATCCTGCCACCACGTCGATTTTTCTGCTCGATGGCGCGAAGCGCGTACTTCCGAGCTTCGCCGAATCCTCCTCACTAAAGGCGGCCCAACGCCTGGCCAAGCTCGGCGTGAAAGTGATCACCGGCGCGACGGTCGAACACATCGATGATCAAGGCGTGACGGTCGGCGGAAAGAGGATCGATAGCGGCACGGTCTTGTGGACAGCAGGCGTCTCGCCGTCGCCGATCGTCAAGATGCTCGGCGTAGCGACCGACCGAGCCGGCCGGGCATGCGTCGGCCCATATTTGAACGTCGCCGATTCTCGCGGGATATTCGTCGTCGGCGATGCCGCGACCTTGATACAGGACGGTCGACCGTTGCCGGGGGTGGCGCAGGTCGCAATTCAACAAGGCCGGTACGTCGGAGGGTGGATCGCCAGTGAACTCAGCTACGGTAAACCGCCTCGTCCTTTCCGATACTTCGACAAAGGCAACATGGCGGTGATCGGCAAGAATTTTGCCATCATGGAGTCAGGCCGAATCAGGCTCTCAGGAATTATTCCTTGGTTCATCTGGGCGTTTGTTCACATCATGTTCCTGCCGCAACTGCAGAATAGACGCCGCGTGCAGAACCAATGGTTCTGGAGTTATTTCACCGGCCAGCGCAGCTCGCGTTTGGTCGATGAGGCGCCGCGGATTTAATCCAGCCTACTGGCGTCGCGAAGGCGAAAGAAGAAATCACAATTCTTTCATGCCAGTACTCCTTCGCCTTGCGCCCATTTCGCGCGTCGCCAGGCGGCCGGCGTTTCCCCAGTGACCGCTCGAAAGTGCTTGCATAGATGCGCCTGATCCACAAATCCACATCCAAGCGCAATGTCGCTCAATGACATATCGGTCTGAAGCATGTATTTTGCAGCCAATTCGACGCGGCGCCGGACCACAAAGGCGTGGGGGGAGGATCCGAATGTGCCCCTAAAGGAGCGCGAAAAGTGCGCTTCGCTGCGCCATACCAGCGCGCATAGATCGGCGACAAGCACGCGACTGGTGATATGCCTGTCGATATAGTCGAGCACCTTCCGTGCCTGCCATGCCAGCAATCGCTCTTTTCCGTCGTCCGCGGCCCCTTCCACCGGTTGTGGATCAACCTGCCTTCGCAACAGCGAGGTTGCCTCGAGTATTGCGCCGTGCGCCGCCTGTTCCTGGTGAAGGTGACCAATGGCCGCATCCAGCAGTGCTATTACACGGTGCATCCAGTCACCCGATCGGCTCTGACCGATCTTCGGACCGGCTTGAGTTTCGCCGACCTGAGTTTGCATTGCGGAGCAACGGTATCAGTCCCTGACGAGGATGTGGATCGCGAATTGCAGTGGATATAATCTCCCCCAATTGAGGGACTTCCCCAACATACCCCCTCCTGCTATGACTCGGACCTCAACCAACAATTGTTGGAGGGGTCCGTGAACGGTAAGTGGCTACGCGCTAAGACGCCCGCCGTGAATGAAAGACTGCTCGTTCGCCGACAAAAATGCTGGCTCGCGATCGCTGCGCTGCTCTGGTGCGGCTGCGCCGCCGCGCTTAGTCCTGATCTGACCATCAAGGAGCTGCACCACACGGCCTGGGGCCCGAGCCAGGGCGCGCCTCTGGGCGGCGCCGTCGCGCTCGCGCAGACGAGCGACGGCTATCTCTGGATGGCGGGCCCGAGCGGATTGTTTCGATTCGACGGAATTGCGTTTGAGCGCGTCGAACTGCCCCACGACCCGAAGCTCTCGTCGTTGAGGCTGTGCTCGGCTTTTGCTCCGCGCGGCGGCGGCTTGTGGGTCGGCTTCCAGTTTGGAGGCGTAGCGCTCCTCAAGGAGGGGCACTGGCAGGTATTCAGCGTCGCTGATGGGGTTCCGCCGGGATCACCGCGGCAGTTTGCCGAGACGCCGGAGGGCACAGTATGGGTCGCGACCAACAATGGCCTCGCCCGCTTCGACGGTGCTCGTTGGAAGACGGTCGGCTCCCAGATGGGTCTTCCGGCGAGCAACAACTCCATGGTGTTCGTCGATAGTCAAGGCACGATCTGGGCCGGCGGCGGCGAGAACTCATTGTTGTTCTTCCTGCGTCCGGGCGAGCACCAGTTTCGCAATCAACCGGTCGCCGCGCCAACGCCGTGGGTCAGCAGCACCATGCTGGAATCCCCCGCTGGCACCGTTTGGCTGGACTTGGGCTACGACTTGGTGCCCGTTGCCCAGAACCCACCGCCCGGGAAGCCTGGCAGGTCATCCATGGGGCCCGTTTTCGATCACGATGGTACGTTGTGGGACTCGTCGGACATTCTGCGCCGCATTGCCCATCCCGAACACCCGACCATGGGGGCTACGCTCCCCCTTAAGGATATCGCGGATGCCTACACTGACGCGGACGGACTGACCTCGCGAACTGTGGGTGCCTTGCTGGCCGATCGCGAAGGCAATGTCTGGGTCGCGACGACTCACGGGCTGGATCGTTTTTCCGAGCCAAGCCTGAAAGCCCCGCTACAGTCGGTGGAGAACCTGAAGGTTTTCCCCACGATTGACAATATGGGTGTAGCCCCTGCCGATGACGCGGGCGGCCTGTGGGTCACCAACGCCGTCAATGCGGTGGTGCGCTACCAGGACGGGAGAATGAGCCCGCCCATCATCAGGCAGGATGTCGAGAGTCTGCTCCGTGTCGCGGACGGCACGGTATGGTTCGGAGGCCGCAAGGCCTTGTGGCGCGAGCGGCAAGGGCACCTGGAATCGGTCGCGCCGCCAGGACCGGACCGTTACACGCAGGCGTTGGCTCAAGACAAGTCCGGTGGCCTCTGGGCGTCAGTCGTTCGTTCCGGGGTCTTTCGGCTAAAGGACGGGGTGTGGACGCCGTACGGCGGCATCGCCGCACTGCCGCGGGGTTACCCGACCACCATCGTGCGCGACCGGCGCGATCGCCTATGGTTCTCTTATCCCGGTGGCAGCGTCGCGGTGCTCGATGGTGACCGGGTAGGCATCTACGGCGTCGCGGATGGCCTGCAGATTGGCACCGTGATGGCGAATGATCCGGGCCGGATCGGTCACTGGTTTGGCGGGGAGCTCGGGCTGGCGCGGCTCGAGGGAGAGCGTTTTTATAGCGTGCAGTCAGCACCAGATCTGCCTCTCGATGGCATCACGGGCATCGTCGAAACGGCCGACGGCGACCTCTGGCTCAACGGCCGCGCCGGCATTGTTCATATCGCGGCGGCCGAGCTTCAACGGAGTCGCTTAGACCGCGCTTATCGCGTGCACGGCGAGACATTCGGCGCCTTCGACGGCGTCGTCGGCAGTAGTGCGATTCTGCGACCGCTGCCGACCGCGATCGAGGCCGCGGATGGAAAGCTGTGGTTCGCCACCACCGGCGGCATTTATGGCATCGATCCGGCGCGGCGAGCGCACAACCGCGTGCCGCCATCGGTACTTATTCGCGCGCTCACCGTGGCCGGCCACACGATCGAGCCGATCCCCGGATTGACACTGTCGACGTACACCAACGCGGTACGCTTCGATTACTTAGGTCTCAGCCTCACGGCAGCCGAGAAGGTGCGCTATCGCTACCGGCTGGACGGTGTAGACACCGACTGGCGCGAACTCACCGCGGCACGCCAGGCGCTCTATACCAACCTACGACCTGGACACTATACGTTCCGCGTCATTGCCGCCAACAACGATGGCGTGTGGAACGAGTCGGGCGCCTCGCTTGCATTCGTGATCCCACCGGCGTTTGTTCAGACCGGGTGGTTCATCGCCCTGTGCGTGGCAGGTTGTGTGGCTGCTGTGTGGACTCTGGTCCGCCTGCGGATCCGCCAGGTACGCCGGCGGCTCGAGGAGCGCATGGATGAGCGTCTCGACGAGCGGACCAGGATCGCCCGGGAGCTGCACGACTCCCTGCTGCAGGGCTTCCAGGGTTTGATGTTCCGACTGCAGGCAGTTCGGCAGCTGCTTCCCGAACGGTCTGGCGACGCGGCGAAGTTCTTGGACTCTGCGATGCTGGTAGGAGACCAGGCGATCGGCGAGGGACGCGACGCCGTCCAGAACCTGCGCTCCTCGTCTTTTGACGACCGTGATCTCGCGACTTCGTTGAGCGCACTCGGCACCGAACTCGGGGCGGGGATTGATCCCCCGTCAAAGCCTCAGTACCGCGCAGTCGTGGAGGGCAGGCCCCGCGAGTTGACTGCCGTCGTTCGTGACGAGGCTTATCGCATCGCACGCGAAGCGGTCAGCAACGCGTACCAACATGCCAAGGCCGGCCATATTGAGACCGAAGTCACCTTTGGCGATGCCAATCTCACCATCCGCGTGCGCGACGATGGAATAGGTGTGGACGCTCAGATCCTCGCACGTGGTCAACGGCCCGGCCACTGGGGACTGCCCGGAATGCGCGAGCGCAGCGAGCGCTTTGGGGGTCACCTTCATGTTTGGAGTGAGGGAAACGCGGGTACGGAGGTTGAACTTCGCATACCAGCCGGCATTGCCTATTCGGAGCCTCGTAGATCCTCATTCGCCGGACTCAAAAATCTGTTCCGCTCCTCACGGTGACCAAGCTTAAGTCCCGCGACGCGCGCAGTTACGAATTTATATGATGCGTTTGCGGCCATACAGGTGAGCATCGATGGACCAAGCTCCTGGTCCCAACATGGCCAGCGACAAACCTACGGCAGCGAATACCAGCAACGACAAATCGAAATGGTGCCCAAATGTGAAGACGATGATCTGAATCGCCGCCCCGGCGACCGCCGCAAGCGGCGTCCACCATCCAATCCAAATCAATACTGCGACGCCGCCCACTACACAGCGGGCAAGCACGCTTGCCGTGTCTGCAAGATCGCCCGCCACATGCTCTACAGCGGCTAAGGAGAGTCCGATGGCAAATCGAAGAATCAACAGCCCGAGTCCGGGCCATGAATTGGGGAACGTCGAAAAGAGCCTTTGCACGCCCCAGTATGAGACGGGAATCCACCTTCGCGATAACCCTCAAAAGGGTGAGCCATGCGTCACCCCAGGGACGACTATAATGGGATGATCCCTCGCTTCAGGCCTAGGGATACGGCATGGGTTCGGTCTCTGGCGCCGAGTTTCGCCAGAACGTTCTTGATGTGGGTCTTCGTCGTTTCCACATTGATGTCCAGATGTGCGGAGATCGTCTTGTTCGCATACCCTGCGGCAACCAATCTGAGAACCTCGAGTTCTCGAGTCGTCAACGCGGCATCTGCCGTGTGTTTCGCCATCTCGGCGGCCACGTCTGCCTGGACCCGCTTTTCTCCGCCAAATACGACTCGAATGGTATTCAGTATCTCCGTACGAACCAGGCTCTTTAGCACGTAAGCCTGTGCGCCGGCCTTCAAAGCCCGTTGCGCGAGCACATCGCCCGCGTAGGTTGTGAGAACGATGATGCGTGCAGAGGGTTGCTCTGTTCTGATTGAGATGATGGCATCCAGCCCACTCATATCGGGCATCTGAAGATCCATCAGCGTCACATCCGGATTGAGTTGCCGGTGAAGTTGCACCGCCTCGTTTCCATTTGAAGCCTCCCCCACCATCCGCATGTCGGGCTGCGTGTCAATGAGCGCCGCAATTCCCGAGCGCAACAACGGGTGGTCATCTACCGAAAGAATGCGGATCAGACGGGTGTCGTTCGTCATAGCAAGCGTCGGCCGGGCAAACTTGGCATCAATGCTACGCCAGCTTGCGCAGACCTGCACGTTCCACCGCGTCCGCAGGATTCCACAATCCGGCGTTCTCTACCTACAAGCGTACGTCGATGCCTGTGGTCTAGGCTCGAGGCATGTCCAAAGTCGTAGGCGATCCAACTTCTCGTAGCCGTTGGTTCGCGGATTTCGCACAAGTGCATTTTTCGCCTACGCACGTGCAATGGTTTTAGGCCGTGCACCCATGGTTTCCTGTCTCCGCAGCTGATGTTCCTGAGTGTCCTAGAAGGGGTTTGCCATGTCCGGCCGCAATTGTTTCAGAATCCACGTGTTGGGGCGCTTTCGCTTACTCACGGGAGGTGCCCCTATCATCATCCCGCCACGCTTGCGCAAGCCGCAGGAGTTGCTGCAGGCCCTGATCGCGTTCGGCGGAGCCGAAGTGAGTGCGGGCGTGCTGATCGATGCGCTGTGGCCGGATTCCGAGGGCGATGCCGCGTACCACGCACTCGAAAGCACGCTTTATCGGCTGCGCCAGCTGCTCGGTGCGCGCGACGCGGTACGCATGGAGGGCGGCAAGGCCAGCCTGGACACCGAACAGTTGTGGGTCGACATGTGGGAGTTCGAGGAGGAGCTGCAGCGTACCCATGATCCGGCGGCGAATGACATCGAAAGGATCGGCCGTCTGCGGCGCCTCTATCAAGGGCATTTTCTGCAGCACGAGGCCGAAAGGCCCTGGGTCTTGAAGGTGCGCCACGAATTGCGAGATGGTTTGCTTCGCGCCATCTGCGATGCGGCACGTGAATGTGAACACGCGCGCCACTGGGAGGATGCTGCGAACTTGTATCGATCCGGGATCGAGCTCGACTCGTTCAACGAGGGTCTGTATCGGGGCTTGATGCTCTGCCACCAGCAGCTCGGAGATCACAGCGAGGCGCTGCAGGCCTACAGGCGCTGCCGCGAGTTGCTGACGCGCTTCCTCGGCATACCGCCCAATGCCAAGACGCAAGCCCTCTATCACAGCGTGCGCGAGCGCGCCGCCTACGCCACAGTGGGAAGCGCGCTGTGAGAGCGCGCACTCAAGCGTGATGACGCCGCCATGCGTCTGTTCTGGCGAGGAGACCACCATGACGTTCGTTTCTCCGAGTGTGAGCGTGCGTTATTTGACCGGTAAATCAGAGGCGACTGGCTCCTGGTCGGCGACCAAGAACCCCCGTTGGGTTCGTACCTTGTCACACCGCGGCGCGGCTATCTGCATCACGGCATCTACGTCGGTGCTCGCACGGTCCTTCACTACGCGGGGCTCGCGCACGGTCTGCGCAGAGGACCGGTGGAAGAAATTCCTTTGGCTCATTTCGCGCGGCGGCACGCCGGAACTGCACCTCGCTCAGCTCAAGGGATGACAATGATTAGGCTTCCGGCGGCGATGACTGGACTTGAGGTACGCGCCGAGGATTGGGTGCGACGGCACCGAGACCGTCGCGAACTCGTTCCTCCATGGCTCCATGTCGTGTCAGTCGCCAGGAAGAGGGAGTCTCGCCGACGATGCGCCGGAACGAACGGGTGAAATGCGACTGATCGCTCATGCCGCAGCTCAAGGCAATCTCACTGAGTGAGGCACCCGTCGTGAGCATGAGACCTTGAGCCAGCTCGATGCGCCGCTGTTTGATCCAGATGCGAGCAGGCATACCGAAGGTGTGCTTGAACGCGCGACAGAAGTGACCGACGCTGACGTGGAGTGACGCCGCAAGGTCTTTGACGACGATCTTGCCGGCGAGGTTGGCATCGACATGCGCCGTGAGTCGTCGCGACTGCCACGCCGCGAAACCGCCGCGCGGGATCTGTCTTGGGCCTCGGTCGCTGGTTGGCCTCGTAACACTCGGTCCCGGATCTCCGTCCAGTAGCGCTACGGCACGGGCGATATGTGCTCTGGTGCCGCGGCTGTCACCGTCCCTGGCGCGACATGCGGCCTCGATGAGTTGAGCGGTTACCATCAATAGATCGTGTGAGCTCTGCTCCAGCATCGATGCGTGGGCAGTCGCGGTACGAATCGCGCCCAATTGCTTGCGTCGGCTTTCATGATGATGCACGTGAGTATCGGCTGCACCCTCATAAATCGGCGCAGTACTCTGGGTCGTGGGTGGCGCAGGTTCGCTATCGAGCGTAGTCACGCCTGCAGTGTGCGCGAATGCCCTGGGTCGGGGACCCCCCCGTCCGGGGGGCTGAGCGCCATCAGGTGTATCGAGACCGCCCTGATGCACCAACCCGCAGTCAATGCGGCTCCGCGGACCGGTCAATTAAAGTGCGCGGCGGGCGTGTCCCGCCGCGCAAGGCCCAAGAGGGAGTGCTGGGCCGTTGAGACCTTGCTCGCTGATCCATGGCTACTTGAGCGTGATGTGCATACCGTTGGCGGACAGGTTGAATCGCAAGCCGCCCGTCTGTGAATGCAGCTTGATGACGACGCCCTTCTCGTTCTTGAGATAGGCGACGGAGCCGCCCTCGATGATCGTCACGCCGGCGGTGACCGCCGAATAGTCGCCGGCGAGATCCGCCGGACTGGTGAGATTATAGACTTCACCCTCGGCGTTGATTCCAGCGCCACCAACGTCCGCGATCGATACGCCCGACAGTTTGAAAGGGTACTGCTTTTGGTCTTTGCTGTTGTAAAGAGTGCCGTGTCCCCAGGTGTATCCAATGCCCACGGCGACCGAGCCGCCGCTATACCACACGTAGCCCGAGGGTATCGCTCCGGGTGCAACCGGCGGCGCGGCGTCGTCTGCCGCCACAGCGACGGCCGACAATAAAAGGGGGGCGGCGAGACCGAAAATCAACTTACGCATGAAATCTGACTCCTCAGGTTGTGCAACAGTTAGTCGTTTAGAAGGAAACTTAGCGCAGTGGGGCTCACCGCAGGCTCACGTCTGGGTGACTGACGGCGGGAAGCATCACGAACAGCCCGGGCAGCCGCAGAGTCGTTCGGTTGCGGCTATTGCACCGACGCTGCGACATGCTCGGTCTCGACGCTCAATTTTGAAACCGCCACTTGTGCAGCCGTGCCGGATTTAGGGGTCATCGCAGGTTCCGCAACTGGTGGGAGCGCGCTGTCCTCGGCCGTCGCGTGCGCCGCTCGATCCAGCCAATCGCCGAGTGACGCAACTGCCCGTGCATCGACGTCGCGCGCGAGCGGCTCGCTGGCGGCGATGAATGCGGCGCCGGCCAATCGCTCGATGCTGTTGAGGGCAGGAAAATGCGTCTGCCGCGGCAGCATCTCCAACTCGAATTGGCTCAGCACCTTGAAGTTGTCTGCCCGCGCCAGAGCCTCAACCGTGTGCTGTCTGTTCGTTTCAGCGTTCTGGGGCAATCTTAGGAGCGCAGCGATGGCACGCAGCGCATCCGCCAACGCGCCGCGCAGCCTGGTGATTGCCGACTCGGGCCACAGGCTGCTGAACACGAGTGTCATCACGACATTGCCCAACAGGATGCCGACGATCCGGTCTCGCAGCACGGTCAGGTCATTGGCGGGCGAGTACGTCTGCAGCAGACCCATGAAAAACGCCAAAGCGATCTGCATGCCCGCGTAAGATAGGCGCTCACTGCTGGTGGCGACCCAACCTGCGAACAGCGCGACCACGGCAGTGAGCGCGCACAACTGTCCGATGTCAGTGAAGTGAGGAAGCAGGAATACGATCGATAGTCCCGCGAGCAAGCCACCGATGATCGCTCCCGAGATTCGCAGCGTGAGCTTGTGAACCGTTTCACCGACGCTCCCCAGCGCGACGAAGAAGACGGTCACGATCGAAGTCAGCAAGCCGGGCCAATCGAGCATCGTGTACACGCCGTACACGATCATGATCGCGATGGTTGTTTTCAGCGCGAACTGCCAGTGAGCGGGATTGCTCAACGCATCGGGCACGAACAACTGCCGTGGCTTGTGCCCAGCGTGAGCAGGTTGATGCACAGGTGTACGAGAGAGCTCGCGTTGCAACTCAGCGAAGGCGTGTGTCGCTGCAAGTGCTTCCGGCGTCGATTCCGTTTCAGGACGCGCATCGGCCACAAGGCTCTGCCGCTCCAATGCTCTAAGGCAGCCCCGAACCAGATAAGACAGACGTGTTCGTTCGCGCGGCGGTATTGGGTCCGTGTAGGCCTCGAGAATGACCAATGCATCCAGCAACCGCTGAATCGCAGGCGGATTTCGCGACTTTTCGATGAGCGGCACCAAGATTGCGCGCCATGGCGCGAGTCGCCCGGCGATTTCGCCACGGGTTAGCGCGGCCTCGAGTTCTGTGAGGACTTTCCTTACACCGCGCTCGGCCACTGCCGCTGCCACGGGGCCAAAGAGCAGATTTATCAGTGTCATCGTCAACGCGGGTACCACAACGACTACCCATAGCCACAGCGTCGTTCGCGTGAAGACTTCGGGACTTGGCATTTCATCGACGACCGACTGCATCGTCACGGTCAAGAAGCCGGCGAGGAAGGAAATGGGTCCAAGCGCAAAGACACGAACGCTGAACATTGCCAAGAAGGTCATCAGGGCCATTGCGGGCAAGCGGACTGCCGGATCGCCCAAGGAGATCTGCGCGATACCCAGCGTGAAAAGGATGGCAAGCGTGACGGCGAGCACTCCGGCCACGGCCATCGTCAGAGTCGCGGCACTGTCATCCTTGCTCGTCAGGAAAACCATATAGACCATGTACGCTGCGAGTGGAATGCGAAACACCATGGCAATCGCAACCGTGATGGTGCAGGCCACGGCGATACGCGTGACGGCGAGTCCGCGGCCTTCTCTTGGCGCGAGCTCTTGCGCAAGGAACGTGAGAAACGGCGTAGCGCGCTCCATGCGTCTAACCGCTGACCACGCAGATCGGCAAGAACGCCCCGGTGGGCGTCAGCATCTGCGGAGCGGTGCGAGAAACAGCACAGCGGCCTTGAGTGTCGAGCACAATCACGCCGCTATTGTGTGTGTGGCGGCTGGCACCGAAGAGTCCCCCGTTTGGGGGACGCGCGCGCAGTCGTAGCGGATTTTCGCAATTCAACCCGCTACTGTTTCCGAAGTGAGTGAAACTCTTGCGGTGCACGCCGCATACCGGCCCCCATCCAGGGGATATGTCAACCCGCCGCGCCGCCCTCACACTTCGCCCCGGTCGTACATGCGAGGACCTGCGGTCGTGCCGCATGCCTCCGATGTGAGCCGGTGTTCCCCAAACTGGAGAAAATATGAACGTGCGAATTCGATTCGCGGCAATTGTGCTTGCGGCCATGCCACTTGGCCTAGGGGCATGCAGCAGCGCCTACTATGTCGTCAAGGATGCGGAATCCGGTCGCGAGTACTACACCACGAACGTGAAGCACTCCGGCGACGCGATCACGTTCAAGGACGGAAAGACTCGCTCGACGGTGACACTGCAGAATTCCGAGGTCACTGAGATAAGCAAGGATGAGTATGGGGCCAGCACAGGCGCCCGGTGAGTGATGATTCGTAAGCGGGTGAAGTCTAGTGTGCTGTGGGTTACTCCTTGTTCAATGATGCGTCGATTCGCGATTTTCAATTGCGCACGCCGCAATGGACGATGGGCAAATAATTTCAATGCCACAGGCGCATTTGGTCCGTGGCTGGTGACCCCCGGTGCCGTGCCGTCGGAGGCCCATGGATTGCGCATTCAAGGCCGCTTGAACACCCGGTGGTGTTGGGGCCGCGCGAAAGCCACCTGTTTACGTGCAGCCGGGCGATGTCTTCGAAGTGGACATCGAAGGAATGGGCGTCTTGAGCAACCCCATCGCAGACGGATGAAAAGAGCCCTCACCGACTGAACGGCCTGACTGCCGAAGTCGGCACCGCTCAATAAACAATCTCCGCGCCCAAACGCCGCGCTAGCTCGTTACCGTAAACCCCCAATGTGATCCGCACCTCGAGCGCGCGCCGTCCACCGCGCGAGTGGTGAGTCTGCAGTGAGTGGCAAGGCGGCAATGTGTGCTTCATTGATTCGAACCACTCTCATCTTCAATCGACCCAGAAAGGAAAATCTCCATGCCGAAAGCGCAAGCAACTCCCGGGAAAACGCTGCTCTCTCCCACCGATCACACCTTGATCATGATCGATCACCAGTCACAGATGTCATTCGCCACCAAGTCGATCGACGCTGTCCTGCTGCGCAACAATTGCGCGCTCGTCGCGAAGGCGGCGCGAGAATTCAAGGTCCCCACGATTCTGACGACCGTTGCCGAGAAGACTTTCTCCGGACCGATCTACGAGGAGATTCGCTCCGTGTTCCCGAAGGACGAAGTCATTGATCGCACAACAATGAATACATGGGAAGACGCGCGCATCTGCAAGCGGGTCAATGAGACCGGCAAGGGGCGCATCGTCTTCGCAGGACTGTGGACCAGTGTGTGCATCGTCGGCCCCGCGCTCTCTGCGCTCGATCAGGGGTTCGAGGCGTATGTCATTGCCGATGCCTGCGGGGATGTTTCCCAAGAGGCGCATGAGCGCGCCATGGACCGCGTGGTGCAGGCCGGGGCGCGACCGATGACCGCGCTCCAGTACTTGCTCGAGCTGCAGCGCGATTGGGCGCGCAGCGAAACCTACGTGGAGACGACCGGCATTGCCCGTGTACACGGCGGCGCTTATGGACTCGGCGTGATCTACGCCAAGACCATGTTCGGTACTTCCGAAGGGCACTAGCTCGAATGCGTTGTCGGAGGAGCCTGCCATGAAGATCTATGTGTTGTCGCTCGGTGTGGGCCTGCTGGTCGGTGTGATCTACGGCGTGTTGAACGTGCGTTCGCCCGCGCCGCCGGTGATCGCGCTGGTGGGACTACTGGGCATCTTGATCGGCGAGCAACTCGTTCCGCTCGCCAAGCGTCTGGTTTCGAGCGAGCCCGTCTCGACTGCGTGGGTACGTGAACAGTGCGTGCCACACATCTTCGGCCAGCTTCCTGGGAAAGCCGCGGAATCCCTTCAGCCCAAAAACATCGATGCCAATGTGAATCGCACCCTACCTGGAGATTTTTGAATGGCTGCAGACCTAATTCTCTATAACGGACGCTTTAGCACGCTTGATCGCAGCAATGCCAGCCCGGAGGCAGTGGCGATCGCGGACGGCCGCTTTCTCTCCGTCGGACGTGCGCGGGATGTGGAAGCGACGGCCGGCGCGACGACCAAGCGTATCGACTTGCAAGGCCGCCGCGTCATTCCTGGGTTGATCGACAGTCACATGCACATCATTCGCAGCGGGCTCAGCTACAACCTGGAGTTGCGATGGGACGGCGTGCGCTCGTTATCGACAGCGCTGCAGATGCTCAAGGCACAAGTGGATCGCACGCCGGCACCACAATGGGTGCGCGTCGTCGGCGGATTCACGGAACATCAGTTTGCAGAGAAACGGCTCCCCACGATTGACGAACTGAATGCCATCGCCCCGAATACGCCGGTGTTCATTCTGCATCTGTACGATCGGGCGCTGCTGAATGGTGCGGCGCTTCGTGCGGTGGGCTACAACAAAGCCACGCCGAATCCGCCGGGCGGTGAGATTGTGCGCGATCGCAATGGCAATCTGTCCGGCCTGCTTCTGGCTCAGCCTAACGCGGCCATTCTGTATGCAACGCTTGCGAAAGGCCCGAAGTTGCCGGAGGAGTACCAGAAGAACTCCAGCCGCCATTTCATGCGAGAGGTGAATCGGCTCGGTGTAACCGGCGTCATCGATGCTGGAGGCGGATTTCAGAATTACCCGGAAGACTATCGGATCATCGAAGAGCTGCACGCCGCCGGGGAGTTGACCGTCCGCATTGCCTATAACCTGTTTACGCAGAAGCCCAAGGAGGAACTCGCGGATTTTCGCAACTGGGCGGGCAAGGTGAGGCCGGGGCAGGGTGACGACTTTTATCGTCACAATGGGGCGGGCGAGATGCTCGTGTACAGCGCGGCGGACTTCGAAGATTTTCGCGTCGCGCGTCCCGATCTGTCTGCCTCAATGGAAACCGATCTGGAGCCCGTGGTGAGATTGCTCGCTGAGCATCGTTGGCCCTGGCGGCTCCATGCGACCTACGACGAGACCATCTCCCGTGCGCTCGATGTCTACGAGAGGGTCAACCGCGACACTCCGTTCGACGGACTGCCTTGGTTCTTCGATCACTGCGAAACGATCTCGGATCGCAATATCGACCGCATCGCCGCACTCGGCGGCGGCATCGCTATTCAGCATCGTATGGCGTTCCAAGGGGAATACTTCGTCGAGCGCTACGGCCGCGCCGCCGCCGAGCGCACGCCGCCCATTCAGCGGATGTTGAGGAGCGGCCTTCCGGTGGGCGCCGGGACAGATGCAACGCGTGTCGCCTCGTACAACCCCTGGGTCTCACTCGCCTGGCTCGTCACCGGGAAGACTGTAGGCGGGCTGAAGTTGTATCGCGAGTCGCAGACGCTCGATCGCGAGCAGGCGCTGCGGTTGTGGACCGAAGCGAACACCTGGTTCTCCGGCGAGGGCGGCAAGAAGGGTCAGATCAAAGTAGGGCAGCTCGCAGATGTCGCGGTGTTGTCGGATGACTACTTCAGCGTGCCCGAAGATCGGATTGCGGACATCACGTCGGTTCTGACGTTGCTCGGAGGCGTACCTGTGCACGCTTCCGGCGACTTCTCGAATCTCGCGCCGCCGCTGCCGCCGGCCATGCCGGACTGGTCGCCCGTCAACTACTACGGCGGCTATCAGAGTCCTACTGAAGCGGTGGCCGCGGCGGTGGCGGCGTCAGGTGGGCAAAGCGTAGCAGCCCACCGCTGCCACGATTCGCATCCTCATCCGCGAGAGCCCGCACTATGGGGCGATTTCGGCTGCGCGTGCTGGGCATTCTGATGCGTCGCAACATGAGTGCAGTGACCGACAGACTGTCCCGATTCGCCACGCCTGTAGTGCGATGGCTTGCCCTGCTTGGGCTGTGTGCCGCGTACTTGCAGGGCGGCATCGTGAAGTTGGCGAACATCAGCGGTGCCGTTGCCGAGATGAATCACTTCGGTGTCTCGCCGGCGATGCCTTTTGCGATCGCCGTGATTGCTTTGGAACTCGCCGCATCCGTCGCCATCCTGACCGGCTACTGGCGCTGGCTTGGCGCGCTTGCGCTGGGTGCCTTCACCATCGCCGCGACGTTCATGGCCAATCGGTACTGGGAGCTTGGGCCAGCGGAGCGATTCGGGGTAGAAAATTCTTTTTACGAGCATCTGGGACTCGCCGGTGGCTTTCTCCTGATTGCCTGGCACGACTTACGTGATCGACGACCGCGCCCATGAGGCGACGCCTCTCTGACTGTTGGATGTTGAGTAAGGAGTTATATATGCATCATCGATTCTCGCTCGCTCTCCTCGCCGCCGCTGCCGCATTGATGTCGGTGGCCAACCTCGCATACAGCGCGACTGCGCCGGCGTCAGCCTCCCCAGCGGTGGCGGTGGGGCCGCAATACGACACGACCCACGTGTACGTCGCACCGGCCGACGTCGACCGTTTCGTCGCGAGCTTCATCGCGACCTTTGGCGGTCAAAGCACGAAGCAAGTGGTGGCCACGGTAACGCCGACGCCGAGCAGCACGACCTCGCAGCTCCTGCAAACCCCCGTTGGGACAGTGTCGCTATTCGGCTTCAAGACGCCGATTCCGTTTCCTTTCGGCGCCGAACGGACCGGCTTCCTCGTCACCGACCTCGACGTCGCGATCAAAGCAGCGCGCGCCGCGGGTGCGGATGTTCTTGTCGAGCCATTCCCCGACCCATTCGGCCGAGACGCGGTGATTCAGTGGCCGGGCGGCGTGAACACGCAAATCTACTGGCATACGACGCCTCCGTCGTATGCGCCGTTACAGGCCGTGCCCGAAAACCGCATCTATATCTCGCCGCTGCGAAGCGCCGCCTTCGTGAAGAGCTATCTTAGGTTTTCACACGGCAAGGTCGTCTCCGATGAGCCTAAGGCGCCGGGCGTCGAGATCGGCCGGGCTGGTGACACTTACCGGCGCATTCGCATCGAGTCCACCTTCGGCAAGCTGACGGCCTTCGTGACCGACGGTCATTTGCCTTACCCCTACGGTCGCGAGCTGACCGGCTATGAGGCTACGAATCTCAACGAAACGCTGGCCAAGGCCAAGAACGCCGGCGCGACCGTGTTGGTGGAGCCCTATCAGAGCGGGGATCGTGGATCGGCGATGGTCCTGTTCCCCGGGGGCTATATCGCAGAGATTCATTCGTTGACCGGCAAATGAATCAATGCGATTCAAGACCCATGCCTGCGTTGCCGCCCTGATCTTATCGGGCGGCGGGACGGCAGGCGCCGACCAGTCAGTCCAAGCGGATGACCAAGCGTCCCCGCGGCCGGCCATTTTATTCAATCGCTGGCAGGAAGACTGGTCGGTGCTCGCGGATCCCCGCGTGCCACGAGAACCGCTCGATAACCTCAAATACATTTCCTTGTCTGCCGACGATCCGAAAACCTATTTGTCATTGGGCGCGGGGCTTCGCGAGCGGTTCGAGGCCAATGACGCCACTAGCTTTGGCGTCGGCACCAACCGCAATCAAGACTACGTCATTAGCCGAGCCGAGGTAAGTGCGGACCTTCGCGTGGCCGGGCAATTCCAGTTCTTCATCCAACTTCAGAAGGAGAATGCGTTCGACAAGAAAACCTTGACGCCGGTGGACCAAGACCGCCTGGATCTCGAACAGGCATTCATCGCCTTGGTGGAACCCCTCGCCGGAGGAACACTAAAGGTTCGCCTGGGTCGGCAACAATTTGGCTTTGACCTGCAGCGATTCGTCTCAGTCCGTGACGGTCCTAATGTGCGCCAGTCCTATGATGCCGCATGGATCGACTATGAGCATGGACCATGGCGATACATCACATTTTACAGCCATCCGGTTCAGAATCGGGACCTGCGGCCATTCGATGATCACAGCAACAACCAGCTGACCTACGGCGGCTTTCGTGTCGAGCGCCAGATCATGAACTCCGCAAGTCTATCCGCGTACATATCGCGGTTCACGCAAGACGGCGCAAGATTTCCGGGCGCCCAGGGCAATGAGCGACGCGACATCGTCGATGTGCGCTTTGCAGGCACCAAGGGCTCGTTTGATTGGGACGTGGAGGCAATGAACCAGGCAGGTCGGATCGGCCTCGAGGATATCGAGGCGTGGGCATTCGGATCGCTGGCGGGATATACGCTGAGAGGCATCCCGTGGACGCCGCGTCTCGGAATTCAAGTGGACGCTTCCTCGGGTGATAGGAACCTGACCGATAACCGGTTCAATACCTTCAATCCGCTATTCCCCAACGGCTATTACGTGACGCTTGCCGGCTATACGGGTTACGTCAATTTCATCCATGTGAAGCCCTCGGTGATGGTGCATCCGCTTGCAAACCTCAAACTGATGGGGGCAGTCGGTTTCCAATGGCGTGAAACGACAGCCGATGCGGTGTATACGCAGCCGGATATTCCGGTTGCGGGCACGGTCGGGCATCCCGGCCGCTATACCGGGACTTATGGCCAGTTTCGCGCAGATTATATCCTTAACTCACACATATCCCTGGCGCTCGAGGTCGTGCATTTTGCGATTGGCGATGTCATTCGCGGAGCCGGCGGACATGACAGCAACTACGTTGGCGCCGAAATCAAATACGGATGGTAGAACGAAATGAAACTCACTCTTCCCACACTACTGAGCTTCAATGGCGGGTACGTTGATACCGCAGGCTTCCTCGCGCTCCAGGGCCTGTTCACTGCGCACGTCACGGGCAATTTCGTAACCATCGGAGCCGCGCTGGTATTCGGAACCTCGGGCGTCGTTGCGAAGCTGCTGGCGTTGCCGGTGTTCTGCATGGTGATCATCGTGACGCGCCTGCTCAGTTTCAATTTGCCGGCACGTCGGCCGGTCTTTGAAACAATGTCAACCCTGCAGCTGCTCCTCCTGCTTGTTGCCGCGGTACTTGCGATCACGTGGGGTCCATTTACCAATGGTGATGGGGCGCCCGCGATCATAACGGGCATGACGCTGGTTTCGGCGATGGCAATGCAAAATGCGGCGAATCGTATTCACTTAGCTGCTGTTCCGCCGACAACCATCATGACGGGTACGACGACGCAGATCATGATCGATATTGCGGATGTGATTCGCGGGGCGCCGGGGGTTGCACGCGATGCCATCAAACTTCGGTTACGACGCATGTGCGTCGCCGTCGCAAGTTTCGCTGCGGGCGCTGCGGCCGGCGCGTTACTCTTCCATACGATTGGCAGCTGGTGTTTCGCGTTACCGCCCGTTGTCGCATTTTTGGCCAGAATCGCCGCCAAGTCTTCGCCAACCACACCGACGGGTACGCCCGGGCCGCAATCCGCAACCACTTAAGCACCGTGACCAGGCAGGCATCTCCAGTTGTGGTTCTATCGTTAGCCCCCCATTGGGGGGATTGGGAACGGCGTGGGATTTCCACAGAATTTCTCACCATGTCCAACCGCGCCAGTGAGTACCGATGGAGTCCGTGATGCACGCCGCCAGAGCACCAAGCGCATCCGCAATATGGCTGCGGGCAATTTCGATCACGAGTGCCGCTGTGTTGATGGCGTCTTGTGAAGAGGGTGTGCTCGATCCGCATGGTCCGGTGGGCAAGGCAGAGCGAGTCATTCTCTACGATTCGACCGCGATCATGCTGGCCGTCATCATTCCGGTGATCGTGCTCACGCTGGTATTTGCGTGGTGGTTTCGCGCCCGAAATAAACGGGCTCGTTACCGGCCAGACTGGGAATATTCCGGTCGGATCGAGATGATCATCTGGTCCATTCCGGCCCTCATTATCCTATTTCTCGGCGGCATAGCGTGGACGGGGTCACATGATCTCGATCCCCCGCTGCCGCTGGCAGACTCAACGGCACCGCTCGATATCGAAGTCATCTCCCTCGACTGGCGCTGGCTTTTCATCTATCCGCATGAGGGGATCGCGAGCTTGAACCGTTTGGTTGTCCCGGCGGGCGTGCCGATTCGATTTCGCCTGACCTCGACCACGGTCATGAACAGCTTTTTCGTGCCTCAACTGGGCAGTCAAATTTATACGATGCCGAACATGGTCACGCGGCTCAATTTGGAGGCCGACCAACCCGGCACTTACGAGGGTCTCTCAGCGCAGTTCAGCGGCGATGGCTTCTCCGATATGCGCTTTGATCTGGTGTCGACTGAAGCCGAGGCCTTCAAGGACTGGGTCAATACGACCAAGACGCAGGGCGGCGTCCTTGATTCGACAACATTTGAGGAGCTGGTGAAGCCCGCCAAAGCCGACGGGGCGCAAACC
>Ga0179587_10000002_pt1 | contig 180964 bp, 158 predicted proteins | sample CZODoug2_1_08_16_FD_185932 | JGI IMG/M metagenome (GOLD analysis project Ga0179587, IMG submission 185932) | Vadose zone soil fungal communities from Angelo Coast Range Reserve, California, USA - CZODoug2_1_08_16fungal | ecosystem: Environmental > Terrestrial > Soil > Vadose zone | place...
ACTACTACTGCTGCTGCTGCTGCTGCTGCTGCTACTGCTACTGCTGCTACTGCTGCTGCTGCTACTGCTGCTTCCGGCACTCGTGGAGATTGATCCGGAAGCGGTGCATGCCGACAACGCAACGAGCAACGCACAGCAAACTCCGCGCGCGAGAATTCGCTTCAGGTTCACTACCGGGATTTGCATGGCGTTTTGCTCTTTGATTGGGCCGCCATTGCATTCTTATAGTCGCGTTGCACATTGGCAATCTGTCCCTAAAACGCGACGCAACAAGGCTTTTTAGGCGCAGCGCGTGCGGTGAGAGTGTGTTGCGCGTCACAAATCACGCCGCCACGCGGTTGCCGAGTGCAGGCTGCGGCGGGAGCCTCAGGGCGACATTGCGCTCGTTTCTGAGTATGATATTCGGCGAAACATGCTGGCCCTAAGCCAGGGATTAAGCGCCTTTGGCTATGACAGAACCACTCCAAAACGTTCAGATCGCCGGCGGCTCGGGACCGCAGCTGACCCAGGATCAGCTGGCGGGCTTTCGCCGGGACGGATATCTATTGGTGGACGGTCTGACGACTCCTGACGAGATCATGTCGCTTCGCGCGCTTTACGATGAGATGTTTTTGCAGCGCCGCGGATGGGAAAAAGGCGACTTGTTCGATATGGTCGGCCCGGACGATCTGGGGCGCGGTCTGGCACTACCGCAAATGCTGTGGCCGTCCCGCTATCAGCCGGCACTCTTGCAGACCAAGCTGGCTGCGAGCGCCCGCTGCATCGCCGAACAGTTGCTCGGACCAAACGTCGAAAACGTTCTCGAGCACGCCATCAACAAACCCCCTTTCAACGGCGTGGAGACGCCATGGCATCAGGACGATTCTTTCGCACACAAGAGTTCCATGATTACGGAACAAATCTCGATTTGGATGCCGCTGCAGGATGTGACGATTGAAAATGGCTGTATGCGCTACATTCGCGGCAGCAATTTGGGTCCTTTGTACCCGCATCGAAGTCCCGGCAACGATCCGCGAGTTCATGGGTTGGAGCTCAAGTCGCCGCCGGACCTCACCAACTGCGTGACCATGCCCATGCCCGCCGGCAGCGCGGTCATTCATCATTCGCGAACAATTCATGGCGCGGGAGGCAATAGCACCGATCAGCCGCGCCGCGCCTATGTATTGGGCTACGCCGTCAAGGGAAGTCGCCGGCATTTCCTGACCCGCGACTATCCTTGGAATCTGGAGAAGCAAACGGCGCGAGAAGAGCGGGAGATGCAGTCACTCTCGGTGCTGAAGCGTACGGTGCGCAAATTGCGGCGACTCATGCGGGGTCAGAAGGTTTAGCCCCGGCCTCGCGCAGCGAGAATACGACAATGCCCCCGACGTTGAACAACTCGCCGAAAAGCAGGCCGACCAAGGCACCGGGCGCGCCAAGATAACGCATCGCGATCAGACTGCTCGAGATTGAAAGCACCGCACTGATCAGCGTCACGGTGGATGTCATCCGAAATTTCGCCCGGGCGACCAGAAAGTGCAGCAGCTGGTCGCGGCACAACATCACGATCGAAATTACGCACCATAGCTCCAGCAGCAAATCGCTGTTCGGCAGTTGCTTCTTCAGGATGTCGTCGAATATCCACCCGCGCATCAGCCACATGATGAGCAAATAGCAAGCCGCCAGGGCGGCCAAGCCGAGAGACGCGAGGGTGAGGCGCATGAATACTTTCGGCGGACTGAAGTGGTGTGTCCAATTCGAAACCATGGGCAGCATCAGACTCGCAACGCCGGTCGACAGCAGGTTGACGGGCATGACCAACAAACGCGTCGCGGCCAACGCGGCAACTGCGGTGACGCCGAGCGTTCCGGCGACGAAGTAGTTGTAGCCTTGACTGAAGAGCCAATGAGATACGCTGCCGAATGCCGACCACGCACCGAGTGGAGCGATCTCGCGAAGCATGCCCAAGGGTGCTTTTGGATTCCAGGTTTCGACCCGCCACAGCGTTTTGGAAAGCATGTAGCTGCCCAGCATGCTGGCAAAGGCCATGGTGAGAGCAGCCGTTGCGGCCGGCAGCGGCGTAAAGGTCGCCGCGTACGCGCCGAGCACCAACAGAACGCAATAGAGCGCATCTGAGCCGAGCACGTCGTTCGGGCGGCGGTAGGCAAACAAAACCGATCGCAGAAAATTGCGGCGCAAGGAGGTGATGGTCGCCGCGGCGCCGGCAATCAGCGTCAGTGCCAGCATGAAACCAAGATTGCCGCGAATTTGCAGAAACGCCCCGAAGATCACGGGAAGCAGCGCCAGCACCGGCAGCAGTCGAGCCTGGTCGCGGAGCAGGCCGCCGATGAGATTGGCGCGCTCTTCGTGGGTCGATTTGGTAACCCGGATTATCATAGGGGGCCCGATGAAGGACCCCTGCAGGCTGGTCACGAGACTTATTGTGGCCAGGATCAGGACGTAGTATCCGTATTCCGCGTCGCTGGTGCGCCTGACGAGCAGCAAACCGACGAAGAACGAAGACGCCGAGAGCATTGCCTGAATCGCAATGGCGCCGCTGAACATGCGTACGAGGGATGTGTGTTTGCCGAGTAGCCTGCTGAACATCTTTGACCGAACTGCCTCGACAAGTGGTTGAAGTGGAACGATAGCACGCGCACGCATCGGACTGATGTGCGAGGATTTGATAACCTGTCGCCTGCCCCAGGAGATCCACCATGAAGCTTCCGCCGGGCGCACCGCTTGCGCCGCTCTGCGTACTCGCCGCATGCATTGGCGGCCCGGGCGCCTCATCCGCGCTGGCCGCTGATCAACCGGCAGGGCGCGGCATGAGCGGACAAATCCAGTTTGATCATCATCTGCTGGTCGATCAGTTTGGCTACCGGCCGGGCGATCCCAAAGTCGCCGTCGTGCGCGATCCGCAGGCCGGCTACGACAAGGCAGACAAGTTCGCACCGGGCTCGCTTTATCAGGTACGCAGCGCCGAAGATGGACACGTCGTATTCGCTGCGAAAGTCGCGGCGTGGAACGGCGGCGCTACCGATGCTTCATCCGGCGATCGCGGCTGGTGGTTCGATTTTTCCTCCGTCGGCACGCCCGGCGCTTATTTTGTCTTTGATTCTCAAAAAAACGTGCGCTCAGCCACGTTCAACATAGGCCCGCATGTCTACAAGGACATTCTCAAGGCCGCGATGCGCACCTACTTCTACCAACGCAGCAGTTTTGCAAAGCGGCAGCCCTTTGCGGATGCCTGCTGGGTCGACGAGTCCGCCTACAACGGACCTGATCAGGATACCCAGGCTCACGATGTCACCGACCGCAGCAACCGCTCGAAGGTCAAGGATCTCAGCGGCGGCTGGTTCGATGCCGGCGACACGAATAAATATGTCACTTTTGCCGTGCCCGTGGTGCATCAGCTGCTGGCTGCCTACCAGGAAAACCCCAGTGTGTTTACCGATGATTTCGCCATTCCGGAATCCGGCAACGGAATTCCGGACCTGCTCGACGAAGTCAAATGGGAGATCGACTGGCTGAAGAAGATGCAATTTCCGGACGGCAGTGCCGCGCTCAAGGTCGGCGATATCGTCTACGTTCCTGCGGCGCCGCCAAGTTCGGATCACAGTCGGCGCTACTACGTGCCGAGCTGCACTTCGGCGACCATCGCAAGCGCCGGCATGTTTGCGCACGCCGCCTACGTGTTCGACGGCATCGGCCCATGGACGCGCGAGACTGCCGACCTCAAAGCCCGTGCCACGGCCGCTTGGAACAACTACAACGGTATTGCGGCCAAGCAGACCGGTTGCGACAGCGGGGTCGTTCACTCCGCCAACGCGGATTGGAATGAGGACGAACAAAAAGCCGCTGCGGTGGTCGCCGCCGTCTACCTATTTGCGATTACGGAAAGTCCTGCCTACGGCGATTACATCAAGCAGCACTACAAGGAACTGAAGCCTTATCACGATGAGGGATGGTCACGCTACAAGCCGGAGCAAGGTGAGGCGCTCCTGTTCTATACGACTTTGAAGCGCGCCGATGCGGCCCTGCGCAGCGCGATACTCGCTGACAAATCAAACGATGCGAAGTCGGGCAGCCGTGTTTATGGTTTCACTGGGGGCGATGACTTGTACCGCGCGTTCTTGCACGAGCCGCAGTATCACTGGGGCAGCAACAATCCGCGCGCGCAATACGGCAACACGAATTTGGATGTCATCACCTATGGTCTGGACAAAAGCAATAACGCAAGCTACGAGACTCGCGCACTGGAGATCTTGCACTACTTTCACGGCGTGAACCCCTTCGCCATCGTGTACTTGAGCAACATGTACCGCTACGGCGCCACACAGGCTGCCAATGAGATCTACCACACCTGGTTCTGGCAAGGCACGAAATGGAGCAATGCCCTGACATCGGCCTGCGGACCGGCACCCGGCTACATTACGGGCGGACCGAACGCCAATGCGGTCAGGGACGGCGTGCCTGCCTCTTTGGCCCCCCCAGCCGCCCAGCCGCGCCAGAAGGCCTATAAGGACTGGAATGGCCCCTGGCCGGACAGTTCTTGGGCTATAACGGAACCCGCCATTTATTATCAGGCCGCTTATGTCAAACTTTTGTCCAAGTTCGCGCAATAGCCGGAATCGCTAGGTGCCCCCCTTCATTGTCCACGCCCTGGCGCTGATCCTCGCCCTCGCCGCCGTGCCTTCAGCCGGCTACTTGCTGCTGGTGACGATTCTCTCGCAGAGGCTGCCGGTGCCGCTCCTGAAATCCAGGCTGCGGCGCTTCGACATTATCGTGCCCGCGCACAATGAGGCGGGCGTCATTGCGCGCACCGTTGCAAACCTGAAAAACGTGACATGGCCGGCCGGCCAATTTCGGGTCGTGGTCTGTGCCGACAACTGTGAGGATGCGACCGCAGAGCTTGCGCGCGCGGCGGGTGCATCGGTGATCGAGCGCCAAAATCCCACGCAGCGCGGCAAGGGCTATGCGCTCGAGTTCGCCTTTGAATCGAGTCGCACGGACGGTTTCGCCGACGCCGTCGTGATCATCGATGCCGACGCAGAGGCGTCGCCAAACCTGCTCGAATCGATCGCGGCGCGCATGGAAGGCGGCGTTCAGGCGGTACAAGTGCACTATGGCGTTCTCAATCCGATGGCCTCGTGGCGCACGCGGCTCATCACGATTGCCAAAGGCGCCGTGCATATCGTGCGATCGCGGGCGCGCGAGCGGCTCGGACTCTCGTGCGGCATCAGGGGCACCGGCTGGAGCGTGACGCATCAACTGCTTCAGGCCGTGCCCTACAAGGCTTTTTCACTCACCGAGGATCTCGAGTACGGAATCGATCTCGGGCTCGCCGGCTTCCGGGTGGCTTATGCCGATGAAGCACACTGCAACGCCGAGATGGTCTCGACCGAGCAGAGTGCCCGGACGCAACGCCAGCGTTGGGAGCGCGGTCGTTTCGCGTTGATGCGCTCCAAGACGAAGCCGCTGCTGATGGCCGCGCTGCGCAGGCACAGCGCGCTGTGCCTGGATCTGGCACTGGATCTGCTGGTGCTGCCCATTTCCTATGTGGGACTCATCATCGCGGCACTCATCGTCGTGGCGGCCATAGCCTCCATCTGGATTTCCGGCATGCAACTGTGGCTGTGGCTCGGTGCGGCCTGCGCCGTGAGTTTGATGTGCTACGTGCTGCGCGGCTGGCAGCTCAGCGGTATCGGCCTGGTCGGCCTGTGGGATCTGGCGCGCGCCCCTGGATTTCTTCTGTGGAAGGTGAGGTTATTGCTGCGTAGGGGCAAATCAAACGCCTGGGAGCGCACGGATCGCGAGCGCCCGTAAACCGCCCGCCTCACACACTCAGGTCTGGACAGCCATGCTGTGACGGCCGCTCCGATACCAGCGCATCAGCCCATCGTGCGTCGGCTTTTCGGCGGCGCGGTAGAGGATCACGGCGGCGATCGCAACGAGCGCCAGGCCCACGCTCTCGAAGGCAATCGCAAAACCAACGCTCCCATGGTCGAGGCCAAGGCGAACCCACACAATGCGAAAGAGGCCCAGCGTGAAGACGTGGCTCAGGTACACCGAATACGATGCATCACCGAGCAGCGCGGGCAGCTTCCAATTGGGCGTCCGTCCGGCCGCATCCATAGACACGGCGCCCAGCACAATGGATCCCGCGGGCAACATGTAGGCCGGCATTGAGTTGCCGAGCGGATGACTACCGCTGAGAAGGCAGGCGAAGCCCACCATGAGCAACGCGAGGCTGATGCCGGGGTGCAATCGCAGCGCGCCGCGATTATAAAAGTGGCCGATCGCCATTCCGAGCCAAAATTCAAATATCTGTGGGGATGTATAGAATCCAATCACGGATTGGATTCGGTCTAAATCGGAAATCAACAAACCTGACCCCACCAGCAAGGCAAACGCCGCACCACACGCCAGGAGCCGGCTGCCAACCGGCAAGATCAATGTCAGAGCAAACACCGCATAGAAAAACATCTCATAGTTCAGCGTCCAACCAGGCACGAGCAACGGCCTGAGCGCACCCAGTTGGCCAGGATTCGCATACGGAATGAAAAACAAGCTCTTCACAAACGCCCCGGTAGTCAGCGACGTCGTGCGAATGAACTGGGGCGCCAACAAAGCCAGCAGCGCAAGTGCCACGGTCAACAGCCAGTAAAGCGGGACAATGCGGAATATGCGGCGCACGGCAAATTCCACGGGACGGGAATGGCGACTCGTCACCATCATGATAAAACCGCTGATGACAAAGAAAATGTCGACACCGGCGACCAAGCGATCCGTATCGATGATTGAAGAAGACGACAAATAGGGAGTCAGGGACGGAATCTGAATTGAAAGGTGCGCGGCGACGACCATAAATGCCGCGATAGCTCGAAGGTACTGGACACAGAGGAGACGAGGCGCAACAACCTGGCCGTTCGCATTTAAAGTTCTAATTGCCCACTCCCACCCGATGCACGCGTACCAACCCCCGGGGGAATTAGCTCACAAACCGGGCTTCAATGACATTCAATTTTTGGGGTGGCGCATCATGCTGCGCCGGCAGGCCAAGGAAAGCGGGTCCCGGCAGCGCCGGGACCCCGCTTGGGATCAATTTACGCTAAATCCCACATTGTCCAGATACCAGCGATTGCTGGAAAGGCCGGTTTGGTCTGAAATCCAGAACTTCAATATCGTCGTATCGGTCAATGCAAAAGCCGAAAGAGGGATTTTGCACGATTCCCATTGGCCTACCGCGGGGTTGCTGCCTCCGGAGCAATATGAGCCAGTATCAAGGGCCGTGCCATCCGGCGTATCACCGGAAGACATGAAGCCAACATTAACGACCTGATTGGCCACGGTGGGTTTGACCGAGAAAATTATATATTTATAGGGGGTCGTATCGAAGCACTGGCTGATATTGCTTTGACAATTTCCGCTGACGTACGGCTGCCAGCCGCCCCACTGCTGCGAGGTAATGACGATGTCGAAGAGACCTGTGATGGGCGCGCCGGTCACATCTAGGTAATTCGGCGTCGCTGCGAATGACCAGTCGCCGCCCCAATTGAAGATGCCATTGTAGTAAACCCATAAAGTTGACCCAGCAGGTGCAGTTTGGCTGCCGCTGATCGTCACGGTCGCGCTGCTCGGGGTGCTGAGCGTCGCTCCGCCGGCAGGACTCGACAGGGTCACCGTCAAGGTTTTGCTCCCGGAAAACGGCGTCGTATTGCTGACGGGGACTGCAAACGTCTTGGACGAGGCGTCGCCGCTCGCCCAGTTCAGCGTACCGCTTGCCGCCGTATAGTCGGTTCCAGCGACCGCGGTACCGTTGGCGGTCGCGTAGGCCACGCTAATCGCGCCGTTGGAGCCACCGGTGCGATTGACGGTGACGCTCAATGATCCGCCGCTTTGAGCGATGGAATACCCCGAGGCGGACAGTTGCAGACTGCCGACGGCGGCCGCGGCGGAACCGGCGATTGATACCGTGGCGCTGCTGGGAGAACCAACGGCAGCACCGCCGGTGGCCGCGGACAGCGCAATCGTGAATGACTTGTTTCCGGAAAACGCAGTGGCATTGCTGATGGGGATCGAAATTGTCTGGGCGGTGGCATCACCGCTCGCCCACGTTAGGGTTCCACTTTCATTGGTGTAATCGGTTCCGGACACCGCCGAGCCATTGGCGGTCGCATAGGACACTCCGATCGCTCCGCCGCTGCCGCCCGTGCGATTGACGGTAACGGTCACTGACCCGCCGCTCTGAGCAATCGAGTAGCTGGATCCCGAAAATTGCAAGGTGCCGGTGGTGACCGCGTCGCCCGAAATCGACACAGTCGCGCTTCCCGGGCTTGCGATCGTCGCGCCGCCGACAGGGCCGGAAAGCGCAACCGTGAAAGTCTTACTGCCCGAAAATGGCGTCGCGTTGCTGATGGGTACCGAGATGGTTTTGGAGGTGGCATCACCGGCCGCCCAGCTCAACGTACCGCTGGTGGCCGTGAAATTCGTACCGGCAACCGCGGTGCCGTTGGCGGTGGCGTAGTTTACGCTGACCGCACCGCTGGAGCCCCCAAGACGGGTCACCTTGAGCGCCACCGAGCCGGCGTTTTGCGCCACCACGAAGCTCGAGGCAGAGAGCTGCAGGCTGCCCACGGGAGGCGAGGCATCCCCTGCTATCGTGACGGTGGCGCTGCTCGGACTGGCGATGGCCGCGCCGCTGGCGTTGGTCAGCTGTAGCGTGAAGGTTTTGTTGCCCGAGAATGGGGTTGCATTGCTGATCGGAATCGAAAACGTCTTGGCCGAAGCGTCGCCATCGGCCCACTGCAGCGTGCCCGTGGTGGTCGTGTAGTCCTTGCCGGCCAGCGCAGTTCCGTCCGCCGTGACGTAGCCGACGCTCACGACTCCGGTGGAGCCGCCGACGCGATCAACACTGACGATCAATGACCCTGCGTTCTGGGCCACGTTGTACGTTGCATCGGCGAGTGCGACGGTCTCTTGAGTAGGCGTCGCATCGCCCGTGATCACGACAACGGCGGTGCCCGGGCTACCGATCGTGGTGCTGGCGCTTGGATTGGTGAGCGCGACGTTGAATTGCTTTTGGCCGGTAAACGGTGTGGCGTTGCTGACCGGTATCGAAATCGTCTTCGACGTCAAATCATTCTCGGCCCAATTCAAGGTGCCGCTCGTGGCCGTGTAATCGGTGCCGGCAACGGACGTGTCGTCGCCCGTGTTGTAAGCGACGCTGATCGCGTCCGTGCCGCCGCCGGTTCTCGTGACCGTCACGGAGACAGATCCGGCAGACTGCAGGGCCATATATTTCGACGCGGTCATCGCGACCGCACTGGTGGCGGTGCCGGTGGCGGTACTGGTGGCGGGAGCACTGAGGGCGCCGCTGCTGGTGGTGTTCGTGCCATAGCCGCAGCCTGCAAGACCCAGGATGAAAACCGCGGCAAGAGTTACGGCGATATCACGAAAAGCCGTTTGCGATTTTTTTTCTCGAATCATGTCTGCACCTCGATGTGTTCCACTTTTTGCGTCCGTGGCTGCAGATCGATATTGGAATTGACGACAGCACCCTTCGCATAACCGCCGGCAACCCCGCTATCAGATGGATCAGATCGATCCCGCAGACCGGAGGCTTTGCGTCGCTGCCTTTCGACAGGTTTGCTTCGCTCGCCGGGATTGGAGCATTGCGCAAGTGGCTGCGCAAAGTGTCGCCATATGGCTACGCAAAGGCCGTCCGCGATGACGGCCGGCCAATTCGCTGTGCGGTCATTGCGCGAGAATCTGCGGCGTCGCTTATCGGCGACGTCGCGAATCTGCGAGGTGGCGCTAGGAAATTCTTGGACGAACGGGAGTTCTCTGCCGACCGCGCGCGGCAGGGCTGGGTGCCGGTGCCTGCATCTTTTTCTGTTGGTCCAACAGCGTTTTGGCGATTGCAATTGTTGCAATCGTCATGATGGTAAATTCGCAGGTGAGAACATTGAGCCAGCGAGATTCGGTCAAATTGGCGATCAACTGATCGAACATCAGCGTGAGGTATAAAACTCCCTGCGGACGCAGCGTCGCGAGAAGACGCAGTCCCTGGCGCAAATAAGCAATCAGGTAACCCAGCAGACATAATGCGCCGACGAAACCTAAGTCATTGATAATATCCAGATATCCGTTGTGGCCTTCCGTCGGATAGAAAAACAAACGGGCTTTCATTTCCATCGACGGCGATCCGGGCAAATTCACCCAGTAGGCGCCATACCCGGAACCCAGAACGGGGCGATACGCAATGTGTTCATTGACGATGGCCCAAATCGCCGTGCGTCCGCTGAACGTCTGATCCTTGCCGGTGAGCATCTGGATTGGAGACAGCAAAGCGCCGGAGCCCGGAATGAGATTCAGAACCGCCAGCGAATACACCAGCAGCGCGACGACAAATAGCACAATCAAATACGGCAGATATCGCCGCAGCGCCACCGGCGGGCGCATGAACATCAGCATCAAGGTGCATGAGAACACTGAGTTCATGATCGAGGTGGAGCTTCGGGAGTAGATCAAGCAGATCAGCGATACGGCAAGGCCAAACGCCGCCATCCACCACGGCTTTTCCTTATTCAGCCACGCGTGCAACCACAGGATCAAAGCGATGGTTGCCAGCGAACCGAGCCCGTTCTTTTGGGTGGCCAGGCCATGCCACGCTCCGACCAGTGCTGCATAGTCGGATTGATCAATCGCCAGATCGGGCGCCATGAGCACGAAGATGATCGAACCGACCAGAAGAAGTGTAAGTATCGGCCTGATAACATTCTGAAAACGCGTCGTTTGCCAACTCATGAGTACAAACGCAATCGCGACCATCACCATGGTCACTACACGCAAGACACGACGCAGGGTTACGCCCGGGTCGATCGACCACAAAACGCTGGCCGCAGCCAATGCGACGAACAGCAGCAAGTAGGGGTTGACCCGGCGCAGCAGTTTCAGAGCCATGGCGGAGCGCGACAGCGCCACGACGACACCGAACACCAACAATCCAATCCATATGAATCGGCTGATGGCAGTCCCTTCGGTGGGCATGCCCGCCGACGCCGCGGTGGCCCCATAATTCAATGTGTCGGGCACCACCATGATGGTGATGAGCACCCAAATGACGAGTCCGGCGACTATCGACTGGCGTTGCGGCCGCTGTGACGGCAGGGTCCGCGCCGAGGCAGGCCGGGCACTCCGAATCACGCCTTGCTTCTAGGCGTATCTGCAAAGGGATTTTTATACATTCCCATAAGTTGCAGTGCAAAGTAGTAGAGAAATGGAGGTTGGTGGACGAAGTAGCGTTGCCACCTCTGCCGCGGCTCGCGTACCACACGATACAACCACTCCAGACCCACATTGGTAACCCACGCGGGCGGCCGCTTAAGACTTTCCGCCTCATAGTCAATCGTGCCGCCGAGTGGGAGGAACAGCTTGATGCCCGGCATCCGGTCGCGGTACTTGAAGATGAACTTCTCTTGGCGTCCGCCGCCGAGACCCACCACCAACACGGTCGCCCCGGACGCATTGATCTGCGCAATCATGCCTTCAATTTCATCGGGTCGTTGATCGTAGTCGCGCGAAGGAGCAATGGTGCCGACGACCATTTCTCTTCCGACCTTGGCATTCACATTGCGGCGCGCAATCTCTGCAATGCCCGGGCCGCCGCCGCAAATGAACACGGTCATCGATGCATCGTCCTTGTACCGGGTATAGAAACGCGGGAAATAGTCCGATCCTGAAACTCGCTCCTTCAGAGGTGTCCCCAGCATTCTGGCGGCAACGACGAGAATCTGGCTGTCGCAGGTGATCACATCGAACAGCGGCAAGAGCCGGTAGAACTCCGGATCCTTTTGCAGCTTCATGATCGAGTCCACGTGCAAGGTCAGCATGACGCCCTGCCGAAACGTCTCGACCAGTTCGTCCATGGTGATATCGTCCACTTCGGCGTTTAGCAGCCTCACCCTCCGGGCCATTTCCTCGATCCTCCCTCAAGCACCGTGAAGTCAGCTACGCGTCAATTCATCGATCAGTTGCTTGGTCTGCGCAATGTTCCGACGGCTGGAAGCTCCGAAAACGATCGACTCGATATTCTGAAATCGGCAGACGTATTCTAACGCCTGCCGCGGCGCCAACGCACCGCTGGCGAGCACCGACATCGCAACCAGGCGGCAACGGCCCTGGGCAATCAATTCCTCGTAGGCCTGGATGCTCGGACACATTCTGAAGCCGGCTTTGTTGATGTTGGTGCAAATGATCGGATTGTCGATGCCGAGCTTCTCCAATCGCGGCACCAACATCGGCGCATTCATCGTCATGAAGGCCGGCTCAGCCTGGTATCGCGCGCGCACATGGTCGGCAAAAATCTTGAATGCCTCGTCAAATCCCAGCCCCAGCAAGAAATCGGTTGCCACGTTCTGCAAAAAAACGACAGGCGTATCGAGGCCGGCGAACATTTTCATTTCGGCATCGATCAACAGCGTCGCCAGACCTTCGACATCCTGGCGCGCCAGGGAGATGCCGCCTCGCAACAGCGCCCCGAGTTTGTTTTCCTCCGGCAAAAAACTGCGCACCGCGCCGAGCATGCCGAGCTCGGCAGCGGCGTTGGCATATTTGTGGGCGTAAGGCATGCACGGATAAAACGTGTAGTCGGGGTACTTGTCCTTGTTGGCGCGGAAGAAGTCGCAGATCTCCGCCATGCGCTCGTGCGTGGTGCACATGAAGGTCTTGATGCCTTCGGCGTAGGCATCCTCGAGCACTTCGATAATCGCCTTGCCGTTCTGAAAGCGCATCGCTTGCGCGCGCGCTTTTTCCTCCGACATGTGATTCACGCCGAAGAATTGATTGTCGCCGAACAAGACTCTATCCATAGTGGGTCGCCGCCGGGAGCAATTTATAGTCGATCGAGAAGCGATCGCACGAATGATTTTTGCCGCTGCGGCACAGCCGAGGAGCCTTGCGTCTTGGCATCTGCCATACGGTTAAGCGCAATCGCGGTGCGGGGCTGCAGGGCATCCTGGCGCAGCATGGCCGCCACCAGGACCGTATCGCTGGCGGTACGGAAGGTGCTCGAGGCAGCCGCTCCCGTATTGATGCACTGGACGAAATGATCGATCTGCGCCGAGTACTCTTCTCCTCGTACGTAGAACCAGACCGGGCGAGTCAGCTCCGTCGTGTAGCGCACGTTCCACCCCTTGGTGAACCCATCTGCGCCGTCGTAGTTTCGAAGGTAGATTTGGATCTCCTGCCGATCCACGTTGATTCGACCGTTGCTGCCCCAAAAACACAGCCTCACGGACATCTTTCGATAGCTCTCATCGCTCCAATTGGTCGCCAGCTGGCCGTAAAGCCGCTCTGAGTATTGGAGAGTGGAGTAGATCTCGTCGTCCACGTCGTTCGAAAAGACGCTGTTGAGCACGGTTCCGGAAACAGTGACCGGCGGTCCAATGAGATAGTTCATCAAGTCGATGGCATGGCAGGCATAGTCGAACAACGCACCGCCGCCCTCGCTCTTTTGCGCCCGCCACGTCGAACCCTTGGGCCGCAGCACCACCGGGCCGTAGGCCTCAACGTGCACATGGTGCAGCTCGCCGATGAGCTTTTGATCCAAGAGCCGCTTCGCTTCGTTGAAGGCCGCGACAAAGCGATAGTGGTAGCCGACCTGATTGACCAGGTGCTTGCGCTCCGCGAGTTCGGCCAGCCGGTAGCCGACTGCCGGATCCAAGCCAAATGGCTTCTCGCAGAACACATGCAGGCCACGTTCCAGCCCCGCAGCGACGATTTCAGCGTGGTATTTGGAGGGGGTGGCTACGAACAAACAATCCAGCGGCACTTCCGCGAGCATTTTTTTGTAATCCGCGAAAGTGCTCACCCCGGTGTACTTCGACAACACATCGAGGACGTAGCCGGAACTATCGCAGACTGCCTTGAGTTCTATGCCGGGATGCGCATTGACCATCGCTTGATGCGACAGGCCCATTTTCCCCAACCCAACAATTCCCGCTCTAATCATTGCTCGTTCCAGCGTGTAACAAAAAACGCCTTGCCCTGACCTGCATGGTCATTCTCAATGTGAGTAATGCGAATGGCATCGATGGCTTACGGCTGGCGCGTACGAGACGCGTCAGATCGACTTGCCGGAGCCACGATTCGACGTAGTGTAAGCAATTACATGTCTTCAAAGTATGACATACATCCTATTTCGCATAAGTGTCGATGCCCCATCGCGGATTGCAACGCAAGCGCGTGCGCATGGACGTTGAACGCGATACGGCGGCAACGGAAAGCGCGATTGATGTTGCCGCCTGGTTGAGGCTCGAAGTACGCCGTGATGGGGTTATCCTCGCCATGCACGTTATGACATCAGGTTCACGATTTTAAAGACGCACTTCGCGGCGGAAGTGATTGAATTCTGGGAAAAAAATGAGCCGGCCAACGCGACGAGGACAACGACGCGAGCGGCCCAGCTCCGGCGCGATTCCGGCGCGGTATCTTGTAGAAAGACGATGCGGTACCTCCCGTTGCCCGATGATTTCCCTGTGGTATTCTATACTTGGGAGAGGACCGGCTAATTCCAATCAAGAGCGCCGGACCGGTCAGTTTGCAGAGAAAGGAAATCGATGAGCCGCGCGAATGATTGAATCACGCGATACGAGCATTTGTGAGCTTCCCAAGCAGCGGCGGCAAATTGGCTGGGGTGCCGTGCTGGCGTCAGCCGCGGCGGTGGCAACGATTGCGGCGCCTCATCTTGCGGCCGCCCAAGCGACCGCCAACCCCTACGCCGATGTGCACTATGAGCACGATTCCAACGTGTTCCGCGCTCAGAACTCTCACGCCAACTTGATCGCCATCGGCGACCCGAAGCTGGCCGACAATGATCTGAAGGCTGTCGCAGGCGTCGACGGGACCTACTTGTGGAGTGAACAAAAGCTGACCGCGACTCTCGAGGGCCGGCGCTATGTCTACGACCATTTCAGCCAGCTTGATCACAATGAATATCTCGCCGATGTCGCGCTCAAGTGGAAGACCACCAGTCTGCTTGACGGCACCGTAGAGGCTCGGCAGGAACAGCTGATGGCGCCCTTTACGCTCGGCAACAGCACGCAGCTGACCGTGGATGTGGACCGCAAAATCAGCGGTGGTTTGAACTTGAATATCAATCCGGATTGGCGCCTGGAATCCTCGGTCTATTCGCACCATTTGAAATCGCCGCTGCAAAATTTCCCTGATTTCGTCGAGCGTGAAGTCGGCACGCAGCTTGCGCTTCTGAATCGAAGCGTCGCGCATCTGACTTACGGCATCACTGTCGATCACATTTCAGGCCGGTTCGAGAATGCGCCCGACGTCGGCACGTACAATCAGACCGACGCTCAGCTCACGGCGAATTATGCCGTCAGTGCATTGACCTCATTCAAGGGTGCGCTCGGCTATACCAAGCGGGATCAAGTCGCGGACAGCCTCTCTGCGGTCACCGGCATGCTGGGCTACACGCGCCAGCTGACGGGCAAGACCAGCTTCACTTTCAATTTGGTGCGGGCCGTCAACAGCTATGTAGCGGCCGGCGGGTCGGAGGTTGATACCAGCGCCACGGCGGGATTGAACTGGCAGTCAACCTACAAGCTTTTGGTCGCCATCAACGGCGGGTACACGCACAGCACGTTCGCGGGGCAATTCGTGCCGGGCTCGTTGACGGCCGGACGTACCGACAACCTGCCCACGGGATCCTTGAATATCAACTACCAGATTTTTCGGCACACGCTGTTGAAGGCCTATCTCCAAAGGCAATCGCGCTCATCGAATATCGACATCTATCAATTTGGCGACACGATCGTGGGCATCGAAGCCCGGGTGAGCTTGCGCTAACGATCGGCTTCTTTGCGCTTGAGTTGGTCCGCGAGCCGCAAGGCAAGCGCAACCACCGTAAGGGTGGGGTTCGCTTGGCTGGAGGTGGGGAATACCGCCGTGCCCGCGACGAACAAGTTCTCCACCCCATGTACTCGGCAGTCCGTGTCCACGACGCTGCTGCGCGGGTCTTTGCCCATCCGCGCCGTGCCGATGTGATGGCCACCATAGGCGCCGTAGCGGGTTATTTCGCTCTCGAGACCCGCTGCATCATATTTCAGCTCGCCAATCCCAGTTTGCTGAAAGTCGGCGGCGAGCAAAGCCATCGCGCGGCCAACAGTCTCGACGTCGACCTGGGTGTATCGCCAGTCGATCGAAATCCGCGGCATGCCCAGTGCATCGACGGCCTCACCCAGCGTAACGCGGCTCAACGGATTGGGCTGCTGCTCGGCGTGAAAGTCCAGGCTGTACAAATTCGCCTTGGGAGTAATGACGATCGATGGAAATTTCCGCTTCGCCAGTTTGCGGTCCTTCAACATATGCCAGGCGAAGGCGGCGGCATCAAAAGGACCCGCCGCAACGTTGCGCAGGTGCTGGAGCCACGTGGCCAGCCCTACCCGTTCATCTCCATGCAGGCGTTTCCCGTATTCATAGGGAATGAGGAATTTGGCCAGATACAGCGCTGAGAGGATGGCATTGCGATGCGCCGGGTCGGTAATGCGCGGATGGTGCAGGCGGCAGATGAAATTGCCGATGTGCCCACGGCGCTGGGCCTCGGCCGTCAACGCGATCCGGCGGCGGCAATAGATGCCCTCCGCGGACATGTCATATCCATTCCAGACGGCGGAGAGCGGCCGGTGGATGCTCAGCGCCCCCATCGTGCCGGCAAGATGGCACATGTAGTATCGGCCAACCACATCGTTCTGATTGCCGATGCCGTTCAGTTGCACATCGCGGTTCGCCAACAACAAGCGCACCACCTCGAGACCACCCACCGCCAGAACGAATTGGCGGGCCGTGACCTCGCAGGCTCTGCCGCGCAAAGTTCGCACCGCCAAACCGCGAACCCGCACGCCCGATTCATCGAGCTTCACAGCGGTCACGTTGGCATGCAAAATGACTCTCACGTTGCGCGCCTGGCGCAGGCGCTGCCCGTAGCGTGCGCCGAAGTCGGTCGGGCAGCTAAAGCGTTCGAGGGTATCGATTGTGAAATTCGGACTTGCAAAGCCCTCGATCATCGGCCGCAGCGGCGGAGCAAACGCTTCGGCTGCCCTGTATTGGTATTGTCCGGCTTCGCACAGGAGGTTCGCGCGTGGATAGTAGGCCGCCAGAGCATCCAAGCCTATGGGCCAGCCGCTATTGGGCATGTAATCGCGCTCTTCGAAATCGATCGGATCAAGAGGCGTGCAGCGTCCGCCCCAGATCGTCGTGGTTCCGCCAAAGCGGCGTTGACGGTAACGATCCGGCGGGCTGTGCAGGCGGTCATCGGCGACGGAACCCGCGTACAGATCCTGGGTGGCACGCTCTGCCTTCAGGCCGCCCGATTCGAGAACCAGCACGTCGCTGCGGCCATCGGCCAGCTCCATGGCCATGGTAATACCGGCGGCGCCCGCACCGATGATACAAATATCGGCGGTTAATGTTGCCCCGGCCGGCAAGGCGTTCGCATCGAGGATCATTTGCGGGAAAAATATATCCGCGAAGCGTTAGGAAGTTCAGGCAATATGCGGGCATCCATGGAATGGTTCATAATACTGGAGTTTGGCACTTGCCTTGTCGAGGGATGAATGTGCAAATTTACGCCTAACGCCGCCGCTATCCGGGTGCGTTATGTCGCCACTGCGAATGTCGACTGCCTCTCACGTTATCATGTCGCCCCGGGGTATCGTGCAGCGCTTTCGGCACGCCGAGGAATGCTTGAGCTTCATCGAATCCGCTGACCAAATTCGGCACTCCATCGCGGCACATCCATGCCCGTAGTATCCGGCGTCAGCGTTTGCATTCCCACGTATCGGCGCAACGAGCGCTTGCGCATCCTGTTGGATGATTTGCTGCAGCAAGACCGGCTCCCCGATCAGGTGGTCATCGTCGACAACGATCCAGGCGGTGGTGCAAGGTCGATTGTCGAGGCATTTCGGACCCGCGCATCCTTCACGGTCTCCTATGACCTGCAACCGCAGCCCAATATTGCGCTGACGCGCAACCGTACCGTCGAACTCGCCACGGGCGAATGGATGGCCTTCATCGACGATGATGAGCGAGCTCCCAAGGAGTGGCTGGGAGTGCTCCTGAAGGTCGCCGAGGAGACCGGCGCCGACGGGGTATTGGCGCCCGTTGAACCCCAAGTACCCGCCTCCGCGCCGGCGTGGATTCGCCGGGGACGCTTCTACGATTTTGCCCATCAAGCCGAGGGCGCCGAGGTCCCCTACCCCTGCATGCGATTCGGCAATGTGCTGCTTCGCGGGGACGCGTTACGCGCAGAACCGGGACCCTTCGACCCTTGCCATGAACTCATGGCAGGCGAAGATACGGACTTGTTGGTGCGACTGGCTCGCAAGGGATCGAAAATCATTTGGTCGGAAAAGGCACCCGTGTTTGAGCCCATCGAACCGGTGCGCCTGTCATTTCGCTGGCTGCTGCTGCGCGCCTTGAGCGGCGGTCAAGCATTTGCCCGCTACACCGTGGCGGGCGGCTTTAGGCCGATCGGATGGGCCGGCTGCATCGCCTTCTATGTCAGGGCCTTCGTACAGATGATTCTCTCGTTCGCCATGGCCGCGGTGACCGGGTTGTTTGGCCGCCACCGCAGCGCGGCATGGCTGATCAAGGCCAGCGCCAATTTCGGAAAGTTGAGCTCGCTGTATGGATGGCAATTTCGCCAGTATGCGCGGCGTTGAAGTGACCTTGCACGGCCTGGCTCGTGGGTGATCCCGCGGGAGGAAGCAACAAGATCTCGGCGCGGCACATGCCTTCGCTCGACGGCATTCGGGCCATCAGTTTTCTGCTGGTTTTTTTCTCTCACGCCGGTTTGGGCAGCCTGGTCCCGGGCGGTATCGGCGTCACCATTTTTTTCTTCCTGAGCGGATTTCTGATCACGACATTGATGCGCGTTGAATTCGAGAAGAACGGCTTCGTCAATTTTCCCCACTTCTGGCTGCGGCGCATTTTCCGGATTTTTCCGCCCTTTTACCTGGTGTTGCTGTGCGCGGCCGTCGCATCGCTGCTTTTCGATCCTCCGGGAACGCTCTACTGGCCCGCGGTAAGAGCGCAGCTGCTGCATTTCACCAACTATTGGATCATCTGGCATGGATATACGGGGCAGCCATCGGGCACCGGCGTGTATTGGTCGCTGGCCGTCGAAGAGCATTTCTACTTGATATTTCCGTTTCTGTACGTTGGCATGAGGAAGCTGCGGCTCTCGGCGAAGGGCCAGGTTAAAGTCTTGTGGGGGATCTGCGCGCTGGTGCTGCTATGGCGCTGCGTTCTGGTATTCATGTCACACGTGTCGACCGATCGAACGTACATGGGCACCGACACGCGATTCGATTCCATTATGTTCGGCTGCGCCTTGGCCGTATGGAACAATCCGGCCCTCGACGCGCGCGTGCTCAATGAGCGCCGCTGGAAATTCTTCGTGGTCCCGGCGGCACTGGCCGTCCTCGTCGGCTGTCTGCTGTATCGCGCGCCGGCATTTCGGGAAACCATTCGCTATACGCTGCAGGGCTTGGCCTTGTCGCTCATATTCACGGCGGCAATCCGCTTCAACCATTGGCTGCCGTTTCGATTTCTCAATTGGCGGCCGATTGCCTTCATGGGCGTGCTGTCGTATTCGCTGTATTTGATGCATCTAGCACTGGTTTTCGCCGCGGAACGCCTTCTGCCGACGACGCCGCCGATTCTTCAGGGCTTATTGGCACTCGGCGTCGCCGTCGTTCTGGCGTGGATCATGTATGAAGTCATCGAAAAACCAGCCGCGCGCTGGCGCCGGCGCCTGACTGACTGACTAATTGTCCTTTGAGGCGCCGAATTAGTGATACCTTGATGGGCTACCCCCTCGAGGAGATGCGCGTGAATCAATACAAGCCAAGCCCCATTTTGGGACGCCCTTCGGTCCAGAGCGGCGAGGATCCGATGATGGACTTCCGCGCTCGCCTGGTACACCAGCAAGCAGAGGCCGCCGAGCGGCGCCGATTGGATCTGGCGGAACAATCCTCCCGGCTCAAGACCGCCGAGGAGCGGATTCGAATTTGGGAGCGCATCCACGAAGTCACCCTGCCGCGTGATTCGGCGCATCGCCTGGTCGACATCATCGCCGCCAACACGGGACTCACCGATGCCGACGTCCGCGAAGAGCAGCAGCGCCGCGCAGCAGTCCGGGCTGCCGTCTAAGGCCTTTAAGGCCTTTATTCCAGGTATTTCGCCCGCGTTTTGCGGCGCACTTCCTCGGCCGTCACGCCCGGGGCGAGTTCCACCAGCCTAAACGGGTCCTTGCGGGTTGCTCGCGAAAATGCCGCCAGGTCGGTAATCAGCGTATCGACGACGTTGGTGCCGGTCAGGGGCAAGTCGCAACGAGCCTTGAACTTCGATTCACCGTCCTTGGACGTGTGCTCCATCACCACCACCACCCGCTTGACGCCGGCCACCAGGTCCATGGCACCGCCCATCCCCTTGACGACTTTCCCCGGCACCATCCAGTTGGCCAAGTCCCCGTTCTCCGCGACTTCCATCGCACCGAGAATCGCCAGATTGATATGACCGCCGCGAATCATCGCGAAGCTGTCGGCGGACGAAAAATACGAGCTTATCGGCAGCGCCGTCACCGTTTGCTTGCCGGCATTCACCAAATCAGGATCTTCCTCCCCCTCAAAAGGGAAAGGCCCGATGCCCAGCATGCCGTTTTCGGATTGCAGCACCACTTTCATGCCCGGCGGAATGTAATTCGCCACCAGCGTCGGAATCCCGATCCCCAGGTTGACGTAGAAACCGTCTTGAAGCTCGCGCGCAGCGCGCGCGGCCAATTCGTCACGCGACCACGGCATTGACGCTCTCCACTCGATTGCTCTGTGCTCGTTGGCGCACCGTGCGCTTCTCGATCAACTTCTCGTACGGTGTGCCGACGACGAGGCGGTTCACATAGATGCCCGGGGTGTGGATCTGATCCGGATCGAGCGATCCCACCTCGACCAATTCCTCAACCTCCGCCACCGTGATGCGCCCGGCCGTCGCCATGTTGGGATTGAAATTGCGCGCCGTCTTGCGATACACCAAATTGCCTTCCGAATCGCCCTTCCAGGCCTTGACCAGCGATACATCCGCCACCAGGCCGGTCTCGAGCACATAGGCCTCGCCGTCCACCACGCGCTGCTCCTTGCCTTCGGAGACCAGGGTGCCGGCGCCGGTCCTGGTGAAGAATGCGTAGATGCCGGCCCCGCCCGCCCGTATGCGCTCGGCCAGCGTGCCCTGGGGATTGAATTCAAGCTGCAATTCCCCGGCCAAATACTGCCGTTCGAACTCCTTGTTCTCGCCCACGTAGGAGGAAATCATCTTGCGGATTTGGCGGGTTTCGAGCAGCAGGCCGAGCCCCGCGCCGTCGATGCCCGCGTTGTTGGACACCACGGTCAAATCGCGCACGCCCGAGTCGCGCAACGCGGTGATCAGCTTCTCCGGGATCCCGCAGACGCCGAATCCGCCACACATCAGCGTGATGCCGTCCTTCACGATGCCGCGCAGTGCCGCCGCGGCGTCGGGATACACTTTGGAATTGGATTTCATGGGCGATAGTATAATGCCTGCTCGCGATGCCGCGAGCGATACAGCATCACCACCGCAGCCGCCAAAAAAATAGGCTCCAGCGGTTTGCGAAAGCGTCCTTCCATGGTGCCCTCACTCTGTACCGCGAGAAGCAGGAATACGCCGAGGCCGCACATCGGCAGCAGCCACTGCCGGCCGCGGTACCACCCCTTGCCGACGCCGAAGGCCACGCACAGCACCAGCGGCAGCCACAACCATCGATTCCATACCGACAGCCACCCGCTCAAGGTACTGCGATCATTGTCCGGCCAGCTTTGGGCAAAGAGCAGGAACCGAAAATCATCCCAGCGCTGTTGCCGGCGCGAGTAAGTCCGCTGCGCCTGCGCCCGCTTCAGCTCATCGCGCCAATCGCCGCTGCCGCGACTCAAATCGACGTGGATGTCGAATACGCCGCTGCGATCGGAAATCCAATCGGAAAAGGGATAGAAACTCGGATTGTAAAAACTCGGCGAGCTGAACACGAAGCTGCCGGCCGCGCCTGCCTCAATAGTGATGTCGCGCTTGCCGCTGGCCGCGTAGATCCGGTTCAAATACAAATTGCCGAGCGGCGCGAAGAATCCCACGCCGGCGCGCGAGTGCCACGCGGCGGGGATCAGCAGCACGGCACCCAGGCCGGCGGCGATGATGGCGCTGCGCAATTTCCGTGGCTGCATCAACAACAGGTACAGCACATTGAGCACGGCCAAGGGAATGGCGACGGTGCGCGTGAAGGCGGCACAGCCCCAAATGAGGCCAGCGATCGCAAAGGCGCCCAGGGTGCCTTTGCGGCGCGCGCGAAACGTGGCCCAGAAGGCGATCCCGATGAACGCCAGCAGCAAGGTCTCATTCATGAAATAGCCGTAGATGCCCAAAGTCGAGGGCCACAGCCCGATCAACGATGCGCCGGCGAACGCCCAAGTCTTCGGCAGGATTTCACGCAGCGCCCGGTACCATCCGTAGGGCATGAGCACACACAGCACCGCGCAACCGAAATTGACCCAGGCATCGCTTCCTCGGCTCAACCATTGGAGCGCCGCGAGCCAAGCTTGGTACAAGAAAGGATCGTCTCCCGCCATCAGATCCGGGTGCAGGAAGTTCAGGCCGTTGTTCCAATGGCGCAGCGGATCGGAGAACAAATGCCCCAGCGGTGAATTGAAAAAAGGGAACAACAGGCGCATGAGCAGAACGGCGCCGAATAACCATCTCACCCAATGCAGCGCGCCCAATGTGCGTAGATTACGGCTCATGATGATCAGAGCCTATCAGCCGGGATGCGCGAAACACAGATGGTATGCTGTCAATCGTGGCAAATCGCAACTCACCTGACACGACAGCGCCGCGCCGGCCCGAGTCGGCCACCAATTTCTATGTGAATCTTCTGGGGCTCGCGGCAGGCCTTGCCGCGCTGTTCGGCGTGCTGCATGCCTACGGGCCGGATCCGCAGTATGGCTCGATTCCCTACGCGCCCGCCGTACCCTGTCTCGCCGTCGCGACGGTCATCGCCGTAGGCAGCTGGCGGCGCATCACTCGGTATCAGTGGGGCGCCGGCGGTCTGGCTCGAGCCGCGCGCGGTGCTTGGAACGCGGGGCGCGTCGCGGTGCGCCTGGCAGGCTTGGTGGCGACCTTGGGCCTGATCGCGTTTATCTATTGGCTGCTTCCCGAATACGCGGGCAATTTCTACCGGCCGTTTTGGAATTATTTAAAGACGCTCTCGCCGGTGCTGTTGCTGGTGCCTTTTTATTTCGCCTGGATCGACACGCGGCTCAGCGAAGAGGAGGACGAATATCTGGCGTTTGGCCGCTTGGCTCTCGGGCGCCGGCACGACGTCAACTATGCATTGATTCGACGGCACTTGCTCGGCTGGACCGTCAAGGGATTCTTCCTGCCGCTCATGACCGTGTACCTGGTCAACGAAATCGCCGCCACCTATAACGCCTACGGAAGCGGCGGCATTGCGGCGATTGCGAACTATGAGTTTCTGTATCACTTGATGTTCGCGATCGATGTGCTTTTTTGCGTCGTGGGCTACACGTGCACGACTCGATTGTTCGATTCGCACATCCGCAGCGTCGAACCCACGATGCTGGGATGGGCCGCCGCCCTCATTTGCTATCAACCTTTCTATTCGGTCATCGGCCAGTTCTATCTGCAATACCAGGGCGATCTGTATTGGGATAGCTGGCTGCAACAGTGGCCTTCGCTGCGTTCGGGGTGGGGCGCCGTGATCATCGTGTTGCTGACGGTCTATACCCTCTCCACCGTGGCATTCGGTGTGCGGTTTTCGAATCTAACCCATCGCGGCATCATCACCGGCGGCCCGTATCGATTCAGCAAACATCCCGCGTACTTGTCGAAGAACCTGAGCTGGTGGCTCATTTCAGTGCCCTTTGTCTCGGGTCAGGGAGCGGCCGTGGCGTTTCGCCACTGCTGCCTGTTGTTGCTGCTGAACCTGGTCTACTACATACGCGCCCGCACCGAAGAGCGGCACTTGAGCTGGGATCCGAACTACGTCGCGTACGCGGAATGGATCGACCGGCACGGCGCGCTGCGCCGCTTGGGCGCGCTGTTCCCGTTCCTGAAGTACCGGGCGCCGCGCGCTTCCCGCTAGCCGGACTTCGCGGGCTAGTACCGGTATTGGTCGACCTTGTAGGGCCCTTGCGGATCGACGCCGATATACCTCGCCTGCACGTCGGTCAGCTGCGTCAATTGCGCGCCGAGCTTGGAGAGCTGCAATCGCGCCACTTTTTCATCGAGATGTTTCGGCAACACATACACGCCCACGGGATATTGCTTGGTGTTGGTGAACAATTCGATTTGCGCCAGCACCTGATTGGCGAACGATGAACTCATCACGTACGAGGGATGCCCGGTGCCGCAGCCCAAATTCACCAAACGGCCTTCCGCGAGCAGAATGATGCGCTTGCCGTCGGGGAAAATGATGTGATCGACCTGGGGCTTGATGTTCTCCCAGGTGTGCCGGCGCAGCGCCGCGACCTCGATCTCGTTGTCGAAATGGCCGATGTTGCACACGATGGCCTGATCCTTCATGCGCTGCATGTGATCGTGCGTGATGACGTGGAAATTGCCGGTGGCCGAAACGAAAATGTCGGCCTTGTCAGCGGCATAATCCATGGTGACCACCCGATAGCCTTCCATCGAGGCCTGCAGCGCGCAGATCGGATCGATCTCGGTGACCCACACCTGGGCGGACAGCGCGCGCAACGCCTGCGCCGAACCCTTGCCGACGTCGCCGTATCCGCACACCACCGCAACCTTGCCCGCGATCATGACATCGGTGGCGCGTTTGATGGCGTCCACCAACGATTCGCGGCAACCGTATAGATTGTCGAACTTCGACTTGGTCACCGAATCATTCACATTGAACGCCGGGAACGCGAGCTGGCCTTCCTTCGCCATTTGATACAGCCGCTTCACGCCCGTGGTGGTTTCTTCGGTGACGCCCTTGATCTTGGCGAGACGCGTGGAATACCATTTTGGATCGGCTTTGAGCTTGGACTTGATCGCCGCGAACAGAAGCTCCTCCTCCTCGTTGCCGGGCTTCACCACCAGGGATATATCCTTCTCGGCCTTGGCGCCCAAATGCAGCAGCAGCGTGGCATCGCCGCCATCGTCCAAAATCATGTTCGAGTGACTGCCGTCGGGCCACTCGAAAATCCGATGCGTGTAATCCCAGTACTCGGCCAGCGATTCGCCCTTGACCGCAAACACCGGCGTGCCGCCGGCGGCGATGGCCGCGGCGGCGTGATCCTGGGTCGAATAAATATTGCACGAGGCCCAGCGCACCTGGGCACCCAACGCGTTCAGCGTTTCGATGAGCACGGCGGTTTGGATGGTCATGTGCAATGAGCCGGTGATGCGCGCGCCGCGCAGCGGCTGCTGCGAGGCGAACTCGCGGCGAATCGCCATGAGCCCAGGCATCTCGGTCTCTGCAATCTTGATTTCCTTGCGCCCCCAACTTTCCAGCGCGAGATCCTTGACGACAAAATCGGCCTGAGGCTTGATTGCTGCATTCATTTCGATACGACTCCTTGAGGCGCCTTAAGCGGCGCGCGTGGCTTTGAATTCGGCGGCGAGCGTCTCGGCCTTGTCGGTCCGCTCCCAGCTGAACTCATCTTCCTTACGGCCAAAATGCCCGTAAGACGCGGTTTTCTGATAGATGGGCCGCGCCAAATCCAGCATTTCGCGCAAGCCAAACGGGGTGAGATCGAAATGCGCCCGCACCAGTTGCGTCAAGCGCTGGTCGGAAAGTTTTCCGGTGCCGAAGGTTTCGACCATGATGGACGTGGGCTCGGCCACGCCGATGGCGTACGAGAGTTGCACCTCGCAGCGCTCGGCCAGGCCCGCGGCCACGATGTTTTTGGCCACGTAGCGCGCGGCATAAGCGGCCGAGCGATCCACTTTCGACGGATCCTTGCCCGAAAAGGCGCCGCCGCCATGGCGCGCAAATCCGCCATAGGTGTCGACGATGATCTTGCGCCCGGTCAGTCCGCAGTCGCCGACCGGCCCGCCGATCACGAAGCGCCCCGTGGGGTTGATGTGGTACTTGGTGCGCTTGTCGATCCACTTCGCGGGCAGCACCGGCTTCAGGATTTCCTCCATCACCGCTTCACGCAATTGTTTGGTGCTGATGTCATCCGAATGCTGCGTGGAGAGCACCACGGCCTCGAGGCCCACCGGCTTGTCATTCTCGTAGCGCAAGGTGACCTGGCTCTTCGCGTCCGGCCGCAGCCAGGGCAGCTTGCCGTTCTTGCGTACCTGCGCCTGGCGCTTGACGAGGCGATGCGCCAAGGTGATCGGCGCCGGCATCAGCACATCGGTTTCGTTGCTGGCGTAGCCGAACATCAGGCCTTGATCTCCTGCGCCCTGCTTGCGTTCGTCCTTGCGGTCGACGCCTTGCGCGATATCGGGTGACTGCTTGCCGATAATATTGAGCACCCCGCAGCTCGCACCGTCGAATCCCATGTCCGAGGTGTCGTAGCCGATGTCCAGCACGGTCTTGCGCACCAGGGCTTCGACATCCACCCACGCACTGGTCGTGACCTCGCCGGCAACGATGACGACGCCGGTTTTGACCAGGGTTTCGCAGGCCACGCGGCCACGCGGATCGGCGGCCAGAATGGCGTCGAGCACCGCATCGGAAATTTGGTCCGCGACCTTGTCCGGATGGCCTTCCGAGACCGATTCGGAGGTGAAAGAGAAGCTTCTGCTCATGAGTGATTTCCTTGCCAATTAGCCGAAATTGTCCCGATACCGTCGATCGAAATCGGTCCGGGTGAAGCGGTGGTTCTGCGGGCCGCGCGATTCAATTTTGATCGCACCCATTAGAGAGGCCGTCCTGCCGATGGTTTCCCAGTCAAGGCCACGCAGCAACCCGTGAATTAGACCAGCCCGGTAGGCATCCCCGCAACCCGTCGGGTCCACCACGGCCTTAGGTTTGGCCGCGGGAATGGTCATGGTGCGCCCTTCAGCGTAAATGATCGACCCTTCAGACCCCTTCGTCACAATCAGGGCCTCTACCTGGGAAGCGACCTCGGCGGCCGTCAGGCCGGTCTTTTGCTGCAACATGCCCCATTCGTAGTCGTTGACGGCCACCCAGCGGGCCTGGCGAATGAAGGTTTTGAGCTCATCGCCGCCGAACATGGGCAGCCCCTGGCCGGGATCGAAAATGAAGGGAATGGAAGATGCCTCGAACTGCGCCGCGTGTTCGATCATGGCCAGGCGGCCATCCGGGGCGACGATGCCGAGCGTGACGCCGGATCCGGCATCCGTGACCTTGTTCAGGTGGGCGAATTGCATGGCGCCGGGGTGAAAGGCGGTAATTTGATTGTCATCCAGGTCGGTGGTGATAAAGGCCTGGGCGGTAAAGGTGCCGTCGACTACCTTGATGTGCTCCACCGACAGGCCCTGCGAGACCATGCGCTCTCGGTACGGCGCAAAATCCCCGCCGGCCGTGGCCATGGCAATGCCGCGATCACCCAGCAGATTCAAGCCGTACGCGATATTCGCGGCGCAACCGCCGAACTCGCGGCGCATGTCCGGCACCAGGAATGACACGTTCAGCGTGTGCAGCTTGTCCGGCAGGATGTGGGCTTTGAAGCGGTCCGGAAACACTAAAATGGTGTCGTATGCCACGGAACCGCAAATCAGGGCGGTCGTGCCTCTCGCTAATTTCTGCGCCATCTACCACCGGAGTTGATTCAAACCGCTATTCTACAGACAGTTACACTTCGATGGGCGCTAATGAAAAGGTTACAAATCTGACACTGGGCCGCCAAATCTGCGGCAACTGGGACGGCGCCACCAGTTATGAATGGTTGGTGACGAACGGCATCGGCGGCTACGCCTGCGGGACCGTGGCACTCGCCAACACTCGCCGCTACCACGGATTTCTCATGGCAAGCCTGGCGCCGCCGGTGCAGCGCACGCTGCTGGCGGCCAAAATCGATTTGAGTGTCGAATACCAAGGCCGGACGACGGACCTGTCCGCGAATGAGTTTGCCGACGGAACCATCAGTCCCCAAGGCTTCGTGCATTTGGAATCCTTCGCGATCCGCGACGGCATACCCACCTGGCGCTATTGCGTAGCCGACGCGTTGTTGGAGCAATCCATTTTCATGGCGCAGGGCGTCAATACCAGTTATCTGCGATTGGAATTGATTCGGGGCTCGGCGCCGATGCGCGTCACGCTCAAACCCTTCGTCACGTATCGCGACTACCACGCCCAAGGCCGCGGCGCGCAAGAATTTCAAGTGGACTCGAGCGCTCGAGCCTGCCGCATTCAAGCCTTTGCCGGCGCTCGAGCCTACCAACTCAGCGTGAGCGAAGGCGTTTTCACAGCCACCCCCGAGTGGTATTGGAACTTCTGGCATCGCGAGGAAGCGCAGCGCGGACTCGACGCGGCGGAGGACTTATTTTTTCCCGGCAGCTTCAGCGCGGACCTGGGCCTGAAAGTGCCGCTGTTCTTCATCGCCACCGCTGAGCCCGCGACACCGGCCGGCGGCGGCGAGGTGTTGGAGGCAATGCAGGGCGGCACGCGAACATTGAGCGCGGCACTGCCTAAGAATGCGCCGGCATGGATACGCACGTTGGCGCGCGCTTCGGATCAGTTCATCGTGCGGCGCGGTGCAACCGGCGCGGGCGCCGTGAGCATCATCGCCGGATACCCCTGGTTTGCCGACTGGGGCCGAGACACCATGATTTCTCTGCCGGGACTCGCGACGGCACTGGGGCGCTATGACATTGCGGCCAACATTTTCAAGACGTATGCGCAGTTCGTCGATCGCGGCATGTTGCCGAATCGATTCCCGGACTTGGGCGAGGCGCCGGAGTACAACACCGCCGATGCCACGTTGTGGATGTTTCATGCACTCGATGATTACCTGCAGGCCCGGCGTGATCCCGAGCTGCTCGGCGAGCTGTTTCCGAAACTCGTCGCTATCATTCACGCGCATGTTCACGGCACGCGCCATGGAATTCATGTCGATGCCAAAGACGGCCTGCTGTTTGCCGGCGACGGCGGCACGCAGCTCACGTGGATGGATGCCAAGAACGGTGATCAGGTGTTCACGCCGCGGGCGGGCAAGGCGGTGGAAATAAACGCCCTGTGGCTCAATGCGCTGAACGTCATGATTCGATTCGCCGACCGCGTGCATGACGTCACGGAGAAACGATTCTGCGAAGTACTACTGTCACGCGCCGGCGTCAATTTTGGACGGTTCTGGAATGAGGAGCGCGCCTGCCTCTACGACGTCATCGATGTCGAGGGTACGGATGCGCGCGATGATCGGGTCAGGCCCAACCAAATCCTGGCGATTTCTCTTCCCTACTGCACGCTGCCCGCGGCGCAGATGCGCGCGGTGGTTGAGCGCTGCGGCCAGGAACTTCTCACCAGCTATGGGCTGCGCAGCTTGAGTTCGAGCGGCCCAGGCTATATCGGGCATTACGCCGGCAATCCCTATCAGCGTGACGCTGCCTACCACATGGGCACGGTTTGGAGCTGGCTGCTCGGACCCTTCGCTCGGGCGCATTTTCGTGTTTTTGGCGATGCTCGCCTGGCGCAGTCGCTGCTCGACCCGCTCGCCGACCATGTCAACAGCGCCTGTCTTGGCACGGTCAGCGAGATATTCGACGGTGACGCGCCTCACACTGCGCGCGGCTGTTTCGCGCAGGCCTGGAGCGTCGCTGAAATACTGCGCGCATGGATCTACCTCGAGCGCAAGATCTCGAAGGCTTAAAGGAAATGAATAAATGAACACGGAGCGAGAGCGTCTGCTCGCCAATGTGGTGGGTCCCGACGGCTGGAAGCACTGGGGACCCTACCTGAGCGAGCGCCAGTGGGGCACCGTGCGGGAGGACTACAGTCCCGGCGGCACGGCCTGGGAATATTTTCCGCATGATCACGCGCGCAGCCGCGCGTATCGCTGGGGAGAAGATGGCATTGCCGGTATTTCCGATGCCGAGCAGCTGGTCTGTTTGTCCTTGGGCCTGTGGAATGGCGCCGACCCCATTTTGAAAGAGCGCTTGTTCGGCCTGACCAACGCCGAGGGCAATCACGGCGAGGACGTGAAAGAGCACTATTTTTACCTGGATGCGACGCCGACGCATTCCTACTTGAAAATGCTCTATAAATATCCGCACCGAGCATTTCCCTACGCGGATCTGGTTGCGGAGAATGCGCGGCGCGGAACCGATGTTCCGGAATACGAACTGTTGGACACGGGCGTGTTCGCCGAGAATCGTTATTTCGATGTCTTTGTGGAGTATGCCCAGGTGGAACCGGGCGACATTCTCATGAAGATCACCGCGTGGAACCGCGGTCCGACCGCGACGCTGCACCTGATCCCACAGCTGGTGTTGCGCAACACGTGGAGTTGGGAGCCCGGTTGCGAGAAGCCGCAACTGAGCGCCGCCGGGGGCGGTGCGATTGCCGTCGAGCCTGCGGCACTGGGCGTGAGCCACTTGTATTTCGACGGCGACCCTGAAGTTCTGTACACCGAAAATGAAACGAATGCCCCAAAGCTCTGGAACTACGGGGCGGGCGGTTATTTCAAGGACGCATTTCACGAACACATCGTCGGCGGCCACCGCGATCGGGTGAACCCCAAGCGCACCGGCACCAAGGCCGGGGTGTGGTATCAATCGACCATCCCGGGCGGCGGGAAACTGGAACTGCGGCTGCGCTTGGCGCACCGCACGGTGAGGGCGCCGTTCAAGGATTTCGACAGCGGCCTTGAGCGGCGGCGTCGCGAAGCGGATGACTACTATGCGGACCTGCAAAAGGATATGAGTTCGGCCGACGAGCGTGCCGTGCAGCGCCAGGCATTTGCCGGGCTGATTTGGAGCAAGCAATTCTACTACCTCGACGTGCCTCGCTGGCTCAAGGGTGACCCCGCGCAGCCAAGACCGGCGCAGGAGCATCTACACGGCCGCAACAGCGATTGGCGCAACCTGAATAACGCCGACATTCTCTCGATACCCGACAAGTGGGAATATCCGTGGTACGCCTCCTGGGATTTGGCGTTTCACTGCATTCCGTTCGCGCTGATCGACCCGCATTTTGCGAAGCATCAGTTGGTCCTGCTCACCCGTGAATGGTACATGCACCCCAACGGCCAGATCCCGGCCTACGAGTGGGCATTCAGCGACGTGAACCCGCCGGTGCATGCCTGGGCAACCTGGCGCGTGTACCAAATAGACCGCAAGCAAAATGCCGGCAAGGGCGATTTGGAATTTCTCGAGCGCGTATTTCACAAGTTGATGCTGAACTTCGCCTGGTGGGTCAACCGCAAGGACACGCTGGGCCGCAATATTTTCCAAGGCGGATTTCTAGGCCTGGACAATATCGGCGTATTCGACCGCAGCGCGCAGCTGCCCACCGGCGGCTACATCAATCAATCCGATGGCACCAGCTGGATGGCGATGTATGCGCTGAACCTGATGCGCATCGCCCTGGAACTCTCCCAGCACAACCATGTGTACGAAGACATCGCGAGCAAATTCTTCGAGCACTTCCTGAACATTGCCTCAGCGATGAGCTGCATGTTCAGCGACGACATCGGCCTATGGGACGACGAGGATCAGTTCTTTTACGACGTCCTGTGCTTGCCCGACAATCAGCGCGTGCGCCTGCGCATTCGTTCCATGGTGGGGTTGATACCGCTGTTTGCGGTAGAAACCTTGGAACCCGAGCTGCTGGAGAGGCTGCCGGGCTTCCGGCGCCGCTTGGAATGGTTTCTGATGCACCGGCCCGATCTCGCCGGCCTGGTGTCGCACTGGCAGTCGCCGGGGCGCGGTGAGCGCCGGCTGTTGTCGCTGTTGCGCGGCCACCGCATGAAAAAACTCTTGAAACGCATGCTGGATGAAACTGAATTTCTGTCCGATTACGGCGTGCGCGCCCTCTCCAAGGCGCATTTGGAGCAGCCTTTCCAGTTGCATGTGGGGCATGTCAATGAGTCGGTGCGCTATACCCCGGGGGAATCGGATTCCAGGCAGTTCGGCGGCAATTCCAATTGGCGCGGACCCATTTGGTTTCCGCTCAACTTCCTGATCATCGAGTCGCTGCAGAAATTTCATCACTACTACGGCAATGATTTCAAAGTGGAATGCCCGACCGGATCGGGGCATTTTCTGACGCTTGCCCAAGTCGCGGCCGAACTCTCGCGTCGTCTATCGCGCATTTTCTTGAAGGACGAACGCGGTGAGCGGCCGGTGCTGCGGCATCAGCCGCAACTGCAAATGGATCCGAATTATCGAGACTGCATCCCGTTCTATGAATATTTCCACGGCGACAGCGGCCGCGGCATCGGGGCATCGCACCAAACGGGGTGGACTTCGTTGATCGCCAAGCTGCTCACGCCGCGAGCGCACGAATAGGCTGCGCATTTCGGGATAACTTGACTATAGTTGCCTCTTCACGTAAATTACGTGTAACTTCCTGGAGTGTCGCCATGGCCGCCATACGCAAACACAACATCACTGTAGCCATTGACCGGGACCTTCTTAAGCGGGCTCGAGGCGTCGCCGCCAAGCGCGGCTGCAGCGTTAGCGCATTATTGGCCGGGGAACTGCAGCAACTCGTAACGAGTGAGCAAGAGTATGAGGCGGCCATGCGGCGCGCCCGAGCATTGATGTCGACAGGCCTTTCTCTTGGTGGTGCAAAACTGGTTGATCGCGATGCCATTCACGAACGACGTCGTCTTCGTTGACACCAATATCCTGATCTACGCTCACGACAGAGATGCCGGCTTGCGGTGGCAACGCGCAACCCAAGCGCTCGATCAGTTGTGGACAACGCGTACAGGACGCATGTCGGTCCAAGTACTGCAGGAATTCTTTGCGGTGGCGACGCGGAAATTAAAGGCCCCAGTCGAAGTCGCCACAGCGCGTGAGGTAATTCGAAATTACGCGCCGTGGGTCACGGCCCCCACAGACGTCAACACGGTATTGCGCGCTTCGGAAATTGCAGAAGTCGCGCAAATCTCGTTTTGGGACGGAATGATCGTCGCAGCCGCAGAACGATCCGGGGCCGCGACGCTGTACACGGAAGATCTCAATGACGGGCAGGTAATCGCGGGTATTCGCATCGTAAACCCCCTTGCCGAAGAGCCTGTCTGAATATTCTCAGTGCGCGGAGACAGGCGCCCGGCGGCGCGGCATGGCTCGCAGTACCGATAGGCTCTGTGCACTGAGCTGGTGAAAGTCAGCGCTTACTCGCGGCTCCTGAGCGAGCCGATGCCAGTAAACTTCCGCGAGTTTGCAGGCACTGGCCCAAACAGCCAGCCAGGCCGCCCTTGCCGGTACTGAATCGAATTGCCGCACCACAAGCTGGCCATCTTGCGGCGCGAATAGCATCGGCAGCATGTCATAGACCGGAGCGAGCTCGAATGTCCCCTGATGTCATTCACGACACTTGGCGACCATGCACTAAAGAGCGAGGACTGCCCCGATAGTTAGAAAGACCGCAGCCACAGCGCCGCCTATCAAGCACGCGAACGCAATCGACTCACGAGCGTGGGTGGCATCTTGGAAGTGATCTTTAAACCAGGCGTTCAACATCATTCCCCCTAATCCGCGCCCCTAGCTAAGCCTGCGCAAAGTGTACCACCGTATAGCCGGCGGCAGCCAGGATGGTGAATATTGAGGATGCGATGAGGTTTAGGTAATGACGGTGCCAGGCAATACCCATTGGTACTCGGAGCAGAGTTGGAAAAACTGCACCTCCGGCCGCCAAAATGGCGGAGATCACCAACACGATGACCAAGCCAATGAAAAGCGTAGCTGCGGATGCAGCATCATAATGTGCGTGGCTGATCACGCGCATGGCGATGTCATAGAGACCGGAGGCGCAATAGCCCATTGCCATCCAACAGAGCTGCCCATCCTTCGCAAGTGCGACAAGTTTAGCGTCCGTTTTCAGATGCGCGGAGATCGGCAAAATCCAAAATATGGGGACAAGCAAAAATGGAGCGAGGAGCGGTACCACTACCGTCACGAAGAACCAAGCCATGAGCCTATCCTTAGACGAATTCGCATTACAAATTATGCCGCGCCGACGGTCGTCGACTCAGCGACTGTATGTGCTCACAATATCTAGTAATGCAGTTTTCTTACTCGGCGTCGCCCAACACCTCATCCCCGCGGCGGAGCGAGTTCGAATATCCCCTGATGATGATCGAACAAGGTCACGTTGCCGAAGTGCCGGCATGCATAGATAGTAGACTAGTTACTCATCGGAGATAATTTGTTAATAAACAACAACTTAATCAACAAATAACTAGATACTAGACTAGATAATGACTCATGCGAAACCCCTGATTTTGGCGAGGCGATTCTTGATGGATTTTGCTCCCGATCGGCCGGCGGCCAACACTTCATCCCCGGTCCTGGTCTTATTGCCGGGACTGGATGGCACGGGCAAATTGTTTGCGGAGTTCTTGAAGGTGATGGACCGGCATATCGACACGCTCGTCGTGACCTATCCCAAAGACGTCCCGATGAACTACGATCAATTGGAGACGCTGGTCAGCGCCGCGTTGCCCACCGACCGGCCTTTTGTTTTGTTGGGTGAATCTTTTTCCGGACCGCTCGCCATTCGCATCGCGGCGCGCCGGCCCGAGTTTCTGGTGGGTCTGGTCTTGTGCGTCACCTTTGCCAGCAACCCCTACTCGTGGGCAGGAGCCTGGGTGCGGCCGTTGGCCAAATTCTTGCCGCTCAAGTCCCTGCCTCGGTGGGTGCGCGCGCCTCTGATGTGGGGATCAGCCTCGCCGAATCGAGCGCCGCGACAATCGGAGCGAGCGATGGCCAGCGTATCGGCTATGGTAATTCGGCAGCGGATTGCCTCACTGCTCGCGGTAAATGAAACCGCCGCGCTCCGTCAGGTCTCACTACCGACCTTGGTGCTCTGCGCAAGCCGCGATCGGGTGGTCTCGAAAGCCGCTACCTTGACGATCATGCACGGCATTGCGCATGCGCAGCGAGTCGACATCGATGGGCCGCATCTGTTGCTGCAGACTTGCCCAAAGGAATGCGCGGCCGCCGTGCTGTCTTTTATGCGCCAGGGCTTAGGCGCCAAGACTTAGCGCAACCGGGCCGGCCATGGCCGGCCCGATAATCGGACGAATCGACTATGACTTGACGATTACGACTTGTGCTCCGCCTTCCACTTCTCGACGGCAGCCATGGTGTTCTCGACATGTTTGTCGGGATTCATGGCCGTGTACTCATAGATGATCTTGCCGGTGGGCGCGATCACATAGGAGGTGCGATTGGCATACTCGGGCTTTTGCTGCAGTATCGCGTCGTAGTCCTTGGTGATTTTCTGATCCGCATCGGCGGCCACCGCGAACTTGTTGCGGCATTCGCTCACGGAGAATTTGTTGAGCGTGTCGATGCTGTCATGCGAGACGCCAATCACGGTCGCGCCCAGCGCCTTGAATTTATCCGTCGCCTCGGCGAAGTTATGAGCTTCGATGGTGCAGCCGGTGGTAAACGCCGCCGGATAAAAATACAGGACCACCGGACCGGTCTTCAGCGCGTCCGCCAAAGAAAACTTGAACGGCTTGCCGGCGAGGGTCGCCTGGGTGGTGAAATCAGGTGCCTGAACGCCCGGGGCCAGTGCCGCGTACAAGGGCGCGGCGAGTGCCGCACTGCTCAGGGCAAGAATCATTAGACGCTTCATGGTAAGAATTCCTTTGGAGCTCAATTAGCTCGGTCGGCAGTCTGCGCCATCCCTGCATTGCGGGCAATAAAGGCGAAAATTCCTCGCAACATGAGTGCCAATTCGTCTGCAGCGTGGACGCCGCCAACGATGTCGATCGCTATTTCAACACTTCTCTGATCTCGCCGACGACGCGGCCCACATCCTCGTCGCGCATCGCGGGAAACAGCGGCAGGGTGACTGTCTCGCGCCCTACTCTCGCGGCGACCGGCGTGTCTTCATCCCGATAGCCCGCCTCGCGGTAAAATTTGAGACTGGGAATACTCGGATAGTGCACGCCGATGCCGATCCCCCGGTCAGCCATTGCCTTCTGGAATCCGGCCCGCGTCATGCCGCGCGCGGCGAAATCGATCAGCACTTGAAACATATGCCAGCTGTGTCCCGCATCCCCGCGTGCCGGCAATACCACGCCGGCGAAGTCCTTGAAGGCGTCGAAATAGCGGCCGGCGAGATCGAGGCGGCGCGCGTTGAATCCATCCAAGCGCCGCAGCTGGTCGATGCCGACTTGCGCCGCCACATCCGTGAGGTTGCTCTTGGCCCCCGGAAACATGACGTCGACTTCGCCTCGAGCATTGCGCTTGATGCCGTGAAAGCGGTACTGCTCCAGAAGCTCGGCCGCCAGAGCATCTGCGGTGGAGATGGCGCCGCCTTCGATGGTCGTCATGTTCTTGTTGGGGTGAAAACTGAACACCACCAGATCCCCGAAACTGCCGATCGGCTTGCCCTTGTATTTCGATCCGATGGCATGCGCCGCATCCTCCACCACGCGCAGGCCACGTTCCGCCGCGAGACCGTAGAGCCCGTCCATGTCCACCGGCAGTCCCGCAAAATGCACCGGCATGATGGCTCGTGTCTTGGGCGTGATCGCCGCGGGCACGCGATTCAAGTCGATGTTGCGGGTATACAGGTCGATATCGACAAACACGGGCTTGGCGCGCAAGCGCGCGACGACATTCGCGCTCGCGGCGAAACTCATCGCCGGGACGATGACTTCGTCACCCGCGCCGACGCCGGCGACTTCGAGCGCCATCTCCAGGCCGGCGGTGGCCGAGGTCATGACCCGTACGTGCCGGCTGCCACCCAGGTATGCGGCCAGAGCCGCTTCAAAGGCAGCTACTTTGGGACCGCTGGCCAATTGGCCCGACCGGAAAACGTCCGCGACGGCCGCAATGCTGTGTTCATCGATCGACGGTCGCGTGAAAGGCAGGAACGGTTTCATGCCGAATTCCGCGATACCAAGACCACGCCGGCGCAGATCAGCGCGATCCCCAGCACTTTAGCCGGCGTGAGCGTCTCCCCCAGCCATGCCACCGACACGGCAGCCACCACCACGTAGCCCAGGGATAGCACCGGATAGGCCGTACTGACCGGCGCCTTGGACAGCGCGGCGACCCACACGCACAAACTGGCGGCATAACACAGCATGCCGGTCCAGAACGGCAGGCTCTTGAACAGAATGAGCACGCTGCTGTGCAAGGTATCGGCATTGAATACGCTGAACTGCGATAACGGCTTGGTGGCCACTTTCAGCAGCAGTTGTGCCGCCGCGTTCAATCCCACACCCGTCAAGATCAACACCCAGGTGATGACGCTCATGGCCGCGCCACCATCACCTGACTCACATTCTGACCGACCGTTCGCATGGGCACGCCACGCTCCTTGAAGTTATTGAATGTCCGCTTGTCCATCACCGCGTAGGCGCGGGTTTGCGAATCCCAAAGCCGAAGAAACTCATCCACATCGGCAATCTCGCCGTTCGGCGCCCGGCGCAATCCATAATCGAGCTCGCCACGATACCCGACCAACATGACGGTCCGCTGCAAATAAAAGGTCAGGGATTGATCGTAGGTGCGCACGCTGTACAGCGGCGCCTCGCGATCGGCCGGCGGCAATGCCTTGGCCAGATCGATTCCCGAGTAGATCGGCGCCAGCAGCGCGGCGGTCCTCATCAGCAGCAACCCCGCCAGGCACCAGCCCACACCCAGGAATACGCCGGCACGCGTCGCGTCGCGAGCCCCTTGGATCCACACGAACGCACCCGACACCAGCAGCAGGGCGGCGACTTCGCGCAGGGGCTTCGCCAGCATGAGGAAGTAGGGGCGGTTGGCAGAGGCCGGCACCAGGGCCGGCAGATAGAAACTCGCGACGCCCAGCGTGAGTCCGACGATGGCCGTCAAAACAGCCGTGATCAAGAAGTCCCGCTTCAAGGTTGCGATGGGCAGCGCCGCGATCAAAACCGCCAGCGCCGGCATGGCCGGCAGGATGTAGGGCATGAGTTTCGAATCCGATAGCGAAAAAAACACACAGATGAAAAGCACCCAGATCCACAGGAAAAAAGCCGGGCTGAATGGCCCCTTCAAGGCGCGGTCGCGCCAGCCGCTGAAAATCACCCGCAGCGCCGGTACGGTCCACGGAACCGTGCCTATCAAGAACACCATCCCGAAAAACCACCAAGACTCCTGGCGATCCGCCACCTTGGTCAAGTAGCGCGCGAAATGCTCGTGCACGAAGAAGAACTTTAGGAAATCATCGAGTCTCAATGCCGCCAGCCAATGCCAGGGCAGCGCAATTGCCAAGAACAGCGGCAAACCCCAGGACAACCTCAAGCGGTGCCAGGGCGCGAAATCACGGCAGCACAGGCTGTAGATGACCAGTACCGCCGCCGGAATGGCCGCGGCCACCAGACCCTTGGTGAGCACGCCCAACGCGGCGCCGATCCACGCCATCAACATCCACTTCGGCGCGCTGTCTCCCGGCCGCTGCGCCAGCAAAAACCCCGTGAGGCTGGCCGTCATATAGAACGTCAGGCTCATGTCCAGCGTGATCAATTGGCCGAGGACGATGACCATTATCATTCCCGCCAACACCGCTGCGGCGCGCCAGCCGGTTTCCCGGCCCCCGATTCGAGCCCCCAGCAAGCCAATCAGAGCGATGGTCCCGAGCGCCGTGACAGCGGTATAGAGCCGCGCGGAGAACTCGCTCACGCCAAACAATCGATACATCAAGGCAGTCGCCCAGTACTGCAGCGGCGGCTTCTCGATGTAGTCCAAACCATTCAAGTGCGGGATCACCCAATCACCGCCGCTCAACATTTCCCGCGGGATCTCGGCGTATCGCCCCTCGTCGGGATTGAACAGCGGCCGGTTCGCTAATGTCGCGAACCACACCACGACCAGCAGCGCCGCAAGAGCCCCGTACAGCCAGCGCTCGCGAACCTTGACGTCAATCGTTTGACTCACGCCGCCGCCGCGCTCGCGGGTTGAACGGCGAGCAGCCCTGAGCGCCCCGGGACCTCACCCATGATCACGGTCTGATCGGGCAGCGGCCTTTTCAGGCTAAGCTCGCGAATCCCCGCCATGCGCGTGATCTTGGCGCCGGCCGCCTGCCACTTTCTGAGCAGCGATTCGAAAGCATCCAGCAACCGCATGCCCTCGAGCTCCGCATGCAGGGTGAACACCTGCACATTCTCGCCGCTCGGGACGGCGCTGCTCTCGGACAGCCGAAACACCGCGTCCGCGATGCTCGATTCATCAACGCCATCGCGGCCCAGCAACTCATCGAAAGTCGGCAACGTGGTCGGTAGTTGCACACAGGTGCTGCGCTCGGCCTCGAGCATCGGCCAAAAAGGCGCGTAGCCGCGGGTATCGCTGGCGTACTGCATGCCGTATTCGCGCTCGAGTTCCAAGGCGTGCGCGTTGATTTGCCAGCCGGCGGCGGCGTGCGATTTGGGGAAGAATCCGAATACGCGCTCGAAAGCGCTCATGCCGCGTTCGAATTCCATCCTGGTCCAAGCCTCGGAAGCGCCGGCGACATGGTCTTGCCAGCGCACATGATCGAAGGTGTGCAGTCCCACCTCGAAGCCGGCATCGTGCACGCTGCGCATGTGAGCGCCCGCTTCGCGGCCGATATCGGGGCCCGGCAGCAGCACGCCGTACAGCAGGGTTTTCAGCCCGTAGTGTTTCAGCACCGAGGTGCGTGCGACCTTTTGCGCAAAGCCCTTGCGAAATACCCGGCGCAGGGCGCGCCCGGTGTGATCGGGGCCGACGGAAAAATAAAAGGTCGCGTCCACTTGCAGCTTTTTGAGCAGCGCGGCGAGACGCGGTACGCCTTCGCGGGTTCCACGCAAGGTATCCACATCGACCTTGAGGCCGATGTGCGTGTCTTTAAGCATCGCGCGACAACAAGGCGGAGGCCGAGGGCAAGGCGTGGGCGTAGGAATCGAATATCGCCTTCAACGCCGTGCGCATGTCGGTCTTCGGCGTCCAGCCGAGTTCCGCGGTGGTGTTCTTGATCGAGGGCAGGCGCGCGGGAATGTCCGCATAGCCCTTGCCGTAGTAGTCCAGCGCGGTAACGTCGATCAGCTTGGTATTGCGCGCCGTGGGTGCGTATTCGGGGCGGGATACGGCAATTTCCAACATCATTTCCGCCAGCTTGCGGATCGAGTACGAATTGTAGGGGTTGCCGATGTTGTAGATCTTGCCGTCGGCGACGCCCTGCGGATTGGCGATGATGGTGGTCAGACACTCGACCGCGTCATCGATGAAGGTGAAGGCTCGGGTTTGCGTGCCGCCATCGACCAGCTTGATCGGTTCGCCGCGCACGATGTGGCCCAGGAACTGCGTCAGCACCCGCGAGCTGCCCTCCTTGGGATCGTCCATGCTGTCGAGTCCGGAGCCAATCCAGTTGAAGGGGCGAAACAACGTGAATTGCAATCCCTGTTGGCCGTAGGCCCAGATGATGCGGTCCAGGAGCTGCTTCACGCAGGAGTAAATCCAGCGCTGCTTGTGAATGGGTCCCAACACCAATTCGGAGGTCTCAGGATCGAACTCCTTGTCGCGGCTGGCGCCGTACACCTCGGATGTCGACGGGAATACCACGCGCTTCTTGTACTTCACGCAGTGGCGGATGATGGGCAAGTTGGCCTCGAAGTCCAATTCGAACACCCGCAGCGGCTCGCGCACATAGGTGGCAGGCGTCGCAATGGCCACCAGCGGCAAGATCACATCGCACTTTCGTACGTGATACTCGACCCACTCCAGATTGATGGTGATATCGCCTTCGACGAAATGAAAGCGCGGATTGCTCAGCATCGTGCCGACCCGTTCCGACTGCAGGTCCATGCCGTAAATATGCCAATCGGTGTGAGCGAGGATGTACTTGCTCAAGTGGTGGCCGATGAAGCCGTTGACCCCAAGAATCAGAACGTTTTTCAAAATAGACCCCTGCTACGACGAGACTTCAGGCGAGCGCCACCGGTTGATGGGCCAGCGCCGGCGGCACGGTATTGTGGGCCAGCGGCCCGCCATTGGCGGTCAATTGCAAAATCTTAAGGCGCCGTCCGTCGACACAGTCGGCGTACCAAGTTCCGTCCGATGAGTACAAACATGGCGTTTGGCCGGGGTACTTCACGGGGTGCGTGTCCAGGCGCGTCTCGAGGACGGCAAGCCTACACCCGTTAACGTCGGTAAAGGCACCGGGGAATGGCGGTGCAACGGCACGAACCAGGTCATGTATCGCGCGCGCGCCGCGACTCCAGTCGATGCGCCCGTCTTCCGGGCGGCGGCGCCCGAAATAGGAACCCTGGGTAAGGTCCAGCGGCTTCGAGGGCGCGGTGCCGGCGATCAGTTTCGGCAGGCTGCGGCGTAGTACGATTTCGGCGGCGCCGGCGACCTTGATCGATACCTCGAGGGCCGTGTCGTTCTCCAAGATGGGCACCGCCTCTTGATCCACCAACGCACCGGCATCCGGCTTCTCCACCATGTAGTGCAGGCTGGCGCCGGTCATGGATTCGCCTTGAATGATGGCCCAGTGGACCGGTGCTCGTCCCCGGTACTTCGGCAGCAGCGATCCATGAATGTTCAGCGCGCCGCTGCGCGGCATGGTGAGCCATGCCTTGTCCAGCATGTAGCGATAGTAAAAGGAGAATATGAAATCGGGCTTCGTGGCCGCACCCTTGGCAATCCATTCCGCCGTGTTGGGCGAGTCCGGCGTCACGAGGTTCAGCCCATGTGTTTGAGCCAATTGACGGACACTGCCAAACCACTGGTTTTCGCTGGGATCATCAGCGTGGCTGAACAGCAGCGGAATGCCGACCCCTTGGGCCAACAGCTCGCGTACACAGCGCAGTCCGACTTCGCTGTATGCGAATACCACCGCACTGGTCACGGTTGGGCAGCCTGGCCGCTGTATGCGAATACCACCGCACTGGTCACGGTAAGGAAGGATCCGTGACCCGCCGGGACATGACCAAACCCGGCATGGCCCTGCTGGGATCTGCGTCCTGCTCGAGAACCGCCTCGACGATGTAGCGCGGCCTCTCGCGCACTTGCGCATAAATGCGTCCGACATATTCGCCGAGCAGACCAATGCCAAAGAGCGCCAAACCGATGAAGAAGAACACAATACCGAAAAGTGTAAACAGACCCTCGGCCTCGGCGCCCACCGTGAAGCGGCGCACGATCAGGTAGACGAAGAACAGCGCCGATAGCAGCGATACCGCCATGCCTATCATCGAAAAGAGTTGCAGCGGCACCACGGAAAAACCGGTAATCAGGTCAAAATTCAGGCGGATCAAACTGTACATGGAGTACTTCGAGCGTCCCGCGTGACGCTCCTCGTGCGCAATCGGCACTTCGATCGGGTTCATCGCATAGATCGACGCCAACGCGGGTATGAAGGTATTCACTTCGCGGGTTTGATTGAGCGCAGTGACCACCGAGCGTGCATAACCGCGCATCATGCAGCCCTGATCGGTGATGCGTACCGGGGTGATCCATTCGCGAATTTTGTTGAGGGCCTTGGAAAAAGTGCGGCGCCACAGCGAATCCTGCCGCTGCTGACGAATCGTGCCCACATAGTCGTAGCCCTGATCCAGCTTGCCGACCAATTTGCCGATCTCTTCCGGAGGATTCTGCAGATCGGCATCCAGGGTGATCACGTACTCACCGCGCGCGTAAGCCAGGCCCGCCATCACCGCCGAATGCTGGCCAAAATTCGCATGGAACAGGACCACTCGCGTCTCGCCCGGACGCTCGATGAATTGCTGCCGAAGCAGCGCCACGGAGCGATCCCGGCTGCCATCATTGACGAACACGATTTCGTACGGGATCTGCAGCGCATCGAGCGAGGGATACAAGCGGGCGAACAAAGTCGGCAGCACCGCCTCTTCGTTGTAGACCGGAATGACGACGCTGAGTTTTGGGTTGCGCACTGGTTCAGTGGTCCGCGGCAACCGCGCCTTGGGATTTGAGCAGCCCGAGCAACTCAGCGGTTTTCGACTGCATGAGCTGCACCGAGCCGCGTGCCTCGACATTCAGGCGTATCAGCGGTTCGGTATTCGAGGTGCGCAGGTTGAAGCGCCATTCCGGAAACTCGAATGAGATCCCGTCGGTGCGATCGAGGGCGATGGCCTGCGAGGCGTAGCGCTGCTCGAAGGCGGCGATGGCTGCCTTGGCGTCGGGGACGCGGTAGTTCAATTCGCCGCTGACCGGAAACAGGCCAATACGTTCGCCCACCAGGGTGGAGAGCTTTTGTCCCGACTCGGAGAGGATTTGCGCGACCACCAACCACGGGATCATGCCGCTGTCGCAATAGGCAAAGCGGCGGAAGTAATGATGCGCGCTCATTTCACCGCCATAAACGCCATCCACCTCGCGCATGCGCTGTTTGATGAAAGCATGGCCGGATTTCGAGAGAACGGCAGCACCGCCGCTGGCCTGCACAATTTCAATCGTATTCCAGGTGAGGCGCGGATCGTGCACCACTTTGCCGCCGGGTTGGCCGCGCAACAGTATCGAGGCGAGCAGGCCCACGATGTAGTACCCCTCGATGAACCCGCCCTGCTCATCGAACAGGAAGCAGCGGTCGAAGTCCCCGTCCCAGGCGATGCCAAAATCGGCGTGGTGCGTGCGGATCGCCTCCACCGTGGGCCGGCGGTTCTCCTCGAGCATGGGATTGGGGATCCCATTGGGGAAATGGCCGTCAGGCTGATGATGAACCTTGATGAACTTGAAGGGCAGATGCGGTTCGAGTTTATCGATGATGAGCCCGGCGCCGCCGTTGCCGGCATTCACGACTATTTTGAGCGGCTTTAGCGCGGATAAGTCGACGTAGGACAGGAGGTGACGAACATAGGCTTCGGCGGTATCGATCCGGTGTCGTACACCGCGGCGCTCCGGCGCGGCAAACTCGCCCCGTTCGGCAAAGCCGCGAATTTCCGCGAGACCGTTGTCGCCGCTGATCGGCTTGGATTGTTCGCGCACGAACTTCATGCCGTTGTAGTCCCGCGGATTGTGGCTGGCCGTGATCATGATGCCGCCATCGTAGCCGCCATCGAAGGTCGCGAAATAGACGCCTTCCGTGCCGCACACGCCGATGTCGTACACATCCACGCCGCTGTCGGTCAATCCTTGGCACACCGCATCGGTGAGGGCAGCGCTGCTCAAGCGGATGTCGCGCCCGACCACGATGCGCTTGGGATGCAGGAATTGGGCGTAGCCGCGGGCGACCCGATAGGCCACATCAGCGTTCAATTCGTTGGGAATGCGGCCGCGTAAATCGTAAGCCTTGAAACACGCGATCGAATTCACGTGTTGGTACCCTTGCGACCGTAGTTATCCTCGAAGCGCACGATATCGTCTTCGCCCAGATAGGAACCGGACTGCACTTCGATGATGTGCAGCGGCACCTTGCCGGGGTTTTCGATGCGATGCGTGGCGCCGACGGGGATGAACGTGGATTCATTCTCCGCGAGCAGGAAGGTCTCGTCATTGCGCGTGATGCGCGCGGCACCCTGCACCACGATCCAATGCTCCGCGCGATGGTGATGCATTTGCAGCGACAGCACACCGCCCGGCTTGACCGACAGGCGCTTCACCTGGAAGCGCTCGCCGCTATCGACGCTGTCGTAGCTGCCCCAGGGTCTGAACACCTCCCGATGCAGCGCCGACTCGGGGCGTCCCGATTTCTTGATCTTGGCGACCAGATCCTTCACGTCCTGCACGCGATCCTTGGGTGCCACCAAAATCGCATCCTTGGTCTCGACAATGATGTGATCTTCCATGCCCACCGCCGTCACCAGACGGCTGGTCGCGTGCACGTAGCAGTCATGGGTGTCGTGGACCATGACATCGCCCAGCAGCACATTGCCCTCTTCGTCCGCGGGAAGCACATCGAACAGCGAGGACCAGGAGCCCACGTCGCTCCAGCCGACATCCAGCGGCAACACCAACGCGTCCTGGGTCTTTTCCATCACGGCGTAGTCGATCGACTCGCTGCGGCACTTGATGAATTCCGCCTTGTCGATGCGCACAAAATCCAAATCGGCCTTGGCCGCTTCAAATGCCGCCGCGCAGGCTGACAGAATATCCGGCGCCAAGCTGCTCAGTTCGGCAAGATACCGGCTTGCCTTGAACACGAACATGCCGCTGTTCCAGTAATAATCACCGCTCGCGACATATTGCTGCGCCAGGTCGAGCGGCGGCTTTTCGACGAATTGCGCCACCGGATAGGCGGGCCCGCTTCCTTCGCCGCGGCGGATGTAGCCGTAGCCGGTTTCCGGGGCATGCGCGACGATGCCGAAAGTGATGAGCTTGTCGTGCTGCGCCAGCGCCACCGCGACCTCAGCGGCTTGCCGGAACTTATGCGCATCGCGAATCACATGATCCGCCGGCGCCACGATCAACGTGGCGTCGGGATCGATGCTCAACGCCTTGAGCGCCGCCAGCGCGACGGCCGGCGCGGTATTGCGGCCCGAGGGCTCCAACAGGATTGCCGAGGGCTGCATGTCGAGCGCGCGAAGCTGCTCGGCAACGGTGAAGCGATGGGCTTCGTTGCACACCACGATGGGCGGGATCGCGCCGCCAATCGCCGCCAGCCTGATGGCGGTGTCCTGCAGCATGGTCTGCTTGCTGGTGAGCGAGAGCAACTGCTTCGGATACATCTCGCGCGACAGCGGCCAGAGCCGGGTGCCCGCGCCCCCCGAAAGAATCACCGGGATCACTTTGCTCATGATTCGATCACTGTAGAGACTTCCCTCGGCCGATTGCATAGTAGCTAAAACCTGCCTGCGCCATCTGTTCCGGGTCATAAATATTGCGCCCGTCGAAGATCGCGGGCGTACGCAATGCGCCTTTGATGTGGTCAAAATCCGGACTGCGAAATTCCCGCCATTCGGTGACGATGGCCAGTGCGTCGGCGCCCTCCAGGGCCTCGTGACCGGTCTTACAGAGCGACAGATCCGGCCGCTGGCCGTAAATCCTCAAGCACTCCGGCATCGCCACCGGATCGTAGGCGCGTACCTTGGCGCCTGCTGCCCATAGCGACTCCATCAAGACGCGGCTGGCTGCCTCGCGCATGTCGTCGGTATTGGGTTTGAAGGCCAGCCCCCAAATGGCCACGGTCTTGCCGCGAAGCTCGCCGAAGTGCGCCTTGATCTTGTGGAACAGGATCTGCTTCTGGCGCTCGTTGACGGCTTCCACGGCCGCCAAGATGCCGGCGTCGTAGCCCACCTCTTGAGCCGAACGCTGCAGGGCTTGCACATCCTTCGGGAAGCACGAGCCGCCATAGCCTACGCCGGGATAGATGAAGGCATAGCCAATGCGCGGATCCGAGCCCAAGCCGATGCGTACCGACTCGATGTCGGCGCCGAAACGCTCGGCGAGATTCGCCAGTTCATTCATGAAGCTGATGCGGGTCGCCAGCATGGCGTTGGCCGCGTACTTGGTCAGCTCCGCGGATCGCACATCCATGACGATCATGCGGTCGCGATTGTGGGTAAAGGGTTCATACAAGGAGCGCAGCAATTCCGTCGCGCGGTCACTGTCGGTGCCGATGACCACCCGGTCGGGTTTCATGAAATCGGCGATCGCCGCGCCCTCTTTCAGGAATTCCGGGTTCGACACCATGTCGAACTCCAGGCGTGCACGGCGCTGATCCAGCGCCTCTCGGACGGCGCCGCGCACCTTGTCCGCTGTGCCGACCGGAACGGTCGACTTGGTCACGACGACTTTGTAGTCCTTCATGTGCTCGCCGATGGAGCGGGCCACGGCCAAGACATAGCGCAGGTCGGCCGACCCATCTTCGTCCGGCGGGGTGCCGACGGCGATGAGCTGAAACAGGCCGTGATCGACGCCTTCCTGGGCATTGGTGGTGAAGCGCAGGCGCCCCGCATCGGCGCTGCGCCGAATCAGGGATTCCAGTCCCGGCTCGTGAATCGGCACCTCGCCGCGTTGCAGCATGGCTGTCTTGCGCTCATCGACGTCCACGCACAGCACGTGATTGCCCGCGTCCGCCAAACAGGCACCGGTAACCAGGCCCACGTAACCTGAGCCGAATATCGTAATTCGCATGCGTAATATTCTGATTTGACTAGGAAAAGAGCCGGAAAGCCTAGCGGTTTTACGAGTTCAAGTAAAGCCTAGCGGGGGCAGGATTTCACGTCACGGAATCAATGAGGCATACAAATGAATGATGCTGCGGGCAATCAAAATTCGAAGAATTCCGGTGTGCTTGCCAATACAAACTGGGAGTCACCTGGCCGACGCATCATTATCGCACCCCCGATATCCGCATAACCCAAAAATCGACAATAGTTTCGGTTCGGAGCGTTCACTTCGGTGGGAACACAGGGTGGGTTGGACGGCGCCACGGAGAGGGTTAGTCCATGCTCGGCGGCCAATGTTTCTGCTTCATCCGAGAAAAGATTGTCGGGGTAGTAGCTATAACTAACGAATAGCCGGCCCCACCGATCGCTCGTCATTTTATGGTACCAGACCCCGTAGAAGGCTCGACCGGGATCCAAGAGCACCTGCTGGGGGGTCCATGAGTTTGTGCGGTTTGACCTGAGCGTATAGACCAGGCGAAAGATATACGAGTCGCCCGACCACCTTGCAACAACGTTTGGTTGTCCGTCGCGATCAAGGATTAAAGACGGGTAGGTGTATTCGTCTACAAAATCGCTTCGATCGCCTGCTTTGGGATGCAGGCTAAAGACCTCCGGTTTGCTCCACCGATCCGTATCGTCGGGCCTGAGTGACTTGCGGTAGACCAGTTGGGCTCCATGTCCGCCGATCACAATGTGGATGAACCCTGCCCGATCAATTGCTACCGCGGTTTGCGAATGGGAATCAGGCTCGCCTTGAGTCTCGGTCCGGATTTGGTTTTCGGGGCCAGTCAACCCGACCCCGACGAAGACTGGGGCATTGATAAAGCGCCGCAGACTGCGGGAAAACGTTCTGAGAAATTGGGGGGTACCGCCGCGCTCGTGAGTTATCGGGTCGGATGCCGTGCCATCGCCTGGGTAAGCGATATGGATGTGACCGCGATAGGAAACTACCTGCGCTTCAAACCCGGAATGGCCGCCGCAGCAAAGCGTGTGGTTGGAAATCAAAAAAGGTCCCGCAAGTGTCAAGCTTCCTGATGGCGTGACCACCGGAAATAGCAGCCATGCCTTATGTGCAATTCTTGTGTCGTTGCCATCGGCCGACGCCGGGTCGTATTTCTCAGCCACAATCAAAGCGGGCGAGTCCTGAAGGACGGCCCCATTGACTGGCGCTTCGATTGAAACGGTGTACAGCGGGTCGTCCGTTTTTGGAATTTGATACGCTGCCCACGAGTGCCCGCCGTCATTCGAGTAAAGTAGGAATGATCGCCCCAGCGACGAATAGTTTGAGTTTATTAACGTGTACGCCCTGCATTTTCGATCGAAAATCACTCTCTCGTCGGAGTGCGGTCCCGAGTCGAACAACTTATTTTTCTCATACTTCGGCAGCCAAGGATTGGCTGACGAGACAACACCCTGCTGAAGCAACGACTGTGCAACGACGGGCAACAGGGGAATCCTATCCCACGAACCCTTGTCAGTCAGGATTTGCATGTTCAATTCGCGATCTCGAATTATCGGTCTGCCATTGGTCGCGAACGAGACGCGATTAGGGGTAAAGGATGGGGAATATCCGAATAGCTGTCGCTCGCCTCGAAATTTATTCCAAACGATTGGTGTCATTACCGTTCCCGCCAAGGCGTCGTCAAAGTGAGTTTGCGCGAGGCGCAATCGGTCAGAGGCGGACTTGAAATCCCCTTCGCACATATCGATCCGGTGGATTTCAGTCGGCACTGCTGGATCGATGGACTTCGCGCCGCTGCTCGTATATGTGCCAAGCGCCAAAACTAAACCAATCAATATGCTCGGAACGCATTCCGCGGATAGACGATTGGCCTGTTTCGGACGGTCTCGCTTCAGTTCCAAGGGTCCTTGAGCAACTTGCGTTCCCAAGCCACGGAGCTCGAAACAATGGCCCGCAAGTCGTCATAGAGCGGTTGCCAGCCGAGTTCCGTGCGCACCCGATCGGCCCGGGCAACCAGATAGGCAGGATCCCCGGCTCGGCGCGGCTCTTCGCGAATATTCAAGGGTTCGCCGGCTACCGCTTCGACCATGCGCAGCACCTCGCGCACCGAGTAGCCGTGACCGTAGCCCACATTGAGCGCGATCGACTTGCCGCCGCCGCGCAAGTAATTCAAGGCATTTAGATGGGCTGCAGCCAAATCCTCGATATGAAGATAATCCCGCACCCCCGTGCCATCGGGGGTGGGGTAGTCGTTGCCGAACACCGATACATGTGGACGTTTGCCCACCAGAGCCTCACAGGCCACTTTTGTCAGCAAGTGTGAGTTGACCGTCGAGTGACCGATTTGTCCGCCGGGGTGCGCGCCCGCGACGTTAAAGTAACGCAGTGCGACGTAGCGCAGCGGATTCACCGCCGCGACGTCCCGCAGCATCCACTCGCTCATGAGCTTGGAGGTGCCGTAGGCATTGATGGGATTGGTCGGCGAGTCTTCGCTGGCGTAGCCCCCTTCCGGCACCCCGTATACGGCGGCCGACGATGAAAATACGAAATTTTTAACGCTATTTTCAACGCAGGCTTGCAAGAGGGTGCGCGTGCAACAGGTATTATTGCCAAAGTATTTCAACGGGTTAGCCACCGACTCAGCCACGCTGATATGGGCGGCAAAATGCATGACGGTGTCTATGTCGTGCTCCGCCAAGAGCCGCGAGACCAAGTCGTGGTCTCCAACGTCGCCCACCACCAAATCACCCGAGGTCACCGCCTGTTTGAAACCTTTACAAAGATTATCAATGACGACGACCTGCTCGCCCGCCTCGCCCAATTGGCGTGCCACATGACTGCCAATGTAGCCGGCGCCGCCGGTGACCAAAATCGCATTTTTTGACAAGGTGTTTGTATACCCACGGCGAAACGACGCAGCAGCCTATTTGATGGACAACAGGTTTGTCTATCGGACGGCGCCGGCAACGCGGCTTCGTCACAATAGACTAGGGGATTATTTTAAGGACGTGCGCCATCTGTCGGAACTGTATTTCGCACCATCCGCCGTGGCTTGAGATTCGTCACTTTGCGGTCATCGGTGGCCATAGTGCTCTGGCGCGCCCACACCAGATCGTGCGGTTGGGGCGCGGGCGTGTATTCCGCCACCACATCGCTCAATATATGGAGCGAACGTTGACAGTCGAATCGGCTCATCGCCGCCATGACCTCATTCAACAATTCCTGTACCCGATCCCACGGTAAGGAATGCTCGATGGCGCGCAGAATCATGGGATGTTCGGTACCCGTGACGTTATTGCCGATGAGCAGTTCCTCATAGAGCTTTTCTGCCGGGCGCAAACCGGTGTAGGAAATTTCGATGTCTCCGTCAGGATGCTGCTCGTCGCGCACCGTCAAGCCGGCTAGGTGAATCATGCGCCGTGCCAGATCACCAATCCTCACCGGCTTGCCCATGTCGAGCACGAATACATCCCCGCCTTCCGCCATGGAGCCCGCTTGGATCACGAGCTGCGCGGCCTCAGGGATGGTCATGAAATAGCGGATCACCTCAGGATGGGTCACGGTAACCGGACCGCCGGCGTTGATCTGTTCATTGAACAAGGGCACAACAGAGCCCGACGAGGCCAGGACATTGCCGAAGCGCACCATGCAAAACCGCGTCTTGCTGCCGCGTCGCTGCAAACCTTGTAGGACAATCTCGGCAAAGCGCTTGGTGGCGCCCATGACGTTGGTGGGATTGACCGCCTTGTCGGTGGATATCAGGACGAAAGTTTCGACATCCGCCTCGTGTGCCGCCTCGGCTGCATACCACGTTGAGATGACATTGTTATTAATGCCTTCCACCACATTCTGTTCGACGATGGGCACGTGCTTGTAGGCGGCCGCGTGATACACCGTCTGCACCCGATACGCCGCAAAGATGTCGCGCAATCGAAACCGGTCATGCGCGTTGCCAATCAGTCCGACCAATTCGACCGGCAAGGAATGCTTTTCAGCCAGCGCTCGAAGTTCTCGCTCGATATTGTATAGCGCAAGTTCCGACATTTCGAACAAGATCAGCCGCTTTGGGCTCAGTCCGATGATCTGGCGGCACAGCTCCGATCCGATGGAACCACCCGCGCCGGTAACCATCACCACACGATCCCGAATGCAGGCATCGAATAGTCCTGCTTTGGGAGGCACAGAGTCCCGTCCCAACAGGTCGCACACATCGACTTCACGCAAATCCGTCAAGTTTGCCTTGCCGGTTACCAACTGCTCGACGTCAGGAACAGTCTGCACGTGGACGCCGAGCGGCTCGAGCTGGGTCAGAATCTCACGTCTGCGATGACGGGACATCGAGGGCACGGCCAGCAGGATTCGATCGATACCCTGCGCCTTGATGAGCGACGGCAGTTGTTCCGGTGTGTGGACCTTGATGCCGTTAACCATGCGCCCGCGCAAACCCTTGTTGTCATCAATAAAGACAACCGGATCAAACGCACGGGTGGTCAATAAAAGGTTGGATAGATGCGCCCCAGCATCGCCCGCGCCATAGATGGCGACTCGAGCCACGGTCGGCATGATGTAACGCCGCAAGAGGTAGTAACGAACCACAAATCGCGATCCGGCAACGTACATCAAGGCAACGAACGAATAAATCGCCACCACACTCCAGGACAGCGCTGGGATCTGAAGCAGCGCGCCCACCAACCCCAATATCACAGCGCTCAAAGCGACAGACAGGGACACGGCAAAGATGGCGTTGTGCCCCAGGAAGCGGATAACTGCGCGGTAAAGACCGGCTCGGATGAATATTGGCAGACTGATGGCGATGACGGCGACGAAGGCGGGCCAGTCTGAGAAATTAACGTCAGGGTGACCGATCTTCAGGCTGATGGCGGTCCACAGCGCGAAAGGAATCATCAGACTGTCGGTGCAAACGGATATCAATCGCTTCAAGCGACGCGGCAATTCGACCGTCTTGCGGGCGAAATCTCCGCCTTTCAGCAGCAACTTGGGATCCAAACAAACCTCCCTGACTCAGCCCAGCAGCCGTGTGATCGTAGAAGCTTATTTTGGCACTAGCCTCTACGACAACATGTCCCTCCGCGCACATAGTGTACCGAATCTGCGCGCGAATAGAACACCGGCTTCGCAGTTTACTCACACTTTGTGCGCACTTTTAGTAAAAACGTGCAACGGGTAGTACGGTTGACCGCGCGATCATAGCTATAGACGCGCGTCCACGGCGTGCTCTTTGAACCAGGTGTAGGTGGCCGCGATCCCCTCGTTGAGGGAAATACGCGGCCGCCAGCCAAGCCCGTGAAGCCTGGAAACATCGAGTAATTTGCGAGGCGTGCCGTCAGGCTTGGTTGGGTCGAATGCGAGTTCGCCCGTGTAGCCGATCACCGACATGACCATCTCCGCGAGTTCACGTATGGTCACGTCCTCACCCCACCCGATGTTGACCATGGGCTCACCGTCGTAGTTTTGCAGTAGATACACTACCGCGTCGGCCAAATCATCGACGTGAAGGAATTCACGGCGCGGGGTGCCGGTACCCCAGATATCAACGCTTTTGTCACCCCGGGCCTTGGCTTCATGGAATTTTCGAATCAACGCCGGAAGGACGTGCGAACTTTGCAGGTCAAAGTTATCACCCGGACCGTACAAATTGGTCGGCATCAGAGAGATCGCATTGAACCCGTACTCACGCCGGTAGGCTTGACACATCTTGACACCAGCAATCTTGGCGATTGCATACCACTCATTGGTGGGCTCCAAGGGCCCGGTGAGCAGGTAGTCCTCCTTGATGGGTTGCGGCGCCATTTTCGGGTAGATGCAGCTTGACCCAAGGAATACGAATTTATCGACGCCGGACCGATATGCGGCATCAATCACGTTGTCTTGGATCAAGAGATTGTCGCGCAGGAACCCTGCGGGATGAGAATCATTCGCATGTATGCCGCCGACGCGCGCGGCCGCCATGATCACGGCCTGGGGGCGAGTCGCATCAAAGAATTGTCGGACCGCACTTTGCTCGGTTAAATCCAGGTCGTGACGCGACCGGACGATAAGATTTCCAAAGCCCTGTCTTTGGAGAGATCTCATCACGGCGGAGCCGACCAAACCGCGGTGCCCCGCAACAAAGATCTGTGCATTTTTGGTCAGTGTCACTCTGATCTACTCGTGTCGGTTGTAAACCTTAAAGCCCTCTTTGGCCACCATGGCGTCGCGCTTGGCTTCTTCCAAATCCGACGCCACCATTTCCGAAACGAGTTCGCTGAAACTCACTTCCGCAGACCAGCCGAGCTTTTGTCGCGCCTTCGTCGGATCGCCCAGAAGGGTTTCGACCTCGGTTGGACGAAAATAGCGGGGGTCCACACGAACTATGGTGCGCCCGCTGGTTGAATCAATTCCCACTTCGTCGACCCCTTTACCCTGCCATTTGATTTTCATATCAAGCTTAGAACCAGCTGCGACCACGAAATCGCGAACCGAATACTGTTTGCCCGTCGCTATGACGAAATCTTCCGCAACATCCTGTTGCAGCATCAACCATTGAGCCTTTATATAGTCACGTGCATGCCCCCAATCGCGCCGCGAATCGAGATTTCCAAGATGCAGGCTCTCCTGCAATCCGACGTGGATTCGTGTCAAAGCCCGGGTAATCTTGCGCGATACAAAAGTCTCGCCGCGCAGTGGTGATTCGTGGTTGAACAAGATGCCATTGCACGCAAATAGCCCGTACGCTTCCCGATAGTTCACTGTAATCCAGTAGGCGTAAACTTTTGCGGCTCCGTAAGGGGAGCGGGGATAAAAGGGAGTGGTTTCGCGCTGCGGTATTTCCTGAACTTTGCCGAACATCTCTGATGTCGAAGCCTGATAAAAGCGCGACTTCTTTTCAAGACCTAGGATACGGATAGCCTCCAGCACACGCAGAGTGCCCACGGCGTCTGAGTTGGCAGTGTACTCGGGTGTCTCGAACGACACGGCAACATGGCTTTGGGCGGCCAGATTGTAGATCTCATCAGGCTGGACCTCTTGAATTATCCGGATGAGGTTCGTGGAATCCGTTAGATCGCCATAATGCAGCTTGAGACGGACATTGGTCTCGTGCGGGTCCTGGTAGAGGTGATCAATGCGATTGGTGTTGAAGAGGGACGAGCGCCGCTTTATGCCATGCACCGAGTAGCCTTTGCCTAGAAGCAGCTCAGCTAGGTAGGCTCCATCTTGGCCGGTGATTCCTGTGATTAACGCCGTCTTAGTCAAACCATCCTCCTGACAAATAAATATCGCGAGACCGCTTGCACCGTGGACGAGGACAATCGAGTAATTCCCGGCCGCACGGTATTTTCGCACGATATCGGGCAAAGGCTATAGCCGATGGCTCAGCCGGATCAGTATATTGGGAATCGTCCAGAGTTCTGCTTGCAGAAGTTACAAACAGTGCTTTATCCGTCGAGCGCGACGGACGTGATTCAAATACTTATGTAGGGCAGGTGCTTGATTTGTTCCCACTGCTCGGCCGCGGTGGTCCCCGACCACCTGTTCCGCAAAACGCCCTCTAAGTAAGACTTTTTTGGGTCGATGGCAGTTAAAAGCGAGTCGTTTTTTACGAAAAACGCGTTACCCCCGCCCTTTGCGATCGCGACCAACTTCATGGCGTGCGCGGCACAAAGCTTAGTCAGAGCTGTCAGGGACGCGCCGTGATACCAGCCAGTGGGATGGCTCGCATGACGTTCAAATTTGGGGTTGTATGGGACCGTGATTGACTCCAGCCCCAAGCTGGCGTTGTATTCCACCGCGACGACACTAGGTCGTGTATTCAACTCAATGACGAAGAATGCTGAGGATCGTGCGTCCCAAAATACCAAGATCAGTCAAAAGGCCGTGGCTGTTGGCGTACTTTTGGTATAGCTCCAATTTCGCGGGCAGCAACTTTTCAACATATAGCCGATCGGGGTCGGAGGAAGCCGCAAGGAGCTGGCTTTCATGGCGGAATTGGATCGACGCTTCATCAGTAATCCCCGGCCGGACCGAGAGAACCAAAGTCCTTACTTCGGGAGGATACAACGCGACGTATTCGGGCACTTCCGGACGGGGACCTACCAAGCTCATGTCGCCGATCAACACGTTCCAAAGCTGCGGAAGCTCATCAAGTTTCCACCTTCGCAAAAACTCCCCGACGGGAGTGATGCGCGCGTCACCAGCCACGGTGATCTTCGGGTTGGAGATGCCGTGCGATACGGTCATGCTGCGCATCTTGTAAATACGAAATGGCCGTGCGCCGCGGCCCATACGCTGCTGACTAAAGAACGCCGGTCCATTGGAATCAATTTTGATGACCACTGCGCACACCGCAATGATCGGGGCCGCGAGGACGAGCACCAGCAGAGAGACCAGTACGTCGAATATACGCTTCGACAAGTTCAGAACAGGCTCTTTACGGCGTCTACAACGCGTTCTTGATCGGTGTCCGACATTCGCGTGTACAGCGGCAAGCTGAATCCACGCTCAAACAGTCGTTGGGAATTTGGAAACATTTCCTTTTTGAGATGGTATTTTTCGCGCCAGTAGGGCTGGAGGTGGAGAGGTATGTAGTGCACGCTGCACCCAATGCCCAGTCGAAACAGCTTTTCGAGAGCTTCGTCCCGATTTATTCCCGCATCGTCCCGCAGACGAAGCACATATAAATGCCAGGAATGAGTCGAATTACCATCTGCGCTTGGCGGCAGCTCAACAGGCAGATTCTTGAACGCTTCGCTGTACCGTCGGGCCAGGACTGTACGGCGGTCGAGGAAGGCACTCGCCCTCCTTAGTTGCTGCAGGCCGATAGCCGCAGCGATATCGGTCAGGTTGTATTTGAATCCGGGAGCGACTACTTCGTAGTACCACGATGGCTTTGTGGAGGTATAGCGGTCAAACGCATCGCGGTCGATTCCATGAAGACGCATGACGCGAATGCGCCGGTCAATTTTCTCATCGCGCGTAACCACCATTCCGCCTTCACCCGTGGCAATCGTCTTGGTGGCGTAGAAGCTGAACACGGTGCAGTCCGATTTCAGTGTCCCAACCAGATTGCCCTTATATAACGTTGGAAATGCATGTGCCGCGTCTTCCACGATGCGCACATTGTGTGCGCTCGCCGTCGCAATAATCGAATCCATATCGCAGGCCAGACCTGCGTAGTGCACCGGCATGATCGCCCGTGTTCGATCGGTAATCGCATCGGCCACTCGCAGCGGATCCATGCAGTAAGTTGCCATGTCGATGTCGACGAACACGGGATCAGCGCCCAGATACCGAACGACTTCCGCCGTCGCGGTAAAGGTATGCGTCGGAACGACAACCTCGTCACCGGCCTTTATTTCCAGGGCTTCCAGCGCCAGATGCAAACCGGCCGTCGCAGAATTGACTGAAGTGCTAGAGACGCCGCCGCCCAGAAAATTGGTAAAATCACTTTCAAATCGCTTGGCTTTCGGACCAGTTGTAATCCATCCGGAACGCATAGAATCGACCACCTCTGCGATCTCGGCTTCACCGATATCCGGCAGTGCGAACGGCAAGAATTCTTTCATTTGGATTCGTTCCCTTGGAATCGGCAGCGAAAAATCGCTTGAACGCTTTTTCGCGACGCTTATCATGATGTATTTCCAGCCAGAAGGCACCAGCTTGTCAATCGCGATACGGTCCAACTTGCCAAGAAGCGACTGCTGGAAGCGGCTTCTTCCGAAAGCACCGCGGTTGCGTCGTGCGTGCCTGGGCGAGCTCATTCAGATCGATGGCTGCGAGCATCACTGGTTCGAGGATCGGGGTCCCGGCTCGTGGCTGCGCACGATCCGACCGGGCCTCCCGTCCTCGGAGCCGGTGGTCGCCGCCACGCCGCGTCAGCGACTCGCGCAATTTCCATTGGATACCTCGAAACCCAATATCTTCAAGAAATCGATCCTCGTTCGACAAGACCGGGATAAAATCGGGCTATTCCGCATGGCCACGTAGCGGGAACTCGGGACTCATTGATAAAGCAAAAGGGTTGCGGAATGTTACGGTATTTCTGGGGCAGGCTGTTCAAGAAGATCCACGGGGTTTCCATCCGTGATTCTTCAGTGCATAGAACGGCACGTATCCACGCGGGCAGCCAGGTGATCGACTCCACAATCGGGAAGCATTCGTACTGCGGATATGATTGCGAGATACTCAATGCGAAAATCGGGAATTTTTGCGCGATTTCAAGCAACGTGGTCATCGGAGGCGCTAATCATCCTGTCGGTTGGGCTTCCGTTTCGCCAGTTTTCTATCGTGGGCGCAACGGGATGACAAGGAAGCTTACGGACCATGAATTCGACTTTGCGCCGCCCGAAACGGTCATCGGCTCCGACGTGTGGATCGGGCACGGCGCATTAATCAAGGGGGGGCTGAATATTGGTAACGGAGCGGTCGTCGGCATGGGGAGCGTCGTGACCAAAGATGTCCCTGACTATGCTGTCGTGGCGGGGAACCCCGCGGAAATCATCCGAATGCGGTTCGACGAAGAAACCGTCCGCAAATTGCTGCGCATGCGCTGGTGGGAAGAAACCGACGGGGAAATCAAGAAGCGCGCGGTCTCGATTCCGGACGTACAAGAATTTATCGGTAGGCGTTGATTTATGAAGATACTTCATTGTTGCTTGTCGAGTTTTTACATCGACAGGTACAACTATCAGGAGAATGTCCTGCCGAGAATCAATGCGGAGGACGGACATGATGTAAAGATACTCGCCTCGACGGAGGTGTATATCAACAATTCAGAATTGGGCTATATCGCGGAAGGTTCTTATCTTACGGAATACGGCGTGCCGATTGTCAGGCTCCCCTATAAGAAGATTGTCTGTGATCAGATTTCGCGAAGATGGAGAGACTACGAAAAGCTGGAAGGCGAAATCGCGGCCTTTGCGCCCGATGTCATCATGTTCCACGGAACGTGCGCGGTGGCGCTCTTGGCCGCGGCGGACTACAAGATGAGGCATCCTGATGTCAAACTTTTCACAGATGTACACGGCGATGCCTCCAATACGGCAAGGAATCCTCTGGCAAAACAGGTGCTTCACAAATTGATCTATCGGTTCGTAATCCAGAAGAGCTTGCCGATGATTGACAAGGTCTTTTATATATCTATGGATGCGAAGGAACTTGCGGGGGAGCTATACGGAATTCCGGAAGACAAGTTCGAATTCCTACCGCTCGGGGGCGTGATCGTCGACGAGGAACGTAAGGCGAGCTATCGGACAGAGATCAGAAAGGGACTCGAAATTGCTGAGAATGATATCGTGTTGCTTCATACGGGGAAGATGGACCGGAAGAAGAAGACGAGGGATATCCTGGCTGCGCTTGCCGCGGTCGATGCCCGGAACATAAGACTCCTGATAGCGGGAACATTTCCCGCAGAAGACAGAGAAGAGATGCTCTCTTTTATCGGCCGCGATGACAGGGTGTCTTTTCTGGGCTGGAAGGACTGGGATGGGTTGATGAAGCTGCTTTGCGCCTGCGATGTCTATGTACAGCCCGGCGTTCAGTCTGCGACGATGCAGAACGCGCTTTGTTGTGGCGCGATAGTCATGTTGTACCCGTGGAAGAGTCACGAGGTGTATCTAAAACGGAACGGATGGTTTGTCGAAAACCGGGACGACATAGAAAAGGCTTTGCGGGAAATCATCGCTGATCCGGCGATCCTGCAAGGTATGAGTGCGAATAGCTACAAACTCTCGCGGGAGCTTCTTGACTACCAGAAGATTGCCGCACGGCTTTATTGCACTCATTGACCCATCGCTCCGTAGTGGTTAGAGCACGGGCGTCGAGGCGGCGAAATCCGGTGAGCCCCCCGTCTCGCGGAGTCTGCAATCGGAAGACTTCCGCCACTGGGTCGCTACCGCAGACCGGACGAGATCCCCTCGCTGGCGCGTTCCCCAGTGTTTGGGCGGGAAATGTACGAATCTCTGAGCAAGAGCAAGATAGTCATTAACGGCGCCATCGACATGGCGGGGAAAGAACGAGGTAACATACGTTGTTGGGCGGCAATGAGTCATTGGTCGCATACAACTCCGAGGAAGAGTTGCCGGAGGCCATCTCCAGAATCCTGGGAAACTGGGGTCAGTTCCGCGGATACCGTGCGGTCAGCCAGCTTTACAGCAAGCAGGTACAGATCAAGTCCTTCGAGAATATAATCGGAACGCTTTCCTGATGATTGTGACCCTCGACAACAAACGCAGCGCCTTCATTCAAAGACACGATCCGTTCATGCGCAATGCGAACCGCTTCGCTTATAGGGAACGCCTGACGAACTCGCCCATGAGGAAGGTATCAATAATGGAGTTTGCGTCACGAACGGCATCTGACACCGCTTCTGCGCCAATTTGCACAACAAGAAGACGGTCCGGGCGGATTTCACTGAACATGGCCCATGCATGCCGCGCTCCTTGCCCGGACTGGGCACCAGTCGCGGGCGGCAATTCAGAATGTCGCTGAGCATCAGCCACTACCACGGGACGCGGCATACACCGCTGGCGGACTACTATTTTTTCAGCGGCCGTAATAACTTCATTTATTGAAGAACAGGATGCGCGTTGCATACGATCATCAGATATGGGGATGGCAAAAGTATGGCGGCATTTCCCGCTATTTCTTTGAACTTGCGAACAATCTGACAATGACAGGAGGGGGTGAATTCGCCGTGGTGAGCCCCCTATATGTGAACGAATACCTTGATTCCTCTGTGTCTCGGGTTGGCACAACCGGAATCCGCGTACCCGCATTCGCACGATCAGGCCGCCTATATCGTGCAGCGAATGAACTGATGGCGCCATGGGTATTGAGTCGATTCCGCCCAGACATTGTGCATGAAACCTATTACGCCCGGAATTCACCGGCCTCCCGCGAATACAAGGTTGTAGTGACCGTATTCGACATGATTCATGAACTTTTCCCGGAGCGCTTCCCCAAAAGGGATCCAACGCGGAACGAGAAGGCAGCGGCAGTCGAGCGCGCAGATCACATCATTTGCATCTCGGAAAGCACACGCAAAGACCTGATTCTCACTTTGAACGTACAACCAGAAAAGACCTCTGTAGTGCATTTGGGTTTTTCCTTGACTGCACAGCCGAAGGGGACGGCGAATTCATTCCGGCGTCCCTATCTGTTACATGTTGGCTACAGAGGCGAGTACAAGAATTTCGCTGGCTTGATGGCGGCCTATGCGAGCAAACCCGAATTGCATCGCAACTACGACTTGCTTGCATTCGGCGCAGGCAGCTTCTCTTCGGAAGAGCAGTCGGCCATTGCTCGATTGGGCTTGAGTGAAACCCAAGTGCGGCAAATCGGCGGTGGTGATGATGTACTGGCCGCACTTTACAAAGGCGCGGCTCTCTTTGTTTACCCCTCACTTTATGAAGGCTTCGGAATCCCCCCGTTGGAGGCGATGAGTTTTGATTGTCCCGTCGCTTGCAGTAACACCAGCTCAATCCCGGAGGTGGTAGACGACGCCGCAGTCTATTTTGATCCCGCCTCAGTCGAATCGATGGCAAATACATTGGTGCAGTTATTGGGCGACCCTCTAGCGTTGAAGGCCTTGATCAACAAAGGGCGGGAGAGGATCAAATTGTTTTCCTGGGAATCGTGCGCACGCAAGACGCTGGATATCTATCAAACGGTGTTGTCATGAGAGCGTTGATTTGCGGGATTGCCGGACAAGATGGCAGCTATCTGGCGAAATTGCTGCTGGACAATGGGCACGAAGTGATCGGCACTTCCCGCGACGCAATGATGGCATCATTTCCCGGACTGGAGCGCTTGGGAATACGCAAGAGCATCCAGACTGTTTCCATGGCAGTGAATGACTTCCGAAGTGTTTTGAATGTGGTGCAGCGCTATCGCCCTGACGCAATTTACAACTTGTCTGGACAGACTTCCGTCGACTTGTCATTCGAGCAACCAGTTGAAGCAATGGAGAGCATATGCGGAGGGGTATTGAACCTGCTTGAGACGTTGCGGCTTGTCGACTGGCCCATACGCTTTTACAACGCCGGCTCCAGCGAATGCTTTGGTGACTCGGGCGGACAGGCGTCGATCGAAACCTCACCATTTCAACCGCGCAGTCCTTATGCCATCGCCAAGGCCTCTGCGTACTGGCTCGTGAAAAACTACCGTGAATCCTATGGGCTGTTTGCTTGCACCGGCATATTGTTCAATCACGAGTCCCCGTTTCGCCCCGAGCGTTTCGTGACCCAGAAAATCGTGAGAGCGGCTGCCCGGATTCACGCAGGGAGCTTGGAGCGGCTTGAACTGGGGAACCTAAATATCGGTCGAGATTGGGGGTGGGCGCCGGACTATGTGGACGCGATGTGGCGCATGCTCCAGAGACCAACACCTGACGATTACTTGATTGCCACGGGAGAAACGCGTTCTCTGGAGTATTTCGTCTCTCGAGCATTTGCACATTTCGGCCTAGATTGGAACGAGCATGTGACATTCAACAACAGCCTGTTTCGCCCCTCCGATATAAAGGAAAGCCGTGGAAATCCGACAAAGGCTCGGGAACAGTTAGGCTGGGAAGCCAAGATGACGGTGAATGGCGTGATTGACGCCATGTGCGAAGCCGCACGGACCGGTTGATTTGAAAAGAAACTTTTCGTTGAGGAACTTGACGGATGCGTCACTCGGTCCATGCAGCATCTTGAGTGAGCTTCGTTACACCGCGAGCAAGCCGATCGCAAATCATCGACATGGAATGGCGGTCCCGTGAGAGTTCTTTTTGTCAGTCACTTCTTCCCTCCGGAGGAGCTGTCCGCCGCCTTCTTGACACTTGAATTTGCCAAGGCCCTCGTAACAGCCGGTCATTCCGTGGATGTGCTGACGGGGTATCCGAACTGGCCGGGCGGACGGGCGTTCGAGGGCTACAGATCCAACGTCTTTGCACACGAGGTGATCTCAGGAGTGGGCGTGCATCGTGTTCCGTTCCTGGCTTCACCGAATGGCAATTTCGTACAACGTGCACTCGATTTCAAGTCCTTCCAGTTTCTTGCGTGGCATCACGGTCGGAAGCTTCAGAGGCCCGATCTGGTCTATGTGATGGCTCCACCGAACGAGGACGCATTGGTCGCTCGCCGACTCGCGAGACACTTCAAGAGCGCTTACGTAATCAATATTCAGGACGTCCAACCCGATACTGCAATTGCGCTGGGTTATCTGAGGAATCCGCTCCTGGTCGCACTTCTGAGACGTCAGGAAGCAACGATTTACCGCGACGCGGATAGGGTTGTCGCCATCGGAAATTCAATGCGTCGCCGATTAATGGACAAAGGCATTGACGGCCGGATTGTTGACGTGCTTCCTAACTGGATTAACCCGCAGGACATCATACCGCTGTCTAGGAACAACCCGCTGCGCGCAGAATGGCAGATCCCCGATGATCGATTCATCGTGCTCTATGCAGGAACGTTTGGGCGCATACACAATGTCCACATCATGCTGAGTGCGGCGGATCAGCTTCGAGACACACCCGCGCTGTTTCTCTTGGTAGGTCAGGGTTACGACTTCGAGACCATAAAGGCCAGCGTGTTGACCAAACGCCTTGCCAACGTACGGGTGATGCCATTCGTTCCGCGCAGCCGCCTCAGTGAAATGCAGGCATTGGCAGACTTGTCGGTGGTCCTGGTGAAGCGCGGATACGGGCATACATCGGTCCCGAGCAAAGTGTTAGGCTATATGTCCGCGGGCCGCCCGGTATTGGCGGCCGTTGATGCAGACTGCGATACCGCCGCGACAGTCACCGCGGCATGCTGCGGAGAACTGGTTGAACCGGACAGCGCCGAACAGCTTGCGCAACGAATAAGGTCTGCAATGCAGCACCCGGATAAACTGGTGGAACGCGGCCGAAGCGCGCGACGGTTCGTTGAGGAGAAGCTCAGCGCCGCAGTCGTGCTCAACGACGGGGTGGCGCTCCTGGAGAAAGTGGTTGCGGAGCGACAACACCGATAAGCAGGATGACTTCGCGACCCAGCTGGAGTCGGTCTACAGCGCACGCGGTTACGACCAGGATCTGCGCTACTCCGAGTTCTCGCCGCCGTACTTGCAACGAGTTCAGAGCATGGAGGCGGCGTATCTTAGTGTGCTGACCCGCGTTGATCTCCATAAACGGCTCGATCAGACGCGGATACTGGATTTCGGCTGCGGCAACGGACACTGGATGGCGCGGATTGTCTCATGGGGATTCCCTCAGGACCGCGTATTTGGGGTCGATGTTCGGGAAGAAGGCGTGCTAGCTGCGCGCCGTCTCCTACCAGGCTGCCGGATCGAACGGAACGTTGATGGGGTGCTCCCATTTGAAGCGGAGTCCTTCGATTTATGCTTCGTCAATCTTGTTTTCACCTCTATCCTTGAGGACGCACGCCGCATACAGGCGGCTAACGAATTGCAGCGAGTAACCACCCGGGGCGGGATCATCCTGACACTCGATTTTCGTTTCAATAATCCTTCCAATCCGAACGTCCGAATGGTGCGCCCCAAAGAGCTGCGAGATCTTTTCCCCGATTGCGCGGTGCTGGAAGAGCGCTTCCTCGTGCTCGCACCGCCTATCGCCTCGCGTGTAGTGCCGAAGGCGCGCTGGTTGGCGGCGCTGCTGGAGTCATTGCCCTTTCTGCGCACGCACTTCCTGTCTGCATTGCGCAAGTCAGCGTAGGAGGGCATGTCCATGAGCGAACCCCTGTTCCTGCCATTTGCGCTGCCCGAAATCGGTGAGGAGGAGATCGCCGAGGTGGTCGCCTGCTTGCGATCCGGGTGGATCACCACTGGACCGCGTGCCAAACGCTTCGAAAATGAGTTCGCCGAGTACCTGGGGGGGGCGGCGTGGATGCTGTCTCCGTAAACTCCGCCACGGCTGGGCTGCACCTCGCACTAGAATCCCTCGGCATCGGTCCCGAGGACGAAGTCATCACCACCACGCACACCTTCACCGCCACGGCAGAAGTGATCCGGTACCTTGGCGCTCATCCCGCGTTCGTTGACATTGATAGCGCCACCGTGTGCATTGACCCGACGCTTATCGAGGCTGCAATCCCTCCCCGCACCAAGGCAATCATACCGTGCATTTTGGAGGCCGTGCGGCGCCGATGGACCCGATCCTCGAGATAGCCAGGAAACATCGATTGCGGGTGCTGGAGGATGCCGCGCACGCCTTGCCCTGCACTCGCGCCGGAAAGATGATCGGAACGCGCGCGAGCGACGTGACTGTTTTCAGCTTCTACGCCAACAAAACAATTACGACCGGCGAAGGTGGCATGCTCGTGACCCGGGACGCCGCGATTGCCGCGCGTGCGCGGACCATGCGCCTCCACGGCATCAACCCCGACGCGTTCGATCGATTCACGGCCAAACAGGCAGGGCATGGCGCACTTTTCCAGTGGCACCTATCTGCTAAACTAAAGCAATTGAAGATGGAGTTCTCAAGTGAGGTTATTTCAGAACGCTGGCCTGTACCCGGCGTATCTGCTTCGACTGAATCAACTGCGAGCACCGGATTGGAACTTCCTGCAGCAACGTGACGCGTTTCTGCGGGACGGCTTCGGGGCAGCGCACATTTTGTTGCCCGTTGTGACTGGCAACGCGGATGCCTTTTTTGCCAATTCAGACGACGAAGTTATGCAGCGCCAGTGGGCCCGCGAAAACGGCCTGGGCTCGACCGTGTCCCTCGAGATAATCTTGCTCGCGCAGATCGAACATCATCGCGCCGAAATTTTCTATAACGCGGATCCGATGCGATACCAAGGCCCGTGGTTACGCCGATTGCCTGCGTGCGTGCGCAAGACGGTGGCATGGCGAGCGGCGCCGTCGCCGGGTGCGGATTTTTCGGCTTATGATCTTGTGGTGTGCAATTTTCCTGGAATTTTGCAACGCTACCGCGATATGGGCTGGAAGACGGCCTATTTTTCCCCGTCTCACCATCCGGCCCTCGACAAGCTTGCTGTCAATTCGCATCGTCCAATCGACGTCATATTCGTCGGCGGATATTCCCGGCATCACATCCGTCGCGCTGAATTGTTGCGAGCAGTCGCCGAGCTGCAGGATCGATACCGAGTAGAGTTTCATCTCGATCGATCGCGATTGACCCGGGTTTCTGAATCAGTCGTTGGCCGGATGTTGCCTTTTGCGAAGTATAGAAGGCCGCTACCGATTCGGCGCATTTCGCGACCGGGGGTGTTCGGCCAGGAGCTTTACGCGTTGTTGGCGGACGCGAAGATAGTCGTCAACGGCGCGATTGACATGGCTGAGGAAGATCGTGGCAATCTTCGATGTTTCGAGGCAATGGGATGCGGAGCGTTGATGATCTCCGACCGGGGGCGATACCCTAAGGGAATGGAAGACGGCGTGACGATGGTGACCTATGGGGAGGCGCGGGATGCCGTTGCTGCGATTGAAGCGGGGCTGAATGCACCGGCGCGTATGCGGGAAATTGCCGCGAAAGGACTCGAATTAATGCAGATTGAATACAGCAAAGAGCACCAATGGGCCCAATTCACCCGTTTGATAGAAGGCCTGTGATGCGTAGTTCAATCAAGTCGTTGGCAAGGACGCTGGACGCTCTGCACGGATTCGTGGTGCGTCGACGCGGCCGAATTCAGGCCGGCTCAGGTAGTATCGCTCGGTGGCGGCACTTGCATCCGCTCCGCGCCGGGCAAATCAAAATTGGCCAACGATCCATGGTGTTCTGCAGGATCGACTTCGACAGTCCGAACGGGCAGGTGCTTATAGGCGATCGCTGCTATCTCGGCGCGAGTCAGCTTGTGTGTCATACGTCGATCACGATCGGAAATGACGTTTTAATGTCGTGGGGCGTTACCGTTGTAGATCATGACTCGCATTCGCTTGTGTGGGACGAACGCGCCAACGATGTTGCTAACTGGATGGACGGGAAAAAAGACTGGAGTAACGTCAAGATAGCTCCGGTCGTGATTTGCGACAAGGTATGGATAGGATTCGGTGTGAGCATTCTCGAAGGTGTCGTGATTGGGGAGGGCGCAGTCGTGGGGGCCGGCTCCGTAGTTACGCGCAATGTTGCACCCTACACTGTCGTGGCGGGGAATCCGGCGCGTGTCGTACGCAGTCGCGCGACGGGTGTTTCCGAGGCGTGATGACCCGCAAATGTCGCGGCCACGGCGCGTGCAATCGCGGCGGGTGCTCGGAACATGAATTCTAATGTCGTTTGGATTACCTGAATCAGCTGCGCTCGCTCAGCGGCTTGCCCGCTCAGGTTATTCATCTTGCCGGCGGATCCTCCGTTGGTGCGGTAGATTTTGACGAACAGCAGATAGCGCCTTTCCGAACGCATCGCGCCAAGATCCAGGACTTGGCTGCGCGCATTCCTTCAGAAATTGAGTTATGCTCAAAATTGCAGGGAAAATCAATTGAAATGAAACCAACAGGTTGGCTGCTCGTTCGACGCCGCCGCGCGTGCGGAAAGGCCATCGAGAAGCCCGGCGGCAACATTTGCAAGGCCGCGAGACTGCCGGCGGTCCTCGTATCGACCGCCGCACTGTTGGGCGGTTGCCAATCAAGCTCCGGGGACGACACCGCTGCCGTTCAGATGGCAGTCGACCGCGGCGGCATCGTGAAGTTCCCCAGCGGTACTTACATGCTTAGCAAAACAGTTGTCATCCGCAACAGCAACACGATCATCCAGGGTTCAGGGCCGCAAACCGTCTTTGTATACAACCCGTCGTCAATTCGCACTCATTGCAAGAACGATCGAGCGTTTACAACGCCCTGCGATGTGTCGGAGAACCCAGTCCGCCAAATTTTGGGTCAGATCGCCGCAGGCGACACCGCATTCAAAGCGAATGAGGATGCCTCCGACCTGCACCAGGGTGACTGGCTGATCGTAACTGAACGCGACGCCAAGGTGGATAGCTTTGTCACGATCGACTGGGCGAGGGTTGAATCGACCGACGGCCAGTTGGTTACATTGCAAATCCCCTTTCGAACATCCTTTCCCAACTCCCACGCCTGGATCGCGGGCAAGGCTGGACTGGGATTTCGCCGAATGCCTCAGGTCGTGGAGGGCACTCAATTTAGAGACTTCTCGATCCGTGTCCCACAAGGTGGTTTGGGAAGCTTCGCCCCGGGAATTTCAATTTTCGCCGCCCTGCACACTCTGGTGGACAACGTTATTGTCGATGACTACGTCGCACAGCCGCTGTACTCGTATCTGTCGAAGGACGTGACGATCATCAATTCGTCGGGCCTGGGCCATTCGGTGCTGAACGAGTTCGCCGCCACCGTGGACCTGACTCTGGAAAACAACATTTTTGGAAACAACGACGGACCAGCGCTCGGATTGAATCTGGGGACGGCTTTTTTCTCGGTGACCGACAACACGCTGCCGGTGAGCCGGAACATCGGACTTTATCTAATGCTTGGGGTTCACGACGGATTCGTCAGCGGCAACATGATTGCGCACGTTGCGAGCTCCTCCGACTCTACCGGGATACTTGCGTGGGGCACTCAAAACGTTCAGATAATTGACAATTATCTTGAGGGCGGCGATGGACTAAAAAGCCTGGGCATTTCCGTCCGGAACAGTCAAAGCCTTGCTGATGTTTCGATTCCATCCATTGGCAATCTCTTCGAACCCAATGAGTTTGGGGCTGGGTGGTATTCCGACTACGATCCGGGAAATGCCGCACAGACCCTCGCGAAGAGCCCATGAGAGCGGGATTCAAGGGTGCCGCCGACCATGCCACAACACGGTGGCAACTCAAACGGAGTCTTTGCATGCCGAAATATCCGCTCCCGACCAGACCGTAAGTAGTCGGAAAAAGTTTCAACGCGTGACTCCCAATCTATTCGATTGCGCCCGAGAGGATATTCCGAATGTACTTAATTTTCTTCATGCCAAAGAAATAAACCGCCAGCCAGATCGAGTAAATCGTCAGATAGACAACGCATCGCAAGGCCAACGATAGCTGCCCTTGTACCAGCCGGGAGAATGCGAACAGCACAGCGTAGGCCAGCAGCGACGCCATCAAAGGCCGGAAAGCTGACCATTCCTTGGCGCCCACGATCTTCATTGCGACTGATCCAAATAGTGCGAAGTACAATGTGCTTATTACACTAAAGCAGTACAGCGCCGCCACCTGGCGATCGGTAGCCATGGCGGCGGTCATCGAAATGCACAGAACCGTCGTATAGGCAATCTGCATCCAGAGGACCAAGCGCTGCCTGCTGTAAACGTCAAAGATACGGTCCATCCAGCTGGTCGACGTAAGGGCCAGCATCGCCGGCGCCAAAATCACAGCGATTCGCGCTACGCCCAACCAACGCGCACCTAACAGCTGCCCGACAATCGAATACGCCTCGGAACTGAAAATTGCGAAAACCGGCACCAGAATCACCAGCATCATCTCGAACATCATCTTGACCACGGACAACGTCGACCGACTGGAGCTCCTCGCGGCATGGGAGAAAATGACTGGGCCGAGCGCCGAGTAGACCAATGAGTTGGGGGCCGCGGCAAATCGCGAGGCCATTGCGAATTCTCCAACCAGCGCAGCGCCTGCATAGACGGCGATCAAGAGTTGCACGAGCCGCTCCCTAAGCGCTGTGGTAAGCCCATAGACCAGCATGTAGGTTGGAAATCGCTTATAGCGTCGCGCCGCCGCGAAAATGCGCCGCCTCAGCGGCAGTTTGATTCCGGTGCCCGCCGCCGTCAACGCCATGCGTAAAACTGCGAGTATTGTTACGACGCTGAGAGAAACAACGAATCCGCCGATCAACGATGATGCCTTCGGACCTACGATGTGCGCCGCCAACAACTGCAACAGTATGGTAAGCACGTTGATCGCGCTGCTCATTATGGCGATCGCATTAAATCTGGATTTTCTGGTTGCCCAGGCCACCGCCGATCTCTGAAAAGAGCCAACAAACGCGGCGATGGCCAATGAAACGCCGAAGAACATAAGGCCATTTTCGGCGAACGAAGGCAGACCGAGCATCGAGGCAACCAACGTTGCGCCGAGAATCACCAGGGCGGTGGCGAAACCCGCAAGCATTGTGAGCGCCAAGCACGCCAGGGCCGTCCGATCTGTCTTGGGAACCACAGCGGCGGACTCGTAGCGCAGTCCGGCAAATGTACTTGCCAGAACGTGCGACGTTTGAAAAACGGCGTAAATTCCGAATTCCCGCGGCGAGTAAAAGCGCGCAAGCAAAGGAAGGGTCGCAAGCAGCCAGATCTGGTTCAGCGCAGTCGTGGTTAGCAACCACATCGCACCTGTCGCGATATTCACGCGGGCGCGGAATCGATGTCGTGCAAACCGTCTGCGGGGCCAAACTTCATCGGTCGTAGAATGCGTCGATCCTCGAAGCCACAAAATCGATCATTTCATGAGTCATCTCGGGAAATATCGGTAGCGAGAGTATTCGACTTTGATTGAGGCCCGCGCGTGGAATGTCGGCCAACCGCACGCCCAGCCGCGCGTATGCAGGCAGGAGCGGCAGCGCGGTTGGGTAGTGTACTGCAGTTTCAATGTCGCTTTCCTTCAACCAAAGCCGCAATTCATCTCGCCGGTCGCATTCGACAACGTACAAGTGGTACACGTGAGTCGAGCCTTGGCGAACTCGGGGCGTTTTGACCGCGGAGATTCTCGCGAGCTTGTCATCATAGCGGGCGGCGACCTGTCTGCGCATCTCGGTCCAGTGAACTAGGTGACTTAGTTTCGCCGACAGAAGCGCTGCTTGGATCCCATCCATGCGACTGTTGATGCCCTCAATGTCATGATAATGCTTTTCCAGCGCCCCGTGATTGGCATATCTTCTGCATTTTACCGCCAGAGCGTCACTATTTGTGATGATGGCGCCAGCGTCGCCGTAGGCACCCAGGTTCTTTCCGGGGTAAAAACTGAATGTTCCGGCATCGCCGATAGTCCCGACCTTATGTCCGTGGCGTTCAGCCAGATGCGCCTGAGCGCAATCTTCGATCAGCGCGATTCCGTGGCGGGAGGTCATCTCACGGATTGAATCGACCTCGGCCGCTTGGCCGTAGAGATGAACCGGAATGACAGCCTTGGTTCTGCCGTTGATACGGCGCTCAAGTAGACGTACATCGATGTTAAAATATTCATCCACATCAACAAAGACGGGTTCCGCGCCGGTCTGTGAGATGGTCTCCGAGGTTGAAATCCAACTGCTTGCAGTGGTGATAACTTCATCGCCGGCGCCTATGCCCAACATTTTGAGCACGATGTAAATCGCGTCGGTACCGTTTGCAACGGCGACACAGTGCTTGGCGCCGCATGCCGCCGCGAACTTGGCCTCAAAATCCCTGACACTCTCACCGCCGATAAAGGCGGTCGCGTCGATCACTCCATGTATCGCCGCATCAAATTCCGTCTTGTGGGCGAGATATTGCGCACGCAGATCGACGAACGGTATTTTCATGGGCTGGTTCTCTAGATCCTTCTTATCAGCTTGGCCGGATTGCCAACATAGATGCCCCTGATCTCGATATTTCGGGTCACGACGGCACCAGCGCCGATCACCGCGCCGTCGATCACAGTAACTGGAAGAATCGTCGCGTTCGAGCCGATCGAGACATTATTTCCGATGCTCGTGGACCGCCACTGCGATTTGTCCCCACGGGCGGGGCCTCCCATCGCAAACACGTCATTGATGAACGTAACGCCGTGCCCAATAAAGCAGTCGTCACCAATCGACACCAGCTCGCAAATGAAAGAGTGGGATTGAATTTTGGTCCGACATCCGATCACCACGCCTCGTTGTATCTCACAAAATGGGCCCACAAACGACTCGTCGCCCAGCCTGCAACCGTAAATATTGACTGGCCTCACGATCTTGACGCCAACACCGAAACGGACGTCAACCACACCGACGTCGAAGTACTGCGGATTGTTGTTTGGAAGCCCCGCCATACTCATCTATACGGGCTGCCCGAGCCGACATTTGTTCGGAGAAAACCTCAATGGCACCTCTTTGCCCGTCTCGATGGACTCATAGATTGCGGAGATTAGCTCCAAGCTTTTCCTGCCTTCCAGCCCGTCAACCAATTGCGGCTTATCATTGACGATGCAATCAACCACGTGCTCGTAATATGCCTGGTGACCGAAGCCATAAACGTTTGGTGGATTTACGGAATACTTGGCAATCACTTCGCCGTCCTCGTCCTGCTTGTCAACGAACTCCCAAACCTTCATTTGATTTACAGCAAAACCGCCAATCTCAACCGTGCCCTTCTCCCCGAGAATGGATATTGAACCCTCGAGATCCTTTGGGCGCGTCGCTGTCGTGGCCTCGATCAAACCGAGCGCACCATTCCGAAATCTCACTGCGACCACCGCAGTATCCTCAGCCTCGATTTTCGCAAGTGCAGTAGTCGCGTATGCGAACACGCTGTGTACGTCCCCCATCATCCATTCGAGCAGGTCAACGTGATGGCTGGCTTGGTTGGCTATGACACCGCCGTCGAGCGCCCACGTCCCTCGCCAAGAATCCTGGCTATAGTATTCCTGCGTGCGACACCAGCGAACTCGGACCGTGCCGAGGATCAATTTCCCCAAGCGCCCCGCTTCCAATGCGCGGCGCAATGCAACCACCGGCAAATTGAATCGATTTTGCTTTACGACAAACAGCTTTACCCCATGCAGATCGCAGATACGTATCATGGAGTCCGCATCGTCCAATGTCAGGGCCATTGGTTTTTCAACCAAAAAGTGCTTTTGATACCGAGCCAATTCACGGACATTCCGAGCGTGGTGACCACTTTCCGTCAGTACCACCAATACGTCCAAGTCTTCTCGTTCGCACATCTGATGCGCATCCAGATAGGACGGTACTCGAAACTGCTTGCCGAAGGCATTCGCCCGGGCGGACGAGGTATCACAGACGGCGGCTAGTTCGGCCCCCGCGATTTGCGCACCTCCGAGAAGCTCAGCATGCCGCTTGGCTATTCGACCACAACCAATCAACGCAAACCGAAGCATTCAAGTCTCCTCACGCGGGCAATATTTTGGCTCGCACCCAATGAATTGATCATCGATCTTCCGCAGGATAGAAGACCAAGAGCACTGCAAGGACGAGCCATCCGCTGCTCACTATTGTCGTGGTCAGAGGCGCATTGGTAAACCATATCGCGATCATGCCAAGGCTGACCGCCGCGAACTTTGCTTCTACCCTTTGGACGGCGGAATCGAACAGCCAAAACATGCCGGCAGCAACCACTGAAATAATTGGAATACCCAGAAGACCGGCCGCTGCCACACCGTCTTGCACCCAAAGCCCTGCATTCAGTGAGACCGGACTGCCGTAAAAGAAGTAACCCAGGGTGGTTGGGACGTCGATTACATAGGGGTAGGCGACAAATGAATTCACGACCGAAATGTGAGACCAGAGAGTGATCGGATGTTGTTGAAAAAACCCCAAGTATTGCGCGACTATCAACTGCGGAACGCCAAATATTCGAGCGTGAACTAGCGTAACCCACCATTTTTCCAGAAACTCCTTGTACGAGCCCGCCAATCCAAAAAGCAATGGGAAGGACAGCGCTGCCATCAATGCAAGAACCAGCCTGTACACAAACTGCTTGCCGCCGCCGCCGGTGATCCAGATTAGACCGAACAGAATTGGCACAGCCAATAGCGCAGCTTTTGTTGCGGTGATTCCATAAAGGAAAAGGTATACGCCGGCTACGACCAATGCGCCTAAAATGCTTTTCTTTTTTACCGCCACGGCGAAAAGCAGTGGCATGAACGCGCCCGCCAACCACAGTTGAGCATACCAAACGAGAGGCGCCTCATCTTGCTCGACAATCTGAGTCGCAACTCTCCTGACACTATTTATAGCATCCAGCGTCACCAGGTTGAAGTTGCCGCCGAGTGTATTCATCACCATCAACAGCAAGACGCTGAAAGCAATGAAGAACAATGGCCAATACACACGAATCGGCAGACGGAAATCCGCAATCCGCATTAGTGGAACCGCGTATGCAAGAGCCATGATCCCAAGGCTCGCGCTCATAACAAAACTGACCTCGACGGCCACGAGTGGCTCGAGGACAGGATTGCCGGAATTCAAAAGCACCACAGGTGTTGGGACGAATAACACTAGGTATTGGAAAAGATACAGCAACTCAGTCGGACGGCGAAGATTGATGGGCGCCCAGCATGCAGGACCGACCGCGGCGATCGAGGCGAGTATCCAGTACTCGGGTGCCACGGAGTTGTCGGAAAACCCCCAAAATTCCTGCCACGGCAACAGAAATCGGTAGTAGCTCCAAGCAAACACCAAGTAATACATCAGCACGCCGAACACAAATCCGATGCGCCGTCCCGAGGGGAACGCTGCCGTCGTCGTCGCGTTTGGCAACGAGAGTTGTGACGATTGCATCGCTTGAGCTGTCAAGCGGTCCCGACTTGCGAGGTCCTTCGCTCTCGCCGCATGAAAATTACGAAGGCCGTACCCCCAAAAATAATGGAAGCCAGGAGCGCCCAGGCAATCCGCACGGGGCTTACGTAATCATCTCGGTCAATCGGCCCGGCCGGGTCGACCACGTGAAAGGCATAGTCAGGACGCGACTCTGCGAGCGACACTTTACGGTAGTTTCCCTCGATCAAACGATTGAGAGACTGTCTGACGTCGACATTTTCGAGACTCTCCGTTTCGTGGCGAAGCAACTCGATGCTCCGTTTTCCATCGATGATCGCCCTGCTGCGAATCGCCGCGTTTGCCATCGACAGGAAATCGTTGGCCCAGGCGGCGGCGAGAACAGGGTCACGCCAGGTAACCGACAAGTTCACCATGCCGGACCGTTTGTCTTCGCTGATTTTGAGCACTTGTTTCCGAAACTTAGTGACTGCTGCTTCCAACGTCGGCAGCTTCCCGCTGTCATGTTTCCAATCGTGTGCCACCGCGTCCCATTTTTTCGGAAATAACTGCGGCATGATGTCCTGCTGCTGGATGAATTGCCGGGTTAACTGTCGAGATTGCAGTATCGCCAAGGATTCCTGTTTCTTAGCATCTCCCGACAGGTCCACGCCGGCGATCGCGGCCAATCCGCCCAATTGCGCACCCAAACCGCTCGCTCCGCCGGATTCGCTCGGATCGACGAATGGGGCCGCGACAACGATCGCCCGATACAACTTGTCGGTCAGGTGGCTCGCACCATAACCAATGACGCCTCCGATCAGGCCTGCCGCCAACAAGACCCATTTGGCGGCAATAACCAAACTGAAGACATCAATGGAGTCGCCAATATGAGCAGCATCGTCAACATTGGAACCGCGCATCATGGCGATACGCTATGAATCGCTAGAACCGCAATAGCCAAGTTATAAATGATGGTCGTGATCGAGGTCCACAACGGCAATGGCGCTACCCTCTCGGTATCGAGCGGTACCACGATTGTATCGCCGGGACGTATGTCGCCCACCTGCGAGCGTCTAAACCATCCTCTTCGTCCGCCTGCCACGACATCGCCGTTGGCGCGCACAATATATGTTCTCTTTCGATCGGCCCTCTGAGTCGCTCCACCGCTTTTTTCTATGTAATCGTCTTTGGACAAACCTGCCCGATAAACATGCGATGTCGGGTTTTGCACCTCGCCCAATACGGTAATTTCTTGAGACTTCTTGGGTATCAGGAGCTTATCGCCATCTCGCAAAAGCACGTCGCCCGCGCCCCCAACCGGACCCCTAATCACGTGGTGCACATCGACTACCAATCGACCGACCGGCCTGGTGTTGCGAATTTGTTGAATCAACTGCTGGCCAATAGCGAGCGCTTGCCCCGCATTCCCGCCGCTGCCGCCATTCGTAGCGGCACTGGTGCTCACCGCTTGAAGCGAAAGTGCCGCCAAATCGCTTTGTAAGCGATTGGTCAAGGTCTCCAATTGCTCTCTTTCACGCTCCTTGAGCTCTTCGCGAATGAATACTGCTCCCTCATCGAATGCAGCGTTCGTCAGACCTCCAGCCCGTCGCAACACTGACGATAGCGTTTCCCCTTGGTGAATAGGATATCTTCCCGGGTGTCGCAGTTCGCCCGCCAGCAAGATAGTCCCGGGCACGTCCCAATTTGGCGTCTTCTTGATCACCAAGATATCGTAGGGTTTGAGTTCCAGGTCAGCACCGGGCTCGTTGCGACGAATCGCTGCGAGATTCACGTCAATCAGCTCGGTCTGCCGTTCCTTGCCATCAACAACTTCATAACGGGACAGCTCCGCCTCGCCAGTGTATGCCGAATCATCGAGACTGCCTCCCGCGCGGATCAGGTCGCTGATATGCATGGAAGGCTCCAGCGGATAGCGGCCCGGCACCCTTACTTCGCCACCGATGACCACCACTTTAGCAGGAGCGGTCGCTGATGCCTGCAATTGAAGGTCGTCAATGAGGGGCGCCACAGTGCGAGCGCGGTTGGCAGTCAAATCGAACACGATGATTCTGTCGCGCGCGTGCAGCTGCAGATCAGCCGCCGACCCTCGCGCGTGGAGCGCTTGCTCGAGATCAGCGGAAATAACTTCGATTTTTTGCTCTGGAGGAACCTCCCGGCGAATCATTACGTAATGAGGGTCCGCGCCGGGTCGCAATTCATCGAAGCTTCCCAAGATGTCGGTAAGCCTCAAGCCCGCTCTATATTGAAATGCGCCCGGCCGGAAGACATCGCCAGACAACTCCACGGAGTTCTCGAGCGTTGGGCGTATTGCCGGGACGCGCAGCTTGTCGCCGTTCATGATTTCCGTATTGCGGCCTGCGCTCGAATCCAAGTCGATGTTCCGCATTTCTCGCAACCGTGAGGTCTCAATGCGCTCGAGTTGCGCAAGTTTCCCGTCTGCGTCAGGTGAAAGCCCCCCTGAGATGTCGATAAGCTGCTCTGCTGTTTTCTCCTTTTTCAGTTCGTAGATGGCCGGGCGTCGAACCGCTCCATACACCGTCGCCGTGACGCCGATGGGCGGAATGAAAATGACGTCGCCGGGCATAAGTTGTCGATCAGCGCTGGTATCCCCATGCAACAATAAATCGTAGAGATCGAGCACCGAAACTAAACGGCCGTTGCGCTTCAGCTCAATGTTGCGCAGCGAACCTATAGTTTTGACGCCCCCGCTGACGAATAACGCATTCGTCATCGTGGAAAGTCCGCTAACGGTATATGAGCCGGGCTTCTCAGCTTCGCCCAACACGAAGACGCGTATGGAGCGTAATTCGCCCATCGTCACGCTGATTTGCGTACCGATCAATTGTTTGGCGACTCTATGTTCCAGCGTTGCGCGGACTGTGTCGAAGCCCATGCCGCTGACCGAAATGGGACCGAGCTTGGGAAATTTAATCTGGCCATCGCGCCCGACAATCAGCGTGTAAGAGGCGGCTTCGTTGCCATACAGCTGAACATTGAATGTGTCTCCGGTCCCCACGACATAGTCAATGGGCACCTGTATGTCCTTGACGGGCGCGAATGTACTGGGAGCGCCCTGGAATAGATCGTAACCAAACGGCTTGGCGCCTTCATCGTTTAGAGGCTCGAGACGCAATAAAGTCAGTTTAACGGTGAAAACACGCAAGTCCGGGTCGGCGCTCAGGCGCCTTGTGGCTTCGTCCGCCGTAAGACCAGCCAACGGAATAGCGGGTAGCCCCGGAATTTCCAAAACCCCGAATCGATTCAGTTTGTACGGATTGCCCTTGAGAATTCGATCTCTAACCGTCCCCAACCGACTCAGCTCTTCCGGACTCTTGGTCCTATGGTCGAACTGGATGCGGCCGAAGTCGCTACCGACGCTTTTCTTGTTGTTAGTACGGCCTTGAATATCGACGCCACCAACTCCGTTGGCTTCGGCGGCCGCAGCTGCGCTGCTGGTGGCACTATCGGCGCTGCCGGCAGGCGAGGAGGCGCTAGTAGTGCCGCCAGCCGGAACGATTATATTATTGTTTGCTCCGACAAGCTCTACTGGTGTCAAATCGATTAAAACACTGTCATCTGCACGCAACTCCGGGTCTTCATCCGATTGACGCAGCGTACGCCCGTCGAGCGTCTTCCCCTGCTTAATTTCCTTGCCTTGCCCGCCCAAACGGTCGTCTCTCTTGTCGACCGTCTCCGGAGTATTGAGTTTGGAATCTGTTTTTTTGGTGCCGTCGCTATTGCCGAGCACGCTTTGAATAAGCGCCTGCTGTTGCTCCGGCGACAGGTTTTTAAGAGCGTTAAGCTGATCTTGGCTGGGCGTCTGCGCGCCGGCAACCGTTCCGATAATCCAGAAAATAGCCACGATGCGCAAAGAGCTGGCCAGCTTTCTGCAGGCGGCGAGAATAACGCTCATCTTTGTTAAGGGACCTTATCTTGAATAATTAAGCAACTGACCGCCATCCGGTCAAATTGTATACTAAAGCGTCATATTCCGGCCCCCCGTCTGTCGCCGAAGATCCATTAGCACCGCCGCGTGATGGAACTGGGCGCACTAATCGACGTAGTTTTTTTTGAGCCACGCCGCATAATCTCTTCCCAAGAGCCCCCGCCACCAATCCGCATGTTGCAAATACCAATCGACTGTGGACGTCAGGCCGCTCTCGAGGTCTCGTGCAGGCGAATAACCCAAGAATTGCGCCGCCTTCGACGAGTCAATTGCATACCTGCGATCATGGCCTGGGCGGTCGTGAACATGAGAAATCAGCTGGGTTGCCCGTTTTCCATCGAAAATCGGCGACGCAGGAAAAAAATTGCGATACTCAGAATGCGTGCTCAGTCGCTGATCCACTAGATCGCACAACGTGCGCACGATGTGAATATTCGTCGTTTCGCTATTTCCGCCAATGTTGTACACCGCGCCGGGTTTGCCCTTCTTGAGCGCCAATCTGATCGCCTCGCAGTGATCCTCGACATGAAGCCAATCGCGAATCTGCAGCCCGTCACCATAAACCGGCAGAGACTTGCCCAGCAGGATATTGACGATTGTTAGCGGGATCAATTTCTCCGGAAAGTGATAGGGCCCATAGTTATTGGAGCAGTTGGTAATCGTGGTATTGAGCCCGTAGGTCTCATGGTAGGCGCGCACCAGATGATCCGAGCCCGCCTTGCTCGCGGAGTAAGGCGAGTTGGGTGCGTACGGGCTATTTTCAGTAAACGGTGCATCAACAGGGCCCAACGAACCATAGACTTCGTCAGTGGACACATGATGGAAACGGTGCACAGGCAGTGTCTTTTGATCGAGCCACACCGCCTTGGCCGCCTTGAGCAAGGAATGTGTTCCGACGACATTTGTGCGTATAAAATCATCAGGTCCTAAAATCGAGCGATCGACATGCGATTCCGCGGCGAAATGCACGACAGCGTCGATTTGGTGCTCAAGGAGAAGCGCACGCACTTTCGCCTCATCGCAAATATCGCCACGAACGAACAGGAAACGCGGATCCGTCTTAACGTCCGACAAGTTTTCGATATTGCCCGCGTAAGTAAGCGCGTCGAAAACCACCACCCTACCTTCGCGTGTCTTCGCCAACCAGTGATGCACAAAGTTCGAGCCGATGAATCCGGCGCCGCCCGTTATGAACAGGTTACGCGGTTCGAAGTTCATCGAGCATCATCCTCAAGTTGTGCAGCCAATGGCGCGCCTGCACGCTAATTGCTGCTCGCGTGGACGCAGTGTCCAAGACGCTGAACGCGGGACGCCGCGCTCGAGTCGGAAAGGCGATGCTCTTGACGGGCACAATAGGCACCGCTCGGGGCAACAATCCCCGCGCCAGCGCCTCATCCTGAATTGCCACCGCGAAATCATACCAACTCGCCACTCCAAGATCGGTCCAATGGTAAATCCCGGCGGCCGCGTTCGCGTCGATTAGGCCCCAAATCGCTGCGGCAACGCTTGCTGCCCAAGTCGGCGCGCCAATCTGATCGCACACCACATTGATTTGATCTTTTTCGCGCATCAAACGCAGCATGGTCAACACGAAATTCTTCCCCGAAGCGGCATACACCCATGACGTCCGCAGCACAATTCCCATCCCGCCGTCAGCCAGCACATGTCGCTCGCCGCCGAACTTGCTCGCCCCGTAGACGCCTAAAGGGTTGGGTTGGTCGGTGGTCAAATAGGCACGGTTGGAATTGCCATCGAACACGAAATCCGTCGATAGATGCAGCAGTCTGCTGCCCTCCTGAGCCGCCGCGCGGACGATTGAGCCTACGGCGGTGTCATTGACGGCATAAGCCTGCGCTGACTGATCCTCGGCAAGATCCACAGCCGTGTAGGCTGCCGCATTCACGACCCAATCCGGTTTAATTTCTGACAATGTTCGGGTTACCGCCTTGGCATCGACAATATCGAGTTCAGCGCGCGCGCGTGAGACGACCTCATGTTGACCGGGAGTTGCTGCGCCGACCGCTCTGGCGATCTGGCCGCCGCCAAGCACCAGCACTCTCATGGGAATGTCTCGATCGCAGCGAATGGCGTGCCTTGGCTGTCTTTTGCTGACAGGATCGGCATGGTTCCCAATGGCAAGGGCCACGCGATCGCGAGCTCGGGGTCATTCCAGGCCAAGGTTCGCTCATGTGCAGGGCTGTACAGCTCGGTGCACTTATACAGAAAATCGGCGTGTTGCGAGGTCACCAGAATTCCGTGGGCCAGTCCCGGGGGCACCCACAACATCAGGTGATTGTCCGCAGACAGCTCCACGCCCCACCATTTTCCGAAGGTCGATGAGCTGCGGCGCAGGTCGACGACGGCGTCGAACACGCTGCCTGCGGTGACGCGTACCAGCTTGCCCTGGGCGTGTTCGCTCTGAAAATGCAAACCGCGCAGCGTCCAGCGCGAAGATCGGCTGTGATTGTCTTGCACGAAAGCGGCGTCGATGCCGGCGGCCGCGAATTTCTCCTTCTGCCAAGTTTCCAGAAAGAATCCGCGCGAATCGCCAAAGACTTGCGGTTCGATCAACACCACATCGTTGATGGGGCTACTTTGAAATTTCATGGCGTTCAGCGCTTTAGACTTGCGCGTGTTCCTTGACCAACCGCAGCAAGTACTCGCCGTAACCGCTCTTTGCCAAAGGCTCGGCAAGCTTCACCAGTTGCGCCGTATCTATAAACCCCGAACGCCACGCGATTTCTTCGACGCAGGCCACTTTGAGCCCTTGCCGCTCTTCGATGATGCGCACGAACACGCCGGCGTCCAGCAGGGAATTATGCGTGCCCGTGTCGAGCCAGGCTGTTCCACGACCCAACCGTTCCACGTGTAGGTCGCCGAGCTTCAAATACGCGCGATTCAGATCCGTGATCTCGAGTTCCCCACGCGCCGAAGGCGCCAACGACTTGGCGAGCGCTGAGGCACGCTCGTCGTAGAAATAGACCCCGGTCACGGCGTAGTTCGATGGCGGTGACTTCGGTTTCTCCAAAAGATCCGAAACCTTCCCTTGCGCGTCGAACCGCATCACTCCGTAACGCTCCGGGTCCTGCACGTAGTAGCCGAAGACCGTGGCCCCCGATTCCCGCTTCGATGCCGACTGCAGCAACGATGTCAGGTTGGCGCCGTAAAAAATGTTGTCGCCGAGAATCAATGCCGATGGCGCGCCACTCAAAAAGGGTTCGGCCAGAATCAGCGCCTGTGCAATGCCATTGGGCGCCGCTTGCACGACGTAATCAATCGACAATCCCCATTGCGCGCCGGACCCCAAAAGATCCCGGAATGCCGCCTGGTCGCGCGGCGTGGTGATGATGAGAAATTCGCGGATGCCGGCCGACATCAGCGTCGCCAGCGGATAATAAATCATGGGTTTGTCGTAGACCGGCAACAGCTGCTTGGACAGCGACATGGTGATCGGATGCAAGCGGGTGCCGGCACCGCCGGCCAAAATGATGCCTTTGCGCGCTTTCACTAGCGATGCGTCGCTACGTAATTGATCAAGGCTGCAATGCCCGCCGCGCCGGCCCCTTGAGGCGCCTTGGCCCCCGTCATATCGATGCCCACCGCGAGTTTCTTGCCCAGCTCGACGCCAAATTGATCGAAGGAGTTCACGCCCCACACCGTGCCTTGGACAAACACGCTGTGCTCGTACAACGCCAGGATGCCACCCAGCGTGCGCGCCGTCGTTTGTGGGTACATGAGCAGCGAACTGGGCCGATTGCCCTCGTGCACGCGGTGAATGCCGATACGCGCAGTCTCGGCGGCGCTCACCCCAGCCTTGCGCATGTCCGCCTCTACGTCCGGCAAGGGATATCCGTAGGCAAAGGCCTGCGACTGCGCGAAGCAGTTCTTCAGCGCCAGATCCTGGCCCTCGGTGCCGCCCCATGAACCGCGCAGCGGTGCAATGAAGTCGAGCGCCTGGGTCAAGGTGCCCTGATGCAGCATCTGAAAGAACGAATGCTGCGCGTTGGAGCCGGGCTCGCCCCAGACAATGGGCGCCGTGGCAAAATCGACGTGGATACCATCCAAGGAAACGGATTTGCCGTTGCTTTCCATCTCCAGCTGTTGCAGGTAAGCCGGCAGCCGCGCGAGGCGCTGATCGTAGGGCAGCACCGCGAGGGTCGGCAGGTTCAAAAACGTTCGATTCCACGCACCGATCAGCCCCATGAGCACGGGCAGATTCTTCTCGAACGGTGCGGTAGTAAAGTGCTTGTCGATGTCGCTGGCGCCCTTCAAGAATTCCTCGAATCGCTCGGTACCGATCACGATTTCGGCGATGAGTCCAATGGCCGACCACACCGAATAGCGCCCGCCCACCCAATCCCACATGGTGAAGCGATGGTCGGCGGCGATGCCGAACTTGTCCATGGCCTCGGCATTGGTCGACACCGCGACGAAGTGGTTGCCCGCGGCCTTCTCGCCCAGCGCCCCGACGATCCAGGCTCTCGCGGCATTGGCGTTGGTCTGCGTCTCCTGTGTGACGAAGGTTTTGGAGCACACAATGACCAAGGTTTCGGCCGGGTCTAGAGTGCGCGTCAAATCCTCGAGCTGGGTGCGATCCACGTTCGACACGAAGTGCGGCGTGATGTCGCCGCTCCACTGAGCTCGCAGCGCCTCGCATACCAGCAGCGGCCCTAGATCTGAGCCGCCGATGCCGATGTTCACGACGTGCCGCAACTTCTTGCCGGTGATGCCGACCTTTTTGCCGCTGCGCACCGCGCCGGCAAAGGCCGACAACTTACGGCGGGAATCCTTGACCTCGGCCTGGATGGCGGGTGAACCCGAAAAATCGGAGCGCAGGGCGGTATGCAGCACCGCGCGCTGCTCGGTGCTGTTGATGGGATCGCCGCGAAACATGGCGGCAATGCGCCCGGAAAGATTCACGGCCCGCGCCAATTCAAACAGCAACGACAAAGTCTGTAGCGTGATGCGTTGGCGCGAAACATCGAGCAGCCAGGTGTCGTGCTCAAAGTGAAAATTTTGCCAGCGTTTGGGATCCGCCGCCGACAGATCTCTCAGATGCACCTTGGCCATGTCTTTGGCATGCGCCGCCACGGCGCCCCACGCCGGCAGAGAGGAGTTCAATTGGCTCATGGGTACTGACTCATGAAGATTGCGGGTGATAGTAGGCAAGATACCACTCGACGAACCGCTTCACACCCGATTCCAGGTCGGTGCTGGGCCGGTAGCCGACGTCCCGCGCAAGGGTTTCCACACAGGCCCAGGTATCGGGCAGATCGCCTGGCTGCATTGGCAGGAGATTTTTTTGCGCTTTTCTCCCCAAGCATTGTTCCAACACTTCGATATAGCGCAGCAGAGCGACGGGTGTCTGATTGCCGATATTATAAATCCGATACGGCACGTAGCTGGTGCTGGGATTGGGATGATTGGAATCCCATGCCGGGTCCGGCGTCGGCACGCGATCGACGGCCGCGAGCACGCCTTTGACGATGTCATCCACATAGGTGAAATCGCGCCGGTGATTGCCGTCGTTGAATACATCGATGGGAAGGCCGGCGAGGATGTTCTTGGTGAACAGGAACAGCGCCATATCCGGCCGCCCCCAGGGGCCGTATACGGTAAAGAATCGCAAGCCCGTGGTCGGCAACCCGTACAGCGACGAATAGCTGTGAGCCATCAATTCGTTCGAGCGCTTGGTGGCGGCGTACAGCGTCAGTGGATGATCGACGCCTTGTAGTTCGGTGAAGGGCATATGCGTGTTTGCGCCATACACCGAGCTGGTGGAGGCATAGACCAAGTGTTCGACTTCGGTGCGGCGGCAACCTTCGATGACTTGCAAGAATCCGGTGATATTGCTGTGCACATAAATATGCGGATTCTCGATGGAATAGCGCACCCCTGCCTGCGCGGCCAAGTGCACCACGCGCTGAAACTTCTCCGCGCGAAACAGCGTCTCCATGGCGTCGCGATCCGCAACATCGGCTTTCGCGAATCGAAACCGCGGATAGTCCTTCAAGATCGCGAGGCGCGCCTGCTTCAGGGCGGGATCGTAGTAGGCATTGAGATTGTCGAGCCCGACCACCTCATCGCCCCGCTCGAGCAACAGGCGCGCCGTGTGAAAACCGATAAAACCGGCAGCGCCGGTCACCAGCAGTTTCACAAGCGTCGCCACACCGTTTTGCCGGCGGACGCCTTGTCGAGCAATGCCAGGATGTGCTCATGGGCAACCGCCTCTTCCTCGTTGGCATTGATCACGACGATGCGGATGTCGGTCGGCAATCGCATCGGCGCGGCGTGGCGCGCGCGGCTGCGCACGGTGTCGGACTCGGCGCTCAAAGTGAGGCTGCCCTGCCCGCCCGTCATCGCCAGGTACACTTCGGCGAGGATGCGCGCGTCCAGCAACGCGCCATGATATTCGCGATGCGAATTGTCGACCGAGTATCGTTTGCAGAGCGCATCCAGACTGTTGCGCTGTCCGGGATGCATTTGCCGCGCCAGCGCCAGCGTGTCGAGCACCCGGCACAGATCCGCCACGCGGTGCGCGGCGTCGATGCGCATCAGTTCGGCGTTCAAGAAGGCGACGTCGAAGGGCGCATTGTGGATGATCAATTCCGCGTCGCGAATGAACTCCAGAAACTCGAGGTGCACCTGCGAGAAGGTCGGTTCTTTCGCCAACCGCTCGCGCGTCAAACCGTGCACCTGAACCGCGCCTTCTTCGATGTCGCGTTCGGGGTTCAAGTATTGGTGGAAGCGTCTGCCGGTCAGGCGGCGGTTGAACAACTCCACGCAACCGATTTCGATGACGCGGTGCTGCTGTTCAACCTCAAGACCCGTGGTTTCCGTATCGAGAACGACTTGGCGCATTCTAAATCTTACCGCACTGCCAACATGCGATCGATCGCATCGTTGGCCAGCTGATCGACGTACTCATTGCCTTCATGCCCAGAATGCCCCTTCACCCAAATCCACTGGATATCCTGGTTCCCGGCGGCCGCGTCCAGCAATTGCCACAGGTCTTGATTCTTCACCGGTTCGCGCGCCGCGGTGCGCCATCCTCGCGCCTTCCAATTCGGCAGCCATTCGGTGATGCCTTGAAGCACGTACTTCGAATCCGTATACAACTTGACCGCGCAGCGCCGTTTCAAAGCATTCAAGCCGCCGATGGCTGCGGTGAGCTCCATGCGGTTGTTGGTGGTCGTTGCTTCCGATCCGCAGACCTCTTTGCGCTCCTTGCCCGAGACCAGCAGAGCGGCCCAGCCTCCTGGGCCAGGGTTGCCGCGGCATGCGCCGTCGGTGAAGATTTCGACTTCGGTCATGGACCCACTTTGTGGGTCGGCTCGGCCGCGCCGACCAGCACCCGCTGTCGCACACGCCGACGCGGCCGTATCAGGGTCAGGGTGGGCACACGTTTGCGTGCCTTCAGTAAATAGCCGCCCGCGGTCAAGGGACGTCGCGGCCGCACGTCGATCGCGCCGCCTTTCAAGGGCAGAAAGCCCAGATAGCCGAGAACACTATCGACATCAAAACCCAGCAGCGCGACCCAATCGCGCAATCGCCGCTCCGAGAGCATGCGCTGCGTGCCCGGCGGAAATGCCGGCCGGCCAAAGTACCGGCCAAACCGACGGCGCGCACCCCAACCGCTGAAAGGATTGAAGCCGCAAATCAGGAGGCAGCCTTCCGCCGTGAGCACGCGCTCCGCCTCCCGCAGCACCGCATAGGGGTCCTCGACCAGCTCGAGCGTGTGCGGCAACAGGATCGCATCGATGGAATCGGACCTGAAAGGCAGCGTATCGAGGGGCGCGCACAGCGTGACGCCCGGGGTGAGTTCGGGCGCCAACAGCGTCGTATGTTGCGTGCGCGCGCCATCCAGCAGATGGCGCTTCGGTCCCCACGCGCCGACTTGCAGCAGTTCGAAACCAAAAACGTTGTCCAGAGCCAACGTCGCCAACGCCGCTTCTTCGCGCAGTACGCGTGCCCCCAGCGGGCCCTCGAACCAGTCGTGTACTGTGGCGTCAGCCGTCGATTCCAACTTAAGACTCCTTGATGAAAACACTAGCGAAGTTCTAATGTTACAGGTTAAATACGCCGCAAAATGTCAATCCATGCAATGCATCTTAACGTACGCCCGGTACGCGCATTTTCCGACAATTATATCTGGCTGATCGAATCGCCGAAGCTGCCGGCCCAGGTGATTGCCGTGGACCCGGGCGAAGCCAAGCCCGTGATCGCCGAACTCGAGCGCCGCAACTTGAGGCTGGCAGCCATCTTGCTGACTCACCATCATCCGGATCATATCGGGGGCGTGCCTGAATTGCTGCGCTGGAGACAGGTGCCCGTGATCGGCCCCGATGACGAGCGCATCACGCACCGGACCCGCACCGTCCGCGATGGGGATCACTGCGAGTTGCCGGACTTGGGACTTAGCTTCGAGATTTTACAGATACCTGGGCATACCTTGAGTCACATCGCATTTTGGGGGCATGACGCGCTTTTTTGCGGAGATACGCTTTTCAGCGCGGGCTGTGGTCGCATGTTCGAGGGTACGCCTAGGCAGATGAATGCTTCGTTGAATCGCCTGCGGGAGCTGCCGCCCGAAACTCGAGTATTTTGCGGCCACGAATACACCGCCGCCAATCTGCGCTTCGCGCTGACGGTGGAGCCGGGCAACGGCGCGGCGCTCGAATACCAGGAGAGCGTGAATCGCACTCGCGCGGCCGGCGAGCCGAGTCTGCCGTCAACCTTGAGTTTGGAGATCCGAGTGAATCCGTTTTTGCGTTGCGACAAACCTAGCGTACGCGCTGCCGCCGAGACACATGCGGGAAAGATGCTCGAGGAACCCTCCGACGTATTCGGCGTGTTGCGCGCCTGGAAGGATCAGTTCCGCTAGCGGAAACCTCATGACCCCGATCAAACGACCGTTCTTTCTCGGCTGCATCGCCTGGTTGCTGGCGGCCTGCGCGCACCAGCCGGCGGCGCCGCCTCAGCGCGAGCCGATCGTGATGCCGGCTCCTGCCGCGGAGACTCCCATCGCGCCCTCCGATACCGGATCAGTTCTCGGCGCGACCCCCACCTTGACCATGCCGCGCGAGTGGCAGCATCACAACGGCGAGGACTACGACGACTTATTCGACCGCATGCGCGCCGGCTTCGCCTTCGATGAAGTCCAGGAGCCTGCGATCGATGTGCAACTGGCTTGGTTCGAACACAACCCGGAATATCTGGAGCGGGTATTTCAGCGTGGCCAGCGCTACATGTACCACATCATTACGGAAGTGGAAGCGCGCGGAATGCCGTTGGAGTTTGCACTGCTCCCGGTCGTGGAGAGCGCGTATGAGCCCTTTGCCTACTCCCGTAGCCGTGCCGCGGGGCTGTGGCAATTCATTCCGGACACCGGCCGGCGCTTCGGCTTGAAACGTGATTGGTGGTACGACGGCCGCCGCGACGTAGTCGAATCAACCCGGGCGGCGCTCGACTATCTGCAGGCGCTGCACGATCAATTCGGCGGTGATTGGCTGCTGGCGATCGCCGCGTACAACGTGGGTGAGAACAGCGTGCAGCGCGAATTGGATTTCAACCGCGCCAACGGCAAACCAGCCGATTTTTGGCATGTGCGCCTGCCTGCCGAAACCCGCGCCTACGTGCCGAAGCTGCTGGCCTTGAAACGCCTGATGGCGGAGCCCGAGCGCTACGGCTTGGAGTTTGCGGTCATTCCCAATGAGCCCTACTTCGCGCTCATCGACACCGATTCGCAAATCGACTTGAAAATCGCCGCCCAGCTGGCCGGCACCAGCTACGATGAATTGGTCGCGCTGAATCCGGGATATAACCGCTGGGCCACGGATCCTGACGGCCCGCACCGCATGTTGGTGCCCATCGATAACGCGGATGCCTTTGATGCGGCGCTGAAAACCCTGGGAGCCGATGATCGGGTGCGCTTTGCCAGCCACGACGTGGCGCGCAAAGAGACGCTGCCGATGATTGCCAAGCAATACGGCACCACGGTTGCCGTGATCGCGAAGATCAACGACTTGAAGGACGGCAAGATCAGTGCCGGCCAAACCTTGAAAATTCCGGAAATCAGCGGGCAGCTGCCCGACAAGGTGCTGCTGGCCGCCTCGCGCGTCGACCGGCCGGAAACCGACTTGGGCGGCCGCGGGCGGCGTCAAATCGTCTATCGGGTGCGGGCCGGCGAGACCTTGAGTTCCATTGCGCGCCGCCACGGCATGCCGGTGAGCACGCTCGCGCGGTTGAATAACCTGGGCGCCCAGGACACGCTGGTGAAGGGTCAGCGATTGGTGATCAAGGCGAGTGCCCGCCGCCATCGCGACGAAGGCATCTCCGCCGGACGCCGCTTGCTCTATACGGTTCGAAGCGGCGACACTGTCTACAGCATTTCGCGCCAGTTTCAGGTTTCGGTGTCGCAGCTCAAGAGCTGGAATGGCCTGAATGAGCATCATCAGATCAAAGCCGGAAAGCGACTGGTGATGTACGTGGATTCGAACCGGCAGCAGGGGTAGAACAAATTATGGGTTTTCTGAGCGGCAAACGCGCATTGATCGTGGGCCTCGCCACCGATCGCTCGATTGCCTGGGGCATCGCTCAGGCGATGCATCGCGAAGGAGCGGAGCTGGCCTTTGCGCATATCGAGCGCATGACGGATCGGGTCGTCCCGCTCGCCAAACAGCTGGGATCGGACATCACCTTCGTGATGGACGTCGCCGCCGATACCGAGATTGAAAAAGGCTTCGGATTTCTAAAAACGCGCTGGCCGCATTTCGATATTCTGGTGCATGCCGTGGCGTTTGCCACACGCGAGGCGCTCACCGGGGACTTCATCAGCGCCACCACGCGCGACAACTTTCGCGTCGCTCACGACATCTCCAGCTTCAGCCTCACGGCCTTGAGCAGAGCCTCGCAACCCTTCATGCAGGGCCGGGCCGGCTCCATCGTCGCGTTGAGTTACCTGGGCGCGGTGCGGTCCATCCCCGGCTACAACGTCATGGGGCTGGCCAAGGCCAGCCTGGAGGCCAATGTGCGGTTTCTGGCAGCCGATCTAGGACCTCAGGGCATCCGGGTCAATGCCATTTCGGCGGGACCGATCAAAACCCTCTCCGCCGCGGGCATACCGGGCCTGCGCAAAATGCTCAGCCACGTGGCGTCCGCCGCTCCCATCAGGCGCAATGTAACCATCGACGATGTGGGCAACGCAGCGGCATTTCTGTGCTCGGATCTGGCCGCGGGCATCAGTGGGGAAGTGCTGTATGTAGACGGCGGGTTCCATACCGTGGGCATGAATTTTCCATCAGATGGAGATGGGGTGTGAAACTTGTCAACTGCATTGGGTCTCTAACGTTAAGCAGGTAAGTTGATCATCTGATAAGGGGTAGCGCATGTTGAAACAGAGTTTGATTCCAGTGGTCGCCTGCACCATGGCCCTCGGGCTCAGCGCATGCAATACGGTTGCCGTCAGGACCGACTACGCCCACGATATGTCGGCTTCAATCTGTCACACCTATGCCTTCGCGTACGAGCACGTTGTCAATGGCGGCGGCGAGCAAGAGGCATACGGTAATCCCTTGAATGCGGAGCGTCTGCGCGTTTCCATCCAATCCAATATGGCAGCCAGGGGCATCCAACTGGTCGATCGCGCCCAAGCCGATTGCATGGTGGGCTATGCCATGGGTTCGCGCCAGGTATTCGACACCTATTACGGCGGTTACTACGGTGCCGGTTGGGGATTTGGCGGCGGTTTCGGCCGTGGTGGCTTTGGTCGCGGCTTTTATGGATTCGGCGGCGGCTACGGCTACGACGGGCCCTGGGTCGAGAATGAAACACGCATCGCCGTAGACTTGTTTGACGCGAAGTCGCACAAGCCGATTTGGCATGCCAGCGCCAGCCAGAATGTCTACGAGCTTTCAGGCCCGCAGGCGGTTCAGAAGATCGATTTGGCGACAGCTGCGATTTTCAGCAAGTTCCCGGTGGGCACACCGGCGGCAAAGACCTAAGTCATCGGGCCTCAAACACCGAAAAAGAGGTAGTCGATCGCGGCCAGCAGCTCAGCGCGCGCAGCCGCGATGGAACTGACTTTCTGGATCAAATCGCGTGATCGCATGACGGTCAGTCTTGGCACCAGAACGACGTGGTCATTTCCTTGCAGCGCGACAACCGGCATGACACGTCGAATACTCGATTGCTCGTAGTCATTTGACGCGATCGGCGCCACCAGTTGCTCAGCGCCGTTGATGGTAAGTTCCGACTGCATCGCAACTACAAAGGGATATGCCCTGCGCACGCTGGCAAATGGATTTACGAAAACGTCAAATTGCGCCATCGTCGCGCTCGTAGTGGGCGCGCACAAGCTCTGGGAAAGATCCGTGCTGCGCCTCGAATCTCTCCAAGGCCGCAAGTTCGTCGCGGATTTCAGCCCGCAGCGCCTCGCTGCGGCGTGCCGAATATTCGCGTGCAAGCGCCTCTTCGGCAACCTTCGATGCATTGATGCCCATGCTTTTTGCCTTGGCATACAGATCTGAATTGAGCGTTATGCTCACAGTCTGCTTTGGAGCTTTGGGCTCAAAGAGAGGATCTTGCACAGCGTTCTCCTTTACCGGTGTATTTTACACGGGCAAATGACCGGTGTCCATGACCCTTCAAGGGCCTCGTGAGCGCTCCGCAGACGGCTTCTGCACGAAAAAATAGTACAGCGCCGCCAGCACGACCGCCGCGCCCAGCACCAGCGCAAAGAAACGGTGCAGCGAGCCCGCCAGCAGCTCCGGATGGCGTCCGATGGTCACGCCGAGCCATGCCAGCACCGAGCACCACAGCAGCGATCCGGCCAAGGTCGCGAGCGCGTACCAGCGAAAGTCCATCCGCAAAATACCCACGGGAATGCCGATGAGATGACGAATGACGGGCAGCAGGCGCGAGAAGAAAACTCCTGCCGATTCGTAGCGAGCGGCCCAGCGCTCCGCCAGTTCGATCTTCGCGGACGATATCCCGATAAAAGGCCCCAGGCGCAATACCAGAGGCCTGCCCAGCCATCGCGCGCCCCAATACATGACTGATGCCCCGATCCAGGAACCGGCCGTCCCGGACAGAACGATCCCCAGCAACGACATCTGTCCTTGGGTGTGCGCGAGGTAGGCGGCCGGCGGGATGATCACCTCGCTCGGAATGGGCACGAAGGTGCTTTCCAGCGCCATCAAGCCTGCGATGAGCCAGTAGCCGCCCTGGCTCAACGACGATAGATACCAATCCGAAAACTGGTGCAGCAACGCGGTCAACTAATCGATGGCCTTCGGATTCAACGTGACCTTGGCATCGGCGCGGGCGGCCGCAGCGTAGCTTTGTGCTTCAAACGACGCGATCTGCGTCGCATATTGACGGCTAATGGCCGCATCCACCTGGGCCGCCGCAGTGGGATCCTCGCGCACCGCACTCAATGCCATGACCGCGGCATCGCCGTTGGCCAGGCTCAAGTTTTCGTAAATCGCTTTTTGCGCAGGCCTTGGCGCTTTGAACGCGGAAACGCGAATCTCCATCGGCACATCCTGCTCGGATCGCGCGATGAATTTCGGCGCCGGTGCGGTGACGCCCAAGTTCTTCGCCACCGCATCCCAGGACTCGCCGGCATTCAGGCGCTTGGCCGCATCTGTCGCCGCTGCGGCGGCAAGCTCCACGCCGCGCTGCTTCTTCCAGGCGCCGACGACGTCGTTACGCACAGCCTCGAGCGGCTTTTGCTGCGGCACCTTATGATCCGTGGCGCGCAGCACCACGCCGCGGCCCTTTTCCACCTCAACGATGGGACTCAAGCGCCCGTCCAGCACATCCTGGCTGAAGGCCGCATCGATGACCGCGGGCACTTTGCCCAGCGTCCCGCCGCCGTCAATGCGGCTGAAATTGGCGATGTCCTGGACCGTCAATCCCGCCTTTTTCGCCACCACATCGATATCCGTGGCGTTCTGCAGGGCCGCATCGGCAAGCTGATCTTGCGCGTTGTTGAACAGGCGCTCGGCTTCGTTGCGCTTGTATTCAGTTTCCAATTCGGCCTTGGCTTGCTCGAAGGTCTTCACCGCCGGTGGTTGAATCCCGTCCAGCTTCAGGATGTGGTAGCCGTACTGCGTCTTCACCGGCCCGCGGATCTCATCGACTTTCATGCCGAAGGCCGCATCGGCGAAGGGGCCGACAAAAACCTTTTTCTCCGACCAACCCAAATCACCGCCCTGCGCGGCCGAGCCCGGATCTTGAGAAAATTCCTTCGCTAGTTTCGAGAAATCCTCGCCGCCTTGAGCGCGCTTCAGAATGCCTTCCGCCTTCGCCTTGACGGCCGCATCCTCTTTCGGATCGCTGACCGGCAGGAGTATGTGGCGCACGCGGCGCTGCTCGGCCTGTGAGAAGCGATCCGGCGTCTTGGTCTTCTGCTCTTCGTAGAATGCCTTGAGTTGCGCGTCATCGACGCTGACCTTGGACTCCAGTTGCGACAGGCTTAGCTCGACATAGCGCAGGTTCACCGTCTCCGGGGTCATGTATTCGGCTTTGTGCGCGTCGTAATAGGCTTTGATGGCCGCGTCATCGGGCGTTGCGCCGGCCGCATACTTCGCCGCCGGCAGTGTCAGCCACGCCAGCTCGCGCTGCTGGCGCGTCAGTGCGCGAAATTCCTTCAGCTCCGTCGGCGTGGCAAAGCTCGAGGCATTGAGCGCGGTGTCGAGCTGGCGCAGTTTTGCATCGCGTCGAAACAATCCTTCGATTTCCGCGACCGAACGGCCTTGCGCATTGAGCACCGCCAGCGCGTGCGCCTGGTCGAATTTTCCGTCGACCTGAAATGCCGGAACTTGCGACATCTCCGCCAGCAGTTCCCGGTCACTGACCCGATAGCCCAGATCATCGGCACGCGTCACTAGCGCTTCGGTGTTCACGTATTCGGCGAGCACCCGGCGTTTGAGCTCGTTGCGCATTGCATCGTCAAGCGGCGCGCTGCTCTGGCGCTCCATTTGCGCCAATTGCTGCTGGTAGGTTTGGCGTACCTGGTTGGAGGAAATTTCACTGCCGTTGACCTTGGCCGCGTAGGTGGGCGCGCTCAATGTCCAGTTGATGCCCCAAAAAACGAACACCAAGCCGATGGCGCCTAAGACCACATAGGCCAGCCACCCTTTGAGCTTGTCGTGAATACTCTGCAGCATGATCCAACCTCTTTCCTAACTTTACCGCTTCACCGCAGCGCGGCCAAACGGCTCGCGCGGGATCACATCAGGAAATGGCGGAGTGGACGGGACTCGAACCCGCGACCCCCGGCGTGACAGGCCGGTATTCTAACCAGCTGAACTACCACTCCGCTGTTGGTGGGTGCTGAGGGGATCGAACCCCCGACCCTCGCCGTGTAAAGGCGATGCTCTACCAGCTGAGCTAAGCACCCCCTGGAAGAGGCGCGGAAGTCTACGCGAGGTCAAACGGCTTGGCAATTGCCGCTTCGTTCCGGGACTCCGCTATCCCTCAAAATCGCCGCGTGACATAAAAAATACCGCTTTCGATTTTATAAAAGCTATCAACCCGCGCACCCTGCGGGTCGCTGGCCAGGACGTGATCGCGCGCGACATTTTGTGCATAGCGAAAGTCCAGCCCCAGGTCCCACTTGGGCAGCACATTGCGCCACTGACCGCCCAAGCCGCCGTAAAGCGAATACGCGGGTGTTGCCAGATCATAGCGAGCAACACCGGCGAACAAACCCAACGCAAACGACTCTCCAAATCGATGCCGATAATCCACGACTCTGAAGCCAAGCAAACTGTGCCTGTCGACGTCGCCGTCGTATTCCACTCGAACGCCCAAATCGTTTTTCTGCGATACCGCGCGCCGCGCCCCAACGCCGATATGAGGCCCAACCGCCGCGCGCGACGTGGTGACCGGCAAACCTTTCTGCAGATCGATGCGCACTTGATTGGCGTTCACGCCGGCATCGACGAACAGCTCGCCACGATGTTCATCGGGAGAATCGGCGGCCTCATCATCGTCCGAGTCATAGTCACGGCTGTGCTGATCGCGACCATATCGCACGAAGCCTGAAAGCCGAACGAACGACTTACCGAATACATCGCTCCCGCCGAGCGCCTCGCCGCCGACCGTGAGGTCATTCCAGGGACGCGAATAGCGAATTGTGAAATCCGAATAATGACGATAGGGAAAGATCCCGTATTGCTGATTCACCAGGTACCTCACGCGCTCTTCGAGATAGCCGCCGAACTGCGGCTCCCACCCTATACGCAGCATTTGACTGCGCGCGCCGACGCCGTCATTGAATACTCGCTGGTCCGCACCCCAATTCCCCAACACAAGATGATCGTTGACCCGACCATCTAAAAACACGGTGTTGGTATACCAGAGATTCTGCCACTCAGAAAACTCATAGGTCAGGTCGAAATATCGCCCGATTTTTGGAAAATCGATGCCCGCCGACATCGAGACATTCCCCAATAAATAGCTGCCGCCATCCGAGGTGTCCTCACCGGCATATTCAAAGTACACGGCAAACGGCGTCTTGCCTGGAAAAATGAAGCGGCTGATGTAGGAGGCCTCTTGATTGCTCAATGTCTGCGATAGGCCTGCGGGCTGCAAAAAGTCCTTCGCCAAAAAGTGGAAGGAATCCGGCAGGCCGCCGCCGCCGTACTGCAGCGTGCGGCTGACCCCCAACGACCAACCGCTGAAGGGCTCAATGGAAAACTGCGCGCCGAACAGTTTCGGATTGCCGGTGCTGACAGCCGTAGTGCCTTGGCCACCAAACGCAATATTATTGGAGGTGGACATGCGTGCCCAGAATAATTCGTATTGAAAACCCAGACGCGTCAATGGTTCGTAGTTCGACAGCGTCACGGACGGCATGGTCGGCGCTTCGGTGCTGATCTGCATGCTGCTGTCGGTCATCGGTGACCACCAATGATCGCGATAGCCAATGTCGAGCTGAGCCCAGTTGAAGCCCAAACTCAACATCGAGCCGGTCGGCAGCACTCTGCCATCGTAGGCAATGACGCCGGCGCTGGCGAGCACATAGTCATTGGGCTGCACAAAGCCTTGGGCGGATACTTCCCAGTTGCTCTGCATGGGGAGGCCGTGATTGTTGGCAACGACGTCATCCGCACCATGGGCAACCGAACCGGTGATGCTGGCATGCGTTAGCGCATAGTCGCGGGAATAGCGCTCCAAATATCTTTTCACCCGCGTGCATAGCACCCTATCCGCTTCGCACGCCTTCGGCAGCGCCAACTCCACCAGCGCCACCGCGAAAGGCCGCTTGAGTATCGGTTCATCCGCCAGGATGAGAACCCTTTCGATTTGCCGCTCCATCTCGGGCTCGAGATTCAGCGGCAGGTACGCGCTCACGCCGGCTCCCAACGCGGCTCCGGATGCGATTGTTAACGCCGAAGCGAACAGTACTGCGAAATTGAATGTTTTCATGCCTTGGGATTTAGCGCTCGAACCGTCTGACCCCCACTATACTTCCATGGTCTGGGCGCAAGCACAAACGCTACGTCGCGTCGCCGCTCGCGCGGGGAACCGTGGCGCACGATAAATTCAGTACATTCCGCCCTTTGTATCGCAGAGTTAGAGAACGCTGCTATCCAGTGACCAAATGCACATTCATTTTCCGAACGAAGCGAGCTTCTTTTCCCACAGCAGCAGTTGCTCTGCGCGAATGTCCGCCAGGGGATCTGTCATTCCCTGTGCGATACGTCCACTGCCGATGAGTTTGAAGTCGGAGGCCGGTCTGGCATTGCCGGATTCGAGGTCGCGCAGTTTCTTAGCCGCGACCTTGAGACCACTGAGATAGGTTGGCGGTGCCATAGCCAGCCGTCTAGGCGGACTAGTGCGCCCGCACCTGACCTTTCGTTCGGGCCGGCTTGCGGGCGGGCTTCTCGCCCGCGATCACTTCGGCGGGCTTGACCGGATCCGCGGGCGCCGGCAGCGACACGGGCATATGGGTCAGCGCGACCTGCAGCACTTCGTCGATCCATTTCACCGAGCGGATGTCGAGCTTTTCCTTGATGTTGTCGGGAATCTCGGCCAGGTCCTTGGTGTTGTCATCCGGTATCAAGACCGTGGTGATGCCGCCGCGATGCGCCGCCAGCAGTTTTTCCTTGAGCCCGCCGATCGGCAGCACCTCGCCGCGCAGGGTGATCTCGCCGGTCATCGCGACATCGGAGCGCACCGCAATCTTGGTGAGCGCCGAAATGAGTGCGGTGGCCATGCCCACGCCGGCGCTCGGGCCATCCTTCGGGGTCGCGCCTTCGGGCACGTGAATGTGCACATCGGCCTTCTGATAGAAATCCACATCCAATCCCAGCATGGCCGAGCGGCTGCGCACCACGGTCATGGCGGCTTGAATGGATTCCTGCATGACTTCGCCGAGCTGGCCGGTATGGGTCAACTTGCCCTTGCCGTTGACGACCGCTGCTTCGATGGTCAGTAATTCGCCGCCGACTTCCGTCCACGCCAGGCCCGTCACTTGACCGACACGGTTGCTCTCTTCCGCCTTGCCGTAGCGGAAACGGCGCACGCCCAGGTACTTGTCCAGATTGTTGGTATCGACGGTCACGGTCTTCTCGGCCGGCGCCAGCAGTAACTGCTTCACGGCTTTGCGGCCGATCTTCGAGATCTCGCGCTCGAGGTTGCGCACCCCCGCTTCGCGCGTGTAGAAGCGAATCATGTCCTGGATCGCGGTGTCGTCCACCACGAGCTCGTCGGGTTTCAAGCCGTTTTGCTTGACCTGCTTCGGCAGCAAGTAGCGCCGCGCGATATTCTGCTTTTCATCCTCGGTGTAGCCCGGAATGCGGATCACTTCCATGCGATCGAGCAACGGCGCGGGAATATTCAGACTGTTGGCGGTGCAGACGAACATCACCTCGGAGAGATCGAAATCAACCTCCAGGTAGTGATCGTTGAAGGTACTGTTCTGCTCCGGATCGAGCACTTCGAGCAGTGCCGAGGAAGGATCGCCGCGAAAATCCGTGGACATCTTGTCGACTTCATCGAGCAGGAACAAGGGATTGCGAACGCCGCACTTGGCCAGGTTTTGAATGATCTTGCCGGGCATCGATCCGATGTAGGTGCGCCGGTGGCCGCGAATCTCCGCCTCGTCGCGCACGCCGCCCAACGACATGCGCACGAACTTGCGATTGGTGGCCCGCGCCACGCTTTGTCCCAAGGAGGTCTTGCCCACGCCGGGCGGCCCCACCAGGCAGAGGATCGGGCCGCGAAGATTTTTCACGCGCTGCTGCACGGCCAGGTACTCGACGATGCGTTCTTTGACTTTCTCCAGCCCGTAGTGATCGGCCTCGAGCACTTTCTCCGCGGCCGCAATGTCCAGATGCACCTTGCTGCGTTTCTTCCACGGCGACTTGACCAGCCAGTCGACGTAGTTGCGCACCACCGTGGCTTCCGCCGACATGGGTGACATCAGCTTCAATTTGGCGAGTTCCGAATTCGCTTTCTCGCGCGCCTCTTTCGGCATGCCGGCCGACTTGATGCGCTTCTCGAGTTCGCCGATTTCGTTCGGCGCATCGTCGAGCTCGCCGAGCTCTTTCTGGATGGCCTTCATCTGCTCGTTCAGGTAGTACTCGCGCTGGCTCTTTTCCATCTGCTGCTTGACGCGGCCGCGAATGCGCTTTTCGATTTGCAGCACGTCCATCTCGCCCTCGATGACGGCGAGCATGTGCTCGAGGCGCTTGCGCACGTCCGGGATTTCCAGAACCTTCTGCTTCTCGGACAGTTTCAGGGACATGTGCGCAGCGACGGTGTCCGCCAGCCGGCCGGCCTGCTCGATGCCCGCCAGGGAGGTCAGGATCTCCGGCGGCACTTTCTTGTTTAATTTGACATATTGTTCGAACTGCGTGATCACTGAGCGGGTCAGCACGTCCATTTCGCGCTCTTCGTAACGCTCGAGGTCCGGCAGGGGCGTGACTTCCGCTGAGAAGAACTCGCCTTCGGTCAGTTTATCGATGCTCGCCCGATCCACACCCTCGACCAGCACCTTGACGGTACCGTCAGGCAGCTTCAGAAGCTGCAGGATGGTTGCAATGGTGCCGACCCGATAAAGGTCGTCGCCTTTCGGATCGTCGACATCCGCCTGTTTCTGGGCCACCAAGAGAATGCGCTTGTCGGCCTTCATGGCCAGATCGAGCGCCACGATGGATTTTTCACGGCCCACGAACAGCGGTATGACCATATGCGGGTAAACCACTACATCGCGCAGCGGCAATACCGGAGTGCCGCTCAAGAGCGACGTTTCTTCGGGGACATCGGCAATGGGTTCATCGCTCACTAGGCAGGCCTTTTAGGTTGTGGCACGTACGGCAAAACTAACGCCTTCGAGTACATGCGGCCGCCGACAATGAGTTTCAAGCTCGTCTCAAAGATGGTCCGAGCCCGTGGGGCGCCGCTGTTCCTCAACCGGAGCCACCAACCGAGTTTCCTCGGTTCGGTGAATAATATAGGGTTTGCTGTGGCCTTCGATCACCTGCTCGTCAACCACGACTTTCTGCACATTGCGCAACGAGGGCAGGTCGTACATCGTGTCCAGCAGCACATTCTCCAGAATGGTGCGCAAGCCGCGGGCGCCTGTCTTGCGCTGCATGGCCTTTCGAGCCACCGAGCGCAAGGCATCCTCGCGGAAATCCAATTCCACGCCTTCCATGTCGAACAGTTTGCGATATTGCTTGGTCAGCGCGTTCTTCGGCTGCATCAAAATGGAAATCAGCGCTTCCTCGTCCAACTCTTCCAGCGTCGCGACCACCGGCAGCCGGCCGACGAATTCCGGAATCAGGCCGTACTTGATCAAGTCCTCAGGCTCAGCGTCATGAAACACATCGTTACCATGCGGCCTGGCATCGTGCCCGCGCACTTCGGCGCCGAAGCCGATGCCGCTCTTGTGGGTGCGATTCATGATGATCTTTTCCAGACCCGCGAACGCACCGCCGCAAATGAACAGAATGTTGGTCGTGTCGACCTGCAGGAATTCCTGCTGCGGATGCTTGCGCCCGCCCTGCGGCGGCACCGAGGCAATCGTGCCTTCGATCAGCTTCAGGAGCGCCTGCTGCACGCCCTCGCCGGAGACGTCGCGTGTAATGGACGGGTTGTCCGACTTGCGCGAAATCTTATCGATTTCATCGATATAGACGATCCCGGTTTGCGCCTTCTCGACATCGTAGTCGCACTTTTGCAGCAACTTCTGAATGATGTTCTCGACGTCTTCGCCCACGTAGCCCGCTTCCGTCAGGGTGGTGGCATCGGCGATCGTGAACGGTACGTTGAGCAAGCGCGCCAGGGTTTCCGCCAACAGGGTCTTGCCTGAACCTGTCGGACCGATCAGAAGTATATTGCTCTTCGCCAGTTCCACGTCATCGCGGGAACGCACGCCCTCGGCGCCGCGCGTCTGCAACCGCTTGTAGTGGTTGTAAACGGCCACCGACAGGACGCGCTTGGCGCGCTCCTGGCCGATGACGTATTCATCGAGAACTTTCTTGATTTCTTGAGGTTTGGGGAGCTTATCGCGGGTGCGCTCAGCGCGCTCTTCCAGCTCTTCCCGGATTATGTCGTTGCAAAGCTCGACGCATTCGTCACAGACGAAAACGCTGGGGCCGGCGATGAGCTTCCGAACCTCGTGTTGGCTCTTTCCACAGAAAGAGCAGTACAAAAGCTTGCCGTCATCATGTTTGCTGCGCGAATCTTCGCTCATGCTGTCCTCAAATTGGCCGTGCCCGCGGCCACAGGATGGCCGGCAACGCAGCTACAGTAGAGACTATATAGCACCCGGCGGACCCCGCGCAAAGATAAGGTCCTTCAGGGCGTGACCGGGTTCCGAACTGAACCGCGCGACGTCAAATCGGGCGTTCACCAGGCTCCTTTAAGCCTTTGCGGGGATCTCGCCGCGTTTTTCAATCATCGAATCGATCAAACCATAGGAGCGGGCCTGCTCGGCGGTCATAAAGTTGTCCCGGTCGCTGTCAGCTTTGACGCGCTCGACGGTTTGACCGCTGTGCTTGGCCAATATGGCGTTCAAGCGGGTCTTGGTCTCCATGACCTCACGCGCGTGGATGTCGATGTCCGAGGCCTGACCCTGGAAGCCGGCGGACGGTTGATGAATCATGATCTTGGAGTTCGGCAGCGAGTAGCGCTTGCCCGCGGCACCGCCGGCCAACAACACCGCGCCCATCGAGGCCGCCAATCCCACGCAAGTCGTGCTTACATCGGGCTTGATGAACTGCATGGTGTCGTAGATGGCCAGACCCGCGCTCACCGAGCCGCCCGGCGAGTTGATGTAGATGGCGATGTCCTTGTCGGGATTTTCCGATTCCAGGAACAGCAACTGCGCCACGATCAGATTCGCCATGTAGTCCTCGACCGGGCCGACGATGAATATGAGCCGATCCTTGAGCAGCCGCGAATAGATGTCGTAGGCCCGCTCGCCGCGAGCGGTTTGCTCCACCACCATCGGAACCAAATTCAATGCGCGCGTGGTCATGAATTACTGCCTTTTAATCTTCCGAAAGAAACCCGGTCAATGCTTAGTGAGGTCTTCATAACATCATTTCAAGTGATTTGCCTAGGAACCCGGCCCGATCAGGCCTCGAAGTTCATCAATTCTTTGAAAGTCGACTTCACCTCGTGCACTTTGGCATGCTCCAGAATCCAGTCCACGGCCTGGTCTTCCAGCGCCAGACTCTCCACCTGGCGCATGGCTTCGGCGTTTTGCAGGTAGGCGCGCTTCATCGCGGCGGCGTCGCCATAGGCGGCCACCATTTCGTCCAGCCGCTCATTCACTCGCGCGCGGTCCACGACCAGGTTCTCGCGTCGAATGACGTCGTTCAGCAACAACCCGAGCACAACCCGGCGGCGCGCCGGTTCCACGAAGGGATCTCGCGGCGGCGCCTGCGATGCATCTTTCGCACCGGCCCGGCGCATCGCTTCGACCTGCATGTCGCGAATCTGGCCTTCGAGCAGCACATTAGGCACATCGGTGGGATTCGCCGTGTAGAGTTTCTCCATCACCGCGGTTTTGTTGCGGTTGCGAAGCGCCTGCTCGAGTTCACGGCGCATATTCGCGGCCACATCCTCGCGCAGTTTCGCCAGGCCGCCTTCGGTCACGCCGAAAGCTTTGCAAAATTCCTCATCGACTTCCGGCAGCACCGGCTCTTCGACGGTCTTGATCTCAGTGGCAAAAATCGCCGATTTGCCGGCCAGTTCAGTGGCGCGATAGTCGGCTGGAAAATTCACGGTCACGTTGCGTTTCTCGCCCGGCGCCGCACCGATCAGGCCCTGTTCGAGATCCGGCAACATCCGGCCTTCGCCCACCACGATCGCGATGTTCTCGCCCTTGCCTCCGGCGAACGGCACGCCGTCGATGGCTCCTTCGAAATCGATGGTCACCTTATCGCCGCTCGCCGCGGCCCGGGTCACGGCGACGTACTTCATTTGCTGTTTGCGCAGGCGCTCGATCATGGCATCGATGTCGCTCTCATTCACCTGCGCCGTTACGCGCTCGACCTCCAGCGATTCCATCGGCTGCAGCACGACTTCCGGAAACACCTCGAAGGTCGCCACATACTTCAGGTCCTGGCCCTCATCCATGCTCTGCGGCTCGATGCGCGGACTGCCCGCCGGCGCCAGTTGCTTCTGCGTCACCGCTTCGGCGTAGCTGGATTGCAGCAATTCGCCGATCACCTCGCGGTGAACCTGGCTGCCGAATTGCTGGCGGATCACCTTCAACGGCGCCTTGCCGGGACGAAAACCGTTCAGGCGCGCGGTGCGGCTGATGGTTTGCAGACGCGCGGCGATTTCTTTGCTCACGCGCTCGGCGGGCACCTGCACTTGCATACGGCGCTCCAATTTGCCGATACTCTCGACGGAAACCTGCATGATGATCCTCTATGGGTTACGATCTTTGGCGCGCTGGTGCGAAAGGCGAGACTCGAACTCGCACGGGTTGCCCCACCAGGTTCTAAGCCTGGCGCGTCTACCAATTCCGCCACATTCGCAGCTAATCAGCCGTGCAGTATAGCTAACGGGGTTCGCTTTCGCGAACCAGAAGGCGGGCGACCTCGCGCAAGGCCGGCAGGCCGTTTTCCAACATGAAGTACAGCGGACTGTCCCCATCGAACGGCGGCCGAGGCGCCGGCGCATGGACCCACGCCCAGGCCCGATCTTGGGGTCCCGGCTCGGCGGTGAGCGAATACTGAATGTTGGCAATGAGCGCCGCTCTTTCCTGTTGCGTGGCTGACAGCCTCGGCGCCTGGCCCAAGCGGTAGCGCTGCAGCACTTGCGGGGAGGGAATTTTGAGCAGCCGGCATTGCTGCAGCGGCGAGAGTTCCCAGGCATCCGCAATCGCAAAGAAACGTTTCAGGGCGTTGGTGCTGGTATGCCGCGCCGCGCGACGGCTCGCCGGCTGCAGCACCAATCGCGGTCCAGTACGGGTCTTGCTGGGCAATGCGGTTCTCACGGTAGGCTCCGGAGCCTGTCTCAACATTCCAGCATACTCCCTAATAAAGAGGCCGCTTGCTATCATGAGGCGTGCCAAAGACCTTTGCCGAGAGGCTGAGCAGAGCGCAACAGACCAGCGGCAGCCTGGTATGCGTCGGGCTCGATCCGGACCCTGCCAAAATACCCCCAGATCTCGGCGCGGAATCATCGCCCCTGTATGCATTCAATCGCCGCATCGTCGATGCGACATTTGACATAGCGGCTGCCTACAAGCCGCAAATCGCGTTCTACAGCGCGGTCGGCGCCGAGGATCAGCTTGCGTTGAGCATTCGCTACATTCGCGAGCGCGCACCGGCCGCCTTGGTGATATTGGATGCCAAACGCGGCGACATCGGCAACACCGCCGCTGCCTACGCGCGCGAAGCGTTCGAGCGCTACGGCGCGGACGCCGTGACCGTGAATCCCTACATGGGTGAGGATTCGGTGCGGCCGTTTCTGGCGCGCAAGGATCGCGGCGCGCTGCTGCTGTGCCGGACCAGCAATTCCGGCGCGCGGGATTTTCAAGACCTGCTCTTCGACGGGCTGCCCCTGTATCGCCATGTGGCACGGCACGCCGCAGACCACTGGAACCAGCACGGCAATCTCATGCTGGTCGTGGGCGCCACGGTGCCGCGGGAAATGGCGGAGTTGCGCGCGGCGCACCCCGACGTGCCCTTCTTGGTGCCGGGCATCGGCGCGCAAGGCGGGGATCTTCAAGCCACACTTGCCGCAGGCTTGGACGCACACGGCGCGGGATTGCTCATCAGCGCTTCGCGCAGCATCATTTACGCCGGCGGCGGCGCGGCCGCCGGTATCCGGGCCGCGGCCGAAGGACTGCACACGGCCATCAATTTCGAGCGCAAAAAAACGCGGCCCCTCGCGCGCGCCAAACGCGAACGACCTAAAACACGAGCGACCTAAAACGCGAGCGACCTAAAACGCGCTCTTGACCACGCCCCCATCGACGCGCAGCGCCGCGCCGTTGGTCGCGGCGGATAGGGGGCTGGCCACAAACGTCACCATCGCCGCCACTTCCTCCGGGGTCGCGAAGCGCTTGATGAGCGAGGTCGGCCGCGCGGTCTTGAAGAACTCATCCTCCACCGTTTGCGCACTCTTGCCGGTTTTTGCGGCCCAGTCCGCCACGAAATCGCCCACACCGCGCGAGCGCGTGGGCCCCGGCAGTACGCTGTTGACGGTAATCCCGGTGCCGGCCGTGGCTTCGGCCAATCCGCGGGCCACGGCAATCTGCGCAGCCTTGGTCATGCCGTAATGAATCATTTCCGCGGGAATCTGCATGCCGCTCTCGCTCGAAATGAAAATGATGCGGCCCCAATTGCGCTTGCGCATGAACGGCAGATATAAACGCGCCAGCCGCGCGCCGCTCAAGACGTTGACATCGAAGAAACGCTTCCACTCATCATCGCTGATTTCTTCGAAGGGCTTGACCTCGAAGATCCCGAGATTATTCACCAGAATGTCGACCTGCGGATGCTGCCGCACCAGCTTCTCAGCCACCGACGCGGAACTCAAATCACCCGCAAATCCCATGACGTCGCCGCCGGCGGCACTCTTCATGGCCGCCACCGCGGCGTCCACGGCGTCGGCGGTTCTACCGTTGACGATCACCCTCGCCCCTTCGCGCGCCAGCGATGCAGCGATGGCCTGGCCGATGCCGGCGGTGGAACCGCTGACCAGCGCGATCTTGCCCTTCAGCTGCAGGTCCATCTTAGAGCCCCGTATCCACCGGCACTGAATTCAATTTGTACACCACGCCCTCCTTCATCACGAAGCTCACGCGCTTCATGAGGCTGATATCATCGATCGGATTGCCGGGAACCGCCACCACGTCCGCGAGTTTACCGGCCGCCACGCTGCCCAAGTCCTTGTCGTGGCGCAGCAAAGCCGCCGCATTCACGGTCGCGGCCTGGATGACGAACATCGGCGGCATGCCCGCGCCCACCATCAATTCGAATTCATGCGCGTTCTCGCCATGCGGATACACCGCCGCGTCCGTGCCGAATGCAATTTTGACGTGTGCTTTGTACGCTCGCCCCGCGGTGGCTTGAATCAAAGGACCGATCGCGGCCGCTTTCGTCGCAATGGTCGCAGGGTAATAGCCCGGGATTTTTGACTGCCGAGCGACAAAATCGCCCGCAATGATCGTGGGCACATAGTAGGTGCCGCGCTCCACCATCAGCTTCATATCCTCGGCGTCCATGTACGTGCCGTGCTCGATGGAATCGACGCCGCCGATGACCGCGCGGCGAATCGCCTCCGCGCCATGCGCGTGCGCGGCAACGGCAAAACCATAGTCGTGGGCAGTCGTGACAACCGCGCGGATTTCTTCCAAGGTCATTTGCGAGTTATCCCCGCTGGCACCCTCATCGAGCACGCCGCCCGAGGGCATGATCTTGATCACATCGTCGCCGAGCTTGTAGTGCTCGCGCACCGCTTTGATCGCATCCTCCGGACTGTTGATGATGCCGTCCACGGAACCCAGATCCTTCATCAGGTCCTGCCGCAATCCATTGGTGGGGTCGGCGTGGCCGCCGGTCGAACCGATGGCCTTGCCGGCCGTGAAGATTCGGGGACCGGGCAGCACACCGGCATTGATCGCGTTGCGCAGAGCCGCTGATTCATTGGCCGTATCGCCCAGGTTGCGCACCGTCGTGAAGCCCGCCAGCAAGGTGCGGCGCGCGTATACGGTGGAACGGATGACATAGTCGGCGAGGTTCCAGTGGTAGCGATCCACATACTCGGTGCGGCTGGTCTGCCCCGTCAAATGCGTATGACTGTCGATCAAGCCGGGCATGCAAGTCTGCGTCTTCAAGTCGATTGCGGTCGCACCCGCCGGCGCCTGCGCACCGCTGCGCACTTCCTTCACACGACCGCCCTCGATCACGATGGTGGTCTCACCCAGAACTTTGCCCGCGGCCGTGTCGATGAGATGGCCGCATAGCAGCGCCGTTACGCTCGGCGCGGGCGCTTCGGCCGCGCCGCCCAAGCCCGCCGATAACACCGCGGCGATTCCGGCGGTCAGTGCGCGCGCAGCGGAAGATCGATTCAGCAATGAGGGGTAACGCATTTTTAGTTGTCATCCGATGGTGAGGGTTGGGTGTGAAAGCGGAGCCGCATTCCAGCATAGGAGCGTCACTCGTTCAACCCGCGCGGCAACGCCGTGGCACTCACTCGATCATCGCTGCAATGGTTTCCCCTAACGCCAAAGATGCAGTAAGTCCCGGGGATTCAATGCCGAAGAGATTCACGATGCCGCGCACGCCATGAAATTGCGGATCTGAAATGCAAAAATCGCGGCTCGCTTCGCCCTCGCCCGAGATCTTTGGCCGAATACCGGCGTAGGCCGGCTGCAGCCGCGATGCGTCCAATCCCGGCCAGTACTGCCGAATTGCTGCCGTGAAGAGCTCGACGCGTGTGGGATCAACGGCGTAGTCGATGGCATTGACCCATTGCGTGTCCGGGCCGAAGCGCGCGGCGCCGGCCAGGTCAATCGTCAAGTGAATCCCCAAGTGGCCGCCGGCGCGCGGCGCGGGGTAGACCAATCGCGTGAACGGCGAGGCGCCAGACAGCGCGAAATAGCTGCCCTTGGCGTAGCTGATGGTCGGGATGTGCTGCGCAGGGAACCCCTCGATCGACGCCGCCACTTGATGGGCATTCAAGCCGGCGCAATTCACCGTTGCCCGCGCGCGCACGACAGGACCTGGTTGCCCCTCGATGACGATCTCGATGCCGGCAGGCGTCGGACGCAACGCGGCGACCTGCGTGCCATACGCGATGGTGGCGCCCGACGCCTCCGCATCCGCCAGCAACGACTGCATGTAGGCATGCGAGTCGATGATGCCGGTCGAGGGCGACCACAAAGCGCGCAGACACCGAAGTTGCGGTTCAGCGCGTCGCGCTTGCGCCGCGTCCAACCACTCAAGATCCGAGACGCCATTGGCGAGCGCGTTGTTTGCGATTTTCTCGAGCGTCGCCAATTGCTCTTCCGCGGTGGCAACCGTGAGCTTGCCGCAGCGCCGATGGCCGATGCCGCGCTCCGCACAGTAGCGGTACAACAGATCGCGGCCCGCGACGCACAGCCTAGCTTTGAGCGACTTGGGCGTGTAGTGGATGCCGGCATGAATGACTTCGCTGTTGCGCGAACTGGTGTGCATGCCGAAGTGCCGTTCGCGCTCGAGAATCACTACTTCGCGGCCGCCGCGCGCCAGCGCCCGGGCGACGGCGAGACCGACGACGCCCGCGCCGATCACGATGCAATCGACATCATTCAACGCAGCTACCCGGTGGGCTTGATCGCTGCCGCAGCGGCGATGAATTCATCCACATCCGCGCTCGGCGTCGCATAGGAGGTCACCAACCGGATCGTGACACCGGACCCGGCAGCCTGCAGCGGCCAGCGGTAAAACTTGAAGCCCTGCGTCTCCAAGGCGCTGACGATTTGCTCGGGCAGCACCACGAATAATTCATTCGCGTCCACCGGATGCAACAGCCGCGCCGCGGAAACACTTTTCAAGCCCAACGCCATTCGGGTGGCCATGGCGTTGGCATGGCGCGCGTTGTCCAGCCACAGGCCGTTCTTTAAATACGCGTTCAACTGCGCGCTCAAATATCGCAACTTCGACATCAGATGGCCCGCGCGCTTGCGGCGCCGCTCGAAATCACGCGCCATGGCCGGATCGAAGAACACCACCGCTTCGGCCCCGAGCGCGCCGTTCTTGGTGGCGCCCAGCGACAGCACATCCACGCCGCACTTCCAGGTCGCTTCGGCCGGCGTGCAGCCCAAGTGCACCAATGCATTCGCGAATCGCGCCCCGTCCATGTGCACGGGCAGCTGGTACTGCCTGGCGACCGCGCTGATGGCCGACACTTCCGCGAGCGAATAAACCGTGCCCCACTCGGTGGCCTGGGTCAGAGTGACGGCGCCGGGCTTCACATGATGAATGCCCAGGTCCTCGGCATAGGCGACGGCCTGGGTCAGTTGCTCGGGACGAATCTTGCCGTCCGCCGACGGAAAGCCGATGAGTTGGGCCCCGCCGGTGAAGAAGCCGGGTGCGCCGGATTCATCCGTGACGATATGCGCTGCTTCGTGGCAATAGATGGCGCCGAACGTCGGAACGATTTGCGACAACGCCAGCGCGTTGGCGGCGGTGCCGCTCGTCACCGGAAACACCGTGACCCGCCTTTCGAACACTTCGCCGGCAACTGATTGCAGCTTGGCCGTCAAGTCATCGCCGCCATAGGAGGTAACGAACCCGTCATTCGCCTTGTTGAGCGCCGACATGATGGCATCGCACGCGGGAGCGACATGGTCGCTGCTGAAATTTCGACCCAAGAGTGTTCCTGATGACCGCCTTCAAGAGAGTGAGGCTGGAGGATTGTACCTGTGAGATATCGTCGGCGTCACCGATCCCAGTTCTTCGCCGTAAATTCATAGCTCTGTGCTTCGCGCTGCCAGATCGCCGCCTCGCGCCGAACCGTCAGCAGCCAGATGCGTTGCTCCAAGGGTTGACGCGGTTTGAAGCAGGATGGCCGCAACACGGCGACTGCACCCGCATGGTCCGGATCGCGCACCGATTCGTAGCGAATCGCATCCACATTCGCCCGTCTTGCGATCCCGGCGAAGTGTTGCGAAGCTGCGTAGTCGCGCGGATCGGTCCACTGCGCACGCGATCGCTTGAACGGAGCCTCGGTGAGATCGACCATGCGCGCCTCGATGCCCGCTCGAAAGACGGTCTGAGGCGAGGGTCCCAAGCTGTCCAGCCCCGTGGCATCCATCAAGAAACGCCAGCGCCAAAATCCCAATTCCGCGCACGCGGTACGCTCTTTTTCCACCCCATACCAGACACCCGGGTCTGCCGGTGCGCGGAATCGCGAGCCGATCGGCGAGACATAGCGAAACGGCGTCGCCAACAGGTAATGCAGGTCGGCGGCATCGCTCGGAACTTTCGGCTTGCTGTTCTCCAGCACCTGCTCGAGGATGAGTTGCTCCTCGACATTGGCGACCAGCCTCAAGGTCGATGCTATGTGCTGGGCTTCGACGGCGCGCCACAGCCGCCGCGTGGCCCGGCGCGCCTCAGAGCCGACCGCGCGCGGCGTCAAGATACTGGACGACACGAACCAGCCCTTCCGTGGTGCGAATCAGCTCAATGGGGCGTCCCGTCAGCGCCGTGTTCTGTCCATTGAGCCACGCCCGGGCCGTCGAATCATTGGAGCCGATGACGGCGTCCAGCGAGCGAAACAATCGCACGAACAGCGCACCGAGTTCCCATTCCTTCTTTTGATCGTCCAATCGATAGCTGCCGTTGGCCATGCGCGACACGGTCGATGGGCTCAGGCCGAGAATTTGCGCGAGGCTCGACTGAGTGATTTCCAGCAATGCGCACGCGCGCAACACCGCGCCGGTGAGTACCAGGCGCGGTTCGGGCTCAGCGGTGCGCAAAGGGCGCGGCATGGAATGCCTATGGAAATAAATAACGCCTTTCCATTCTAAGGAAATATCACCGGAATGGCAAGATCAGCTCAAATGACCGCAAATGCCGCCCGGAGGCTGTCCGAGAACTCCTCGCCGACGCGGCTCACGCGGCATACTCGGACGGACTGTTTGCGGCCGGGGCGGGACGCTTGCTGTTCAACTTGATGTTGAGGCGCAGCTCATTGGCCGAATCGGCGTTGCGGATCGCCTCGTCATAGGCAATGACGCCGTCGCTGTAGAGCTCGAACAGCGACCAATCGAAGGTACGCATGCCGACTTCCCGCGACTTACCCATGATTTGCTTCAATTCGTGAAATTCGCCCTTGAGCAGCCTGTCGGACACGATGGGCGTATTGAGCAGAATCTCGATGGCGGCGGTGCGGCCGCTGCCGTCCTCCTTGCGCACCAGACGCTGCGAAACGATGCCCTTGAGATTGCTCGAAAGATCCATGAGCAATTGCTTTCGGCGTTCTTCGGGAAAAAAATTGATGATGCGATCGAGGGTCTGGCTGGCGCTGTTGGAGTGCAGAGTGCTCATGCATAAATGCCCGGTCTCGGCAAATGCGATCGCATGTTCCATCGTTTCAGCGTCGCGAATTTCCCCGATCAAGATCACGTCAGGGGCCTGGCGCAGGGTATTTTTCAAGGCGTGATGCCAGGTGTGCGTATCGATGCCCACGTCGCGGTGCGTCACCAACGACATTTGCGATTGATGGATGAACTCCACGGGATCCTCGACGGTGATGATGTGGCCCGCCGAGCAGCGATTGCGATGATCGATCATGGCCGCGAGCGTCGTGGATTTACCCGAGCCGGTGGCGCCCACGACCAGCACCATGCCGCGCTTGCTCATCACCATATCCTTGAGCGTTTCGGGCAGGCCCAACTGGTCGAAACCGGGAATCGCGTTGGGGATGGTTCTAATGACCATGCCGACGTTGAGCTGCTGCATGAACACATTGACTCGAAAGCGCGCGACATCCGCTATCGCCAGGGCGAAATTGCACTCGAATTCCTTGGCGAACTCGGCGCGCTGGCGTTCGCCCATCAGCGAGTGAGCCAATTCCCGCGTCACCTCCGCGCTCAGTTTCTGCGTGGCGAGCGGCTGCATTTTCCCTTGGATTTTCATGCTCGGAGGGAAATCCTTCGAGACGAATAGATCCGATCCGCCGGCGCGAGTCATCGCGGTGAGCAGCTTGATCATGTAAGACTTAGCTTGTTCTTCGCTCAGCGACATGTACCCACCATCAGTCAGGATTGCGATCCGCGACTATAGGCGTACGGCCCCGGCGGGTCCGCGACGGAGTTAACAGCGTGAGGTGATGGGCCGCAGGAGAGCTAGCGGTTTTGCGGCGCGCCGGTTCGCCAGCGCCGCGTAAATTCGTGTCGATCCGTCTCGGTTTCCAATTCCGCCGCGACCATGCTGACGAGTTGCTCGGCCGTGGCCGCCCGCAAGGCCGCCGTCTTGACCAGGTGCTTGGCGATGGGGCCGATGTACCCGGCCAGCAGCCGCTCGATGCGCAGCACCTCAGCCGGATCCAATGGCGCCGCCGCCGGTGCACTGACAAGGATCGGCGCCGGTTGTGTTATCCCCGCGTCCGGAGCTGCTTGACCGCGCTGCGCCTTCAAGTAGGCGCACAAGCGGGCATAGTGCGGCTCTCGCGGCGGGGGAAAGGCATCCATCCAATGCTGGGCGCTCAAGAAATATTCGAGGCTCTTGGACGGCAGCACATTCTCGATGCGAAACGGCAGGATGCTGACCTGCTTGTGCACCGCCCTTTCCACTTCGCGCCGTACCTGGGGAGACTCGTTGCTGCTGGCTGAGAACACCAAAATCATGGTGCGCGAATTGGAAATGGCGTCGATGATTTCTGCCGCCCAATCCGCCGAGGGCGCGATGTCCCGCGGCGCGATCCAGCAATTGATCCCTTCCTGTTCGATGCGACTCACCAGTTCCATGGCACAGCCATAATCCGGCTGGGAGTAGCTGACAAAAACGTCGCGCACCATGGCCTATGCCCCGAGCAGGCGCAGCGCCTTTTCGAGGCTCTTGCGCATGCGATCGAAAGAGCGCGTCAGCGACACGATTTCCGTGGCGCCGCGCTCCGGGAAATTCTCAGCCGACATGTCGCCGAGGCTGACCTTGTCGGCCACCAGCGCGATCCGCCGGACCGGCCGCACCACCAGCTGATAAAGAAGAACGTTCACCACCAGAAACGCGGCGGCAAACACCCCGAGCAACAGAATCATGAAGGCGCCAAACTCCTTGTTGGCATTGGCGGCCGCACTGGCGAAGGGCACGGAGACGACCTGGGCTGCGACGATTTCATTGGGCTGCCAGCCAAAGCCGTTGTCGCCGCCGTAGCGTGCTATCAAACTGTGCGGCGCAGCCGCGGGTGTACTGTGGCACACCAGGCACTCGGGCTTGGCGCGGATGGGCCGGGCCAGGTACAGGGATTTGCCCATGGGCGTGTCGCGGACGCCTATCACTTGCTGAGTCTGCGCATCGTTGCGAAATCGCTGAATGATATCCCCTTCCCAGTCGGCGGCTCGATCACGCGGATTGGTCGGATTGAGAGTGGCCTCTTTATAGGAGTAGTCAGGATGGTGCTCATGAAAGCTGAGGAAATTTTGCGTCGCTGCGTAGGAAGGCACGCTCTGCGGCGGAAATTGTTCCTGCATCCCCGCGGAAATCAACGGCAAGATCTCCTTGGCCGTGTAAGTGCGCACCGCTGCGGCGCTGTCCATCATCAAGCCGGCTTCCGCGAGTACTTCACGCTGTGCGTTGCCTTCCAACATGGTCCAGCAAATGTATCCGGCCAGCAGCGCGGCAATCAAGAACACGGCGCCGAGCGCCGCATTGATTCGAAACAGTAGACTCATCGTGTCGATGGCATTTGAGATGCCTGTTGTGTTTTGAACGGACCGTGCTGCGCCGACAGTGTACACGCGGTTGCTAACGCAGACGACCCTTCAGATCCTCGCGCGTCGATTTGATATGCGAATGCATCAGCGCTCGCGCTTCCTTCGACTTGCCCAAGCGCCACGCCTTGAGCAGCGCGGCATGTTCGCGCGTCGCGCGCTTGGCGCGTCCTTCGGGGCGCAGATGAGCCTGCACGTAGCGTTGCGCGAGCGTGTGCAGCCGGCTCAAGATCTCCGCGGCAACCGGCTGCAAACGCGGCACAATGAGCAGCAGGTGAAAGGCCCGGTTGAGCCGGCCCGAGGAGGCGAATTCACCGGCCGCCGTTGCCTCATTCAATTGCTCGAGCGCGCTGACGGCCGCATCGTGATCAGCCGCGCCCGCCAGTTTCGCACCCAGCGCGACCGCCGTCGGCTCGATCTGCAAGCGCAGCCGAAAGACCTCGTCGAGTTCGGTGCCGGCCAACGGCCGCACCTGAAAGCCGCGATTCGGAAAGATATCGACCAAGCCCTCGGATTGCAGCTGTACCAACGCCTCGCGCACCGGGATTTTGCTGGTGCCAAATTCAGCCGCCAGACTATCCTGGCGAAGCGCAGAACCGGGGGCGTAGGTACCCGACAAGATGCGGTCACGGAAGCGCACGATGAGCTGACTGGTCATCGATTGCACCAGCGGTTCGGTCATGCCCGAATACCCCAACAGAAGGGATCCGCAGGATCCAGATGCAGCAGATTCTCGCCGGTGACGTGCGCCGTGCCGGTGATGGTCGGAATCACCTCGCCTCGGCCGCGATCGTGCCATCGATAGCGCGCCTCAAAGGTGCTGCCGATCAGACTCTCTTGGACCCAGGCATCACCCTCGAGGAGCTTGCCGTCCGCGGCAAGACAGGCGAGCTTGGCACTGGTTCCCGTGCCGCACGGAGAACGGTCATAGGCCTTGCCCGGGCACAGCACGAAATTTCGGCTGTGAGCGCCCGGCAGATCCGAGGGTCCGAACAGTTCCACATGATCGACCAGCGGGTGCCCTTGAGCATTGATGGCCTCGCGGACCCGCCAGGAAAAATCGGTCAGCGATTCCACGCGCTTCAGATCGATGATTTGATCATGCCGCGAAATCAGGAAAAACCAGTTGCCTCCCCAGGCAACATCGCCGGTGACCGGGCCGATGCCGGGAACCTGCACGGTGACGTGGCGGTGGGAGCGATAGCTCACCACGTTGGCCACGCTGATCCGGCCATCGGCGTGCAATTCAACCTCGACCGCACCCACGGGGGTGTCGATTTTGACCGCGCCCGGGGCCAGCCGGCCCGCGAACTTGAGCGAGGCAATCAAGCCGATGGTCCCGTGTCCGCACATCCCCAAGTAACCGACGTTGTTGAAGAAGATGACGCCCAAGCGGCAGTCGGCGCGATGCGGCTCGACCAGCAGCGCACCGACCAAGGCGTCCGAGCCCCGCGGTTCGTTCACGACGGCGCAACGATAGTTATCGAAACGTTCCTTGAAGCGCTGCACGCGGTCGGCGATCGGACCGTCGCCCAAGTCAGGGCCGCCCTCGAGAACGAGCCGCGTGGGTTCGCCGCCCGTGTGCGAATCAATGACGCGAATCGAGGCGGTGTTCACGGACGCGCATCCCGCGCGCGCTCGATCATCGCGATCACTTGCGCGCGCCGCGCGCCCGACAGCGGCAGCCGCGGCGGTCGCACGCGCTCGGACCCGCGGCCCATGATCTGCTCGGCAAGCTTGATGGATTGCACCAGATCGTGCTCGGCATCCAGGTGCAACAGCGGCATGAACCAGCGATACAGAGCGCGGGCCCGCTCGAGATCACCCTGGCGCAGCGCCTCATAAAGCCACAGCGATTCCGCCGGGAAGGCATTCGTCAACCCGGACACCCAGCCCTTGGCGCCCAGCACCAAGCCTTCGAAGGCGACATCGTCGAGCCCGGCGAACAGCACGAAGCGCTCGCCGAATTCATTGATCAGGTCCGTGAAGCGCCGCGAGTCGGCGGCAGACTCCTTGATCGCGACAATGTTGGCGACATCCGCCAGACGCTGCAGCGTCGCGATATCGATATTGACGCGGTAGGAGGGCGGGTTGTTGTACAGCATGATGGGCAGCCCGGTCGCCGCCGCCACGGTGCGGAAGTGAAACTCGAGCTCGGCCGGCGTCGGCACGTACACCATGGCCGGCAGCACCATCAGGCCCGTCGCGCCCAACGCTTCCGCATCGCGGGCGAACGTTGCCGCCGTGGCGGTTGTGAATTCCGAGACACCGACGATGACGGGGGCCTTGCCGGCGCTCACCTCGACGGCGCCCTTCAGCACCGCGCGCTTCTCCTCCGCAGAGAGGGAATTGCCCTCGCCCACGGTCCCCATCAAAACCAGGCCGTGAACGCCGTCTTGCAGCAACGCTTGCTGCACTCGCTGCGTCGCTGGCAAGTCGACTTGCAGGGCCGAATCGAATTGCGTCGTGGCGGCGGGAAAGACACCCGACCAAGAGCATGACAAGGGTTTCGACATGGATCACGCCCAATAGAGGTTGCTTGCAGGATCGTAGATCGTATACGGTGTTGGCATGAGCGAGCAAGATACCATCGCCGTGATCGGCGCCGGGGTGGTCGGTACGGCGGCCGCCTTCGCCCTGGCGCGTGAAGGACGCAAGGTACTGTTGCTCGATCGCGCCGAACCGGGAGTCGCCGGGGCGAGCTTCGGCAACGCGGGTCATATCGCCCAAGAAATGGTGCAGCCGCTGCCCTCGCCCGGGCTGCTGTTCGGATTTTATCGCGAGCTAATTCGCTTCGGCGGGGTACTGGATTTGTCCCCGCGGCAGGCGATGCGCATGTCGCCGTGGATCCTCAAGTTTGCCGCGGCCGCATTTCAGCGCGCGCAAAACACGCTGCATTTGGCGCCGCTGGTGCGTCCCGCCCCCGACGCCTGGGCGCGCTTGCTGCAGGCGGCCGGCCGCCCGGAGCTGATGCGTCGGCATGGACACTACGAGATCGCATTGGGCCCGCGAAGCCAGGCCCGGGTGCAAAAGCATGCGCGCGACATGGCGCGTGTCGGTGTGAAAACTCGCCCGCTCACGGCCGAGCAACTCCTGCCCGTGCAACGGGGAGCGAATGCCATGCTGGCCGCAGGTCTGTGGTTCGAGGATTCGGCCTATGTGGTTGATCCCCTGGAGGCCGTGCGGGCATTCGCGGCGGCGGCGCTGAAATGCAACTCGACATTTCGGCGCCTGGATGTGAAGGCGCTGCGCCCGCGCGGCGACAAGATCGAGATCTTGAGCGACCAAGCCACCCTGGTGGTCGACAGCGCGCTGGTGTGCGCCGGCGTACGCTCGGCGCCGTTTCTCACGCCATTCGGATTGCGCGCACCCCTGCAGGCGGTGCGCGGCTACCACATCGAAATTCCAGGGGGCGCTGCTTATTTCGACGCGCCCGTGGCTTATCTGGATGAGCGCGTGGTCGTCACGCCGATGAGCGGACGGTTGCGCGCAACCAGCTACATGGAATTTGCCGATGCCGATGCGCCGGCGGATGCGCGCAAGCCCGCCCGCCTGCGGCGGCAATTACGCGCGCTCGGTTACGCCTGCGAGCTCGAGGGCCCGAGCTGGGTGGGCTCTCGTCCCGTGCTGCCGGACTACCTGCCGGGGATCGGTCGCGCCCCGGGGCCGGCGAAGCTGTTCTACGGCATCGGCCATCAGCACATCGGGCTGACGCTCGCGCCCATCACGGCCGAATTGATTTCGGACATCGTCGCGATGCGCGCGCCGCGAATTCCGGTTGCGGCTTATGATTTGCAGCGTTTCTAGTTTTTAGGTCAAGAACACAGGGATTCATTATGCATTCACTCTCCCCATGGGCCCTCGCCGCGGCCTGCGTGATGGCTTTGGCGAGTTCGGCTTGCACCAAGCCGCCCAGCGCCGACACTCGCCTGCAGACGATCTACGCCGATGAGTGGAAGTGGCGGGAGGAGCAATTCCCCGACAACGAAGATGCGCAGAAACCGATTCAGGATCACCTGCCGAAGGTCGATCCTGCCAGTCAGGCCATGCGCCTGCGCACGTGGCAGGACGTGCTGCAAAAGCTCGACGCCATCAAGCGCGCAGAACTCGCGCCCGCCGAGCAAATCAATTTCGATGTGTACCGCCCGCAGATCCAAGCCTTGATCGCCGATCAGCAATTTCACGAATATGAAATGCCTGCCAATTCGGATACTACGTTCTGGACGGATATCGGCTACACGGCGCGGCGGACGTATCGCAGCACGCAGGACTACCGCAACTGGATCGGCCAGATGAAGGATGTCCCGCGCTACTTTCATGAGCAGATCGACGAGATGCGCGCCGGCCTCAAGCGTGGATTCACCCCGCCGCGGGTCACCCTGGAAGGGCGCGACGCCTCGATTACAGCGGTCACCGACGCGACGCCGGAAGCCAGCCTTTTCTACACGCCCTTCAAGGAAATGCCGGGCATATCGGATGCCGACAAGAAGGACCTTCGGGAACAGGCGATCAACACCATCCGCGATACCGTGCAGCCGGCTTATCGCGAGCTGTTGACCTTCTTTCGCAGCGAATATTTTCCAGGCACGCGCACCACTCTGGCCGCCTACGACCTGCCGGACGGCCGCGCCTACTACCAGTCGAGGATTCGGCAATTCACCACCCTCGATCAGGACCCGGCGGCCATTCATGCGTTCGGCGAATCGGAAGTTGCCCGCCTCCACGCGCAAATGCTGGCCGCCATGAAGGAGACGGGATTTACGGGCGATTTTCCCGCGTTCCTGGCGTTCCTGCGCAAGGATCCGCAATTCCAGGCGAAAACGCCCGAGGAACTCCTGATGCGCGCGGCATGGATTGCCAAGCGGTTTGACGGCAAGGCGTCGCAGTATTTTGGGCAGCTACCGCGAGCGCGCTTCGCCATCCGTCCGGTGCCCGATGACCTTGCGCCGTTCTACACGGCCGGGCGCGGTGGTCCCGGCGTTTACTTGCTCAATACCTACAACTTGCCGAGCCGTCCGCTGTACAACCTCACCGCCCTCACGCTGCACGAGTCGGCACCCGGCCACGCCTTCCAAATGCCGCTGGCACTCGAACACAAGCAGCAACCGGCCTTCCGCCAGCACACGTATCTGTCCGCCTACGGCGAAGGCTGGGCGCTGTACTGCGAGCTGTTGGGTCTGGAGATGGGCATGTACGACACGCCATATGACCGCTTCGGCATGCTGAACTACCAGATATGGCGCGCTGCCCGTCTCGTGGTTGATACCGGCATTCATTCCCAAGGCTGGAGCCGCGAGCGAGCGATTGCTTACTTTCGCGATTACACGGCGCTTCCGCATCATGAAATCGACACGGAAGTCGACCGCTACATTGCGTGGCCGGCGCAAGCCCTGTCCTACTACCTGGGCGAGGACGCCATCATCAAATCGCGGGCCAAGGCAGAACAAGCACTGGGGCCAAAATTCAATGTGCGCGCATTCCACGATACCGTGCTGGAACTAGGCTCCGTGCCGATTCCCGTGCTGCAGGCGCGCATCGACCGCTTCATCGCAGAGGGCGGTCAAGGCCCCTACCCCGAGTTGGAATAGCAGCACCCTCTTGAACATCGGCAAGATCGGTTTGCTGTCGGTGCTCGCGCTGGTTGCCCTGGCGTACATGGTGCGCTGGTGGTGGCTGGAGCGCGCCCGCGCCGCAGCCGCCAACGCTGAGCGAACACCGCGCCTCGCGGACTTGGCCGTTGGCTTCGTCACGAATTTTTTCGATGCGCTCGGCATTGGATCGTTCGCCCCCACGACCGCGTATTTCAAGCTGCGCGCGCGCATGCCCGATGATGAAATTCCGGGCACGCTGAACACCGGGCAGGCGCTGCCGACGGTCGCGCAGGCGCTGATTTTCATCGCGACGGTGAGCGTGGATCTCATCACTCTGGTGAGCATGATCCTCGCGGCCGTCGTGGGTGCGTGGCTGGGCGTCGCCTGGGTCTCGCGCCTGTCGCGCCGCGCCATTCAACTGGGCATGGGCGGGGCGCTGATGTGCGCGGCGCTGCTTTACTTGGCAAAGATTGCCCATTGGACGCCGGGGATCGGCGATGCGTTGGGGCTGCATGGCGCGCAGCTGCTGTTCGCGGTGGCGGTCAACGTGGTGCTGGGCGCCTTGATGATGCTCGGCGTCGGACTCTACGCACCATGCCTGATTCTTTTGAGTTTGCTCGGCATGAGCCCGCTGGCGGCCTTTCCCATCATGATGGGCTCGTGCGGTCTGCTCATGCCCATCGGCGGCGCCCGCTTCGTGCGCAGCGGCCGCTACAACTTGGGCGCGGCGCTGGGGTTGGCGCTGGGCGGCATTCCCGGCGTGCTGCTCGCGGCCTTCGTGGTCAAGTCCATGCCGCTGGTTTGGCTGAGCTGGCTGGTGATCGTGGTCGTGGTTTACGCGGCGCTGCAAATGCTCAAGTCGGCGCGCGAACCGAACCCCGCGACCCTATAACTCATGAGGTGGCTGCCCTCACCGCGCGTCGCCCAATTGTGAGCCGCCGTCGCAATCAAGAATGGTGCCGGTAATGTAAGCCGCGGAATCGCTGCACAGAAACACGGCGCTTTCCGCGATCTCCGCAATGGCGCCATAGCGCCGCAGCGCGATGCGTCCGGTAATCGCAGCTTCCGCTTCCGGGGTCGGTGCGAGGCGGGCCATGCCTTCCGTGCCGGCAATGGGCCCCGGCGAGATGCCGTTGACGCGCACGCCCGACGGTCCCCACTCCATGGCCAGCACGCGTATCAATTGATTCACTCCGGCCTTCGCCGCGCATACATGCGCCTGGCGCATCATGGGCCTGACCGCCTGACCGGCGCTGATCGCGATCAGCGACGCTCCGGGCGTGCGCAGCAGTTCATGCGAGCCCCTGAACACGTTGAAGGTACCGTTAAGATCGATATCCACCACGGTGCGAAAGCCATTGGCGGACAGCCCCGCCACCGGCGCCACAAAATTTCCGGCCGCCCCGGAAACGACAATATCCAGCAGACCGAATTGTTTCACCGTGCTTTCGAGGGCCGCTCGCGTGGCCGCATAGTCGCGCACGTCGCAGCTGAATCCCAAGGCGCCGCCGCCGATCAACGCCGCGGCATCAGCCGCTTTCTCCGGATTACGCCCGGCCACCGCCACGCGCGCGCCCAGCTCCGCGAAACGCCGGGCAATGCCGAGATTGATGCCGCTGGTGCCCCCGGCGATGAACGCCACTTTGCCGGCCAATAATTGATCCTTGAATGCACTCACGCTTCAGTCTCCTAATCCCAATGATCGCCCTTGTTGATGCCCGCCCTCAAAGCGAACGCGCGATGATGACCTTCATGATCTCCGTCGAGCCGCCATAGATGCGCGCGATGCGCGAGTCGCGAAAGATGCGCGCGATAGGGTAGTCGTTGATGTAACCGTAGCCGCCGTGCAGTTGCAGGCAGTCGTCGACGATCTGCCATTCCGTTTCGGTGCTCCACATCTTGGCAATCGCCGCCGTGGTTCCATCCAACGAACCATTGAGTACCCGAGCGATGCAATCGTTGACAAAAACCTTCGCCACCGTGGCCTTGGCTTTGGACTCCGCCAATTTGAACTGCGTGTTCTGAAAGTCCATGACGCGCTGGCCGAACGCCTTGCGATTCTTCACATACTCGATGGTCGCCTCCAAGGCCTTTTCCATGGTAATGACCGCACCGATGGCGATCAGCAGCCGTTCGCGCGGCAACTCCGCCATCAGCTGCGAAAAACCCTTGCCTTCCTGCATGCCCAGCAAATTCCCGGCCGGCACCCAGACATCGTCGAAAAACAGCTCCGAGGTGTCCTGCGCATCCAGCCCGATTTTGTCGAGTTTCTTGCCGCGTCGAAATCCCTGGACCTCATCCGTTTCCACGATCAGCAGGGAGACGCCGCGCGCGCCCTGGGTCGGGTCGGTCTTGGCGACGACCACGATGAAATCGGCAATCTGTCCGTTGGAAATGAAGGTCTTCGAGCCGCTGATGCGATAACCGTCCCCGTCGCGGCGCGCCGTGGTGCGAATGGATTGCAAATCGGAACCCGCGCCCGGCTCGCTCATGGCGATGGCGCAAACCCGTTCACCGGAAACGAGCTTCGGCAGCCAGCGGCGCTTTTGCTCCTCGGTGCCGTGCAGGATGACGTAGGGAGTGACAATGACATTGTGCAGGCTGAGGGCGAAGCCCTCGAGATTTTGGCGCGCCACGACGTCCAGCAAAACCAAGTCATGGCGAAAATCCGCACCGGGGCCGCCATAGGCTTCAGGCACCGTCACGCCCAGAAAGCCCGCGGCGCCGGTCTCGCGCCAAAACTCGCGCTCCACCTGGCCCGCCGCGCGCCAGCCGGCGATGCGATCGGCGGGTGCGGCGCGCTCGAAAAAGCGGTTCGCGGAATCGGCGAACATCTGAATCTCGGGTTCCAGCATGAATGCCGGCGGTGGTACATCAAGCACAGTCATTGCTCACTCCCCAAAAAACGCCGGGCTCGCTTTTCAATCGTGAAATACCGCGAACTCATCGACCGCCGCCCGCTCGGTGCGCAAGCGGTTTATGGGCGCGTCGTAGTCGCCGAAACCTATGGCCATGCCACAGAACAACATCAACGCCGGCTCGACGCTGAAGAACTCAGTGACCTCTTTGTGCCATATCGCCCAGGACTCCTGCGCGCAGGTCTCCAATCCGCGCTCGCGCGCCAGCAACATGATGCTTTGTATGAACATGCCGAGGTCGGACCATTGCGGCGATCCCATGGAGCGGTCCACGAAGAAGAACATCGCGGCAGGAGCTCCGAAGAAATCAAAGTTGCAGGCGAACTGCCGGCGCCGCGCAGCGGTGTCTTCGCGCCGCACGCTGATGTGCCCGTACATGTCCTCGCCCGACTTCTGCCGCCGCGATCGATACGGCTCTTTCATCTGCGGGGGATAGACGTTATATTCCGCCGCGCCGGCCAACGGGTCGGCCTGAAGCTTCGGCGTCAGCTGCGCGCGGAATCGCAACATCGAATCGCCCGTCAGCACATGCACCATCCAGGGTTGCAAGTTGCCGCCCGAAGGCGCGAAGCGCGCGGTGTCGAGCAGTTCACGCAAGGTTGCGGTGCCGACGGGCCGCTGGGTGAAGGAGCGGCAGGAATGACGCGACAACACTGCGTCATGCACATTGACAGCAGCCGCCGTGGTCGCCTCAACTTCCGGCACGGGCACCCCGTTTCAATGAATTCGCTTCAAGGAGTAGTCAACTTGTATGGCCAACATTAGTATCATGCCATACGGTTCATTGGGGAAGACCATGCCCGAAGCCTTGATCATCGACGCCTGCCGAACGCCGCGCGGAATCGGCAAAGTGGGCAAAGGCGCGCTCGCGCACTTGCACCCGCAGCATCTCGGCGCCACCGTGCTCAAGGCGATTGCCGCGCGCAATCACTTGGAGACCCAGGAGGTCGATGATGTCATCTGGGGCACCTCCACGCAGGTAGACAAACAAGGCGCCGACCTGGGTCGCATGGCCGCGTTGGATGCCGGCTACGACATCGTCTCCAGCGGCGTCACGTTGGACCGCTTTTGCGGCTCCGGCATCACGGCCGTGAGCATGGCGACCGCCGCCGTCATGTCGGGAATGGAAGATCTCATCGTCGCCGGCGGCACGGAGATGATGTCGTACACGGCCAACCTGCCGCAACGGGCGCCGTTCATGGACCGGGGCAACGAGCATCTGCGCGCGCTGCACCCACAGTCACACCAGGGTGTCTGCGCCGACGCCATCGCGACGCTGCAGGGAATCAGCCGCGCCGACGTCGACGCCTTGGCGCTGGAAAGCCAGCAGCGCGCCGGCCGTGCCATCGAGCGCGGCTTCTTCGATCGCAGTCTGATTCCGGTCGTGAACCTCGACGGCAGCATGGCGCTGGACCGGGAGCAGTTCGCGCGTCCGCAAACCACGGCGGAAGGACTTGCGGCATTGAAGCCGTCGTTCCCGGCGATCGCCGACTTCGCCTTGGACGAGAGCGGCACCACCTACCGCAGCCTGATCCAGCGCCAATATCCGGGCCTGCAGATCCAGCATGTCCATCATGCCGGCAATAGTTCCGGGGTGGTCGATGGAGCGGCGGCGGTTTTGATCGCCTCGCCGGCGTATGCGCGCAAGCGCGGGCTGAAGGCGCGCGCCCGCGTGCTCGCGTACGCCAACATGGGAGATTCGCCCACGCTGATGCTCAATGCGCCGGTACCCGCGGCGAGAAAGGTGCTGCACCGCGCCGGACTCACGACGGCGGATATTGACCTGTGGGAGATCAACGAGGCCTTCGCAGTCGTTGCCGAGAAATTCATTCGCGATTTGCAACTGGATCGCGACAAGGTGAACGTCAATGGCGGCGCCATCGCGCTGGGTCACCCCATCGGCGCCACCGGTTCCATCCTGATAGGCACTATGCTTGATGAATTGGAGCGGCGCGACTTGAAGCGAGGTTTGATCACCATGTGCGCGGGCGGCGGCATGGCTCCGGCCATCATCATCGAGCGGATCTGAAGGCGCGGCAAGCTCGAGCCTAGGTCATCCGCCACCAGGTATCGCCATCGGGGCCATGGATCCCTTCGCCCGCGGCGCCGACGGGTTCTTGCTCGCCGGAGGTCAACCAGTGGATCGCCGCGCGATCGGCGCCGGAGACTTTGGCGATGAAGCGCGAACCGCGCGCCGAGCGCGCCACGATGACACCCTGGCGAGCCGACCCTTCGCGATCGTAGAAGACCGTATAAGTTTCCACCGTTGCCGGGCCGATGTAGTGCTCTTCAATGGGCGGCACCGGAGCGCGGATCGCGTCCGCCTCGGTTTGAAAGTCGAAATTCTGCGGAAACGTATTGGCCGCGAATGCGGCTCGACCCAAGACCATCGAGTGGCTGTGCGTGGCGATTCCCCCGTTGGCGAACAGCAGGCCGTAGCGCCCGCGCTTGCGGAGCGCCAATACCATGCTGACAACCGCATGACTCATGTAATTCCCGACCGGTCCGCCGCCAAACGTCAGCCCGCCGAACACCGTCGCCGGCGCATGCAGGGGCCAACCGATCACCCGGCGCGCCATTTTCGGCACACACGGAAAGCAGCTGTAGAGTTCCACGTAATCCAGGTCCGCAGTCGACAATTCATTCAACGCCAATGCCCGACGCAGTGAAACCGCCATGCTGGGCGATTCGGCGAAACCGGCGCGCGCCATGACATCGGTCGGCTCATGGGCCGCGGCGCCCCGACCGACGAAGATCATCTTGTCGTCCGCGACACCGCGGGCTCGCGCTTCGGCCAGGCTGGTCACTAAAAAGCCCGCGCCTTGATTGACGCTGCTGTTGGCCACCATCAGTTTGCAGTACGGAAAGGCAATCGGACGATTCGCAGGCGACACGGTTTTTATTTCATCGGCCGACACTCGCCGTCGCAGCCACGCTCCCGGGTTCTCCGCCGCCACCGCGGAGAAGCGCGACCATATTTCCGCGCTCTCCTCTTGACCCTGCGCCAATGTCTGGCCGTACGCGGCACGGCCGGCATTTTCGTACAGCGGATAGACGTCCACCGGCGCAACCAGACCGTAGCGATGCCGGTACGAGGGTCCGCGGCGCATCGACACCGCCCGCACCGCATTGTCCGAGGATGACGCACCGTCAGGCGCCGCCATCGCCGCGCGCCGAGCGGCGGTGCGCAGTGCCTCGCCGCCGGCGACCGCCGCGACTTTGATTTCTCCGGCGCCGATGCGATTGGCAGCTTCATTCAACAAGAGCAGCGGACTGTCACCGCTGCCATAGGCCGATTTGTAGCAGAAGCGCGGACTGGCGCCGAGGCGCAGCGCCAACGGCGCCGACACGTCGCCCAACTCCGGCCAGGAAATCTGATCAACGACTCCCAGAGAATCCAGCGCCGGTAGCCAGCCGCCTCCGGCATCGTGGTCTGCGGCGCGCAAGGCCGCTTCCATCAACCCCAACGAATCGAGACCCAGGCTCGCGCTGCCCAAGCTCTCACGGTCGTTGACCTGGCCGACACCAATGATGACGGGAATCGGATTGCTCACGACTCACTGTACTGGCTCTGCCGGGGAAGACCAAGTTGATATACTGCGCGCCGATATAGCGACCCTGCGAGCACCATGTTCAGCGCCAGCCCCACCTCTCACGGCTACATCTCGCAGCGCTTGAAGCTGCACTACGTCGACTGGGGGAATGCAACGGCGGCGCCGTTGTTGCTGATTCACGGCGGCCGCGATCACTGCCGCAGTTGGGATTGGGTGGCAGACCGTCTGCGCGCCGATTGGCACGTCATGGCCACCGACTTGCGCGGTCACGGGGACAGCGCCTGGTCCCCGGACGGCGACTACTCGATGGCCGCCTATGTCTACGACCTGGCGCAGATCATTCATCAACTCGAACTCGCACCGGTCACCATCGTCGCGCATTCTCTGGGCGGAAATGTCGCGCTTCGCTATACCGGGCTGTATCCGGACAGTGTGCGGCGTGTCGTGGCCATCGAGGGCCTGGGGCCCTCGCCCAAAATGCTGGCGGAGCGCCGGCAGCTAACGCTGCAGCAACGCTGGCAGGAGTGGATCCGCGACCGCCGCGCGGTGAGTGCGCGCAGCCCGCGCCGCTACGCCACGCTGGCCGATGCATTGGAGCGGATGCGCAGCGAGAATAAATACCTTACCGCGGAGCAGGCTCAACATCTCACGCTGCACGCCGCCAGCCGCAACGAGGACGGCACCTGGAGCTGGAAATTCGACAATTACATGCATGTGTTCCCGCCGGTGGACATGACGCCGGAAGAATTGCAGGAGTTGTGGCATGCGATCCGCTGTCCGACCCTGCTTTGCTACGGCGACAAGAGTTGGGCCTCAAATCCCGAAACGGATGGGCGCGCGCGCCATTTTCGCCGGGCGCGAGTCGTCACTTTCGCCGATGCCGGACATTGGGTGCATCACGACCAACTCGATGCCTTCATGAAGGAGCTGACGGTCTTCTTGCGAGAGTGAGGTAAGTGCTGGCCTCACTGATGGGCGCGCTCAATCAGGTTATCCCCAAAAAAAGACTGCAGACGCCGCCCGTACTCGGCGCCGGCGTCCTGCGCATAGCCCCCATGTTGACTGCCGTGGATGAGCCACAGCGTTTTCGGCTCGCGCGCCGACTCGAACAGCGCCCGCGTCATCGATGATGGGATTTCGGGGTCGTCCGTTTCTCCTATGATCAGCAGCGGCCGGGGCGATATGTCGCCAATGAGCCGTATCGGCGACCTGTCGATCGACAATAGATCGGATCGGCGCAATGCCTGGCGCGCGGCCCATTCGCTCAAGAAGCGCCATTTCGAGAAGTGAATTTCGACGTAGGTATCGATGCTGCCCGGCGCCGACTCGAGCGCGATCGCGCGCAACCTGCGATCGCTTGCCGCAACTTGCGTCATGACAAAGCCGCCCATGGAAAAACCCAGGCCACCGATACGATCGGGGTCCACATCGGCTCTCGCCGCGAGCCAGTCGACGGCGGCGCTCAATGCGCCCCGCGCCGCGCCGCCCCAGAGAATGGGTCCTTCGCTATCGCCGAATCCCGGCCAATCGAACGCCAGCACCGCTATTCCCGCCGCAGCCAGCGGGCGCATCTCAGGCAGCATGGTGGTCCGATCGCTGTTCGTGCCGTGAGTAATGATGACGGCGCTGCGATTCTTTGACGGCACGTACCAACCGGCGATATGCAACCCTTCGCGCGTCACGAACGAGATGGCCTGCAGGCCGGCGAGCCCGACGCTGTCCGGATGCTTCAAAAGCGCGGATGGCGGGCCGGCCTCGAGTAGTGATCGCGCCGCCCGGTAACTGCGCATGGCGATGAGCGAGGCGAGGCCTGCGCAGGCGATCAGAAAGATCGCAACGATGCTTGCGGCAGTGCTTCCTCGAAATCGAATTGAAGTCAAGGCATTCCCTCAGGCAATCAACTCATTGAAGTTTAAGCAACCATACTGCGATGTGCCGCCGGTTGCCGCCCAATTTGCGTCTTCGCCTTCTTGCCAGAAGCCGTGAAGACGTGTTTATTGTGATCCACATCTTATTCTTATCACCGGAGGCATGGGACTATTGCACAATGAGCTCAAACCCTGATACTTGGGAACGTGGTGGTATTGACCAGCGTACGGACACGTTGACGCGCATTCGGTCCGTGCTTCTACAGCATGGACGCCTCGGCAAGGACGCTATGAAACTCGCTGAAAACGACGATTTATACGCGGCCGGAATGACGTCGCTTGCCAGCGTCAACGTGATGCTGGCGCTCGAGAGTGAATTCGGCGTTGAATTTCCGGATCAGATGCTGAATAGATCGATGTTCATCACTGTCGGCGCCATTGAGGCAGCCCTTCGAACAGCCGCGGGCGCTTGAGCGGCCCACTCTGGAACTCATCGACGCCATTCGAACCAAGGTAGTCGATGTTGCCGCCCGGTTCGCGGATCAGGTCGATCGGCATGCACGCTTCCCTGTCGAGACCGTCAACGCGCTGAAAGAGGCGCGGGCCTTGTCCGCGGCGGTACCGCGGGAGTTGGGCGGACTGGGTTGCGGCATGCGTGAGCTCGCAACCATGTGTTCCACGCTCGCCGGCGCCTGCGGCTCGAGCGCCATGGTACTCGCCATGCATCACATCCAGGTCGCTTGCCTCGTGCGTCATGGCCAGTCATCGCCTGAGCTGCGGCAATACCTGAAGGATCTCGCCGCGCACCAGTACCTCCTGGGTTCCATGACTTCTGAGGTGGGCACGCAGGGCGATACGCGATCCAGCGTCTGCGCGGTGCAGCGGGCCGATGGCCGCTTCACCCTGAATAAAGATGCGACGACCGCTTCCTATTGCGCTTACGCGGATGCCATTCTGGTCACCTGCCGGCGCGCGCCTGATGCGGCCGCGAGCGATCAGGTTCTGGTACTCGTGAACCAGAAAGACTGCACGCTCGAACAAACGACCACCTGGGATACGATGGGCATGCGCGGCACCTGTAGTCCCGGCTTCAGACTCGAATCCTCCGGCCCCGAGCAGCACATCGTGCCGGGCGCCTTCGCCGATTCTTCCGCCCAGACGATGGTCCCCTACTCGCACATTCTGTGGGCATCGCTGTGGTGGGGCATTGCCGCTGACGCGGTCGCCAAGGCGGGGCAATTCGTGCGCGCCGAAGCGCGCAAGCAGCCCGGCATCGTGCCCCCCGGGGCCGCCCGGCTCGCCGAAGCATCGGCGCAACTTCAGGCGCTGCGTCACAACTGGCTCGCTCTGGCTTGCGAGTTCGACGAGCTTGCGCAGCGGGCGGACGGCCCGCAGCAGCTGCTCACCATGGGCTGGGCCTTGAAGATGAACAATTTGAAGGTCACTGCCTCCGAGGCCGCGCCGCAAGTCGTGCACAAGGCGCTGCAGATCATCGGCGTGCTGGGCTTCAAGAACGACTCGAAGTTCAGCGTAACGCGCCATTACCGCGACGTTCTGTCGGCGTCGCTCATGATTTCGAACGACCGCATTGTGGGCAAGAGCGCGTCGATGCTGCTCGTGTTCAAAGACGAATAACATGTCCGAACAATACGACGCGCAGGACTTTTACGATGGACTGGTCAGACATCGGCTCATCATCCCGGTCGGCGTACCGGGCGCGTTCGGCCGCGGCGCCGTATTCGAGGACGTGCTCGAAAGATTCAATGCGCTGGTGTCGAAGGCTGCGAGCAACGATGCGGCCGAGGTCTACACCTTTCCGCCGATCATCAGCCGGCAGATTCTCGAAAAAGTGCACTACCTCGATTCGTTTCCGCATCTATGCGGAGCGGTCTACAGTTTCTTCGGCAAGGATCCGCAGGCCAAGGCGCTCGCACAAAAAGTGAACGCCGGCGAGCCCTGGAGCGACATGCTGGACATGACCGAGGTGACGCTCAATCCCGCGGCCTGCTATCCGATCTACCCGAGCTTTACCGGCGTCGTCCCCCAAGGGGGACGCATTGTCTCGATGCTGAACTGGGTCTATCGGCACGAGCCCTCAGCCGAAGCCACGCGCATGCAATCCTTTCGCGTGCGTGAGTTCGTCAAGGTCGGAACGCCGGACGAAGTGGTCGAATGGCGCGATATGTGGCTGCAGCGAGGTCTTACGCTGCTTCAGTCGCTGGGGCTTCCGGCCCGCTCGGATGTCGCCTCGGATCCCTTCTTCGGCCGTGGCGGCAAAATGCTCGCCGCCAACCAGAAGGAGCAGAAGCTGAAGTTCGAAGTGCTGGTGCCGGTGATATCGGCCGAGGAACCGACCGCCGTGTGCTCGTTCAATTTCCACCAGGATCATTTCGGATCCACCTTCAACATTTACACAGCCGACGGAAAAACGGCCAACACCGCCTGCCTCGGTTTCGGCCTTGAACGCATCGTCATGGCACTGTTCAAGACTCACGGTTTTCTGGTCGAGCGCTGGCCCGGCGCGATACGGCAGCAGCTGTGGCCCTGACTGAACCCAACCTCACGCAACATGCGGCGGCGTTGCCCGGCCTCGATCCGGCAACCTATGGCCGGCATTCGCTGCACGCTGCCGACTGCAGCTGGGTGGAAAAGAACTGCTACGTCGATATCTGGATCGAACTTCTTCATGCGCTGGGGCTCGACCCTCACGCCATGCTGGCGTTTACCGTGGCCATCGACTTCGAGGGCGATCAGTGGACGTTTTTCAAGCCGCCACATGAAGACTTGCGAGCGCTCTATGGCATTGACGTCCAGGAGCTCTATGTCTGGCGCCCGCTGATCGATCATGCGATCGAACACCTGCGCGCCCGACGATTCATCAGCACCGAAGCCGACGCGTTTTGGCTGCCCGACACGGCGGGCACCGATTATCGGCAGCGGCACACGAAGACCACCATCGTCATGAGCGAAATCGACGTTGCCGCGCGGCGATTGCACTATTTTCACAACGCCAGCTATTTTTCTCTGGACGGCGAGGACTTCACCAAGACATTTCGCCTCGATGCCGCCCCCGATCCGTCTTTCATGCCGTTGTTCGCTGAACTCGTGCGGCATGATCGTGTGACACAGGAATCCGCCGAGCGACTGCGGCTCAAGTCACTGCAGTTGCTGCGTAAACACCTCGCCTGGCGTCCCCGGGACAATCCGATGCGGCGGTTCCGTGCGCGGTTCGAGCACGACCTGCCCGCAATCACACAGCAAGGAATGGACCACTATCACGCGTGGGTGTTTGGCACTTTGCGCCAGCTCGGTGCGGCGTCGGAATTATCCGCCCAGTATCTGCGCTGGCTGGATCCCACGCCGGCGGCCCGACTCGAGCCTTCCGCCGCCGCATTTTCGGAGATTTCCGCCCTCAGTAAATCTCTGCTGTTGAAAATCGCGCGCGCGGTCAACGCCAAGCGCCCGCTCGACGCGTCGGCCGGTTTTGATGACATGGAGAACGCATGGAACCGCGCGACTGCCGGATTGAGCAGCCTGCCATGAGCGGGCGGCTGCATGCCTGCGATAGCCACCGTCGCACCCTGATTGTCGACGGCTGGGAAATCGGTACAGGCATCGCATCCGATATCCGCTGGTGGCCGGCGAGCGTTCCCGGCACCGTCGCCGCCAGCCTGCGCGACAGCGGTCAATGGAGCTTTGAAGCGACGCCGCGCCGGTTCGACGCCGAGCAATGGTGGTATCGAACTCATTTCGCCGCCGAGGCGGCGTCGCGGGAAGAGCGCGTCATCCTCGGACTGGACGGTCTCGCAACGTTCGCTCAGGTACGGTTGAACGGCGTAACACTCTTCGATTCCACCAATATGTTTTTGGAACACCGCTGCGATGTCAGCGCGCTGTTGCGATCCGAGAACGAACTCCTCATTTGCTTCTCGCCCCTGGACCCGTTTCTGAAGCTGCGGCGCCCACGCCCGCGCTGGCGCACGCCCATGGTGCAGCATCAACAATTGCGGTGGGTGCGCACCAGTTTGCTGGGACGCACGCCGGGATGGTCCCCGCCGGCCGCAGCGGTGGGCCCATGGCGGCCCGTTTGGCTGGAACGCCGGCGATGCTTGAATATCGGCGAGCACCGGCTGCGCGCGTGGGTGGTCGGTGACAGCGGCCGATTGGCGCTGTCGTGCGAGGTGTCGGCTTTCCAAGGCGTGACGCTCAAGGCCGCGCGGTTGATCGCGGAGCGCAAGGGCCGGCGAATCGAAACGCAGTTGGGCCTGCAGGACCACGCGTCGCGTGTGCAGGGCGAACTCGCCCTGCCGAATGTGGATCTGTGGTGGCCCCATACGCATGGCGAACCAGCGCTCTACCGTGTTTCTTTGATTTTCGACTTGCAGGATTCCACAGGCCAGGAACAGCGCGTCGAGACGGACTTGGGAAGCGTGGGATTCCGTACGCTGCGGCTCGATCGCGAGTCCGGCCGGTTCGCGCTGTCGGTCAATGGCCGTGACGTGTTTTGCCGCGGCGCTGCCTGGACGCCACTCGACTGCGTCAGCTTGCAGGCCACGAGCGCCGAGTATCGCGCGGCCATCGAGCGCGTGCGCGATGCCGGAATGAACATGCTGAGAGTGGCAGGTCCCATGGTCTATGAAACCGATGAGTTTCTGGACTGCTGTGATTGCGCCGGCATCCTGGTCTGGCAGGACTTCATGTTTGCCAACATGGACTACCCCGCGCAGGACGCCGCTTTTGCATCCAGTGTTCAGGCCGAAGTACGCCAGCAATTGTCGCGCCTACAGGGCCGGCCCGCACTGGCCGTGCTTTGCGGCAACAGCGAGGGAGCGCAACAGGCGGCGATGTCCGGCGCTGCGCGTGAGTGCTGGGCACCGCCCTTGTTCGAAGTTGAACTGGCCTCACTCGCGAGTGAACTCATTCCCGGCGTGCCGTACTGTCCTTCGAGCTCGCATGGCGGAGCGTTCCCCTTTCAGGCGAATGCGGGCGCCACGTCCTATTATGGCGTGGGCGCCTACTTCAAGCCGCTGACGGACGCGCGCCGCTCGGAAGTACGCTTCGCCTCCGAGTGTCTGGCATTTGCCAATGTTCCGGAAGACGAGACCTTGGCGCTGCTCACGCCCGGCCAAGCGCTACGCTGCCATCATCCACGCTGGAAGGAGCGAGTTCCGCGAGATCTCGGCGCCGGCTGGGACTTCGACGATGTGCGCGATCACTATCTGGAGCGCTTGTTTCGCGTCGATGCCATGCAATTGCGTTATGCCGATCACGAGCGCTATCTGCGGCTGGGGCGCGTGACCAGCGGCGAGGTCATGGCCGCCACCTTTGCCGAATGGCGCCGCTCCGCGACAAGCTGTAGCGGCGCTTTGGTGTGGTTTTTGGGGGATCTATGGCCCGGCGCGGGCTGGGGCGTGATTGATTCAACCGGTCTGCCGAAAGCCGCCTACTATTATATCAAGCGTGTGCTGCAGCCATTGACGGTGTTCGTCACGGACGAAGACTGCAACGGGCTGGTGATTCACATCGTGAATGAGGCAGCCAGCGCCACGCGCGTGAGGCTGGTGCTGCAACTGTTTCGGCTGTCCAACCCGGTTGGCGGACCTGCCGCCAAAGCACTCTTGTTGGAACCCGCCTCCACGACGCAGATCCGCGCAACCGATCTGTACGACGGATTTCTGGACCTTTCCTATTCGTATCGCTTTGGCCCGCCGGCGTACGATGTATTGCACGCCGCGTTGTTTCGCGAGCCCGAGCAAGGCAGCGAGCACGATCAAAAGCACGAGCCCCGGCACGACCTCACGAGCCTCGCCGAAGCATTTCACTTCCCGCAAGGGTTGCCCAACAGCGTTGGAATTGACGTGGGCCTGACGGCCAGCGCATCTGCCGTGGGCGATGCGTGGCGCCTGAATATAATGTCCAAAGGCTTTGCCCAGTCGGTCCACGTCGACATCCCGGGCTTCGTTGCCGACGATCAGTATTTTCACATGATCCCCAATTCCGCCCGCACGCTGACGCTGCGGCCGCGAAAGTCCCCGGCGCCGAAAGCGCCGCAAGGCATGGTGCATGCGCTCAACGCGGCATCACCCTGTTTCATTGCGATCACTTCATGAATATCGCGACTCGACCCATTTATTTCAAATCCGGCCGCGAGTCCTTGTTCGGCTGGCTGCATCTGCCGCCGGAGCACTCGCGATTGGACTGGGGCATCGTGATCTGCAAGCCTTTCGGCTATGAGGCCATCTGCGCACACGGTAGCATTCGCGCGTTCGCGGATACCTGTGCGTCTGCCGGCGCGACGGTCCTGAGGTTCGACTACACGGGAACCGGCGACTCGAGCGGTGGCGACAGCGAGGCGGATGAACTAAGCCAGTGGTGCGATGACATCCGCGCCGCCATGGACACGTTGCGGCAGACCTGCCGCATCAGCCGCTTTGGGCTGCTGGGCATGCGCCTTGGCGCATCCCTGGCGGCGTTGGTCGCCGCCGACGACCCTTTGGTTGAGGACATCATTGCGGTGGCACCGGTCGTGAGCGGTAGACGCTATTTGCGGGAATTGCGCGCGTTTCAGGCGACGTCATCCTCAGAAACCCACTCGGCGGAACAGGCCACCTCCGCTGCGGCGCAGACCGATCATAAGGGTGAGTCGCCCTGCGGAATGGAGGTGACCGGGTTCCGCTTGTCCAAAGCGTCAGTCGATCGCCTTGCGAAAATCGACCTGCCTCGCTTGGCCACGCGTGCAGTCCCCAACGCACTCATTCTGGACCGCAGCGATCTGCCCAGCGCGAAGCCCTGGGCTGACGCCCTGCTGCGACTCGGCACAGAGTCGCACTATCAAGCGCTTCCGGGTCTTCCGGAAATGATTGCAACGCCCCACGCGGCGCAAATTCCATTCGAAATGATTGACGCAGTGGTCAAGTACCTGGCTCGAAACAAACAGCGCCATGAGAAGTTGACTCAGAATGTCCCGGCGGTGGTTGATGAGCGGGCTGCATCGATGCACCTGAGCACCGCAGAAGGATCGCGGCTCATCGAACGCGCTCTGTTCGTGGATGAGGGCGGCACGCTTTTTGCGATTGCCACGCAGTTGGAGCACCCGGCCGAGCCGAGCGACCACGATCAGCGCCGTGGAGTCGTGATGTTGAACGGCGGCGCCACCAGTCATATCGGCCCGAATCGAATGTACGTGGAACTCGCGCGGCGTTGGGCTTCGCGCGGTTATTGCGTATTGCGGCTTGATCTTGCCGGCATTGGCGACAGCGCGACGCGGCCCGGCCAAAGCGGCAACGAGGTCTACCCCCCGGGCGCGCTCGATGACATATCGGCCGCGATCAATTTTTTGCGCCGGGAATACGGCGTGCAGCAAGTGACACTCGCTGGTCTTTGCGCCGGCGCGTATCACGCGCTTCGCTCAGCCGTCTCAGGCCTGCACGTCAATACCGTATTGCTGGTCAATCCGCTGACTTTCTATTGGAAACAAGGTTCTAAACTCAGCGACTTGCAAATCGCGAATGTGGTCGGTAACGCCGGCGTTTACGCCGAGCGAGTGCGATCGGGAAAGTCATGGCGCAAACTTCTACGCGGGCGCGTCAACCTGTGGCGTGTGCTCATGGTCCTGCTGCGCCGGGTTTTGTTGACCGCGGGCACCAGCGCGCGGGATCTTGGCAGGCGGCTCAATATTCGCTTGCCGCAGGACCTGGGATGGGAACTGCAATCGCTGGCCGCGAGGGGCGTGCGCATCGTGTTTCTCTTTGCCCGTGGTGACGTCGGCGAGGATCTGTTGAGAATGCAAGGCGGGTCCGCGGTCAAGAGCATCGGCGACCGCTGCCGTGTTCACGTGATTGACGGCGCAGACCATATCTTCAGCCAGGCTCCCGCGCGCAGGGAGCTCCTACACTTGCTCACCGCTGAGCTGACTCGATAACTTGTGCCGCGGCGCGCGCGCCGCACCCATCCTTACCCCTAGCACGCATTAACAGATATTAGTGCCCGCATTGCTTTGCATTATTTCTGTCTGCATACGGCAACGTGTCGATTCGGCGACGCTTTGCGCCCTTGCATTATCGCCTGTTCAATTGCGTTCAGCATTGATCCAAAGACACAGGGACCCAAATGATGCAAATGATGCGCACGACAACTGTTCTTCGAGCGGGGGCCCTGATGACGGCTCTCTCCATCTGCGCCTTCAGCGCAGCTTCCGCAGGCACGGCAACCGACTCCGGCACACCCGCGGCGGCTTCCACCGAGAACAGCACATTTACCGCACAATTGGACCACGGCGGGCATTGCTGGCGTCATGGGGGCTGCGGCGGCTCATCAAGCAGCAGTAGTAGTGGCGGTGGCAGTTCCAGCAGCAGTTCCAGCGGCGGCAGCTCCAGCAGCAGCTCCAGTGGCGGCAGCACCAGCAGTAGTTCCAGCGGCGGCAGCTCCAGTGGCGGCAGCACCAGCAGCAGTTCCAGTGGCGGCAGCACCAGCAGTAGTTCCAGCGGCGGCAGCTCCAGCAGCAGTTCGGGCGGAACGACGACCGCGGCCTTGGCGATCAGTACGCAGGGAAATCACTTCGTCGATGCGCACGGCAATACGCTGCAAGTTCGCGGCGTGAATGTCAGCGGGCTTGAAAGCGGCATCATTTTCTCCGGCGGTACCAATTATTGGGCATCCTCGGGTTTTTCGGGCCGGCCGGATTTCACGAAGATCGCAGCGTGGAAGGCCAACGCAGTGCGTCTGCCTCTGAATGAGGATTCCTGGCTCGGCATCACGGTTACGGGCATACCCGGCAACGTGATTTCGCTCAATGCGGCTGGGTATCAGGCTGAGGTCAAAGCCACGGTTAAGGCGGCTAACGCCGCGGGCCTGTATGTGATTCTAGACTTGCACTGGTCAGCACCTGGTACGTTTGCGGCCAACACACAGAATCCATTTTTGAATGCGGATAATTCGATCAACTTCTGGACATCGATCGCGATCGCCTTTCAGAACAATCCGGCGGTGATGTTCGAGGCATTCAACGAGCCAGTGGTGTGTCCGGCAAGCCAGGGCGGCCTGTGCGCATCGCCCACGAGCGTCACCTCGTCGAATGCCCTGTTGGCCAACGGCGGACCTCAGAGCTACTACATCGGCTTGAGCTCCGGAACGTTTGGCGGCTCGATGCAACGGGTAGCTCACAGCTACAATGCCGTCGGCTATCAGCAAGTCATCAATGCCATACGCGGTACAGGCGCCACCAACGTCATCATCTGCGGCGGCAACAATTACGATGATGATTTAAGCTGGTGGACATCAAATCCGGTCACCGATCCGCATAATCAATTGGCCGCCGCGGTACATCACTATCCGGGTGAATATCCGAACAACGCCGTGACCAATCCGACCGGCATGAACACCATGCTGGCACCCATTGCGGCCAATCATCCGATCATCATGACTGAGCTGGGAGATGAGGTCGGAAGTAATCCTGCGCCATTTGCCACGCCGGTATTGGCATGGCTGGACACCTTTGGCTACTCGGTGATGGCGTGGACCTGGAACCCGTGGGGCGGCGCTAACACGCTCATTGAAAATACCAGCACCTTCACGCCGACGGCAGGCCTGGGCGTGACGTATCACAACTGGGTGTTCAACCACCAATAACGCGTAGCGACGAGGTTGAACGGCGCGGCGCTTCGCACGACCAGCGATTCGCAAGAAATGCCGGCCAATCCGCGACCGGCAAGCGCGTGGACGTCGCGAAACCGGGGATTACGGCGACGACGCTGGCGAATAGTGCGGCTGAGAATAATAAGAAAGCGCGGGCCACCGAGAATCTGCACAAGGCGTGGTATCACGTTTGGTAGCAGTGGGCTCAGCAGATCGTTTCGCCTGCACGGAACCGCCGGGTTCCGTGCAGGCCTTGCGGATTGCATCGGCTCAATTGACTGTCTCAGCGCTCCAGGATCCTGTGTCCCAAATTGCCTCCAGTGCCGGCTCGGAGATCATTGCGCCAAGTTCAGAGACGTGTTCGTTATCGATATAAAGAGAAACGTCATTGCGCGCGATGGAGCACATGCCACCTGCGCACAGCAGGTCCTGCGGCTTGAGGATTCGAAACCCGTATCGCTCTTGCAGGCGCGCAATGATGGCCGTTGCGCTATGTTGCTGCGCCTCGTATGTAACACGGCTGATCCGAAATTCTCTGTCTAGATGCAGCCGCTGCGCCGAGGCGAGCGCATAGGGGACGTCCACGATGCTTTGTGGTGCATCATCGAGAAGAAAGACCCGCACGTGCCCGCGTTCCAGCGCGGCAAGAAGGCTGTTCAACCCGCGCGAGAACACTGTAGCGTTTTCGAGCATGGAATAATTCTCAGGGCTTTCGGAATCCGTGAGCCGACGCGAATGCTTATCTTCGGTATAGGCGATCCAGTGAGCAGCCAGTATCACCGTACCAATGTGATTGCGGACTACCCAGTTCAACACCGCTTCGGTATGCCGTTTGCAACGTTCACTGCGGCCAAAGCCACGTGCATCAATCCAGGAGCGCAAGAGATTCGACTTGGCGGTAGAGAAATCGCGGACGTATACCCCCAGAAGCGGTGGGCACCCGCCTTGTTGCGCAAATATCGCCGCCTCATGATGTCTCGCATAAGCCACGTCGACCGCCGGCAAGATGGCCAGAGCGTGGGAGTCGCCCCAGAGGAGCGCTTCAACAGGTGCACTTTTGTCGCCGAGCTTGCAGGATGGCGTTTGAATGTCCTCAGGGGACGTGTTTCTGCATCGAGTTTGCTCTGCCGTGTAAGTAGGAAACTGCGCGTGCTCCCGGGCATTGTAGCGTGCGGGATCCGCAACCCGATACAGGACGAAGGTGGCCAGGATTAGCGCAACACCCGATGCGGCCGCGATTGCATAGAGAGTGGGCCGGCGCAGAAGCGCATTCGACCCTCGGAATGGTTGTTCCACGTAGCGCCATGACAGCGCTCCGAGCAGGAAGGTCGATGCCAGCAAGGCGCAACGCACGGAAAAGGAAAGAGGATCGAATGCGTAGTACTGCGCGAGGACCAACAACGGCCAATGAAAAAGATACAGCGAATAGGACCACAACCCGATTCGTCGCATGACCGGATTTCCGAGCACTTTGCCGACTGGCATGGCCCGATCGCACGACGCGTAGATGATCGCCATCGCGCCGGCGCAAGGAACCAGCGCCCAGGCACCGGGATACGGTGTGTTGTCGCTTAGAAGCAGGTCGGCACCGGCTATGAGCAGCAATCCCAGCAGCGCAACGCCTGCTTGCACGCGAGCGTCGCGTGGCGGTGAGAACTTACCGACAGCCAACAGTGCGCCCGCCAGCAGTTCCCAGGCGCGGAACGGCGTCAGATAAAAAGCTGCTGACGGCCCAACATATGTGCCGACGACGCACAGCACGAGGGAGGCCAGCGCCAGGGGCCAAAGAACGGCTTGGTAGCCACCGCGCATGAAGCGCGAGATGACTATCATCAGAAGCGGAAAGAACAGGTAGAACTGCTCTTCGACTGCCAGCGACCAGGTGTGCAGCAGTGCGATGTGAGCGGCGAACTCACCGCTGTAGTCGCCCGCATTTTGATAGAACGCGTAGTTGGCGAGAAACGGAATGACGTAGGCCGCCAATCGGGTTTGGAAATGAAGGTCGCGCGGAAAATCGACCTTGGAGGCCAGCAGGAGAAACAGCGCATACATCACGAAAAGAGCGGGCAGGATGCGCCGAATGCGACGTTCGTAGAAAGCAAGAAGTGAAAAACGACCCGCTGCGATGTCGCCTTCGATGTGGGCGGCAATCAGAAAGCCGGAAATAACGAAGAACACGTCAACGCCGACGAAGCCGCCGCGAAATCCCGGCACGAGGTAGTGATGGAAGATGACCGAAAGCACTGCAACCGCGCGCAAGCCATCGATATCGGCGCGGTACGCCTGAACGCGGTTGGCCAGCGCTGGTTCCTGGCCTCGGCTTGGGAGCAACGACATATATCGGTCTACGCGACGGCCTTTATTGCAAGCTCTTGCGGTGTTGATTCGCGAATTTTGGCTGACGCTCACCTTTGGCCGAGGACTGTGTGTGTAACTGTAACGATTCGTCAAGCGCGGTACGGAGCCAGACCTGCACGCGGCTCGCTATGAAATCAATCAGGGTACGGGCGGCGAGCGATAAACCGCGCCGCGAGTGATACACGGCATGCAACTTGAGCGCCGGCAACAACCAGTGCGGAAGAATGTGTATCAACCGGCCATCGTCGATGGCGTCGCGGCACAGCAGCGGCGGTAGCGCCGCGACACCGCACGCCGCAAGGGCGCCTTTCTTGAGGACCCAAAGATCCTCGGTAATGAGCCGCGGATGATGCGGCACCGAGGAAAGTTCTCCATTGGAGTCGGAAAGGTTCCAAACGTAGCGGCCCCTCAGTTCCGGCGGAAGCGCCCCAGCTACTGATGGCAGCGGTTTTAGATCCGCGGGCCTGCGTGGCTCACCAAAGCGGGCGAGCAGCTCTGGGCTCGCGACAAGCAGTTCCCGCTCCAACGTGAACGAGCGAATGATCAAATTCGACGAGCGCATGTCAGGTCCGATATGCAGCGCGAAGTCATACCCTTCTGCCGTCAAGGCCGCCTCGCGGTTGCTGATTTCGAGTACCACGTCAACATTCGGATATTCCTTCATGAAGGCTGTCAACGCCGGCTCGAGAATTACCTGCGAAAAGTTAAGCGGGCTCGATATTCGAAGTTTGCCGCTTGGCAGTGTGCGCACGTTGTCGATCATGCTCGACGCTCGATCCATTTCCTGGAGGATTACGAGGCACTGTTCGTAGTAACGCGCGCCGATGTCCGTAACTTGAAGCGTGCGAGTCGTGCGCTTGATCAGCTGTACCCCCAACTCCTCTTCAAGCTTCGACAAGTGCTGGCTCAGCATCGACTTCGCGACCCCAAGTGTTTCGCTCGCTGCGGTGAGGCTGCCGTGTTCGACGATCCTCACGAAATAAACGATGTTGTTTAGATCCTTCATCGGCAAGGCTCCCTTGGTCAGGCGTCCTTGCGCTGCCTGTGATTGTTCGCGATTGAGAACAATCTTTTCATATCTTCGCGCTTCATTACAACCAATCAATTTGAGAGAATGGGGGGCGGCGGAAGGGAAGCTGGTCAACTCGTCCTAGATATTGCAATAACTACAAGGAGGGATCTTGGATGGACCAGGGGCGTTGGAGCGTGGTGATTGCCGCGACGCTTGGCCTCGCAATCATGATGCTTGCCTGGGCTGTCGCCTACTCCCAGCCGGCGCGGAAGGATCCGAATAACTCACTCCCGTCGACCAACCTTTCGGCAGATGGCACCGTCGATCGTAGCTCGCTCCCGCGTCCCGCCCCCGGTTTTGCAAATGCCCACGTCGCGACCAACCCCCAGGCGCCGGATGCCAAAGCGGTCGGAGAAAAAACCTGCATTGCATGCCATCAATTGGAAGCTGACCACTTTACGCACACCCTGCATTCCCTGGGACTGCATGTCGCCAATCGATCAGATCCAACCATACCGGTGTGTGAAGCATGTCATGGACCCGGGTCTGAGCACGCGGCCAAGCCGCTGCTCAAGGGGCTCATCATCGGCTACACGAAGAATTCCGGGACTCCGATCGAAACGCAGACCAAGACCTGTCTGACCTGTCACTCGGGTGGCTCCCGGGATCACTGGCTGAGTTCCGTGCACCAGCGCAACGATCTGTCGTGCAGCGATTGCCACAACCCCATGGCCAAGTTTTCGGTGGAAGGGTTGATGGCGAAGTCATCGATCAACGACACCTGCGCGCAGTGTCACAAAGACATCCGCCTGCAATTCAACCGGCGTTCGCATATGCCGCTGCCGGAAGGTCAAATGAGCTGCGACGATTGCCACAATCCGCACGGCACCTTGAGCAGCCCGTTGTTGAAAACGAATACCGTCAACGAAACGTGCTATCAGTGTCATGCGGAAAAGCGCGGTCCCTTCTTGTTCGAGCATCCGCCGGTGCGCGAGAACTGCCTCAATTGCCATTCGCCGCATGGCGCCAACCAGAACTCGCTGTTGGTCGCACCGGTTCCGTTCCTCTGCCAGCAATGTCATACGAATTTCCTGCACCCAAACGACTTGCAGACACGCCAATCCTTGGGTACCGGTTTGCATCCCGACGAACGAGTGCTGGGCCGAGCATGCCTCACGTGTCACGCCAACATTCACGGATCCAATGCACCTTCGGGCGTGCGTTTCCACGAGTAGCGCGCGAGGAGCCAACGATGGGTACGAAACGCGGGCGAAATTTCAGGCTTGCACCGGCGATTGCCCTGCTGGTAGCGCCTGCCCTGAGCTGGAGCGACAGTGGAGTCGGCGTCGACACCTGGCGCGCCAATAAGCTTGATCCCACGGGTGGTCAAGCGACCGAAGTCCTCGATCCCGCCGGCACCAGCTGGCTCCAGCCAGGGCAACATCGCTCGCCGACCGGGAACCTGTACGGGACTCCACCGGATGAGCCGCATCCGGAACACTTGAGCGTCTGGCTGATTTACGGGACCTTCGATGTCGGCTATTTGCACACCAGCGGCGCGAAAACCGCGCTCTATGATCGCTATACGCGATGGCCGACCGACGGTCCGGCTTTCGACTTCGACATCCATGCCGAGCGGCCCGCCGACGGCAGTTACGCCGAGGTGCGCGGCAGCCGGATCAGCGCCGAGGACCAATACTATGAGGCCGTGTACGGCAAGGCCGGCTCGTTCAAAGCCGAAGCCTTCGTGCGCGACATGTCGAATCTCTTGTCGACGGATTCGAGATCGATCTTCAACGGCGTAGGGACCAATAACCTCACGCTCGCCGGCGGCTTGGTGCCGGGCGGCAGCACCCCGGCACAGGTCGCAGCCGTCTCCGCCGCTGCCCCGGTGACCTCACTAGGAACAGAGCGCAACAAACAGGGGATTGCGCTGTCTGCGTATCTCACGCCGAAGTGGACTGTGTACCTCAACGCCAGCGACGAAGAGCGCAGGGGTGATCGCCCGTACGGCGGACCGTTCTTCTTCAATTTTCAGGGCATCGGCGGTGCCATTGAAGAAACAGTCAAGCCGATCGACGACAACACGGTGAATATTACCGCCGGCGCACGTTACGCCGGATCCGAGTGGCGTTTTGATATCGGATACTCCGGCTCCGTTTACCGCGATCGATACCTTTCCTACATATTTCAGCAGCCATTCGCCCTGGGTCCGCCGCTCGTGGGCGGAGGAACGGCGGCGCCCATCAGCCAAGGTCAGATGTCGATGGAACCTGACAATGAATATCATAATCTGCATGCCACGGCGACCCATACACTGCCGCTAAACGGAGAAGCCTCGCTGACTGCTGGTGCCGGGGAGATGCGGCAGAACGACTCGCTGATTCCGCCCACCAACTGCCAGGGCGTTTTCGGCATCTCGACCAACGGCACATTTAACGTCGGCCCGGGCAATCCTCAGCTCTTCCCGTGTAATCAATGGAACACCACGGCCGCGCTGTCGCAGCAGACCGCGAATATGCTCATCGTGACCAACCTCGTTCAAGGCTCGATCGTATTGCAGCCAACCAGCGCAGTGAGCGTCCGCGCGGGTGCCAAGTACTATCGCGAGGACTATCGCAATCAGTATGTGATGTACAACCCGCAGAACGGCGATCACGGTTACGTAGCCGAGAACGGCGCCCAGGCGAGCATCGTACCGGGCGACCCCGGCTTCTGGAATGCCGTTACCTATCCCAACGCCACCGACACACAGGTCGAAAGCATTCCCTTTAGCTGGCGCAACATCGAAGCCTTTGCCGGAGCGGACTGGAAGTTCGCGCCGCACGATACACTCGGTATCACCTACACGCACGATCACTACGATCCGGCAAATCGAGAAGTCAGCTATGTCGATGACAACAGCGTCAAGCTCAACTGGACCGACAAGCGCCTCAATTGGCTCACCTTCCGCTTCAACTACACCTACCTGAAGCAATCCGGAAGCGTCTACAACTCCGACCCGTATGCTTTCGCTTTTTTTCAAAATTTACCGGGATTCGTTCCCGCGGACGCCACCATCGCCGCCTGGACCGTCAACGCACAGCGCAAGTACGACATCTCTGATCGCAACGAGCACAAAATCGATTTGATGGCGACGCTGATGCCGCGTCCGGACATGACTCTTACGGCATCGGTACGCGGAGATTGGAACCAGTATCCGACCGAGATCGGCCGGCAGGGTTACAACACCATGGCTTCTACGTTGCAGTGGGAGTGGCAGTTCCAGGCGCTCAGCAGCCTGGGCATGTGGCTCGGTTACGATCGATCGAGCATGCACCTGTCGGAAGTCAACGATGCCGCAGGCACGACGGACGACACGCTCGGCGGCCCGAACTACCCGCTCGCGAGCCAGTGGTGGGCGAACGACAAGCAGCGCAATTGGTCCGGAGGCGCCTCACTCACTCATCACTTCGGAGCGGCGCGCTTGGATTTCGATTGGAACTATCAGTCATCGCGGGGCCTCTCGAGTTACACCTACGCATCGCCGAGCGCGCTGGCTTACCCCGGCGACACCGTTGCCCAGTCGGGCAGCCAATTTCCCGCGATGACCTATGTTGTCAATTCGCTCACGCTGAGTTTCACAGTGCCATTGAGCGACCGCGCGTCGCTGCGCCTCTATGACTACTATGAGCATGGTCAGATCAGCGACTGGCACTATGCTGGGTTCGGCAACACCTTGGTCTACGGCAATCGGGTGTATACCGACGCCGGCCCTCAGGGCTACAACACCAACGTTGTCGGCTTGTTCGTCAACGTCAAGCTATGAGGCGCGCGATGACAAAGTCCATTCGCATGTTTGTGTTGACGACGAGCGGAGTCGCCCTCCTCACGGTCGCGTTTTCCATGGCTGCGATTGCCATATCGACCGCGCAGCGATATACGGACCTGCGCCGAATAGAACCCATTCACGGCGATGCGGCGGCCGGCGCTCAGAAGGCGACGCTCTGCCTTTCCTGTCATGGTGCCAACGGCGTATCAGTCGCACCCACGTTTCCCCGATTGGCAGGGCAGCGCGCCGATTATTTGTATCATCGCCTTGTCTCTTTCAAACAAGCGGACTCCAAGGACCCGTACTACTCGAAATCTGCAATGACCGCCTTGGCCGCGCACTTGAGCGACAACGACATGCGCGACCTCGCCAGCTATTTTGCGACACGAATACCCCAGGCAACCGACGTGGCCGCAGCAGCGACCGCCTCCGGCAGAGGCGAGTTCTTGTACCGTTCCGGCGATCCTGAGCACGGCGTACCGCCCTGCCAGGGTTGTCACGGCGCCGACGCGGAAGGCGTAAATGCGCCGGCGGCTCAATACGCTGCGTACCCGGCGCTCCGTGGGCAATACGGCCCGTACGTCATCGCCAGGCTGACGAGCTTTCGGCAGGGCCTGCCACACGACAGCAGCAATGACTTCGTCATGAGCGGCGTCGCTCGAACCCTCGATGACGATTCGATACAGGCCATCGCCGCGTGGCTGGCCTCGCTGGCGCCGACCAAAAGCCTCTGAGGTATCGATCGGTCTCAGTAGACCTTGTCGCCCTTCTCCACCCCAAAAGGCGACGGCGGCGCGGACTGGAGACGAAGGAGCTGTTCGTGCTCGCCGGCGGCCGCGACATTGATCACCACGATGCCAACCTTTTGCCCTGTCTCCACATAACGGTAAGCGTCGGCGATCGCATCGAGAGGATATCTTCGATCAATGACCGCACGAAACTGACCCGCCTCCATCCGGCCCTTCAGGTACTCGACAAACGCGTGGCCGCTGCCTCGGGGCGGCAGGGGAACCAGGACCCTGTTGTTTTTTGCGATCGACGACCAGATGATCAGCGGCAGGTATTCCCCCCAGGGTCCGACGTCTGTCGCCATAAACGTCCCCTTGAGTTTCAGCAGTTTGCGGCATCGAAAGAAGCTGGCTTTCCCCACCGCCTCGAAGACGAAATCGAATTTGTCGCCGAGGCGGGTGAAATCCTCTGCGGTATAGTCGACGGCGCGGTCCGCGCCGAGGGATTTCACCAGCTCCAGATGTCGCGTAGCGACGACCGCGGTCACCTCGGCGCCTTGGGCTTTCGCAAGCTGCACCGCCGCCGAGCCGATGGCACCGGAGGCGCCGTAAATCAGGATTTTGTGGCCAGGCCCGACGTGGAATTTTCTCAGCCCCGAGTTGGCATAGAAAGCGCCCTCGCAGACCACCGCTTCGTCAAAGCGCGTGTTTGCCGGCATGATGGCGATTGGCCCTTTTTCGGGAATGCAGACATATTCCGCGTGAGCGCCATTGCTCCGCGACGGGCACATGCCAAAGACGCGATCTCGCGGCTTAAGCGACATGACTTCAGCCCCCACGGCTTCAACCACGCCGGCGAAATCCATCCCGAAAATTGTCCGCCTCGGCCGGCGCAGCCCGAAGAAAAGCCGTGCGAAGAAGGGGTGTGGTCGGAGCTCACCGCAATCCGTCCGGTTGACCGTCGCCGCATGGACCCGGATCAAGACCTCGCCCGCTGCTGGCGCCGGTTTCGGCGCATCGAGTATCTTTATAACGTCCGGTGATCCGTAACGTGTGATAACAGCCGCTTTCATAATTTGCGGACGATAGACCCAAGAATAATTCCTGAGAAGCCCAATCTTTCGTCACCCTCTCTACAGCGAATCATCCAGCAGAAAGTCCTCGAGAGTGACTCCGCGAACCGTGCTCCCATCGAACCCGATCCGAACTGACGATAAGCAGCTTCTCGCGGGCCTCGCCCTGCGATATACCCTTTAAATACAGATTGTTACGCTCAACAACGTTCATAGCGTTGTATTTTACAACGTTCATAACGTTGCATCAGGGGGCGCATCCTCGGGGCATCCCCTCGATATCGGGACGGACGCCGCCCTTTCGCGTCAGCTTTTCTGCTTCTGGCGGCGCTGCACGCTTGGTCCTTGTTGCGGCGCTAAAACTTCCTGCGCGATGCGGCCAGGCGTTTCGGTAATACAGAACGCGGTGTACGATTCGATCAGAACAATCAAGGAGAGAGTCATGCGAAGAACTCAGCTCTTTGGCGTCATTGCCACTATTGGCTCGGTCTGGATACTATCGAGTTGCTCGATCACTTCCCCAACTTCGGCGGCAGCCGAAACAGCGCGCATCACAGTACTCTACGATGCCTTCGGCAACAATGCGGCGATGACCAAGGATTGGGGCTACGCCGCCCTGGTGGAGATCAAGGGCAAGCGCATTCTGTTCGATACCGGTGACGACCCGGCGATTCTCGCGAAGAACGCGAAGGCCAAGGGCGTTGATCTTACCAAGCTCGACTTCGCGGTGTTATCGCACCGCCACAGCGATCACGTCAGTGGACTTTCCTATCTGCTCAGCGTGAACCCGAACGTCAAAATTTACGCTCCCAAGGAAGGCTTCGGCATTTTTGGCTCCGATCTGCCCAGCAAGTTCTATCGCAAGGACGAGGCACTGCCCGCCGAGATGCGCTATTACGGCGGCACACCGCCTGAGATTATGAAATTCGGCACGGTCTTTCCCGGCGCGAACATTCAATTAATCGACAAGACCACTGAGCTGGTACCGGGCATTACGTTGATTGCTCTGGTGTCGGATGCGCCCGGAACGAAGGAATTGAAGGAGTTGTCGCTGGCCATCAACACGGCGGATGGCATCGTCTTGCTGGTTGGCTGTTCGCATCCGGGCATCGAGAGCATCGTTGCGGAAGCCGCCAAGATCAATCCACACATCCACTTCATCGCGGGCGGGTTTCATCTGGTGGTGGCCCAGGACCCGGCAATCGAAAAGGTTGCCACAACCCTGCATGACACCTACAAAGTGGACTTCATCGCTCCCGGTCACTGTACGGGCGAACCTACTTTCGCTGCACTTCGAAGGACGTTTGGCGATCACTACCTTTACGCCGGGTTGGGAACGACACTGAATCTGGGCGCGAACCCGCGCGCCACATCGAATCGACGCGCCAGCGGTGTCTTTGAGGAAGCCGACTTGCGCAGCTACCGCGCCCTGCTCGCCCGGAGCGAGGACCTGAGTGATGGTGGACTCGAGATCCGCGCATCTCTTTAGCCCCCGTTGATGATGCGATGCAAACCGCTGCATGAAGCAGCCGACGCAGTTCGGTGCGCGGATGTGATTTGCCGTTCGGTCACAACAGGCATAGATTGCCTATAGTGAGCCTTGGGGAGGGTGTCATGAAGACTTCAATGGGCGTTGTCCTGTTTGGCCCCACGCTCGTTCTCATCGCCTGCTCGACGAATCTGCACGCGACCCCCCCGGCGTCAAAGGCACAACCGGCGACAGCGCAGAGCAAACTCGCTCCACACCTGTCGGAGGCTCCTACCGGCTTCGACAACAGGAGCAACGCGGTCGTAGACGATCAAACGCACCGGTCGGATCAAGCCAATTTTGAGCAATTCGAAGCCATCGCCGATGGGCTCGGCCCGCTCTTCAATGCTCAGTCCTGCCGCGAGTGCCATCAGAGTCCAGTTACCGGCGGCGTCAGTCAGGTCACGGAGCTGCGCGTCGGGCACAAGAGCCCGGACGGCAAATTCCAGAACGCTGAGATATCGATCAACCACGGATCCGAGATTATCAAGGGACGCTCGCTGGTGAATCAGCGAGCAATCTGCCCTAACACCGCCTTTCCCTCCGTTGAAATTCAAGAACGCGTGCCAGATTCGGAAACGATTCGTACGTTTCGCACCTCCCTGGGGATTCTCGGCGATGGATTTGTTGAGGCAGTTGACGATTCGACGTTGATTACCCTTGCCAACAGGCAGTGTAGGCAGGATGGGAAAATCTGCGGCCTGATTGTCCGCGTGCCCATCCTAGAGTCTCCGGGCGAAACTCGTGTCGGCCGCTTCGGCTGGAAGAGTCAGCACGCCAGCCTCCTCTCCTTCTCTGGCGATGCCTACCTAAATGAAATAGGAATTACGAATCGTCTCTTTCCGGATGAAGTGACAGACCTGTGCAACACGGTCGCCGAACCAAACGATAGAGCTGGCGCAGATGGTCTCGCGGACATCGATCGCTTCGCACGTTTCATACGCGCCACCAAAGCTCCTGCGCGCGACGCTCAGCAAGCCGGCTCCGCTACGGCCAAGGCAGGCGAAACGCTGTTCGCCAAGATCGGCTGCGACATCTGCCATGTCTCCACGTTGACCACCGCGGCCTCGGGCACGGTAATCAATGGCGGGAAATTCACGATTCCCGATGCGCTCGGGAGCAAAACCTTTCATCCTTACAGTGACTTCCTCTTGCACGACATCGGCACCGGCGACGGCATCGTCGTGGCCATGCAGGAGCACTATGGCAAGCGTATGTACCAGATCCAGTGGAGAGACCTTTCCCTCGAAGCCTATCAAGCTACCGCTAACAGAATGCGCACCGCTCCACTGTGGGGCGTGCGTATGCAGCCGATGTTGATGCATGATGGTGCGTCACTGACGTTTCGCGATGCCATCCTCCGTCACCGTGGCGAAGCGAGCAACGTGACAGAGCGCTTTGAAAACCTGAGCGACGCAGATCAAAGCGCTATATTCGAATTTCTTAAATCTCTGTAACGGAAAGCGTGACTCAGAAGCGGGTTGGCGCGCCTAACGGGTGAAGATTCCTGTAACGATGTTGCCACAGCTCGCAGGGGCCTGCGCAGGTCTTGACTAGACTGGCTTGATTGGTGGGCCGTGGGGCGATCAAGACTATTGCGCTGTCTTACGTTTCGGAGAGCGCGGCGTCGGATTGTGCGAACGCGATGGCGGTGAGCTCGATATCCGCACGGGCGATCTTTGCGCGCGCAGCCAGTTCGCGCCAACGGCGCGTTACTTCTGTTATTTCACCGACGATCTTTGCGCCGCGGTCCTTTGAAAGCGAGTACCACTCCGCAGTCTTAACTACCGTCGCGAGGCTTGGACGGTTGTCCGATTCATCGAGATTCAGAACATGTTCGGCTTTTTCAATGTTGGGATTTACATCAAACGCCGGCGCAAGCCGCCACCCGTTCGAGGTCAAAATGAAGCCGTGGTTTCGCAGATGATCATCCCGATTTCCAATGGCGACATTGAAGGCAACGCGCCGAAAGAGTTGCTCGAGATCGGCCTCAACGTATTGCTTCGCACCCCGATGATGCAGAAATTCGGCCATGTCGAGATAACTTGTTCCTTCGCTTTGATCCTTTCGCAGCATAGCCATCGCGGATGCATAGAACCGACGCCGATTGCCGACGCGGTCGAAGCGCTTCACGCAGAAGGTGTGGAATTCGCCGCCGAAAGTCTTAGTCCTGGCCGGCGGCACATCAATTCCTGTTCGCTGGGCAAGACCGTGCGCGACGGACTCCCATGCGCCGATGTCGCGCTCGTCGTCCTTGGCAGGAAACTTCGCAATCCAGAGGCTTTGATCGGTGTCCGTGAAATTAGCCTTAGGTCTCGCACCACCCAAAGAGGCCCCCGGGGCCACCAGCACAGCCAGCCAGCGACGCAGCGCGTCGAGATCGTCGAGGCGCTTCGCCGTGATTTCCTTGGCTACGGCCTCAAGTTCGCGAAGACTCGCCACCGGTGGAGCGGATCTTGGATGATCGGCGAGGAAGTGGGTCTCCCCGTCGCGTCGCAGCCGTAATGCACCCTGGCGTGTGAGATCCTGAACGCCGATGAGATAGTCCCATGCGTACAAGGATCGCTGAGTTCGGCCTTCATCCTTCGCGCTCAACGCTTCTCGACGCTTCATCAGCATCTGACCCCAGCGATCTGGCGCCGAGTCGTCAAATACGCGAAAATTTCCCTGGTCCGGCTTTGGATGGAATGCCCCCTCCCCCAAGGACAGGTCCGGATCGATCGCAAAGCTCATGGGATGCTGAAGCCATGTGGGATCGTAGGCAAAGCGCATCGCGCTGCGATCATGGGTGAGTGTGCCGATTTGAAGTTTGCCGGTGAGGAAGTCGGCGTCCAACCAGACTTGAAGGCTATCGCTCACGGGGATTTCCGTCGCTGCCGCGGCTCTTTGTGCCCGGGCGTATGTTGGCGGGCGGGCGGCGTCGATGCTTAAGTTCATTGTCTTGCAGCAGACGGCCGAGCTTGTCATCACGGGCAATCAGATCCAGATCCGATTCAAGCCCTAATACTGAGAGGATGCGCATCAAGGTTCCCAAGGCGACCGCCGAATTGCCCGCCTCCGCCCGATAAAGCGTCATTCGGGAAATACCGGCGCGCTCGCAAGTGATATCGACGCCGAGCTTGCGTCGCAAACGAGCGAGCCGAAGACGTTCCCCGAGTGCCTCGAGGAGCTTCTGTTGAGGTAGGTACATCGGTGGCTGTTTGCTGGGCATGTACCGCATTATAGACGTAATTACGATATTAGTCCATAATACGATACCTAAGACCGCACAAATCCGCGCGCCTATGAGGACACGCCAACCTTGGCGGTCCCTTTCTAGCCCACGAACCGCTCTTGACGATACGATACGTGTCGTATTATTGTAGAGATCGCAGTCGCTTTGAGGTGCTTGTGGAATGCGATCGACCACTCTGGAAATCCGCTCGCGCATCAGCCGGGAAGGCGAATTGAGGCTTTGGCTCGAAGAGGTTCCGCTTCCGAGGCCCAGCCCCAATGAACTCGTCGTCCGTGTCGAGGCCGCGCCGCTCAATCCCTCCGATCAGATATTGATGTTGGGATCTGTCGACCCGACGACCCTGCGCGCCAGCGGTACGGTGGATCGGCCAATCATCGAGGGACGTGTTCCGCCTGAGCGGCTGACAGCCATGTCGGGTCGGCTTGACCAGGCTCTGCCGGTCGGGAATGAGGGGGCCGGTACCGTCATCGGTGCTGGAAGCGAAGTCACCTCGCTCATCGGGCGCGTGGTTGCAATCCGAGCGACAACTGGCTCCTATGCGCAGCACCAGATCGTCGAGGCCGCTGACTGCCTCGTTCTTCCGGAGGCGTTGTCTGCCCGCGACGGAGCGGCGGCGTTCATCAACCCGCTCACCGCATTGGGGATGGTGGAGACCATGCGCCGGGAAGGTCATTCGGCGCTCGTCCATACCGCTGCCGCTTCCAATCTGGGCCAAATGTTGGTGCGGCTTTGTCGGAAGGATGGCGTGCCGCTCGTCAATATCGTCCGAAGCGCTGAACAGGTGGCGCTGCTGCGGGACCTTGGGGCCGAGTACGTGGTTGACAGCAGCACGCCGGACTATGCGAGCGCGCTGGTTGTGGCAATCGAAAGCACGGGAGCGACCCTCGCCTTCGACGCGATCGGCGGCGGCAGCATGGCTTCAACTCTTCTCTCTGCCATGGAGGCGGTGCAGATCCGCAAACTGGCCACCTACAGCCGATACGGCTCACCGGTGCACAAGCAGATCTACATTTACGGTGTTCTCGACCCGCGTCCCAAGGTTCTCGATGGCCAGTTCGGCACGGCCTGGAGCGTTGGCGGCTGGCTCATGAGCTGGTTCTACAACAAGATCGGGACCACGGATGCTGCACGGCTGCGGCGGCGCGTGGCGGACGAGCTGACGACGACATTTGCCAGCCGGTTCACCGCAGAGCTCAGCCTACAGGAAGCGCTGTCCCTGCAAGCGATACTCGCATACTCTCGCCGCGCCACCGGCGCCAAATACCTGATCACTCCGCATACAGGTACCGCATGAGCACAGCCGCCGCTTCGAGCCGAAGACGCAGCAACAGCGCGCGGCAGGCTATTTTGACCGCCGCTTTCGCACTGCTCGAGGAAGAAGGGTTCGAACACCTTTCGATTGAGGGTGTCGCGGCACGGGCTGGCGTCGGCAAGACGACCATCTATCGTTGGTGGCCCACAAAGGGTGTGCTGGCTGTCGAAGCATTTCTCGAGGCGGTGACGCCGGCGATCGCCTTTCGTCAAAGCGGGTCGGCACGGATCGACATCGTGCGACAGATGAAGGCGCTGGCCAAGCTCTATCGCGGACACACTGGAAACTTGGTGTGCCAGATGATCGGCGCCAGTCAGCTTGACCCCGCGATGCGGAAGGCATTCACGGAGGGCTTTCTCTATCCCCGACGAGAGTGCGCGTATGCCGTATTTCAACGCGGCGTAGCCGATGGCGAGTTCCGGGCGGACGTGGACCGTGATGTAGCGATCGACGCCCTATATAGCCCAATCTACTATCGCCTGCTCGCTTCACGAGCGCCCATCGACGAAGCATTCCTGGATCGGCATATCGACCTGGTTCTTCGCGGTTTGATGGCCTGAGCGGCGGCCTAAAATCTGCGTTGTCCTCAATGCATCAAAACCATCAAGACGGGCGTACTCTACCGTAGATGATGTTGCCCTCACGAAGGCTCCTTCTGGAATGGACGGCTCCGCTACTAAGATCGAAATGTAAAGAATAGAAAGCATCAGGAGTTCATCGACATTGACCACGAAGCATCGTTCTGTGAATGCGCCACACCGGTTCGCCTTGCAAGGACATTGGGGACAAGGTTTGGTGCTCGGTCTTGCCTTGGTTACCATGCCAACAGCAGCACAGGAACGCGGCCGCGAGTCATTCGAAAACGTTTTCATCGGGGCGTACGACGCCGATGCGTGGAATGGCATTGTGTTTAATGCCAAGGCGTCGGGCCAGTCCTTGCCATTTGCCATCCGTATTGGGTCTAAGAGTTCTGGGTTTCTGGATGGGGAGCGCGTCTTCAATGCGGTCAGCCTCGTGGGACCTCACGCACCTGACGGTTCTTATTCATTGATCGGCTGGCGTCACTCTCCGCGTACCGCAACCGTATCCCTGGAGTGGTCGAGAATTGATGAAACGACGATCGTCGGGCGCATTACGGCGCCTTCGGACATCCATCTTGTCATCGAGGCCTATTCACCCGACTCACCGTACTTTACAGGGGCTTATGGCATAAGTTCGGACGGAGACGAGATTATCGGGCAACATCATCTTGAGAATGTCTTTAACTCGGCCGCTGGTTTCTCAGTAGTCACCGACCGGCCGGTATTGGGCAGCGGCATATTCTCCGACGTCGGCCAGTTGCGCAAAGCGATGGATGCAGGGCAACTCCCGAAGGAAAGCAATCACAAGAGCGGCGCAGCCGGTTTCACCTTTCCTAGCGATGCTCTAAGTGGGGCAGCGGGACTTGAATTTGTGACTGGCGGAATGTCTACCGCTCACTTCGTTGCGGCGATTGGTTGGAACGTTTCTGCGCTTTCACAGCAAGCGCATCGGCTGCTGGAACCGGGAAGAATTGACGCGATTCTCAATCAGAAAGCAGAGGCCTACGACAAGAAGCGGCCGCATATCCAGGGTATATTTGCAGGGGCACCGGAAGCCATTGGCAATTCCATGTTTTGGAACACACTCTATGTTCCTTCCCTGGGCTTCGAATTCCCGAGCATTAGCCGTAACTGGGCACATGGATTTGGAGGCTGGGTCGTAGGAGAGTGGGACTGTTTTTTCGGCTCACTTCTAACCGCTGTGGAAGATCCCCGGCAAACCTCAGCCGCAATACGCGCCATTCTGCTTGCGCAATCGCCGAACGGTGTTGTCCCCAACGTCGACGCAGCTTCGGGCACCAGTCCGGACCGCTCGCAGCCTCCGGTCGGTGCATATATTGTGTGGAAAGACTACCAGCGGCACGCCGACCTGGACCTCCTGAAGTGGGCCTATCCTCGATTGAAGAAATGGCACGAGTGGTGGTTTAAAAATCGCGGCGATGGTCAATCTTCGCGGGATGGAAACCGCAATGGCTTACTCGAGTGGGGCAGTGACAAGGGTTCGGCTTTCTCGGTAGGAGGGCGCGGATTTCTGCAGCAGGCAAAGTGGGAAAGCGGCATGGACGACAGCCCCATGTACGACGATGCTAAGTACGACCCCAAGACCTACACCATGGATCTAGACGACGTTGGTCTCAACTCTCTGTATGCGCTCGATTCAGAATGTTTGGCCAAAATCGCGCTGATTCTCGGCGAGGTCGATGACAGCCACAAGTTTGCGGCTGACTATGATCGAATCAAAGGACTGGTGCGCCAGAAACTGTGGAATGAAAAAGATGGCATGTACGAGAATCGGTTCTGGGATGGACACTTTTCGAAAAGACTTTCACCTACTAACTTCTATCCGATGCTGGCCGGTATCGCCACCCCGGAACAGGCCAAGAGGATGGTCCAGGAATATCTGGTTAATCCTCGAGAGTTCTGGGGTCAATATGTGATTCCCACCGTCTCACGCGCCGATCCCGCTTTCCATGATCAGTATTACTGGCGGGGTGATATATGGGGGCCGACTAATTACCTCGTCTACGAGGGGTTGGACCGTTATGGGGAGGACGAGGTGGCTCTTCAATTTGCCCAGAAGAGCTACGAGCTGTTCATGGATGATTGGATGACCCACCAGCATACCGACGAACAGTATTACGCTTGGGGCGGGAGTGCCGGGGGAGACGTTCACTACACGTGGGGCGCACTTCTCAGCCTAATTGCGATGGAACAATTCATCAACCAGAATCCATGGAATGGACTCCGGTTTGGCGCGCTTCATCCTTCCGAGAGCGGCACGCTTCGCAATGTCGATTGGGATAATCATCGCTATGACATCGAGGTAGGACCGCAGTTGACCTCGGTTTCGAGGGATGGAGAACTTCGCTTTAGTGCGGATGCCGGTGTAGTTGTACGCGATTACAAACCGGAGTCAAACACCTTTTCGTTCGCGTTGAAGACTTTGCAACCAGTCAGCGTCACTACACGAGAATACGCATCCGGAACGATATCTCTCAGAGTAGATAATCTGCCGCTTCAGACTCTGATTGTTCAACACGGTGCTGTTGATTTTACAGTCGCCGCGGGGTCGCACCTCATCGTGGAGACAAGGACTGGAGATCGACAATAAACCGGTGATCCAATGACTGACACGAGCAAACTGCGGCAGGAACTAGACGCCCCGTTTATCGTCACGGGCCCGCAAATCAGTTTCTATGCCGAGAATGGCTACATCAAGCTCAAGCATGTGCTATCGCCCGCGCTGCTGGAACACTATCGGGGAGCAATCAGCGCCCGCGTCGCCGAATTGTCCGTCGGCGCCCTTCCCATCGAGCGGCGCACCACTTACGGCAAGGCATTCTTGCAGATCATGAATCTGTGGACCAATTCCAAAGAGGTGAAAGAATTCGTGTTTGGCAAACGACTCGCACGCATCGCGGCCGACTTGATTGGAGCGACGGGGGTACGTATCTACCACGATCAGGCGTTATACAAGGAAGCCGGCGGCGGCATTACTCCGTGGCACGCGGACCAATATTACTGGCCCGTGTCGAGCGACAAGGTGACGACCGTATGGGTTCCGCTGCAAGATACACCGCAAGAAATGGGTCCGATTTCTTTCTGTGAGAAGAGTCATCGCTTTCAGATTGGCCGCGATCTCGAGATCAGCGGCGAGAGCGAACTTACGCTGAAAGATGCACTGAAGACCTTCAGTATGGAAGAGAGTGGGTTCGAACTAGGAGATGTGAGCTTTCATGCTGGCTGGACATTCCATCGCGCCGGCTCAAATACGACCGACCGACCGCGCGCGGTGATGACAATGATTTACATGGACGAAAACATGACGCTCGCTGCACCGAAAAACAAGAATCAAGTCATTGACATCGAGCGTTGGTGCCCAGGTGTTCAGATAGGTGAAATGGTGGCGTCGCCGTTGAATCCGGTGCTCTACTCGAGTGTCGAGAGCCGTCCTCCACGCCAGGGGTAGACATGCCTGGGGACCTCTCCACCGCTCAAGAAGACTTCAGTAAGTTCCTTGAGCTCCCGGGCCGAGATATATTCTACGTCGTCAGCACTCCTTTGCGCCAAGTGCCGCGTTCAAAGACTGGGCCGAGAATGGTGGAACATTGGAGTAGATCCGCAGCCGCTGTGGGATCGAATGGCATGGCCGAAAAGGCGGCATAAACGACCCGGCATTGTCGTAGACACCGTCTACGCTACGCCTGACACGTTCACGGTGCTCATAGCCGGCGGGCATCAGGAGCAACGCCATCGCGGTCATCACGCTTGGCAGTGCACAACGAATTTACTTTGACGAAGAGATGGGTGGAAGCAGGAGGCGCTAGCCATGACTGACTCAGCTGCGCCGTTGCGCGTGATGGAGGAGACGCCTGCGTACTGGCGGATTATTTTCGACTATCCACCTTTCAACGTTGCAGACGGGACGATGTTTCAAGCCTTGCAGGACCTGCTCGCGCGTGCGGACGTCAATCCTAATCTGCGCGTGGTCGTGTTTGAGAGCGCGAACCGTGATTTCTACCTCAGTCACTTTGACTTGACCGGCAAGCTGGGCAACGTCATGACCGCCGTCGGCCCCTCAGGTCTTCCCATCCTCGCGGATACGTTTGTCCGGCTCACCAGATCCCGTGTCGTCAGCATCGCCAAAATTCGAGGCTGTGTTCGAGGTGCATGCAGCGAGTTCGTGCTCGCCTGCGACATGCGGTTTGCCTCCCGGGAAAATACGCACCTGGGTCAACCCGAAGTTGGAGTCGGATTGCATCCCGGGGGCGGCGGAACGGAGCGTCTTCCACATTTGGTGGGCCGCGGTCGCGCGCTAGAAATCATTCTTGGGGCAAACGACTTTGATGGCGAGATCGCGGAACGATACGGCTACGTAAATCGCGCGCTGCCGGATGCGGAACTAGACGCCTTCGTCGACACGCTTGCCCGGCGGATTGCCTCCTTCGATCGGCGTGCCCTGTCGGCGGCAAAGAGACTCGTCAATAAGGTCTCCCTGCCGTCCACCGATCGACTGCTCGACGGACTGACGTCCTTCCAGGCCGCTCTTATGTGGACCGAGGCGCAGCAGCGAGTCGGGGCCTTGTTGAAACTCGGTCTTCAACAGGACCCGGACTTTGAGCGTACTTGGCCGGCGGTGCTCGACACACTATTGAAGCCAGCGCCAGCGAGGCTTAGCCCTGCGAATATCGATGATTAATCGGCCGCGTTCGCGGCTTTTTCTATGAGTGCTGCAACCTCCTTTGGGTGGGAGATGAAGACCGCGTGGCTTCCTGGAAGTTCGGTTGTTTTTGACTTGGCTCTGCTCGTCATGAAACGTTCCAGATCCGGATTGATCATCCTATCCTGCTTGGCGACCACCGCGTAGCTTGGCTTACTTGACCAGGCGGCAGCCGTAGCCTTCGCACCAAAGGCTTCCATGGAAATAGGGACTTGAGAGATGGCCATGAAATGAGCCAGTGACTTAGGGATATCAGCGGCGAAATCCTCAGGAAATGACTGGGGCTTCACCTGCAAAAACCCTCCACCGACGGGGGCGATATCGTTGCTGGGCGGGGGCATCTTGCCATTGAGCTCCACGGCGCTCTCTCCGACATTCGGCTGGAACGCGGCCACATAGACTAGACTCTTCACGGATGCATGGACACCAGCTTCGGTAATGACCATGCCGCCGTAGCTATGGCCCACCAGAACGCAGGGGCCCGAGCGATCGAGAATGAACTTGGTCGCTGCGACATCGGCCCCAAAGGTAGTCTCAGGAATCTGAGCAACATAAATCGTGTAACCGTCACGTTCGAGTATATCCACGACCGGTTTCCATCCGGAGCCGTCGGCGAACGCACCGTGGACCAGCACTACGCTCTTAACGGCCGCCTGCCCGACAGGCGCGAGAGCGATTCCCAATGTAGTAAGAACGAGCGCAGAGATCTTCATCGTGACCCTCGTGAATTGGATATCAGTCGAGCAAGGTTGAACGCGGTTTTATCGAGCGCACCCAGCCGGCGCTCTGCCTGGGGAGCCTAGATTGGCGGACAATAAAGCGAATGTCGTAGAAGCCACCATTTCGGTCGCATTTGGCGGTCCGCAGAATCTCAGAAGCATTGGAATGCGGGCGGAATTAAATCGACACTATCGGTTGCGAGGCGTTCCGGATTGATTGAGGTGTCTGTCCGTATGTGCGCAGAAAGCTCCTGCGCATGCGCTCTCGCTCTCGGAACCCATTGATGCGCGCGATGGTTTCGACTGGCAGTCGTCCCTGCTCGATCATGAAACGTGCCGATTCCAGGCGCAGGTTCTCCACGGCCTTCGCTGGGGACATGCCCGTTTCTAGCCGAAACACGCGGCTGAATTGCCGAGGGCTCAAGCACGCTGCCTGCGCTAACTTCTCGACAGTAAGCGGCTTGGAGAGGTTCCGCCTTGCGTATTGAAGCGCGTCTTGGACACGATCGGACTTGGCATCCAGGGTCAGAAGGGCGGAGTGTTGGGACTGTCCTCCGGCACGCCGGTGGTGGATCACCATGTTCCGGGCAGCTTCCCGCGCTTTGTCGGACCCAAGGTCCCGCTCAATCAGTGAGAGCGCCAGATCGATCCCGGCTGTCATACCGGCCGACGTCCAGATGGGACCGTCTTGCACAAATATGCGATCGATTTCGACGCGAGTCTTTGGGAATCGACGCTTAAGCTCGTCCCCAAACATCCAGTGAGTGGTCGAACGGCGCCCATCGAGCAACCCCGCCTCGCCCAAAATGAATGCCCCAACGCAGACTGCCGCAATGCGCCGCGCCCTGCGGAAGCTGTCCCGCAGGAATCGGACGACATCGTCAGGGGGTTTGCGGGTATCCGGCGGTGAACCCACGATTACCGTGTCTAATGCCGCGTCTTCAGCTCGTTCGGTTTGAACAATCATGCCGAAAGAGTTCACCATTCCCCCGCCGCTCGGCGACACGACGCGAGGCTCGTAATAGGGTTCTGAGAGCATTGTGTTGGCGGCCTCGAATGCGGCCAATGGGGCAAAGCTCAGATTCGCGAACCCGGGCGAAAGTAACAGACCAACCCGAAGGATAACGACCTCCCCTGCCAGGCAGGCGTCCCGTACGAACTATGTCGGGACATACTCTGGACACGGCCGAAATCCTACGCGCGCCCGATTTTTCCCTCAACAACGCGCCGTGTTCCCACCAAATCTCTCGCGTAACCAATTGATTTATTTAATAATAGAAATTCGGCAATCCGTCGAAGCCCCCCTTCGATGGCGGTAAGAGGATATGACGGTGGGTGATCATGACGCTTTCTCAGACGGATACTGCCGCCCAGTCGACCACAGTTTGTTATCCATCACCGGCTATACGGACCGCCTTTCTTATTTGCCTGGCGAGAGCGTCAGTGTTCACGCAAGTAGCACCCACCGAACCGGATCACTGAGGTTGGTGCGCCAAATCACAAGATTTTAAGCGAGACCATCCACTCGTTTTCCGTACGCCCGGACGGCTCGCGGCCCACCGCGTAACCGGCGGACAGCGTCATGGTGTAGCGGTGCAGGACGGTGAAACTCAAGTCCACCTGCCCGCCGGCGTTTTGGTAGTCCGCGCGATGTCGATCGCTTCCGGGGTCCGCCCAAAGACCCGTGGCGAACAGCGATGGCCGCAGCCACGTCAGATAGAAGCTCGGCGTGCCCGCCGATTCGAACACGTAGGGCGGAAGGTTCCATTCGACCATTTCGCGCACATAGTTCAGTGCGCTGACCTCGTTGATCCGGAATCCGGGCAACGAGTAGTAATCGTGATACCGCTTGATGGACCCGTCGTCGACGTAGTTGTTACCAAAAGCGCCGAAGTAGAAGTTCGCGATGACGCTGTTGCGGGCACCGTTGGCAACGCCCGCAGCGCTGCGCAGCCAGATCGATGAATGCGGCAGCGGGACCGGAAACCCGAAATCCAGCCCGCCGCGAAATTGCGGCGCGGTTTCACCGGGCACGTGGCTGCCGTAATAAACCAATTCCCAGGTCACACCCTTCTCATCGTCGATCGCGCCGAGCGAACGCCTCACGTTGGTGTAGTGCAGGCCAACCTCTGCCGTCGTCAGTTGCGTGAAGTTAGTTTCAATGTTCTGCGCGTTGGGCAGGGTGTCGATCTTGTCGTAATACGCCACGTCAAAGAGCAGATCCAGCCGCCGCGGCGTGTCGTAGATCAGCAACCAGTCATAGCCCAGTTTGGCGGCATAGCCCTTGCGGCTGCGCTCGGTCGGGCCGAACAGATCATAGAAATCAGACCGATTCCAGGACAATTCCCCGTGCCAGAAACCGTAGCGCCCGGTGATATCAACATGGCCGCGCTCATCGCTCTGCAGCTTTTCTTCCGGCGTGTAGGCCGCAGTTATCCCTAAGCTTGCAAAATGCAGCGGATCTTCGAAGTTAGCATGGTAGCCGGCTCCAACGGTCTTCTTGTAACCCTGCAGCACCGGAAAGGCGTTCGAGAGTTCCAGACGGCGCAACGGTACGTAGGGGCGCTCCTTGCCGGTGATGAGCTTTTCGTCGTCGACCGTGCTCGGCGCCGGCACCTGCCAAGTGGTGACCACGGGATACTTCTCCGCGAGCGCGGCGCCAAGAAACGTGATCGCGCTGACATCCTTGAGCGGCTGCGGCTCCATGATCGCCGGAACGAAGCCCGCAGCAGTGTACGTCAGCACCACGAGCTTACCGTCGGCGAGCGGCACGGGGCGGAAGAAACCAGACTCCGCATTCGAAACCGCTTCGACGGCACCGCTGGCCACTTCGTAGCGGAAGATGTTGGACACGCCGGTGTAGTAGCTGCTGCCGTATAAATAACGCCCGTCCCGGGAAAACACGAAGCCCTCGGGAATCGACTGCCCGAACCGGTACTCGGACAGCGGCTTCAAGTCCCCAGCCAAGACCTTGTCGAGTTCCCACACACGCAGGTACTGCGCGCCGTTGTCCTCGCTCATAGTCGCCGACAACAGGCGCCCGTCGGGTGAAACATCAAGATCGGTCGGCACTTGCTCCCACGGAAACGCATGCACTACGGTCCACTTCTTATACGGATAGGGAATGCGCACGAGCGTCGCCAGACCATTCATGTGGCGGACACCGAGCAGCGACCGGTCGACCGGGTTGAACACGATCTCGCCGATGCGTGCATGCTTGAGCAGCAGCTGCTTGGCACCGGTCTTGACGTTGACCTCGACGAGGTCTCGCAACGCGCGAGTGTCATCGATGTAGAAGGCCGTAGCGGTGGCGGGGTCGTACGCAAATGACGTGACCATATAGTGCACCGCGCCCTTGATGTCCGTCAGACTCCGGGTGCTTCCGTCCCGGGTGTTCAGGGCCGCGACGTGCTCGACCGCCCCCGGATACCGTACGGCAGCATATAGAACGCCCGTCGCTTCATCATAAAACATCCGTGATACCGACCCCAGCGCGCTCGCGGCCAGCTTGCGGTCGGGCGTGATGGGGAATTTGCGCACCTCGTCAAGGTTACGCTGCTGGAACTCGTGCTCAAAAGTGATCCAGTCCTGCCAGGCCTGTTGCAGCGGGAGCCCGAAGACGTGCTGAAACTGGTCGCCATAGTAACGTTTGCTGCCTTCGTCGCGGCGGGTCCAGGCGATGAGCGTTTCCGGCGAGTAGGCGTACGCAAGCCATGTCGCGAAGCGTGTGCCATAGAGGTACGCGCTCGCCATGCCCTGAAAGCCGACTTTGACACCCTGGGACTCAAGCCCGAGAGGATCATAGAAATGGGCACCGTCGCGCACCATCGCCCGGAATACCGTTTCGTCATAGCCGCCCTGCGCGCGCCCCAGCCCGCCGCCCATCCACGTCTCAAAAAAAACCGCGTTGCCCTCCGAGTACCAGCGCGGCGTCGCATGGCGCGGCACCGTAAGGTAGCCGTAGAGCAGTGATTCGGGATTCTTAGGATCGACGGCGACCTTACCGAAAAAGATTCGCCGCCAACGCCGATCCTGCGCATTGGCAATGTCGCCTTGCACCTCATGAATCAGTTCGTGATTCATCAACGAGTACATGCGCTCGCTGGCAGGGAACGTCTCGAAGGTGTGGGACAGCGGCGCAATGTCGAACTCGAGCCTGTCGTGCGGCTCAACGTAAGCGTGAGCATTACCGTAATCCACAATATCTTGCAGCAAGATCGTTGTGGGCTCGGACGGCACCCACCCAAATATCCGCCGCTGCCAAGCCAGCGAATTGGTGAACGTGCGCACGGAATGCGGCTCGAGGAATCTCAGGTAGTCGTAGTAGAAAAGATGGAGATCCCTGGTTTCCATGCCATAAATATTGACGGGGCTCTCATCCGCGGCCGCCGCCAAGGCCATCGACAGCGACAGCCAAATGATGCCGAACTTCCAGGCTCCCCTCCTGGGCCTGGTCGACGGCGTCAGCATGAGCAATGGCTTTGCAACTGAAAACCGCCGGCGCTAGCGCCGGCGGTTAGTTACTGCTTTAGCAAGGAAGTTAGTGCTCAGATGAACTATCGCGGCTCGCGTCCTTGGCAGCATCGCGGCTCGCATCCTTCGCGGCATCGCGGCTCGCGTCCTTAGCAGCGTCGCGGCTCGCGTCCTTAGCAGCGGCGCGGCTCGCGTCCTTAGCAGCATCGCGGCTCGCATCCTTAGCAGCATCGCGGCTCGCATCCTTAGCAGCATCGCGGCTCGCATCCTTTGAGGCGTCGCGGCTCGCATCCTTCGAGGCGTCGCGGATCGCGTCCTTAGCAGCGTCGCGGGCGGCGCTATCAGAGGCGCCGGTTGAAGCGGGTAGAGCGGAACGCGACGCGTCCGACTGACCACCATTTACGTCGCCCGCTCCGGGCTGCTCAGCCACGAACCGTTTCGCCGGCGCGATCGTTCCTTGAGTGTCGCTCTGGGGAGGGAAGTCGAAGTACCTCGCTACCAGGACGATCGCAACCACCGCGATACCAGCCCCGATCCAGAGCTTGGGCTTGCGGGAAAAGATGTTCGGTCCGCTCATATCTCGATTCCTTCTAATTGATTTGTGGTGAGAATTTCGTTGAGTTCTTGTGGTTCTGTTCGGCTCACTCCCCTGAGCGCGTCCCGAATCTACACTAAGTACACGCCACCACGAGGAAAGTTGGCGCCGTCGATCACGCCGCCTGTGCGGCCGAAGCAGCTTGGACAGGACCGCGGCGACCAATTCCTCCGGCGGAGGCGCCTTGGGCATCGTATTCAACCCTGCAAACAACCGCTCAAGCTCCTCGAACTGAGCGCGGGCCTGTGGATCGTCCGCCAGCCGTCGATCGAGCTCTCGGGCCTCGTCCGTGGAGGCTGCGCCGTCGAGAACCTCGTGCATCAGGCGTATCAGCTCGGAGTGCTCCATCAGTCCGACCCCAAATCCGCAAGCAATCCGCGCAGGCGCTGCCGAGACTCGAATAACCGGGATTTCACGGTTTTTTCATCCAGGTCCAGAATCTGCGCGATCGCCTCGTAGCTGCACTCGGAAAAATGTCGCAGCGAGAGCACCACCCGGTCATTGACCGTCATGCTCATCATCGCGCTCCGGATGCGCTCGGAAAGCTGTGCATCGCCGAGCTGCTGCTCAGGGCTGGCGCTGTCGGGAGCCGGCAGGTCGATATCGTCACCCAGGGTTTCGCGGCGATTCTGACGCAGAAGGTTGAGCGATTCATTGATAGCAATCCGGTAGATCCAGCTGAAAAACTTAAATTTCGGGTCGTATTCATCGCGTCGCTCGGCAACCTTGAGAAACACTTCCTGCGTTATGTCGCTAGCGTCATCAGCCCGGCGCAGCACCCAGAACGCTGCGTTGTAGATCGGCCGCTGATAGCGGACCATCAATTCCGTAAAGGCCGCTTTATCACCCGTCCGGTAGCGTTCCACCAGCGCCTGATCTGCTTCCTTGTACACAATTACACGCGAAGGCCGCAAAGGTTGGCCCCGGCGATGATGTTTCCCACCGCTTGATTCTCCCTTGGTACCGCCCGCCCTCTAAGGTCGCCGCCCTAGTTCAAGTGGTTGCGGTATCGAATAGCCACATCATAGTTCATCACCCCGCCGCCGGTAGGCTAAAACAAGGGTCTCACCCGGCTCCGACACCCGCCGCAAGGCCGGATCTAGCGCCCGAGCAGCTTGAGTTGCCAAATGTCCTTGCCAGTCGCCAGCATCAGCGGACGCAGCGCGAGCATTCCGGTCCTGCCGATCGCTCGCTCAAGCTGGGCGAGTTCCGCCAGCTTGTCCCGGGTTTCGTCATCGAGCGCGAGCTCCTCCATGCCGCTCTCACGCAACAACAGGACGCCTTTCGCGCGCAGCGCGAGTTCGCCGTGCAGCCGCAGCAAGCACAGCATGTCGGCCAGGTCCTCGCCGCGGAATCGGTCGCGCAGCGATTTAAGGACACGGCCCAAGGGACTGTCCAGAAAGGTACCGCTGTTGATCAATTCGAGCAGCTGCACGTTGGAATCCAGGTCCGTATCGAGCCAGTCTCGCAGCACCCGCTCGCTGTGCTGGAATACGAGATAGATGACCAACGGCAACACCAGCACGGTCGCGAGCGTCGCCAGGGCCGGGCGCATGAGCAGCTGATTGAAGCCCGCGTGCAAGGCTACCGCCGCCAAAAACCCCGGCAGCATCAGGTGCAGGCCGCCATTCGGCCGCCGCTCGTAGAGCATGACGGAAATCATTGCCAGGACTGTCGCCGTGCCGCCGTGCATGATCGCCGTGCCGAAGCCGCGGATCACCTGAACGGCCAGCGCGCTGTCGGGCCGCGACGCCAGGTAGTACAGGTTCTCGACCAGCCCGAAGCCGGTGCCGATCGCGAACCCGGCGATGCCGGCATCCACCGGCAGCCCGACGCGCCGCGTACGAATGAGAAACGCGAGCACGACCGCTTTCAGCGACTCCTCGATCCAGGGCGAGACGTAGCGCGAGTAAGACTGGAAATCTCCGGCGAAATGGCCGTACGCCCAGACGTTAGCCACGTAGCTTGCACCGGCCGCGAGTGCGCCTGCCGCGGCGATGGTCAGAACGGTTTTGAACCGCAGCAGCTTGTAGCTGTCGCCCTGCACCAGCGCCCCGAGGAACAACAACACCGGAACAAGCGCGATCGGCGCCCGAATCAGCCAAGTATCATTCACGGCGGCTCGCCCAAGCCGCTAGCCGCCCGCCCGGGTAATATCGAAAATCCGGTCGAAGCCGGCGTAGCGGAAAATATCGTAGACCTGCGGGGCGACGTTGATCAGCCTCACGCCTGCCCCCGATTCCTTGCTGCGCTTCTGTGTGAGCAGGAACACCCGCAGTCCCGCGCTTGCAATGTATTCGAGCCTGGAGAGATCGATGACCCGCGGCTCGGCTTGCGCCGCGAGCCCGTCCAGGAACTTGAGTGCCGCCTCGCATTGGGTGGCATCGAGCCTTCCTGCCATGATAACTGCGCCCGCGGGGCCGAGTTGAATCTCGAACATGTACTCGCTCCAGTGCTTGCCCGTCAGTGTACTTGTTCATTCACGGTGTGGGTTCTCGAACGCGCTTGGTCATGCTCAATTTATTACGTCCTCCGAGGCGTTGATAGCTGACGGCATCCATCATCTGGCGCACGAGGTACACGCCCAGCCCGCCGACGCGGCGCTCCTCGAGGCTTGCCGCAACGTCCGGCGCCGCCAGCGAGAGTGGATCGAACGCTGGGCCGTCATCCTCGATTATCAGAGTGAGGCAACCATCGCACAGGGCAAGAGACACCTCGACACGCGGCACCGGGCCTGCGGGCGAGCCGTGCATCACGACATTCATGAAAATCTCCTCAAGCGCGAGCTCGAACGAAACCGTTTCGGCCGCCGGCAAGTCGGCGGCCGACCAGAACTCCTGCAAAAACTGCGTCAGGGTGGAAAGCTGCGCCGCATCGCTCGGCACGCTCGTGTGTCGCTTCATGCGGAGCCTTGCCGCGCGTGAGTGAGGGCTGCGGCGCGGTCCGCGGTCACCGCGATCACGCGGCTGAACCCGCTGACATCGAATACCTCGCGTACCGCGGGCTTCAGCGCACACATCGCGAACGCAAGGCCGGCGCGCTGCGCTGCGCGCGATGCCAGCAGGAATACGCGCAATCCGGCGCTCGAGACATAATCGAGTCCGGCACAGTCGATGATCACGCCGGCAGGACCTGTTCCCGCGCCGGCCAGCACCCGCTCGACCTGGGCTCGAAAGTCGGCAGCCGCGCCGAAATCCAGCCGACCCTCCGGGATCACCACGGTCGTGAGGCCGATCGATTCGAGACGAACGTTCACGGCGATGCGCCGGGTGCGATGGCAGTTGCCACACCAGCCCCCGGTTCGACCGCTGAATTGGGCGGGTGCCAAGTGAGCACCGTGAGCGTGATGTCGTCGGATTGCGGGGCAGTTCCGGAGAATATCGTCACGCTGCGGCAGATCCGTTCCACCAGGGCTTCGGCAGACCCATCGCCGTGCGCCTGGACCTCGGCGATCAGTCGTTTCTCGCCATAGGCTTCGTCCACGTGATTGAACGCCTCCGTCACGCCGTCGGTGTACAGCACGAGCCGGTCACCGGCGCGCAGCTGTACCGTATGATTCTGATACTCAACCTCCGGCATCGCGCCCAGCACCAGGCCGCCGGCCCCGCTCAAGACCTCAATGGAACCGTCGGCGCGCCGCACGTACGGCGGGTTGTGGCCGCCATTCGCATAGCGCAGCACGCCGGTCGCGGGGTCGAAGATGCAGTAGAACACGGTCACGAACAGCTCCATCGGATTTTGCGTGCACAACACGTCGTTGGTCCGCGCCAAACAGGCTCCAGGTTCGGTATGGTGCATGGCGAGTTCGCGCAGGTTGGTGCGCGCCACCGCCATAAAGAATGCCGCGGGCACGCCCTTGCCAGAAACGTCCGCCATGACGAGCCCGACCTGCCCGTCCGGCAACTCGATGAAGTCGTAGAAATCCCCGCCCATGGTGCTGGCTGGGACCATTCGCGCCGCGCCGTCGCACCCTGACCTCGCCGGAAACTTCGACGGCAGGATCGCTATCTGCAGCGCCAGCGCGATGTCGAGCTCGGCCTTGAGCTGCGCCTGCGCCTGCATGAGGGCGCTGTTGCGCTCGGCGAGTTCGTGGGTGCGTTCCGCGACGGTGTTTTCGAGGACGCGCCGCTGTAATTTCAGAACGCGCAGCACCCGCAACACCCGCAGCGCGCGCAGGTAACGCGCGTCTAGTCCCGAGAGGTAGAAAGGCGCGATCGCGAGCAGATCCACGAGACCATAGAAACTGAAGATGAAAGCGAGCTTGCGCGGAGCGGCCACGATGCGCAGCAAGTACTCGAGCGAAAAGACCCCGACGATGACGATCTCTCCGATCTTAAGCACCAGTGTTGCCCACGCGGGCAGGCCGGGAAGGGTCTCCAAGCCGACCGACACGAGGCTGAGCACGATTAACGCGAGAATGAGATTCTCGAAGGCCTGAGCGTAGCGTCCGTCGTGCTCCAGCAGCAAATGCGCCAATTGCCGAACCGGCGCGTTAACGGACTGGACCGCTCGCCCTGCCAGCGATGTGTTCATAGGCGCGCAGAACTACAAGAGCTGTGAAGCACGGTACCCCGCTCTGCCGATGATGCATTGCTCATATAGCTGATGTTGTGGCGTTTTCTTGCCTCGTGTACTTTTTTGTGTGCCCGGCCACCTCGCCGTTAGTGCCGAGCGCAGTACAGATATCCCGTTAGCTAGACTCTGAAGGAGGGTGAGAAGTCGATTGTTCGTACAAGGGAGCGGAGAGCGGTGCAAATGCGCCGCCCAAGTTCTCGACTGTACCGGATTAAATGGTGGGTTGTGTCCGATTTGGACTGTTCCGCCGGTTTTTATGCGAATAGAACCCACATAATTTCAGACACTTGCACGCTATCAGCAGGGGCCTGCACCGGCATGACACCTCCACGATTTACCCTCTTCGAAGCCTTAACTCTTCGAGCCTCTGCTGCTGAGCGCTCATGTCGAGCGCGCCGTGGTGCGCGCTGTCGGACGCGCGCCGCCATGATGTGGGGTTGCCGGCGCGGCAATCGCACTTTTCAATCGCCGCGATTGGTAACCTTCATGTCGCCCCGTCACGGTTTCACAGGCCGAGTTCGCTGAGTCCCGAATGGTCATCAGGGCGCCGCCCCAGCGGCCAGCGGAACTTGCGGTCATGCTCTGCGATGGGCAGGTCGTTGATGCTCGCGAAGCGACGCTGCATCAGGCCCTCCGCGTTGAACTCCCAATTCTCGTTGCCATAGCTGCGGAACCAGTGACCCAAGTCATCTTGCCATTCGTAAGCGAAGCGCACAGCAATGCGGTCGCCAGCGCAGGTCCATAGCTCCTTGATGAGCCGATAGTCCAGCTCGCGCGCCCATTTGCGCTGCAGGAATGCACGCACCTGCTCGCGACCTACAGGAAACTCGGCCCGATTCCGCCACTGAGTGTCTTCCGTGTAGACCTGCACCACCCGATCTGGGTCGCGGCTGTTCCAGGCATCTTCCGCCATGCGCACCTTCTGCGTGGCGGTCTCTACAGTAAACGGTGGTACGGGCGGGCGGGTCACCGTGGCGGTCTCCTTGAGATGCGTATGTGGACTCATGTAGACAGAGCGGTCTACACGCTCTCATGCCGCCAACTTCAGCTTGGGCTTGAGTCCTGCGCGCGCCGCCAAGCGAACCAACAGATCCATGCTGAAGCGGTTGATCTTTCCTCGCTTTAAATCCGAAACCCGCGCTTGAGTAACTCCCAGCACCTTAGCGGCTTCGGCTTGCGTCATCCGACTCTTTTCGAGCCAATGTTCCAAGCCCATCAGCAGTTGCGCGCGCATCTCCAACTCTGCCGCCCTCTCCGCCGGAAAAAGATCATAAAAGACACTGCGTCCCGCCGGCGTCACGTGGCGGGGCCCGTGTTCACTGTTTGCAACCTTCTTGACTCTCATAACCTCAGATTACCGGCTTCGCCCAAAGACTATGCCATATCTAGCATATGCATGCAATATGTGGCATAACCTGAATCCTAGAATCCGAATAAGGTTGGCAGTTGCGCAAAATGGGTCCAGGCCGGATCGCGGAGGACGGCACAGCCAAAGCACGCTGCCGTGAAAGTTAACCCCGTTGTCGATCCCGTGACGATATAGCTCTGTGGAGCAGATATTGGTGTGCGTCCGGCGCTTGCGTAATACCACACCTCTCGCATATGGTGGGAACGAATGACGACTCAGAGCCAGGAGGCGCTATGCGGAGAATGAGAGGAATTTCTGCGTCGCTTCTTCTGTGGCTGTTGCCACTGAGAGCTTTACCGCAGTCGTTCATACCCAAGGATCTCGAAGGGTGGCAGTCCTGGGTGTTGCAGGATAAACCGTTCTTGCGGTGTCCCTTCTTTGCAAATACGGACGGTACGCAGAAGGAAGCGCGTGTGTGCGCCGTGCCTGGGCGCCTCAGCCTCGAATTGACTCAAAGCGGCGGCCGTTTTACACAAGGCTGGATAACCTATTTGGAAGGCTGGATCCCATTACCCGGCAATAACGACAACTGGCCCGCCGGCGTCGCGGTGAACGGCGCGCCGGCCGCTGTCGTGTCTCGGGACGGCATCCCCCAGATCTACGTGGGCACCGGGACATACAACGTCACGGGCGAATTTCTGTGGACCCGTCGTCCAGAGTCTCTGGCAGTGCCGGATCAAACCGGACTGATATCTCTGACCGTGGACGGTCAAAAAAGTGACCAGCTCGATCGCGCCGATGGCGCGATCTGGTTGGGCAAGCATCGCGACACACAAGTGGCCAAACAAATGGATGTCCAGCTCTATCGGCTGCTGAGCGACGGTATTCCGCTGCGGCTGGACACGCGGATCGTCTTGAGGATTACGGGGGATCCGCGCGAGGAAGTCTTGCCGGCCGTACTGCCCAGTAGTTTTGAGGCCACGGCGCTTCGCAGTCCCTTGCCGGCGCGCCTAGGGCCAGATGGCAGCTTGAGGCTTCAAGTGCGCGCTGGAAATTGGACCGTGGAGCTGGCCGCGCGAGCACCCGAGAATCTGGCCAAAATCTCAATCGCAGCCGCTCGAGGCTCGTGGCCGAAGCAGGAGGTGTGGAGCTATCGCAGTAACGATCGTCTGCGAGTCGCTGTGATTGAAGGCGTGGAAGGTGTCGATCCTTCTCAGGCGAACGTGCCGCAGGACTGGCGCGCGCTTCCGAGTTATCGAGTTGTTGCCGGCGGAAATCTGCAGATCGCGGAACACAATCGCGGCTCTCTGTCTCAAGAGACCAATCACCTAAATCTGCATCGCGATCTGTATTTGGATTTCTCGCATCTCGGATTTACGGTGGTCGACTCCATCGACGGCCAGATGCGAACCGACTGGCGGCTCGACATGCGGCCGCCCTTCACGCTCGCGCATGCCAGATTGGGAACCAATGACCTCTTGGTCACAAGGGGCGCGGGCGAGCTGACCGGAGTTGAAATTCGCAGTCCCGAAATCAAGCTGTCCGCATTGGCGCGTGTCAACAAGTCTGGCGGCACGCAGCCGGCAACGGGCTGGAACGAGCGTTTCGATCAAGTCAACGGGACCTTAACCTTGCCGCCCGGCCATCGGCTGCTGGCCGCTTTGGGCGCCGATCGGGCTCCCGGCGCTTGGTTGGAACAGTGGAGCTTGATGGATATTTTCCTGGTGCTTCTGGCGAGCGCCGTGGCGTTCCGGTTGTTTGGCGTCGCCTACGCCGCAGTCGCATTCATCGGCATTGCCCTGGTTCATCAGGAAAACCAATTAGTCGTGTGGGCGCTGTTGTTTGCCTTGGTGACGCTCATTCTATTTCGCCAAGTACCCGAAGGGCGTATTAAAACATTGAGCCGCTTGTTGAGCTATGCCGCAATGGCGCTACTGTTGGTGCAAATAGTCCCGTTCGCGGTCGAACAGATCAGATTTGCTTTGTATCCGCAATTGGCGGACCCAGGTTCGACAGCGGGACCCGCGAGTGAGACCGTGCGGCTAGCGGTTGCCCGATCGGATAAGCCACCACCTCCGCAACTTGCTGAGGTCAGTGCCGCTGCACCACAACTTCAAGAGACGGTCGTTGAGAATCCGTACGGCCTAGGAGCGCGAATCTCGGGTCCACTGGACATGTTCGAGCGGAAGGAGCGTTACGCGCCGGGCGCCATGGTGCAGGCAGGTCCGGGCATTCCTCAGTGGTATTACGTGCGCTACGACTATGGATGGACCGGACCTGTCGATGCGGCGCAGACAGTGAGGTTCGTCGTTTTATCGCCGACTCTCGTGGCCATTTGGCGCATTGTCGGCGTCGCCTTGTTGATTGCGATGTTCTGGGGCATGACGAGAGGCGATACGGATCTTAGGACAATCGGCCGACGGTTGTTCCGGGCACGCGCTCTGTTCCTGCCGCTGGCGTTCACTGCCTTGGTCAGCGCGGCGCTGGTGACCACCAGTCGAGCCGCAGAAACGCCCGGCAAGTCATTGTTGGAAGAATTGAAGACACGGCTGAGCCAGCCTGCCAACTGCGTACCCAACTGCGCCGAAATCATGAGCGCACACGTCGCGCTCGAGGCCGCCAGGTTTGAGATCGACCTTAGCGTGGCAGCGCTCGCCAATGTAGCCATTACATTGCCCACCCTGGGCCAGCGCACCGATCCAGGCGAGATCAGCGTCGATGGCAGTACGGTGACTGGTGCGTATCGTGATGCTAATCAGCAGCTTTGGTTGGCGCTGAAGCCCGGAGTTCATTCCGTGAAGATAATTGGGCACCTGTCTTCCGCGGATGCCATTGCATTGCTCTTTCCTCAGGTACCCCGCGGGATAACCGTCAACGCGCAAGGGTGGGATGTCTCGGGCCTCGCCGGCGGCAAACTCTTGGGCAACACGCTGCAGCTGACGCGGCACCAATCCTCCGCGCGCGAGGGTACTGCTTCGCCGGCTTCCGACAGATTTTCGCCTTATGTACGAGTGACCCGTGAATTTGGCCTGGCATTGGACTGGTCCGTCATTACGCATGTGGAGCGCATCGCACCCGAGCGCGGCGGATTCACGCTGGAGATCCCGCTACTTTCAGGCGAGTCGGTGTTGACGGCCGGCTTGGATACCAACGGAGGTACTCGGGTGCCAGCGAGCTTCGATACTGACGCCGGCGAGTTCAAGTGGGAATCGGCGCTATCGCAGGTCGATAACTTCGAGCTGCAGGCGCCGAAGGACAAGCCGTGGAGCGAGGTCTGGACGTTTCGCGTGAGTCCTATGTGGCGCGTGGCGTTTGACGGCACTCCCGCAGTACTGCCGGAAAGAGTGCAGCCGGATAACTGGACCTATGAATACTATCCACGGGCCGGCGAGCGACTGAAAGTAAACGTGTCGCGGCCTGCGGCGGTCGCAGGCAATACTTTGGCAATCGACTATGTGAGCCAGGAGATCCTGGTCGGTAAGCGAACCAGCGACTCTATATTGACGTTCACCTATCGCAGCACCCAGGGCAATCAGCATTCCATTGGCTTACCGCCAGGGGCGCGCCTCACCGGCGTCAGCGCGGATGGCAAGGGAGTGCCGCTGCGGGCAAAGGATGGCCAAGTGCAGTTGGCGCTGATTCCCGGCGCGCATTCTGTGCAAGTCACTTGGCAGTCCGACGATGCGGAAAGCGTGATCGTGCGTTCTCCGCGTATCGATCTACAGGTGGCCAGCAGCAATGTCACGACCACCCTGCAAGTGGGGCAGCGCTGGGTGTTGCTGGCGGGGGGCCGGGGCGTCGGCCCGGCAATATTGTATTGGGGTGAGCTGGTTGTATTCGTGGCGCTCGCGTTGACGCTCGGCCGCAGCCGCGCGACGCCGCTGCGTACTCATGAATGGCTGCTTCTAGGATTGGGACTCAGTACATTTTCTTGGCTCGTATTGTTGCTCGTGGTCGTTTGGATGATGGCGATTCACTGGCGCGAGGGTTTGAAGGTCGAGGCGTTCGGACCGCGAAAATTCAAGGCTGTACAATTGGCCTTGATTGGCTTGTCCCTCGTGGCCGTGTTCGGATTGGTGCTTGCCATCCCCTATGGACTCTTAGCCAGTCCGGACATGCGAATCGCGGGTACCGGCCAATCCTTCGGCACCCTTTCGTGGTTCACCGACCAGTCGGCGAATCAGTTGCCCCGCGCTTGGGTGCTTTCGGTGTCGTTGTGGTGGTACAAAGCCGCGATGCTGGCGTGGGCCTTATGGCTGGCCTTTGCACTCACGCGTTGGTTGCCTTTTGCCTGGCGCGCGCTGAACGTCGGCTCGTTTTGGGAACAGAACACTGCTCCTCAGGTAGCCGACCGAGAGCCCGACGGGCCTGTTCCTGCTGCGTGATGGCGGCATGAACACATCGCAAAACCATTCCACTGTCGAGGCCTGATTCGCTCTAGCTCTAGGGGAGGCGGAGTGACGAGTCAGGCTCCCATTGCGGGCTAGCAGCGAGTGCTTTCCCGACGGGGTGACGGCGGGGATGCGCCCATATTGGTGAAGGTCACGTTCTCACAGAATTGCGTGACATCCACACCGCCTTCGGCGCGCCGACGATAAAGAGATAAAGAAGCTGGGCTGTTTCACCACCGAGATGTCAGCAGACATCAACACGCAAAACGGCACACTCAGCACTCACTGGCGCATCGGTACTTGGGGCAATACCTCGTCGACCAATAGCGCCGCACTCTCGGTCACGCGCCGGGCGTCGCAATGTTCTGTCCCTCGCTAAAACTGCCAGTTCACGTTGACAAAGCCGTTGCCGCTGCTGGGAACGGTGTACGTGTGGTTTGAGCCATTTTCCCAGGTGACGGTGCCGTTGGCGGCGATCTTGATAAATTTAAACTGTATCGTTGTTCCAGCAGGTACAGAGGCGTTGAGGAACCAGTTGGGATAATTGGGATCGAGCATGGGGCCGATAGCGGAGTCGAAAGTAGTGCCCCAATTGCCCAGTTCCACGCCGGCGCCAGTTAAAAAGATGTAGTCGCCCGTGCTGGTCGGGGTCGCGTTATTCACGGTGAACGTAACGGGAATCAGTTTGGCGGTCAGGACGGTGAACTGAATCGTGTTCGCCGCGACGCTTCCTGAAGTTTTGAGCTGAACGCCGTAGACGCCATTGCTGACCGACGGGACAGTGAACTGCACGCTGGTGTCCGACCACGAAGTAATGGTGGCGGCTGTGGCGCCGAAAAAAATGCTGCCTGAGGAGGAGCCGAATCCTTTGCCTGCAATGGTGACGGAAACGCCGGCTTGCGCGGCAGTGGGGCCGATGGAGCCGACTTGTGGGGTGGAAGCGGCGGTTGTGACTTGCCACACGGAAACCGCATGAGCGGGCAAAGTGAACGTCGAAACCGGATTGTTGCCGCCGGTGCCCGTGGAGACGGTGATGCCGAGTCCGCCTAGCAGGCTGCCGAGATAATCCGAGTAACTGCCGGCCGGAAGGGACGTGTTGAGGCCGCTTATGGGGTAGCTGGTGGTGTCGTTCTTGTTGATCGCAACAAGCACCACATCATTGAAAAATTTGCGCTCGTAAATATAGACGTCGTTATTGAGCCAGCGCTCGGTGGAGGAGCCGTATGCGAGAGCATCGTTGGTCTGGCGGAGACCGGCGAGTGCCTGGATGAAGCTGTAAGGAGTGGTGCCGGTACTGAAGGTGGTCATTTGATTGCGATTGTAGGGATCGCCGCCGCCGTTGGTGTCGTTGTGCAGATACTGTTCGTCGCCATAGTAGATGACGGGAATGCCGCGGGAAGTGAGAATAAAAGCGAGAGCTTCGTTTAAGCGGTTGGTGTTGTTATTGATGCTGAGAAAGCGAGGCAGATCGTGGCTGTCGACGAAAGTGACCAGGTCGTTCTGCCAAATGAAATTCGAATCTTCCGCGGCGAGCTGTGTATTGATTTCGGAAAAATTATTATTGCTGATGAATACGTCGCGAATGGCCTGGTTTAACGGAAAATCGATGAGGGAGATTCCGCTGTTGTTGGCGAACTTGAAGGAGTCGTGATAAAGGGTGTCGTTGATGCCTTGGAACCACTCGCCGAAAAAGAAGCTTGGGCCAAAGGTAAAAGCCGCGTTGGACATGCTGTATTCCCAGCCCCACGTGACGTGTTTGACCGCGTCGATGCGGAACCCGTCGGTGCCGTGCTGCTGCAGTTGCTGCAGAGCGGATTTGAGATAGACATCGACGGTAGCGTTTTCCTGGTTCAGGTCGGCCAAGCCTTCGAGAGTGTCGTACTGTACTTGGTAACGGTCATCGAAATTGGTGATGTCCGCGTTATGGTGAAATATGCCGTTCGGATCATTATTGTAGGCAGCGACGAAGGTGCCATTATCGTAGAGCGAACCGAATTCGCCGGCGTTATTGGGATTAGTGTGGTTCGGCGCAAAATCGACTATCAGCTTCATGCTGTTGGAGTGGAGGGCAGACACGAGATTGTCGTAGGCCGTCCAGCTATTGTTGGTGCTGCCGAAATGTTCCTCGATTTTCTTGAAATCCCTGGCGCCATAGCCGTGGTAGGAAGACGTGGGGTTGCTGCTGGTGTCGGGAATATTGAGATTTAGATTGTCGAGCGGCGGGGAGATCCATATCGCCGTAATTCCCATGTTCTTCAGGTAGCTTATCTTCGATTGAATGCCGGCCAAGTCGCCGCCCCAATAAAGGCGCCAGTTCGTTTTGGTGGAGTCAAAGAGGCCGGAACTCTGCGGGGGGTTGTCATTGGTGGTATCGCCGTCGACGAAACGATCGGTGACGATCTGGTAAATGACTTGCTTTTTAAAGTCTTGAGCTGAAACAGTGAGAGCGGTCAAGACGAGAAGACAAGCGGCAAATGCCCGAGTAACGAATTCGTTCATGGCACACATCCTTGGCGTTCGGGGAAGTTCATGCCATTGCTGGCGGGGATGGGGGTTGGAGAGCAATCGACGGGAAGCTGAGAACACGGTAAATAAATGGAGTGATGTAACACTTGCGAAGTCTGTCTTGGTTTTTGGATAGACAACTTCACAAACGCTCAACGCTCCCCGATCAATCTATGGTCGCGGCGGCGCGCATCGACCCAAAATTCGCGCGAGGGCTACATTGATTGTTTATGTTGCTTGTTCTGCCTCGATTTTAGTCCGGAGCCGCCGGGTGACAAGACATGTGCATACGTATTCATTGCCGTGGATCGATACGCATCTATGCGCCTACTCGCCTGTGATGTGAGGCGACGGGGCGGAGTTAGGCTGACTCCAGCCGAAAGCAAACGTGATTCACACACGCGCGCGTGTATATGGTTGACCATTCATCAGCGATTTTCTGTCGGCCAAGGTGGTGTCGTTGGCGAGTCTGCGCGCGGCAAAATCGATGTCTCGCGTCGGGCGACGAGCATCGAGCGCCGCGAGTAGCACTCCACCTTTCAGTACAAAATTCTCCGTGTACTGAGATTTTGTCAGTCGATCGAGGAAACCTTCCAGCGCGTAGAGCTGGATCAGCTCATCGGTCGGCCTCCCAGTTAGCCGCGCTTTCCGTTGCAAGGCGAGGTAACGCTGCCCGGCGGTCGTCTCCTTGGTTGGCCGTCGTTTCATAAGACGATCTCGAGCGCGTGACGAACAGCGCGTTCAGCGCCGTGGAAGTGCGCTGCCATCTTGAGGAGAACCGCGGGCTTACTGCCGCGGCGGCGCAACCAGCGGCGCAGTGCATCCCAAGCGATATCGGCTCCTTCGCGGTGCTATTGAATGGTGGGCCGTGGGCGATTTGGGCTGCTCCTCCGATCTTGAATACGCATAAAACTTAAGTAATTTCAATCGCTTGCGTAGTAAAATATCGCCGGCATCCTGACTCGCGACTGCGCGCTCCTGATCCCGACGTGGCTTGGTCCCTCTTCCCAAGCGCTTGTTTTGAGAATAGTTGATCTCCTTATTAATCGATATTATTATGGCTTTAGGATAATTATGTCGATTAATAAAACAACCCATTCTCCGCTTGCCCTGCGCGAGGGCTTTCATGTCGTGCTGCTCAGGGCTCTGGCAGAGCGACTGCAAGGACGCGATTGGGTTCTGAAAGGTGGAACCAATCTACGCCTCTACTTCGGCAGTATCCGATTCAGCGAAGACATCGATCTGGATGTGGGCAAGGACGTCGCGGGCGCCATGCAACGCGCCATTCCGGCGACGCTGGCTGAAGAGATGTGCAACGGCGTCTGCAAGCGCTCGGCATACTCCAGGCCTCGCTGATCGGCGGACGATCGAGTAAGTCGACCGATACGACACTGCGCTACAAAATTGAGCTGGTCGGACGCGGCGGCATCCGACCGCCGACCAAAATCGACGTGTCTTACCGGGATAGATGCGAGGGAGACGAGCACGCGGTCAGCCCGGCGAATGATTCCGCCGTCCGCGAGTATCTTCGCCCAGATGACCCGCCGCTTCTATTGCCGAGCTACACACGGCCTGCAGCCATCCGTCAGAAGATCAATGCCCTTGCCTCGCGCACGCACGTGCAGGCCCGTGATGTATTCGATCTGTTTGTTCTTGGAGATGGAACGCTCAGAGGTATCGACACTGGTTTCCTAAGACGCTGGCTAGACGATGCCACGCTACGCAACGCGCGCGGCCGAGCGCTCGAAATATCCCACGCCGAGTATTCAGACACGGTTATGGCCTACCTGGATCCAGCGCAACGCGAGCAGTTGCAGCACGAGGACACCTGGATCGCGCGTCAATTGTTTGTCGGCGATCTCATCGACCAGATCCTCGCCGTACCACCGGAAACAATCACATGAACGCCGTAGATACCGCTGTCTTCGGCGAACTGACGCGTCAGCAACCCGTATTCACTACGGCCGACGTCATCAAAACCACTGGAGGTTCGCCCGTCTGGGCGACCCAATCACTTTCGGCTTTGGCAAAGGAAGGGCTGATTGCCAAAGTTCGACGTGGACTTTGGGCATTGCCCGGCCATGCTGACTTCTCACCCTACGCCATCATTCCACAATTGTTACGCGCCACAAAAGGAGAAAAGACCGACGTTTGCGGTTATGTATCGCTACTCTCCGCTCTTAATCTTCACGGCATGATCGACCAAGCGCCGCACGTGATTCAGATCGTGGCGGAACGTATACGTCCCACCGTACGAACCCCTTTTGGGACATATCAGTTCCACCGGCTCGACCCCGCACTCATCGGCGGCTACGGTCCGTATCGAAACACCGGAAACTTCGACATCGCTACCCCTGCAAAAGCTCTATTCGACGCGCTGTATTTATCGACCCGGCGCGGCCGGCGGCTGCGACATTTCCCCGAGCTGAGTTGGCCAGCGGACTTCTCTCGTCGTGAATTGCGCGAGTGGATCGCAAAGATCGACGATAGCAAGCTGCGGGTGGCAGTCACCGATCGGTGGGATGTCTTGCGGCACAAATCGCAGCCATGAGCAGCAAAGAGATCTATGTGAGCACCGACGTTGAGGCCGACGGGCCGATCCCCGGCCCGAACTCGATGTTGAGTTTTGGCTCGGCGGCGTATACAGGCGGAAAGGAATTGATAGGCACATTCAGCGCGAACCTTGAAACGCTGCCGGGCGCAACGGCCGATCCCAAGACGGCAGAATGGTGGGCCCAACAGCCCGAGGCCTGGGCCGCGTGCCGGCAAGAACTGGAAATGCCTGAAACGGCCATGCGCCGCTACGTCCTCTGGCTCAAAGCCCTTCCCGGAAAGCCAGTATTCGTCGGCTACCCAGCCGGATTCGATTTCCTATTCGTTTACTGGTACCTGATTCGCTTCGCCGGCGAAAGCCCCTTCAGCTTCTCCGCCCTCGATATCAAAACCTACGCAATGGCCTTGCTGAAAAAGGACTATCGCAAAAGCACTAAAGGCGGCATGCCCAAACATTGGTTCGACTCGCATGCCCATACCCACGTCGCCCTCGACGACGCCATCGAACAGGGTGCGCTGTTCTGCAATATGCTTGTTGAGAATCTCGGCAAGTCCTAGTGCGAACCGGCGTTGAAAATTCATCAGGGATTTTGCAGGCCGCGCCCACCGAAACAACGAGTTGCGGCGCCGATCGGTATCGAGCCGGCTTGCCGATTCACACGCTATAGTCATCAAAGGAAGACGGGGCCCGATTTTCGGCGGGATGAGTGTAGAGCGCGTTGACTCGCCAAGGTCCGAGCGTGTAGGCGGCGGAGACCCCGTCGTAGGACTGGCGCACGTTTGGACCGTCGCGCGCGGAAAGGAAACGCTGCAAGTCAAAACCTATTTCCAAGCGCCCCACCCGGACGATGAGCGCCGCCCCATCCCCGCAGGGTTCCGACACCGCAACAAACCCCTGCTCGATGCCGAGACGGTCCTGATCAACTGGCGAGAGGCGATCTTTTCCGGGTGCGGCGTCGCTCTGCAACTGAAAGAAGACCTGTACTTGCCCGGCAACCCGCAGATCCGCCTGCGTTTGTACTCACTATTCGGTATTTTACGGACAAAAACGCTTCAAATAGGGTAAAACACGGACACTCTTAGCTTTCCGAGCATCTGAAGTTCACCCTCGTTAAGCCAACATGTCTTCCATGCTGCTGCCCGCTCGACAGGGATCAACGCGTTTTTGTAGCGGGCGAAGCCTTGCGCATCCGTTGCCACTGCGCTCACAGTTGGCTACATTTTACGACGCGCGCTTGCGCGTGCTTAAGAGGTTATTTACCTCACGCAGAGCCTTCTCGGCTGTTGCGTCATCGCCCTGGACGCAGCTTTTCTGGGCCAAACGCAGCTGCGCGCTCATCCAGTGCGCTTCAGCGCTCGTGAATACCAAGCCGTCGGACCCAACTACCCGCAACTGCGCCGGCTTGTCTGGCCGAACGGAATCAACGATCCGCTGCACGCTTGAAAGGTGTTCGGTTAATGCGGCGCTGCAGTTCGCCTGACCAAGGTTCGACAATGCCAGCAAAGCGGTCGAAGCAACAATAGAACGAATACCGGTAGCCATGAAAGATTTCCTTCACCTATTTTGAGCGCTGTGGTCCTAAGATTAGCCACCTGCCAAAGGTTAGACGATGCGGCGTAAAGATCCCGTCAAAACAGGTATTGAGGCTAGTAAAATATAGTATATCAGTTGGGAATAAGACCGCTCAACCGGCCCTCTGGGAGGCTCGGACGGCGCTGAGCGGCGATTATCGGGGGGCGGATGGGGAGTATGGGGGTGCCCAGAGCACCAGGCCGGAGCCAGATTTCCGCATCAAAAAGTAATTGAAGGCTGAATGGCGAAGCGAGCGCACCGCCAGGAGATTTTGAGCGCTTTGAGGACTCACAGACTGTAGTACATCTCCACTTCGATCGGATGCGTCGTCATGCGCAGGCGCGTCACTTCCTTCATTTTCAATTCGATGTAGGCATCGATCAGGTCGTCGGTGAAGACCTCTCCGGCCTTGAGAAAACCACGATCCTTGTCCAAATAGTCGAGCGCCATCTCGAGAGAGTGACAAACGGTCGGTATTTTCTTGTCCTCTTCTGGCTCCAAGTCGTACAGATCCTTGTCGGCCGGGTCTCCGGGATGGATCTTGTTTTGAATGCCATCGAGGCCTGCCAGGAGCATCGAGGAAAACGCAAAGTACGGATTCGCGGTTGCATCGGGAAAGCGCACCTCAATGCGCCGGCCCTTGGGATTTGATATCCAGGGAATTCGAATCGACGCGGATCGGTTTCGCGCCGAATAGGCCAGCTTGACCGGCGCTTCGAATCCCGGCACGAGACGCTTATAGCTATTAGTGCTGGCGTTGGTGAATGCGTTAACGGCCCGGGCGTGCTTGATTATGCCGCCAATATAATAGAGCGCAATGTCCGACAAACCACCGTACTTGTCGCCGGCAAACAGAGCTTTGCCGTCCTTTTGCAGCGATTGGTGCACATGCATCCCGTTACCGTTGTCACCGACGATCGGTTTCGGCATGAAAGTCAGCGTCTTACCGTGGATGTGCGCCACGTTTTGCAATGCGTACTTGAGAATCTGAACCTCGTCGGCCTTCTTGGTCAACGTATTCGCGGCGACGTTTATTTCCCCCTGGCCTGCCGTTGCCACTTCGTGGTGGTGAACCTCAAATTTCAGGCCCAACTGTTCGCACGCCAAAGACATGGCGCTGCGAATATCTTGCTGCGAATCTACCGGCGGAACGGGGAAGTAGCCGCCTTTAATGCCCGGCCGATGCCCCTTGTTGCCACTTTCATACATCTTGCCGGAATTCCAAGCCCCCTCGTAGGCATCTACTTCGTAAGAGCAGCCATGCATGTTCGAGCTGACGGTCACGTTGTCAAAAATGAAGAATTCATTTTCCGGTCCGAAGAGCGCCGAGTCTGCCATTCCCGAGGTCTTGAGATAAGCCTCGGCTCGCTTCGCCAATGAGCGAGGGTCGCGCTCATAGCCCTGCATCGTCGTCGGTTCGACGACATCGCAGCGCAGATTGATGGTGGTCTCCTGGTAGAAGGGGTCGATTACGGTAGTCCCAGGCTCCGGCATCAAGATCATGTCCGATTCGTTGATGCCTTTCCAACCAGCGATCGATGAACCATCGAACATTTTGCCATCACGGAAAAAGTTCTCATCCACCAAGCGGGTTGGGACGGTCACGTGTTGCTCCTTACCGATCGTATCGGTAAACCGCAGGTCAGCGAACTTCGCTTCTTTTTCTGCAATTAACTCTAGAACTTCAGCGGGAGTCATATCTGTCCTCGCAGCGCGGCGGCCATTCATTCGGTTTCGGTCGGAGATTGTTTGACACTGGAATTTGAGTTCGTTGCGTGGCGCTCAGAATTTATAAACGCCCTGCAAGGCAAAACCGGTCTGGCTGTCCGCAAAGGGGTTGCTATTCGCGTCGGTGCTTATCGATCTCACCAAGGTTGCCTTATCGGACTTGTCGTAACGAGCTTCGATGCGCAGCTCGAAACTTTTTGCCGGAGCATAACCAAATGTCAATGTGCCTTCCTTGAGCTTCTGTGGCGTGCCCACCAGTCCGGAAACGAATCCTTCCTTGTCGTCCATGTATTCGAGCCGTAAGGACACCCGCCATTGATCGTTCAATGCATAGTTTGTGTAGAAGGCGACCCCATTCCAGTCCAGAGTGGGATCACCAGCGGTATGCTGCTCCTGCTTGCCCCAGTCGTAGCTCAGAACTAGAGTCAATGCATCTGTCGCGCTGTAGGTGACCACCGCATCGACCAGTGTCCTTTGGGCATCAAAGGTTGGATCTTTGCCGACATAGGCCTGAGCGGCCAACGAGAACGTTTTGCTCGGAGTCCAGGCAAGGCCCACCTCTGCGGTCTTGGAGCCAGATGTCGACAAAGAAGAGTAATTCCATCCGTTATTGACCCCAGCGACGAAATTGAGAGTATCGCTCGCGGCGTAAGTCGCTCGTATTCCAGTGTGGGTTAATGGCTCCGCGAAGAACAGCAAAGAGCGGGAAAAGTTTGCATTGCCGGTGGGAGCAATCACTTCTGCGCCTGCCAGCGTGACGTACTTGCCGGCAATGACAGTGAGCGGGCCGGCCGCATATTGCGCAAATGCTTGCACCACGTCGAAGGTGTTGGGGCTGCTGCCCTCCGCGGCGTTTAGAATTTTCATGTCTTCGCCGGCCGCAATATTTACCAATGCACCAAAGCCTTCTTTCGGTTGAAAGGCGATCGTGAGCCCGGCCTGATCGAGCTGAAAACTATCATGCTTGTTGTCAAACTGGTGATCGGTGTTGTAACCGTTGGAATGGTAATAGGACGCCGCGACGTAGCCGCTCTCTGTGATACCTGATGCTGTCAGTACATCGGAAAGCGACGATGCGCTCGTAGCAGCCGGTTTGGCGGGCTCCTGTTCCGCCGCGGCCACTCCGTAGGTGG